>ENA-ORXF01000002-ORXF01000002.1-marine-metagenome-genome-assembly--contig:-NODE-2-length-222551-cov-10.685473_pt1 | contig 222551 bp, 292 predicted proteins | sample MGYA00237864_ERZ511476 | MGnify/ENA primary metagenome ERZ511476 (study PRJEB26306, sample SAMN06343908) | marine metagenome | isolation source: coastal waters | place: Atlantic Ocean: West Antarctic...
GAACTAAAGGAGACAAGGGAACTAAAGGAGATCAAGGTTTTCAAGGATTTAAAGGAGACAAAGGAACTAAAGGAGATCAAGGTTTTCAAGGAAAAACAGGATCCGGTGGAGGAACTGGAGATCAAGGTTTTCAAGGTCTTAAAGGAGCTAAAGGAGACAAGGGAACTAAAGGAGACAAGGGAACTAAAGGAGATCAAGGTTTTCAAGGATTTAAAGGAGACAAAGGAACTAAAGGAGATAAAGGTAGTCAAGGAGATAAAGGAAATACAGGATCTGGTGGAGGTACTGGACCTCAAGGTTTTAAAGGAAACACTGGAAACACAGGAGATGGAACTTGTTTTGAATATATCGCATTAAATCCAGTAGAATATAACACTACAGTTACTGCATCTAAAATAGACAGAACATTCTTTGCAATTCCTTCATGGGGAGATTTAAACCAATATAGATATTACACAGTTTTAAGCGCATACGGTGCAGATGGCAACGCAGGTAATGTTCAAATTGAACTTTTCACAAAAGCTGCGAATGGAACTGAAACAGTTTTACAACAGATTAATCACCCAATGAGCGCGAGGCTATACGAAACAAATATAGGATCACAACCGGTGGTTACTGAAGGAGTTACATTAGGCCTAAGATACGTTTCCGGATTTTTTGACGCAAAGGGATTGACTGTAACTGTAACACTTATACATAATGTTTGTTACAATAATCAAGAGATATAATATTACCTAAAATAATAAAAAGATAATGATAACAGTTCACAGTAATTTTGATGAAGTAACTCGATACCCATACTACGTAACCGCATCTAAGCCTAAGCAAATAGATCTCTGTGATGAGTTTGTTAAAACACAAACACTAGTATGGTCGGATCGTAACGGTAAAACTACATTAAACGGTACATATATGTATGAAACTGAATTTGGAGATGAGATCTATAGAGGACCTTATACTTTTTTCGGGATTGACGAAGATGATAATCGATATGACTGGGTAACTGTTATTAGGATAGATAGTGAAGGGCTTATAAGCAACACTGCTCTTAAAAATTGTATAGGTGGTAGTAAAGGAAGCAAAGGATCTGGATCTGGATCTGGAAATGGAGACGGTTTAGAAGATGCTCCAAAATAAGGAGTAGGGAGGCCTTAATTTAGAAACATTTACATACTCTACTGTATAACAAATATAAAACATTTAAAGTGAGTACATTCAATCAAATAACATATAGAAGAAGCAAGGAATATAAGGAACCTATAGGTAGATTATCTATTAATCCGACATCATTCCTTGTATCATACTTAGTTTCTGTTGTAATTAACAGGATTAATCGTTAATATATAGTATATGATTAATGAGAAGATGACTTCTGACAAAATTCTAATATTTGACTTGGACGATACTATTGTGGTTTCAAGTGCTAAGATTATTGTCTATGATAAAAAGAAAGGAGAAAAGTATGAACTTACTCCTGAGGAATTTAACAACTACGAAAGAAACTCAACTCATATTTTAGATTTTTCACAATTTCAATCTTTAGAGATTATGAAAGCAGGTAAGATGATTGATAGATACTTTAATATTCTTAAAAAGAATTACAAAAAAGGAGTAGCTATTGGTGTTATAACTGCACGTGACAACCAGAATATGATATATGAATGGTTAAGATATCATGTTGGTTTTCATATCAAAAGAGATTTCATATGGGCTGTCAACGATCCTATTCATGGATTAACAGGTAACATACAGGAAAGAAAGAAAGATGCCATGAGGTTCTTTGTAGAGAGCGGATATACTGACATTACATTCTTCGATGATGATAAACATAACATCAAACTTATTAAGGAACTTGATAGAGAACTTAAAGATGTTAAGATCAAAACACATTTAGCTAAAAAATAATGAATAGAATAGGGATAACAGTAGACTTGTCGACTAGCTTGTTCAGTAGCGGCATAAATCAAAATGGAGTATACTTATCTATGGTGTATGAAAAAATGGGATGGGATCCTTATTTGATAACAACTGATGAATCATTAACAGATGGTAAAGCAAGTAAAGAATTTAAAACACTAGGAATAGAAAACCTTAAAATTATAGGATTTAAAGAAAGCCTATCAATGGAATGGGATATTGTGGTAGCATTAGGTATTGCGATACAGCCTAGTATCTTTAATCATTTAAAGAAAAAGAAACCTAACTTAAAACTAATTAGTTATAAATGTGGTAACGAGTTTTTCACACATTCCGAATCAATATTATACGGAGCTCATGATAAAAGAAAGCATAAAGATACTGTAAAACTAGAAGTACAAACAGCAGATGTTATTTGGAATATTCCGCAAATGGAAGATACTAATTCTGACTTTTACAGATATATGAATAACAATAATAAGAATGTAACAGTGGTTCCTTTTATATGGGACCCTTTATTAGTTAATTCGTATCAAGAGACTACTAAGTTTCCTAATTGGGATGGTCATGGTCATTTAAATGTAGCGATCATGGAACCTAATATGAGTTTGATGAAAAATACGATACTTCCGACTGTAATATGCTCTAGAGCCCTTGATGAGGGTATTAAAATTAATGAAGTTCATTCATGGTCTACTGCAAAACTTTCAACAAATAAAGATTTAATACAACTATTACAAAGAGGTAACATTGACTTATTAAAAAAATATAAAGCTCTTGGCAGAAAACCTACACTAGAAGTTTTAAAATCAACAGCCTTAGTTCTTAGCTGGCAAATGGAAAATAATCTAAACTATTTATATTTTGATGTAGCTTGGGTAGGATATCCACTAGTACATAACGCTAATTTATGTAAAGACATAGGTTATTACTATGACAGTCAAAACGTTGGTGAGGCAGTTAATCAGATTAAGCGTGTTATTGAAAATCACGATGTTGATTATATTAATGTCATGAGAGATAAGATCAAGAGATATACTGTAAACAACCCAGAACTTATTGAAACATATAAAAGATTAACATCTAATCTAATGGATGGTATTTTTGTAAAACAAGAATATGATTGGAAAACAAATTCAACAAAACCTATATAATGTCTGAAGAAGAATGGATAAAATATGTAGATACAGGTAGAGTGTCTCATGATACTATAAAAGATATAGTTAAAAAGATTAAAAGTAATGAGATACTTTCACTGAGATTTATCTCGATATATAACTCATATGCGGAGCTCATAGAAGTTCTATTAAAAATAAAATAATATTATGAAAAGAATTAAATTATACGAAGAATTTGTAAACGAGGCTAAAGCACTAGATCCAGGACTTGCACAGATAACAGTAAATTACTTGATAAAAAATAAAAGTGAATTCAAAGAAGAAATCTGGATGTCAGCTTTTGATAGAGATGATATAAAATCAGCGTACGGTTCTAAATTACCAAGAGGATTTGCTAGTAACAATAAATCAATGATGGTTGGAGATATTTTAGAACCTTTAGGTTATGATGCTTATGTTGATGGTAATGAATTAGTAGTAGGAGATAAAACAGTTTTAACGCTAAAAGGAAAAGAAACTTGGGAAGATATTGCTAAAGTACTAAACTTAAAGGAATAATATAATGAAAAGAATTAAATTATTTGAAGAGTTCCTAAACGAAGGAAGTGGAGAAGTATTTAATCCTAAAAGAGGTAAAGTTATGAAGTTCAATCATAAGAAGCATCCTGAATTATCTGGTGAATTCTATGATTTAATCTCGACAGCTTACGCTGAAATAGGAGGACATGCAAAAATCAAATCACCTGAAGATGTATTCACAGATCCTGATTGGAACTACTGGGAAGGATTAGATATACACGGAGACAATAATTTTGACATGATAATGTTTGGTAAGAAAACTAAATTTGGTGTTAAATATTCTGGAATAGGACATGATGGAACAAGTCAGGCTAAAAGAGCATACATTACAGCAAGAGGTAAAGACCTTAATAAACTAGGATTCTATATTGAAGTTTCAGGTAAGATCGCACAGATATTAATAGACAAGTATGATGTTCCTGTTGTATCAGATGAAGCTACTGTTGAAAAGGTTATAGGTAAAAAGGTAGAATGGATCGGAGACAAAGACGGTAATCCAGGTAATGGTTGGTATTCTAGAAAACTAGGAGGATCGATGCATGATAAAATATTAATAGGTCGACCTAAAGTATAATAATAAGTAGGCATATATTTTTTTATGTCAACTTTTTTGATTATATTTATAAATACAAGAAATACATAAACATGAAAATAGCATACTTGCACGGCCTAGAGTCTAGTATTAATGAAAAAGACCCAAAGATAATATTTATGAGGGCAAACTTTAAAGAAGTTTATGCCCCATCTATAAATTATAGGGATGAAAAGACATTTGATAAACTGTTTAGTGATATTAAACGCCTTAAGCCTGATTTAATTATAGGATCATCAATGGGAGGATATGTTTCATATCTTATAGGTTCTAAACTAGGGATAGAGACTATTCTATTCAATCCTGCGGTTGAAGATAGATCATTTGATCCAGTTGTAGATGAATCTGGAATGAAAAAGTCAAAACATAACGTGTATTTAGGTAAAAGCGATAACGTTGTTAGCGGAAAGACAGTAAGAAATTACTTTAAAAAGCATGCAATTGGTAGTTTTACATATACTGAATACGAAGGAGGACATAGAGTGCCTGAGGATGAATTTATGGGATCTATCGAACAAGTTACTAAGATATATAAAGAAAATATAAATAAATACAATAACCCAAAGATTATGAAGAAAGTACAGTTATTTGAGAACTATATAAGTGAAGCTGCAAAATTTGATGTAGACGTTGAAGAGCCTTTCTCAGAAAGAGACGAGAAAAAAGCAATAAGTAAATTTAAAATAGTAGCACAGCCTATTACTATATTAGAGGTTGAAGGTGATATTGGAGAAAACGAAACTGCTGTTGAAATTAAATTTAGTAACGATGATGTTTTGCAATATACATACTCAGCTAGAAATAACAGGTCTCCTTACAAATTAAAGATTATTTCTGGAAATAACGGTTCAGATTTAAATTTTAGTGATGAGGTTGAAGATTATTTAGGTTCAACAGGTTCTGTTATTGGAGATCTTGGATTATTATACAAGGCATTTAAAGCAGGTGATTTACAATAAGTTCATTTATTTTTAAAATATTATAAAGAATCTAACCCTACCTTATAAAGTAGGGTTTTTTGTGCTTAATAATCTTGATACATAGATAAAGATATTAATGCAAATTGAAAAGAATAGGAATACTTTTTAACTTACTATGCTCAATGGCTGTTGTATTCCTACCGTTAGCTCTTTATTTAAAGACAGATATTATAAAGCAATCCTTTAGTGTATATCACAATACAGAAGCCACTTATATTCTAATGATTAGTCTAATAATAGTAGGTATAAGTTACGCGGTTAGTGATAATATCACATCTGGGGTACTTCTGATCGGAGTTGCAGTGTTTAATACATTTGATTTTGAATGGACTCATAATATACTTGCAGCTCTATTTTTTATATACACAACATACACTATCGCAAAAGATAAAAGATTTAATTATTTAGCGATACCTGTTGTATCAGCTGCTTTCTTGATACCAGCAATTACTTTATTTTGGTTTGAAACAGTAGCAGTAGGATTCTTTGCTCTGCATAGTATCTTATATTCTATAAAGAAATTAAAAATATACAAATAATTATGTTGAGGTTTATTATAGTACTTTTGTTTTCGCTACAGCTTAGTGGACAGATTTTAAAACCGGATTTAGGAATGGAAAGACTCATTACTAGTTCAACTATACAGCTTAATGAAAAGTTCTTTAGGGTCCCTCTCTTTCAACAGCCTGTGGTTCTAATTAAATACTCACCCCTTTATCCTAGGATTCTAGGAATTACCCGAGAGATCTCGAGTGGTTGGTTTATCATTGATCTAAATCCAATATATTCAGAGTATGATTTAGAAGAAACCTTAATACACGAATTAGTGCATGTTAAGCAGATTTGGAGTGGAGATTTAAAGAAAGTAAGAGAAGGATTTATATGGAAAGGCAAACTATACCCCTTCACCACAGAATACATGAGTAGACCGTGGGAGGTTGAGGCTTTTGAAGAAGTTAAATTAATTTGTGATTAATCTATTATCGCCAAGTCTTTGAGTATTCTTTGATTTCAGATTGTTGTAGTTCTAAATAATAAGGTATTCGAGAAGAATCCTCATCTAAATGTTTGATTAAGTTTTCAATATCTTCTACTGTTTCAATGTAGAATCTAGATAGTTCCTTATTTTTAAAGACATAATGCTTCGAATCAAACTCATGCCATATAACAGAAAGGCAATCCATTATTGCATTCTCAAATATTCTATAAGTAAACATATTATCGTTGTGAGCAGGGTCTCCAATCACAAATGAAACTTTGCAGCCATCTAGGTGTTGTTTTAGTTCACCACGAGGTACTGGTTCTGTAGTTGTTGTAGTTTCTGCATCAAAATTAGGATTATATCCTATCCATTTCTTATTTAATGATGTGTTTTTCTTAAAAAGAGATCGTAAAACCTTACCTCTTGCTGGTCTATTAGATCCAAAGTACACAATATCATGTATTTTACTAATATCTTTAGTTTCTTTATTTGTAAGTGACAGTAAGTCAGCTGTTTTCAATTTAGAATTTTGTATATTCCACTCGTTTTCAATAATGTATGGTACTAAATCAAATTCATGATTAATCATTGGCCAGATTACTCTATCACCATCTTTACACATTGATCTAAATAAATCATAATCTCTACCTATAAATAAAGATTCTATATTCTGTGATTCGAATTTCTGAACATATGATGCATCTACCTCTAAATCAAGACAGTTATGGCACTTGTCTCTACCTTTTTCTACTATCAATTTAAAAGGATTAGTCCATAATATAGCAGGATCAGTGTATGCTACATATGTGAGTCCTTTGTATTCATTAGTCCATGATTTTAATTGATCTACTTCTCTCTTTAGCCATCCTCCTCCGAACAAATTAAATAAATTAGTTTGATTAATACACAAACCGACCTTAGACCATTCAATATCGTTGTGTCTCATGTATGTATACCCATTAGATGGTATTTTAATAGCATGTGTAGATATTATAGGCTCAATTCCACATTCTTCTCTCAAATATTTTATTAAATAATAAATATCAGTAGCTCCTGGATTTGAAGAACTATCTTTAGAAACCTGTGCATTCCTAAAAAACCGTTGAATTACCACGGTTTCTATAGAATTATTTTTAATATACTCTTTAATTATTTTCATATTACTAATATCTTTAGGTTGCTCTATCTTTTTATCTGAGAAATCAAATAAACTATTGTCGATAGGAGCTATTTCAGATCTAGCCTCTTCCCATTCATTTTCAATAATATATTGAACTAAATCAAATTTATGGCATACTGTAGGCCAAATAGGGTCGTCCTTTTTAGTAGCTAATGATTTAAATAGATCAAAGTCATTTCCAATAAACAATCCTTCTATCTTTTTGTTTGCAAATTTTTGAACATGATCAGGGTCTACTACTATTAATCCGCCATATCTTTCACGGTTTCTACCTTTATTTACAATAAGTTCAAAAGGATTAGTCCAAACTATAGAAGGGTCAGTGTACATTATATACGTTAATCCTTCGTAACCTGCTGTCCATACTCTTAATTGATCTACTACCTTTTCTCGCCAAACACCACCGAATAAGTTGTATCTATTTGTTTGGTTTATACATAAATCGACACTAGACCAATCAATACTGGTATAATGTCGGTATGTGTAGCCATCATTGAACATATTAATATTAGTGGTGCATATTACCGGTTCAATATTACATTCTTCTCTTAGATATTTTACTAAATAAAAGATATCAGTAGGGCCTGGGTTAGATGAATCGTCTTTAGAGACCAGAGCATTTACCATAAACCTTTGAATAACGATAACCTTTACATCATTCTTTTTAATATATTCTTTAATTACTTGCATGGATTATATAACGGATTTAGTACGTCTGTATATATGAAGTCATAGCACTTAATAATTCATCGACAAGTACGTCATGAGCGTCTAATACTTCTTGTACTCCATCAGGAAATGGTAAGCTATCATCATTTAAAGATGCTATGAATTCAGGATCTCCGTTATAGTTATCAAAGATATAACCTGCGATTTCTTCTAGTGTAGCTGTTTCTGATAATACTGTTTTATAATTTGGAATCATAATTCTATTTATTTTAAAGTTATACTGTTTATTTTAATTTAGTTTAAAAAAGGTACTAGGTGCAAAATCTTTTAATTCATGTAATCTTACTTTCCAATACATAAGGTCTGAGATTAAGCTATCATCTATTTTATTAATAGTTAATACGAATTCTGATGCAAGGTTTTCAAGTTCATTCCATTGATTTAAATCTGGATCTCCACGGTCATCCATTGGATATACTATAAGATCTTCATTAATATAACAACTAAGACTCGGTAATTCATACAATATTTCAGTTTTGATCATTTTATATAGTTTATTTGAATTTTGTTTAAATGTTACCTAATATAGCAGCACACATCTTCTTTTTTATATTAGCTGCCGTTGTTTTGTTGTAGTGTTTATCAATCTTTTCCATATCCTTATAGATATCTTCTAAGAAAGGTTTTTCTGGTGCTAGTTCTAGTTCTTCATGTTCTGACCATCTTCCTGTTGTTTTCATTTTATATAGTTTTATTAGTTAGTAACAAAGTTCCCACTCTTCGACGAAATCAAACTCATCTAATTCATAATGATCTGTTATTTCATAAATCTCATCCGGAAATATTATTGATTCGTCTCTTCTGTCAAGATCTAGTCCAGTGACTCTATCAAAGTTGACATATAAGTAGTTTGCAATCTCTTGAATATCTGTTAAGGAGCCAATCTCTTTAACAATCTGGTCTGGTGTAATTAAGGTTCTTTTCATAATATAGTTTTAAAATAAGAGTTCTGCACGACCAATAGATAGGTTGCGTTCTTTTAATATTTGTTGAACTGCTTTAACCATGTTAGGAGATACGGTTGGAAAGTCTCTTTCACCAGTAAGGATTCTGTGAACTTCTAAGACTCTGATCTTAACAGCATAATAGGTTCTATCTAATTCATCTGCAATCTCTCTACAGAGTACGTTTTGATCTTGATTTTTGACACCGTCTAGGTATGAGTTTAGAAATTGTAAGCTTTCAGTAATTGCCCATTGTTCGTAGTGTCTAAGTGCTTTTTTCATGATGATAATATGTTTATTAGTTATAAGTAAATATAAGTATTTTAATTGATATAAAAAAATATAGAGTGACTTATTTTGATTATAAATCCATCCAATCTTGGCATACTCTATAAGTGTCTTGTACATACACATTACCAGAAACCAGACCAACAACTTGATAGGTACCGTCTATTAAATGCTGACATGCAAATGGTTCTCCATCTTCAAGAAAATCAACAACTTCATTCTCAATTATAGTTCTAATATCAGTAGAGTCTTCAGCATAAATACGAGCTTTTTCGCGGTCAGTAAAAGATTTCACAGTGTTCTTGTTATTAAGAATGTCTTCAACAAGAGATAAAGGTATTACAGTATAGATAGTCATAATTAAATAGTTTTAATAGTTAGTATAAAGAAAGGTTTATAAGTAGACATCGTAGCCATTCTCATAACCTTCAATCTCAGACTTTACAAACTCCCAGTTATCGTTTACTAGTAAGATGTCTTCAGATTCTCCGGTCTCTTGATCTACAATAGTAATATCAATTTGTCCGTCTTCAGTAATCATGCGTTCGATAGTTCTTTCAGTCTGGAATGTCATAGTAAGTGAGTTTATTAGTTATAAGTAAATATAATCATTTTAATTGATTCCGTAAAATCCTAGGCTCTTTCTTTTCAATCAAAAGGTTATTTATAATCAATATAGATAAGACCTCTACAGGTGACAAAAAGAAAGGTAGATATATAGGCTCACTCCTTAAGAACCCGATCCTAAAGAAGTATAAATATGTACCACAAACACGAGGAACCAACCAGGATAACCAGGCAAACACGAGGTTCTAGTAAATAGATAATAGAGCCAGCAGTATGGGAGTCCAAGAAGTGCAAGCAAAACAACAATAAAAGTATAATAAAAAGAAAGGAAGAAGAAGTCCCCAAAACAATACAAATAATAAGAATCTAAGAAGAGACAAGAAGAGCCAAGTAAACAACAATCCACGTAATACGGTAAACCAATATAAAAGAGATATAAGTAATAGTATAGGTAAGAGTATAAGTAAGTAAGCTACCCATGTACCTGGTATTCTATAAGATATAAAAGATAGCCACTCCTTACCACTATAAGCCTGTAAGGTACCTCCTAGTATCTAAGGGTACTCCTATTACCTCATAAATTGATATAAGTAAGCCTTTAAGTAATGTTCCTGCAGGTACCTTAAACCCCACGCCCAATTGGCTCACCCACCAGGAGCGAATTTTACCATGACTGCGAGTACTCTGAGAGGCCAAAAAGTACCCTAGTTTCCCTTTGGGCCATACAATCCCCCAAATAGGGCGAATCCTGACAGAAACACCACATTTTGTCAGGATTCTTAACTAATAATCTACCTTTATTCTTTTATATCTGCTACTAGTTCTTCCGAGTCAACCTCTGCGTCGAATCCAAATAACTTGTCAAAGGCGTTTGCTTCTGACTCTAATGCTTTCTTTTCTGTAGATACTAACTCGTCGTTGAATAGGTCTCTAGCGTATCGGGCTTCGTCGAATCCTACTCCATCCTCTATAGTAAAGTATAGTTTTTTATTTACTGAGCCACATCGGTTCTTTGAGAATTCCATGTATCTTCGACCTGCATTCTCTCCGCCTTCCCAATCTAGTTTCATCATCGAAGTGGTCATGTGCTTTAATTTGTTTGAGCCAACGAAAGTACCTCCTTTAGATAATTGTAAGATAGTTATAAAGGTAGTATAGATACTTGCCTTGTTACCACCTTTGTTGTGGGCGATCATAAGATCTAGGAACCATTTTTCCACTTTACCACGGGTTAGGTTACAAGCTTCTTTTACTGTGTCGTTTACTTCTGTGTAAGAGTCTGTTAGTACCAAATCATATCCTTCGTTTAAGACTTGGTTGATTACGGTTTGTGGACAAGAGTCTGTGTAGTCTGCTAAGAATAAGATAGGTAATTGACCCCATCTTGGAAATCTCTTTAGGTATCTTGCCATGTCGATCTGAGACATTTCAGCAGAGATAAATAAGACCTTCTTACCAGCTTCGTGTTGGTTTGCTAGTAAGTCTAATAGGACTGTAGTCTTACCGACACCGGGTGCTCCGGCTGCCATGATGTTTGTACCTGGCATAAAGCCACCGTCTGTAGATACGAACTTGTCAAATACTGTATTGGTCTTCATCGGAATGAATAGACTGTCGTTGATCTCTAAGTCGTCTAACTTGGTTAAGGTAACTACTACTGGAGCCTTTGGAATTGCTACTGGAGCGTTTGCTTTCTTATAGTGTTGTCTGTAGTCTTTTGATGAGGTAAACTTGCCACCATTTATGTTTATGATACGCTCGCCTTTTAAATCTTCTTTCTCTACATATTGGAACTTGTCGTGAGAAGCTCTGATTTCTAAAGTTTGTCCGGTAGTTACATTTGTTAAGGTGTAAAAGTTCTCGGTCTGGGTAATCATGTATTGTTGCATATCGTGGTGTGTTTATTAGTTATAGGTAAATATAAGTTTTTTTATTGATATATGAAAACTTTAAAACATATAGTTATTAACAATTACATCGGGATCAACATAGATAGAGGTGCATTCATTCTACGTCCTTGGCTATCTACTATGGTAGCTTTAGTTCTTCTAATAGAATCAACAGTAAAGGTAGAGTTTTTATGACTAGGGTGATCTACCATAACGATAGAACCTGCTTTAAGAGATTGCTTGATTACTGCTCCTTCCATGTTACGTTTAGCTTTAATAGAGTCTATTACGAAACTATTAAGATCTGATAACTGGTCTGATGATAAGTTTGATGTTGAGATTGCTGAAATGATTTGTGCGTAATTCATAATTTTATGGTGTATTTATTAGTTATAAGTAAATATACACAATATAAATGATACCTGACAATTTAATTGCAACTGATTTGTAATTTATAATGATTATAGATAGGCTGGCCGGACTCCATGAAAAAGGCTGGAAACTACGCCAGCCTTTTCTGTCTAAAAGAAAGGCTGGAAACTACGCCAGCCTTAATTTACTCTATAATTAAAATCAAACTAAACTCTAGTTCATCATTGCTCCTGATTGTAGAAGCTCATTAGAACTAAATGGGTTTGGCATAGTGTTTTCATGATCGAAAGACTTTTTGCCTAATAGGTTACCAATTCTAGCTTGGATCTCTGCTTCATTGTGATGTTGCATGTTAGTATCAATAATAGAAGCTCCGTGTGTACTAAAGTGGGTTACACCATTAATAACACTCCATACTGATTGATTACTCTTAGCCATCTTCATTTGATCGTTTGACATCATCTCGAATCCGGCTTTATTATATTGATTCATATTCTCTTGTAGAGGTATCCATTGTTCTGCTCTTTCTCCAGCATGCTTCTCTATTAAGTTATGAGCGAATCTCATTTCTTGCATTGAAGCTGGCGTAGAATTTGCTTGACGAACTCTATCTGCGAATCCTTCCGGTGCGTAGTTGTTGCGACGTAGATCTTGCATACTCTCGAAGAACCCTTCCATGTTCTTATTATCTAAAGAGTGTAATTGATAAGACTCAGATGCTATAGAAGCAGTAAGTCCATTAGTACACCATTGTCTGTTAACGTATGGCATTACTTCGAATCCTTTCATCGGACTGTTTTTGAATGTAACGCCTCCGGTGAAGACCTCTTCGTTAAGACCTAATACTTTGAATTCTGCATTAGGATTGTGTGCATCGATAGTAATGATACCGGTTGCAGGATCAGTAGCCCATCGGGAAACTCCCATAGAACTATCACCGATCATATTCTCAGCAACGTTAATCATCTGCTCATTTGATATTTGAAGTCTGTCTTCTTTACCAAATAAGATAACCGCTTTAGTAGTAGGGTTAAGAACCATTGTCACGTTACTGAGACGACCAGAATTAGATGCCATTGCATTTTTCATAGTATTAATGAATTGTGCTTTAGTATCAGGGTTAAACAACTTTGTAAACTTATCAGCAAATGACTGACTCATACCTACTAAGGAAAGTAAGGATTTAAAAGCTTGTTTAGTAATTGCAATGCGAGTACCTTTATACTCAATAGTGTTTTCGTCAATCATATCGATTTCGCGGAAAGGAAGGGTTCTTCGTAAAGATTGAGCGTTGATGCTCTCTTGTTTACGTAAAGTAATAAGGTTTGAAGATAGTGTTTGAATGCTCATGATTTAGTTTGTTTGATTTATTATTATACTGATTAAATGTAAAAAGTTTCAATAACTTATATGTAAATATACACAATATAAATGATACTAAAAAACTTTTATTAAAAAGATTCCTATTTATAATGATTATAGATAGGAACCTTAGTAGAGGTATTAAGCAACCTCAGCAATTTGATTCATGGTAAAAGCTTTATCTGCCCATGTTTTAGCTCCAACGTATTTGTATTGATCTTGGCTGTATAGGTTCGTATTGTCCCATAGTCCGTTAATAGTACCAACTGTTAAGTCTAATAGGATAGCTTCGTCGATTAGTTTAATTGTCTTACCGACTCTAGCGAATATAGTTAACCAGTAGTCTGATCCTTCCGGTTGAAATTCTACAGACTGTAATGTGTTACGCTTGTACCCGGTTAATAGAGACTCTTTATTCTCGTTAATACGGTCGTTATCAAATGATCTAGCGTTCGTACAAGACATATAACCTGCGCGACATTTAGTAATAGAGCGGAAAGATCCTTTGCGTCCGTCGATGTAGTTAACTGTGTGAATTCCGGTGGTGTTGATTAATTTGTTCATTTTGTATGTATTTATTAGTTATAAGTAAATATAAGTCTTTTAATTGATATAAAACAATATAATGACAACTGATTTGTAGTTTATAATCATTATAAATAGCGCTTTGGGTGAAAATAAACCCAAAAAGGGACCCAAGTGTCAATAATATTGTGTATATTTACATATAACATATAAATACTAAGAATTATGACAATAGACAAGACTCAATTAACGAACGTAGAGGTAGAAGGCATAGATATGTCCGATTACCCAAAGTTCTGCGACGCATTCATCGCATCAGCAACTTATAAGGGAAGACAACTCACGGACGCAGAATTGGACCTATTATCGGACGACTCTGAATTTGTATTAGAGAATGCACACGGACAGTTACAATACTAAATTAGAACACTATGAAAATCAAAGCTTACATAGACGAACATATAGGAGCCAAGGAGAAGTTTATAATAGACTACTACAAGTTTATAAATGTCTTCGAGATATGGGATATAGAGAATGAACAAGTAGTTTCGCACCCAGAACTCAAAACAGTAGGTGCAGCAATAAAATACTGCGAGAAGAGAGATTGGACCTGGAGAATAGGCGTAGTAGATGATGCCAGGTAATTGTTAATAACTTTTAGCCCGAGGGCCCAATATATCAATAATAATGTGTATATTTACATATAACTAATAGATCCAACCATGATAGACGGAATCAAGACCAAGAAAGCAAACCGAGAAGCAACAGCCTTACTAAAGAGACAAGTAAGAGCCTTAAAGAGTGTAGTTAAGAAAGGAACCGGACACGAAGCCTTATTACCTATTATAGAGGAAAAGCAATTCTTATTAGAGTATGTAGTCTCTAACAAAACCTGGAACTTTAACTTCGAGGGTGGCGGATGGAACTCTAACCAAGCGGTTACCAGAGAAGCTGCAATACAATTAGCTAAGAAGGAGTATAAAGGTAGTAAGAACCTACAGGTCCAAGAAGATTCATTCAGAGTAGCAACACATTCAGATACTCAAAGGTTACTCGCTTCTTTCTACTAGAGCCAATAGAGGTTATCAGAGAGGGACGGATATATAACACCTATAGTAATTAATACCAGTGACCCATATAAGTGCTCTATGTCAATAGACTGAGAGGGCCCAATACTAACTAAATAAAGCTAAAGCCATGATGTACCAAGACAAACTAACAGAACTACAATCCAAGATACTAAACATGAAGCTAAAGACGCCTTACCACCCAGACTTAAATAGTCTCTTAATAGAGTACTCAGAGATGGTAGACGCTAAACAAGCAGAGAAGCGTAAGAAGGTATGATAGGTAGTAACCCTATAGGTAAACTAACCCAAGCAATCAAGGGTAATAACCAACAGGTACAGAGGACAGTTAATAGTAAGCCGGACCTAGGAGACCCTAAGGTATCTAAGACTCCGGTTACCTTAAGTAAAACAAACCCTAAACAAACTCTGAACTTAGGGGATAATAGAAAGGGATTTGCGCAGGGACAAGCGGACGCGATTGCAGGTAATAGGAAGACTGCGACCCTACTAGATAGCAAGACACAAGGCGCTCCGGCCTCTCCGACCCCTAAAGCACCTAGCGCCGGGGCTCCGACACCCAACATACCTCAACCACCCAATACCACATTTAAGAAACCTAAGCTACCAGGCTTCAAGGCACCTCCAAGACCTAAGAGACTCTAAGGTTAATATACGCCGGATCCCGCGACGGGGGCGTGTGAAACCTGAATTTATGTAAGAGCTCTGGGGGGAGGGGTAAGGACTATAGTAATATTAATAATAAACATATATCAAAAAACACTTAGTTGAATGGGCACCATCTGGCTCCCCGGGAAATCCGACTACTTCTACCCTCTTCGAGTAACTCAGAGTATTCTGGGGGATCCCCCTTCCAATCCGTTCAGATATTCTATAAAGATACAAAACCTAGCATCCAATGTCCACCAGTGCCCCCGAATTCTCCCGGGAAGGAAGGCCCACCCCTACCCCGTTAGCGGGTTGGCACACACTCTACAAGATCCTTTGAGGTACTCTAAAGACTCTAAGACTTGGAGATGGGGAGACTGTTAATAAATAAACTTCGATATTTATGAAACAAATCTGATACTTGTGAGTATAAGTTATGTCTTTAAGCTTGAAGGTTGAGTAGGGAGGGAGAAGGGCCACTCACAAGTTCTCTCACTATCCCTCAGTGGGTTAAAGCGCTCACCTGCTCTAAGCACTCACATGACTTTAAGTACTCTAAATAAAAAAGAAAGAGAATTTACATCAACCCAAAAAGAAAGTATCAAAAAGAATTGGGGTGGGGCGTACTACAAGAACTCTTAGTCTTATAATATAATAATAATCCTATTGTATATCCTTCTAAATACTAAGAGGGGAGAGAATCTTATAAGGGTAGGAAGGGGAAATATAAAAAAACCCAATCTTCACTAGAACTCTGTGGAACTTTAAATAGGCCACTCAGTAGTAAATGTGTAGTAATAGACCCGGCTCCCCGGCGCAGTGACAGGCAATCTGATATTTTCTCTACGGATATTTCTCCCAGGGTTCCTACCTCTTCAGATATTCCAATTGTCAAAGGTTCCTCTAAGGGGCGCCGCCCTACAATTTTGGTGTTGGTATGGATTTGGGTTTTTGGGTTTTTTTGATTAATGAATGTGACTGGAAATTATTTTCCCCGACTTTAACACGTATTAATTACTTTAAACTACTTTAGACTTTAAAGGATTAAATGATGAAGGTGGAATTAATTGTATGTTGTGAAAATAAAAATTTTTAATTCCCCTAAGAATAACCTCAAACAACTGAGAGTGACTTAAACAATCAAAAAATAGAAACAAATAAAGAATAAGTAATATAAGAATATATAAATATAAAAGAATATATGAAAAACATGAAAAATATACTAATTTTAATGCTGGTTTTATTACTGCAAAGTTGCGGTGGTTTACAGGTTTCGACAATGGGGCACGATCCTATTTATAGTATCGAAGGAAGTGACGCAAAAGTAACTGTTATTAATTCCGGATGGGAACTTGATAGATTATTGCGAGACGATTTCAATTTTAGGTATGATTTTGCACAATATGCATTAAGTCAGCCTATGTCGTTTGACTGGAACATAAGATTAAACAGATTTACGCAATTTAATAGATTTAATAGATCAAACTACAATTATAGATGGAATAGAAGTCAAATGTGGAACGATTGGGTTTGGGGATATCCTTATAACAATGGTATTGGATGGACTTATAACTGGAATAATAATAGATGGAATAGTAATGGTTGGAATACACCTTATAATTGGAATGGATGGAGTAATGTCTACGGATATAATTCATGGCATCAAATTGATGGTATTTACGGTAGAAGACAAAATACATCTAACGTAAATGGAAGAAGAACATCAAATATTAGCACTAGAAGAGGAGTTTCTACCGTAAGAAGTACTAGAATTGTAAAAAATAACACAATAAAGGTAATTAAACCCATAATTAAGAAAACTAGAAGAAATAGAGTCATAATTAAGCCTGTTATTAAGCCGGTTCGAAATAATAGAGTTATTAAGCCGATTCGAAGAAATAATAATACAAATCGTAATATTAGATCTACGCCAGTAAGAAATGTGAGAAGAACCTCAACAAGTACTAGAAGGTCGAGTGGAGTAATAAAGGACTAATAATAGTGAAACAATGTGTAATAAAGTAGTATAATAATCAAATAATAACATATAATGGCTAAGACTAATAATAATTGGAAAACTAAAAAGACAATCCGAACAAATGGAAGTAATTCTATTTCTATGATTTGTCAAAACTCTAAAAGATCACTTAGTAAATATTCTGATTTTGCTCCTGAAGATGGATCTGTTGATTGTAAGGAATGGACCGAGGTAACAGAAAACACTAATGCGGTATTATGTCCTAGCTGTACTATGAGATCCGTTAATTTTTAACTGATATATAACTAGAACGAATAACTACCTATACATCTAGGTATCATATTATACCAAATAGATTTTATACCCCCCAGAGCTAGCTGATAACTAGCTCTTTTTTTTTACAAAATACCGAAACAAAATCGTAAAATCCGTTATAATACTTATAAATACCAATTTAAACTATGGCAAATAAGAAACAAGTAAAAACCCCCTTAATCGATCAATTCGGTGAAGACTTAACAGCAGCAGCAGCCGCAGGAAAATTAGATCCTATTATTGGTAGAGACAAAGAAGTTTATAGAATTTGTCAAATACTTTCTAGGAGAAAGAAAAACAACCCTATTATATTAGGAGATCCTGGTGTAGGTAAAACTGCTTTAGTAGAGGCAATTGCACAAAGAATAGTAGATAAGAAAGTTGCAATGACTCTTACTAACAAAAAGATAATATCTTTAAACATGGCAACAATAGTTGCTGGTACGAAATATCGTGGAGAGTTTGAAGAAAGAATGAAAAAGATAGTTGATGAATTAAAATCAAATCCAGACATTATAGTATTTGTTGATGAGATACATACTTTAGTTGGAGCCGGAGGAGTTAGTGGTTCATTAGATGCTAGTAACATTTTAAAACCAGCTCTTGCAAGAGGACAGGTACAATGTATTGGTGCAACTACATTAGATGAATATAGAGAAAACATAGAAACTGACGGAGCTCTTACTAGAAGATTCCAAGAAGTTTTTATTGATCCACCTTCTATTACTGATTCTATTGAGATATTAAATAGAATTAAAGTAAACTACGAAGAATATCACGCTGTTGAATATACTGAAGAAGCTCTTAAAGCTTGTGTTGAATTATCAGACAGATATATTACTTCTAGAGAATTACCGGATAAAGCAATTGATTTAATGGATGAAGCTGGCGCTAAAGTACATTTAGCTCAGGTTAAAATGCCAGAACATATTAAAGAGTCTGAAAAAAGAGTTGAAGAAATTAAACAACAGAAAGTAGACGCTGTTGAGGAACAAGACTACGAAAAGGCTGCTAAATTCAGAGATGCTGAAATTAAGCAAAGAGATGCTATCGATGCGACTGTAACAAAATGGCAACATGATTTACGAATCAATAGAAGACCGGTAACTTATGATGATATTGCAGAAACAATATCTGATGCTACTGGAATTCCAATTTCAAGAATGACAGATGACGAAAGTCAAATCATTATGGATATGGAAGCTAATTTAAAAGAAATGATAATAGGTCAAGATTCAGCAGTTACTGGTTTATGTAAAGTAATTAAAAGATCTAGAACTGGTGTTAGTTCATCTAAAAAACCAATAGGATCCTTTATGTTTATCGGACCAACTGGTGTAGGTAAAACTGAAACAGTAAAAGCGTTAGCTAATTATTATTTCGGAGACGAAGATTCTATTATTAGAATTGATATGTCAGAATATCAAGAAAAGTTTAATGTAAGTAAATTAATTGGATCTCCTCCTGGTTATGTTGGACATGAATCTGGTGGTCAATTAACGGAAGCAGTAAGACGTAAGCCTTATTCGGTTGTATTATTTGATGAGGTTGAAAAAGCTCACCCTGATACATTCAATACTTTATTACAAGTTTTAGACGAAGGTAGATTAACTGATTCTCTAGGAAGAACTGTAGATTTTACAAATACAATTATTATAATGACATCAAATGTCGGTGCTAAGAAAGTATCAGATTTTGGAGCAGGAATTGGATTTGAAAGTAAAACATCTATCGCTTCTAATAAATCACATGTTGAAACTATTATCAGAAAAGAACTTAAAAACAAGTTTGCACCTGAATTCTTAAATAGATTAGATGATATGATTTTATTTGATTCTTTAACAAAAGATGATATGATTAAAATTGTAGACATCGAATTGAATAAAGTAATAAAAAGACTAGACAGACAAGGATATACTATTAAAATAAACAAAGCAGCAAAAGGATTTTTAGCAGAACAAGGATACGATCCTTTATATGGTGCACGTCCTCTTAAGAGAGCAGTTCAAAATTATGTTGAAGATATTTTAGCGGATGCTATAATTGATAAATCAATGGTTATTGGAACTAAAGCATATTCAATCTCACATAAAAAAGGAGAAGATAAACTTTCTTTAAAATAGTAGTATAATATTAGTAAGTTACTTTAATAATATAATATATGACATTTAATAATAAATTCAAAGATTTAATTTTAAATATAGAAAATGATGGTGATGTTTCTCAACCTCGAGATATGAAGGTTAAGGAACTCACTATTCAAACTATAGAATTTGATCCAACTAAAACAATAGCACATTTTGATAGTAGAGCTTTTAACTGGAAGTATTTCGGTGGAGAACTATGTTGGTATCTTAATAGAGATCGTGATGTTGATTATATTGGTCAATTTTCAAAGATGTGGTCTACATTAACGAATACTGGAACTAATAATATAAATTCAAATTACGGTTACCTTCTTTTTGGTGGTCAATTACAATTTGCTTTAGAATCTTTAAAGAAAGACAAGAATACTAGACAAGCTGTATCTTTTTTAAATCAACCTAAGTTTCAGTTTGAAGGTAATAAAGATTTCGTATGTACAATGTACCTCAACTTTTTTATAAGAGATAATAAACTAAACATGAAAGTTCAAATGAGATCTAATGATATATTCTATGGTCTTACATTCGATGCACCTTATTTCAGCTTTATACACCAGCATATGAGATTATGGTTGTTAGAAACATATCCTGAGTTAGAATTAGGAACTTACTACCATTGTGCTGATAATATACACTTCTACGAAAGACACTTCGAGATGGCTTCTAATATAGTCTCAGAAAGCGAAGATCAAGGTAAGAATTACACAATGAACATAGAAAACCCTTTATGTACATTAACAAAAGATAATATGTTAATAACTGATTATGGTATTAACTTTATGAAAGAGATTAATGAAGCAGTTTCTACTGGAAGCAAACAAATAACTTATAATAATATATTAAGAGATTACCTTAATATTAGATTAATATAATATAATGATAGGAGATACGCCGTATTTTGATATTAATGCCGATGGAATAGAAACATCTCTAGAAGGACCAATAAAAGATAAAGAAGGATTTTATAAGAGAGTATTAGAATTTATAGAATTTAATTTAACTAGTAATTTTAGCTTAGATGTATTGTGTTACTTAGTAGATCCTGGAGGATCTGTAATGGAAGCAAAATTAGAAGAAGAAGGTTATGTTAAGTCGTTAGCAAAAGCTTTAGAGTATTATAAAGAAAACGAGGAATACGAGACTTGTGAAACAATATCAAAACTAATAATAGAACATGGATTACAATAGTAAAGATTTTAGGAAGTTCGCAATGAGCGATCATAATGTTAGTTCTTCTAACATGAATTATTACGAGAAACAAGTAGAGAACTCAATGACTCCTTATATTTTAGAAGAGAGAGAACTTAGAGCAACTCAAATGGATATATTCTCAAGATTGATGATGGATAGATTACTTTGGGTAGCAGGTCCAGTTAACGACAATATGTCTACAATAGTTCAGGCACAATTAATGTTTCTAGATACTACATCAGCAGAGGATATTACAATGCATGTTGATTCACCAGGAGGTTCAGTTAAATCTGGTCTTTCTATGGTAGATGTTATGGATTACATTAAATGTGATATACGTACGATCAACACAGGTATGGCCGCGTCAATGGGTTCAGTATTATTAGGAGCAGGAACCAAGGGTAAGAGAATGTCTCTACGTCACTCTACTACTATGTTACACCAGTCTTCTGGCGGATTTAGTGGTAATATACAAGATGCTGAAATAGATTGGAAAAACTGGCAAGATGTAAATAAGGAATTATTTGTATTGTTAGGAGAATATTGCGGTAAGAAAGCAGATGTAGTTATGAAAGATGCAACCAGAGATTTTTGGTTAAATGCAGAAGAAGCTAAGAAGTATGGAATTATTGATGAGATAATTAAAAAAAGATAATATAATAATATAGGATTATGAAAGTATATTTTTACATAAGACAGAATAAAATAGAGTATCTAACTAACATATTAAAAGATTATAATAATCTAGAAGATATGATTGATATTTCTTTTAATCCTATGACTGACATGGTGATGGTTTCCTTAGCTGCAGACGATTTTATTCGTTTAAGCGACATGGACGCTTTCGCCGGTCTTATATCATTATAATATAATAATCTAATAATAAAGTAATATGACAAAGCGAGAGAAAACAAGAGAATTGTTTATTGAATTAATCAATGAACAACTTAAACATCATGGCGTAACGTACGAAGATGTTAAAGGAAATCCACAATGGTATATGGAATACCGAACTACTAAAGAAAGAGAAGAAGCTTTCATAAACCATAGCGTTAGTAGAATTCGCAAAGTTTTAAAGTTAAACAAAGAAATGGCTTTAAAAGAAGCACAATGGTTTATATTACAATGGGGTCTTGCTCTAGAAGGTACTGAAAATACAGACACCTTTAAAGTAATAAAAGAAGAAAAAGACAAAGAGCAGTTATAATATAATATTACCTGCATAATATCACTATACTCCTACATTATTCGGATAAATATATCCGATGAAGATACTACATAAAAATTGGCTAACAGAAACACCGTTTGACTTTGAATTAAAAAGATATAAATTACTTGGGGCAACTCAAAGAATTATGTCTATGATCAAAGCCGGATTTTTACATGAGTCATTATCTGAAGTAGAAAACCAATTAGAAGATCTATACAAACTTAAGAATAAAAAGAATGAAATAGATGATAGACTAAGAGTACTTACAGGAATCAATCTAGATACCATGTCTCTTGACTACGACTACCCTGATACAGAAGATGATTTATCAGTCATATATAAACTTGTAGATATTGCTATTGAAGAATTCGAATCTTTATTTAGAATGATTAGAGTTAAATGGAGATCTATCGCTTCTAAACTTACTATAACAGAAATTCCGAGAAGTATGCCTACCAAAAGCAAAGGAACTGTTTTCATAATAGATAAAGATACTAACATATTAACTTACTCTTATATTAATCCATATAAACTAGTCGGAGAATGGGATGATCTTATACTTAAAAAAGTAGATCTTGAGTTAAATGGAATTCCAGATATAATAGACTACATAGTAGAATCAAAAAAAGAATCAGATGATAAAAGATTCTGGAGAATAGATCATAAATTAAACGAAGATCACGAAGAATGCATACTCCCAATCTCTAGATACATATTATATCCTAAATTAACAAAATAGAGCTAATTTATTAGAATATATATAAAAAATACTTAATAAATAATGGCTTACGTAGCAAACGACGATATAATAGCATTTATACAAGAAGAAATCAACGTTATTTCTGGTAATTCACAAACATACGACATTATACTATATAAAGACTATATAGGAACTATATTAAATTTAAACCAACCAACTTCATTTGGAGTAGCGGTTTTTATAGAAGATAGAAAAGTATTACAATACGCGGAACCTCCAATTCCAGGAGTTTCTTCTCAACTTACAGTAGATAGAGCAGGGAATTCCGGAAAGATAAGTTTTAACATTGATGAAAGTCAGTCTTTGAATTTAGGAGCAGGTGCTTTATCTGTACAAGTTAGCGTATTCTACGAAAACTATTATCCTCAATCTAAAAGTTATGTATTTCCTATTTTAACATTAGGATCTCTTGTTTCAAACTCAAACCCAAACAGCGGAGGTAATAATAACGGAGGTAATAACACTACAACAATTATACAAAAGTCTTCAGTTGAAGGAATATTTCAAATAGAAGCAATTAATGGTTCAAATCCTAATTTTCAAGGAAGTGTTACAGTTAATTCAAAAATACCTAGCGAAGTAACTTCAATCATATTTAAAAATCTAGATTCAAATGGAATTCGATTATCATCATTAGAAAACTTTCTAATAAATAGAGTAACTAATGGCGCTGCCGGCGTAATTACAATATTCGATATGGAAGCGACAAACATGTATGCTATTTATGGAATAAACTCATGGGAAAGATTAGATCTTATACCAGGAGGAGGAGACGACCAAGATGTTGATGGTATAAAAATATATGTTAATTTAGAGACAAGATCTACTGGGCCTGGTGTTACTAGGACCTTATGGGAAATTGGACAAGAGATTACTTTCCAATTAGACGCAAATAGTACCGCAGTCGGATTAACAGCAGAAGGTATACAAACATTTGTTGATAAGAATATAAATCCAATCGAAGCGATAGGTAATTATTCAAATACTGGAATACAATTAACTTATAATCCATACGCATCATCATATATTAACGTTGAAGTTAACGGAATAACAGTGGAAGTAGGAGACGGAAACAGAGATAAAGATTCATACTTCTCGAACGACGGAGGAGACACTGCATCAAATATAGAAAACATCCTAGCAGGTTACACACTATACTGGAATGGGGATATCTCTGGATATAATCTAGAAATAGGGGATGAAATTAACCTAACTTACGAAGCAACTAGATCTGATATAATATAACTACTCCCGCGTATATAATATACACCCGCCTGGGTTTTTTCATTTTTCCCAAATTCTATTAACATATTACGTTGTAAAACAACATATTAGCCAACAGTACTGTGATATATAAATCACTAACAACAATAATGTTGTTGGGCCAAAATATAATACAATAAACAATATGGCACAAATTCGTTCAAAACAAATTAAGGATTTTTTAAGCACGGTAAACTGGGCAGCAACATCTAACTTTGAGATAGCTAACACACAAGATATCGCACAGTATGTTACTGAAGCAGTATCTACTGAAGCTCAAAAAACTTCTAACGATTTAGCAGCAGAGATTTCTGCAACTAATTCTGATTTTGTAAGAGTTGAAGGAGAATTAGCAGGAGAAATTGCTGATACTAATTCAGACGTTACAAGAATCGATGGAGCATTATCAACTGAAATAGAGGCAACTTCAAATAAGTTTGAAGCTATCTTAAACGCAGTAGATGCTGATCCAGATTCTTTTGCTGATGTAGTTTCTATCATTAACGCAGTTGATGTTGAAAATGATAGTAATATCGCAGCAATCTTATTAGGATTAAACACTGAAATCGCTGAAACTAATTCAGATTTCGTAAGAGTTGAAGGAGAATTAGCAGGAGAAATTGCTGATACTAATTCAGACGTTACAAGAATTGATGCAGCATTATCTGCTGAGGTTTCTGCAACTAATTCAGAAGTTACAAGACTTAATGGAGAATTAGCAGCTGAGATTTCTGCAACTAATTCAGACGTTACAAGAATTGATGGAGCAATCGCTGCTGAAGTTTCTGCAACAAACTCTGAGGTTACAAGACTTAATGGAGAATTAGCTACTGAAATAGCTGATACTAATGGAGATGTAACTTCTATCGATGCTAGATTAGGAGAAGTTTCTGGAGATTTAGTTGATTCGGTTGACGCTTTAGAATTAGCTTTAGCTTCTGAGATTTCTGCAACTAATTCTGATGTTACTAGAATTGATGGAGCATTAGCTGCTGAGGTTTTAGCAACTAATTCAGAAGTTACAAGAATTGATGGTGAATTATCAACTGAAATAGAAGCAACTTCAAACAAGTTCGCATCTATATTAAACGCAGTAGACGCAGATCCGGATTCGTTCGCAGATGTAGTTTCTATCATTAATGCAGTTGATGTTGAAAACGATAGTAATATCGCAGCAATCATCCTTAACTTAAACGCTGAGATTTCTGAAACAAACTCTGACTTCGTAAGAGTTGAAGGAGCTTTACAAACAGAAATAAACGCAACAAACTCTGATGTTACAAGAATTGAGCAAGAATTAGCAAGTGAAATTGCTGATACTAATTCAGACTTCGTAAGAGTTGAGCAAGAATTAGCAGCTGAGATTTCTGCAACTAATTCTGATTTCGTAAGAGTTGAAGGATTACTAAGTAATGAGATCGCAGCAACTAATGCTGATGTATCTGGTTTACAAAGTGCTGATTCAGCTTTATCTGGAAGATTAGATACTGTAGAAGCAGCTATAATCGAAGATGATCAAATGGCAACTGAATCTTTCGCAGGAAATGGTTTAGTTTACACATTAGCAAACGCAGTACAAGAAGGTCAAGTATCTTTAGTAGATGCATTTGTTAACGGATCAAGAGTATTTGCAGCATCTATTACAGGAGCAGCAGTTACATTGTCTACTCCAGGGTATTCAATCGATTCAGAGGATACGGTAGTATTCGTTTACCAATTCTAAGAAAAATACGAAAGTATTTAATTCATAGTTTTAATTTAAGGGTCCTTCGGGACCCTTTCTTTTTTAAATATATAAACAAACACAATATAGATTTATGAAAGTAGGAATATTAATATCACTAAATAGCGAATACGAAAGCATGTGGATCAATGGTATTAAACTAAATGCTTTGAATTTATCTAAAATGCTAGGTCAGATTAAAGGACTAGATGTTTACATACTAGATACAGGAAATATAGTTGATGATTTAACTAAAGTAAATTGGGACTATAGCAAATACAAGATAGCTAAATTTGTAGACATGGAAGACAACTTAGATTTGTTATTCATGATAGGATCTTCATTGCCAAGTACTAGGGTAGAGAAGGTTAAAAAAGCTAATCCAAATATTAAAATAGTAAAATATCAATGTGGTAATAGTTATATCGTTGATATGGAAAGAGTAATGTTCAATAAAGCAAAAGAAGGAGAGAAGCCTTCGTGGGATAGTGGACATGACGCAACTTGGATTATACCTCAACAAGAATACCAGAACTTAGAATATTATAAGACTATATATAGACAGGACGATTCACAAGTACATATCGTTCCTTTTATATGGGATCCAGAACCTTTAGATGATTTTGATAAATTATTAAAAAAGGCAGGAAAGAATACACCTAATTATATTCCAAAAGAACAGAACGAAAAGAGAATATCTGTAATGGAACCTAATTTAAATATAGTAAAGTATTCTTTAATACCTATAATGATTGCCGAGAAAGTATTTAGAGATTTAGGTAAAGATTCATTTAAACAAATATTCATAGGATCAGGTAAAAACCTTATTAAGAATAGATACTATCTTGATATGATTAAACATTTCGATATAGTAAATTCAAGCGATAATAAAATAAAATTTGTAGGTAGATATCCTATTTCAACGTTTCTTTCAAGTGAAACAGATATTGTAGTTTCACATCAATGGGAAAACCCATTAAACTATGCATATTTGGATGCGATGTATTACGGGTACCCTCTTGTTCATAACGCAGAAATGATAAAAGATGCAGGATATTATTATGAAGGATTCAATATAACAGAAGGCGCTGAGCAACTTCAAATTGCATTACAAAATCATGATGATAACATCGAAGAATATATTGAAAAAAACAAACCAGTATTAAACAGATATATGTCAACAAACCCTGGATTGGTTGATACATATAAAAAACTTATAGACAACTTATTTAATCCAAATAAACACGAGCTGTCATATGAGTATAATTGGAAAACAAACTTATATAAATAATGAACAATTTTAAAGAAATATACGAAGCTTTAGATAAAGTTAAAATATCAATAATAATGCAAGTTAATCTGGAAAAATATCCAGGAGCAAGAGAAGATTCTATTAATAAATTTCACAGAGCTATTGAAAGCTTTAATAAGCAAATGTATAAAAACTGTGAATTGATTATAGTAGCAGATGGATGTAACAAAACACACCAGTTATATAATAGATCTCATAAAGAAAATACTAATATTAAATTTGTATTTTATGACAGGTCGAATACTCCTAAAATGTATGAAGATATAGATAATGGAACTTATTACAGAGGATCTGCTAGACAGCTTGGATTAGCGATAGCGACTGGTCAACTTATAATGTATATGGATTCAGACGATGTTATAATGCCTAATCATACGATGTCAGCATTATTAGAATACAACGCTGAACCTGAAAAAACATGGTGGATAAACACATCATGGTATGATCATGCAAATGTTATTAATTCAAATAAAAATTCGCAAGCTATAATAGATCCTAGTACTATTGAAAATGTAGAACTTCCAGGATTACCAGATACTTGGAAACCTATGGCATTAGAACAAGGAAGACAGGTAATGGCTCCTTGGTTATTTATGCATGTTCCTAATATATCAAATAAATGGCAAGATGTAATTTCAAATATTACTTCTGAAGATGTCTTTTTTATAAAGGGAGTACAAGGTAAATATAAGAATGGTGGAGTGTTTTCTCAGCCAACTTATGTTAGATGTCACCTAAAAGACGAGTGGGATGTTTAACGTTTACTTAAACTAAACATAAATACTTTAGCACAATTTTCTAAATACCCTTTCTTGGCGTCTTCGTCGGAGAGGGTATACCATTTATAGGCCATAGATCCTTCGAACTTATCTATAGTGTTCTTAATAGAATCTACATTATCAGTAATGTTCTTAATATTCTCATCACTTAATTCTGGAACGTCAACGTCCAATTCAATTGTTACTTTTAACAATAGTCCCCAATCATATGTTTGATTACTTGTCGTTAGGTTTTCATAACATTCCATTAAAAATTCAACTTCTCTATCAGAATACGAGTCGTCTAACTTATCAGGATGGCACTTTACTACTAACTTTCTAAATAGTTTTTTAAAGTCTTTATCTTCGAATTTAACAGACTCATCTTCAACAACCTTTCTCACAGGAGGCGTACCTTCGGGAGGTGCTAATGCTTCAAGTGCAGGTTTGTTGTGATTACTCATCGCATTTCTAAAGTCACCCTCGGCCTCTTGAGATATTGATTTTATGTCCCCTAGGGTTTCCGTGTAGTATACGTAGTCTCTAATTACTTTCTTTGTAGCGTTATCCATTCTAATATCTATCTCCATTATATTACAATATTAATGCCCAAAAAGTATCTGTGGCACAAGTGAATCTGATATATAGAATTGGTATGAAGGGTATTAAGTCCCTTCCGTTTAAATAAAAATAAAAAAATAAAGAAAAAATCTATGTCACAATTAAAAATTAAGCAAATAGAGGGCTTACAAACTAAGTTAGACTCTTTAGACTTTCAATTGGCTTCTGGATCTTTAAAATCAAGTTACACACAGAATTCTCACGGATTCGCACCTGGGAATGTTATCGCATTCTTTAACGGAACTTGGGTTTTAGCTGATTCTAAAGCTGCTGATAAATTAGGAAGATTAGTTGTAGAAGAAGCAACTAGTGCTGATAAATTTATTGCAGTACAAATAGGTAACATTACACTAAATTCTTGGGAATTAACTCCAGGTACTTTTTACGTAGTTGATGATACTAACACAGGTTCTATTGCAGAATTTGTAGATGCTTCAAATCCATCATTCCCATACAGTAATCCTATATTACAAGCGATTACAAACAAACAAGCTCATGTATTACCATGGAGACCTAGTTTAGGTGCAGTTGCAATAGCTCAAGGTGTAGAACACACACAAGCAGATTTAGCACCATTACAATCTAACGGAGACCAATCAGATACTGGTATTACTTTAGAATTTACTCCTTTTGCAGATTCAACTGTGCAGGTTTATATTAACGGTGTAGCAATTACAGAAACTTACGGAGATAAAACAGGAGATGTATATTTCTCAGCAGACGGAGGAACTACTTCTAAGTCAGTTGCAGATTTAGCAGCAGGAGATTCAATGTTTTGGAACTCAGATAACGCAGGATATGAAATCGGAAATGGAGATGTTTTTGATATAGTATACGAAAGAAACTCATTAGACTAAATAAAATAAAAATAAAAATAAAATAACTATGGCATATTCAGCATATATTTCTACCGCAGGTCCACAAGGAGACCAAGGGGCAGGACACCAAGGTACTACTGGAGACCAGGGTATTCAAGGAGATCAAGGTCTTCAAGGAGATCAAGGATTAAAAGGTGAAACAGGAGACCAAGGATTCCAAGGAGAAGTTGGAACTAAAGGAGATCAAGGTCTTAAAGGAGATCAAGGTATTCAAGGTGAAAAAGGATTTCAAGGAGACGAAGGTATTCAAGGAGATCAAGGTTTTCAAGGAGAAGTTGGAACTAAAGGAGATCAAGGTTTTAAAGGAGATCAAGGTATTCAAGGAGATCAAGGTTTTCAAGGAGAAGTTGGAACTAAAGGAGATCAAGGTATCAAAGGAGATCAAGGATTCAAAGGAGAAACTGGAGATCAAGGAGATCAAGGTTTTAAAGGAGATCAAGGAGAAACAGGTATCAAAGGAGATCAAGGATTCAAAGGAGAAACTGGAGATCAAGGAGATCAAGGTTTTAAAGGAGACCAAGGAGAAACTGGTATTAAAGGAGACCAAGGATTCAAAGGAGATAAAGGAGATAAAGGAGAAACTGGAGATCAAGGAGAAACTGGTATCAAAGGAGACCAAGGAGAACAAGGTTTTCAAGGAGAAACTGGATTAAAAGGAGATCAAGGAGAACAAGGTTTTCAAGGTTTTAAAGGAGACCAAGGGGAAACTGGTATCAAAGGAGATCAAGGTGAAAAAGGAACTAAAGGAGACGAAGGTATTCAAGGAGACCAAGGTTTTCAAGGTGAAAAAGGAACTAAAGGAGATCAAGGAGAAACTGGAGATCAAGGTTTTCAAGGAGATAAAGGAACTAAAGGAGATCAAGGAGAAACTGGAGATCAAGGAGAAACTGGTATCAAAGGAGATCAAGGTTTTCAAGGTGAAAAAGGAACTAAAGGAGACGAAGGTATTCAAGGAGATCAAGGTTTTCAAGGTGAAAAAGGAACTAAAGGAGATAAAGGAGAAACTGGAGATCAAGGTTTTCAAGGTGAAACTGGATTAAAAGGAGATCAAGGAGAAACTGGAGATCAAGGTTTCAAAGGAGATAAAGGAACTAAAGGAGATCAAGGAGAAATTGGAGATCAAGGTTTCAAAGGAGATAAAGGAGATAAAGGAGATACTGGAGATCAAGGTTTTCAAGGTGAAAAAGGAACTAAAGGAGATCAAGGTTTCCAAGGTGAAAAAGGAACTAAAGGAGATCAAGGTTTTAAAGGAGATAAAGGAGATACTGGAGATCAAGGTTTTCAAGGTGAAAAAGGAACTAAAGGAGATCAAGGTTTCCAAGGTGAAAAAGGAACTAAAGGAGATAAAGGAGATCAAGGAGAAACTGGAGACCAAGGTTTTAAAGGAGATACTGGTTCTGGCGGAGGAACTGGAGCTCAAGGTTTTAAAGGAGATACTGGTTCTGGCGGAGGAACTGGAGCTCAAGGAGATCAAGGTTTCAAAGGAGATAAAGGAACTAAAGGAGATCAAGGAGATCAAGGTTTCAAAGGAGATAAAGGAGATAAAGGAGATACTGGAAATCAAGGTGAAAAAGGAACTAAAGGAGACCAAGGTTTTCAAGGTGAAAAAGGAACCAAAGGAAATACAGGAGAATTTGATGGAGACTCAGTAACAATATCAAATAATAAAGCGATCTTCTTCGAAGACTCTAACGGAATTGCAAATTTCAAAATAGATAGAGATCCTAGTGGAGATGTAAACTTTACATTTATATAAGACTGATAAATAATAAAAATAACTAAATAAAGATATGGCAAATAATATAGCGATAAAACTGGTACAATCTACTGGTGAATTTCAAGCTCATCTGGATGAAACTTCTGGAAAGTTTGGTATCGATAAAATTACGAATATTGTTTCTACACCATCTTATTTTCAAGAGCTAAATACGTTTCCTACCGGAAGCGTATTAGCCTTTAGAAATAGCGACAACGCTATTATATCTAACAGTACTTTTAATGGTATTGGTATATTAAAGTCGGATTCGACAATTAATAATAACCAAATACTAACACCAAATAACTTTGAACCTAATAACTTTCTTTCTTTAAAGGGAGCTAATGGAGTTCAAGGACCTACTGGTGATGAAGGTTTTGAAGGAGATAAAGGAAATAGAGGACCTGTAGGAAATGACGGAGATCAAGGTGAACCCGGATTTATAGGATTAAAAGGAGATCAAGGTTTTCAAGGAGAAACTGGTCCTGTTGGATATCAAGGAGATAAAGGTGAAGTCGGTGTTACAGGAACACAGGGAGATAGAGGATATCAAGGTTTTCAAGGAGTACAGGGTTCTAAAGGAACTCAAGGAGATAAAGGAGCTACTGGAAATATTGGAAATCAAGGATCAATAGGACACAGAGGAGTTACTGGACCTCAAGGAAATCAAGGATCTGGCGGAGGAACTGGAGATAAAGGAGATCAAGGAGTAACAGGTACTATTGGAGATCAAGGATCTAAAGGAACTAAAGGAGTTCAAGGACAACAAGGTGCAGATGGTAATAGAGGTTCTCAAGGAATTGACGGTGAACCTGGTTTTAAAGGTAACCCTGGAACTATAGGAGATCAAGGTGCAGACGGTTTAAGAGGTCTTAAAGGTAAAAAAGGATCTGAAGGAAACGACGGAGACATTGGTGATAAAGGATTTCAAGGAGATAGAGGATTTAAAGGAAATGCCGGACAGTCTTTTGAAAGAGGAGATGCTGGTGAAACTGGATTTACTGGTGAAACTGGAGCTGGTGGAGATGCTGGAACTGTTGGAGATCAAGGTTTAAAAGGAGATACTGGAAATGAAGGAGATAGAGGATCTAACGGAACTACTGGACTTAAAGGAGATACTGGAAATAAAGGAGACCAAGGATATGTTGGTGTTACTGGACCACAAGGTGATGATGGTCATAAAGGTTATATTGGTAATCAAGGAAACACAGGATCTAATGGAAACATCGGAGCTGAAGGTTTTAGAGGAGCTCAAGGAGATAAAGGTAATACATCTGCTAATAGCTCTAGAGGATCTCAAGGATATGAAGGATTTACCGGAAATAAAGGAGATACTGGACCAAACGGACCACAAGGACAACAAGGAAATAATCAATCTACTTCAAGCACAGGATCAGGAGTTCAAGGAAATCAAGGAGCTTCTGGAGCAAGAGGAGATCAAGGACTTAAAGGACTTAAAGGAAACACTGGACCTGGTGGAGACACAGGAGCTAGAGGACATCAAGGAATTGATTCAAGAACTTTAACTTCTGAAAAAGGAGCTCAAGGAAACTTAGGCCCTGTCGGAGATAAAGGAGATACTGGTTATAAAGGATTCAAAGGAGATAAAGGAAATAAGGGTAGTACTGGAGATATAGGACCTGATGGATATGTAGGAATAAAAGGAGATACAGGAGCAAAAGGATCTAATGGACCTAATGGACCTCAAGGAGATACCGGAAATAAAGGAGATAGAGGAAATCAAGGAAATAACGGAGATCAAGGTTATAAAGGACTTACTGGAAACAAAGGTAGTACTGGACCTCAAGGAACTGTAGGATCAAAAGGAGATCAAGGTGATAAAGGTATTACAGGTAATAATACTGCACCTAAAGGAGATGCAGGAGCAAGAGGATTTCAAGGAGATACTGGTGTTACCGGATATCAAGGAGTTGTTGGAGCTGTTGGAAATCAAGGAAGCAAAGGAGCTACTGGTTATAAAGGATTAGTTGGAAGTAAAGGTTATAATAGTCCACTAGGAGCAAAAGGTGATAAATATGGTAGATGGGACTCAGTTAGTAGTAGTACTGTAACACAAACGGCATCAGATGAGAATACTAAATATAGTTTTAGAAAATCCGGTTCTACTGGATGGAACTCACAGTCATATTCTACAACTTCTATAACGGGAGATGCAACTATAAGATTTAGAGCAAATCCTGGTTATCATAGAATGATAGGTTTTAACGGAGATCCTACGGCGAACTCAAGTTATAACACTATTGATTATGCATTTTATTGCCACCCCGGACAAACACATATTTACGAAAGTGGTAATCACAAACAATCTAATGTGCATACTGAAGTATATAATTCTAGTGACATATATACAATGACGTATGACAGTAGTACTGGAATTGTTAACTATTATATATGGGATTCTGGAAGAAGTGAAACTAGAAGAGTTAGAAGTGTCAATGCAGGAACTAATAGAACTTTCTTTTTAGATACTTCAATGTATCAAACTGGATCAGAACTTATTGATGTTGAATTTTTCGCAGGAATTGATACTTTTGGAAATCAAGGTGCTGCTGGAGATTTAGGACCTCAAGGAGTTACTGGAGATCGAGGACCTCAAGGATCTACTGGAGCTGCTGGAACTCAAGGAGCTAATGGTATAAATAGTAACAACACCGCGCCTAGAGGACCTCAAGGAGACAGGACTGTAACACGTGGAAATCAAGGAGCACAAGGAGTACGAGGAAATCAGGGAGCACAAGGAAACGCTGGACCTGCTGTAACATCTGCTGATAAAGGAACTAAAGGATATAAAGGTCCTATAGGACCTCAAGGACATAAGGGACTTAAAGGAGCTAAAGGAGCAAGAGGAGTTCAAGGATTAAGAGGAACTCAAGGAAGTACAGGAACAAAGGGTAGAATCGGATTAACTGGAACTGTAAGAGGAGTTCAAGGAAATCAAGGAGATAAAGGATATAATGGAACTGTTGGATCTCAAGGAGCTACTGGATATACTGGAGATAAAGGATATACTGGAGCAACACCTCCACAAGGAGCTCAAGGATATAAAGGACTTAATGGTGCAACAGGACCAACAGGACCAACAGGACCTAGAGGATCTCAAGGATATAAAGGAGTTACTGGAAATAAGGGAGCTACTGGATCCGGTGGAGGTACTGGACCAAGAGGATACCAAGGTAAAGCAGGTTCTAACGGATATCAGGGATATATTAATTCTAATATATCTAGTGCTGACAGGATATCTGGTGGAATATTTAAATAGAATTCTATTTAAAATATATAAAGTACAATAATAAATATAAAAATAAAATAAATAATCATGGCTAAATTTATCTTAGGAACAACACTTGATGGCAATATAGTATTGCACAGTGGAAACCTAAATAGTACGAATTTTCCTGAATTTGTTGGACCACAGGGAGAACCTGGTTTCTTAGGAGACCAGGGTTTTCAAGGTTCTATTGGAGATATTGGAGATCAAGGAAATCAGGGAGAAACTGGTAATCAAGGTTTTGATGGAGACGATGGAAATCAAGGACAACAAGGAACTGACGGAGGTCGAGGAGATCAAGGTACTGTCGGAGATCAAGGGGAAATTGGTAATAAAGGAAATCAAGGAGAAACAGGTATAAAAGGAGTTTTCGGATTTAAAGGAGAAAAAGGAGTTCAGGGTCAAACTGGTTCTCAAGGTATTAAAGGAGATCAAGGAGATCAAGGAGATACTGGGGACAAAGGAGTTCAGGGAGATACTGGAATAAAAGGAACTAAAGGAGATCAGGGTGCTGAAGGAACTAAAGGAGCTCAAGGAGGTTCAGGTTCTGGAGGAGGAACTGGAGCTCAAGGATCTAAAGGAATTACCGGAGACCAAGGTATTAAAGGAGACCAAGGTGATAAAGGATTAAAAGGACATAAAGGTTCAGACGGTAATATTGGAGATCAAGGTTTTACAGGTCTTATTGGTCATAAAGGAGATAAGGGATCTAAAGGAAACCAAGGTGATAAAGGAGATCAGGGTTTTAAAGGATTATCAGGAACTAATTCAGAACCATCTCAACAAGGAGAAAGAGGTTTTAAAGGTCTTACTGGACTTAAAGGAGATCAAGGAACAGAATCACCAACAGGATCTAAAGGATCTAAGGGAGCTAAAGGATACGATGGTTTTATAGGAGATGATGGAGCTAAAGGAGCTAAAGGAGATACTGGAAACAGAGGTTCTCAAGGTATTACTGGAATCGAGGGTGTTAGAGGTAATCAAGGATCTCAAGGTAATAAAGGAGACGCAGGATTCAAAGGATCTGATGGTTCACAAGGAGCACAGGGAAACAAAGGATCTAAAGGATTCACAGGATTAACTGCAGCATTCGGAGCAAAAGGAGATCAAGGTGATAAAGGTCTTGAAGGATATATCGGAAATCAAGGTTCTACCGGAGATAAAGGAGAAGCTGGAGATCAAGGTGATAAAGGATTAACAGGAGCTACAGGATCTCAGGGTGTTATTGGAAACCAAGGAGATAAAGGACTTGTAGGATTCAAAGGAGATACTGGAAATCAAGGTGCAAAAGGTAATACAGGAGATCAAGGTTTTAAAGGATTAACAGGTTATGAAGGACCTAAAGGACCTAGAGGACCTCAGGGATATAAAGGAGTCAAAGGTAATACCGGATTAAAAGGAACTAATGCAGGAAGAGGTAATCAAGGATATAAAGGTTCTACCGGATTTAAAGGATTCACTGGAAATCAAGGCGCAAAAGGTGCAAAAGGATATGAAGGACTTAAAGGAGACAAAGGACTTTCAAATGTAAGAGGACCTCAAGGAGATAAAGGAGATACAGGATATACTGGTGATAAAGGACTTAAAGGAGCAAAAGGAGCAAAAGGATCTCAAGGATACGAAGGTAAAATTGGATTTAAAGGAGCTACTGGATCTCAAGGAGCAAAAGGAGCAAAAGGATCTCAAGGACCTCAAGGTTCTGGAGGATATAAAGGAGCTACTGGCCCAACTGGTTATAGAGGATTTCAAGGAACTCAAGGAAATCAAGGATCTCAAGGATCAGGAGTTCAAGGATATATTGGAGCAAAAGGACCAAAAGGAGATACTGGTAATAAAGGAGCTCAAGGTACTGGAGGAAGTAAAGGATATACTGGACCTCAAGGTTCAACAGGATATAAAGGATCTACTGGACCTCAAGGATATGAGGGTAGTATAGGATCTCAAGGAAGCAAAGGAATTACAGGTAATAATTCACCAACAGGATCTACAGGATATAAAGGATTTAATGGTGCAAAAGGAACTAACCAAACAGTTAAGCACACTGGATATAAAGGAGCTCAAGGGTATACGGGATCAAAAGGATCTCAAGGGTATCAAGGTTTTAAAGGACCTCAAGGAGGAATTGGAACAACAGGACCAAAAGGATTTGCAGGAACTCAAGGACCTCAGGGATCAAGAGGAAATCAAGGTTCTAAAGGAGCTAAAGGACCAAAAGGACCAAAAGGAGTTACTGGACCAACAGGTCTTAGAGGAGCTCAAGGAACAAGAGGAGATCAAGGAAAAGAAGTTGTTGGAGCTTTTAAAGGAGTACAGGGATATCAAGGTTTAACAGGTGGAACCGGCGGTGGTGGAAATACTGGAGCAAGAGGACCTCAAGGAAGCAAAGGAGCTACTGGAAACGTAGGAGCTGCTGGAAACACAGGATCTCAAGGTTCAAAAGGATATAAAGGATCTCATTTAGGTGGTAAAGGATTCAATGGAAGCTTTTATGATGAAAATGGAACATACGTTCAAGTTAGTAACGGGTTTATCGTTTCAACCGGAGTAGAACCATAGGGTAAATAGCAATTCACAATTACTAATATAAAAATAAATAAACAATAAAAAATGGCAAAGTTAAGAACAGGATCGACAGTAGGGGGAGAAACACCTCTACATGTCGGTAATTTCGATAAAAATGCATACTCTGAGTTTATTGGAGATCAAGGTGATCAAGGTAACCAAGGAGTAAAAGGTTCTCAGGGTAATCAAGGAGATGATGGATTTCAAGGAATAAAAGGAGATCAAGGAGATCAAGGAGATCAAGGTTTACTTGGAGACAAGGGAATCAGTGGTGAAGAACCTAAAGGAATAAAAGGAACCAAAGGAAATCAAGGAGATAATCCTAAAGGTAATCAAGGATTCGAAGGAAGACCCGGAGCACAAGGTTTTGATGGTAATCCAGGAATTGATGGTGATGAACCTAAAGGACCTAAAGGAGATAAAGGACCTACAGGATTTAGTCCTAAAGGATTTGATGGACCTATTGGATCTAAAGGAGCTACTGGTGATCAGGGTGGAACTACTACAGGTTATAAAGGAGATGACGGTGATACTGGTGATACTGGATTCGATGGTGTTATAATTACAGGTTATAAAGGAGATAATGGACCTGAAGGACTTAGAGGAGATCAAGGGGATAGTCCTGAAGGAGACAGAGGACCTCAGGGATTTATAGGAGATCAAGGTTTTCAAGGTTCTAGTCCAATAGGAACTAAAGGTGAAAGAGGAGTTCAAGGTTTTCAAGGAGATAGTGGTACTAATCAAAAAGGAACTCAAGGTTTTCAAGGAGTTAGAGGATCTAAAGGATCTCAAGGTAAAACACAAACGGCAGCACAAGGAGCTGATGGAGACAGAGGTTCTCAAGGTTCTCAAGGGTTTTCACCAACTGGTGCAAAAGGAGATAAAGGACTTACAGGTGATAAAGGAATTACAGGAGCAAGTCCAAAAGGTATCAATGGTGCTAAAGGTAATGAAGGACCTAGAGGTTTTCAAGGATCAACTGCTACTGCAGCAAAAGGAGATACTGGATTTACAGGAAATCAAGGAAATCAAGGGGATAGTATTAAAGGATATAAAGGAATTAAAGGAGATCAAGGTAATCAAGGTAATCAAGGAAGTAGAGTAAAAGGATTCAAAGGAGATAAGGGAAACCAAGGAAACCAAGGATTCAAAGGATCTCAACCTAAAGGATATGAAGGATTAACAGGAACTCAAGGAAATCAAGGAACTACTGGAGCAAGTCCAAAAGGATATGAAGGTATTCAAGGAAATCAAGGAAGTAGAGGAACTCAAGGAGCAAGTCCAATTGGAAATAGAGGAACTCAAGGAGATAAAGGAACAACAGGAGATCAAGGAGATACTCCAATATCTGATAGAGGACTACAAGGAGCTAAAGGAAATCAAGGAGCAAAAGGAGATGCTCCAACAGGACCTAGAGGAAATCAAGGTGCAAAAGGAGATACTGGTTACCAAGGATCTAGTTTAGAAGGATTCAAAGGAAGCAAAGGAGCTCAAGGTAATACTGGAGCTCAAGGTAATAATCCAACAGGAGACAGAGGAGTTCAAGGAGCTCAAGGAAATCAAGGACTTCTTGGAAATCAACCTACTGGATATAAAGGAGCACCTGGAGGCAGTGGACCTAGAGGACCTCAAGGTAATAATCCACGAGGAGTTCAAGGAGACAAAGGGGCTAAAGGAAACACAGGACCGGGTGGTAATATCGACAAAGGAACTCAAGGTAGTACTGGTAATAAAGGTTCTGAAGGAGCATGGGGAACAAGCCCAACTGGATATACAGGATTTCAAGGAGCTATAGGATTACGAGGAGCTCAAGGTAATAATCCAAGAGGAAATCAAGGAGCACAAGGAGTACGAGGAGCACAGGGATATGAAGGACCTGTATATACTGGAGCGAGAGGATTCCAGGGATCACAAGGATATACTGGAGCTATTGGTGTAATATACAGAGGAGCTCAAGGAACTATAGGAGATCAAGGAACTACTGGACCAAGAGGGTTTCAAGGAGATACTGGAGCTGGTGGAGATAAAGGATATATTGGAGTTCAAGGATATAAAGGAGCTATGCCAACAGGACCTCAAGGACCTAATGGACCAACAGGATATACCGGTAAAATAGGAGCTCAAGGAGATGCCTATGGTTCAGTTAAAGGACCTCAAGGAGCAAAAGGAGCTAAAGGAAGCGGCGGAACCGGTGGAGCAAACGGACCACAAGGTGCAAGAGGATATCAAGGAAATACTGGAGCAGGTGGAAGTAAGGGATCTACAGGACCTCAAGGATATAAAGGACCTACTGGTAGTACAGGAGCTACTGGAAATAAAGGAGGTATTGGAGCGACAGGACCTAGAGGACCTCAAGGAGTTACTCTAACATCAGGTAGTAATACTAACAGGTCTTTCTTATACGGTAAAGTTACATATAATGTAGGTGTATCTGATGGATTAGTTACTTACGTAATTGTTGAGAATTCCGGCGGCGGAGGTTCTGGAAGTGGTGGAGGATCAGGACCTATATTTAGTAATTGTTTAATAGCAGGAACTCAAATTGAAATGGAAGATGGAACTTTATCAAATATAGAGGACTTAGAAACAGGAGATACTATTAAATCGGTTAAGATTGATACTATGCCTGATACCGATGATCCTGATATTTTAGCAGAATGGAGATCAAGTAATTTAAGTGCTGAATATACGACAGCAAAGGTAGCTCTTAATATGGTTGCTTATGAAGAAGCAACATATAGCATTAACGAAGGTCTTTTAGAAGCTTCTAACTCACACATTCACATTGTCGAAAGAAATGGAGAATGGAGAACTTTAAAAACTAAAGAACTTTTAAAGGGTGACGCGTTATTAACTAACGATGGATTTGGTAAGGTTGAAATATATCAGATACAAATGAGTAATATCAAGGAAGACGGCGAATATCAATGGCGTGAAGTGTATAAATTAGATGTAGAAGAAAATGATACTTACATTGCAAACGGAATAATAACCCACAACAGGAAGTAATTTTCTAACAAATAAATAGTAGTATTAAAGGATCTCAGAAATGGGATCCTTTTTTTTGTAATATATAAACAAATATCAAAGTAATCGTATAACAATTAAAGACATAAGAATGCATACTACTAATATTAAAAATATATTACTTAATGTTGATAAAGTATCTGAAGGACTAGAGTCAGATCCATGGAACGCCAGGGGTTGGATAGGTTCTACAAACAGTGATAGAAAAATTAACTTTATAGATTTATTAATAGAAGATATTAAATTAAAAATAGAATGGGAACCTCGTTTAGATGTTTCTAAATACTATGGAAACTCTATAGACTTTTGCACTGGATTCAACATATCTATTCCCAAACATTTAATAAATTCTAAATTAAGAATAAGTTTTAATGGTGAAGAACCTGAAGAGTTTGTTTCTATAGGAAAATGGGCAGCTGTTTCCTCAGGGTTTAACCCAACAGATAAAGATGTTATTGTCGTCGATAATTTCTATGCAGATCCAGATCTTGTTAGAGAATATGCGATGCAAAATCTTGAATACACTCCATCGGATTATCATAAAGGACAGAGATCAAATTCTAGATTTATACTAGATGGAACTAAAGAAAAGTTAGAAGAAATATTAGGTAGAAAGATAACAAACTGGAACAATGGAGGATACGCTAATGGTGTATTTCAATATTGTACTGCTGATCAGCCTATCGTTTATCATGTAGATTCTCAAATGTATGCCGCAATGGTATACTTAACACCAAATGCACCTGCACCTACTGGAACATCAATGTACCGAAGTAAAGTAACAGGTATAAATTCTTTTCCAGGACAGGAATCTAGAATGGGAGATGAATATTTCCATACATTTAAAGGAACAAACGCAGATATGAACTTTTACGATGGAACTCTATTTGAAAAGATAGATGATATTGGTAATGTATATAATAGACTCGTAATTTTCAACTCATCACAAATACACGCAGCAACCGAATACTTCGGAGACGCAATAGATAACTCACGATTTTTCCACATGTTCTTTTTTGACATACAACAATAAAATATACCAAATGAAAATTAATGTAATAACAAGATGTACCCGTACATCTAATCTTTTAAAAATCAAACCTACAGTTTTTGATACTTCTAAAACATCAAACGTAGATATTCACTGGCATATCATGTTCGATACAGGAGCACTTAAAGATATTGACGCAGAATTGCTTGCAGAACTAGATCAAGCAAATACAACAATACATTTTATCAAAGGTAAAAAAGGAGGGATGATGTACCCTGAAACTACTGACTTAATAAGACATATAGTCTCACACGAATCTGACATGGTTACCCGAGGATCTGGTTGGTTTTATTTATTAGATGATGATAATATAATGCACTTCGATTTTTATCAAAGAATAGAAGAACATTTAACAATTCCTGCAAATTCCGATAAAGTAATGATTATAGTCGGACAGGATGTTGCCGGTAAAGATTTTACAGGATTAAAATATAGGGAAGCAACTCCACAAAATACAGGGTATCAGAAAACAGATATCGCTCAAGTATTATTAAGAGGAGATCTTTTTGATGAATATGGATTCACTGCAGATTATGCAGCAGACGGATTCTTTATTGATGAAGTTTACAAGGATCACCCGAGTCGCTTCGTTTGGATAGATGAAATACTTTCACACTATAATTACTTACAAAAGGAGTCAACCCCTAAACTACCAAGAGTATTGTATGTCGGTGAAGGAAGACCTGAATTAAAGACAACAAAGGTATTGGATTATGAAGATGATAATTTAACAACAATATATCTTAGAAATGACAATAATATAAGTAAAGTTATTTCTGAATTTAAACCAGACTCTATAGTAACTAGAGGAGAAAGTTCTGATTCATTTCCTACACTTTGTAGTTTACCTCTTCAATTTAGAAGAAAGTGGATAAATATCAACAATGACGGAGACATGGAGAACATAGGAGATATTGCTTATAATGTTTCTGAGAGTGCAATGTTAGATCCAACTAATTTGGATGATCAAAATTTAATATCATTTACGACTCCTATTTATAATACAGGAGATAAGTTATGGAACACATACGAATCAGTTGCTAGACAATCTTATGGAAACTGGGAATGGATATTAATGAATGATTCGACTGATGGAGGTAAAACACTAAAAATAGCTGAAGAGATTGCGAAAAACGATCCAAGAGTTAGAGTGTATGACTTTAGAGAAAAATCAGGTGGAGTTATTGGAGAAGTTAAATGGAGATCTAATGTAATGGCTAAAGGATATATTCTTGCAGAACTAGATCATGATGATTTATTAGCAGTAACATGTGCGGAAGATTTACACAAGGCAGCGCAGAAACACCCTGAATGCGGATTCTTTTACGGAGACACTGCTGAAGTAAACGAACAATGGGAAAATCAAAAGTACGGACCTGGATTCGCACTAGGATATGGTAACTATAGAGATGAGGAATATCAAGGTAGGATGTTATCACCTGCTAATCAACAGAATATCAATCCTAAAACAATAAGACATATTGTTGGAGTGCCTAATCACATTAGAGCATGGAGAAGATCTACTTATTTCGAAATAGGAGGACATAACAGAAGTTTAACAGTGGTTGATGATTATGAATTAATAATTAGAACCTTTTTACATACATTAATGTGTAAGATACCTAAACTAAGTTACATTCAATTTCTATATAGTAATGCAGGACACAGGAACACTCATGATTTATCTAGAGCAGATATTCAAAGAAGAACCCGAACTATATCGGAACACTATAACGAAAAGATAAAATTAAGATTTGAAGAGTTAGGACAACATGACTGGGCATATGAAGGGAATCCAAACTATCCGATACATACAGAATCAAGATTCGGTGAAGAAGAAGGAAAAGTTAATGTAACATATAACGAAGATGAAAAGTAATATATTTAAACCTAACCAAAATAAATCAATGGAGTTTTATTGGTTTGATAAAGGATTCACTCCAGAGGAATTAACGTGGATTGAAACCGGAGTTAATAATATAGAGTATGTTAGAGCCGTTACGGATTCAGGAGAAATACCTGACCGTAAATCTAATGTTAAATGGATTCCTCAAACAGAGGAGTGGGATTGGTTATATGAAAAGCTAGTAGGATTTGCAACTGAAGCAAATAATGAACTATGGAATTTTGATGCAACATCTGCCCCTGAATTAATACAGTACACTGAATATAATGCTGACGAACTAGGAAAGTACGAATGGCATCAAGACCTAGGGAACGATGATATGTCAATTAGGAAAATATCAATAACAGTACAACTATCTGATTCAAACGAATATGAAGGAGGAGACCTTTGTTTCTGGATGGGAGGAGAATCTTTACATAATAATATAACTGCACCTAGAGGAAAAGGTAATGTTGTACTATTTCCAAGCTACCTTGTTCATTCAGTTAGACCCGTGACTAAGGGTATTAGAAAATCATTCGTTCTTTGGTTAGGTGGAGGACATTATAAATAAACTATGGCATACCCAAATATGAATTGTATGAATATTGTAATCTATGTCCACCACATGGAAGTAGATGCATTATTTGATTTTATCAACGAAAGAACTAATAGGCTTCCATATTATTGGATTAATCCTAAAGATTTACCAGGAAGTATTACTGGAGGATTCTTAGAGATTAATGTCAATTATGAGGTTTATACAAGGATACGTGAGGCTAGGGAACATTCCTCATGGAACGATTTATAAACCTTTTCTAATTGCGGTGTATAATAAGTATATGGCAAAGAAAAAGATACAAAGAAAAATCACAGTAAAGTCTCCTAAAATTGGAGGAGTATACTTCTTTAGATTCGCAGGCACTGTTCTTAAAGGTTCTATTATAGGAACCAGCGATAGTTTAACTAAACATCATAATGAGAAATATTTCACAATACTATCTAATGAAAACGAACTAACACCAGGTGCATCTACAAAATATCCAGTATCTATTCGAGATATCGGTCTAACATACAACGACGTTAAATACTACTAAACATGTATAATTCAAGTGAACTAAAGGGAATGTTATTTATTGATATAGAAACATGCTCACAATACAAAACCTTATCGGATTTAAAAAAGAATGCAAACGAAGGATTACACGATCTTTGGTTAAAGAAAGCTGAGAGTATTCGAAAATACGAAGAAGGACACGAAGGCTTAACAGACGCCGAACTATATGAAAAGAATGCAAGCATTCACGCTGAATTCGGAAAGATTAATACTATTTCTATAGGTCAGATTTCTTTTGATGAAATAGGAATGCCAATAGGTTCTAAGATTAAATCTTTTTATGGAGAAGATGAAAATGAAATACTAGAAGAGTTTAACGGAACTATGCGTGCAGTATTCAATAAAAATCCTAGTGTAAAACTAATAGGACATAACATAAAGAAATTTGATATGCCTTGGATTGTAAAAAGATCTTTAGTAAATGGTATAATGCCTCCTACTATGTTTCACTTTCAAAAACAGAAACCATGGGAAAACTGTCTATTAGATACATATGATATTTGGAAGTTCGGTGGATATAATAGTTCATCATTAGATTTGATTTGTAATCTATTTAATATACCATCACCAAAAGATGCTATGAAAAACTACGAAGTTTCTGAACACTATTGGAATGGTAATATAGAGAACATTATGAAATATTGCGAAGGAGATGTAAAAGCTACCATGAATGTCATGTTAAAAATGTCAAACATGGAAATTATTTAAAAATAAATGAAAGTTTTTCACCAGGATTTTTTTATATCAATTAAAATGATTATATTTACTTATAATTAATAAATACATACAACATGGACGATTTTGAATTTGAACAAGACTTTAATGAGGATTACGAAAATGAAGAACCTACGCAAGAAGACATCGATCACCTTGAGAACCTCAAGGACCGCCTTGCACGCGCTAACTATGACGCTATAATCAAACATGGAATCGACGCGGATAAAACACGGGATCCCGATATCATTCTAAACATTATAGAAGAGACTATGTTTTACTTTCAGGAACTAGAGGAATACGAAAAGTGTGCAAAGCTTAAAAAGAAAATGGAATTGTTCCAGTAACAATATAAGATATATAGTAAATCATGACAGAAGAACAAGTAGAAAGAATCGCAGTATCATTAGAGAGAATAGCTCAACTTATGGAGAATTCTCAGAAGAGAGATGTTAACTTTAAGAGAAATCAAATTAAAGAAGCTAACAAATCAAAGAAACCTGCAAAACAACAGAGACCTGCTCCAACTAAAGAAGACAAATAGTAATGAATTACTATGAGGTTCTTGGTCTAAAGAAAGAGGCATCGTCGAGTGAAATTAAAAAGGCTTATAGAAACCTTGTTAAGAAACACCATCCCGATGTCGGAGGATCTGAGGATAAATTTAAAAGTATATCAGAAGCTTACGATACTTTAAACGACTCAACTAAGAAAAAAGAATACGATATTAAAAATAGTATCGGAAGCAATTCTGGTTTTTATGATATGTTTCGAACTAACAATGGAGACTTTTCAAATATGTTCGATGATGTTTTTAATCAAAGAGCTAGAGGAAATGATATTACTATTAGAGTTAAACTAACATTACAAGAAGTATTTTCTGGAACAATAAAAAGAATAGACACTGGAAGAAGTGCATTCAATGTTAATATACCTAAAGGTTTACTTGAAGGAGCAAAACTAAAATTAAATGGAAAGGGATTAGAACATCCTGTAAATTCATCAGCTCCTCGTGGAGATGTTATTTTAATAATGAACATCATGCCAGATCCTGATATGATAGTAACTGATGGAGATATATGGATGGATTGCTACTTACCTTTTTATGATATGTTACTCGGAAGAGACATAGAAGTAACCACCAAAGTCAATAGCGTAAAGATAAAAGTACCCAGGAACTCATTCGATGGCAAAGTTTTAAGAATTATTGGCATGGGATTCCCGATATATAATACTAATAAGTATGGTAACATGATGGTTAAGTTAAGAGCATCAAACGTTACGTTAAACGAAAAACAATTAGAACACGTTCAAAAAATTAAAGAATTAGAAAATGAATGATCTAGACGACACATACGAAGGTAGCAATTCAGAAAGAATTGAGAATCTTAAAGAAGGTTCCAAGGAAACGATGATGAATATGATTTACAATGCAGTTATCAACGATGAGGATCGTGCGATAAAAAGCAGTACTGAACCTTCTGAAAAGATAGAAGCATTAACTAATATACTTAATTTTTTTATAGGATGCGAGGAATATGAAAAATGTTCTAATATTAAAAAAATCATTGACAAAATAGAATGTTAATAATAAAAGTAGAAAAAGGAAACATTGAAAAGGCTTTAAAGTCATTCAAATATAAAGTAAATAGAACAGGTCAATCTAAAGACTTGAGAGAAAGAAAGGATTATAAAAAACCTTCCATTCAAAATCGTGCAAAAATACAAAAAGCAAGATACGTAGAACAAAAATTTAATAATCAAGAATAGCATTTGATAATATAATATCATTATACTTTAATTCATATTATGTCAGTACCTGTATAGGCTGGTTAATATATAAGACTATAGTGGCAGAGTATAAAAATAAATAAATCAAATGAAAGATATTCTAGGAGAAGACAGAGACTCTTTAATGAGATCTTCTTATTATACAATAACAAGAAACTTCACAAAAACGGTGAATAGGTTTGTCGTTTTCAAAGAAGGAAATGATATAATCGAAATTCCCCATGGCATAGGACAAAGAGGAGAATTTATAGATATATTAGTTCAATATTTTGAAGGATTGGAAGAGTATGAAAAGTGTGATAAATTAATGAAACTGAAAGAACTTGTTACAATGGCAGGGGATTAAACATAGCAACTAACATTATATGAAGAAGAATTCTGAAAACACAAACGGAAACGATAACAACAGAATTAACAGACGTAAAGTCATTATTAAACCAGCAGATATAAAAGCTCAATTAAGACAATCTCAAAAAGCGTATCTACAAAATATATTAGAGAATGATATAACCTTTTGTTCAGGTCCTGCTGGAACTTCAAAAACATTTACAGCTTGTTACGCTGCATTAAAATTATTTGCAGATAACAAAATCAAAAACATTATTTTATGTAAGCCTATTCAAGAGGCTGGAGAAAAGTTAGGATTTCTTCCAGGAGATATCGGTGAAAAGATAGATCCATATATGCAATCTTATATCTCTAACTTAATTAAAATAATAGGACCAATTCTAACAGAACAATTAGTACAGTCTGAGATAATACAATTTAGACCTTTAGCATTTATGAGAGGAGACACGTATGATGACTCACTGATGATACTTGATGAAGCTCAGAATGCAACATTTAAACAGTTAATGTTATTTGTTACCAGAATGGGAAAGACTTCTAAAGTGATCATAACAGGTGATGTAAGTCAATATGATATATCTAAGAATGCTGCAGGAATAGAACCTTTTACAGAATTAATGAAAGGTATTAAAGGAATTGGACACCATGCATTTACTGAAAAAGATATCGTAAGAGCTAAAATTCTTATAGATGTAGTTAAAAGGTATGATAAGTGGAAATTAGACAACGAATAAGTAAACAATTACAGATATTAGTGTATAAGATATAAATAACACTTATATGTCTAAACACATTTTACTTAAAGGATCATTCAATAAAGATAAAACAATTACAGAAGTTGGAATCGATGAGGCAGGAAGAGGAGCACTAGCGGGCCCCGTTACTGTTGCAGCTTGTATTATGCCTCATGGTTTTCAACATCCATTAATTAAAGACTCAAAACTTCTTAACGAAAAAGAAAGGAAACTAGCTCGTGAAATTGTTTTAGATAATGCAATAGCGTATCATGTAGAACATGTCGATGTAAAAGACATAGAAAATATGAATATTCTTAGAGCAACTCTAGAAGGAATGCGAAGATGTTTGGTTGGATTAGATAAAAGTGAAAAACATTTCGATTTCATATTAGTAGATGGAGATCAGTTTCATGGATACGAAGGTATACCATTTGAAACAGTAATTGGAGGTGATAATAAATACGCATCAATTGCAGCTGCTTCTATTCTTGCTAAAACTGGAAGAGATTCTTTAATGAAAGGCCTTAGTGAAAAAGAAGAATTTATGACATACGGCTGGAATTCAAATAAAGGATACGGTACTAAACAACATATAACTGCAATTAGAGAAACAGGACCAAACGAACACCATAGAGATAGTTTCATATCTCATCTACTAACTACATCAGGAGAATTATTTTAAATGAGAGGATTAATAACTGGAGTTGCGCTGTTCGCGTTAGCGCAGGCACTCATTTGGTTTCAAACTAACGGTCAATTCATATGGCCTTGGTTTAAAAGGAATCCAATCATATTATCGATAACAGGTGGGACAATAATAAGCTATATTTTTATATATGCCACTAGATACGTTGCAGAATACTACGATGGATCTATATGGCCAGGCAGGTTTATTGGATTCGCATGTGGAATTATTACTTTTACCACGATAACTTACTTTATGATGGATGAGGGAATAACAACGAAAACACTACTGTGTATAATATTATCATTCGTTATATTATGCATTCAGGTTTTTTGGAAATAAGATTGACTGCCAGTCAATCAGGGACTTCGGTCCCTTTTTTTATGCAGTCTTATCTATAATGATTATAAATAACAAAAATATAGTCCTAGGATTTTCATATATCATATAAAAGTATTATATTTACATATAACTAATAAACATCAAAACATGGGAAAAGCAGACTACGGATATTGTTGTATTAATTTAACACTCCAGAAAGAAAAAGATATTAAAATAGGTAGAAGTATGATCAAACGTACCTTTACTGCCAAAGGTATAAAATATGCAAGTGAATTAGCTGAAGCTAACCTTCGAGATCTTATTGAAATTATAAAGTGGAATCATTCACAAGGAATTACAATGTATCGAATGAGTTCTAGTATGTTTCCTTGGATGAGTGAATACGAATTCAGCGAAATGCCAAATTATACAGTTATTAAAAACCTACTTAAAGGTGCAGGTACTTTAGCAAGATCATACGGCCAAAGATTAACGTTTCATCCTGGTCAATTTTGTGTGCTAGTAAGTCCAACTCCTAAAGTTGTTGTAAGTGCTATCAATGAATTGCGTAAGTCTGGTGAAATCATGGATTTAATGGGATTTGCTAGAGATCATAACTCTGCTATGAATATACATGTTGGTGGTTCTTACGGCGATAAAGAATCTGCAATACAAAGATTTATAAATGTATGGCCAAGTTTACCTGAAACTGTTAAAACAAGATTGGTTCTAGAAAATGATGACAAGCCTTCTCAATATGGCGTAGAAGATTTATATAGAATATTCGAATCATGTGGCACTCCAATCACATTTGATTACCACCACCATAGATGTTATGAAGATCCAATGCCTGAAAAAGATGCATTAGAATTATGTGCTAAAACATGGCCAGCCGGCATTCGTCAATTATGTCACTATTCTTCTTCAAAAAAACTACACGAAGATGATTCAGTTATACTAAGAGCTCATGCTGATTATATTTATGAAAAAATTGAAACTTATAACATGGATATTGATATAGAACTAGAAGTTAAAGCAAAAGAATTAGCTTTAATCAAATACAGAAAAGAATTCATGAATGAGCTAATTTTATCTTAATATATACTATATGAATAGAATTAAAACCTACGATCAATTTTTAAACGAATCTAAGTCAAACGACCTAATAGATTCTATATTATCAGCAATAGAACCTAACATTCTTAAAATGATTAAGGATGTTGAACATTATTATATTAATGAAATGAAAAGAGAGTTCTCTAAGCTAGACGCAGAAAGCACTCGATTGGATATAACATTAAATCTACTTAAATCTTTAGAAAAATACACACTACCAACAGATACTCTTACAGATATCAATACATCACGAGGAAGGAATGGTACTATGAAAATAAATGCAGGAGTATTAAGAGAGGATAAAGGATATAGATTAGAAACTGACGTAATTATTGCAAGTGGACAAATTCAAGTAAGACACTATCGATATATTACTAAAACAAATCTTCCAGTAACTGGTAGAAGCGAAAGGTCTAAGGCTTATTCTGCTAGAATTAAAAAGTTATCTAAATTAGAGAAATTAAATACAGAGGTTATTAGAAAAAAAGAAAGAATCGAAAGACTAACAGTAGATTTACAAAGGAATTCAAAATTAACTGATGAGGATGTTTGGCAGGAAGTTCAAAATAAAGATGATGATTTTGTAATATACACATGGGCCGGAGTTGTTAAGAACGGTGCAGATAAAAACTACGATTTTGATGAAAGTAAATTCGATAAGGCACAGTTAGATCGTAAATTGCAACTTATTAAAAGTTGGAAATATTTTAATGTAGAGTCAAAAGAAGAAAGTATAGTATCAAACAATAAAGAAATTATTAAGCTAAACAAAAAAATAGAAAAGGAATTATAATGAAGTATTTGCAATTATTTGAAGAATTCACAGTTAACACTATAACGTGTGACAGTTGCGGATGGGATTGGAAAATTCAAGATGGGGGTGATGACGTATTTTTATGTCATAAATGTAATCATGATAACACGCCTAATTTTATCGGTGAAGCTGAAGACAAAGAGAAAACAACTTCTAGAGCAAAACTTGCTGGAAAAGGAGTAAACACTGCTCTTGATAAAAAAGCTAAAAGCTCTGGAGTACCAATAGGAATTATAAGAGCTGTAATGCGAAGAGGAATGGGAGCTTGGAATTCAAGCCACCACCCTGGAGTACCACAAGAAGCATGGGGATATGCTAGAGTTAACGCATTCTTAGACAAAGGAAAAGGGACATGGCAAAATGCAGACAAAGATCTAGCGAAAGAAGTGAGAGACTCTGGTAAAGATTCTAAACTTCCTTGGAAACCAGAAAAAGAATAATATGAAATTTATAAAAATATTTGAGGAATATTTAAATGAGAAGAAACCAGCAGGTGCTCCGGACTTTCATAAGTCAGATGCTCCTGAGGCTGAAGGAAGATTTAAGGATTTAGGTATCAAGGATTTAGCAGCATGGTTAATAAAGACTCGTGATAAAGATGTTAAAAAGATAAGTGGATCATTAACACAGCAGGTTGTGTTTAATCGTAAAGAAGATCCAAAGTATGCTGAGAAGATGGAAAAGGTTCGTAAAGAAGTTTATAAACAATTAGGAAGACAGGACTTAATAGATAACATGAAATAAAATACTAGTATGAAATTTATAAAAACATTTGAAGATTGGGATAACGTATCTCCGGAGCTAAAGGCACATATTAAAGAAGATTTAGATCTTACTACTTCTTTTTTTAGATTAGGAAGCGATTCTTATTCAAAGTTGTTTGAAGAAGTAAAACAGTATTGGGACAAGAATAATGTTATTCTTAAAGGACCTAGTGGATGGATGGCTAAAAATCTAGATGTAGGTAAACCTGCACTATATACTCCAAGAGGAGGCAAAACAGTTAAAGTAAAATTAGATTCTCCAGAAAGAGGAGGAGGTAAGAAGTTTATAGTATATAGAGACGGCGGTAGAAAGGACAAAGAAGGAAATGTATTAGCAAAGAAAGTAGAATGGGGAGATCCTAATCTTACAGTTAAAAACGATGATGCAGGAAAGGCTGCTAGTTTTTGGGCTAGACATCAATGTGATCAAAAGAAAAAGATGGATCCAATGAAAGCTGGATTCTGGGCCTGTTATGGACCTACACTTTTTGGAAAGCAATTAGGACTTAAGAGCGATAACCCATGGTAGATTGTAAATGTAAATCATGTAAGTGTGGTGATATGACAATGGAACAACTAGTGTCTAATATCAATGATCAGACTAAACCATTCACTGAACACATCGTATCAGATTCTATAGTTATTAGAACATTTGAAACAGGATATCCTGATTACCTTTATAAATGGCATGCAGATGATGAGACTCGAATACTCGAAGTATTAGAAGATAATGACTGGAGATTTCAATACGATAATGAATTACCTGTTGATTTATTAACAGGAGTTGATGTTAAAATACCAGTAGGAGTTATACACAGATTGATTCCAGGTACTTCTAGGTTAATATTAAAAGTAAATAAGATGTTATAGATATATAGTCTATAATAATAAAACAAATATATTAATACATTATGGCAAAATTAAAAACATTCGAAGAGTTTGCAATCGAGAAGCAACAAACTGTCGAACATAAAGGAACTAAGCATAAAGAGGAAGAAGTAGAAGAAGGTAACGCATTCGGAGACGCAGTTAGAAAGGCTAAAGAAGCTGGAGATTCTGAATTTGAATTTGAAGGTGAAACTTTCAAAGTAGAAGAGCAGGAAGAAGTTGATGAGTCAGATAACATAAAAGAAGGAGTTACTAAAGTTAATCCATCAGGATACGTCAAAGCAGGTATTTTAGGATATAATGATCAATTCTTAGGAAAAAGATCTTTATCTTATACTATTTCATCAGAATTAGGTTTAGATTCTAAAAATGAATTTGGATCAGGAGATTGGATTGGATTCGACGGACAAACAATGTATGCTTCTGGTAAAAAAGAAGGAACTATATCTAAAGACGCACTATCTGATAAATACACGTATGCTGAATTAAAAGACATGGCAGCAAAGCATTTAGGACTTAAAGAAAGTGTTCTTAACGAAGCGTCTGGGCAAGCAATGAAAGAGCTCGCAGATTTAGCAGTTTTACTGAATGATGAAATTAAAGCGAACTACATAGACATTAAAGCAGGTATTGATGCTATGGATGGTAAAAAGAAATTTGCACTTGAAAAAAGAATTTTAACTTTACTTGATCAGCTTACTAAACTTACTAACGCAGGTTTTCAAATAAACAAAGATAAATAACTCATGAAAACATTTAAAACATTTAACCAATATGTTAACGAGGGTAAGGAAGAAGTAACTAAAGAAGAGAAAGTAGAAGAAACAGTATCTTCAATGTTAGAGAAGGTTTACGAGTCTTGTAAGAACGAAGCTAAAGTATACGAAGACGATGCACATGATTCACACACTATAGAATCTTATATGTGTGAAAATGCTGCGTTAATAGCGACATTAGCCGTTGGAGCATTAAAAGAAATGAAAGAAGAATATTCAACTGAAGCGTTTGAGGCTGCTTGTAATAAAATGGTTGAATCTTATACTACTAAAATTACAGAGTTAAAAGAATCTGAATTATCAGCAGACGCTAGTGATGTTACTGAATCTGTTAGAAAGGGAAGTTACCCAGCATTTTCTGTTGATATGAAAACATATAAGATCCAACAATGGTACGACGAAGATGATATACAATCAGACGGAACATGTTGGCCTATCGAACAGGATGGAAAGCTTTCTTTTTCTTACACGTATGGTCACAGTGAACGTTCAGTTAAAGGTATAGCTGATCAAGTAGTGAAGATGTTAAAATCAAAAAAGGATCAAAATGATATTGAGGAATACATCTCAGATCAAGAAGAATCATAATACACTTACAATATAAATTAACTTAAAGCTCGGATCTATCCGGGCTTTTTTCGTAAACAATACTAGATTAATTGGTATAAATATTATAATAATATAATAATATGCCAAAGATACCAATTGAATTAGTATACATGCAAACAGCTTATCAGTTTTCAAAATTGAGTTATGCTGAAAGAAGAAAAGTAGGATGTATTATTGTTAAAGACCATCAAGTGATTTCGTTTGGATATAATGGAATGCCACATGGTTTTAACAATGTATGCGAAGAACCTATGATTACTAGACATTATTACGAAAATCCAGATGTTGCAGTAGATTTAATGGAACAAGGATATGAATGCGATCGAGGAGTTTGTACTAAAGAATCACAAGCTACTAAGCCTGCTGTTTTACATGCTGAATCAAACGCAATAATGAAAGTTGCAAAATCTACGATGAGTTGTTTAGGTGCTGAGCTATATACAACAACATGTCCTTGTTTCGGATGTGCTAAATTAATTATACAAGCAGGAATATCTAAAGTATATTACACTGAAGATTACAGAGATATGAGTGGAGTTGATTTATTAAAATCTGCTGGTATAGAAGTTGAACAAGTAAATACATGGAATGGGATTTAATAAAAGATTTGTACCTGAATTAGAGGACTTAAAGGAACGATTATTAACGATGGGATCAACATTGTTCTATAAAATATACGTAACGAGTCCTGACGTGTTGATAGGTTCTTCGGAATCTATAGACTATATAGATACGTTCTCTACAGAACACAACAAGACTCTTAAGTCTAAAAATAAACAAAACTAGTTTTTTTAATATAACTATTAAATAATTTAAAATGACAGAAGTGCAAGAAGATTCAAAACAGTATCAATGGAAAAAAGGAGATAACTTCGGAGAGGTTGTTGACTTTCTATCTGAAGACGACAAGTTTATAAATTTCACAAACGGAGAAAGGATATTTAAAAATATTTTATCTGAGTTTATGGAACCAGTGATTAATGGTGTATTACCATTTCCAACACCTATGGGAGTTGGGTCAAAACCTGCGGCTGAAAGACGAGTAACTAATTCTAAAACGACATCGCCTGTTGTTGATACTAAGGAACCTTCTATCATGGGTAAGATGATAATGAAAATGAGTAAGAAGAATGTAGTAAGTGTTCCTATTACTATTAACTTAAACATCCCAACTCCACAATTGCATTCTATATTAGCAGGAGGAATGGAAGATGAAGATTTAAACGATGAAATATCTGAAGTTGCTTTTAGTCAAATAGAAGTACAAAAGCTTCAAGAATATATTAAAGAGAACATAAGTACATTCTTAAAGGAATACTACCAGTAGTAAAATAATTCAGATAAATATTAATATCAATTAACATAAAACAATATAATGGGTAAAGGAACTACGAACGCAAGAAAGCAAAGAAGACAAGATTTTAGTGATGCTGGATTTCTAAAGATTAAAAATCAATTTGGTTTTTTCTCTCCACAAGCTAGAGCATGGTATACTAAGATGAGAGAAGATGGAACTGCTGCTGAGAATGCAAATACTAATAGGGTTAATGATTCTATAGAAGACCAACTTCAATTAAAATTAAATTCATCAAAGAAAACCTGGTCTGAGTCTGGATATAACGATAGCGAAATTCTAAAATTAGAAGAAGCATGGACTATACAGACTTTAAGAGATCCAGAAACTCTTAAAGAAGACAAAAAAGCAATAAAATCTCTAAGGAAAGAAGCACAGCAATCTTTAATAGCGAGAAAGAATGCAAGAGATTAATATAAAACTAGCAGATAACGGTGTTATAAAAAGCGTTATTGATGACAATATAAACGGAGGTGGAGAGGCTTACGAGTCTACCACGATCTATGAATTTAATTCTGTATCTAATAAGATTAAATTCATCGAAGAACTAAGCGTCGATCTTGGATTAGAGTTTGGAAATTCAAATACAAAAATTCAAATACAAGTAAATGCAGGTTGGGGATCTAATTACAAACCAACCGATAAAGAAATCGACTTTAAAATAAAGAATCTCAAGGCTCAGATACAGAATCTTGAATCATCAAAGAATGGATAATTTAACAATAGAATGTGTTTGGTATCAGTCAAAAAGAGATTTCAACAAGTTCGTGAGAGCTATTGAAGATCCGCAGTTGACTGTTATCGACTTTTCTATTATTAAAAATAAACTAATTAAATCAGATCCATACAGTAAAGAACCTAATGATTATGTCATTGGTTTAAATATAATGAATTCATTTAAAACTGTTATGAATTCTGAAAAGAAAAAAACTACAACAATAGTATACACTTTTAGAGACCTTTCACAAGATACTGTACTTAACTTTAAAGAAATGGTATATAGTTATACTGATAGAGATATAGAATTTGTTCTTAATTCTTTAAATATGTGTGATGTACCTTCTCGCAGTGTTCTAAGTCAATTTGATTTTATTAAATTTATAGACAATGATTAGACATCGTTTATTTAGTAAAGGTGAATACATACATGCTCTTATTTCAAACACTCGATATTCAAATATCGTTTTTCCTGTTAGGGCGCTAATCTACGACGTTAAATTTGACGAAACGATGCCGAAGTATCAAATAAGAATAGTTAAATTCTATGATGATATTAATTTCTTAAAAAGATATTTCTTCGAGATGAACTTCGAGAAAAACTTTAAAGGCGGCGCTACTAAATTTAGGTTTAATAGATCTGGTATTAAAAATAAGGAAGAACTTCAAAAGTATTTAGATGCGAATGCAGAGACATACATGATTACAGTAGATTCTGTAATGTGTACTCGAACTCTTAATGAAATAAATGAACTCTATTTAAATATACAAGACTTTTTAATTGAAAAAGAGATCAGAGAGTTGTATGAGAGAGCTTCTAGACGTTCTTATTCTAAGGGTAAATACTATTACGAATCTAAAGGAGTATTCGAGGCACATCTTAAAAAGTTCCTAGGTGATAGAATACCCAAAGATCCAGAGTACTTCAACAAACTTTTATTCCGACCAATGGGTCCTGACTACGATAACTTAAAAGGTTAGACAATTAATCTTAATATATAGAGTACTACGTATAAAACAATAGTATAATATATATGGGATTAGACATTAGTGGAGGTATAAATAACTCAAACGACGCAATTACAAACCTCAGCAACTTAGGGGTAAACAGAGTCAAAGACGGACTTAACGATTTATTTGATATAGAAAACCCGGATGGGGTGAATGCTCAAATAAGAGTTAGAAACAACGAGAATTCTTTAAAGTCTTCTAACGTTGAGGATTCTAGTTTAAATATAGCGGCAATTGGAAAAGAGATAACTCAAGAAAATAGAGGAACAATAGATGGAGATGTTTTCTATCAGGATGATATCAAATCGGTAGAGTATGATTCAGGAGACGGTACTATGGTTGGAATAGGACCAAGGCCTCATGCTGTTTTTAATAAATTCTCTTTAGTAAACTTTAGAGGAAGTATTCTTGATAGCGAAGGATCCTCAGTGGATGGCAAGAGTCAATATTATAATAAAATTGATCCACAAACCTTAATTAATCCGACAGCATCTAAGATTATATCAATGACAGATGCTCTAGGTGGATTAGGATATAAATACGGATTTGCTGATTTTGCATTAACTAAATATTTTGGTAAAATACCAAATAATATGATGATTACTCTTAGGAGATTCGCATATCCTGTTTCTGATGATATTATTAGTCCAAAGGGATTAAGCGGAGAAAACATACCACAACCTGACATTGCGAGAGCAGTTACTTGGATGGGAGAATCTACAGGAAACGGATTAAGTAGTATATTAAACTTTTCACATGGATATAACTGGGAAGATATTGAGGCTAAGACAGAGACAGTAACGTCAATGCGTGGTAAGAAATCAGGTAGATTAGGTAGCTTTATACAAAACGATAGATTATTATCAGCGGCAGCAAACGCATCTAACGGAGTCGGAGGATACGATGCTGCAGTTAAACAAGCGAACGCAGGTTTTGACGCATTTAGTCAGACATATCCTAATCATGTATTTGGCCCGTTGAATGTTATTAAAAATGTTCTACAAAGAAAAGAAGGTTTAAAGTTTGATCAAGAATTTACACTTAAATTTGAATATGAACTTAGAGATTTAGGAGGAGCTAATCCAAAGTTATTAATGTTAGATCAATTAGCAAACATACTTGCACTTACTTACAACAATGCTCCGTTCTGGGGTGGAGCTGTCAGATACATAGGTGATGGATCTATAACAAGACCTTTAGGAAAAATAGAAAAATTAAGATCAGGAGATTTTGGTGGATATCTTAAATCTGTTGTTAGTGGACTAACAGGTAAATCAGAGAAAAAGACTGGCTCTGGAGCTCTTGAAGATATAGTAGATAGTGTTACTGGTTTTTTTGATGGAGGAATGGACGGTGACGCAGGTAAAACACTTAAAAATTTGTTAGGAGGAGGAATGGCTGCTTTATTTAATTCACCACAGGGTGGACAATATGTTAATGCATTACTAACAGGAGACCCTACTGGACAATGGCATGTTACTATTGGTAATCCTTTAAATCCAATTGCGGTTATGGGTAATTTAGCATGTACTGATACTAAAGTAAATTTTGAAGGAGCAATGGGAGTTCAGGATTTTCCTGAAAAAATGGTTGTTGAAGTTACTTTAAAACCAGGAAGACCTCGTGATAAAGCTGAAATTGAAAGTATGTTTAATGCAGGTAGAGGTAGATTCTATATACAACCCGCTGATGGTTCTGTAGATATAAACGATACTGAGAATGTTAACGTATATGGTAAATCAAGTAAAGGTAAACTTGACAATATCTCTAGAAAAATAAGTAACGGATAATATGGATTTTAAGTCGATAGATAATAAAAGAATACAGGGTGACAAGCTACGGTTAACAGAACCTACTGTGATTTTTCCTGAAGGAACTACAACAATAAAAGAACACGAAGTTACATCTGACGAAATATGTAGAATAGATATGATATCTAGGATATATTACAATGATGATAGCTTTTCTGAGAATATTTTAAAATTTAATAACATATCTAATCCTTTTTCAATAAACGAAGGAGATATTTTAAGAATACCAGATAAAGTAACAATGGTTAACTGGCAGCAGGTTAAAAATATTGGAGAAGAGTCTACAGAAAAATCAATTAAAGATCAGTTTATTGATTCTAAGAGATTAACAATTAAAGATATAAGTAGAGCAGAATATTTAAAGAAGAAAGCATCTCAAAAAGAAAACGGATCAAAACAAATATTACCGCCTAATATATTAAAAGACGGAGACACTAATATAGATATAAACGGTAACACTATTATAATATAATATGGGATTAGAAGGTAAAATATTAACGAGATTAGAACCTACTATAAAACTCGATGAGTTTAAATATAAAGCTTATCGAGAACAAGCAGGAGAAAACCCAGGAGACAATAATACTACTAGGGATATGGGTACTGAGTTTCCATTAATAATTATTAATAATTATAGATTTAGAAGTGAGGATATTAAGTTCTTTGAAATATCAATGGATAAAGCTATTCCTGAAATATTGTTAACTTTAGTTGATAATAGATCGCAGTTTAACGCCGAATCATTTCCAAGAGATGGAGATGTTATTAGTATTAGACTTGCATCTAGGCCTAAAGAGGATTACAAAGATATTAGAATAGATTTTGATATTATTGATGTTGATTCTCCAAACAAAAGCACATTAGACCAAGGAGACGGCAAATCTAAATATACGTTTTCAGGAATAATGAAAATACCGGGAATACATGCAGAACAATGTAAGTCTTATGGAAAAGGAACTACGATCGATCATTTAGAAAGTATTGCGACTGATTTAAAAATAGGATTTGCATCTAACGTTGATGTTTCAGACGATTCTATGAATTGCGTAACGACATACGATCCTTTAATAGATACCTTAGAAGATTTAGTTAAACATTCTTATGTCAATGAAGATTCATTCCAAACATTCTGTATAGATCCTTTTTATTACTTAACATACGTTGATTTAAATATACTATTAAATGCGCCTAACGATTTTGAAGAATCTCTAGCAGCATTAGATATAGATTTAAATGATATACCGCACCCTGATGCTAGTGAAGGTACTAATCAAATGGGAACTAAATTGATTTTAACAAACAAATCGGTTATATCAGGAACTAATATTTATATTGATAAATATTCTCTTAAGAATAAAACAGGAAAGAATGTAAAAAAGAATGGTTATAAGAGAGTACTTCAGTTTTTCGAAAATGATTCAGAAGAAAAGCTAGTTAGCTTCGATGTTGAACCTTTAACATCAACTGTATTAAAGGATATTGAAGAACCTCTGAAGGGACGTAGGGATGAGGAGAGATACAAACAAGAAATAAAGTATAAATATGTTGGTAGGAGAAACAGTGATCCTGAGACTTCCAATACGCATTTAAACTATAACTTTGCTGGAATTCATAATCAACAGAATATACAGGAGTTAGATAAAATGTCTTTAGAGGTTGAACTAGCGACATGGAATCCTGCGATATATAGATTTCAAAAGATTCCAGTTGTAATATTCAATCAAACGTTTAATCAAACAGCAGTCGATAGTGCGATTAAAAATAAAAAACAGGAGATGGATTTTGAATCTGCTCCGTCTTTAGATATAGAGGATGACATTGCTGAAAGAGAAACGGTCAACGAATTCTTAAGTGGATTCTACGTGGTAGGTTCTATCAGTTATATCTATAAAGAATCAACAGGTAATATAAGACAAAAAATAAACTTACTTAGAAGAGAATGGCCGACTAGGCTTAATAATATTCAAAAATAATTTATTTAAAGCTCTTATAAAAACAAGATAAATACTATATGTCAGATTTCAAGAAAATATCAGATTTTAGAAAAGGTAAAAAAGCAAGCCAGCAGTTCCAAGACCCAACATACATGTCATTTTTAATGTTGTTTGATTTTGCGGATGCCGCTAACTCTCCCTTTCTTGCAAAACCAGCAGAAGATTTTCTTAAGAAATTGGCAGTAGACAACCCATACTATACTGAGAAACTAGAAGCACTTCAAAACTTTAAGAAAGCACTTAAATATATTAACAATGAAATGCCGTGGTTTTGGCAAAGTTTGTCTGGTTTGGAAAAACTACAACAATACGATCCATTAAACGCATATTTAGGAGGAGAAGATTCTAAGTTAGTAATAACAACGTTAGAATCTATCAATTTAACAATAGCAGGACTAATGCATTTATACCGAAAGGCTGTATTTGATGAAAGAAAATGGTCTTATGTTCTACCTTGTAATTTAAGGAAATTTAGAATGTATGTATATGTTACTGAGGTTAGATCTATAAAAAATATGGCTGCACCTAAAATAGGAGGATTAGAAACTTCTGGTTTTCCAGATAACTTTAAGCCTTCAATAGGAGTTGATAACAAGAACTCTGGAATTTCAGGTTCTGAAGCTAGACCTTATTTTATGTTTGCTCTTAAATTTTGCGAATTCGATTTAGATTCAGGAACTAATATATTTTCAGATTTACAAAAATCACCAACAGATGCTGCGACTGGCGAAATATCAATATCATATGAAGGTTTATATGACATGGAAGCTAGAGTATTAAATGGCGTTGTAGAATCTACATTTAATGAAAATGATTTATCACCAGCACCTGACTCAGAGAATATCAAAATAAATGATATAGGATCTTTTGCTAAAGACCAAGCTGTTAAAAAAGGAACCGCATTTGCAGATAGAGCTATTTCTGATTTAAAAAACACAGCAATAAATCGTGTTAACGAATTAAAGGCGCAAGCAAAGCAAGCTACTATTGGTAGATTAAATGCAGGAGTTAATAATTTATACAAGGACTTTGTGAAGGGAGTTGATTCAGTGGCAGATCCAGTAGCTAATCAAAATAATATTCAAACTGCGATAGCAGATAACGTCCACGGAGCAACAAGCGGCGGCGGAGGTCAGACAATAGGAGACGCTTTGAATAAAGCGGCAGCTAAATCATTAGGTAATATACACGATTAATGGCAACAGATAAAGAACTTGAAAGAGACAATATTAGGGAAACTCATTGGTTAGGAGAAGTGGTTGATAACGTAGATCCTTCAAACTTAAGCAGATGTAGGGTAAAAGTGTATGGTAAGTTTGACTTATTAGAAACTGAATCTATTCCATGGGCGACTGCAATGAATAGAGACGCAGTAGGTTCACAAATGGTACCTCGTATTGGTGATATTGTCGCTGTAAGATTTGATAATGGTAACATATACCACCCTGAATATTGGTTTCAGATAAACCAAAATAAAGAATTAAAAGAAGACATATTAGATCCTTCGGAAGCAGCTCATGATGTAGTTTCATTAGTATATGACGCTGTCAGAAATGTAAGGATATATCATTCTCCCGAAGATGGTTTGGTAATAACAAGAGGAAGCGGTGCTAAAGAAAGACCTTTGATACAAATTGATGAAGCTGGTATTATTAAAATTTCAACAACTGAAAAGATATTTTTAGATTCAGGAAACATATTCTTAAGTAATACTGGAGAAGGAGATGAAGATGAATCTGAACCAGCTGTTAGAGGAGTTTCATTAGAAGGATGGTTAAATAATCTACTAGATGATTATCAAAAACACTTTCATCCAACAGGGACAGGACCTTCAGGTCCTCCAACGCCACCTACAGTTCAAGCAATAGCAACTTTAAAGTCAGAACATGTTAATTATCAACAGACTGGAAAATAATTAGGATAAATACTTTATAAAACCTAACTAAGATGCCGGCAAATTGGCCTATATTTATTAAAAACCTATCCACTCAAATGAGTAGTGGAAACATCGATGGATCTTCTCCAAATACAGACGTGAGTAAGAACCCCGATGAAAACTATTTAACGGATTTTAGTAAAATATTAGCTCAAGAATATTTCGACGCAGTTAAAACATCACAAACACCTTTTGGTAACTTACACGAATCAGGACAAAAGCCTGTATTAGAAGAAGGTTTTAAAAAAGGATTTCAGGAAATATTTAATGAAATTAAAAGCTCAGAAGAAATGAGTAACAGGCTACTTGCTGAAAAGTATGCCGATTTATTTGATGCATTACCAGAACCAGATCTTAGTTACAATCCATACTGTGAACTTGAGAAGTGGGCAATTGAAAATAAAGATAGATTAGATAAATTCAAATTCTATCCATTTTTCGAAACAACATGTCCATTACATAAAGAATTAGATTTCTTTGCAAACGTAGACTTTCAATTAATAAAAGACCAAGGAAATTTAGATAAAGAAAACTCGGCTGCACCTATTAAAACAAACATCGCTAGATTTTCTATAAAAGACTTCGATAAAAATCAATCATATAAAATAAAATACCAGATCAACGGAGAGGAACAAGTATTGACATCAGCAACAACAGAGGGCATGTTAGATATTGAAATCCCCGCGTATCCTGGTAAATATACTTATAAGTTTGTAAGTATCTTAGATTCAACAGGAGAAGTTGTTATAAAAGAAATTAATAAGTCTAAATCTATAAAAATAGGATTAGATGGAAACATAACAGATATCGACGTAATTGATTCTAACGAAGAACCTCAAAATAATACAGAGTTGGAGGCTTTAATACCAGAAACTCATATACCAATACCAGAACTATCAGATGAAGAAATTATAGATTCTTTAGTTGACAGAGTAATGGCTCAAAATAACGGAACTCCAGAATTTAATAAGTGGATTAATACTATTAAAAAAGGAGACGACAAAACTATTGGTAGAAAGGTATACAATAAAATAAAAGAGATTGCCAATAAAAATAGGATAGAGTACAGAAAGGAAAATAGAAGTGGATTCTATTACACTCCTGAAACTGAGGATCCTAATGTTGACGATAGATATAAATTAACTGAAGTAATTCCAGTTTATAAAAAAGAATCTACTATAAATCAGTATGTTTTTCAAGAAGGACATGAAGATAGGCCTACTGAATTACCTGAATGGTTTACTAATAAATTTATATGTAAGTTTGTGTACATACATAAACATGATAAAGGAAAGGCAACCAGAGATAATAGTGTTAGAAATAATATAAATAAAAAACTAGAAGAACAATACGCAGAAGAAAGAGATAGATTCAGAGAACTACAACGACAGTGGGCTAATGAACTAGATCAAGAAAATTCTGAAGAAGACATAGAAGGCTCAGCTGATGGATATGACACAATTGCAAAAGCGATAAAGGCATATTGGTTATCAACAGCAGTTCAACCGTTTAAAGCTTCACCTGCGGTTCCGCCTTGTAATATACCAAGCCCAGGATCATTTATACCAGTTTATTACGGAAGTACATCAAAACTTGCATCAGGATTAAGAAGAGCATTTAACACAGGTAAATCATTTGACAAACCACCTGGAATTCCAGTTGCTACTAAATTAGTTGCAGCCGCTATTGCAGCAGTATGTGCAAAACATTTGTTATCTTTTAAATTCATATATGTAGGACAATTATCAACACCGGCAAGTCCAATCCCTATGATAGGATTTGTTCCTGTTGTATTTTAAAGAGATATATACTAAAACAATTATTAATTATTAACTACTTAAATTAAAAAAACAATGTCAAAAGACGTTAAAGTATCAAGAGTACGTATGGTTTCAGATAAACCAGAAGCTCAAACAGTAAAAAAATCAGACAAATTAGCATATTTAGAAAATGCAAACGTCGAACCTTCAAAATTTGACTGGGATGCCCACCAAGCATCATGTCCTTCTAGATCTAGAAAGATAAATAAAGGTCTTAAAAATTCAGGACAACATAATGTGTATTCACATGAGCCGTATGCTCAGGATTTCTTAAACCTATTAAATGGATATGAAGAATCTAAACCAATGCAGATGCAAGTTGAAGTTGGTAAAATATACTCGGGTAAAATCGATAGTATTAATGCAGAATGGGTTTCAGTAGATATTGGATATCGCGAAAGTGTATATGTTAATGTATTGAAAGAAGAAATAAGCGTTAGAGGATTGTTTGTATTTGGAGCTGATGTTAAAATTCAGGTTCTTCAAATGGGAGGATCTAAAGGATATGTTTTAGGATCTATCAGTGCTGGAGTTAAATCCGCAGTAGTTACTGAGATCATGGAATCTATCGAAGATGGTTCTACAGGTTATATGGGATTAGTTTCTCAAATGATTCCAGGAGGAGGTTATATTGTAACAATTCAAGGGATTGATTGCTTTATGCCAGGCTCTTTAGCTGGAATTAATAAATTAGCAGACTTCGAATCTATCGTAGGAACTAATATGTATGTAGTACCTGTTAGTTTTTCTGAAAAGAGAGGAACTATTGTAGTATCTCACAGAGAATACTTAAAAGCGATGATACCTTCTAAGATAGCAACGTTACAAGAAAACTTAAATCAAGAAATTACCGGTAAAGTTACAGGTTCTGCTAAATACGGAGTATTTGTAGAGTTTGATGAATGTTTAACTGGAATGATTCACGTTAATGATTTAACTCCTGAATTATTAAAGGCACATAAAGGTAGAGAAATCCAACCTGGAGATGAAGTTGTCTTTAAGATTAAAGAAGTTGTATCTAATGAGAAGATTATTTTAACTCAAATCGATTCAAAACCAGTAGTTGATCTATGGGAAGGAATCACAGACAGAATTAAAACACCTAGTGAGGTTGTAGGAACTGTAAAAGCAGTTAAAGATTATGGAATCTTTGTAGATATTGAAAAAGGAGTAGCTGGACTATTACATATCTCAGAAATTGAAGATATTGTAGATTTAGATACTATTAAGCCTGGAGATAAAATGACAGTACAAGTTACTAGAATTGATTCAGAAACTAGAAAGATTTTCTTAAAGATATAATCATTAATTTTATATAAAATAAGAGTCCATTCATTTATGTTTGGACTCTTCTTGTTTATAATGAGTATAAATAACAAATCAGTTGCATAAAAGTTTTAAGGTATCAATTAAATTGATTATATTTACCTATAACTAATAAACAAAAGAATTATGATTTACGTTTGGATATTACTATTACTATTTAATGCTTCTACAACTTATAACAATTATGAACAAGAAAAAAGAGTACCTCTCATGATGAGCTCTTTTTCTACAGGTATTGCATTCGCTTGTTTAATATACAATATTGCTAAAATTAGCTAAAATGATTAGAAAGAAAATACACAAGCACCAGGAAACTCCTATAATTATAGATTTAACCGGACCTGACGGTAACGCATATGCCCTACTTGCGTATGCAAAATCTTTTTGTACACAGTTAGACAAACCATACGAAGAACTTCAAGCTGCTATGATGAGTGGTGATTATGAAAACCTATTAAAGACATTTGATGAAGCGTTTGGTGATTTTGTTATATTAGAAAGATAGTTTCAATATTATCATAATATAACTCGAATATATAAACTAACTTAAGTTTAATATATATTCGATAATGAACACATTTAACGATTCAGAAGTACTAAAAAACTGCCTTGTCGGCGTAGAATTCGAGTTCTATTCAAATCTAACGATTGATGAAACTGCAAAAGAACTTGCAGGTTTATTAAATAAAAAGATTAGAGTAGAGAAAAAAGCACACAGTGACTTTGAAGTTACTGCTGACGAATTCAAAATAGAACCAGATATGAGTGGTGGTGAAAAGCTAATGGAGCTTGTTACCGGACCACAAGAATATTATGGTGCAAGATTAATGATTATCAATGTATGTCGTTGGATTGAAGAAAACGGATATACTAATGACAGAACGTCAATTCACTTAAATTTATCGTTTGACAAAAACAAAATAGAAGATAAGTACAGGATTTCTAAAATGAATGTTCTTAAATTCATACTTGACTTTAAAGAAGATCAAGTATTTAAATTCTTTCCAGAAAGAAAAGATTCAGCATACGCTAAATCTGTAAAGTTTGTTTTACCGAAAACAGGTATGAGCTTCTTTAACGGAGAACATATACACTCACAAAACTTTATTTACCCTGATTCAAAATACTACGGAATCAACTTCGACAAAAGACATAAGAACTATTTAGAGTTCAGATATATCGGAGGAGCAGATTGGGAAAAGAAAACTTCAACAATACTACACATGCTAGATCAATTCCTAATACAACTTTGGAATTCTACTATGGATAAACATTTTACGCCACTTAATGGTCTAGAGTTAAAGAGAATACTTTCTGAGAACCAAAGGATTATAGATGCAAGGAAAGATTGGAGATTTATTGAAAAGGAATGGAAGAATGTAAAATTCACAGTTGACTTACAAAACTACGCTCAAATACTAGATTTACACTGGGATAACATTAAAGAAAAAGTGATGAAATTATTCACACATGGTAGTTTAGTGAAAGGACATATTAACTATGACACAGATACTGGTAAAGTACAGGTAAGTGAAGGTGAACTTCAATACTGTGTAGAATTAGAAAGATACGATTTTGTAGGATGTCATATTAGAGGAGAACTATATCACTGTGATTTATTTAGATGTACATTAGACGGTTCTGATTTAAACAATTGTAATTTCTACGATAACTGTGAAATAATATCATCAAAGATAAAAAGTAGCTACGTTCACCAGAGTGTCAAAATAAAAGATGGTTATATATATGGTGATGGAATACTAAAAGGTTCCATGGAAGGCGGAATATTTAGAGAAGGAAGATACGATAAAAAACTAGCGAAGTTTGATGGAACTGAAAAGATCCTATATACTGAAGTTTAAAAATAATAATAAAAAATGAGTAATATTTTTGTAGGCGAAGAGTCATGGTTAGACAATCCACAATTTGGTAGTGATTGTTTTAATGAATTTGTTTTAGAATTAGCGGAAGACGTTACAGGTTCTTGCATGATTCCAATGAATTTACCAAAAAAAGAAGTTCAGAATATAGTAAAAAGAGCGAAGAAATGGTTTTATAAAAACTATGAATACTCTGTTAAAGAAAGTTTTGTGGTATTACCTCATTCTTTATTTAGTTCTGAGAAATTTAAAGCAACTAGGTCATTTACATTACCTGGACCGAATGCAACAACAGGTGGTAACGAAGTATATTCAGTATATGGATGTTTTACTGCAGGATCTCGTTTCGGAGGTACTAGTGATGTTGATTTTCAAAAAGGAGATTTCAGTGTAGAGAGAATGATGATGCAAGGATCTTATAGTAATGGAGCTGGAATTGCAGGAGCTGCTGAAAACCTACAGTCTTATGTTATTAATGAAAGTTTTTTCGACCTTGCCAGACAAATTATAGATAACCCAATAAGTTTTAATTACAATCAATTAACGCATGAATTAAAATTTACAGGAGAAACTCCAGCAAAGGATATTATATTAGAAGTTTATGAAACAATTCCAGAATGTGCACTATTTGGTGATGAAGCATTCTTTAGGTATTGTTCAGCAAAAATTAAAGTATCTTTAGGTCAGAAACTAGGGATATTCGGATTTACATTACCTGGTAATATTCAAGTAAATGCAGATCTTATACAAGGATTAGGAGAAGGAGAATTAGAAGCAGTAATTGAAGAAATAAAGAACGATGAAGGAACGGATTGGATGATGCATTCTTAAACGTATATATAAACATATGGAATTTTACGTAAAAAATATAGGAGAACCTAACTACAAATCTGATGTGATGCAGCAAGACACTGAACTGTCTATGTTATTAACTCAGATTCAAACCATGCTTTTCACAAGAAAGGGTGAAGTATTAGGACAACCTGATTTCGGTGCAAACCTAGAAGATCATGTATATGAATTAAGGTATAACGACTATCAATTAAAAACAGTAGTAGTTAATCAATTAATGTCTTTTGTTCCTCTTGCTAAAAAGTACGATGTTGCAATTAACTTTGAGGTAGTAGAAGATGTAGATAGACATATTATGTTCTTGGACATTACAGTAGATTCTAGATTCCAATTAGGAGTCTATATATAAAATTATAAAAATAAACAATGGCAGAATTTAAATTTTTAACAGCCTCTAGAATAAGAGCAAACGAAATGATCACAGATACAAGGTCATACGTCGCTCGTTTATACGGAAGGACTGGTGAACTATTCTCAACTGCGTCTCCGTTTTCACAGATATTAGATGTACTTGCAGAAATAACTAAACTTATATTCTTTTATGTTGAAGATTCAACAGTTGAGCAGAATATACTAACTGCCCAAAACCCTGAATCGGTATATGGACTTGCAAGACTTGCAGGACATGACGCCTTTAGAGGATCTAGTGCGTATGGTGAAATAAGAATAAGATTAAATACAACAGCTGCTAGCGATATTGCAGGCGATGCTCTTAATATATCTAGAAATTCTATTATCAAATGTACTTCAAATGGTTTAGAGTATATTTTAAAAACAAACAATGATATTTTTAGAATAGATAAAAGCGATAATAATTACATTAGCATACCAGTTATTCAAGGATCTTCAGAGAAACAAACAGTAACTGCAACCGGTGAAAAATTACAATCTTTTAATATATTAACTAGAAAGACAACAGACCATCATTCAGTTAGAGTAAGCGTAAATAGTGTCTTATGGACAAAGTACGATTCTTTATATGATATGAAAGTCGGTACTGCAGGTTATTTAGTTAAGACTGGAATCAATGGAGGTTTAGACATATACTTCGGTAATGGTTCTTTTGGTAAAATTCCAGCAACAGGATCATCTATTGACATTGAGTATTTAAACACAGATGGTTCTAAAGGTAATTTAACAGGATCTAAGGATCTTACATTTAAATTTGTATCTGATGGATTTGATTCACTTGGAGAATCGTATGATTTAAACCAATTATTAGAATCAGCATTCACAGTTACTCCTAAAATGGGATCAGATCCAGAATCAACAGAGTTAACTAAGCTAATAGCACCTTTACAATCTCATTCATTTGTATTAGCGAATCCAAATTCGTTCGAACACTTTCTTTCAAGATATGGAATGTTCTCTTATTTAGATGCTTATAATACAACTGATGATGGATATATTGATGATGACAACGTGATTTACTTATTCATGCTGCCTGATACTGCAAGAAAATTAACTAAGAATAAAGATTACTTTAGCTTAGGATTAGATGAATTCTTTTTCTCAAGTGACGAAAAGAATGGATTTTTAGAATTATTAGAAAACAGTGGACAACAGATGGTAACTACTGAAGTTAAAATAGTAGATCCTAAAGTACAGTATTTTAGTATGGATGTTAAAGTTAGATATTTTGAAGGATATAATAGACAAGCTCTTTATTCTGAGATAAGATCTAAAATATCTAAATACTTAATTAATATAACAAGAAGAGATCGTTTACCAAAATCAGACATTATAGCAATCTTAGAGAGTGTTGAAGGGATTGATTCAGTAAACGTAAGATTTATATCTAAAACAGAGGAAGATGCACGTAGGTTAGGATATTACATCCTGGAGAAAGTTATAGTGACTCCATCTACTCCAGTATTAGAAACAATAGGAAACGGTAAACAAAAATATGTTTTCTTTAAAAGAACAGTAACGGAAAGAAAGATTAGTTTCGAACCTAATGCAGCATTACCTGAGGATGTAATTAATATAGATTCATTTGGAGATATACTTCTAGGTAAAGAAGAAGTTGCATTGTTCAGAGGAGGTTGGTTAGACAGAGATGGAATTGAAATGCCAGATGACGCTAAGTTAGGCGAACAAGGAGCACTTTCAATTTACTTTGATGATAAACCAGCACCTAATACTATATTTTCTAAGATACAAGCTAAAAATAGAAAAGCACTATAATGGCATCATTAATACAAAATTTATTTAAAAGTAGACAGAAGAGAAATTACGGTATTAGATCAAGTGTAATGGATAATCGAAAAAACTTAGGTAACGATTATACAAACAACATTTTAAAGAAATCTATTTCACCTTATATTACTAGAAATGCTAGAATGAATGATTTTGTAATTTTAATCCAGAAGGTATTATCAGATCTAGTGGATGCGGTAACATACCTTAAGGGATTTAAATCATATACAACTAAAAAAGACTATAAAAACTTTAGATAATGGCAAATAGATATCACAACATAAGATTTTTTGACAGTGAATCTAACGACTTAAATTTAATCTACAACGATGATTTAAATATACTACAGGGGGTTTCATACCTTCCACTGGTTTCTGTCGGATTATATGAGACATTAACATTACATATTTTAGAAGAAGTTGTAGGAACGCTAGGTGAGAAGATGTACACTCAACCTATAGCGGAATCTAGTGGTGATGTATCTTTCAAATTTAAATTTAAAGATGACTATAATACAAGTGAAGACATTTTCTTGTACAGTGCAATGCAAGATGCAGGAGAACTTTATATTCAAAAAGATAAAATGCAAGCCTCTAGTTTGTTACCATCTTCAAGTTCAGTATCTTCAGTAGGAAATACAAAAGTAGTTCATAGTAATTTACCAGCAACCCCAATTACTGCTCAAGTAGCTTTAACATCTGAGGTTGAAGGATTTCATATTAGAACACTAAGTGTTATTGAAGTTATTGATGGTGTCGAAATAAGAGAGATTGCACAATTAAAAGTATACGGTGAAGTTGAAGGAGAAGATGAAAGATTAAGAACCTTATTATCTAACATTGGAATGAATTTAGATGATTTAGATTATTTTATATTTAAAGAGTCTAATATACAAGAACAATCTCCTGATTTTATTATTTTAAATCAAAAGCGTAAAGAATTACTTTTACAGGCATCTCAAATAAAACCATTTATAGGAACTTATAGAGCTCTGTTAAGTGCTATTGATTTCTTTGGATACGATAAAATAACTTTAAAGGAATATTGGTTAAATATCAATGAACAATCTGAGAATTTCGGTAAGCTTAAGGCTGTCGCAATTCCAAATCAAGATGTTGTTGGTTTTTTAGCTGATAAAAATAAAGGAAACGAATTACCAAACTCAAATCAAAAGAAAACTTCTAGATTCTCTTTAGTATACAGATTGAACACACCAACTGGTAAACAGGATGAGTGGGATATCCCTACTGTTGAGGAAACTATGGATTATTCTCCAGATGAGGTTTTAATTAAATTATATGGATTAAAAAAGAAATTACAAAAAGATTATCTTCCTTTACAGTCTAAGATTGTAGATATTACAGGTGAGGGTGATTACTTTTCTCAATTTAATCAAAATGTTTGGAATAATCAACATAATATTAAAGTACAAAATGCTGGTGTAGAATTTAAACCAGTAATAAAACCAGAAGGTAGGAATATATTTATGGAGGATCTTCGTAAGGTTGATTACAGACTTACAGGAGCTGAACAGGATTTTAATGCGATTACACCAAGCGATAAAAAAACCATAATAAATTCTATTAGTGATTTCTACGGAGACTATTATAATAATAGTTTAAACACATTTAATACAGTTGAAGGAATTCCAATAGGGGCCCCTATCACTCTTCATATCGAAGGCGTTGAAGATCAATGGTCATTAGGTGATTTCACATGGGAAGACGCAAGAGACATTGAAGTATCTAATGTTATTCAAGTATTAGAAACGGATAAATCAACAGCAGGTGTAACTAATTTAAATAACTATTTAACAGAACATGATTCAAAGCATTTAGATTCAAATCCAAAGAGTTTAATATCATGGGATAACTGGTGGCATAAAGGAGTATATGAAATAGAATGGGTATTAATAGGACCTAGAGATTACAAAAGATATTTCAGAGGACCTATTTCAGAATATAACAATATACCATTGACATTGCCATACGTTGGATCTTATACAGTAGAAACTAACTTATATGATTTGTATAATGTTAAAAGTACAAAGGTAATTAAAGATGCAATTGAAGTTAAGAACAAAAACGTTGAAGTTTATGGAGTAACTCAATTAGCAACAAAGGCCTTAGACTTTAAAGACTATAAATACTCATGGGATAAGTCAGGTTCTAGTTGGGATTGGTCTAGAGAGAATCTAACACCAGTAAACGATGTTATCGCAACATATTACCACACTTTAGACAGGGCTAATTATGTATATGATGAATCTGTGAACGGAATAGAGCACTCAACTGTTAGAAGATATTTAGATTCTGAATCTAATTCAGGGTTTAGTGAAACTGCAGGTCCATATCAATGGGCATCTCTTAAGAAGCATATATGGGAAGACGGTCCTGAAGTAACTTGGGAAATGACAAGAGTCGGATCAGATATCAATTCTTCATTTCAATTAAATTTATTAGAGATGATAAATGGAGATGTGCTTACAATACAACAAAAGAATCCAAGTACTGGAATAATAGTTGAAGATTCTTATACAATAACAAATACAATCCCTACAGCAGACGCAGATATATATGCTTGGGAATTAATATCTACTGAATTAAGCGATTTAGATAGAGAAGAACACCCGATATTATCTAAATTCAATTATAACCCTATATTAAAAGACAATGGTAATGACGAGGATGAGGATGTAGTATGTCTTTATATACTAGTCGTTGGTGAAGAACCTTCTAGGAGTTATGATTTTAGTAATGTTGAGGTTGCAGGTAGAGTGGATGCAATTACTGAGATAATAAATTTTAAAAGCTATAACCCTAGTTTCGATGATACATATATAATAAATAATTTGGCAGAATTACATATGTTAAACCATGTCACTTTTTCATATGATTTAAGCAATATGCCGGGAATCGTGAATCAGCAATGGAAATTATCAAATAGTACATCAAATATTGAGGATATATATTATAGTAATCCAATATTAACTTATTTATTTAAAGATAAAGGATATTATACAATAGAGTTAGATTTGAGAGATTCTAATGGAAATAAAAACACAGTAATTAAAAACATATTAAAAATAATTTAAAATGGCAAGCATCACACAAATTTTAGGAACAGATAGTTTATCAGCGTCTAGGTTGGTACTAAACGACAACTTTGCGTCTTTAAACGACCAAATCACAGGTATTAGTAATTTACTAAATACAGAATCACAAAGCTTAGCACTTACAGGATCTATTGCAGCATCTGTATTAACTATAGCAGGAGTATTCACAACAACAGCAAGCAGTGTTACTGCCCATAAAGCATTAACAGTTAAAAGTTCTTTAACCTTAGAAGGTTCTTTAGTTCATTCAACTCATGCAAGCGCAGTTTCTGTGATGCCATCGACATACACTAAATCAACTGTAGTAATTGATGGATCAGTGTTAAACACGGTAAATATAGTTAACTTAGGAGTTCAAGGTCAATCAATTACATTGATTGCATCTGGAGTTGTTAAAATCGACGCAGCAAATATCGCTGGAATATCACTAGATTTTGATATATTAGACAACGGGACATTAACGTTAAGACAAGTAGATTCATTATGGTATGTTATTTCACATGCTAATACTACATTAACATTTTAAAAAACAAAACAAGTAAATGGCTACACCATTAATTAGAATTCCACAGGAACAGGGAGGTACTATGTATGCTTTTTCTAGCGCGGCTAGAGATCTTACAAGAGCATACTATAATCCGGATGTCGTTTTTGAATATTCAAAATTCGCATTACTGGATATACCAGTTGTTGCAGTACCCTCAGGAGATGCAACTAATAACTACATACAATTTGATAAGTTGTATGAAGGTGGACCAGTGTCTGGATCTGGAAGCGGATCTGGGAGTGGTGGAGGAGTCGCACCCTCATATGATAACAATCCAACAGATGATAATGCAAATCGTAGATTCGCAGAAACATTTCAAAATTACGCACTTAACTTAGAAAACTTTATTTTATCAGATGACGACTTTGATGATTCAATATACGCATCAGATTCTGAAAAGATTTTCTTTAAGTGGTTAAATCATATTGGAGCATTTAGAACAAAGCCAGCAAATTCACAAGAAGCAACTACCGGATATACTAGACATGTAGAGGAAGATGATTCAATACAAAGTGGATCAGAATATAGTAAAGTTGTAAAATACCTAGGAAACGTAGATGTAACTAATGATAAGAGTTACAACGGAGATACTTATAATGAAGTTTTTGTGAATGTTCCATCTTCAGTAGGATCTACTCCAGATATTTTATTTAAATCAAGTGATTATAATACAACAGCAACATCATATCAACCTGAATCTACTATTAACGGTAGAGACGGACAAGTTCATCCAGATTCTAATATAGAATTAGGATCTTTAGCTGATTCAGCTGACGGTACTATTAATATAGACACAAACAATACTTATAATTATGGTATTGAGTGGAATCCAATAACTTATGCAACTATAGAAAATGATCCTAAATTAAGTTCTATTTTAGATTATTCAAAAAGAGGTGGAGATTTTAGATTTAATGCAATTTTAGTATACTATGATGTTTACTCTAAATCAAACCCAGCACAAAGATCTACAAATTTATATGGAGTTATTATATTAGATAACTTTAAATTTGATTCAGCAAACACAGGGTGGTCATTACCTGAACTAAGTAAGTATAAACCTAATGAAGTAACAGGATTAAATGGTAATGCATTTGCTTTAAAGTTAAATGTGAAATTTAATTCATCTTTAGATAATGTAGGAATAGAATCTAATATTAATGATTATTCTACATTCTCAATGGATATCTTCTTTGATTCTACAAGTGCTCTTGAGAATGCTGCTAAAGTTTTAGCAGACGCAACTCATAGGTTTAACAAGATATCAGATAGGCTTGATAGTTTAGAGAATCTGTTAATGACATCAACTGACCAGAGTAATCTTACTAATAAGTTAGCTCTAATAGAAAAGTCAATTGAAGATGCTGCTATTAATTTCAGTAGCTCTAGTTCTATTTTAGATATTATATCATCTACGAATAATAGATTAAATCAAGTTATAAGTGGTAAGATACCATCTTCTATACAATATAACACTGATGTTATTCATGCAGGACAAGGTATTAAAATAGATAAAAGTACTCCTGGTAAAATTAAAATACAAAACACTGACGGTGGATATCATCTTAATGATTTAAGTATTTTTGATTTTATATCTGAGACTGTTGGCAGTCGTATAGATTCTACTAATATGTGGAATCCTCAAACAGCAGGATCTAAAGGTATTTGGACTAGGCTTAAAAAATATGACAACTTACTTAGAATATACAACGAAAACGAGGAGTTTGTTAATGATTTAGATATATACTTAGATGACAGTGTTACCCCTGTTGTTTTAGGTCAAGTTATTAAATTAACTTTTAAGACTTTTATTAATAAGATGGGTAGTAAAAACATTAAAATATACGTAGGTAAAAAAGATGCGTGGGAATTAAAGAATACAATCCAAGTTGGAGATATATTAAGTAAGAAACCATACATTGAAATAGTTTGCGTTGACGAAATAAACAAGACATTCGAACTTGAAATTATAAGATAATTATGAGTGCACAAAATTCAATATCACAATTACTTGAACAGTTTCTAGAATTAAACACTAATTCATTAGAAACTTTCAATCGTATTAATGAAGCGATCTCAACCGATAAAGAAACGGTTGTAGTAGACTTATGGGATCCTTCAACTGAAGGAGTTAAGTCTGTACAAATACCGGCATTTGGTTATTTAAAGAGAGAAATTGAAAGACTAAACGCTAATTTAGAATCTATTACTGGTGTTGAAGGTAATGGTGCTAATGTGAGGTTAAAAGATGGATCATACAGAAAAATACATACTTCTAAATTAAAAGGACCTTCTAAAGCAATAACCTCTTTAGCTTCTCCTACGCAGTTTAGTACTAAATTAAATGAATTTTTTGAAGATTTCTTAAATCCTCTATTAACTATTAGATTAGATGTTAGTGGACAACTTCCTGTTGAAACTGAAAGAGTGTATCTAGAAAGATTTATATTTGACTCAAACGACCTTGCAACAAAAGATGCATTTGACGAGTTATATAAAGGAGAAAGTACAATAACTTATAAAGCATTACAAGATTCTATAATAAACAATAGACTAAAATATCATTTGGATTCAGATGTTATTGAAATGCCTATTAGAACAATACAATACTACGGAAACTTTGGAGTAACTAAAGTATCTAACGAACAGAAGTCACAGGTTGTTGATGGTGTAACTCAAACTAAAACAGTTAAGTTATTCACTCTTGATAAGTTAAGCTATTCTGATGCATCTAAAACACTTCTAGAGACTGAAGTTTTAAAGGTTTCAGATTCATTAGTTATTAACTCAGGAGAATTAAGAACTAGATACATTATTAAAGCGATTGATAATTCAACATCACAAATAGAACTTGAATTAATTGAAGGATTCGAATCTATTAAAGTAGGTTCTGAAATGCTATCAATATATAGAGACATTGATCTTGACTTAGACGTTGAAATAAAAATCGGATTTGATGAAAGACAAGTAGTTTTCATTAAACCAATCGATCCTGTTTCAAATATACCTGCAAATGAGTATTCTCCAGGTATTGGTTTTTATTCAAATGAATTACAAATAAATGCAGAAGACGGAACTGTTAAGAACTTAGCTCTTTATTACAAAGAAGAAGTTGCTGACTTTGGTCAATTCATTAAAGGACTTAGTGTAGATTATATTCCACCAGCATCTGTTGGTGTAACACCTAATGCTCCTTTAATTGTATCTGATAACCTAAAGGTTGTTCAGATAAACAAGCATTTAACGGATAACACTACAACAGAGAAAATTAAACAATTAAAAGCTGATAAGATATCAGTTGAACAGAGTTTAAAAAATAATAATGAGGCTATTAAAGTTAAAAAGTCTTTATTAAATACTAAGAAATTCAAATCTAAGGTAGAAAGAGACAAACAATCTAATGAATTTAAATCTCTTGTAAGCAAGAAAGCATCTGAAGTTAAATTATTTGCATCTTTAGTATCTGAAATTAAAGCATCTGCGGAATCTGCTGATATATCAACTGTAACTCCTAAGTTTAGAGTTAGAGGATTTTGGCCAATACCCGATGCTAAAATTATAGGTGAAGAACTTTCACAAGAAGTAGTTCAATTCAAGATCAGATACCGTTACGTATCAACGTCTGGTAAAACGTCTACTGTTGAACAATTAGAGTTTAAAGATTCTACAAATAATACTTCTAAAACTGCAGCATTTTCAAACTGGATAGAAATTGATGGTCCTGTTAGAAAAAGAGAATTAAATGAGGATGGTAAATACGGTTGGATCATTGAAAGCGAAGAAGACGCACAAGCAGTTAACTTTAATTCTTTAGATTTATCTATTAATCCTGGAGAAATAGTTGAGATAATGGTTAAATCTATTTCTGAAGCTGGTTTTCCTGCAAATCCAATATTAAGTGACTGGTCTGATATAGTTAAAGTTGAATTTCCTGACGGACAATACTCAACAGGATCTATGTCAAGCTTATTTTCTGAAAATGAATTAGACAATTTAAAAGTTTCACTAAAAGAAGATTTAGAAGCTGCTGGTTTATTTGATCACGTTGGAGATTCTTTTACAGTAAATGAAAAAACATACGCACACAACGCAAGTTCAATTGCATCTGGTTTTTTAAACAACGAACAAAACCCTATATCGGTTTATGATAAAGTGTTGGAACTGCAAAACGAGATTGCAACGTTAAGAGCTCAAATAGATGGAACAGTTGGAGAATTAATCATTCAATTAATAGATGAAGATGGTAATGTTACTCCAATATCTAATAATAGTACGGTTAAAGTTTTTGCTGGATATTATATTGATGAAATTCCTGCAACTAATGGAAAAGGATTTATAGTAACTAAGAACTTTAAAATAAACCTATCTAATACTAAAGCATCTAACTTAGAGTTAATTGCAAGAATATTAGGAGATGTTGAAAAACCGGCATATTCATCAACAGACACTCAAACATGGGGAGTTGCTAGTGGAGAAGTTGATTCTGTTGTCGCATCAAATGCATATTATACAACTGAAGGAAAATACGATTTAGTTCCAGTAGTTTATCAAAACTTAGAAAGTGCAGAAACAAACAATATTACTTGGTTTAATGATAGTCCAGGTCAATCTTCTCAATTAAGAGGTCAGTTTATTTACTCTAGATTCATGAATTTATCTAATGATAATGGATTATACTTAAACGCTGAAGGAGATATAGACGCTAACGATGTATCAGGATATGATAAGTATGAATATGGTATTAATACTGCATATAAGATTACAAATGTAACAGACTTAGGTTCTTATGGTTCTAAAGATTTCTCAAGCGCAGAAGCTGGAGTTTATGGATTTAGTAATTCTCAAATAGGAACAGATTTTATATGGGATGGCGCATATAATCAAGGTACTGCTCCACGATTAATAAACCCTGCTGAAGTTAGTAATGTAGATTATGATAACAATATTTTTATTCACATAGATCATCCTATAATACTTAACAATGTATCAGCTTTAGAAATTGCTTCTAACGGATTAATAGGAATGCCTAAGACAACTCCTAGAAGAGCTTCTGATTTATATGGTAAACAACAAACACCGCTTAGACTAACACCTAGTAAAAATAACGAAGGAAATACAGGTACTAGAACTTCATTGAAGAATTCTTTTGAACCTAACGATCAATATTTATTAGGAGGACATTCATGTGGATCTTTCTTATATCTTTCACCTTTAGGTAAAGACTCTTTAGTAGTTGATGCTAGTAATAAACGAGGTAAAAAGGTAATAGAAGGTAATAGTTCAAATTCAATAACGGTAGATCTTGTTTTTCAATACCGTATGACAGATTATAATGGAGCAGGAAACACAGGTACTGGTAGAATTGGAGGAATTGTTAGTAATTCATTCCAGAACTTAACGTATTCTAAAAAGATAGGTATAGATATTATAGACTCTAACAGTAATGATTTTCAATTTGATGTTGAAGTTTTCTCTAAATATAGAGCTACTGGTAAAAACATAAATTCTATAACTTCTTCAATGTTATCTAATTATAATAGTACAGGTAAGTATTCTCAAGTAGATAGAGCTATTGACTTTTCGCTTCCTAATATAACCGAGACTATATAACAAGTCTTAATTTCATAAAGGGACCTCTTATAATTATGATATATAATTTAACTAAAAAGAGGTCCCATAAATGGCGATAGATTTTAACATACAGAACAAAGAGGAAAATTCATCTTTTGCATTATTAAGAACAAACCCAAAATTAACTAGTAATTTAAAACTAGTAGTTGATTCAAAGGAACATATATTCCTAAGTTCTTTTAAAGCAAATAGAATTCTTTCTAAAGTAGAATATCAGAAGTTTGAGCTTTCAAGCGCTGGTACATACTCAAATGACGTGTCTCGTTTTTTCAAAGGAGTCCCTAATAATGATAGATTTCAAATACTTAGAAATCAGTCAGACACAACACCTTATTCAGAATTCTCTAATCAATATGAGAATCAATATAACTACGGAGCTAGTTTTAATTCTACTAAACTGTATGATGAGCAATACAAGTTATTTGCACCAGTATGGTTAGACCGAAGAATACCTAGCAAATTCGTAGTATACAGAGTATTGAATGTTGATTACAAAAATAAATACAAGGAAGATACTGAAGGACAGAATTCTAGAATTTTAGAGTTATTAGAGTATTCTACTATAGTTAAAACATTCGACCTTACTCCAAAAAGTAAAATAGGTAAATATCTGAATTCACATGTCTTTGATAAAGGAATGCCAGAATCTGCTATAGAATTTAACTTTTCAGAGGGCGGAGACGTAATATACAAAGGAATTGATAGTAACGCAGGAGGATTTGCTTTTAAACAAGATTCAATAGCTGAAGACTATATAAGAAAAGATAATTTAGAAATTACTGCAAATGAAATAATCACAAGTGGATTTGAAAGACATGGTCTTGTTTCGGCAAACCTAGTTAACATGGAATTTATGTTTGATGATGAATTCGCTGAAAACTATGAAATATACAGGTACTTTGGATTATACGTAGATGATATAGAAGAAGGAACTTTTGATGTAGATCATACAACTACAGGTGACATGGTAAGTATTAAGCCTGGAACTACTCACACGTCATATCCTGTTGGATCTGCGGGATTAACTCACGAGGATATGTTACCAAGTAAATCTGACCTAGAGTTTCCTATACTATCTTATGTTAATCTAGGAGGCAACCAATTTCTACACATTAATAACAATACACAGATGTCTGGTTTAAATATACCAGTATCTAATTATAATAATATCGCAGGATCTTTATCATCAACTGATTTTAGTATTGCATCTAATAAAATACAAGCACTTTCAACAAAAGTATCTAATAAGCCTTTTATTGAGATTGAAATAACTAAAAAACCTACAAATAACGATAGATTCTATATAGCGGATAAAACTGAAATAGAATTATCTAATTATAGTTTGTTTGATTTTACTGCGATTGCAGATGATTCGATCCAAGCTGGTAGTTTTATAGGAAACAAATTCTCAAGTGCAGGAACTTTAGACCAAATAACGATTGCAGTTAGTAGATTAATAGAATCTATAACTACATACAAAACAACGTCTAATGGTCTTTCAATAGTTATTGAAGATTACGCTAATGGAGCTAATAGAGAAAGAATGTCTTTTGGGATATACTCTCTTAACGTTAGTGACGGCTTTATAAATGTTAAAACAGGATCTAAAAATAAGATAGGACTTGTAGATGCAGATCTTGAAGCAGTAAGTCCACCACTTGTTATTCACTTTGGAACAAAATTTGATGATTGGAAACTATATACTGCAAAAGGAGGATCTAAAGTAGGTGCTGCATTCTTAGTATCTGACGAAGAATTAGGAGATGTTAAAGTCGGACAATATGTTAAACACATCAATTTAAGTAAATATTCTAAAATTATAGATATAGTTTCAGATTACATAAATGAAGGAACAAATAGAATTGTAATCGAAGATGTGTATAAAACAGCAAGCGACGGTACTATTCAATTATATAATAAATTTAAACCATCTTTTGGTAAGTTTTCAGCGTATAATCTAAGAGATTTAGATTTAGATTTTTATTCAACTAGAAATTCAGAGTTAGGAGAACTTAAATACGATAATGCATCCGGAATAGAATGGGCAGGACTTTCTCCTGTTTTATATCAAGAAGGAAATGATGATTTAATAACTAGTACATTCGGAGATCCTATCGAAGAAAAAGAATCAGTAAATAACGAAGTAGTCTATTCAGAATATGATAGGTTAAATGAAAACAAGTTAAAGGAAACTTCATTAAAGAGTAGAATTGTTCCGACTATATTAAAGTATGCTTTAAAGAACGGAACTAATGCTAGGAATTTACCATATATTTTAAATGCAAACGAAGCATTTGGATCTAACAACCTTTCTCCTGAAATTAAAATAGAATCAGGAAGAAACGTTGATGATTTAAACATGGAACATTTTCACTTTAATAAAATAAGTGATGAATTGTATCTAACAGGACAAACAACGGATTTAAAATCGTTTACTAGTTATAATACGACTGATGGTATTAGTATTCCTCAGCTGAAATCAACAGATATTGACTACTTTAGTCTTTATTTTAATTGGAAAGGATCTATCAATCTTAATACTGAAGTATGGGTAGATGATAAGTTTAATAAACTATACACTAAATTCAACGGAGGGTCATCAGAGTTAGAACCTAACGTAGTATTTAGAGGATTACGATATATTTACAAGAAAAGAAAAGAATTCAAACAGGATAGCCCTGTGTCATTCATAAATACAACAGAAGCTAACTCATATAAATTCGGAGTAACTTTAAATTATAATAAAGGTAAGTCTAACGGAGTTGAATACACTGTTATCAAAAACGACGAGTTTAAATTTATATGTGTAATTATAGATGTTAACGTTCAAGAGAATGACATTAAGTCTTTAAACAGATCTTTAATGTATGAAATTTCTGATATTACATTAGATGCGAAGATTGTTGATTCTCTTATTCCTTTCTCTATTGATTTAGCAGGATCAAATTTCCCAGTTGGCGAAGGAGATACTGTATTACGTGCACAAGATGTAGGTGAAGATAATGTTGATTTTAAAGAAAGTATAACGCTAGATTCCGATGGAAACCTATCTTGGATATATTTCAAACTTCCTACTGGTAACAGATATGCAGGTATGAGAGTATTATCTGTTTTAGATTCTAAATCAGTTTTAGTGGCAGGTCGCCCTGTAGAATTTAGTTTAGGTGTAAATGCACCTGGACCGGTTGCGGGAGCAAATCCACTTTCAGACGATTTACTATCTTCAATTGGAGTTGACGCTGAGTTTTACTATTGGAAAACAGGATCTAGCGGTTGGAAAAATATACTAGAAGAAGTAGTTTCTTATAATTATGCTAAAAGATTTAATAATTTTGGAGATATTAATTATATAACAGTAGACTCTAGTGGAGAATCTCTTAATAGATTTATTCTAGAAGTACAAGACGGTGTTGAGATTGTTAAACCATCAGTTGTTGATACAGCGTCTGACGGGGATAGACCTAGATCATATCAATCAAGTTCTAACGAAATAGGTAAAGTTTTAAAAGAAAGAGAAGATGGAGGGTATTTTACAATACTAAAGAGAATGAATGGAGATTATAACCCATTATTTAAAGACGTTATTACATTTACTGATGTTTATTCTGAACAATCTATTATAATACCAACAGTCGGATCAGGAAGTCAACCTATTGGTGTAATACCACCTTATGATACAGGACTTGCCGGTCAAGGATCAGGAACAGGAACTGGTCATTCTTTACAAAATGCAATACTAGATAGAAAAAGAGATAATTTAATATACAATAAGTTTAGAAACTTAGGTATAGCGTTTGCATCTTATAAAAACGTAGATGCAGATTATGGTTTTATTAATAACTATCATTACCATAAGGTAAATGATGAAAATTCTAAAAACCTATTAAAGTTATCAGATACAACAGACAAATTACCTCTTTATCCTATGATAAAGGAGATAGCGATAGACAAAAAGAATTTAAATGTTTTTAAATCTAAATACTCAAGTGATTATTTTACAAAATCAATTGCAGGAGGATCTAGCGAAGAAGTTCACGGTACTTTAAGTCCTGTTGAATCAAATTCGTTTATGGTATCTACGATTATGAAAGTTAAGAATCAGTACGATTTAACTAGTTTTTCAAATACTATAGAAACTTCTATCGATTCTTTAGACTATATTAGATCTAATAAATTAAATAAAACAGCAATACACTGGGTAGAGAATGACGCTGAAATAATTGCAGACTTCTATTTACCTAAAACCATATATGAAGAACTACTAGAAGATGGTATTTCATCTAAATTTAGAAAGTATGTAAGCGCTGAGAATTCTTTCGGAGATAAATCAACTATTGATGATGATTTAGAAGAGTATGTGTATTCAAACATAGTTAATAGATTTATTATAGAGAATACTGAGATATACGGAATTGAAGGTAAAAATATATCTACTGAATTTATTTCTATAGATTCTCCAGATAAATTAAAAGAAGATAGATTTACGCAACTTACTAATTTTGACATCCAAGGATATCAGAATGAAAGTCTTAGTTTTAGATTAATATATAACAAGAAACCTGGTTTTAAATATCATTTAAAACTACATATTAAAATACAAGCATAACCACAATGTCAATAAATATTAAAGAAATATTTAAAAGTGATTTAGATCCTAACAGTACTAACTGGTGGGCAAACGCCAAGATTGATAAAATAAATTTAAATTTTAATCAATTAAAAGAAGGTGGAATGCCAGGTCCTGCTGGTGTACAAGGTATCGATGGAGGTACTGGTATTAGAGGATTTCAAGGAATTGTAGGGGAGTCTGGAACTACAGGATTAATTGGATTAGAAGGAGCTCCTGGATTTAGTGCATGGAACGTCAATAAAAGTAACTTGTATAAAAATATATCTCCAGTGGCTATAAATCCACCAGAGTATTCTGCAGTTACATTGATGATAGGTAAGATGTATGAAGAAACTGGAGGAGATTATAACAATGCTTTACCACTTACAGGAGAAGGATCTACTGCAGCTGTATTTTACGGAAAAGTTGGTCATTCTAACTTTTCATTAGATTCTGAAGCTGAATCTGTTTTAAAAGCACATCACTATTTTTCCTTAAACAAATTACAAATAGGTAAGGAGTCTCAATCAACAACTGACATATTACTTATTAGACAGAATTTAAATAATTCAACACTTACACTATCTACTCCAGAAGAGAACGCTCAAACACCTTCAGTAGATGCCGTTGAAATTAAATCTGATTTATTTAAAGTAAACACAAAAGCTAAACTTAAACAAGGATTAAAAGTTAGTCAAATTCATTATAAAAGAGATGCAGCAAGTAATCAAGTTTTAGTTTCTAGCAGCGTAGATGGAGATCTTATTTGGAAAAACAAATACGAGATGTTTGGTGCACTTCCTATAGGTTCTATAATGTCTATAAGAGAATCTGACTTTAACAATTTAAACTTTAATATAATTAACACGACAACAACCGAATCTAATAATGTTCTAGATATATCATATGGTCGCGGTAGGATTAATACACCATTCGAAGGTTGGTATTTATGTCATGGTCAAACATGGGTAGATCAAGGTATTATTACTCACGAAGTTCCTAATTTACATGAATTTAGCTATAACATAGAAAGCGACGGATTCGCACAAGATACTATAACAAGTGGAGGAGATAATTCACCAAAATTAATAGGAAGTGCTGCAATAGATATGGATGCTTCTTATGATAATAATTCTTTATACAATATAACGATGTCAGCCCAATCACAAGATGTTAATATGCAAATGTCAAGTGGTAGTGGATTTACTAGGAACAGAATGATTCACTTAATTAACTTAGGAGAACCTGAACTTATTTGGAGATCAGAAACGCAAGCTGCTCCTACATTAGAAAATATCACACTTTCTCTTCCACAGACTTCTAGCAAGAATGCATGTGAAAGTACAGATCAAGTATATCAATGGACTGGAGTTGGAATCAACTGGGTAACTGGCGATGTTGCAGGTACTATCTTATATTTAAATGGACAGACTGCTACTTCTAATAAGTGGTATGAAAAAGATGGAATTGCAAGATATTGGAAAGGTACTTATTGGTATTCAGTACAAGGAAATATAATTACAGCAACATGTCCTATAGCTAATAATATTCAATTAGCAAACAGATCAGATGTCAGAGACTTAAACTGGGCAACTACCCCATTGAGTGGAACGGCTTATGTAATAAATACAGATTTATTTGAGAATGCAACTTCTCTATCAGTACTCGGCGGTGCTAGTGCTAATCCAGGATGGTATAGAACAAATGATAGTATTTTCACAGTATGGCATCGAAGATATTGGAATGGATTTTCTTTTTCTTCAACTATTTCTGAAAATTATGTATATTATGCAGGTGATGTAATGCCTTCAGATAGTTATGGTGACAATTGTCCTTTAGCTTTTGATTCTAGTTCTACAATAGATGTATATTGCTCAACAAACGCTGCTATATCAGGAATAGATAGCGAAAATTACTTACAAAAATTCAAAGATAACAATGTAACTGTTATGGTTAATGTATCTTTTCAGTCAAATAATCTATTTAATATAGGTTACTTTCCTTTAATTAAAATAAGTGAACAAAATGTACCTTCATCTTCTTTCCCTTGGGCAAGTCTTATGGAGTATAACTCTACGGCATCTACTGTAAAATACGGTAAAATACCTACAAATAATAATTCTAAAATATCAGAGGTTATTGAATGTATTGAAGATCCAGTCGTATGTTATAGTTACACTGTTTACAATCGTTTCGGAGGAAATCACCAAGTAGGATATACTGATTGTAATGGAACACCTCAAACAATATATATCGCTGGAACAGGTGGTGTGCAATTATGTAGTACTGTAATTCCAGAGGCTATATCATCAGGATCTGCAATATTAGTTATTAGAGCAGGTATTTCTAGTGACTGTTCATAGTATTAAAAGTAAAGTACCTAATATTTTGTTAATTTAAACAGAATATATAGAATATAAATAAATATTAAAGTTAGAAATGGCAATTAATTTAAAACAAATATCTTTTGTAGACTCTAATCAGGTTAAGCTGGACAAGGTTAATTATAACTTTGATCAGATAGTCGCGAATGGAGGAGGACCTCGAGGTTTTCAAGGAACAATAGGGGAAACTGGATACCAGGGATTAACTGGTCATCAAGGAAATCAAGGAACTTTCGGAGATCAAGGATCTCAAGGTTCTGCTGGTAATAGCGGTGACGGTATATGGACATCAACTTCAGGGCCTTCTAATACTAAAACAATAATGCCAGTTGCAGTTGACGGTGAACATGCTCCTTCAGTTATAGTAGGATATAAATCAACAGACACTCAATATCAAAATTACTTTGATACAAATTCTAGTTTTATAATTAATAGAGGAAGTCAATTTTTAAATAACTTAGAACTTAGAAGTGAAGGAGTATCAGGTTCTTTTTATTACAGAACATCTAACGTAACTGATAGTAATAATATAACAACAACAATAGTTGAATCTGGTTTTGCTGGAGGTAATTATCCAAATAAACTAAATACCATTGCAAGTAAATTTGAATGGATAGATGAGGTTAGTAATACAGTTTTACTTAGTTTAGATAAAGATGTTTTAACATCAGAAGTACCTGTAGATTTTGTAAATAACGTAGACGTTAATGGATATCTTAAGTTAGATGTCGCAAGTGCAGGTATAGATAAAATTGCAGTTTCTAAAAACAGTGAAGGTGAAATAGAGTTTAAAACTATTGAAGAAATTGGAGGAGTTGTTCCAGTAGGTACAATAGTATCAATAGATCCTTTATTCTTTGTTGCAGATAATTTTATAATAGAAGATAACGGAGTTACAGCACCTAGCGATGCACCTATCAATATTAGAGTTGGTGCAGGTGTAAATACGTACGGTGGTTGGTATATATGCCATGGTAAAGATTGGACAAACGGGACAGGTACTAATAGACCTACGACGGCTTTAAATTCTTTTTCATATAGTATTGATGAAAACCCAGCAACAATAAATCCTAATAGTCAAGGAGTTGCTAATGTTAGTAATAATAACGTTCATTTAATCGGTGGAGCAGAAATAGAAGTTAACGCAGCATATAGTTCACCTAGTTATAATGTAACAGGATCATTAGATACTTCAGATGAAAGTATACAATCAGGTTCTGGTACTAGTTTTATAATTAAAAGACTACCGCAGATAATATTTCTAGGAGAAGAGGGATTATTTTGGAAAGATGCTGGATCTGGACAAGCACAAGATACTACAGTTACATATAAATTTACAGATCAAAACGAAACTGCTAGTAAAATAACAAGTATACCGAATTCTGTTCAAACAAGAACACAGGGAAGTGCATTTTCATTTACAAGAGACGCAACACCAACGAGTGGATACGAATTTAATGGTAATGCAGTTAATGCAACGGTTGATAATAGCGACGTAACATCTTCTATAAATTACGGAGGTCTTAATGCTAATATAGTGTTTAATGTTAATGTTGCATCTCAACCTACCGGAGGAACTGTAGAGATTACGTTTGATTCTACAGGAATTCAAACTGAAATAGAAAATGAAGCCCCTACTGCACCGACTAATTTAAGATCAAGTGAATTAACACAAACTAGTGTTACACTAGAATGGGACGCATCTACTGATGATTCATCGGTTGCTTCTTATTCCATATATAAACGAATATTCGGAAACCCAGATGAACTTCTAGGTACTGTTCAAAGTAATCTTACCGAGTTCGGTGTCACAGGACAGAGTGATGGCGATTCTCCCCAGTTTTATGTTAAAGCTCTTGATGACGAAGGATTATATTCACTACAGAGTGCTAACCTAACGGTAACAATGTTATCAGAAATTGATGACGATCCTGATACAGGGGGAGGTACTTCTTTAAAGATTAGCAGTTCTACAATACAAGCTGATGATACAGGTACTATTAATTTCAGAGGTGGAGAAGCAAATGAGACACTTGATCTTAGTTATACACTACAATCTTCAAGTGGAAGTGGATCAGAGAGTGCTGAAACTAAATCGTTTAATATACCAGCACCTGCTACCGCAATGACAGGACCGTTGGATGTGCCAACACATACATCACGAACAGGAACTATTAGATTAGGTGCTGACGGACTAGGTGAACTATCATATACTGTATCTGGTAATAGATTTAAAGTTACAATAACAATTACAGATAGAAGCTCAAGCGTTGAGCTTCAAACAGGTTCATCAAATACATTAACAAAAGTAGATGCAGGTGGTGAAAGAGTTGGGTATAGATAATAATTAAACAATAAGGAAATGATTAAAAAAATACTAACAAACAAGACATTATTGCGATTCATTGGAATCGCTATTGTCGTTTTAATAGGCCTAAAGCAGTGTAATCAAATTTCAAATCTTAAAGAAGATTTACAAAATACCGAAAAGATAGCTGATAGAAACTTTGAAAATTATAAAACCGCTCAAGATTCTATTAAAATAGAAAAAGATAAAGCAGGTAATCTAATATCGAAAATAGGTACTTTTGAATACGCAGTAAATACACTTAAAGAAGATAAATCAAAATTACTAGATAGATATAATAAGGTTCTTAGAGATAAGACTAAATTAGAAAACATAAATACATTAATATCTACTGATTTAGTAATTAAAGATTCTATATTAAATTCAAACGTAACCGTTGTTCAGGATAAAGATACTGTTACTTTTAAATTTAGTGATAATAAAAATTGGGATAAATATAATTATAGAGAGTTCAGTGGTGAATTAGAATTAATACAATTAGATTCTATGTTTACTGTTAAATCTTCTAGGTTTGATTTTAATCAAGGAATAAGTTTAACAACAGCAATTGTTAAAGAAGATGGTAGAGAAATCCTAAGGATTACAACACCTTACCCTGGTTTAAAGTTTACATCTATAGAAAATATAAATATTGTTAATGATAAATTAAATCAAAGACATGTTAAAAAAGGAGGTTGGTCAATTGGAGTTGGTTTCGGATACGGAATTAATCTAAACAACAGTCAGGTAATAAGCACGGGTCCTTCAATAGGAATCGGAGTATATTACTCTCCAAAATGGTTAAAATTTTAAAATAATAAAAATAAAGAATGGCACAATCATCAAAATTCGCAAGGTTAGACGAAGATGTTCTATTAGAATTTATCTATAACGATCAAAGTACTCCAGATTTGGCAAAGATCGAGAACGATGATAATGGTAGTCAATTAAAATACTTAAATACAGTAAAGAGTGATAACAGTGAACCTAGAATGTTAATTCATGAATTAGGATCAGACGTTGTTAACTTTAAAGTAAGCACTCAAAACGGATATGTATATATTAATAACTTTGCATCAAGAGAACTTCTTGTTAAAAACGGATTAACTTATAAGTTTGATTTAACAGATTCATCTATAGATAATGTTTACGGTTTTTCAATTGGAGGAGTTCAACAGTTTGCTGTTGATGGGATCGTAACATTTTCGCCTAATACTAATGGTACTTATACTTATTATTATCAAAATATCCAAGGTGTAAAAATGTTAGGTGGAAGCATAACAGTAGGTAATAGAGCAAATTCATTATACGCAAGACCTTTACAAGAAACTGGTAATAGTATTAAAACTGCTCCAGGAGAAGGAGGAAGATATTACGCAGTACCAACAAGTAACGAAGGAGTACTTGCATTATTAGATAATAGTTTAGATTATTTAAATTCTACAGAATGGAATGGATATACATCAAGTGAAGTAAGCGTAGTTCCATCAAACGAAGTACAGGCTGTTTATTACGACACAATAAGACTTCATTTAAGAACAGGTTATTCTTTTAGTGGAAGAGGATATGAAGGTTTTAACATTCAAGTAAAAGCAAAAAGAGAAGAAGAAGGATCATTTAATTATCTTACATCTTTGGTTTATTTAAATTCATCTAGTTATGAAATACAAAACCCTAAACCTTTTACATTAGCAGATAGTTCTTTTTCTAAATACATTGAAATAAAAGTACCTTCATTAGTTTATATGAATGATGCTTCTAAAAATAAGGAATTTAATGATTCTTTCTTTGGAACAGGACAGTCAGCTGTAGATGATTCAGCAAACTACGAAATAAAATTAGGATTAATAGAGACAGTTAAAACAGTAAACGGATATGACTATATAGAAATATCTGATTCTAAAGAATTAACTCTTTCTAGAGAAGATGAATTTGTCGATATAGCGGTAACAATGGAAGAGTCTGAATTAGGAGACTATTTTGAAATATACGGAACTAAAGACGGTTCTACTTCAGGATTTGAAAACTATGTTAACGGAAGAATTAAGAGTTCAGGAGATGACATTACTGTATTTTACGATATAGAAGTTAGTGAGCAATTAGGTTTAAATTATATAAACACATATAGTACTAGTTTTTCTCAAGTAGCAAATTACGATGAACCTATAATATATAGACCTGTAATTTTAAACTCTGCAGTTTCTAGTAATTTTTTATTAACTGTTAATATGAGAATTTACAATGAAACAGATAATACTCAAATATTAAAAGTAGCTTCTTTAGTTTATAATAAACCTAAGAAATACGGTAGAAGAATGAGTAAAATTAATTTAAGTGATAATTTTACACCTAGCGTTGTATATAATAAATTGCCAAATACGCAAGTAAATAGAGAATTAAATCAGTTTGTTAATTCAATAAGACCTTCAATTGGAGAAACTAAGTATGTTCCAGTTGCTTTAGATACTTATGGTATTTTAGCAGGATCTACTAATGTAACATTAGAAGGAACCGAATCGATATCTACAAATGAGATTGATTATAAAGCGGAAGGAGAATCTATTATAAAGCTTTCAAAAGTATCTGATAACTTTATTAAATTTAGTATTGCAAAACCAAAGGGAGATACATTAGAATCTATAAGTCTTGTTAATGCTGAAGATATTATTCTTATAATTAAAAGTGGAGTAGTAGAACAACAAGTATATCATGACCCTAATTTTCCAGATGTAGATCTAGGAAAAGGAGAAGTATTATTTAAAGTGACTAAAGCAATTGCAAATAGATTCGATAGAAAAGATACTAATTTAAATCCAGACAGGTTTTACATTAATTTAAAGAACGGAGAAACAGAGTCTTTATTATATTACGGAAAAGTAAACATCATATAATGATATTAAACAGTAGAAACAATTTATTCAATTTTAAGTTCCCTAGAAATTTTATACCTAAGGAAGTTGCTGAGAAGTATAAAAGGTATTTGAATAGAATGCCAGGAAACTTAATGACTGAACCTATTGATTTTGTTAATTACGCAATACAAGGTGTAAGTATTCCAGGACTATCATTTGATCCAATAGAGCAATCTGCTAATAACGGAACAACTACATATTATAAAGGTGCACCACCTATACAAAATACAATAGAGAGACAATTTGAGGTAGAGATGCAAATGTTAGATGGTTTTATTAACTACTGGATAATGCAAGACACTATATTGTATTATGCCGCGGTAGATAATAAACAATTCTTAGATGATTTAAAATTACAGATACTTGATGCTGAAGGAATTCATGTTATGAGTGCTGTTTTTGAAAAGCCTATAATGAACTCTTTATCTGCATTAGATCTTAACATGAGTTCTAACATCGCAGAGTTTAATACCTTTACTATAAATTTCTATTATAACAAATTTGATTTAAAGTTAGAAATAGATTAAGATATATACTATATGAAAACATTTTTAGATTACATGGCAGATGCCAACGCAACCAACGAAGAAATTCAAATACTACAGGAATCTTTAGAGATAGAGTGGAACGCAGAACTTGAAGAAAAAGTGGATTTAGCTTTGGAAGAATTTGTTAAAGAATATAAAAACGAAGACGGATCATTTGACATGGAAGCTCTTAATAACGAGATGACAAATGAAGGAATGTTTGGTTCTATATTCGGAGGACTAACTGGATTTGCACTAGGTAAAACCATTGGTAAAACTATGGCTAAAGTATTAGGTATAGAAAAAGGAGTATTTTACAGTATGTTAACCTCACGATTAGTTGGTGCCGCTTTAGGTGCTGCAATCGGTAAAGCTTTATAAATGACTTACATTACAATAGATTTTTCATTAAACTCACCAGGTATTTGTATATTTAAAGACAAGTATCATTTTATTTCTTATTTAAAACCAAAATCGGGAACCAAAAAAGAACAGAGGATCCAAGAAGACATGGCTCTACTTTCTGATGTTGTTTTAAAAGAGCAACCTGATTTTACAAACGTTGGAGCTTATTCATCAGTTGAATTAGGTAAGATCAATAGATATATCACATCAGCAAACGATATCATAGACATTATTAAAGAATTCACTAAAGGCGAGACTCAATTTGTTTTTGCTTTTGAAGGAACTTCTTTTGGTTCTAAACAAGGAACTAATAATATAATAGACATGGCAGCTGGCGCCGCAATCCTTAAACTTAAAATTCTTGAAGAGTTTAATCCAATAACAATCGAAACGGTCGCACCATCAACAATCAAGAAACATGCAGGAAAAGGTAACATGAATAAGTCTCAGTTATGGAAAGTCTTTATTGAAGGCGGACAAGGAACAGATGAGATTGTTAGAGTCTCTGACTTCCTTCTTTTTTGTGTTAATGAAATCGGTGAAACCACGAAGATCCCAAAGCCGTTTGACGATTTAGTAGATGCTTACTTCTTGAACTCTTACGTTCAGACCTTGGATCATATTTAGCTTTCAGACTTAAAGACTTAACTTATACTGTCATCCGGGTAGAAAGTTTCATAAACATCTAATTAATTTAATAATAATAATATAATGTATAATAAAAAGATAGAACCTTGTGAACTCATGAACTTAAAACGTACTTTAGACTTAATGATCTCGACCGATCGAATAACAAAAAAAGAAAGCTTAGAGCTATTAAAGAAGGCTGGACTCGCAGTCTCAGCAGATGGAAAGTCATTCGTAGACGAAGAGGGATCCCTGTATAATTTTGATATATAGTTTAATTAAATTTGAAACTTTTATAAGTAATCAAGTATAATTAACATGAAAGTTATAAACGGTACCGAAAGAATTAACGATCAACGAATTTAAAGTTTAACGAATTAACAAATTAAAAGAATTAAAGACATGGCAGACTCATTTGACATTTTCAATTTAGGCGTAACAGACGTCGACACACATGAACAACAAGCAAAAACTGATGTAATCTATAAACCTAGTGCAGACCAAGGTAAAGATGGGACATATAAAGCATTAATACGTTTTGTTCCAAATCCATCAAATCCACGTAACTCATTAATTAAAAAGTATGTACACTGGTTAACAGACGCATCAGGTAATGGTCGATTAGTCGATTCACCTAGTTCTGTTGGAGAAACATGTCCGATTGCGGAATCTTTCTTTAAATTACGTAACAGTGATTCAGCAGTAGATCGTAAGATGAGTGAGAAACTTAAAAGACGTGAACAATACTACGCACTTATTAAAGTAGTTAAAGATCCTCAAAACACAGCAATGGAAGGCCAGTATATGGTTTACAAATTTGGTTACAAAATCAAAGAGAAAATTGATGAGGAATTAAAGCCTGCATTTGGTGAACCAACTCAAGTATTCGATTTATTCGGAGGTAAAAACTTTGAGTTAATCATTACAAGACAAGGTGAATACAACAACTACGATAAATCTAAATTCTCAGCTAACACTTCATCTATTACAATTGAAGGAGAACCAGCAGAAAGAAATAAAGAATCTATGACAGCAATTAAAGCTGAATTAGAAGCTGCACCTTCTTTAGAGCCTTACGAATATAAGGCATGGGACGGAGACGCAAGAGACTTTGTTAATGGAATATTAAGACAATATCTAAATCCAGGTAGTTCAATGGATAAGGTTGTTTCAAAACCAAAAGCAACTCCAGCTCCTAAACAAAAAGCTGCAGTAGCTCAAGGAACTGACGGAGGAACAGATTTTGAATTTCCAAAAGAAGATACAGTTAATCCATCTCCAGCAGCATCAGCTGATAGCAGCGACGATTTAGATTCTTTCTTAGACGATTTAGATATCTAAAATATAATACTACTTAATAAAAACTCCTCAATGTTTTTTTTATAAATTACATCAGAGGAGTTTTCTTTTTATATTATAAATTTAAAAATAATGAGTAACATAGACGAGTCATTAAAATCTAAGATCAGAAGTTTAATAAAGCAAGTTGTAACTACACAACATACAGATCCTAATAAAAGAATGCTTAAGGAAATGCCGGGAAGGCTTGCACTTGCGTGTCCATATTGCGGTGATAGTTTTACAGATACTTATAAGAAAAGAGGAAGTATATACTGGGATAGTTTACAATTTCATTGTTTTAACTGTAGCCAACACGGTGATGTATATAGTTTATTGAAAGACCATCATGTCGGTTTTAAAGATCGTGAAGATTCTATCAAAGTTATTGATTTTATACAAGAACATAAAATTTCAGCAGAATCAGTAGAAGTATTAGAGCATGATGTTTTTAAAAAGATATACGATTTAGCACCTACACGAGAAGATCTTATTAAATATTTTGGATTTAAAGAAATAGAAACAGGAGATCCTGGTTATTTCTATTTAAGAGGAAGAATGTTATCACACAAGCTTGAAAACTTTATGTATTCTCCTAAAGACAAGAGAATGGTAGTTCTTAATGTTGCTCCTAATAATAAAGTTATTGGATTTCAAACACGAGCCCTTTCTAAATATAAAAGCGCTAGATATTTAACTTATGATATTGAAAAGATATATCAAGAGATGAAAAAAGATATCGGAGTTTCTATAGAAGAATTAATTAGCCTTAAAAAAGTATCTACATTATTTGGTATACTTCGAGTTGATTTACAAAGACAAGTAACAATGTTTGAAGGACCTATTGATGCGATGTTTATGCAAAATAGTATCGGATTAGCGACTGCTGGTAGATCCACAGAAGAGTTTGATGAAATTCCAACCATCCGTTACATGTTTGATAATGATACTACTGGTAAAAAGAAGATGATGGAGAAACTTAAAAGAGGTAAAGAGATATTTATGTGGGGTAAGTTCTTTAACGAAACAAAATTAGATACAAGATGGGAAAAGTATCTAGATTCTATTGACAAAGAAAATAGAGATAAATATCCTAAAGAACTAGGTGACTTAAATGATTTAGTCAGAATTGCTTATTATTTAAAAGATGATTGTATTAAAGATCTCTCAAAATATTTCAGTGATTCAAAACTTGACGCATTTTACCTATGACAAAAATAGACATAATTGATATGATCGATGAAGAATTCGAAGAATTTGAACAAGATCGAAACCGTAGAAAAAACCTTAAACAGCTTATTAGCTTTGAAAGTTCTATTGTAGACTATAACGAAAAACAAATAGTTATGCCAGAACCTAAGTTTAAAAAGAAGATTAATACAACAGTATACGTTAAGAATTTTAAAAACAACAATAAAAACTCACTATTTTAAATTAACTAATGGCAGATTTAAAAGATAAAATACTTAAATTAGACGAATATTTAGGTAAACAAAGACTGGATTGGACTGATAAGATCAAGGGATTAACTGTAGAGTTGAAACTAGGTAATCAGTTAGAACAGGTAAGTTCTTACTCGTTAAGTTATAGACAAATACTAGTTGAAAATTTAGCATCAATGTCTATTAGAATACGAGCTCAGAAAACATCTGTTGATCAGAAGTATAAAACAAAATGGATAGAGTATTATACATACGATTACAAGTTAACTGATAAACAACGGGAGAAATTCCTATTAGCAGATCTAGCAGAAGATAATCAACTACTAGATTTACTAGAAACGCAGAAGTCTTTTTTTGAGGCAACTGTGAAAACACTTGACAATATGGGCTTTGCAATAAAGAATCGCCTTGATATGACAAGAATATAAAAAATAGTTTCATGAATATTGATACTAACATTAACAGAAGATAATCAATTCTTACGAATTGACGATGCAACTGAACTTGAATTAGAACAGATTACAATCTCCCTGACGAAAAGAATCGACAGCTGGAGATTCAATCCGTTAGTAAAGAGAGGAGTTTGGGATGGATACGTTTCTTATATTAAAGATGACAAATGGATCCCAGCAGGTTTATGGAGATACGTTCTTCAAGTTTGTAAAGATTATAATTTAGAGATTGAAATAAACGGAATTAAACGTCTATTAGATGCTAATATAAACGCAGAGAAATTTGAACAATGGGCCAATGACTTTTTTAAAGGCGCAGAGATCACGCCAAGGGACTACCAGATAGAGACGGCATATAATATACTTAAATTTAGAAAGTGTCTTGCAGAGCTTGCTACGTCAGCAGGTAAGACCCTTATTAGTTTTCTAACGATAGCATATATGTTAGAAAAAGGAAAGGCAGAAAAAATCTTAATGATTGTACCTAATGTTTCATTAGTAATACAAGCACATGAGGATTTTCATGACTATAATTATATGAATAGAATCCCACTAAAGATTCAGCAGATATTCGCAGGTCAAAAAATCAAATCAAACAAGAATATTATAATTGGAACATATCAGTCTCTTACAAAGAAGAGCGCTGAGTATTTTGCTCAATTCGACGCAGTACTTGTCGATGAAACACACAAAGCTAAAAGTGCTTCAATTAAAACAATTCTACAAAAGTGTACTAATGCACAATATAAATTTGGTTTATCAGGTACTATCCCTAAGGATGGAACTCTAGATAAATTAACACTAATGAGCCAGACTGGCCCTGTAATTAGTGAAGTTAAAGCAGCTTTTTTACAAGAACAAGGACATATTGCGAAGTGTTTTGTAAAGGTAATTGAAATGAATTATGCAACAGACTCACAGAGGCTAGCTTTTCAAGAATTAGCACAGAACAAATATGAAAATAAAGATGTATTTCAATTGGAACAGCATTTCGTTATCACTAGCGACGCTCGCCTCGAGTTTATTTCGAGTGTTATTGGTAGAGTACCCAGGAATTCCCTTGTACTTTTCCATAGGATTGAACATGGTAAAAGATTATACGAGAAGCTTAGACAAGAGAGTAATAAAAGAGTTTACTATGTTGATGGTGGAACTGACAAAGATATTAGGGAAGAATACAAAAAGAAAATGGAATCAGGAGACGAAGTTGTTATTGTCGCGAGTTACGGTACGTTCTCGACAGGTATCTCTATTAAGAAAATCCACAGTATCTTCTTTACGGAATCGTTTAAATCGGAAGTAATCATCAGACAGTCAATTGGACGTGGTTTGAGACAACACGAGTCTAAGGATAAAGTTTTAATTATTGACTTTGTTGATAACATTAGAACGCAAGAGTGGGATAACTACTTATGGAAGCACGGTAAAGCTAGACAATCAATATATAAACAAGAAAAATTCGAATATAACATTAAAAGGGTTTCATTTGAATAAGATATATAGAATGTAATATAATAATAACAATCCCTTTAAAAATTAGATATATAAGTTATATCAACATAAGAAATATGGACCCAGAAATTAACAACACTTTAGATTTAACAGAAGCAGAAGTATCTGCCACGTATCAAAGGCTAGTACAAATTGTCGATGGTCTATTTTACAACGGGATTGGTGAAATATTAAATATAGATGCTTCTTCGTTAAGTGGAGTAAGTATATCCGATTTATATCCGGCATCAAACCCTGATAATTTTGCACCGGATCAGGATTTATCTATATTTGAAACAATAGAAAATAATAATACTAAGTTAGAATTAAAAGCTGACCTAGATTTATTAGAAATCGGAAACATGGCATTGTTATTTGAAAATGCATTAATATAAATAGTAAGTAAACAGTAAATAAATAAATAAACAAAAACACCCCAAAGTAAAATGAGTTTAATTCAAAGAATTTCCGATTTAACAACAAGAGTCGCTACGGAATTTAAAAGTGTAAAAAACATAATCACCGGTAACGTATCTGGTAGTTTAAGTGCACTAACCACTACAGTAAAAACAAGTATTTTAGCAGCAATCAACTCGGTAAAAGCTGATGTAGATACTAAAGAACCTTTAATCGGTTATACCACACAGGATATATCTGAAAAAGGTCAAGCAAATGGATACGCTCCATTGGACGCTAACTCAAAAATACCAGCAGCACATTTACCAGCATACGTTGATGATGTATTAGAAGCAGATGATTTCACATCACTTCCGGCATCTGGCGAAGAAAGCGTTATTTATGTTACACTTGATGATAACTTAACATACAGATGGACTGGATCCGGATATGTTGAAATATCTAAGAGTTTAGCATTAGGAGAAACTTCATCTTCAGCATATAGAGGAGATAGAGGTAAAATTGCATTTGATCATTCACAGATTAAAGATGCAAATCCACACGAAACTACATTTGATCAATTATTAGCTAAACCAACAACAGTTGCTGGATTTGGAATAACTGATTCATTTACAAAAACAGAGATTGGAGACGTAACAGTAGATCACGTTGCCGCTTTCGAATCAGCATTATTATAAAATATGAGTTTAGTATCAAAAATAACAGTATTAGTAGCTAGAATAGCTGAAGAGCTTAATAAAAAGGCGGACAAGCAAGATATAGCTGCGTTACAGGAAAATGCATTTATGATACATAAAACAGACTCTTTCATGAAACAACAGACTGAGTTTATTAAGAATATAAATAACAACTGGGAATAATGACAGAGGAACAACAAGCAATCGTTAACTTAGAAGCAACTAACTCACTATTAGTTGCTGCGGTTAATGTAACAAAGGACAATATAGAAACAAGAATACAAGAAGGAGTTATACAAGCAGGAGACACTGTAGTATCTGGAATGTTTTCGGTAGTTAGTAATTCAATAGAAACTAAAACTTTATTCCTTAAATTTATAAACAAATAACAATGGCAGTAAATCAAGACATAGTAGATGCGTTAGTAGTACTAGATAATACAGTACAAGCACAAATTGCAGAAGCAACTCTTACCAAAGAAGCAGCGGATGCCCTTGTATTAGCGTTTAACTCTACAAAGGATTACGTTGAAACTCAGTTAAACAACGTAGACAATACATCTGATGCTGATAAGGCTTTAAGTATATTATCTATAGCAAAGTTTTTAACTAAACAAGATTCTTTAGTTGACGGTGTAAACATAAGTACAATAAACGGTAGTTCATTGCTAAGTGGAGCTCCACTTGTTATTGAAAGAGGACAGGTTGAAGTTCCTGTTTTAGATTATGATAATAGAGCGTCTTTAAGAACTCCTGCTAATACCGCATCAATTCCTTTACCTGGAAGTGTTGTAAATATTCAGCATTTAGGGCATTTTCAATATTCAATCGAAGATAAATTTCTAGAAGATGATGAAACTGTTTTTGTAACTACATTTGAAAACGTAGTAAGAGGGCAATGGGTTATGATGACTCCAGCGTATGAATGGACTGAGGCAAATAAAATGTTTGAGGTTGCAGTACTTAACGAGTACATGGAAGATGAAGAAATAAGACATGACTCTTATAATAATAAAGTAGATGAGGTACCTCATCAGTAAGCTAATAAAAGATTAATAAATTAATAAATTAAATATAAAAAATTATGGGATTATTTAGAGCAGAGAATTTACTGCGAAGCGTTGAGGCACAAGTAACACTTGGCCCAGCACTGGAAGGTGTATTAGCATCTTCACCAGGACAAGAAGCAGAATTCGCAGCAATGTTAAGTACAAGGCACATGGCCAGAAGAATGGCTGGAAATCCTTTAACTATGACGGCAATCAATTTAAGTCCTATCGCGGTTAGAAAGGTTTTTGAAGAGACTTCAGAATATAACTTTAGACCAATTGAAGAAGTTGCAAAGAACGCAGGAGCTATGGCTGGAGCATCAAACACGTTAGCTTCTATCGAAGCGATTGTTGGTAATTCCGCTGCATTTCCTTATTTCTTTAATTCTACATTTTACGATGCAAACATTATAGCTATATTGACATTATTAGTTGGAAAGAATCCAGCTAACTATACTACAATATCTGATGTTATATCAGACTCTGAAACAATGGCTGCAATTGCATCTAGCGATTTGGGAATGAGAGCATTAGTAGAAAGCACACCAGCATTTACATTAGTTTCATCTAGTTCAGGAGCTATGGGAGATATTGCAGGTAATACAAACGCAATGACCTTAGTAGCTAATCACCCTGCATGTATGAATTTAATTGCAAAAAGTCAGATTGCGTTGGATCAAGTTAATGACGAAGCTAGAGTAATAGTTTCAGCTAATCCAGTAGCAGTTCGTATATTAGCAAATTATGAAGATGCTTGGGACTTTATATTATCTACATCTACTATATTATCAACAAACATATACAACATATTAATAGCATTCTCAAGTGCGTCTGCAGTAAACCACGCTACCGTAGAATCTATATTTGCCCATGATGCAGATGTAACTTCTATCGCTAACAGTAGAGCAGCTATGATGGCAGTAACATATGATTCAGCAACAATAGCACACATGATTGCGTCACCTCACTTAGATTTAATATTAGGTAGTACGGTCGCTATGGGAGTTTTATCAGAGAAACCAGCTATCATGCAACAATTAATTGGAGATTCAGTAGGATTCGCAGGATTACTACAGAGCCCATTAGGTAAAGCAGCTATATTTGAATCACCATCGTTAATGTCAACAATGACAGCAGCAGGCTCAGATTCTTTAGCAATATTAGAAGGTTTAGCAACTACAGCTTTAGGACCAGTACCTGATGCTAAAATAGGACCTACACAGTCACTTGCAGTCGCAGGAAACATAATTATATTAACTGCTAAAATGGGATCAATTGTTGCAACAACACTTGAAAACACATTCTTTGGAGCAACACAAACAGGATCTACATTCGATGTTCCAGGAACACATGCAGCATCTGTATATCCAGTTATTAACTTACCGTTTACCGATGTATATTGGGATGTTAAGTCAATTGCAGCAACAGCAGCAGCTAGAGTTACAATTACTTATGTAGATTTTAATTAAAACAAGTAAAGGTCTAATTATTAAATGGCAGATAAAAGATTTCTTAAATGGAAAGAGTTAGGCCTCTTTAAAAACATCAACCAGAAATGGTCTGATGTTTCTGTCCTTATTGAAGTAGACAGGATAGTATCAGGAGGGGGAGGATATTCAACATACAGTGATCCTTGGAAAAAGTTACAGAAAGAGATTGGAGATGAAAAGACCAAAAGAGTTATTAAACTCTATTGTAATTATAAAGGTATTGAGTATGACGAATATAGAGAAATTAATGATGACATCAAAGTAACAGGATCTGAATTTGAAATATTTGTTAAAAAAGCAATAAAAGAAAGTATTAAGGTAAAAGTTAGTTTTAAAAAGTAGGTATTTTTAATTAATATATATAGTATAATAAAAATTAGTAATCTAAACATGAAAAAACATCACGTAACTCGTTATTCAGACTTTAAGAAGACAGAAGTAAAGACTTCTCCTAAAAAAAGTCTTTTTAAAGAAACAGAAGCTCCGGTATTTGAAGGAGAATCTATGCCAATATACAAAGAAGCGATACAGGAAAAAACTGTGATTGAAACAGAAGAACTTCCTATTATACCAAATACAATTGTAGAAAAAGAAGTTATTGAAGAGGAAGTAGTAATAGAGACAATTCCTGAAGAAGTACCTTTAGTAGAAGAAGACAACAGCTATAAACTATATAAAGATATTAACGAGGAATTCTCATGTGATATTGAAATAGAAGGAGCTTCTCCTGAAAATAGTTTTTCTAGAATCATTATTGAAACAAAAGAATGGTCTCTTGTTTTTGAAGGAACTATCTTAAACGGAAAATGTAATGTTCCTATAAAAAAGCTAGGAATTCTAAAAGAAGGAGACACTGGAACTATTAAACTAGAAGTAGTTGCCGAAGGTAATCTATTTGTACCTTGGTCAGATACCTTTAAGGTAAAGCTTTCTAAGAAAGTAACAGTTAGCTTAGATGAACAGAAAACAACAGAAGTTAAACCAAAAGGAGTTAGTGTAAGTATCACTAGATAATAATATATACCACTATATTAAAGTAGTCTATTTTAAATAGATATATATTGTATATGTAAAAACATAAATAAATTATTTAAAATGGAACAAACAAACAAAATAAAATCATTTAAGTCTTTTTCTGATGTTTTAGCAGCTGAGTCAGCTACTAAATTAAAAGAAGAAAACAATGGTAAAAAAGCAGAATTATCTACTAAAATTGCATCTATATTAGATTCAATGGAAATCACATCGCTTGATGGATTAGATAAAGACCAAAAAACTAAACTAATTGAAAAGTTATTTGGAGAAGCAGAATCAACAGAAGAAGTAGAACCTGAAGTTAACGCTGAACAAGATGAAGATGAAGAAGTTTCTGAAGCTTTAAAGGTTGAAGGTAAAAGAGACGCTAAGAAAGTTGTTACACAATACAATAAAATATTTAATAAAGTATTAGTTGATTTTGGAGCAATGTCATCTGAGTCAAAGTTAGGAACTATCAAGTATTTGTTTCAAGAAGCAATGGAAGATGCTAACTTCTCAAGAGAAGGAAACGCAATTGCAAAATTCATTAAAGGTTCTATTAAACCTTTAGAGATTAAAATGCCTGGATTAGGAGGACATTTCATAAAGATTGGACCTAATACTATTAAAACAATGTTAGACAAGTATTATTCAGATATTGCAAATGCAGCTGGATGGTCAGGTATGGGTATCGTTGAAGGTACTGCTTTATACCTAGAGACTTTAAATCAAGAAAAGATGGGATACGGTTTAATAACTGCATTTAACTCTAAGTTTGAGGGTAATGATTTAAGAGTAGATATTGATACTAAATTAAACGAAGCAAAGTCAACAAACGAATCTACAGTTATAATGGATGCAACTGATCCCGACTCAAAGGATCTTGCTAAACTATTAAAGAAATATAAAGTAACAATGAAAGTTGTTAACAAGGAAGGTCCTTCTGGATTTCCGGAAATTGAACTTAAAGGAAAAAGAAAAGATTTAGTTTCTGTTTTAGCAAGTGAAGACGGATGGGATGATGCTGATTTAGCAGAATACATCGAAGAATCTAACGAAGAATTAACTGAAGAAATGCCAGCTCACGCTAAGAAAATGAAGAAAGACGGAGTTAGTGATGAAGAGATTAAGAAGATGCATCCTGAAGTAGAAGATGAAGAATTAAAAGAAGGAAAAGTTAACTTAAAGGAACTTCAAAATGATTTCTCAAGGATAATGAGTAACTTAGAAGAAGAAAGAATGTACGGAGATCCTGATATGAAAGCTGTTATAAAATTATTAAAAGCAGATAAATTAGAAGATGCAGCTACTGAATTCTTAAGCTCATTCGCAGACCAAGACGGTGGAGAAGGAAGAATAGACTGGGAAGCGTATCAAAGTGATGTTGAAGATGCATTTTCAGTATATGTTAACGAATCTAAAATAAACGAAGCTGTTACTATATTCGAAAAGGATTTAGCTGACATGATTAAGGAAATTAAAAGAGGTTATGGATGGATTGATCCAGAAGCTGTAGAAGATACTTGGGGAAATTCAAGCAATTCAATTTCTTTTGGAATGGTTGAAAATGAAATCTATAAAAGATTAATATCTGCAGGATTATTAGCGTATGCAGGAGACGATGAAGAAGAAGCTGGAAAGTATGTTAAGTCTTTAAAAGAATTAGGTATTAAAGAATCAGTTGTTAATGAAGCAGAAATAAATTCTGATAAAGAATTTAAAGAATACGCAGAAACAGTATTACAAAAAGCATTTGGAGATGAATATGACGAAAATAAAGCAAATGATGTTATTGATGGTATATTATCAAAAGTAGACGGAGATTACGGAGCTGCTGTTGGAATGTTAACATCATCTTTAGGAGAATCAGTTGAACTTGACGAAAAGATCGATGAAATACTATGTAAAGACGGTAAGAAACATGATTGGAAGCAAATTGATAAAGATGGAACTTCTCAATGTAATAATTGTGGACTTCTAAAGTCTGAATAAAAAAAATTAAAAAAAGATTGGTCTAGATTTTACCGGGTCAATCTTTTTTATTATATTTACATATGAAACATATAAAACTATTTGAAGAGTATAAAGAGACTATATATAACGAACAGGATTTCGTAGGTATGCAAGCTCAGAAACTTGGGATGACGAGAGAAGAATATATATCACATCATGCCACTGCAACAATAGGATCAGGTATTGACGAAGCTAGCGCAGTATCAGCACAAGATGAAAAATTTAACGTAAAGGGAATAAACTTTACATATATTGAAAGAAGTGGTAAATTTTATGGAGCATACTTATACGATGTTGCTAAAACCTCTAATGTTAATCATAAACTTAAATTACGTTTAGATGATATTAATACTTTTTTAAAGTCAATTAAAATAAAAGATGAAGTTCCATATAGATATGACGAAAAAGCGTTAGACTCTATATGTAAGAAATTAAAGAAACAGGGTATTGTTTGCGATCACAACGACGCAATGGATGTATCTTAGATTAAATTAAATAAATAAATAAATAAAAACAATTATTATGAAACACGTACAATTATTCGAAGCATTCACGGCAGTAAACGAAACTAGCGCAGCTGAATTCAAAACATTATTTGCTGAATTAGGAAAACTTTCTAACATTTCTAAATTAAAGAAAGCTGGAAAATCTTATTCTTTCACAGCAGCAAAAGCAGCATACACTGTTGAACTTGAAGGTAAAGACATCAACGTATATAACGCTGAGTATACTAAGTGGAAGGCAGAATACGCTAAAGAAGTAGGAGGAATCTCAACAGATGATCTTGACGAAATGGATGCTGAATTAGAAGCAACTAATTCTGCAGAGTATTTAGATTTTCAAGAAGCTATCGATTTTATCGCAGCTCTATAAAAACAAAAACACTGATGAAACAGGTTAGATTATTTGAACAGTATGTTCATGAAAACATCTTTATAAATAATACGGAAAAGATTGTGGGAAACCATGATCTTGACCTGTTTATAAAGGCATACAAGACATTACATAAGAATAATATAGTAATTCACGATAAAAAGGATGACATCACCTGGGGTTATAGAAAAGGATCTGACGAAGGTCATTGGAAATATGATCACTCTGATTACAAGTTACATTCAGATTTAAATGACAATCAAACAGTAACTCTAATGAATTTTAAAAAATCAGTAGAAAAGAATCATCCGTGGTCTAAATAAAATATTATAACATGAAAACTATAAAACTATACGAACAGTTTATTAATGAAGCAAGCTCTTCTGATTATAAAATGATCGTTGATTTAATACTAAATGCAAAACCAAATTACTCGGTCTATTATAATACATCAAGAGGATGGGTTAACGTAGGTGGAGTAGGATATCAAGGTGGAGATTTAGTATCCGTATTCAAAGCAAAACAAGGACAATCAACTAATATTAAAAACGTATTTTACAAAGCAGCACAAAATCCTGATGAAACTAAAAAAGAAGTTGAAAAATTATCAAAAGGTAAGATTTCAGTTAATTTAGAAGGTAAGGGATCTTTTGCAATTTTAAAATATAATTTAAAATAACATGAATAAACTTCTATCATTTCACGAATTTATTGTAGAACAAACTTCTAATCAATTTAATGATTCAAGTCTGATACTTGAAGGAGGTGCAGCGGGTCACATGAGTCACCCCTTTGATGAGAAGGACTTAACATTTGGAGATTTCAAGAAAATCATAGAGGCGGGCCTGAGTGGTGAACTCAACTTCGAAGAAGACCCTACCGAGAAGACAGATGGTCAGAATGTATTTGCAACATATCAAGATGGTGAAGTTAAATTTGCAAGAAACAAAGGAGGGTTAAAGAATCCAATGAATCTTAAAACGTTTAAGCAAAAGTTTGAAGGACATCCATCTAAGATGGTTGAAGACACTTTCCAATTTGCAGCTGAAGATTTAGCAAAAGCATTAACTAAATTATCTGCAAAAGATTTAGAAGTATTTGATAATGGATTAAACTTCATGAACATGGAATTAATATACTCTAAGAATCCTAACGTAATTTATTATGATAGAGATCTTATACAATTTCATGGTATTAAAAAAACAGACGGAGCTGGAAACATTATCGGACAAGATGATTCTCCTGCCAAGTCTATAGTATCTGCTCTTACTAAAGTTAACGCAAATATTGGAAAGGTATTTACGATAATTCCACCTCAAATTGTTAAATTAGGTAAAGATCTTGACTTTGATAAGAATAAAGCAAAATTTATTAAGAAGGTTGAAGAATTAAAGAACAAATATAAATTAACAGATGCAGATGAGGTTTCAAGGTATCACGAAATGTGGTGGAGAGATCAAATCGAATCTAATTTTCCAGATCTAACACAAGATAAAAAAGAAGGTCTATTACTAAGATGGGCTTATGGAGATAAAAAGACACTTAACCTAAGGGCTCTTGATAAAGAACTCGGAAAGGAAAAATCATCGGTAATCAAAAAGTTTGATAAAGAAGATGTTAAAAAGAAACAAAAAGAAAACATTAGACCTTTTGAAGATTTATTCTTAGAACTAGGAAGTGTTATTCTTAAAAATGCAAGTAACTTTGTTGCTGCAAATCCTGCATCTGAAATGCAAAGACTACATAAACAAATCAGACAAGCAGCTGACAAGATTAAAAAGGGCGGAGAAGTTGCCCAAGTTAATAAAGTAATGTCAGAACTTGAAAGATTAGATAGAATCGGAGGTATTGAGTCTATTATACCAACTGAGGGTATTGTATTCAAGTATAAAGGAAAAATAATGAAATTAACAGGAACATTTGCTGCGATAAATCAGCTAATGGGTATCATAAAATACGGAAGATAATAGATTATGAATCAACAAAATAGTTTTGAATCTTTTAAAGGTTCTATTAGCGAAATGAAAAGAAATGAATTAAACAAATACCAAAATAGCGGTATTTATGATTTACATTTTGAAACTGATGAAAAAAAGGCAGAAGAACTTAAGAAAGCCTATGGTAAAAAAGTAGGAGAAACTTCTGGAAACAAGCAAATCGAAGCTGCTGACTATTCTCTAAAGAAATTTAGAAAATTAATAGGATTTGGTAAAGGAGATTATGTCGGGGTATTTTTACCTGGATCATATGACGCTTCTACTTCTGAATTAGGAGATGGTCCACATAAGAAAGAGGTTAAAAAAGTAAAATGGACTCAAAAGAAATACGATCAATGGTTATCTGATGTTGCATCAAACGGTGGAGCAGAAAATGCCGCAGATATGGCACAAAATGCTAAAGAAGAATCTGGTTTAATAGACTGGGTTAAAAAGCAGTTTAGAGGAGATGATCCAATGCAAAGAATACAATGGGATATCGAAGGTTTCGCAGAATCAGTAGTTACTGAAGGTGGGGTTGTATATAATAGTAGTAATACAGATCCAAAAGCTGCCAAACAAGCAACAAAGGAATTTGGAAAATTATTACCTAAAGCAAATAAAGGAGTTGAACCTTATGTATTTGCAGTAATTAAAACTAAAGCTAGAAATTATAGATTAGCTATTAAGTCTGGATCTTACGTTGCACATGAATTTATGTCAGGTCTTCAACAAGATGGTATATTAACAGCAGATATAGTAAAGAAAGCAGTTGCTAATGTTATTAAATTAAATCCAGAGGAATTTAACGAATCAGTAGTTACTGAAGCTAAATTTGTTAAAGATTTTAATAAAGAAGTTTTAGATGTAACCACAAAAGAAGAGGTTTTAAAACTTTATCCAGGTGCAGAATTCTTTATCGGTAAATCAACACATTTCTTTGGAGAATTAGACACTAATCTATTCTTTAAAGCATATTATACAAAAAAACAAGAAGACTTTAAAATTACTACGGTTTACTCTAAAAAAGGTAGCAACTATGTAAACCTATACACTGAATCTGTTAATACGACAGAATCAACGACAGTGGTTACTGAAGCTAAAGACAATCTTTATTTACAATTACATAAGAAATACGCAGAATCAATCAAAGGACTTAAGGCTAAAAAGATTAAGAAATTAACAGACTTAGTATCAGTACAGCGATGGTCAATGGAAGATAGAGAAGATTACTTCGATATGGATCCTAAAAAGAAAAAAGAACTTTCAGCAGAATATAAAAATGAAAGAAAACTATTTAAGCAATATCTAGGTCGTGATTACGATGTGATGTTACCTAAAGGAACAGAAAGTCTTGCAGAATCATTAGTTACTGAAGCAAAATTAAAATTTACTAAGGCAGATATAAGCTATCAATTAACTATCGACTATTCAGGTAGAACTAAACCAAGAGTTAAAAAGTTTACCACTAAAGAAATACACGTAGTTTACGGATATAAAGTAGATCCACAGAGTGTTATTGATTCTATTAAAATATTAGATCCTGATTTAAAAGTAACTCATATAGAATGGAGTAATATTGCGTCAGGTGGAGGAGTTCATAGTTTTAAAATCAACGAATCAGCTTCTAATGAATCTATTACTGAAGCAAAGAAAACTAAAGAATATTATCAAGATATTATTGATAAACTAGAATCTAAAATATGGGAACTTAAAAACTCAAGAGCATCTTGGATTCCTGAAGATTCTCAAAAAAGAGACAAAATGGTTGCAACTTTTCAAAAAAGAGTAGAGGCTGCACAAAAGAAACATGACAATGTATCGGAGTCTGTTATTAACGAAGGTAAATGGGGTAATATAATGAAAGGAGTTAGAAAAGGATCTAAGTCTGGTCCTTGGACAGTAGTGTCTATACAAAATAATAAGGTTGTTAATCAAGAACAGGTTGATATAATGGATGCTATTCCTGCATTTTATGAAAAAGCTAAAAAAGAGTTTCCTAAAGCTCGTATTTCAATTGAAGATAACGAAGGACACAGTGTTTACAACGAATCTAAAGTTACTAATAAACTTAAAAATACAATGTTATTTGAACAGTATTTGAATGAAGGGGTTTTATTTGGTAAAAAAGGAATAAAAATCAAATTGGAAGATAAAATAAAAATTGCAAAAGAAGCAGTTTCTAAATACAATTCATCTTTCTATATAAAAGTATTAGATAAATTAGAAAAACAACTTAAGTCTGGTAAAATAGACGCAAAAGACATTTTAACAGTTCAGGGAACTTCGGAAGAAGACATGCCTGGTTCTTTTGATATATTTGATGGTGGAAATTCAAACCAACTTGCAGTTCAAATAGCTAAGGTACTTAAGAAATATAAGAAACACGAAACAGATAATTCACAAACAAAAGCAGCAGCTGGATGGTCAGGTACCGCAATGAGTAGCGTTAGTGGAAAAATACAAGCTGGAGTTAGTTTTGGAACAGGACGTGAAACTTATTTAATAGGAGTAATGATAGGTTCTGGTATACCAAGTAATATTAGTGATAAAATAAAACAAGAGATATATAACTTGTTATTTATATTCGATCAATTCGGAGGAAATGACGGTGGAGTATATGTTTCAGATTCACAAGGATCTAATTACGATTCGATAGGGTTAATTTGTCGCAAATATTCGTTTAATGATGCAGTTGGAAGATCTTTAACTGATATAATGAACAACAGATAGAAAATAAATATGGCACTTCAAAAATTAAGAGAACATTTTCAAGGAACTAATATAAACGAGTTTCAGAGGCTATTAAAAAATAGAGTGATGGTTGTTGAAAAAATATCAGCTCCTTCATTTTATGTTAGAAGAGTAAATGACAAATTTGAATATTATAAATCTTCAAATGGTAAACCTCTTACTATAGTAGATAGGACTATTATGTCTCTATATGAAGTTGCAATAAAACACATACAAAGTTTAAACCCAATACATAAAGAGGAATTACCTCAAGATTATAGATTTGGATTTGAGTACTTGCCAGAAACTAATGTTTCTTCAATATCATATGATAAAGCTCCTACAAATAACTTAATACTTACACACGTTCAACACATATCTGAATCAGGTAAAGTTAAAAAGACTATAATAGATCCAGTTGTTTTATCAAAATGGTCTAAGGTACTTAATGTTCAAAAACAAGAAGTTATTTTTGATGGAGTCTTAAATCAATTACAAGTTGAAAAGCTTGTAAAATTACTAGAAATGAATGATAAGGAATTTTCTACTTCGTTCGATTATGATATATCTACAGATATTGAAACTAGTTTTACTAAAGAAGTTTATAAAATATTTAATCCAAACTCAAGAGCATCGCTTTTACATAACGATTTAGAACAAGAAATAGAATCTTTAGTATTAAACTTTTCTGAAGGAAAGAAAATATCTTCTTTTAAGTTAGAAGATTTTACTAGAACTAATGTTAATGAAATAAGAGAGAGTTCTCACATGTATCAAATCGCAATCGCTGACATACTAGAACATTGTATCAAGTATGATTTCAAAGAAATACAGTTAGTTGAAGAGAGTGCAAACCAGAGGTACCTAGAGCTAATGTCTGTTGTATTTAACGACTACATATCTAAAAATGCTTCTAGATACATTGGAGTTAACTTCGATAATGCAGAATTTTCAAACTCAAACTCATTTAAACTGAATACAAACTTTATTAAGAATGAGAAAACATTAAGACACGTTTCAAACGAAGTTCTTTCTTCTCTATTCAAAATAACTTTAGGTACTTTTAGAAAACAAAAATCAAAATCATCTGACATTATAAACGATGATATGGTTCTTCAGTTAAACACGATAGTAGATAAAATAAATGAAGCAATCTTTGTAGAAAATACAGATGAAAATTCTATATATGACTACAATAACTTCATGATGCATACCAAGATAAAAAGTACAGTAAATCTAAACGAAGCACTAACAGTAGACCATGGAGAACAAGGTAAACAACCAGTGAATATCTTTGTTGGTAGATTTCAACCATTTACACTAGGACATGCAAAGGTACTTGAATCAATTCATAAAGAAAATGGATTTCCAGTTATTGTATTTTTAATAAAAGGAAAGGCTGTTAAAAAAGGTGATGAATTTAGAAAACCATATTCGACAGATACTCAGATTGAAATGTTTAAAAAAGTACAGAAACAATATAAGTTTCTAAAAGAAATAATAGTTCTACCAAGTGCTGCAATAGACAAAATGTTTAATGCACTTAGACCTAAATATGAACCAATACTATGGGGAACAGGTACTGATAGAATGAAATCTTATGGATATCAAGTAAATAATGATTCTTATAGAGATCAGTTAAACGTAAATAAAGATTTTGCTCTTTTTGAAATACCAAGATCTGACGACAACATCTCAGCAACTAATGTACGTAACGCAATGTTAGACGGAGATGAAAAGACGTTTAAGAAAATGACACCAAAGGGAATTCATAAAATGTATTCTACCTTAAAATCTGAATTAGAATCATCAATGGAATTAGTATCTGCATCTAAAATTATAGATAGTAGTCTAATGACATATGAACAATTCATTAATAAGTTAAAATAATGTAGATATATAATCTTATAATATATAAAAAACATATAACTAATATGAATCTTAATGAAAGAAAAGTACAACTAAAGAGAAGATATACCGAAAACTATCCAGCTAAAACTGCAGGAACTTCTGCTAAAATAAGAAACAAAGTTTTAGAGGCTATTAAAGACGGTAAGATATCACAGAAAGATTATGACAATATCGTCTCAGAATTATCAAATGATTCTAAAAGATGGTCATCTAGAAACTCAAAATATTTCAGTGTCTCTGAGGAAGGAATTTCATTATCTAAATTCGGAATGAAAATATTTAATTCAATTACAATGAACGAAAAGAAAGATGAAAATCCAGAGATCTGGGTACCAGAAGGATTTGATAAGGCAATTTCTAAATTTCCAAACTCTCAAATATCAATTGAAGTTGTTACCAAACTAGCAAAAAAACATAAAGTATCTATTTCTGACGCAATAGCGTATGTCGAATACGGATGGGAACTAGATTTAAAAGAAAACAAAACTAATATGAAAACTAATTTTATTTACGAATCATTTTCAGAATTCGTAGGATCTTTAAACGAACCTATATTAAACGAATCTTATATAAACGAAGCATTTAAATCTTCTAAATTAAAGAATTTATTAACTATGAGTTCATCTGATGGTTACCAAAAAACTGGAGACCTTGCTAAGAGATTTTATGAGTATACTAAAATTAAATTAGATCTAGTTGATGACAGTCATATATTAGACATGGATATGAAAGACGCTTTTAAAGCATCTAAGGATAATGATAGAGTTATCTTTTATGTATTAGATAAAGATACAAGAAGTCCATATGGTGATGATAACCCTGGAATGTTACATCCTGGTCTTTTAGCAATTTCTAGAGGAAAAGATTTCTTAGGATATAGCTCAAGAGGAGGAGGAAGATATACACAAGGTACTAAAACACTTTCTAAAGATGGAGTAGATGTTGGAGCTAATAAAAGATACAAAGGATACGGTGCTACTGGATTATCTTCAGTTAAAAGAATTATAGAGGTTGCCGATAGAGCTTATTCTATTAGTATATCATCACTACAAACACTTATAGGTTCTGCAGGTCAAAAGGAAGAACGTAAAGCAGCAAAGGCTGGAGCAACTGCATTTAAATCAGATAAAGATTTTAAATCAGAAAACAATAGCAGATACGAAGCTATATTAGCTAATAAAGCATCAAAATTACCTTTAGATAAATTAGTTAAAGATGCAATCGACGCTATGTCAGAGCAGATTAAGTCAGGTATTTCTTCAAATGAAATTGGTAGATACGGAGATCCTATAATCGGAAAGAGTAAAAAAGGAAAAGAAGTTAAATTAAGAGATGCCGCTAACCACATGTCAGGTATATTAGATGATTATTCTAGATACGTTGATTATGTAAAGCAAGAAGCAGATGTTAAAACTCAATACGGAAAAGCAGAATCATGGTATACTAAATCTGTTAAAGAATACGCTAAACGTACTATGGATAAAATAAAGCAAATAGACGATATGTCTTACGCTTGGTAATTATAAAATAAAATAATAAAATAAGATGGCAAAATTTAAATCATTTAAATTATTCACAGAATCTATCGTTAATGAAGCTGAAGTTAGAAAACCAAGAGGCTTAGAACCTTTCGCAAATGATATGAAAGAAGAGGGAAGAGATGTTGAATTACATTTAGCCACTTTTGATGGACGTTCTTTTAAGGCACAGTCAACAGATAAAACATGGGATGATGGAGTACCTGTAACTAAAAACTTTTCACGAGGAGGTTACAAATCAGTAACAATTAAAAAGGGAGAACATTGGATAATTGAAGTTGACACATTCTGGTACATTCTAGTTGGCAGAACATGGTATGCTGTTAAAAGGGAACAATACGGAACACCTCCGTTTGATTATTAATATGAAAGAAAATACAACACCATCAAACATAGGAGGTATGGGAGAAATTCTATTACCAACTCAAACACAAGACGGCAGTGGAGATATCCCATCGGGACAAGGAGACGCTGATAAGAAAAACAAAAAGAAAAAGAAAATGGCAACATTAAAAACATTTAAAGCATTCACAGAATCTATTATTACTGAGAAGTTTAATTTCTCTGAAAAAGAAGTAAGGGCTGCTGCTGAAGCGCTAGCAAAAGCAATGGCAAAGTTAGATAACGTTCATGTTGGTGTTCATGATTTTGAATATGATAAAGGAAGAGGAGCAGGTTTTGAATTATCATGGGGTGGAGAAGACTTCGACGGTGGTAGTTATTACATAAAAGATAATGGTGATGTTATTAATGCTGCAGTTGGCGGTGGAACTAAATATGGTAATATTAAAGACACTGAAAAAACTTTTATGAAAGGTCTTAAAAAGGCTGAGCCTAGCATGAGAGAATCAAGAAACGAATCTAAGCTTTCTATTGAGGAACTTAACGAATCATTCGAATCTTATTATTTTCACAAAGATGCTTTTAGAGGATATACAACAATAAGTAAAGGAGAAACTCAATACGCTGTTATTACACATAACAAGATAACATTAAACAAACAGAACATGACCCTAAAGGATGAAAATGATTATTCAATAGGAGCAGCTTTTAAACCGAAAGCAGTATCTGTATTTAAAGAAGAATCTGACGCAAAGACAGAATACGATAAAGCAGTTAAAAAAGGAGGATCAGGTGCAAATCTATCTTTTTCTTATGGAACTATTACTAATGCAGGCGCAAATACAAGCTACGTACAAATTGAAGGAATGATGGCAGCTTTAAAATATTAAAATATTCCGCGTATCATCGGAACTATCAACCACATGTGTTGAAACAATCAAAGAATGCTCTGTATAAACTACAGAGCATTCTTAATTTAACAAGACACGTAAATGAACAACCAATTCTTATTTAAACCAGAAAACTACGAAAAGTGGTCTAAAGAAGCCCTTGATAAGGTAACAAAAGTAATAGACTCATGCACTGCATTGTCTCATTTAGAAACTGCTAAAACGATGACAGATCATTTTATATTAATGTTAGCCATCAACGAGACATACCCAGCAGATACGATACAGGATATATCGAAGCAACTTTACTTATACCTTTCATTAAAAGAAAGTAACATATGAGTAATACAAAAAGAAAGATAGGCTTTACTGCAGGTAATTTTGACCTTTTACATCCTGGTTACATATATACCTTTGAAACTGCTAAACAGCACTGTGATTACTTCATGGTTTTTTTACAGATAGATCCATCAGAAACAAGATTCACAAAATACAAACCCGTTATTCCATTATACGAGAGATATAAAACTCTTATGGCTATTAGATATATTGATGAGGTTGTTACATATCAAACTGAAGAAGATTTAATAAAGCTAATAGAATTTTATAAGCCAGATATTAGAATATTAGGAGATGATTATATCGGTAAAGGTTTTTCAGGAGACGATTTAAGTCCAGAGGTAATATACACTACAAGATCTCACGGGTGGTCTACAACTAAACTAAAGGATCTTATTACAATGCAAACTGTAAAACAAAATCCAGAACTAATTGATAGATCTAAGAATGAAGGAACTACTTCTCCTGCTCAGAAATTAATGAGACAGATCAGAGATCAAATAGCAAGTTTCTCAGAAGGTAAATTAACAGAAGAAGAATACAAGAAAAATATTAAACAACTACTATAAGATATGAGAGTAATCGTAACAGGAGGGTTTGGATTTATAGGATCTTCTTTCGTAAATTTATTAAATAAAAACTTTAAACATCTCGACGGAAATAATGAAGTAGTTATTTTAGATAAGATGACATACGCTGCAGATCCAAATAACATTAAAGAACCTACTTCAGTTATAATAAAAGATATATGCGATGTTACAGCAGAGGATCTAGGAGATTATGACTACTTGGTACATTTTGCGGCAGAGAGCCATGTAGATAACTCTATTAAAGATGGAAAACCTTTTATTAGAACTAATGTCGAAGGAACCTTTAATCTCTTAGAGTGTGCCAAACAGAATCCTAACTTAAAGAAGTTCATACATATATCAACTGACGAGGTTTATGGAGATATGGATGATATAAGCAAAGAAGCAGAAGCTGACGAATCTTTCGTAATTAAAGGATCATCATACTATTCAGCAAGTAAAGCATCTAGTGACTTATTAGTAGAAGCATGTGGAAGAACATTCGGATTACCTTATGTAATAACAAGAACATGTAATAACTACGGAGAACACCAGAACGAAGAAAAGTTTATTCCAAAGATAATGAAATCAATATCTAATAATCTAACTATCCCAGTATATGGTGACGGTAAGCAAATTAGAGAATGGATCGACTCCGATGACAATGCATCTTTAATCTATGCAATTATGTTATCAGATATAAAGGGAGAAGTCCTTAATATAGGAAGTGGAGAAAGTTATGAAAATATAGATATTATTTTTATGATAGGAGAAATGTTAGGAAAAACACCTAACTTCGAATTCGTAGAAGATAGATTAGGACACGATAAAAGATATGCAATAAACTCCTCTAAAGTTAGAAACCTTTTTCCAAAATGGGAAACTGTTTCATTCAAAGAATTTTTATTAAAACAAGTTAACATAATTAAAAACAAAAACAAATGAATTCACTATTAATTACAATGCTAAGAAGTTCAGCAATAGCTGACAAAGCAAGGGCTAAACTATCTTTAGATCTTTTAGGAGATAAAGGAGTAGGTATCGGAGATCACTCAACGGGAGATTTCTACAAGAATGCTGAAGAGGCTTTAATAATGTTAGTAGATGCTGATGATAGATTAGCTGCTCTAGATAAATATTATAAAGGAATCGGAGAGTAATGGGAAGTTGCTAAAATTTTTATAAAATAAGTGAGTCAGGATTTTTCTGGTTCACTTTTTTTGTTTATATTTACATATAACTAATAGCAATAAGCCATGAATGTAATTTCTCTTAATGAAACCAATGAATTTCTTTTATCTAATGGATATGATTCTATTGATTTAGAATTATATGATAGAGTTTCAGTTCAGTCACAGTCGAAAGACGGATCAATGATTTATCCTGAATTCGTATCTTCAATGGATATATTGAAAGGATATAATCTTTCTTTGTCGGTATATAATGACTTACTAAAAACAGTAGAGTCAGATGATGTTGAAGATGATATATTCGATTTTTAATTGTTAATAACTATTATAAATTAAACCCTTAAGGTTTTCATATATCAATAAAAATGATTATATTTACTTATAACTAATAAACAACCTATATTATGTCAAAAGAAAATCCAGAAGTTATTGCAAGAATGAACGAACAATTAGATCAACTATTAGGATCTAAAGAAGCTGCTCAACATACAGAGAAGCAGAATCATGATAGGTTTGAATTAATCATGAATACTCAAGAATATTTAACGCAAGAAGAATATGATTTTTGTTTTGGATGGGACAAAGATATTAGAAACGATACTACTTTTGTAGGATTGTCTGAAGGTAATACTTACTTGAACTTAAACGTATATAGCGAACATGATCATGAAAAATTTAACGGTGATGATTGTAATAATTAAAAAGAATAAATAAACTATGTCAAACTCAGATATCTTAATATTACTAGAAAGAGGTTCAGAATCTCTTAGTTATAAAGATCCTATTGATTCTACACAATGGGCATACAACGAAGGAATGCAAGACTTAATAATATCACTTGAAAATAAATTAAATAAAAACTAAATCATGGCTATCAACACAAAACACCCTTGGGAAAAGAATCCAATTCTTAGTAGAACATTAACAAGTAAAGAAGATTTTGAAATTGTAAACAAAAAGGCTCTCGCTAATTTAGCACCAGAAGTTAAAGGAAAATCTTGGCAAATGGTTGATGGATATCCACACAAAATGACAGCAAACGGATGGGTACCTCTGACTAAAATGTAAACAAAACTAATAAAACAAGTATAACAACCAAACATAATTTTATGAAAAGTATTTTAGAAGAAGCAAACGATATTGTAAACAATCGTAGTGAAGAATCAGACAGGGCTTATGGCCCTTTTTCTGAAGGAATGGATAGAGCAGCAATGATCTTCCAAGGTATGACAGGTTTCGAAGTAACAGGAGAACATATGTTTAAAGCATTAATCGCTTTAAAGTTTTCTAGAGAATCTTATAACCATAAGAAAGATAACCTAATGGATGGTGTCGCATACATACAAGGATTAGAAAATTACATTAACGAAAAGAAATAGTATGAAAGTAGCAATCACATCAGTATTCTCAAATCTAACATACAATAAAAAGAATCACAGAGGTTTGGAAATTGTATACTTTAAGCAATTGTTAGAAGAAAACAATTATGAAGTAGATCTTATTGGAAAGAAAGGACGTAACACTGCAGATTTAGATTTCTATGTAGATTACACAGAAGCAAACTGGGATCAATATGACGCTGTATTTATCCAATTAAGTACTGCAAACTTCTTCGGAGGTCAAGTAGGAGCCCATACAGAAACAGTGGCTCGTGAAATTGCAGGATATAAAGGAAAGATCTTTACTCTTGTGAATGATCCTCGTATTGATTTCTTGAATCCAGTAGAAAAATTGAAGAGATTCAATCTAATCCAAGATCTTGAATCTGAGTGGTCTGATGTGATTGAGAATGCTACGTATTTATTTCCTGGTAAAGATATTAGTAAATTCTTAGGAAGAACTCCAAAGAACTGGAAACAATTAGACTGGTTTACTTATATGTTTAAGCAAAGAATGGAAATCAAACAAACGATTCCAACAAACGCACTATTCGATTTTGATACTCCTAAAAAAGAAAATGATTTAATATACTACGGAGATAATCGCGCAGCATTTAGAGAGAAGCAAATTAGAAAGTACTTTCCAGATAGCGAAAACAATTTACTAATAGGATATAAAACTAAAAAAGTAAATGCACCCTTTGTAAAGAAGATGGAACACTCTGTTTTATTAGATACAATTTCAAAAAGTAAAGCAAGTTTAATTATAGGAGACGCAGAACACTTAGATAATGTAATAACATACAGGTTCTACGAAACTATGGCATCTGATTGTCTTGCTGCAATTCAAATAGAATACGATCCAAACAAAGAATTAATTAGTGATCCGGTTTTACGTGATATACTATATGTAAAATCAAAGTCTGATGTTGAGAAGTTAATAAGTTCTTACTCAGAAGATTTAATTTCACGACAAAAGAAAGAATTAGAAAACATTTTCAATAATCTTGATATAACCTTTAAAATATAACAAATGGCAAATATAGACAATGAATGTAAAGATCTAGAAGTAAAAGATTTTTATAAAGATTCAACAACGCACTTAGCAGACATCATGGAAAACCAAAAGAAGATGCAAGAGCAGACTTATGGTTTCAATTTCGAAGACATGTCAATTAGAGAAGTAATGGATTTCTGGCACGTTAACACACATGCTTTAATCGATGAAATTCATGAAATGACAGACGCACTTGGAGGTATTAAAGATGGTTCTGGAAATGCAGTATGGAAATACTGGAAAAAAGACTTTAAGAAATATGATACAATGAAAGTATCAGATCTTTCGGAAGGAGATAAGAAAGAATTGTATATGGAATTTGTTGATATATTACATTTCTTTATGAATTACGCATCATCAATGGGATTAGATGCAAAGACATGTTTCAACTACTACTTCGCAAAAGCTGAAGAGAATGTTCAGAGGCAGAAACGCAATTATTAATTAAAATTGTCATAATGGGAAAGGTTCTCATTTACCTTTGATATATAATGTATGAAGAAAGCATTTATATATCAGTGGATTAACAAAATTAATAATAAGAAATATATTGGATCTCACATTGGAGTGCCTGAAGACAATTATACTGGCTCAGGCACTTACTTTAAGAACGCATATCTTAAAAATCCAGAATCATTCACTAGAGTTATTTTAGAAGTAATAGAAAGTGAAGACATACATTCGGAAATAAGAATTCTTGAAGAAAGTTATTTAAATAAAGTAGATGCTGCAAATAGCGTTGAATATTATAACATAACTAATAGATACTACGGAGGAGATACTTATTCAGGACTTAGTACTGAAGACAAAGCAAAAATGATTAAAGGTTGGAGCGAATCTGGAAGATTAGACAGATTACATAATCCACAGAAGTATATTGAATTAAAGAGAAAACAAAGTATCGCACAGAGAATTACAGGAAAGAATGTTTATCAATTTAGTAAAGATGGTTATTTGTTAAATGAGTATGATTGTTTAGAAGTAGCAGCAAATAAAACCAATACATCTAAAGGTAACTTACATAGTGCGCTGAATGAATCTAGAAATACCGCAGGAGGATTCCGATGGTCTTATAGTGAAAAACCTAATGATTTGATACCAGTTAAACCTAGGGTATATTCTAAAACAGGAAAACAAAAGAATCCAAGTGGAAAAACAAATAAAATATTCACACAAGTATTACAATATGACTTAGAGAATAATTTATTAAGAACTTGGAATAGTAGAAACGAAATTGAAGAAGAATTAGGAATTAGCAAAGGTATGATTAACCATGCACTTAATAACAAAGTAAAGAAAACCGGAGAATATAAAGGTTTTATTTGGAAAAAAGGTAAACAAATCACAATTGTAGAATATAATAACAAATCTTAAAAATACATTAATGATATTAGATATTGAGCAAAGAGACAAGGACGTAATTGTATCATATTACGATAAAGAAGGAAAAGTTGCGTATAAACAATATCCAATAGCACAGTACCAGAATTGGTATATATGTGGTGAAAAAGAAAAAGGTGTAAGTAAAGAATTTACAAACTGGGATGGCCGTCCTGTTAAACTAGGATATGGCCGTCAATTTAATAAGTTTTCTCTTAATTACTTTATAGACGGATTACCTGAAAAAGATCGTGAAGAGATTTTAGCTTATAACTTACCTAAAACTTACTTTGTAGATATTGAAACAGAAATCGTTGATGGTTTTCCAAAAGCAGAAGAAGCAAAAACAAGAATACTTTCATTCTCAATAATTACACCAGACCGTAAAGCAATAGTATTAGGCCTAGAAGATATGGCTCCTGATAAGATTCAAAAGATTGAAGATGATACTAATAAATACTTTACTGATTTTGATACTGATTGGGAATTCAAATACCATAAATTCAAGAGTGAGTATGATATGGTATATACGTTCTTAATGAAGTTTTTACCTAAGTTTCCAATGATGACTGGTTGGAATTTTATAAATTATGACTGGCAATATATTGTAAATCGTAGTAAAATTTTACAGATAGATATAACTCAAGTCGGTATGACTGGGAAGTTAGATAGAAACGATAGTAGACCTTTACATATCGGAATCTTAGATTACATGCAATTATATGACAAATATGATCGTAGTGTGAAAGTAAAAGAGTCTAACGCACTTGATTATGTAGCAGGACAAGTATTAAATGTCAAAAAGATAAAATACACAGGAGGATTACAAGATTTATATAGAGATAACTTTGTTAAATATATTTATTATAACGTAGTCGATTCAGTATTGGTATATTATATAGACCAGAAATTAAAATCAATGGAAGTTCTATTGACTCTGGCAAATATCACTAAAATGCCTTTATATAAAGCAGCTTCTCCAGTGGCAGTTACAGAATCATTAATGGCTAGGAAACTAGCAGAACAAGGAATGAGAATCGGAACTGAGCAAAAAGAAGATTTTGAGAAAAGTACACAATACGCCGGAGCTTATGTTAAAGAACCATTAGTTGGATATTATGAAGGAGTAACTGCATTTGATTTTGCTTCGCTATATCCTTCAATAATGAGACAATTTAATATATCTCCTGATGCTTATATTGAACAAGTACAGAAACATCAAATAACAGAAAGAAGAAAAGACAATGAAGTAATTGTATGCGACAACGGTGTAGTATATTCAAAGGACGAATCAGTACTTAAGAAGATACTTTCAGACTTATATGGCCAGCGTGTAGAATACAAAGAAGCATCATATAATTTCTTTACAAAAGCAGATAATCTTAAAAAAAGATTAACATAATATTTTAGACTGTAAGGTTTAATGTGCTGGATTATTTAAATATATAACCTACTACCAAGCACAAAGGCCTTTATTCTTAAAAGGGCCTTTGTTAGTCTAACATGAGTTTATAAAAACAAAACAGAATATAATTAAAAGATGGAGAACCCTAAATTATTTAAGGAAAGAATTGAATACAAACCATTTGAATATCCAGTATACTATACTGAAGGATGGTTAAAACAAATGCAAGCGTTTTGGTTACATACTGAAATATCAATGCAAGGAGATGTTAAAGATTGGAATGAAAGATTAAGTTCAGGAGAAAAGAACCTGGTAGGTAATATTTTATTAGGATTCGCTCAAACAGAATGTGCTGTTTCAGATTATTGGACAGGAATGGTTACTAAATGGTTTCCAAAGTGGGAAATTAAACAAATGGCAATGGCTTTTGGTTCTCAAGAAACAATACATGCAACTGCTTATTCTTATTTAAATGAAACTTTAGGTTTAGAAGATTTCTCAGCGTTTCTACACGAACCAGCAACTGCTGAAAAGTTTGAACACCTAACATCAGTTGAAGCTGATTGGACACATGAGGATTTACAAGGAAATCCAGTAGCTAGAAAACAAGTAGCTAGATCATTAGCTATTTTCAGTGCATTTGCTGAAGGTGTTTCATTATATTCATCGTTTGCTGTTCTTTATTCTTTTCAAATGAGAAATCTATTAAAAGGAATTGGACAACAAATGAAATGGTCAGTTAGAGATGAATCTTTACATTCTAAAATGGGATGTCAATTATTTAGACACATGACTGATGAATACCCAACGCTTAAAGCAGATGTTAAAGCAGATGTTTTAAAAGCAGCAGGATTAATGGTTGAGATGGAACATAAATTCATTGATAAGATTTTTGAAGAAGGAGATCTTGAAAACATGGAAGCAAATCACCTAAAGCAATTCATTATTAAAAGAACCAATGAAAAAATCGCAGAATTAGGATATACTGACGGACCATTTATTGATTATGATATTGACGCAGCAGCAGAACTAGATTGGTTTTATCATTTAACAGGAGGAACAACACATACAGATTTCTTCGCAGTTAGACCTACTGATTATTCAAAAGCAGGAGAAGATGAAAACTGGGACGAAGACGAATTATTTTAAAACACAACAACAAATATGAAAAAACAAATTACAAACCACGGAGAGTCTCAAGGATGGGAACTCGGAACAGATTTCCCTGTATGGGCAAACACCGAAATCTATGTAAAGACTATTAGTAATGGTTATTTAGTAGAAGAAGAAACTCCTAAAGATGCATACTGGAGAGTAGCAACATCTGTCGCAAAGAGATTACAAAAACCTGAATTAGCTAGCAAATTCTTTGATTACATCTGGAAAGGCTGGTTAAATTTAGCATCTCCTGTTTTATCAAATACAGGATTAGAAAGAGGATTACCAATTTCATGTTTTGGAATTGATGTAGCAGATTCAATACATGATATTGGCGCTAAAAACCTAGAAATGATGTTACTTGCAAAACATGGAGGTGGAGTAGGAGTCGGAATTAATCAGATTAGACCGGCAGGAGGAACCATTAGAGGTAATGGAACGTCAGATGGTGTAGTTCCTTTTTGTAAAATATATGATTCAACTATTCTAGCAACTAATCAAGGTTCAGTAAGAAGAGGAGCAGCATCAGTTAATATTGATATCGAACATAAGGATTTCTGGGAATGGTTAGAAATTAGAGAGCCTAAAGGAGACGTAAATAGACAATCATTAAACTTACACCAATGTGTTGTAGTTTCTGATGGATTTATGGCTAAAGTAAAACAAGGAGACAAAGAAGCAAGAAAAAGATGGACCGCAGTTATTCGTAAAAGAAGATCAAGTGGAGAACCTTATATAATGTATAAAGGTAATGTAAATAGAATGAACCCTGACGCTTATAAGAATAATGGTTTAAAGGTTTATATGACTAACATATGTTCTGAGATAACTCTACACACTGACGAGTCTCATAGTTTTGTATGTTGCTTATCATCTGTAAATCTTTCAAAGTATGACGAGTGGAAAGATACAGACTTAGTATATACTGCAACTTGGTTTTTAGATGGAGTTCTAGAAGAATTCATTCAAAAAGCAAAATTCATGAGAGGATTTGAAAACTCAATTCGTTCTGCAGAAAAAGGTAGAGCATTAGGATTAGGAGTTTTAGGATGGCACACATATTTACAAGAGCGTAATATTCCTTTTGAAGGATTAACAGCAAGTTATGAAACTCGTAAGATATTTTCACAAATCAAAATAGAAAGTGAAAGAGCAAGTAGAGATATGGCAACTGAATTAGGAGAACCATTATGGTGTGTAGGAACTGGGATGAGAAATTCACATTTAAGAGCGATTGCACCTACAGTTTCAAATTCTAAATTAGCAGGAAACGTTTCTCCAGGAATAGAGCCTTGGGCAGCAAACGTATTTACAGAACAAACAGCAAAAGGAACTTTCATTAGAAAGAATCCAACATTAGAAGCTGCATTAGAATCTATTGGTAAAAATAATAAAGAAACTTGGGATCAAATTCTAAGAGACGGAGGAAGTATCTTCGGACTAGAATGGAGTAACGATTATGTCGTTAGTTTAGGAACTAAAATAGATTCACAAACAGGATTCGGAGTTCCAATCACAAGAAAGGAATTATCAGAATTATCTAGTGTTATACAAGAAGATTATGTACCTCTTACTGATGTATTTAAAACATTCAAAGAGATTAACCAATTAGAGTTAGTTAAACAAGCTGGTGTAAGACAACAGTATGTCGATCAAGCAGTAAGTTTAAACTTAGCTTTCCCTAAGGAAGCTGAACCTAAATTTATTAACCAAGTTCACTTAGAAGCATACGATCAAGGTATTAAAACCTTATATTATATGAGAACAGAATCAGTATTGCGTGGAGACATTGCGAGCGCCGCAACCGATGCTGACTGTCTAAGTTGTGATGGATAGTAAATAACAAAACGGTGGTTTGAATACCACTCTTAGGACCGAAACTAGTTTTCGGAAAAGATGCCAGGGGTTCGCTACTCTCTGGCATCGCTCGTTTAATAGATATTAGTTTTTATGAAACTTTATGTAATTTCTTGTTATAATACCTATAAATAAAACATTGTATTATAAATCCAAAGAAACATGAAAATTACGATTAAAAAAGTAGATCAGACTAATTTCATTAACTTCATCAACAGGTTGAAGGTAATCGATTCATTCGTTTATTTTAAAATTAAAGACGGTACTATACAAGCTTCGGCGTATTTACCACAGAGAGATGCTGTAAAGCATCACAGACTTCCAGTTGGACAAGTTTTTCAAATTGAAGAAGGTTCAATTACAACAACCAAAGAATTAAAAGTAGCTTTCTTTGATGCACAAAAGTTAACAGATGCATTTAAGCAGTTTGAGTATGACTCAATCCAAGGTGAAATTGAATTCTTAGAAAACGATGAAGATTTCGTAGCAACAAGCTTTCGTATCTTTAATGACGAATTAGAAATTAAATTAGCTTGTTCTGAGCCTTCATTAGGATATAAAGATCTTACTGATTCTCAAATCGCAACTATATTTAATGTAGATGATGCAAGTTTTAAATTCGAAATGGATTATGGAACTTTAACAAAAGTAAGAAACTTATTCGGATTAGATAAAGAAGAAACATTCTCTATCGAAGCAAACGGAAAAGGAGTAAAACTTACTGGTAAAACTTACAACATGCTAGTTACACCTGATTATGAAGGAACTACAGGTAAAAAAGTTACCTTGTTTAAAAAATATCTAAACTTATTAGATAAAGAAGACTACACAGCTAATATATTAGATAATCGCGTTGTCATGAAATCAAATGATTCAGAGACATTATTAACTATAGCAACTTGTAACACCGGATCGTAAATGATTGAAATAGCACAACTAATAGAAAAACCAGAAGAAGAGCTTAGCGTTGAAGAAACAAAAGTTTTAATTGCCCACTACGAACAAATGTCAGCTAAATATACGGCATATGAACAAGCGGTCAAAGTAACGTTAAACTCTATTTATGGTGCATTTGGAAATAAATGGTTTCACTTCTTTGATATAGAGATCGCAGAGTCAATTACCTTACAAGGTCAATCTGCTATTCTATACTCTGAAAAGATACTAAATAAGTATTTTCAAGAATTCTGGCCTAAAGACACTTCTGTACATTCTCACTTTAATCTTAAAGTGACAGGTAGATTAGTTAGACCATCAGTTGTCTATATTGATACAGATTCATGTTACGTTCAGTTTGAGGAAATGTACGAATCTATTGAATGGCTCGGAGAGAGCATGACTATAGATAAATTCATTATGGAATTATATAACTTTAGAATTAAAGACTATATAACTAAATGTATGCAGAAATACGCAGAAGTAACCAATACGGAAAACTTCTTATATTTTGATATGGAAACAATAGCATACTCCGGAATCTGGTTAGCTAAGAAAAAATACTTGCAAAACATTGCGTGGGAGGATAAATTAGACGTTGATGATAGATACCCATCTCTTAAGAAGATTAAAACTATCGGATTTGATACAATACAGAGTTCAACTCCTACGCTAGCACGTAAGCATTTAACAGAGGCACTTCAACTTATACTTTCAGAAAAACCAACCGCAGATCTTTTAAAGAAACTAGTTGACTATCTAAAAAAATGTAAGAAAGAATTTAGATTGGCAGATATAGACCAGATTGCATTCAATAAAAGAACTAACAACATTGAAAAATATATTGTTGATGATACTATTGAATTTCAAATTGGACTTAAATGTCCTCCTAACGTAAAGGCAGCAGGTTTTTATAACTTTCTAATGAATACTAATCCTAAATACAAGAATAAGTATAAGATGATTGGTAACGGAGAAAAGTTAAAACTGTACCACTGTAAGACGTTAACATCAGATATGTTTGCATACATGCCTGGGGAACACCCTTATGAAATAGCTCCTGAAGTAGATTATGAAATACAATTTGAAAAAAGTGTAATCCTTCCGCTTAATAGAGTTTTAAAAGCATGCTCATTACAGTTGTTAAACCGAAATTTAATTTATTCAACTTCTTTATTTTAAACATATGAATGATACATTTTATGAAGCAGTAAAGTATTTAGTTAAAGAAAATCCTAACAATATGACTCTCGGTGCAAAGATACGAGATACCATTAATAGATTTGAAGCTATAGAGAATTTAGACAAAGAAGTTATTAAAGAAGATACAAACCAAGTAACAATATTAGAAGATATAGAAAAATATGGAAATAGATCCTAAGAAAATTACAGAAGATTTAACAGCTGAACAGAAAGTACAGCTTAGAGATTATCAAAAGGTGTTTATGAGATTAAAGGTTTTAAAATCTCAAATGTCAGATATACAAGATGAAACGACAGACCTCTTACAGACTCTTGATAAAATGAGAACAAAAAATAAAGACGAAAACAATGGCTAAAAAAGATTTTACATTTACAGATTTAAATAAAGAGCTAGCTAATTTAAATCCATTAGGATCTGTTATGGATCAATCTAGCTTTAGTGAGGTTACTGAATGGATTCATACAGGTAACTATCATTTAAACGCTGCAGTTTCAGGTTCACTTTTTGGTGGATGGCCGAACAACAGATCTTGCTCAGTAGCAGGACCTTCAGGTACTGGTAAAACATTCCTTACATTAAATTCAGTTAGAGAAGCAATCAACATGGGTTACAACGTAATCTATTATGATTCTGAGGCTGCTGTTGATAAAGAACAAATGGTTAAATTTGGTATTGATACTAAAAAGGTAAACTACCAACCAATGAATACTGTTCAGGATTTCAGAACTTCTATTACTACTATTACGCAAAAGATGCAAGAGATTAAACATAATGGAGGAAAACTTCCTAAAATTATGATTATCTTAGATTCCGCTGGTAACTTAGCAACAAGAAAAGAAATTGATGATGCTGCATCTGGTTCTGAAAAATCAGATATGACTCGTTCTAAAATTCTTAAGTCAATCTTTAGAATCATAATGACACCGTTAGCTGATCTTAAAATTCCATTCATTTTTACAAATCACACATATCAATCACAATCTTTTATTCCAATGCAAATTGCAGGTGGAGGAACAGGTCCTGAGTATGCTGCGTCAATTGTATTAATGTTAGGAAAGGCTCAGTTAAAAGATGGTGCTGATAAAGTAGGTATTATTGTTACGGCAAAACCAACTAAAAACAGATTTGCAAAACCAACTCCAATTAAGTTTCACCTAAACTTTAGTGAAGGCATGAACCCTTATGTTGGATTAGAAAATTATGCAACTTGGGAGATTTGTGGAATTACAAAAGGAACTATCGAAAAAGGAGTTAAAACTCCTAAAGCGACTGCAAGGGGTTGGATATGTGATCACTTAGACCATACTGTACCTAATAAAGAATTCTTTACTGAAAAGGTTTTTACTAGAGAAGTTCTAGAGAAAATAGAAGAATACATTAAACCAATATTCAACTACAATTCTGACTCATCAACGATGGATATCGAAGGTATGTTAGAAGATAGCGAAGATAGCGAAGATTAATGAAAGTAGATATACACAATATCGTAGATGATAAACTACCAATAAAATATATTCTAGGCATACAGGATCAGTTAGAAGCTTTTCCTGATGCTTTTGATATATTATACATATTTATCAACGAAGCGGTACGGCGCCCTGATAGACAGAAGGAAACATTCACGAAGCATGCTTTAATGCGATACCATTCAAAAGGTAATCATGAAAATGCAGAAGAAGGTTTAAAAAGAGCAATTCAATTAGGTTTACTAGAACAAGTTAAATTTGATGAAGGAAAAGAAACATACGAAATAAAAATAAACCCATACATATGATAGCAGTATTCGATAATTTTATAAAAGACGAAGAACTACTTAAAGAAATAGAAAACGATCCTAACTTTTATATACCAACAGGGCAATATAAGTATTATAAAGGATGGTGGAATTCTGAACCTAGTAATGTAAAACAAAGATTGATTAAATATATCTGGGGAGACAATTTACCAGTAAAGGTAGGTGGAGAAATAGATGGATTTGAACATTGGACTGGATTACAATCTGCAGATATTGAAGGTAGAAGAAACTACTTAGAGTTACACATTGATGATGATGTACACTTAAGAAATACTAAAGGTGAAAGAATGTTTCCAATATTAGGATGCGTATATTATCCTCCAGGTTTTGAATTTGAGGGAGGAGATCTTCAAATCTTTACAGACGGAGAAGGAAAAACACCTGAGGTAATTAAAACTAGACCAAATAGATTAGTTATATTTAATCCAGGAGAAGTAGTACACGGAGTGTCCGAGGTAACTGCTGGAACTAGAGGAGCTATCGCAATTAATATATGGGCAACAGAGCCTTGGTCAGTAGGAGAAGGTCATATTATACTAGAATAACGTTGAAACTAAACGACATTTAAGGATATAAACTGTATATAAAACAAAACAAATATGAAATTCGGAGCAGACTTTGAAAAGATCTTTTTTAGATTATCACTTGCTAAACCCAAGTACTTTGAAACAATTGATAGATCATTTTATACATCTGATGATATTGCAATGTTACACACATTAGCATCTAAGTTTCATGCTAAATTCCATGAAACTCCTTCGGTAGATCAAATGGTTGTTCTTACAAAATCACCTAAAGTTAAAGGTAAAATTGATGAGAACATCGTTGAGTTATTATATAGAGTAGATTTATTACAATACGATGATGAGTGGTTAACGCAAACCATGGAGTCTTGGATTAAATGGAGAAACTTCGAAGGTACTTTAATGGATACGATTGAGTATGTTAAAACAACTGACGTATCTCCTGAGAATGTAGATAGTATTGTATCTAAAGTAAAGACTTTAATAAACGAAAGAAACGCAATTACATTTAATTCAGATATTGGATTAGATTTCTTTAATGCAGACGATCACTATAGCGAAGATCGTGTTAAAGTAAGTTCTGGTTATAACTTTTTAGATAGAGTTTTAAACGGAGGTTATGACAAAGATGGTTCTTTAGTAGTTTATGTAGGAGAACAAAACATTGGTAAATCTATATTTTTAGCAAATGATGCTGCTAATTTTGTAAAGATGGGAGTTAATACAACATTCATCTCGGCGGAAATGTCAGCCCCTAAAGTTTTAAAAAGAATAGGAGCTAATCTATTAAGTATCACGATGAATGAATACGATGAAAAAGCAAAGAATCGTGATCTAATCAAAAGAAAGATTGAGAATGTAGGAGATGGTTTAACACCTCCTGGTCAATTATTTATTAAACAGTTTCCAACATCACAAGCAACAGTACCAGATATTGAAGCTTATTTGAAAGAAATTGAAGAAGAAAGAAGGATTAAACTAGGTGCAATTGTAATTGACTATATTAACATTCTTGCAAACTTTAGAAATCCAAATTCTGAAAACACATACTTAAAGATCAAGCAAATCGCTGAAGATTTAAGAGCAATGGGAACTCGTAACGGTTGGTTAATCGTAACAGCAACTCAGATTAATAGAAATAACTACAACTCAAGTGATATTGGAATGGGAGACGTTGCAGAATCTGCAGGTCTATCACACACAGCTGATATGATGTTAGGTATTATACAAGACGACTTAATGAGATCTAGTTATGAATATTGGTTAAAAATCCTGAAGATCAGGGACGGTGAAGGTAAAGGAACTAAGTGTAAGTTAGAAATTAACTACAACTACATGAGACTTACGGAAACCGATGAAACTACTAACTCAAATATACACAGTTTATAATGTCAGAAAAAGAAAAAAAGAAAGAATCTCAAGGAAGAACGAAGAGAGATAAGATATTTGATAATACATTTGAAGAAACAGAATACGAATTTGATACTTCAATGTCATTTGCACTATCTCCAAGAGTTGTTGATAATAGATCTGAAGAAGACAAAATAGAAGCTAATCTTATAGCAACTAAACTGCATTCATTAATAGTTAATTCTAGATTTAAGAAATTTAACAAAATAGATGAGTTCCATCAGACTGTTAAATTAAACAAAATAGATATTAATGAGGTTTATGAATTTATATCTGAAGAAACAAAAGACACGCATTCTTTAGTAGATATCTTTTCAGAAATGTGTGATTACTTTAACGTAAATCCTACAAGGTTCTACCAGTCTCTTGGTAATAAATTTAAAGAAGAGCTAATCGAAGAATTAGACGCAAGAACAAATATACTACAAAAGAAAAATATTAATAGATTGTTTTAATATGATTGAAAGTAAAATCTTAAATACACCTGTAAAAAGGATTTGGGTTTTAGGTGATATGCATTTAGGAGTTCGTTCTAATTCAATGGAATGGTTAGATATCCAAAAAGATTTCTATGAAAATGTATTCATACCAACCCTTAAAGAAAAAGTAAGACCTGGAGATATATTAGTACAGGTAGGAGACGCATTCGACAATAGACAAAGTATAAATTTAAAAGTATTAAATTATGCAGTTGATTTGTTCGAAAGGTTAGGTGAAATTATACCAACACATATTATTTGTGGAAATCATGATATCTGGGCAAAGAAGAGTAATGAAGTTACTTCGATAGATTCCCTTAAGTGGATTCCAAATATACAGATACACAAAGAACCTAAGATGTTTAAATGGGCAGACAAGAATGTATTGTTAATGCCATGGAGAAGAGACACAGAGCATGAGGTTGAAACTCTAGCAGAATATCCACAAGCTAATATGGTATTTTGTCATTCTGAAGTTAGAGGAATTAAGTTAAATTCAAAGGTAACTAACTTACATGGAGTCGAAGCAAATTCATATGATCAATTTGATGGAGTTTGGTCGGGACATATTCATTATAGACAAAAGAAAGGAAAACTAAGAATGGTTGGAGTTCCTTACCAATTAACAAGATCTGATGCAAACAACGTTAAAGGTTTTGATCTAATTGATTTAAGTGACATGAGCGAGACTTTCTTTGAAAATGATAGATCACCTAAATTTGTTAAAGCGTATATCACGAGTCTATATAATGTAACACTTGGTGAATTTAAAGATGAGATTAGAAATAATTTTGTAGATCTTTTTATACCATCACATGTTGCCGCTTCAAATTCATTATCTAAATTCATTAATCAAATTCAAAACATAGGTAGAAGAATAGAACCTAACATATATGAACAAGATACCTTTATAGATAAAGACATGTATGACATGGAAGAAATAGAGGATCTTTATAAGAACTACAATATTCTTCATTTATGTAATATGTATATTGATGGAATGTCTAAGGATGATGAAACAAAAGACCTTATTAAAGATAGAATAAAGAGATTGCACGATGTATGTGCATACAACTACGACAGCGAACAATGAGAATAGAGTCAATAGAATTTAAAAACTTTGCAAGTTACGGTAATTCAATTCAGCGTTTAGAATTTGAAAAAGATAATTCAGAATTATTTCTAACACTTGGAAAGAATGGACACGGAAAAACAACTATTGCTAACGCGATTGTTTTTGCGTTATATGGTAAAGTAGAAGGAGTCAAGATGGCAGACCTTCCTAATCGTATTAATAAAGAGTTGTGGGTAAAGATCAATTTAAAATGTAAAACAACCGATGTTTCGATAGAGAGAGGACTTGCTCCTGGTAAATTCGAAGTTAAACTTAACGGTATAGAATTTGATAAAGCAGGTAAGAGATCTGTTCAAGAATATCTAGAAGAAGAGATATTCGGAATACCATACCATGTATTTAAAAACATCATCATATTATCAGTTAATGATTTTAAGTCATTTTTAACAATGACGAATAATGATAAAAAGCAAATTATTGATAAAATGTTTGGTTTCTCTATTCTTAATGAAATGCAACAAAACATTAAAGAAGAGCGTAAAGGATTAAAGGTTGATATCGATGTCTACGAAAGAGAAATTACTCAATTGAATGAAAACATCACTTCAGTTAATATGAAACTTAACGAATTAATGGCAGAGTCTAATCAAAAGGACAAAGTTCGAATTCAAGAGTTAAAGACTTCACTTATTAGATATACTTCCAATAAAACCAAACTAGAAGATGCCCAGGTATCTATTTCTAAAAGTTTAGGTAATATTTCTGGTACATTAAGTTCAGCACAAGAAGATAAGACAAAATTAACTTATGAATTACAAGCTCTTAGAAAGAAATTAAGTTTGTATGAACAAAATTCATGTCCAACTTGTGAAGGTGAACTTTCAACAGAATTCCACACTGGTCGTAAAACAGAGATGTCAACGAAAGTAGAGCAGTTACCTTCTCAAATTAATATAGAAAAGGCTAAGGTTATAGAGATAGAAGAAAACATAAGCAAATTACAACAAAAAGATAGAGCAGTTCGAGACAAAGTTTCAACTATAAATACAAATATTAGAAACCTTAAAGGAGAACTAATAAAGATTAAAGATTCTTTAAATAATGGAGATAGTTTTGCACACATGCAATCCTTGATAGATGGATTTGAAATACAAGAAACAGAAAAGACTAAAACAAAAACAATAGTTAATAGTGAGTATTACTTTCTAGAAAACCTTGAAGAAATTTTAGGAGAAGATGGTGTTAAGAATCTTGCAGTTAAAACAATACTACCAGGATTAAATACAAACATAGCAGCGATGGCTTCTACTATGCACCTTTCATTCCATATAAGATTTGATGAAAAGTTTAATTGTATTATTAATCATTTAGGTGAAGAAATTAATCCACTTACCCTTTCAACAGGAGAACGTAAGAAAGCAGACTTTATTATTATCATTGCAATTATAAAAATACTTAAGTTAAGATTTCCACAATTAAACCTGTTATTCTTAGATGAGCTATTAAGTTCAGTAGATGCCGACGGTGTACATAATATTTTAAAGATATTAAGTCAAGTTATTAAAGAAAGTAAAATCAACACATTTGTGATAAATCACTCAGTGCTGCCCCATGAATTATTTGATAAAAAAATACAAATATATAAAGAGAATGGTTTCTCTAAATTTGATATAGAGACTATCGAATAACAAAACAATTAAAAGTTAACATGGCATCATATAATCAAAAATATAATTCAGACGATAGCGTAATAAGACACGTTCTTATTGGCTTATTAGCTGACTTAAATAATAAGGTTTATTTTTATCGACAATTAAATGAAAAAGATAGAGTAGTTATTGATATTCCATTCTATTATTCAATAACAGGAGATGATCAGTTCTTAAGAGATAATTTCTTATTTACAACCCCTTCAGGAGCAGACTGTCATCCAGATATGGCATTTGCTGATGGAAACTACGATGTTGTTCCTAGAGGAGTAGTTAATTTAACAGGTATGTCAATAGACTCTGGAAAGTTAATTAATAAAAGAAATATGGGAACTTATACTAAGTTAAACTCAGATGGAGCAATGGAAGGTTACTCAACTGAGTTTGAGATGATTCCTATCACACTTGGCGTAGATATTGAAATATTAATCAGTTCTACATTGGATGCCTTAAAGATAACCGAGATGCTTGTCAAGGAGTTATATAAAGCAAATAATTTTAACATTGAGGTTGGTCATTTAAACGAAGCAACATACCGATTAAATTCACAATACTCAATGCCAGATGATTATGATATACAAAGACCTATAGACTTTACATTCGAAGATAAAGACAAATATAAAATTACATTTCCAATAGAGATTAATACTTCAATACCTTCATTTGATTTTGAAAGCGAAAGACATGCTGGAAACAGAATGTATGAAATTAACTCAACTGTAGTGCCAGCAACTGGTAATTTAAGTTCAGTTGGAGCAGATTCTTCTTCCGGTGGTAAAATAAGCATACCTAAACATACGGGTTGTCTTGTTAGATTACCTATTAGTAGATCAGCAGGTAGTAATCCAGATCCTAGTGGAGTATTGCATATTATAACAGCAACTTTAAGAAACGGATCTACATTTTCGTTTGACGATAGATTACTTGAACAACCACATGCATTTGATTTATCAAACACAGTTGGAAGAATAAAAGCACAAGGAACCTTAGATGGATTAGTTGGATATAATTCAAGATCAATGTTAACTAACCCTAACGGAGACATACAATTGTACGAACCTAATTATAAATTCACAATAGATTCTGTATCTAAAGGAATATCTGCATTAGATGGAACTTATATAAGAATGATAGGTATTTTAGATGATAATGGCGATGGTATTCCATTTAATCCAACAAATAGTCCGGGAACATTCTGTGTTTAATTATTGAATAGACCCTAAATAACAAAGATATATAATAAAAATAAAAACAAATCAACATGAAGACTAATATTTTAGCCCCATTTATAAAAACTGAAGATTCTTTCAAGTTCTACGTTAACGGTAGAGTTTTTGAAATGAATAACAATATTATAACAGAAACAGAATCTATTGATTCTAACTTAAGTAACGCTATTGCTGCTTTTGAATCTTTTGAATTCTCAGCAAATTCAGTAAAATGGTTCCACGGAGCTTCTAAATTTACTTATAGTTTAACAGAAAACACATTCTCAATAGGAGATGTAGTTATTGAAAACTTCACAAAACACGTATTATCTTCTGGATTAGTAAGATATGCAAATAAAGGAACTGCAGATTTATTCGAATCTTTACCATCAATGATAGAGAATTTCGTATCTTTAGATTTCGTAGCAACTTTTGAAGGAAAAAACAATATTGTTAACTTATTTAAAATCGAAGAAAAGGTTTATGTTTCTAGATTTAACACTTCTAACAAAATAGCTAAGTTCTTCGAAGCTACTAACGCAAATGCAGCAGTAGATTTCGTAACAGAGCAAACTGGTTTATCAGCAGCAACATTCTTAAATGAATTAGTTACAGGACAAGCACAGGAAATAGCTCAAAACGAAGCAACAATAAAATCATATCAAGATATGGTTGCATTCTTAAAAGATCAAAGAGGTTTATTAGCTGAAGCTGATAAGTCAATTCCAGAAATAAAAGCTGCAGATTCTTTAATCAATGAAGAAATTACAACTTGGGAAACTAAGATTTCAGAATTACAAGCATAACACTGTTTAACAATACATGAAGAGAGACCCTAACCGGTCTCTTTTTTATTTTAGAAACAAAACTACAATTAAGTGTATAAGTTTAAACAAATAAAAATTAATTAATTTGGCTCGTAAAAAAAATTATCTAAATAACAAAGACTTCTACGCTGAGATGGTTCTCTCGAAGGATGCTGATGTACTAACTAAGACTGCAGAAAAGATGTTAATTCTTTTAGCAGAAAAAACTATCAATAAAATGAGATATGTAAGTGAAGATGATCGTAATGATTGTTTACAATTCGCTATGCTAGATCTTCTTAAATATTGGAGAAACTTTAACCCTAAATATCCTAATGCTTTCGCATACTTTACAGAAATTGCAAAGAGAGGATATGCTAAAGGATGGAATAAAATACATCCACAGAAATACAAAGGAACTATCTCTATTGGAGGTAACTCTGGAGGAGGCGAAGGAGAAGGTTCAGGTATCTACACTATATAAATGTCAATAAAAAACCTCAAACCAACAAAAAATTCAGGATTCAGTCAAGGGTATTATGTACCTATATTTCCTGAAAAATACGTAGGACCAACTCCAATAATATATAGGAGTTCATGGGAACGTAAGTTTTGTATATGGTGTGATAATAATGACAAGGTATTAAAGTGGTCTAGTGAACCTGTTGAAATTAAATATTGGTCTAGACAAGATTCAAAGGCTCATAAATATTATCCAGACTTTTACTTTAAACAAATACAACCTGACGGCACGACGTTAGAATACATTGTTGAAATTAAACCAAAGAATCAGATAACTAAGCCGCAACCTCCAAAAAAACAATCTAAGAAAGCATTAGAATCCTATAAGTTCCTCGCTGAGGCATACATTAAAAATATGGATAAATATAATGCAGCCAAAGAGTTTTGTGATGGAAGAAATTACAAATTCATTGTGCTAACAGAAGATACTATATTAAATGGGTTACGTTAAAAAAACTATAAAGCAATTAATCAAAGATGCAGGTAGCAAGAAACAAGCTAGATCTGCATCTGAGAAATGGTTTAAAGAAGGCGAATCATCTAGATCTCTGAATGAAGTAAAACAAACAAGATCCAGATTTGAACCTGGTAAAATATATGTATTTGACTATACACCCGTAACAAAGGATTTACCTTGGTTTGATAGAAAGCCTCTCGTTTTAGCAATAGAACATAAAGGTGAAAACGATCTAGGTATTAATTTAAATCTATTACCTGTTAGTATAAAAGAAAATCTATTAGATGATTTATATGATAGGATGGAAGGTCAAATTAATAACGCAACATCAGGTAAAAGAGCTTATAATGCATCGAGACAGGCTCCTTTAAGAATAACGTACGAAGGAATATCATCGTATCTAAAGAGATTTGGATATGATTTTGCAATTAGACAGTATATTCCTACAGGAAAATCAAGACAAAGTGTTATTAGCTATACTAAGTGGCCGGAAATCGCTTTATGTGATTTTATTAAACTAAACGGAACAACAGTGACACAAATTAGAAGAATGTTTTTCAGCTAATAAAAACAGAATATATAAACAAATATAATAAAGTAATAACTATGGCAGGATTCGTAGATAGAAATGGCCCTTTAAGTTACAATAAGAAATCGTTCACATTAAAAGACTCACTTAAGAAGTTATCTTCTTTTGGTATGTTTTATGATGATCTAGTACTTAGACAATCACAATCGATTGGACCGATGGAAGATGAGATAGGGTACGGTCAGATGAACCAAATGGGTATTGACAATGATGACATGTATGGCGCTTTTGCAGCGTTATCTATGGCAGACACAAACATGCGTAAGAATATTCCGTTCTTCGATCAAGGTTACGAAGGTAAACGTGATGAACTAAGAGCATTTTCAACGTATGACGAAATTGAAGACATACTAGATATCCTTTGTGATGAGTCTATTGTTTATGATAACAAAAACTTTTTCGTAAATCCTGAAATAATAGGAATGGATGTTTCGGAAGATGTAACTAAATACCTTAATAAATCATTTAGAAATATTTACCAATATTTTGGTTTTACACAAGATCAATCAGCATGGTATTATTTTAGAAAATTCTTAGTAGATGGTTATTTATCATTTGAGATTATATATAGTCCGGATCAAACTGAGATTATAGGTTTTAAAGAAATAGATCCAATTACATTAGTACCAGGATATAACAAAGAAGATAAGAAGAAAGTTTGGACTCAATTCAAAGACGATCCTATCAAGGAGAGAGTCTTGTATGACTCTCAAATCATTTATATCTCTTATTCATCTATTACCACAGCATCTAGAGTTAGTTACTTAGAACGTCTTGTAAGGTCTTTTAACTTAATGAGAATTATGGAACACACCAGAGTTATTTGGGCTGTTACTAATTCATCTTACAGAATGAAATTCATTATACCAGTTGGTGGTAAATCTAAAACTAGAGCAAAACAATCTTTAGCTCAGTTAATGAATAACTATAAAGAAGTTGTAGATTTCGATTGGGAATCTGGAACAATGCATACTGACGGTAAACCAATGTTACAATTTAACAAAGAATACTGGTTACCTTCTAAAGACGGTGAACAACCTGAAATAGAAACATTAGGTGGAGAAGGTCCTGAATTAAGCGACACAGAAGCACTTAAATATTTCTCAGATAAACTTAAAGCAGTTTCTAAGATTCCATTTAACAGATTCATGTATGAAGACGGTGGAGGAGACTTTAACTTAGCAGCAGATGGTATGATTAGAGATGAAATCAAATTCTCTAAATTTATTAAAAGACTAAGATCAGTTTTCCAAGAAATATTAGTTAAACCACTACACATTCAAATGTGTCTTAAATACCCTGAATTTGCAGATGATCCAGCTTTTAAAACGCAAATATCTTTACAATTTATTGAAGAGAATATGTTTGCAGAACTTAAACACATGGAAATTATGGAACGTAGAATTAACTTCGTTTCAGATCTTAAAGATTCATTAGTTGAAACAGATCCAGAAACTATGGAAGAAACATCATACTTTGATCAAGACTTCTTAGTAGACCGTTACTTAAAACTAACACCGGATGATAAAGCAGCAAATGACGCATATAAAGCTCGTAAAGCAGCTAAAGATGCTGAAGAACCTGAGGTAGATCCTATGGATTTAGGAATTTAAAATTATAAACAATAAAATGAAACACGTAAAATTATTCGAACAGTTTGTTAATGAAGCAAAGACTTTAGATAGAAAAGCCATGATGTCTTGGTTTAAAAGTAAAGGAAGAGACTTCGTAAAAACAAGTGAAGAGTTCAACGGTGAAGAATCAGGAATCTGGTTAAGTAAATCAGATGGTGATAAACAAATAGATCGAAGCGTATCAACTGCTAAGTTTGATAATGGAGTATTAAAGTCTTTTAGAAAGCAAGCTGCTGATAGGGGATGGGAAATAACATTTTACGATGATTCAACTATAATGTGCTGGCCTGATTCAGTATTATCTGAAGCTGTTAAAGTAACTCCAGAATCAGATATTAAAGTAGATGACTATACTACTGATGATTCTCAAGAAATTAAAGCAGTTGAAATTGTTGGAGCTATTGTAAGTTCTGATACTGAAGACGAATTTATAGAATACTTTTACGAGACATACGGTCAAGGAGCATTTACAGAGACAGATATATTTACTTTGATAAAGTATTATAATGAGTATGTAGAAGAAGTTACTGCCATAGAAACAGAGAAAGAAGAAGAAGAGAAAGAAAATCCAACAGCAGATGGAGATGAAGATTCAGGAGATTCTATCGATGATGAAATAGCAGCATTAGAGAAATAAACAAACTTTTTAAAAAGGACACTTTTTAATGAAGATATATAATCCAAATATAATAAAATAATAAAATGATCAAAAAAGACTTATTAATCTTAGAAAGATCTTCTTCTAGTTTAGATTTAAAGAACGAGAATGGGATTTACGTATTAGAAGGTATTTTCGGCGAGTTAGATAAAAAGAATAAAAACAATAGAATCTACACAGCAGAAGAGTATTTACCACAAATCGAATCGTTACAAGACAAAATTAAATCTTCAAAATTATTAGGTGAATTAGATCATCCTTCTAACTTTGATGTATCTTTAAAGAATGTATCTCATGTTATCGAGGAAATTACATACGATAAAGAAAACAAGCAAATTAAAGGACGTATTAGATTATTAGATACCGATGCAGGTAGACAAGCTAAGGCTTTAGTAGATGCAGGTGTTCCTTTACAAATATCATCTAGAGCAGCAGGAGCTGTTGAAGAGAATGGTACTGTAAAAATCAAACAACTATTTACATATGATTTAGTTGCTGATCCAGGATTTGCCAACGCAGAATTAACAAGAGTTAATGAATCTTATGGATTTGGTAATGACTCTGACATATTAATATATGAAATAGGTGCTAGTGCATCACAAATTAACGAAACCAAAATAGAAAATAAAGAAACAGAAACAATGGCAGAATCAAAATTCATCACTGTTGAGGACTTTAATAAATATTCGAAATATCTTTCTGAAGAAATTAAGTCTATTAAAGAGTCTCTAACAGAAGCAAGCGAAAAAGGTAATGAAACAGAATTAGCAGAAATAAAAGAATACACTAGCTATTTAGCTGAAAAATTAGATCAATCAATAAAGTACGCAGAGCATATCGCTGAAAAGACTGATCAAAATATTCAGTATACAGAACATGTTGCAGAAAAGACTGATCAAGTTATTCAGTATTCAGAGCATATCGCAGAAAAGACTGATCAAGTTATTCAGTATTCAGAACATGTTGCAGAAAAAACAGATCAATCAATACAGTACGCAGAAAGCTTAGCTGAAAAGGTAGATCAATCAATTCAATACTCTGAGCATATTGCTGGTGGTGTTGATAAAATTAAAGAGTATACTAATTATTTAGCAGAATCTTATAATGAAGGTGCAACAACTCACGAGAGTTTATTAGAGTATGTTGGATATTTAAAAGAAAACTTAGAAAAAGTATCTGATTACGCTGAATACGTTGCTGAAACTGTAAATTCTAATTTAATAGTAGAAGATGAAGCAGGAATTCCAGCTGAAGATATTAAAACTGATACAACTGATGTTACAAAACCTATAGTTGATGCAGAAGGAAACGTAATTGACGGAGAAGTTGAAAACGTTGAAGGTGATTTAGAACTAGACGGTGAAGGAGAAGCTGAAGGAGAAGTAGTAGCTGAAGACAGATCTGAAGATATTGAAGACGAAACCAAAGAATTAGGAGAACCTAAGAAACTTCAAGAATCTGAAGAATCTGAAGAAGAAGAAGCTTACGAAGATGAAGAAGAAGTAACTGAAGATAGAGCAAAAGATATCGAAGACGAAATCAAAGAATTAGGAGAACCTAAGGACGGTAAATTAGCTGCTAAAAACGAAGAAGTTGATTCGTTAGATGCTTACAAGAATTCAATCACTGAAAAGTTACAATCATTAATTAATAAGGCTGAAGAAAACAAAACAAAAGATCCACACTTCTTTAAATTTGTATCAGAATCTGCAAGAACAGAATTTAATGAATTAGCAACAGAAGATAAAACTAAAGTATTATCTGCAATCGAAGGAAGAGGATTCCTAACAGAAGGACAAATCTTAGGATTATGGCAAAATTCTTTATTAAACGCGGTAGTAGCAACTGACCCTAAGGTAGTTACTTTAATGCCAACTGAATATAAAGACACTTACGCTAAATTATCAGAAGCTAAAAAAGGATCAATCTTAGCACAATCTAAATACCACGTATTAGAAACTGCTTATCAAGTTGCAAATTTCTGGCAAACTAGAGACTTAAGAGATACTACAGTAGTTATGGAGAAAGTTGAAATGGTAAAAGAATCTAAAGAAGTTGAAGTAAAATCAACAATTGGATATGATACTAAGGATATAGCAGCACAAATTGCAAATAGATTTAAAAAGTAATCACAAATAAATTAAGATATATTATATAAGAGGTTGGTTAAGAGCCTCCTCTTATATTTTTAATTAGAAAAAATGAATTTTTCATTTTCCTCTAAAATAATAAGGATATATATTAATATAAAAATACAATCGATTATTAGTTAAGAAGCAAAAGACTAAAAAAGAATCGAAAGAATAAACAATAAAAAACCATTAAAAAAAATATAAAACAAAAATGGCAAATTTAATTAACGAATCTGAAGTAAGAGGAACATGGTCTCCGATCATCGAATCTGCAACAGGAATCAACGATGCTAGTAAATTAGCATGGATGTCGACTTACTGTCACAACCACAAACTTTATGAAGACGCTAACATTATGTCTTTAGATCCATCAATGAACTTAACAGGTATGGGAGCAACAGCTTTTCCATCTGCAGGAGGAAACGGATCAGGAGATAAAGCTCCATCTTTATTACCTTTAGCAATGCAAGTTGCTGCTCAAACTGTAGGTTTAGATTTAGTACCAGTAATTCCAATGGCTGGACCAATGGGATTATTATCTTATTTAGACTTTACTTATGAAGGTGGTAAATTAGACGGTGTTGTTAACCCAACTTACATCAAAACTGCAGAAGCTGCTTCTTCAGGAGATGTTGTTGAAGGAACTTCAAGATTAGACGGAAAGAACATTATCAAAATTGGTGCTACAACTGAAGCTGCTGGTGTTATTACTGTAACTTATGCAGATGCTGTATTAGTTAAAGCATTAGAAGATCACATCAAAGGATTTACAGGAGCAGATGCTGCTGGAACACCTTATTCGAGAGAAGCTGGTGAATCAACTCCTGACAAGATCATGGGATTATCTTTATTCTCTAAATCAGTTTCAGCTAAGACTTACCAAGTTGCAGCTGCTGTTACTAGAGAGCAAGTTCAAGATTTAAAGCAATTCGGAGTAGATGCTGTAGCTCAAGTTGAGTCAGTATTAACTAACGAATTAACACAATCTATTAACCAGCACATCTTAGGTTCTATTAGAACTTTAGGAGCTGATAACGTTACTGCATTCGGATCATCTTTTGATATCGCATTATCTGCAGCATCTGCATTAACTGGAGGAGATACTGTAGCTTCGGCACACAGACAAATCTTAACTCAAGTTTTAGCAGCAGCTAATTTAATCGCTAACAGAGGACGTAGAGGAGCAGGAAACTTCGCAGTAGTTGGAGCACAAGTTGCTACAGTATTACAAGCAGTTTCTGGTTTCGTTGCAAATCCAATGGCTAACACTATTTCTCAATCGGCTGGAGCAATCTATCCATTAGGATCAGTTGCTGGGATTAACGTATATACTGACCCTACATTAGCATGGTCAGATATGTCAGTATCAGTTGGAAGAAAAGGAGACGGAAACGGACCTGGATTAGTATTCATGCCTTATTTAATGGCTGAATCAGTACAGACTATCGCTGAAGGAACTATGGCACCAAAGATCGCTGTAAAATCTAGATTTGCATTAGTTGAAGCTGGATTCCACGCTGAAACTCAATATGTTACTTTTAACGTAACTGGATCATGGTCTAACTTAATCAACTTAGTATAATTCTAAGTTTGATTAATTAATCATATAAATCTTTAAGAAAGGGTAACATTAATTTGTTACCCTTTTTTTGTGAATATATACTTTATAATAAAGACATAAAAATTATAACAAATTATGATAGATAAATTCGAGAATTGGTTTAACAAGATCAATGAAAAATTAGTAAGTGAAGAAGTTTCAGAGGTTCCCGTTGCTACAGATACTACTACAACAACCGGAGAAACAACAAATACTGACACTGTTGGGAGAAAAGGAATAATGAGTGATGTTGATGCTATAATGACTTCATTAGATGCGTTATCCGTTGAATTGACAGAGTCTTTAAATGAAGATTTATTAGATAAAGCAATAGGAGGAGCTGCTGTTATAGGAGGTGGTATAATTGCAGGTTTAGGTCTTGCCGCTAAGAGAGCGTATGACTATAAAGTAATTGCACCTAAGGCTAAAAAAGCACAAGACTCAGTTAATAAAATGTCTATTAAGATTGCAGGAATCGAAGTTAAATTAGATGCTGCAGACGGAGATATGAAAGATAAAATTAGCAAAAAAATAGAGGCATCTAAGAAACAAAGAGATTCTTTACAACAGAATGTAGATGATAAATTTGGAGATAAATCATCACCTGTTAAAAAGGCTTTATCTATTTCTAAGAAAGAAGGTAAGATGGCTGTATTAAATATAACAATGGGAGAAGGTACTCCAGAACAAAAAGCTGATGCGAAGGCACAAATAACTAAATTAAAAACTGCGATAATACAGGATGAGGCAGACTTTAAAAACGCTCAACCCAGTCAAGAAGCAACAGATGATTTAAAATCAGCAGTTGATAAGGAAGACGCAGACAAGGGTAAAGGTGAAGAAACAGAAGATGAAGAAACAGAAGATGAAGAAACTAACGATGTTGATCCAAACTCTAAAGATGGAAAATTAAAAAGATTAAAGGACTTATTAGCTAAAGCCGAAGAGTCTGGTATAAAATCTAAAATAGATACAGTAAAAGATCTTATTGATAGAGTATCTGCAAAAGAATCTTGGCAAGTTAATGGAACTGGATTAGGTATGATGTTAGAATCTGAGATAGTTAAATTAGAAATGGCATATACATTAAATGAATCTAGACATCAAAACTTTGATATTAAAACAAGATTCTCTAGTTTACTTTAAGATTTAGAATTCTTACGAACAATTTTTAAAAACTCTTTCTGTTGATTCATTAAGAGTTTTTTTACGTGTTTTTGGAAGAGAACTGAAGATTCCCATATTCTAGAATCTATACTTCCACCTAAAGTATCGTGATATTCTGGATGAACAAAGTTTTCTGCACTAAAATCATTTATATTAGATCTAATGTCTTTATCACTAAGTGCACACTTCCAATCAATAGTATCGTAACTTTCTTTTAACTCTTCCATTTTAACAAATTCGGAAGTAGACCAATCAAAGTATAATTTATCAAAACGATCTACATGTCTATGTCGACATACCTCAAATATGATATGCAAGAACTGATCATCCTGGGCACGTTCCTTTATAATAGGATGTTCTAATAATAATCTACGCTGCTGTTTTGAGATAGAGTCGTATCGAACCCCGTACCTATTCCTAGGGTAAGGTCCACCGGTTCTCTTAATGTTAGGATATTTTTTATTGTATGCCATATAGTATATTTATCTGAAACATTTCACAATACCTTTGTATAATATATCTAAACATATACTAGATGATTCACGCATTATTTACAGAAAAATACAGACCTAAAAACCTAGAAGATTTAATATTACCAGAAAGAGTAATGTCAAAGTTCAAAGATGGTTTATCGCAAAACATATTACTTGCAGGATCTCCTGGTACTGGTAAAACATCTACCGCAAAGGCGATAGTTCAACAATTTGATCTACCATACCTTTATATTAACGCATCTACAGATACTTCAGTTGATGTTATTAGAACTAGAATTACAGATTTCTGTTCAACTATGTCTATATTAGATGACAGAGATAAATTTAAAGTAGTTATATTAGACGAGGTTGATGGAGTATCTGACCAATTCTTTAAAGCATTAAGAGCTACAATGGAAACATTTGCATCAAACTCTAGATTTATAGCAACTTGTAATTACATTAATAAATTGCCAGATCCTATTCTTTCTAGATTTGAAGTAATTAATTTTGACTTTGATAAATCAGAAGAAAATGAATTAACAAAGAAGTATATTAGAAGAGTATATGATATCTGTAAAAAAGAAGAAATGACAATAGAGAAACCAGCATTGGTTGAATTTGTTAAACGTAACTTTCCAGATTTAAGAACAACTCTTAATAAACTACAAGGATATAAGACTCAAGGAACTACTAACATTACAGTAACTGATGTTAAGAAATTTAATTCAGTTTATAAAGATGTATTTGAATTAATATTCCACGAAACAGACCCTATCAAGAACTATCAACAAATCGTTGGAGAGTATTCAAATAGAGTTGATGATGTACTACAAACGTTAGGAGATGAATTTATACAATACATCCAGGCTGAAAAACCATCAGCGGTTAGATTTATTCCACAGATTGCAGTTACAGTAGCAGAACACCAAGCTCAACGTAACCTTGTAATAGACCAAGTCATCACCCTACTTTCCTGCGTATATAAACTCCAGGAAATAGTTAGACAATAGTTTTTTTATGTCGCAAAAAAGGTTTATATTTACATATAACAAATAAAAACACACCAATTATGAAATTAGGTAAACATACATTAATAATAGACGGTAACTACTTCTTACATAGTAGATTATTCGTACTGCCTAGACCGAAAGGCAAACAATTACTAGAAACTAAAGATAGTCAGGCAAGTTTAATGCGTAAGTTATGTATTGATTTTGCATCTGAGTTACGTAGAATGTCAGGATTTGTAGATCAGGTTGTAGTTGCCGTAGATGCTAAATCATGGCGTAAAGATCTATTTCCAGAAGCACAATATAAAGGTACAAGAACATATGATGATTCAGTTAACTGGGCCGGTGTTTTCAGTACATATAAAGAATGGCAAGACATCTTAGAAAAACAAGGTGTTGTAATTCACCAAGTACAAGGTGCAGAAGCAGATGATGTTATGTTCGGTTGGTCTACTCAATTAAATAATGAAGGTAAGAATTGTATCGCTTGGACAGGTGATCGTGATTTAATTCAATTAGTTAATTATAATAAAGCAACAGATGCATATACTTTATGGTATTATAACTCTAAACGTAAGCTTATTACATTCGAAGGTTTCGAAGAAGTTTTAAACGAAAGAGCTACAGATACTATGACTAATGATGATTTAATGTTTAACATGAATTCAAACACCGTTATGCATGATCAGATGAAACAAAACCTTACAGATTGGGCACTTAAGAATAGTGTTACCTTTGAAGAAATCAATTGCGATGATTTCATATTCACTAAGATATTACAAGGTGATAAAAGTGATAACATTAAAAGTGTTGTATCTTGGACAAAGACTGCAAAGTCTGGTAAAATCATGAATTATTCTATTACAGAAAAGAATGCACTTAAAATCCTAGATCAGTATAAAGAATTAAATGGCGGCTTTGCAATAGATGATTTCTTTAATAAAGATAGCGTAGATAGTCTTGTTAGTATTATACATAAAGTTATTGATAAATCTACAATAGAAGAAATCAAAGGTAGATTCAATCAAAATCTAGATCTTATGTTGTTGCATTTCAATACTATACCAGATCCTATTCAAAAAGAAATCTATAAAGCTATTGAAACTGATTTTAATGTAGAACCTATCTTTCCAAAATTAACTAAGATGGAAGTAATATTAGAAGGAACCGATTGGTTACAGAAAAAAGGAGCAAGTGCTCCCGGAGGATACGATCCTTTTGCTGGATTAAAAACCCCTGAAACAAAAGTAACAAGTAGCAGTAAAATATCAAACGAGTTATTCTAAAATATGCTAGACGAAACAAAATTATTTGACTTCATGAAAATCATGTTCACGAAGCAAAAAGATTATCACAACATAAAAAACTATAATAAGAAGAGACACCATTTTATGGTTAATAGATTCTTCGCAATTAAGTTCCCATCAAATGCACAGTTATTTAATGTTAATGGAATAAATCCTATTGCAGTGATTGATAGCTGGGCATCAGTGGCTTCTCGATTTAAAGGAGTTCCTCGTTGGGTTTATACAAAAACAAAGAAATCTGCAAAGAAAGCGGCCTCTACTAAAGGCAAATATATACCAAGTGATGAAGCAATTCGATTTTTCATAGATAAAAATGAAATAGGAATGCGAGAATTTAAAGAACTAGAGAAGTTCGCACAAACAGAATTATACACATCACTTAAATCGATCGAAGGATCTATGAAAGTGTATTAATATAAACAAAATGAATATTAGTAGCTTCCCGACCGCAGTCGACGTAACACTACATAGATACAACCACCTGGATAACCGCCTTTGGACCCAGGTTAAAAATCAGTTAGATTATGTTGAAGTAGATGAAATGTCCGTAGTGGTGACCTTATCACAACTCTCAGCATTACTCGATAATAACTATATGCCTATGATTCATCGAATTAAATCCACAGGCGTTGATTCTCTACATAAGCAAGTAAACTCACCTTATTTCATTTATATGATGTGTGTTGACATGCCAAATCTACAATTAATTAAATTAACACTTAGTCATGATAAGAAATTCTCAAGATTAATAGAATCAGACGGTATGAAGATTTTAAAGTTTGACTTTAGAATACTATCAATGACTATAAAACTTTCTGACATATTTGAAGAAGAGGATCTTAGAATAATTAATCCTGTATTAGAGTCTTTAGGTATATTAGAAGAAAATGTACCTTATGCCAGATTAAAAATAGTAGAATTACTTGATACTTTAGATAATTGGGTAGAACTTGAAATGGAAAATGATTTAATAGAAGGAGAACCAGACGCAGTTCCATTAATTACAACAATATTAGATTTAATAGACATTAAAGTTGAGGGAGATAACCCGGTAACGCTACTAGTTACGGATTATTGATATAATTTTCTGAATATATAGATTAAATAAACCTTTTTAATGAAATTATTTAATAAATTTGGAAAAAGAGAAGCATTAATCTATATTATAGTTGTGCTATGGATCACTATGGGAATATACGCAGCAATTAAGGCATCGAGTCTTACTGATTTAGCAGTATATTTTGGATCTTTAACAGCGTATGCCGCTACTTATATATGGGCTGAATCAAAAAGGCCAAGTACTAAAACTGGTATTATGAGTAAGGGACCAATGTCTCGTAGAGAACTTATGATATATGTTGTAGTTTTTATATGGGCAATAGCAGGTATGGTATCTATGTATTTTGCAGCATCTCTTAAAGACCTTTCTATTTATTTCGCATCGTTAACAGGATTTGTGGCTTCATGGATCGCTGGTGAAAAAATTAAACCAGAAGACGAAGTTAATCAAAATATTAAAAGATAATGGTTACAGGATTTACAGCAACAGAATACGGTGATTTCTTAATCGCTAAATTAAACAAACCTTATTATGATACAGTTAAAATAATAGACTGGGAAATAATAGTAGGAATACAGAACTATAAAACAGTAGGTACTATTTCAACAGAAACAGGATCACCTATCGTTAGTGGAACTTTAACGCAATTCACACAGTTTACAATTGGAGATAGAATCGTTATAGGAAACACAACATTCGAAATACAGACTATAGATACTCCAATACAAATAACTTTAACAACAGCCCCTACTTTTACAACTACTGGAATTGAATTTTATATTCCACCTGCTGCTAATAATTATTTTGAATATGAATATCGATGGTCAACTGATAACGAGCAGTTCTCAGAATTAAGACCTTTAAACAAGCAATTAGCATTTTCTGATTTAATGGGATTAACATTTGATCCAAAGAAACCTTTATGGATAGATGTTAGAGGAGAAGTTGCTGCACTTTCATCAGGTAATACAATAACTATTATATCAGTAAATTATACATTAGAAACTCAAGCAGGAGCGGTAGTTAGTTGTCCTCAGTTTTGTGTTGAATGTTCAGATCCTTTCGCAATGTATGGATGTGCTAATGTTATTGAATGCATTGATGATAATTTATTTAAGCCATACGATTTAAATAAATCAACAAACTTATATAAACAACTTGTCAGTATGACTAATAATATATTTGGACATGAAGTTCAATATTTTAGAACTGAGCCTGATGCAAGAACTGAAGATGTTCATTTAATGGAATATTCTTTACATAATGTTGTAGATAAAAAAGCAATAAAGATATTAGTACCAGATAATGAATTCCCAGATGAAGCGATGACTTTCGATATATTCGGAATGGAATTTGCAGAATTTGAAATTCATATAGTAGGAGGAGAGTTTGAGTCAGTATTTGGTCAAGGTAAGTCTCCAAGAAGTAAGGATTACATGTTTATTCCACTAATTAATAGAATGTATGAAATTAATTCACTATCAATTGCAGATGAATTTAATCAAACATCGTCATATTGGAGATGTAAACTAGTTAAATACCAAGACAGATCATCAGTTATTAAAAATGAATTCGAAGTAGACACTGATACTTTAATAACAGGAGTAGAAGAAGTATTTGGAGAAAGACAAAAAGAAGAACAAGAAAAAGTAACAAACCCAAAACAATTCAAAACAGTTACAACAACATATAGAGATGGTATTAGAGGTTTTGTAGATAGAGGGTTAAGTATAAAAGAGTATGACTTAAAAAACAGATGGACTGTTGTTAGTAAAAACTACTATGATTTATCTAAAATAAAAAAAGACAGAACTGGAGTTGAATACTCTGTAAAATCTGAATTATCAACAACAGATAACTTAGCAACAACAATGTGGTTTTCTCCACAGTTCGGCGCTTCGGATTCAAATGAATATGTATTATTTGGAGATCTAGCGGCAATTGGAGGATTTAAACTATTTGTAAGCAACAATAAGTTTAGAGTAAATGCAAATGGTGTTAATTATGAATTCCTTCACGGAATAAATCTACAAAAAGGAGAATGGTATGGTTTAGTATTAAACATAAACAATAAATTCTTTCAAACATCGCTTTCATTATATAGATTAGACTCTAATATAAATACAGGAACAACTGTAGGATCACGTCCTCAGGATTCAAGTAACGATTTAATAGAAGAATACACAGGAACATTGGAACTAGGTCAACCTATGCAATGGAACGTAGATTCTAATTACCACATAAGAGGTAACAATACATATATGACAAACATTAGAGTATTCACAAGTGTTATAGAATACGAACAACATCATAATATATTAAACCAATATGTAGTAAGAGACAATCAATTATCAATTCTTATAGATAATGCAATTCCAAGTTTAGGGTATCAGAGATTCAAGAGTGTCAGATAAAATTTGAATAAATAATCTATAACAAAATATTGAAATATGCCAGAAGAAAATAAAAGTATTAAGTCGCAAGCAGAAGATATTAGAAAAGAGCTAGATGACTTAATAGGAAATAATGACCCAATAGAATCTGTAATAGAAACAGATCCTGAATTACCTGCGAAGAGAGATCTTCCAGTTAAAATGTCTTATTCTCAACTTAAAGCAAGCGCTAGTAAAAAAGCTTCTAAAACTATTACAAGTTTAATGAAATTTTATCTAGATGAGGATATTATAGAGAAGGATGAATATATTGTAGCAAAGAAAAAGATAGATGAGATGACAATGTCTTCTTTAATCTATCAACTACAAGCAGGTGAAAGAGCTCTTACAACTCTTTTAGAAACAATAGAAGACGGTGAAATCGCTCCAAGAATGTTTGAAGTTCTAGCAACTTTACAAAAGTCAATGTTAGATATTATCAAATCCCAAACGATGTATTTAATGGCAGCTGAAGAAGGTGCTAAGAGAATGGCAAGAGATATCGAATTATACAAGAAAAGAGACGATACTCGTGAAATTAGCGAAGCATCCGGAAATAAAGGAGGACATCAATCAAGCGAAACAGTACAGAGAGGTACTAAAGATCTAATGAGAATGATTCAAGACGGAATACAGGATGATCAGATTGAAGACGCTGATGAAATAACAGAAGAATAAATATGGCAAATGACTCATACGTAGGCGATAATCGCTGGATCCCTCAGGGACAGTCAGCTGATGACGCTGGTAAACTAATCTGGTCAACTAAAAGTATCAACGAGTTGATGCTAGCACTTGATCAAGGATATCGACCTTCGGTATCTATGCCTTTTTATGAAGGTAAGCAGTTTTTACGTAGAGGTAATATTGTATTTGAATGGACAGACGCTGAGATTACAGAAATGGCGAAATGTGCTCATGACATTGTTTACTTTGCAGAAAAGTATGCTGTTGTTATGACAGATAACGGAGTTCAGCAGGTTAAGTTAAGAGATTATCAAAAGCAAATGCTAAGAGATTTTCAACATAATAGATTTAATATTGTGTTAGCCTCTAGACAGATGGGTAAAACTGTAACAGCATCTATATTTAATGCATGGTACCTTACCTTTAATTTTGATAAAACAACTTTATTGCTTGCAAACAAATCGGAATCAACCAAAGAAATTATAGATAAAGCGAAGATAGTTTTAGAAAACTTACCTTTCTTTATGAAGCCTGGAATTATCAAGTATGATGTAATGAATGTTCGTGCAGATAACGGATGTCGTTTAGTTGGACAATCAACAACGGCAAAGTCTGGTATTGGTTTTACTATTCATAATTTATACCTTGATGAATTTGCACACATACACCCTACTATCGTAGATTCATTCTATGAAAATGTATATCCAACGCTATCAGCATCTAAGATATCGAGAATCAATATAACTTCAACTCCAAATGGATTTAATAAGTTTTATGAAATTTACGCGGATGCAGAGAAAGGAAACAATGAATATAAGGCAACAAGAATTGATTGGTGGCAGCACCCTGATAGAGATGATGCATGGTATAAAAGAGAATTAGGAAATTTAGGATCTGAAGATTCTTTTAATAGACAGTATGGAAATGAATTTACAAGTTCATCTAGTTTATTATTAAGTCCAGGTACTATGAAAAATATCAGATCAAACGCACAGATATTTAAATGGTATGATTTCGAAGAATTCGACAATATACACATAGACACTAAAGGATATTTAGGATTTAGTCCAGACTTCGATCCAGAAGATGCAGGAAATTCACAGAAATATTTTATGTTTTCTGTAGATATCGCTGAAGGAAACGGAGGAGACCATTCTGTAATTAATATGTTTGAGGTAGAACCTATGGAAGATATTGATATAGAAAACTTTATAAGTCCTGGTGCAATGTATGACTTTTTTAAATTAAATCAAGTTGGAGTGTTTAGAAGTAATGAACATCCTATTGAGGACTTTGCAAAGATATTATATACACTAGCACTTGATATATTCAACTCAGAGAACACCAAGTTGATTATAGAGTACAATACTTATGGAAGTATATTATTACAGTATTTAAGTACAGTGTTTCCTGGACGTAACGATTTTGAAGACGAGATGGTATTGAGATTTAAACACAGGCATGATTCAAAGGTTTTAAAACCAGGTATTAGATTAAAGAGTGATAACAAATCAGTATTCTGTCAAAACTTTAAAAAGCAAATAGAATTAAACAAAATCAAAATTAATGATATAGTAACTGTACAAGAAGCAAGTTTATTTGGAGTACTTAGAAATAATAGTTACGGAGCACAAATGGGGCACGATGATATTATCATGACCGCCGTTACTGCTACTGAATTCTTTGGCACAACAGATTACGCAGACTACGTGGAAGAGCTATTAGATATTATAGACCATGATAAAGTTAAACTAATGGAAAAGATACTATATAAGGATAACACAGAACAAGGAGATTTACAGTTCGATATTTATGATTTACTGTAATACTCACAGAATAACAATGATATATAATAAAAGAAAAAAAAATAAAAATATAATATTATGGCATTAAGTCCAAATTTATTACAATTTAAATCGAGTGGAGTATATCGTTTAGAATTTGACAAGTCACAGACTGCAAATATAAACGTTGAAACATTAAGATTAATTACAGGTCACTCAAGAAAAGGACCTTACAATTCACCAGTTTTAATTTCAAGTGTTGAAGATTTTACTAACGTATTCGGAACAATTGATAAGAAACTAGAAAAGAAAGGAATGTTTTTCCACAGATCTGCATTAGAAGCTCTTTCAAGAGGACCTATATTAGCGTTAAACCTTTATAAGTTTACATCAGCATCTAAATCAGCTTACGCAAAACCAGTTTCTAACGGAAACCAGGTAGGAACAGAATCAGCACCGTTAAATCCTTTATCAAATTCAGGAGTTTCAGAATATACAAACTTTTTTGATAATGATAAGTTTATGGTACCTTCTGATTCAAAAGTACTTGCTGACTTAGCAAACGAAGGAGTAGCTAAATCAAACGCAATTAACTTTGTAAATATCAAGCAACAAGCTGTAACAGTTTTTATTAGAAAAGCAGCAGATGTAAAAGCTTTTGATATTAATGCAAGAGATTGGTATGGTGAAGGTAATGTACCTGAATTCATGAATGATTTCGATTACATATCAGATTTCATGGTAGATGTTTTCGTATTTAAAGGAAACTTCTCTGATGTATCAGCTGATCCAGTATATGGAGCTTACTTTAACGCAGACGGATTAGACAAATCTAAATTAGCAGAATTTGCTAACTTAAGACAAGTTACTTTAGAAGCACAATACACAGGATCTTTAATCCCAGGATTTAAAGATTTAGAAGGAAGAAACCTATATGTTGAAACAATGGTAAACTCTGAAGCAAGAAAGACAGGTTTATTCTGTGCAATTGATGAAGACGCAGTAATCAACGAAAATGGAACTGAAATAGATTTAGTAGGACATAAAGCTTCTACACCAAACACTCAGTTACTATCTTATAAAATAAATGCAGGTGATAGAGAAGTTGCAGAAACTTTAGAAGGAGTATCTCACCAAGTACCAACAGTAGATGGTAACGGAGATCCAGTATTAGACGGTAACGGAGATGCAGTAACTGAAGAAGGTAAAACAACAGGAGTATACGCAAGTAATGGTTCTCAATTTTCAGTTGATTTCGCAACAGCTGCAAATACACCAGCAACTTTCGCTATATCAGCAGGAGACTATGTTAAATCAGCAGTTACTGATAGATTAGCAAAAGTAAAGAGAGTATCTAAAGCAGGATCAGTATACAACGTATATTGTGATGTTGCAGTAGAATTAACATTCTCAGATAAATTCTTTAAATCATGGGAAGAAGCTACATCGCACTATGCACCATTTGCATTACCAGGAGCTACTTTAGAAGATCAGACAATAAGTTCTGCTCTAGACGCATTAAAAGGAGGAACAGGATTATACGCTGGATTAATTGATAAAGACTTAATTGACTTTAGATATGTTGTAGATACATTTACATCAAACGATGGAGAGCTACAAAATAAGCACCAGTTATCAGATTTAGCGCAAGCAAGACAAAACGCTTCTGCTATCTTAAATGCACCAACTGTTGCAGATTTTAAAAAATCAACAAACCCTTCATTTACAAACGCAAACGGAGAGTTTAAAGTAGAGTATATCGCACAAGGAGGAAATTTAGATAAAAATCCAACTAAGACATATTCTTTACCAAGTATTTTAGAAGGAGCAAATTATGCATTCTACTACGGACCTGGTTTATTAGTATCAGACGGAGGTAAAGACTTAATAGTTCCACCAGCAGCTAATGTATCAAATAACTTTTTAGATAAATATACAAGCGCTCAACCATGGTCGATCGTTGCAGGTCCAAGAAGAGGAGTTGTAGGAGGATCAGGATTAAAAGGAGTAGAATATGCTTTTGATAAAAATGATAGAGATGTATTAGAGCCTTTCGGAATCAATCCAATTGTATTTCAAAGAGGAGTAGGTCTTACTATTTTAGGAAACAAAACGGCACAACAATCTGTTAAATCATCGCTTTCTTCAGCACATGTTAGAGAAGCTTTAATTTTCATACAAGAAGGTATTGCTAATATTCTTAAAGGATATGTATTTGAATTCAACAATGTTCAGACTAGATTAGAAATCAAAACTTTAGCAGATTCGTTTATGGAATCAGTAAAAGCAGACGGTGGAGTTTTCGAATTCAAAAACATCATGGATCAAACAAACAACACTGATGACGTAATTGATAATAACTTTGGTATTATAGATACTTATGTTGAACCTGTTAAAGGATTAGAAATAGTCGTACACAGAACTACAGTTTTAAATACTGGTGAAATTTCAACAGGGAACTTTAGTTAATCAGATATATAAAAAAACAAAAACAATATAAAAAATGGCTTTACCACACTATTCACAAGATCAAACAAGCAGAAGCGGTAGACAATTCGAACCAGTTCAAGCGAACTTATTTGAAGTAACAGTTTTACCTCCAGCTGGCGTAGCAGATGCTCCACTGATGATTCAACATGTTACCTCAATAACAGGTTTAGAATTATACAAAGAAGTTGCAGCTGTTGAGCAAAAATATAAATTCTCAACACGTTCGTTCGCAGGAATGCCTGATCAAACAACTGTAGACGTTGGAATAAACTTTACATTAAACTTAAACGATGCTAATCAAGCATATCTTTATAAATCAATGAGACAATGGTATAATAACCAATACGATCCTCAGACTGGCCAAATGGGTCTTAAAAAAGATTATGTAGGTACTATCGTTGTAGTTCAATTCAATAGAGCTGGAGACATATATAGAACAGTAACTTTAGAAGACTGTTTCATTACTTCAGGATTACCTTTCACTACTGAATTAAATTACGAAACTACAGAAGCACAAGCACTTGAAGTAACATGGAGATGTGATACTTTTAAAGAGGTTCTAGCTTAATCTTATTTTTACATAGGGGATCCATCAACGTTTCCCCTATTTTTATGAAACAAAAACATAATATGTTGATATAATAATAACATGGATAAACTGACTAAGAAATTACAAGTTCTTCTGTCTGAAACAGAAGTGACATCAATAAACAGGATTATCTTAAATGAAGCAATTGAAGGAGGAGAAAGACCAGTATCCATCTCAGCGTTCATACGAGATATAATCCGCAAGGAAATTGAATTGAAGGCCGATTCAATATTAGAATGGAATAAAGATAATATTAAGAAACTTAAAAAGAAGTAACAAATGAGCACCAACAAAAAAGACGATGCAAATTTAGACGATGCTTACAAAAACATCGTTGAGAACCAGGAAAACCCGAAGCCTGCTGATTTAGGGTCAGTTAACATGGAAAAGTACGGAACACAAAAAGCACAGGATGCTGATACATTATTAGGATATCATTCTCTTGCTGTAAACGCTTTACCATCTGCGGGTATGTTTTACCCCAAAGGAACACAAGTACATATTAGATCAGCAAAAGTAGCTGAGATTAGACATTTTTCAACAATAGATGAACAGAATATTTTAGATGTTGATGAGAAGTTAAATAATATAGTAGAAGCATGTACAAGAGTTACTAGTGATAAAACAAGAATGTCTTATAAAGATCTATTAGAAGAAGATAGATTCTTTTTAATTCTTTCTATTAGAGACTTAACGTTCCCAGAACCTGAGTCAAACTTAAGTGTAGACCATACAGATAAAAACGGAGAAAAACAAACTGTTGAAATTAAAAAAGAAACTTTCAAGTATTTTGCAATACCTGAAACTCTAGATAAATATTATGATGATACTGCTAGAACTTTCTTAATAGAAACAAAATCTTTTGGAATATTAAAAGTGGCACCTCCTACTATTGGTGTTATGCAAAAAATGACAGCTTACATTAAAGATCGTCAAGAAAAAGGTTTAAAAATAGATCAGTCAGTTCTTCAAGTAATGCCATACATGGTATCTGAATGGAGAGGATTTACTGATAAAGATATTTTTAAGTTTGAAATGGAAATGAATAGCTGGTCTAATAAGAAATACAGTTTAATTTATAAATTATCAGAACAAATGAAAGTTGGTATTAAACCAGAAATGAGTGTTCAGATTGGGGATGACTGGGAGGACGTCCCAATTGGGTTTCGCGACGGCATCAAATCTCTTTTTATTGTTCAAGATATCTCTGGAGAACTTCTTTAAAACAAAGTTTTATATTTATAAACATCTACATATCCAACCTAGCGAATTGGAAGCATTAGAATATTATGAATTCCATTACTTAGTTAAAGATTTACTAGAATTTATGAAAAAAGAAAACGAAGCAAATCAAGGAGGGCAAGATCAGCAATCGGCAAATCCATCTGGTATGAAAATCCCAGACATGAAAATGCCAAACATGAAAATGCCAAAACTTTAATTTAAACAAATAGAAATAGCGGGAATTGTTCCCGTTATTTTTGTAATATATAGTAGGTAAGACACAAGATAAAACATCACTACTGATTCATGAAAATACTATTAGCACCATTACAACGGTTAGCCAATTTAATAGAAGAACAAAATAAACAAATTAGCGAAATTAACTCAGTACTTACTGTTGATTTAGTTAAGGTGTCTACCACAACTTCTAAGGAACTTAAAATACATACAGGATTACTTACAGATATTAAAGGTTTATTAAAAGAGCAGATCAAGGCGACTTCTAATGCCAATTCAAACGAAGGAAGCACTAAGTTAAAAATGCCAAGTATGTTTGCAACTGCCTCAGGTGCTTTCGCAGTTGTTGCGATGGCGGGAGCTATAGTTGCAGCTTCTGGTTTATTACAGTTTGTTAGGCCTATTAGTGATGATCAACTTATTACATCATTAGCAATTGGTGGATTATTTGTAGTTATAGCACCTATATTTAGTGACATAGCGGAATCATTAAACGGTGGAGGACTTTTAACAAGATTAATAGGAAAATCAAAAGGATTAACAATGAGAAATCCTATGAAACTGGCCGGAAATGTTTCATTAGCAATGATTGGAATGGCAGCGGGTATTATGGGATCTTCTTTTCTATTAAGCTTAGTGCGACCAATATCGATGTCACAAGCTGCTAGTGCTATTCTAATAGGAATCATGTTTATCCCATTAGGGTTTGCATTCGGTGCTATTATTAGAGGATTAGCGAAGGCTAATATAACAATGAATGCTAAAGGCTTACTAAAGCTAGCAGCAGGAACCGCAGCTATGGTTGCTATCGCAGCAGGAATTGCATTAGTAGCTACTGTATTTAATAAATTAATGCCTGATAATTTTTCAGCGCTACCACCATTAAAGTGGATCCTAAAGGCAGGTATTCTATTATTCATATTTTCATTCTCATTTAAAAAGATAACAAGAGCAGTCAAAGGACTATCTTTAAAAGAAATGATATTTGCATCTATCGCAATGCCAATAATGGCTGCAGGTGTTGTAGGTATCGCATTCGCATTTCAATTGTTAGAAAAAGTTAAATCTTTCAAAGCACCTGATTTAGATTGGGCTCTTAAGGCAGGATTATCAATATTGATTTTCGCAGTACCTTTTTCTATATTAGCATTAGTTACTAAAAGAGTAGGAGTTAAGGGAATTGGAATGGCAGCACTAGGAATAGTCGCTATAGCGGGAGCAATACTCGCAGTGTCATGGATATTTAGTTATCTAGAAGGAGTTAATTTTGTAGCACCTCCGATGGCATGGGCGATAGCATCCGCATTAGCAATTACAGCATTCTCAGTACCGTTGGCAGTTGTAGGAATATTGGCAACAGCACTTACACCAGCAGGTTTATTATTAGGAGCAGCTGGTATTATATTAATAGCAGGAGCAATTTGGGTAGTAGCATGGATATTTTCTAAGCTACCAGACTTAAGTGCTATTTCTAAGAATTTCACAGACGCGGTCATGTACCCGATTGACGCAATGATTACTGCATTAGGTAGATTTAAAAATGAAATAGGAATTGGTAACATGATACCGATGGCGACTGGATTACTTGCGATTGCAGGAGGTTGGTTAGCATTAACAGGAGCACTTGCTGGAACAGCAGTCGGTGGATTAATAAGTGGAATAGCAAACCTAGGTACCGCAATATTTGATGGTATTTCAAGTTTGTTTGGAGGTAAAAAAACTAAATCACCAATAGAACTATTAGATATACTAGTTTCTAAAGCACCTGCGATAGTTAAGTTAGCAAATCCTATAGCAAAATTAGGAAAAGGTTTCGCAACAGTTTCTAAATATACTGAAACAGTAGTAACAGGATTAGCAGCTTTTGTTCCATTCATAGAACATACTGACGACTTAGAATCTTCTGCAAAATCTGTAGAGAAAATAGCAAAAGGATATAAAACAATAGCAACATCATCAAATATAATGAATGTTGATGCAATAAAAGCATCCGCTAGGATGTTTGAAGCTATTGCGGATATAGCAAAAAACAAAGGTAAAGACCCGATAACTCAAATCTCAGAAAAACTAATGGATGCTGTTGAAAAACTAGCTAAAACCGTTAAAGCGTTAGAGGCTTCAAACTCTGAAAATTCAACAAGTGTTGTTGATGGAATAACAGGAGCTCTTTCTGGACTATTAGATAAAATAAAAGGAACAGGAAAAGAAGAAGGAGAAACTGGTTTAGTAGATGTTCAATCTATTGTTGACGCTATTAAAGAACTTGAAGATAGATTTGATTCTCCGATTAGAACTAAGACTGCATAAATTGAAACTTTTTAATAATATTGTGTATAATTTTAAATAATTAACAACAATGGATAGAAATTCAATAGTAGAAAGGTTATTAAACCAAGGTCATATTACAATGAAGTGGGCAGATATTATTCTTAATAATAAAGAAAGAATAGTAGAGGTAATCTCAGACTTACACACTGACGGTAATATAAACACGAAAGAGGCAATATCATTACTTAAAGAAAATGATTTAGTAATTCCAGCGCCATCGATCACTTATCCTACGTTTCCTTATAACCCTGCTCCTGGAATTCAATACCCACAATGGCAGGAACCTAATACAAATCCTCCTAACGTCTGGTGTTCAACTACAAGTATGTCAGGTTCTGATAATAATGACATAAAATAATAAGTATGGGAAGTTTACTAGGAAAGATTAGAGACATGATCGAAGACGGAACATTTCCAAAATTCGATCCAGAAAATTACATGGATGTACTTGCGCTTGCGAGAACAACAGGATTCAGACAACAGGTAATGTACACAGCAATGGATATTGTTAGAGAAGACCCTAGTTTATCAAACGAACAGGCTATCTTGAAATCAGCAAAACAATGGAAAATTATATAATATGTATACTTATAAAGCAGAAGTAGTTAGAGTTATAGACGGAGACAGTGTTGTCTTAAATATAGATCTAGGATTTGGCACTTGGTTAAATAAACAATCAGTTAGATTAGCAGGTGTAGACGCTCCTGAATCCAGAACAAAGGATCTTGTAGAAAAACAATTTGGTAATTTATCAAAACAAAGAGTTATATCTTTGTTACCAGTAGGATCTTCTGTTTTAATAAGAACCTATAGAAATAAAGGTGGAAAGTATGGAAGAATGCTTGTTGAAATAATTACTGAAGAAGAATTAAATATTAATGATACTCTTATAGAAGAAAGATTAGCAGTGTATTATGCTGGACAGAATAAAGATACAGTAACTCAATTACATTTAGCTAATAGAAAATATTTAATAAAGGCAGGTAAAATCGTATTAGATGAAAATTAACAATAAATTTAAGATAGAAGGTCTTTTAGAATTCCAACCAAACGTATTTACAGATGATAGGGGACAATTCATCGAAACATTTAACGAGGATGTACTCAGATCACTCGGGTTTAACGAACACTTCAAACAGGATAATCAAAGTATCTCTCAGATCGGGGTCTTTAGAGGGATCCATTTACAATCAGAACCACATGGTCAAGGAAAGTTAGTTCGTGTCGCTAAAGGATCAGCTATTGATTATGCGATAGATTTAAGAGTAGGTTCTCCAACGTATGGCCAATGGGATTCTGTATTATTAACAGCAGAAAGGGGAAATCAATTTTGGATTCCAAATGGATTTGGACACGCATTCCTATCGCTAGAAGATGATACTATCTTTTGTTATAAATGTACTGAAGTTTATGCTCCTAATAATCAAGTTACTATAGTATGGAATGACAATGATATTAAATTAGATGTAAGTGACCACATAGACACTCCTCTAATATCAGATAAAGACCATCTCGGTTTATATTTACCAGAATATACTAAACTAGTTACTAAACAAATATTATGATAAAGGCAATTTCAATAATAATAGTAGTTGCATTCTATTCTTTATTATTAGCAACACCAACTCAATTTTTATGGAACTTATGTTTAAGGCCAGCCGTTGATGGAATTCACAATATTGGCTTTTTTCAAGCTATTGGTATAAATATATTATTTATGATACTATTTAAAAACCCAAATGAACAGATGGTACCAGAAAAAGAAGACAACACAACTTTATAAAAAATATACAATGAGTTTTTTAGCAGGATTTCTATTTATAATCGCATTATTAATGACAACTATAGTTGTTTTATTTTTAGCAAACTTTTTACCAAAGGAAATGGTTTTTGTTCCAGTAATTTTTATGATAGGATTAGATGCTATATTAGTAGGATCTTATTTCTATATAATGATAGATGGATTTATCGAAGACGAGACGAAATTCAGATATGGATTAGCGGCTGCATTTGCTCTTTCTGCATTTGGTAGAGCATTTTATTTAATGGTTAAGACATTAAAAGAAGAAAAAGTGAAAATAAGTTTATAAAAGTTTTTTTATATCAATTAAAAGTGTTATATTTACCTATAACTAATAACAAACAGATATGAAAGCACCGAAAATATATAAATACCAAATAGAGATTACAAAACCATGGTCTCAAGAAATGTATGGTATAAATGAATCTTTAGTAGAAGAGTATTCAAATAAGATCTTTAAAGCTATAGTAGATTTAAAAGATTTTGATTCTTTAAATACTTTATCAAAAATCATAAGTCCTTATACTTATGGCGAGGGTTACACGTTTGAGTCAGCAAAGACTAATATGTTAAACAATTTTGTTAACATTGAAAACCATTGGATGCATCAGATAGTCCCTCAGCTAGTAAAGAATAACTGGATTACACCAATAGTCTACGTTAATGAAGAATATCCTAACTTACCAGAAGACGGTAAATTAATGAACTTAATAGGATATGAAAAAAGAGAAGAAATCTTAGAACTTAGAAACCATTACTCAAACAACAAATAATATGATAGATGCAACAGAATTTACATTATCACTTTTTATCACACTTTTATCGATTTGGGTAGGAGGAATAGTTTTCGCAACAATATGTGTTTTAAAATATATTAGAAACGATAGACCCGGATATCCTATACAAATAAAGGATTTATTTGAAGGTCCTTATTGTGCTGTTATATTCATGCCGATAATGAACATATTATTTCCACTATCATGCTTGTCAGTACATTATGTAACTTTGTTTTTTAAAGTAACTAAGTTAGATACAGTATGGGATAGAATTAAGAACACTACAATATATTAATATTAAAAAGAAATAAATAATGAAACAGAAAGTAGTAATATTTGATTTAGACGGAACGTTAGCATTGATAGATGAACGTAGAGCGTTAGCTGCAAAACCAGGAGGTAAACTTAATTGGAAAGTATTCTTTGATCCTAAAAATATCAAATTAGATAAACCAAATGTACCAGTAATTGAGTCATTTAAAGCAATGCAAGCAGCAGGATTTATTGTTGGATGTTTTAGTGGAAGAGATGATATCAGTAGAGAAGAAACTAAAGAATGGTTAACAGAAAATGGAATAGAGCCTGCTTTTTTAAAAATGAGAAAGAGCGGTTCATTTACACCAGATGATACCCTTAAAAAACTTTGGTTAGGAGACGTCTTAAAGTCAGGTTACGAAGTTCTTTGTGTATTTGATGATAGAGATAAAGTAGTTAAAATGTGGAGAGAAGAAGGAATCGCATGTTTCCAAGTAGCAGAAGGTAAATTTTAAAACAACAAGATGAAACATCCAAATATTACAACCAAAGTAAGTCATAGTGAAAGTAAAGATGCATGGAATGTTATAGGAACTTCGTTAGGACGTAAATACAAGATTGCAAGAATACCTTACTTGGTGATAGATGGTAATGAGGCACTGAGTACGATGGAAAAATCAGAGGCATTACAACATGCTAAATTCATTAGTTTTTGTTTTAACAACGATACTATTTTAAATAATAAATAATAACAAATAGCAAGATGGATAGTAGAATAGAGAATATTTTAATTAAAGAACAAGAAAGACAAGATACTACGATAGAGTTAATTGCAAGTGAAAACTTTGCAAGTGAGGCTGTTATGGATCTAGCAGGATCTGTGTTTACAAATAAGTATGCAGAAGGATATCCTGGAAAGAGGTATTATAATGGATGTGAATTCATGGATGAAATAGAATCATTAGCAATTAATGAATTAACTAAACTATACCAATGTGTTTATGCTAATGTACAGCCTCATTGCGGTGCAAACGCAAACACAGCGGCATATCAAGCATTTCTAAAACCAGGAGATAAGATTCTTGGTATGGATTTAGCAAGTGGAGGTCATTTATCTCATGGTAGCAAACCAAATATATCAGGTAAAATCTATGATGCTTATTCATACGGAGTAGACTCTAATGGATATTTAGACTATGATGATATATTAAGTATAGCTCTTGAAGTAAAGCCTAAAATGATTGTAGCAGGAGCCAGCGCATATCCTAGAGTAATTGATTGGCAAAAGTTTAGATATATTGCAGATCGTGTTGGAGCATTCTTATTAGTAGATATGGCACACTATTCTGGTTTAATCGCTGGAGGACAATATCCAAGTCCAGTACCATACGCAGATATAGTAACTTCAACAACACATAAAACACTAAGAGGACCAAGAGGTGGAATAATGTTATGGAATAATCCTGAATACACTAAACGAATTAACGGAGCAATATTTCCAGGAACTCAAGGAGGACCTTTAATGCATATCATTGCAGCAAAGGCTCAGTGTTTCATAGAAGCAAACACACCTGAATTTAAGACATATACTCAAAAGGTAATTGAAAACGCACAAGCAATGTGTAGAGTATTTAAAGAGAATGGATTTGCAGTTCAAACCGGCGGAACAGATTCTCATATAATCTTAATGGATTTATCTAAAAGTAAATATAGTGGAAGAGAAGCAGCAGATATATTAGAGGAAAATGGAATTACTTGTAATAAGAACGGAATTCCAAACGATTCTCGTAGTTTTGTAGAGACAAGTGGAATACGATTAGGTACTGCAGCAGAGACAACAAAGGGACACGACAAGATGTGGTTTGAGGGACTTGCTTTAGGTATTTGTAATTTACTTAAATAGTCCTGTTAGTTTCTTAGAAGATGCCGTGGTTATTATTAGAGACTCAGAGTTTCTCATTTAAAGGGAAATTTTAGGAAATTTTATAATTTTAACACATAGGCTCCCCGCTTGGATACCGATTAGGGTAACCTCTAACGGACACAGAGGCTCATAGGGACCCTACCGGTAACAGGTATCGGATTCTTTAGGGTAATATCCGAATTGGGTTATTCACCTTGCAGGGGTTTCAATACACGCCGGGGATTTTCTTCTAAAGTATTTGAATACTAAGAGGGATTGGAGGTATATATAAGTTACAATTAAAAAACGTTAAACTATGAACACACTTTTAGGAATTATTTTAGTAGTATGGATTGGATTCTTTATTAATGCATTTGTTTCAGCGCCACTCTACGACGCAAACGAAATGCCTGTAAAAAAAGAGGACAAGAGATGCAAATAGAAGTTTTAGTATGGGTAATCGTACTTCCTTTCGTTATTTATAGAGCAGGATTACTTAGAGGAAAGAGGCAGGAGAAGAAGAGAATCTACGAGGCCTTAAAGACTAAGTATTCTCATATGTCACTTGGCACATTTAATGCTTGTGTTGGAGACTACGAAGACCTATTAGCTGCCAAAAAATTAAAACGTCCTGGTGGCTGGAAACAATGGATAAAAAGGGTGTATAATACCAAATGAAGAAGATAAAAAAAGTCCTACGATCCCTACTTAAAGGCCTAGAAGAATGGGCAAGGACAATACATGTTATAAAGAGATGGTAAAAAGTTTTTTAGTATCAATATAAATGATTATATTTACATGTAACTAATAAACAACCTATATTATGATCAAGATCTCAATAGACTTAATGGACATTAACGACGACGCTCTTCACGCAATTCTAGAGTCTAACGTCAAAATCAATTCAATAACTAAAAATGCTAACAATAACTTTTCCTTTCAACTAGAAGGCGGAAAGTCAGGTCTATTAAGAGTCTTAGATATCTTATTAGAAGAGGGTGAAGATTTTCTTAATCAACTAGTCCCATCAACAACAAACGAGTTTTATGATATCTTACCTATAATAGGAGGACAATATAAAGTGTATGGGAAAACTTCTCTAACTACTTGGAGAGTAGGGACTTATCAAGAATGCGTAGAATGGATCAATGGTTAATCTATAATCATTATAAATAACAAATCAGTTGAGCAAAAGTTTTTTAGTATCATATAAAATGATTATATTTACTTATAACTAATAAACATACCTAATTATGACAAATTTACTTTCATTTATCTATCAATCACCACTTGGAGACTCTAGTAACAAAGGACTTAGTAGTAAGTCAAAAACCTTAAGTTTATATTACGGAGAACCAGATGTAGAATTCTTAGAGAGTTTAGAAGAAGATCAATTGATCTTAGTTAAAAGAACCTTATTCGGAGAAAGTTATGATTACGCAGTTCCTGTTAGCATCTACTTAAGTAGAAAACATTCGATGTTTGGAGGTAACTTCGCATACAGTAGTGATAGTAGATTTCCTACAGGATCTCCAATAAAAATTCACGATAGAGTAGAAAACTAATGACAAACTCAGAAAAATTAATATTCCTTATTAAAAAGTTTCAAACTCCTAAAGGTAATTATCTAATAGAGTTATTAATGGAAGAAGAGGAAAGAATATCAAAATAAAAATGGCAACCAATCTAAGAAAACAATTAGATCTTGAAATAGAAAGAATAGACGCAAGAATGAAGCAACTTATCGATTTTACTTTATTATATAAAGACAACAACGATTACGAAGCTGCAATGAAATGCGATATTAAATGGAGAACACTTGCGGTTGTCCATCATAACTTAAAAAAACTAATATGACACCAATCGAAGAAATTGCATTGTATACTGTATTCTTACTGTACTTTGCATCTCAACATGTATTAAACTGGCTTTATAGAATGGAAAGAGATAAACAACCTTGGGAAACAATGTTTCCATTAGTATTATTTGGATTTGTAGTTACAAACTTCTTATTTATTGCATTTATAAGATATTTGATATTAAACATTCCTGGAGTAATTTGTTAATAACTTTTAAAAATAAGTGATATAGAGTTTTAAGGTATCATTTAATTTGTGTATATTTACTTATAACTAATAAATACATCATTATGGAAAGATTTGAAAAAGTAAACACTGTAAAAGAATTAGTAAAAACTTTTTTTGAAGAAAACAGCCAGTATACTGGATTAGACTCTTTAAGTGAAGAATCACAAGCACACGTAATTCAAATAGGAACAAGCATCTTATGTACCAAATGGGAAATTGGATATGAAGGAGGAGGATTTGTACAAGCAGTTGTTGCTAACGATCTAAGTGGAGCAATTAGCAGAGCAGATGGAACAAGTATGAAAGCCTTAAAATTCTTTTGTCAATTGATGTATAATGTAGGTCAACCAATATTCACAGAAACAGTTAAAAACTAGAATTATGATTCAAGCACTTTTTATTATCACATTAACGATATCAATATTCAACATTATAAAATTAATAGGGATTGCCTGTGGAAATTCAATAATCCTTCCAGGTATTATTGCATACGAATTCAGTGCACCTGACCGTTGGTATTTATTTTATCCTGCATTCGGGTTCCAAGTGTGGTTTTGGTCTCAAACATTATTCATATAAACATTAAAAACAAATAACATGCCAACTTATTACCCGAGTATAGAAATAGAAGTAGAAGAATTTGTAGATGATTGTAGTGACTCTGAAATGGAAGCACTAATATCTTACATAAGATCTGAAGGATATAGCACGGGTCGCTTAGGGTTACCTGAGGACAACAAATGGAATGATGCAGTAGACAAATTAATAGATTCTAAATGGAAACTATCAGTTGATGACGAAGCAACCATTTTTAAAATATGTGATAAAATAATTTAAATCACCCTACATTTTTTTATATCATTTAATTTGTGTATATTTACTTATAACTAATAATTAAAACTAAAAACATGGACAATTACGTAAAATTAGAATTAGACGCATACCATAGATTAAAAGACAAGCACGACACTCTTATGTCAGGCGGAATGGTAACAACAAGCGGATATTGCGGAGCAAGATACTTTACACACAGCGAAGCATTAGATGAATTAAGATCTCAGTTAAATCACAAAAATGGTTTACTACATGAACTTGAAGTAAAAATGGAAGATTTGTACCACGAAATAAGCGTATTACAATCAAAGAAAAAAACTAAGAAAAGATTCTGGTTATTTTAAAAATATAAACTATGGATGTTATACCAATAATAATGATGTTAGGTGCTATTTTAATAGTACTAATTAAGATTAAAACAATAGTAGTTTTAATACTTGAAAAGTTAACAGAAAAAGAATGAAAGATTGGTATGTCTATATAGTCAAATGTTCTGATGAATCCTTATATACTGGTATTACAGTAGATATCAATAGAAGAATAGAAGAGCATAACAATTCAAACAAAGGAGCAAAATACACAAGATCTAAACGACCAGTACATCTGGTTTATTCAGAAACTCAAGTTGATAGATCTTCTGCTTCTAAACGAGAAAGTGCAATTAAAAAATTATCAAGAAAAGATAAACTTTTATTAATTTTAAAATATAAAGAGTAATGGGAATAATAAATCTATTATGTGTTGTTATCATTTCATCCCTTTCATTTGTCGTAGCGATGATCATTGGCATGACAAAGGAACAAAAGAGAATTCAAAACATATTTAGAATAAAAGAAGGATATTCTTATTCCGAGTTCTATGATATATTACAAGACTTTGAAGAAGAAGAAAGAGAAAGAGAAAACTTAGATAGATTCCTTAAATCAAGAAAAAGAAAATAAATGCCAGAATTAGCCGAATTACGATTTACTGCAGACTATATTAATCAAGTATCAGAGGACATTGAATATATTTCATGTTACAAAAATCCACAACACAAGTGCCAAGACCTAGATATACCATTTTATAAATATAAGCTGTCTGCACAAAGTAGAGGTAAAGAAATAGTTGTTGAAGTCAAAGATGTTCATAGTGATAAAACGATAGACATACGATGGACGATGGGAATGAGTGGTTATTTTAAACTCACAGTAACTGGGCTAGAACATAAACATGCTCACCTTCAGTTTCGAACATCTGATGGTAGAACTTTAAGTTTTGTAGATGTCAGAAGATTCGGTAAATGGAAACAAGGAGTATCGTGGAATAAGGATAGAAGTCCTGATCCAACGTATGAGTTTGAAAAATTCAAGGCAAACATTAAAAAGAATATACACAGAGCTATCTTTAAAAAACCTATCTATGAAACCTTAATGGATCAAAAGTTCTTTAATGGTATTGGTAATTACTTAAGAGCAGAAATCTTATATAGAATTCCTACATTAAATCCTAATACACCAGGTCGAGACGCTATAGAGAGTCACCCAGAAGTACTTGATTTCTGTAGAGATATTCCATTACTTGCATATAAAAAGGGTGGAGGTAGTATAAAGGACTGGGAGAATCCATTTGATAGTTCTGAAGAAGTTTATGAAAACTTTATGATATGTTATGGTAGAAGAGGTATGGGACAAATCATAGACAGAAACGGTAGAAGATTCTGGTACGATCCTAAATGGAACGCATAATTATCTATAATCATTATAAATAACAAATCAGTTACATAAAAGTTTTAAGGTATCAATATAAAGTGTTATATTTACCTATAACTAATAATTAAAAATAAAAATATGAAACCACAAATAGTACTTATCTCATTATCAATGATTGCAATCGGAATACACATCGCAAGGCATGGAAAACAAACGAATCTTAAATACAATGGTTTTAATAAACTAATAGGATCTGCAATTTTATACACTATACTATATTATGGAGGATTTTGGGATGTATTAATTAACTAATAAAAAAATAGAAATTATGAAAGGTATTATAATGTTAATAGTAATTTGCGGAATTGTATGGGGAGCTTGGATGAGCTACCAATGGCTAAGAAATCCTGCAAACAAAAAAGATAAAAAATAATGGATTATTTACAAATAGGATTATTTCTAGGAGGAGCTACTTTAATAGCGTTCCCATTATTATGTTTTAAATACAGATTGTTTAATGAAAATGTGTTAGAAGATTTATATGACTGGTGGGATGGTGATAACGATACGTATTCATCTCCTGCTACTAGTATTATATTATTTATATTAATTACGATACTCGCTGCTTTAATAATGATATTAGTATGGTCTATATTGTTACCGCTTTATTTTTTTATTACACTTTTTATAAGTGTTAGAAATAAAAGAGTAGCATTATTGAAAGAGAACAAATTAGAAGAATTGTACGGTAAAAATCATAAACATTAAAAGATGGAATATTTAGAAATAGGATTTTATTTAGCAGTATTTACAGCAATAGCATTCCCTATCATGGTACTAAAGCGTAGGTTTTTTAAAGATGAAATATTAGAAGAATTATATGACTGGTGGGACGGAAGAGAAGGTCATTATGAGACTATTGGAGTCGTACTAGGTATCTTTATGTTATTCTTAGTAACTCTAGTTCTACCCTTAATCATATGGATTTCATGGGGAGCATTTATACCAATCAGTCTTTTAGCGATATTTATTAATAAAGCTAGAAAAAGAAGAATCAAAAAATTAAACAAAAATAAACAATAATTAATTTAAAAACAAGTAAAAATGAAAAAAGTATTATTAGTATTAGTATTGTCATTATTTAGTTTGACATCATGTGAAACGGTTGACAGTGGTCACAAAGGAGTAAGAGTATCATGGGGTGGAGAAACCGACATGAATCAAGTTTACAATGAAGGATTACATAATGGATTTATGTATTTATTCGATGATATGGTATTATACGATGTTAGAGAGAAAACAACAGTACAAAGATTCGAGTTTAACGATAAGAACAACATGACAACAACTGTTGAATTATCTTTAGATTATAGTTTAAACTCCACAAAGGTTAACCTATTACATACTAAAATTACAGATGTAGAGACTAAAATATTAAAAACTTTAAAATCAGCAGGTAAAGAAGTAGTACCACAATATTCTGCAATTCAGTTAAACATATCAAAGAGGAATGAAGCTGAAGCTAAATTATCACAGATAATGGCAGATGAGTTACCTGAATTCTATATTGAATTTAAAAGACTACAAATGACAGATGTTGATATTCCTAGAGCGGTTGCAAACTTAGCAGAGGAAACAGCAGTACAGATCGGTCGTAACCAATTAGCTAATAAAAAAGAGGCAGAACAAACAGCGCTAGCGAAAGCAACAGTTGCAAAATCAAAAGGATTATTTGAAGCAGCAGAATATGATGTAAGAACTAAGAAGTTGATGTCACAACCAGCAGTATTAAGATTATACCAAGCAGAGACTGACAGACAATGGGCGTTAAAGGGTACATCTAAATACGGAAGTAACAATGTATTTGGAGCGGGAGTAAGTATTCTTAAAGGATTAAACTAAACATAAATTAAAGAGTGGACATTTATAGGGAAACTGAACGATAACAAGGAGATGAAGACCTTCGCTACAAAGCACAAAGCCTGTAAACAATATAAAGAGAACTTACGAATAATAGTACTAAGAAGTTCCACTCTTTTTAATTAGTTAAAACCTTTAAAAACAAAAAAGTATATATATAGTGTAATAACTATAATTAGGTAGAAAGCCCTCTAAGTTATTTAGAGGGCTTTTTAGTATGCAAAAAATAATAAATTATAATGGCTAATAAACCAATAAACGAATCGGGTGCTAACTTTAAAGATTCTTTAGGTAAATATAAACCGGAATATCCTAACAGGGATGAAGGTAAAGTGTTATCTCATGCAGAAATGAATTATAACTTAGACTTAATTGGTCAAGTTATAAATGGATATAGAGTAATGGGAACAGGTCCTAACGGTAATTTAGATTCAACTGATGATTTAGAGAAAATATTAAAATTATATAAGGTAACTGCAGGTAATACAAACCTTATTGCAAACGGTGCAAAAGCCGGCGAAATAATATGGATCCTAATGCCTGATAGCGGAGGTGGAATAGTAGAAGACGGAGTTGTTGTTGGTGATTTAATACCAGATGCTGACGAAGCATACGATTTAGGTTCTCCTACTAAAAAATTCAGAGATCTTTATCTAAGTAATAACACAATGCACCTTGGTGAAAATACGATAAGTATGCTTAACGGTGTTTTACAAGTTAACGGAGTAGGGGTTTCAGGTAGCTTAAATACATTTAATACATTAATATCTAATGAAAGCGGAGTTACTGCTTCATTAATAAATAATTTAGACGCTTCATTCACAACACAACTTAATGACGCAATAACAGGAGAAGCACTTAGTAGGACTAATGCGGATTCCTCTATAAATACACAATTAACTGCCCTATCAGATGCTGATCAAGCGTTAGCTACTTCTGTGACAGATTTAAATACTTCGTTCTCAACACAACTTAATGACGCTATAACAGGAGAAGCTACAAGTAGGACTGATTCAGTAGCAGATATAAATTCACAATTATCTGCTCTATCAAACGCTGATGGCGCTTTAGCTACTTCGGTAACAGATTTAAATACTGCATTTACAACACAACTTAATGATGCTATCACAGGAGAAGCACTTAGTAGAACTAATTCAGTAGCAGATATAAATTCACAATTAACTGCTCTATCAGACGCTGATGGTGCTTTAGCTACGTCTGTTACTAATTTAGATACTTCATTTTCAACACAACTTAATGATGCAATAACAGGTGAAGCTACTAGTAGGACTGACGCAATTGCAGGTATAAATACTCAATTAACTGCGCTATCAAATGCTGACGGAGCAAGTGCAAGTGCAATAACGGATCTACAAGCACAATATACTTATGGATCTGGATCTGGCGGAGGAAGTGGAATTACAGGATTGTCTGAATCATCTGCTACTTTGCAAACTATAAATTCAGTAGTCGCAACGTCAGAGGAAGCATCAGCAACTGCATCTCAATTACTAGTTTCAGAATTAGAAGGTTCAACAGCAACAGCACGACAAGGACTACAAACAAATATAAATGCACTTACAGGTAAAGTAGAGGCTCAATATACATTAGAAGTAAATGCTGACGGAAACGTAGCAGGTATGAGATTAGGAGCAGATGAAAATGGTAGTGAAATAGCATTTCTAGCAGACGCCTTTAAGATATCTAGTGAAGATAGTAACGGAACACTATTAACCCCATTCTCGATAATAGAAGGGAAAGTAGCGTTTAATGGGGAAGTTAGTTTTGGCGAGGGAAGTACTGGACCAGCAGGACCTCAAGGAACTAATGGAACTCAAGGAACCAATGGAACTCAAGGAACCAATGGAACTCAAGGAACTAGTGGAACTCAAGGAACTAATGGAACAACAGGACCACAAGGTACAAACGGAGAAACTTCTTATTTTCACGTAGCTTACGCAAACAATACAACAGGATTAAACTTCAGTAAAACAAACAGTACTAATAAATCATATATAGGTACATACGTTGATTTTACTTTAGCAGATTCTTCTTTTCATGGTGATTATGATTGGACCCTAATAAGAGGAGCAGATGGTGAAGTTCCTAACTTAGACGATTATCTAACAAATACAACGGTAATAAATGGAGGGCAGATTTCAACAGGTATATTAAAGAATGAAATATTTGTATTAGGAAGTGATGATTGGGATGATTTCTCAATACACGGAACAGGTATAAATCTTGATAATGGTGGAATAAATGCTAAAAACTTTTTTATATCTCCTAGTGGAGATTCTAAATTTAGAGGATCTCATGACGGAGGTACTCTAGGTGGATGGGATATAACTCCTAACGCTATAAAGAAAGATCAAATATCGTTAAACGCAGCTAGAAACGCAGTAGAGTTATATGACACTTCTGGTAATTTAAGAGTAGATATTAGTTCAAAGTCTTCTTTAAGTCAATTGACAGGGGAAACGATAAACGGAACATCTTCTTCAAGCGGTGGTAGTGGTATCGGTTCTGGTCCTATGACTAAACAAACAGAAAGTTGGAGTCAAGACATAGATCAACGAAACTATGCGAGATCGCAATCTTTGTATTCTAATGGAATGTATTCTAATGGAAGTTATGTTTTAGATACATCGAATTTAGAAAATAACCCAACAGTAACAGTACAGGCTGTAATTCCTTCAACGATAATTAATCAAATCAACGTGAGTTATCCTGCACAATTTACAGTAGAGCTACAAGGTACTGTTGTTATGGAGGTTACTAGATTATCAGATAATGTGATGGTAGCACAGACTCAAGCGGTATATACCGATATAGAAATAAATTCAAATACTATTAAATTAGAAACTGGACAAGGAAACACAACAATGCTAGCAGCATTTCAAGCAACAAGTACTTCAGGTTACAGAGTTAGGTTTAAATTAAAGCAAGCCGATGCATACTGGCAAGGAGACGGACAAGCTCCTGCGGAGCTTTCTGGAAGTTTTGTTGCCCCAATACCTAGTAGTGTTAAGTTAATTACAAATGCAAATAAGACTGAAATAATACCAGGAGGAGTACAAGTAGTAAAAAGTGTAACTCAGTATTTTAAAGCAGATCGAAGTGGACAAGGTTGGTTATCATCAAGTGGACAGTGGAACCATAACGGTACTATATCACAGACATCTGATAGAAGACAAAAATACAATATAAGTCCTATAGATTTTGATTTAAACTTATTAGATAATTTAGATGGATATACTTATAGTCAAATAATGAATCCTATAGATACTCTAATAAATCTTAAAGAAGAAGATGTACATACTAAAGAATCCGCTGGAGTTTTAGCTCAAGAAATTGAAGCAGTTCTACCGAATGCAGTAACAGAATCAGAAGATGGTACTAAAGCAGTAGATCATACCGCAGTTACTGGATTAATTTTAAATATAGTTAAACAGTTTAACACCAAAATTAATGCATTAGAAGAAGAGATTAAAAAGTTAAAAGAATGAAACTTATAAAGACTATTATGTATAATAACTATAAATTGGTAAAAACACCAATTAAATAAAGATATATAAAATTAATTAAAAATATAGTGAAACTTTTTAGAGTTGCTATATATAACAAGTATAACAAATAAATTAAACACGATGCTAACACAGATTAAACATAATACGATTTCTAGACAACCCCTTAACGGCGGGAGTTCTTTATCGTGTTCTGATGTGTTTACTGCCTGGAATAATATACAAGAATATAGAAAACCAAATAGAAGTATAAGTTAGTGTTTAACAACACCAAACTAATAAAGCTTCTAATTAATTTTAGAAGCTTTTTTAGTTTTAAAAGAATGTCGTTTTTGTGTAGGTGGTCCGCACGCTAGGTTGAAGTTCTAGAGGACACGGTTCAATTCCGTGAAACGACACAAATAATAAATGTGCTGTTAGTGTAGAGGTAACACGGATGATTCCAAACCATCAATCGAGGGTTCAATTCCTTCACAGCGCGCAAAGAATGTAATAAAGTAAATTGTTAACAACTTTTGAAAATAAAAGCATTAAAGTTTTTTATATCAATATAAAGTGTTATATTTACATAAGAAAATAGTTAATTGACATAATTGGAAAGATAATAAAGTAACGTAGTTAAACGGAGCAGAAAGTAACATCTGATTACCTAAATGAAGTTAGAAGGGAGGAAGAACCTTAAATTGTTCGTGTAGCTCAGAGGCAGAGCGGTGATTTGTTAGGTCAAGGGTCGAGATTTCGAAATTCTCCATGAACGCAATAATTAAAAGGTATAAAAGGAATGACACGATCTTTGAAATTTCGAAAAGAGTCCATATACCTTTTAAATGCTCCATTCGTCTAATGGTTAGGACATGCGGTTTTCATCCGTAAAACAGGAGTTCGACTCTCCTATGGAGTACAATATAATATGCTAGTGTGATGAAACTGGGAAACATGTTCGTCTTAAACGCGAATGCTTCGGCTTGTGGGTTCGAATCCCATCACTAGTACAAATGCACATGTGGCGGAACTGGTAGACGCGCTGGCCTTAGAACCCAGTATCATTTGGTGTAAGAGTTCGACTCTCTTCATGTGTACTACAATGCTTCTTTAGCTCAGTTGGTAGAGCACCTGTTTTGTAAACAGAAGGTCATCAGTTCAAATCTGATAAGAAGCTCTATTATTTATTAAGTCCGCGCTCAAAGCTCAATTGGACGGGCATCCCGCTTTTAACGGGAGGGTTGCAGGTTCGAGGCCTGCTGGGCGCACAATTTCCTTTAGTTGAGCAACTGGTGGCTCGGCAGATTGTAACTCTGTTCTGTAAAAAGCTTGTAGGTTCGAATCCTACCTAGAGGACTAATTGGTTTATTAGTGAAGTGGCTATCATATCTGCCTGTCACGCAGAAGTAGAGGGATCGAAACCCTCATAAACCGCACAAAGTAATTTATGTTGACAAATATACTCGTACATATAGACATGGTAAGTATGTTTGTTAATAGATTACTTTTAATGCGAATATCGTATAATGGTATTACTCTTGCCTTCCAAGTAAGAGACGAGAGTTCGATTCTCTCTATTCGCTCTGTATTATCCTATTGTGTAATGGAAGCACGTCATCCTTTGACGATGAAGGCCGGAGATCGATACTTCGTAGGATAACTAAATATACCTGTAGCTCAAATGGAAGAGCATCGGTTTTCTAAACCGAAGGTTGGAGGCTCGATTCCTCTCAGGTATACTATGGGGCTATGGTGAAATTGGCTATCACAGGACACTTGCACTGTCCAGTCGCGGGATCGTAACCTGCTAGCTCCACAATAATTACGGGTAGTATTCTCGGGGTGAGAAGCTCGCTTTGGAAGCGAGAGGCGGTCAGTTCAACTCTGGTCTACCCGACACTGTAATGATTACGGGCCACATGCATTGATCCTTAACCCATATATTCGTTTGGGGTTCGAAAGAATTGGATAGACCCGGCAAAGATTTTAGGTGGTGCTAAAATACAATAAAATCCGTTGGTTATCATTACGACGGTATATAAAAGAACAATGTGATAGTTTATAGGTCGTTCTGTCCTTAGGTTCTAGTATAAAAAACCTTAAAAAAGGCAAGTTCCGTTAACTCAATTGGTAGAGTACTTCGCTCATAACGAAGCGGTAATAGGTTCGAAACCTATACGGAACACAAATATACCGATATGTTTTGGAAACAAAATCGTCTCATCAATGATTTTAGGAGGATCGTAACCTTCTATCGGTACTATATAAATTGTGGGGTAGAGCAGTGGCCAGCTCGTTGGGCTCATAACCCAAAGGTCGGAGGTTCGAATCCTTCTCCCGCTACTAAATATTCACGTAGCTCAATTGGTAGAGCGCTACACTGATACTGTGGAGGTAGTAGGATCGTAACCTACCGTGAATACAAATTGGAATGGTTAAGCCAATTAAAATATAGATAGCCACCTGTCTCCTTGATGTAATGGTAGCTTATTTGTTTTACATGCAAAATGCGAAGGTTCGATTCCTTCAGGAGATACGATTTAGTTGGATGTATAATACTATTACTGCAATTTTAGTTATTACATACGCTATTCTATTGATATTTAGGATTGCAGTCCCAATTGAGATAGTTATTTTTTGTGGTGGAATTGGTAGACACGGCCCTCTCAAAGGGGCAGAAGTAATCGCAAGGTCTTCGTATAGGTTCGAGTCCTATCTTAAAATCAATAAAAAGAAGGAAATCCCGGATGGCGAAGGGCACTGTTTGCTAAACAGTTGGTGCGATAAACTGCATTGGGATCGATACCCATTCCTTCTTCTATATGGTGATTGTAGCTCAATTGGGAGAGCGTTCGGTTGTGATCCGAGAGGTAGTGGGATCGAAACCCATCTTTCACCCTAAGTATGAGACATTTACCTTTGGTTTGTGTCCTGTCAAGGCTTTATTGGTTGTGCCAGCAAACAACCAAACATACACGATTGTCCGAATGGCCAGGTGTCCGGTTGCAACCCGGTTTAAAGGAGTTCGATTCTCCTATTGTGTTCTATTATAGAAGGTGAAGCAGTGACATGGAGTCGCGACTAGTCTTGAAAACTAGGTTTCGTTAATTCGGATGGGGTTCGGGTCCTCCTCCTTCTACTATTATTATCTTTTCAATATGAAATACACGTGTAGTTTAACTGGATAGAATCATCGGCTACGGACCGGTAGATATGAGTTCGACCCTCATCATGTGTTCTTATTAATAATCACTATAAATAACAATCTAAGTGGCATAAAGTTTTTTTATGTCACTTTTTTTGTTTATATTTACTTATAATTAATAAAGAAATAATATCATGGCAGTAGATTTAAGAAATTGTAAAAAAGGAGATATCCTATTAAGTTCACAAGGTACTAAGTTAATGTACCTGAGACCAACTACAGAAAATGAGTATTTAGATCATGTTGTAAGTTATTTAGATGAAGGTCTAGGTCAAGGTACACGAACTCATGATGGTTTTGTATTCGCTAAAAATAGAATACCTAAAACTGACCACGATATTATTGAAATCTTAAAATCATAATTATGACCTGGATCAAAAGACTATTTACCAAAAAGAAAGAAGTAGTAGAAGAAGTCTTTGAACCTTCTTTGAATATAGATGGTACTTACATTCTTGCAGAAGAATTTGAAAGAATATGGGTAGAGAAAAACAATCACAGGTTTTCAGGGATGTGGGATCCTACAGGATCACTAAATGATAGACAATATATAGACTATAAGGTCTGGGAAGATACACATTACGATGAGATGTATAAAAAACATTTTAAAAATACAAAAGTATTTAGAGGTAAAAATCCCAATATCATATTTCACGGAGGTTGTTTAGGTTGTATTTCACAAAGACGACATGGAATTGATAGATGTATGGGATGTAGTTATTTTAGATATAGTAATGATACAGACTTATCTATAAAAGGAGAATATGCGGATTCATTCGATAAAAAAGACTTTGAAGAATTCTTAAAATCATAATAATGAACATTAATACATTACATAAATATTATTTAGATGGATATCTAATTAAACAAGTGCATCCAACTCTTCCATTAACTATTTGGAACTATTCCCAAAAGACTCAATTTGAAGGTAAATGGGATGAAGTTACCTTGCACTGTAGAGGATTAGTTGTTGACAATTTCGGTAACGTAGTTGCTAGACCATTTAAGAAGTTTTTTAACATGGAAGAAGGACAACATACTTCTACTAAAGACTTTGATGTCTATGAAAAGATGGATGGTAGTTTAGGAATTGCATTCTATTATCAGGATCAATGGGTATTTGCATCTAGAGGTTCATTCACATCTGAACAATCAATTGAAGGTGCTAAAATGTTTAAAGAACAGTTTCAAGAATCTCATTTCATTAAAGACATGACATACATTTATGAAATTATTTATCCAAGTAATAGGATAGTAGTGGATTATGGTGGAGATTGGAGATTGGTTTTATTAGGTAGAATCGCAACCAAATCAGGGGAAGAATATTCAGTAGATTTCCACAGAGAAAAAGGATATGATGTTGTTAGAGAATATAAAACTACAGATTATACTAAATTAAAAGAATTAATAGGTAGTAACTTTGAAGGTTTTGTAATTAAGTTCTCAAACGGTGACAGAATGAAAATCAAAGGTGATGAGTATGTAAGACTACATAAAATCATGACTGAGATCTCTACAAAGTCTGTATGGGAATGTCTAAGTAAAGGTGATGATATTTACGAAATGTTAAAAGATGTACCAGATGAGTTCTTTAAGGGAATAGAGAAGTATATTGAAGAACTTAAATCGGAATATTTAATTATTGAAGCGAAATCAATGGCAACTTTTAATATACATAAGGATCTTAATAGAAAGGATTTTGCAGCGGCGATAGAATGGAACCGATATTCTAGCGTGTTATTTAGAATGAAAGATGATAAAGATTATTCAGAAAACATTTGGAGATTTATTAAACCAGAATATAAAAGACTATAAGTAATGGAAGAAAGAGCATGTCAAACTCCTTTAGAGGATTTAAGAAAGGATGCATTAAAACACTACGATGAAGCATCTACAAAAATACATTGTTGGCAAAGTGGAATACCTAACGCTATCAATTTCTATTGGGAATATAAACAAATGAGTTTATGGCAAAAACTAAAACAAGCATTTAAATAATGAGTTGGAAAGAAGAGTTAATTGACCTACGTAAAACAACATACGAGAGCGACGCAAAACGAATTGCAGAATCTATTTTTGAAGAAATGAAACTACCAATAACTGAGGGATATTTTGGTAAAGTATTTTCATTTCATATATCTCCAGAAGTTGGTAAGATATTAATAGCAGAAGGATTAGAATATGAGACATATAAAGAAACTGAAACTCATGATAACTGCATGTTATTTGAAGAATCTAAAGTATGGTTTACTAATTAAACCAGAATATAAAAGACTATAAAATAAACAAAAATAAGACATGGAAACAATAATAAAATACGAATTATCACTGGAATCTAATACAAAACTAAGAATACCTAAATATGCGAGAATATTATCGCTTAGTTTAGATGGAAAAACTGGTAAACCATGTATGTTTGTTGTGGGAAATGTAAAAAACCACACAGAACAAAGAATTTTTGAATTGTTTGAAACTGGAGATCCTATACAACAATATAATGCAGGTGCAGGTCGAGAATTTATAGGAACTTACCAAATAGGAAATGGAAGCTTCGAAGGACATGTTTTTGAACGTGTTAATATTTAAATTGTTAACAACTTTTGAAAATAAGTACTCTAAAGTTTTAAGGTATCATTTATATTGTGTATATTTACTTATAACAATAAAACACTAGTATTATGGCACAGATTTACAAAGTAGGAGGAATAATAAGAGACAAGATTCTCGGATTACACTCTGATGATATTGATTTTACATTTGTATGTGAGAACTCTACGACAATCGAAGAAGGTTGGTTAGAAATGGTTAATTGGATGACTGAAAGAAATTACAAAATCTTTCTAGAAACTCCTGACTGTTTTACAATTAGAGCGAAGTTTCCAAAAGGACACACAAACGAAGGTTTAGTTGCAGATTTTGTAATGGCTAGAAAAGAAGTTGGTTACATTGAAGGAACTAGAAGACCTATCCTAGAATTAGGAACTCTGGAAGATGACTTAACAAGAAGAGATTTTACTGTTAACGCACTTGCAGAGGACATCGATGGAAATATCATAGATTTATTTAACGGTTTAGAAGACTTAAAGAAAGGGATCCTAAGGACTCCTATTAATGCAAAAAAGACTATGATGGATGACCCTCTTAGAATCTTGAGAGCATTAAGATTTATGATTACTAAAAACATGTTTCCAGCAAGTGAACTTTGGGTTGCAATTCAACAACCACATATCTTAGAAAAACTAGAAAAGACAGTTAGTAAAGAGAGAATGAGGGAAGAGATTGCTAAGATGTTTCAATTTGATACTGTTAGAAGTTTTAAATTACTAATGGATGTCGAAGGAATTATTCCAGGATTCTTAGATTTAATCTTTAAAGATGGTATGAAATTAATTCCAACATTTAAAAAGAAATAAAATGAAAGATCAATTAATAAGTTTTGAAACTGCTAAATTAGCAAGAGAGTCAGGATTTGACGAAGAATGCGGTTTGAACTATGCACAGGACGGGGAAGTTCAAACCCTACAATACTGGGAAGGAAATGGAAACGGATTCGAATCTAATAGCGAAATAGATTGTGATTTCTATATAGAAAACAATCCAGTATGTTCTGCACCTACCCAATCATTATTACAAAGATGGTTAAGAGAAGTACATGAAATTGAAGTAATATCATATCCGATAATTGTTGGCTCATATTCATTTAAAATATACAAGTTTACAGAAATAATAAACATAATCTATCTTAATGGCAGAAGTGTTTCGAATAAAAAAGACAATAATAAAAGTTGGCCTAATTACGAAGAAGCATTAGAAGAAGGATTACAAGAAGCATTAAAACTAATAAAATAATGAAAGAACTATATTTACTTAGAGGAATTCCAGGAGCTGGAAAATCCACATTAGCAAAATCGATTGGAGGAGTTCACTTAGAAGCAGATCAGTATTTTGTAAGAGGTCTTAAAGATGTTTATACATTCGATGCTTCTAAGTTACCTGTTGCTCATGAGTTTTGTAAAAGTAGCGTCGGAATGGCAATGCTTGATAAAGAACCTAAAATCGTGGTTTCAAATACATTTACACAAGAATGGGAAATGAGACCATATTTTGATCTTGCAAAAGAACATGGATATAGAGTTTATTCTTTAATTGTAGAAAATAGGCATGGAGGAGAAAACGAACATGGAGTTCCTGAAGAAGCTCTAGATAAAATGGAAAGAAGATTTAAAATAAAATTAAGATGATACTATAAAAAGTGAAACAAAACGAAAACCGTATATAGAATATAAATATAAAACATTGTAACATGAAAAACGTATTAGTAACCGGAGGAGCTGGTTTTGTAGGTTCTAATTTAATTAGAAGATTAAAAGATGAAAATCCTAACCTTAATGTAGTGTCATTAGATAACTACTTCACAGGAACTCAAGACAATCACGTCCCTGGGGTTGAGTATTACCATGGAAGCACGGTAGATGCTGCAAGGATATTTGAAGGACAGACATTTGATACTGTATTCCATTTTGGAGAGTATTCTAGAATCGTACAATCATTCGGTGACATCAAAATAGCAAATGATTCAATATTAACAGGAACTCCTGTTATTTTAGAATTATGTAGAGAGTGGGGAGCAAAGCTTATTTATTCTGCAAGTTCAAGTAAGTTCGGTAATAACGGAGAAGATGAAAATCTATCACCTTATTCTTGGATGAAATCTAAAATGGTAGAGTTAATTAAAAACTACGGAACATGGTTTGATTTACAATATGAAATATGTTACTTCTTTAATGTGTATGGTCCTAGTCAAATAATGACAGGAGATTATGCAACTGTTGTTGGTATTTTTGAAAGACAATTAAAAGAAGGTAAAAAACTAACAGTAGTTTCACCAGGAACACAGAGTAGAGACTTTACACACGTTAATGATGTTACTAAAGCACTTATTCTTACAACATTACAGAATGCAAATCACGAATGGCATCTTAGAAGTGGAATTAATGTTACTATGATAGAGTTAGCAGAAATGTTTGACATAGAATATTCATTCATACCTGAAAGAAGAGGAGAAAGATTCACAAGTGAAGACTTTCCTTCAGATACTAACGGAAGATTAGGATGGATTCCTCAAGAAAATTTACAAGAATGGATTGTTAATGTAACAAATACAGCAATTAATGTCAAGTAAAATAGCATTAGTCGGAGCAGGAGCTGCGGGAAAGGATCATCTAAGATTAAGATATCAGGAAAGAGGATTTAAGTTTGGAGTTTCATGTACAACTCGACCTATGAGAAGCGGAGAGGTTGATGGAGTAGACTATACTTTCTATACTGATGAGGAATTTAAGTCAGTTGTTGATTCCGGAGGTATGTTAGAGTCGCAAGAGTTTAATAACTGGACTTATGGTATAACTAAAGAAGAATTTGAAAAATGTGATATAATGATTTTGAATGCGGAAGCAGTAGATCTATTACCAAAAGAATACAGAGATAGAATCTTTGTAATCTATGTTGATATCGCAAGGTCTGTTAGATTAGACCGATTAAAATCAAGAAAGGATTTTGATAACCCAGAAAGAAGAATTGAAGAAGATGACAAACAATTTCGAAACTTTTCTAATTTCGACTGTAGAATAACTAATGAAGATTTTTAATAATAAATAAATAAAGATAGAATGACAGACAATTTAACAAAAGATCAGGTAATTGAATTACGTGTTAACTTAGAAAATGAAACAAACGAAGCTCAAAAAGCTCTTGTAGATGCTAAGTTTTCAATTGATTTAGAAAACATGCAAAACATTAATGCCTTATTAAAACAAATTGATAAGACCTACGTATGGACTATTAAGAATGCGGCATTAGTAATTAACTTGTATGACAATTTAAAAGTTGCTAAGACAGCAATCACATCAGCAAATGATTCAGATTTTAATGTGGAAATATCTTCATTGAATTTAAATACATTATACTTAGTTCTTACAAACATCGAAGGAACTGGAGTAGAATCAGCTAGAACATTTACAAGATTATTAGCTAATGTAGGTTCTCAAATCAGTACTTCTATGGAAGAAATGACTGAGGCAAATAAAGAAGTACATAAAATGCACGTTGCATTAGGAGAATTAGATGCCAAAGTAAAGGAATTGAGCGAAGAAGCAGTTTCGGCAGACGAGATCAACTAATAAAACAAACAACCAATGAAATTAGCTAGCAAGAGTAAAAATAGAATATCCATCCTTGAAATGATTCAGGATGGTATTTCTACCCAAGAAGTATTTGAGACGATTGATTATAAAAATGAGTCCGAAGACAGAATCAAACAATTGATATATCCTAACTTACTTAATAAAGTTACTGAGTATGTTATGGAAAAGAAAGGGTTTGGTAGGGGATTGGCTCGTGAAAAAGCTAAGACTATGATCAAATGGGAGGGTAATCGACAGTCTATGGTAAAAAGACCCACTAATGATTCTTTTGTAAGAAACATAAGTTTTATGGGAACTTCTAATAAGCCTGATATGTCATTAGATATTGGCGGTGTAAAAGTAGCAGTCGAGTTTAAAAAAGGAAATAGAGGTAATGCACTGCGAGAGGGATTCGGACAGTCTTTGATTTATTCTACTGTTTTTGATTTTGTGATATATATGTTTATAGATATTAGTGAAGACAATAGAATATTAGCAGGATCAAACTCGGTAACTGAACAGAACTTTTTAGATAATATTTGGGATAATTTTAATGTAAAATTTGTAATAGTTTAAAACTAAATGAAGATATTCTTAACATCAAATCAACAATTCGGTAGAGCCGGAGCAATTAATGCATATAAGAGACCATTCGCTGATGTAGATGAGATGGATGAATATCTAATAGCACAATGGAATAGGACAGTAACTCACGAAGATAGTGTATTTGTTTTAGGTAATTTTGCATGGGATCCTGAAACGGCAGAGAGACTATCTAAAAGTTTAAATGGAACAATATACGTTATTCCAGGAGAATGGGATAAAGCTATTAAAGACATTACTGAAATACAAGGATCTAATATATCATACATAAACGTAGGTATTAAAGAACTTCCATCGCTAACATCAGTATTAAGCTATTGGCCTCTTAATGAATGGACAAAGAAGAAAAAAGGTTGGGTATCTTTTATAGGACACCCTGCTAAGAAATATAAATCGAATCATAAGGAAAATATAGCGAACGTACGGTGTGACGATTGGGATTTTAAACCAGTCGAAATAACACAGATCGTCAAACTATATAATGATCCCGACTTAATTTCATAATTTCAACAACTAACGACATAGTAACTTATGTCGTTTTGCTGTCTTATTTAGAATGATTATAAATAAGAATTCAGTTGATTAAATATTTTTTAGTATCAATATAATTGATTATATTTACATATAACAAATAATACAATTATGAAATACACAATTATCGAAAGAATCGCAGTTAGAATGTTTAATAAGTCAGCGCATTTATTAAATGAATTAGAAAGAAGCCAAGTCTTAAATCACTATTGGGACTATAACTAACATTGTTAATAACTTTACAAAAACAAATGACATTTTATTGTCTAGATTCAATAAAAAGTGTTATATTTACTTATAATTAATAACTAAACAAATACAAATATATGGCTAATTACAGAGAAATGACAGAGAACTATATCGCATCAAGATCAGAAGCAGATTTCACAGTTTTATTCTACAGAGTAAAACCAGGAATTACTTCTTATATTAATAAGATCGTTAAAGATCGTGATGTTGCAGAAGATATCGCTGTTAATACTCTAACCAAAATGTGGACTAAGATTGATCAATACGATCCTAAATATCAAATCACAACATGGTTATATAGAATTGCATTTAACGAAGCTTTAGGATTTATTGCTAACCGTAATAAAAAATCATCTTTAGATAAATTAGCAGAGTTTGGTGTAGAAGTTAATGAGACTGGAGGTATCAACGCCGCACTTGAGGAATCATACATGATGACGGAGCAAGACTTTCTTGATGAAGACACAGAATTAATGGAAAGATATCAAGATGCCTTAAACGCGATGCAAGGATTAAAAGAAATGTACAGAGATATTGTTGTAGATCGATTAGTTAACAACATGAAGTATGACGATATCGCATCAAAACATGGAATTAGTTTACAAACTGTTAAAAACAGAATTCGCAGAGGTAAAGCATTAATAGTAGAGAATTTAGAAGAGTAATTATGATAGTAGTTGTTTATAAGAAATCTCAGAATGCAGTTAAAAAATACATTAAAGTATTTAAAGACGAACTTACGCCGGATAGAATAATAAATCTAAATGCTCGTAAGCCGTTACTTCCTAATAATTATGTTATTGAAGATATCGGAGTTGGAGAATCATTTATAGAAGTTTATAAAACAAAGCATAAAGTTAAGAGACATGAGATTGCGTAACATTAATTTAGAAGATGAGGATTTAGATTCCTTATTTATTCCTAGAAAGGAACAAAAAGTAAAGAGGATGAAAAATCCACAAACAAGAATTAAAAGTGAGAGAACAGACAAAACTGATAGGACATAGAACCTATCTAAAGAACAAACCCATCCTATATTTCGATATGGATGGGGTTCTAGCGGACTTCCATAGAGCTATTAGAGAAAAGGTAACACCGGAACTCGCAGTTAAATATGGAACAGACGTTGATCAGATACCTGGTATCTTTAAGGATTTACATCCTCTACCAGGTGCTATATTTGCATTTCAAGAATTAAGTAGAGCGTATGATGTGTATATCTTATCAACAGCTCCTTGGGGAAACCCTGAAGCTTGGATGGAAAAGAGACTTTGGGTTGAAAAGCACTTAGGAGATCTTGCTCACAAGAGATTAATACTTTCACACAATAAACATTTAAATAGAGGAGATTATCTAATAGATGATAGATTAGCAAACGGTGCTGATAGATTTGAAGGTGAACATATCCTATTTGGTGGTGATGAATTCCCAACATGGTACGAAGTTTTAAAGTATTTAGCATGATATATACCTTATGAAAAGAATTAAATTATACGAAGAGTTTTTAAACGAAGCAAAGGAACCTAAAGACTTATATAAAGCTTATTTAGCTATTGATCCAGATAGTGGACACAGATGGTGGAGTTATAAAGGATTTGCAGCAGATAACTTTTTTATTCAAGTTACATTAGATAATTATAAAGATATCGATATTAATCCTGACTATCCAGTTTTAACTTATAATTCTAAGGTTGTTCAGACACTTTTAGATGATAAGCTAATAAAACTTGATAATGTATATAATAGACCGGAGTTTATTAAACAATCAGGATCAAAATCAGAATTCCACAAAATGGTGGATGGTGATGAGAATATTCCTAAAACTTGCGATAATACAAAGGATGCTATTAAAGAAATAGGATTTCCTATGATTGCAAAACCAGCAGAAGGACATTCTGGAATAGGTATTGTAGTTATGAAAGATCAAAAAGAATGGGATGCAGCAGATCACGATAAGTTAGATGTTTACTCTCAGTATATCGATAAGAAAAGCGAACACAGATTAATTACATTTAAAGGTACTCCATTCTTCTGGATGCAAAGAGAACCTATGAATGACAAGGCTAAATCTGGTAAAGGTAAAGGAGATGCTGCTATGGAATTTAAATACATTAAAAAAGATGTAAATGATATTCCTGAGAAGTTTAACACGTTAGTAGATAAATTCGGTAAGATATTTTCAGACTTACCTTACATTTGTTTCGACGTAATGGAGGACCAGGATGGTAAACTATACATAATCGAAACGAATTCACAGCCTGGGGTTCCTTATAACTCTACGGTTGAGATTTACAGACAAATATTCACAGATTTCTACGGAAGAGACGTAGATAGTAAGACAAATGTTAGATTAAACGAATTAAGTAGTTATTTAGATCAGAAAACATTAGAAATTGATCCTGATCGATTTGAAATAGATAAAAAGTAATGAAATTCACAGAGGAACAGATAGATAGAATTATTGAAATGGCATGGGAAGACAGAACAACCTTCGATGCAATTGAGTTTCAATTTAATATTAAGGAAAATGATGTTAGAAAAATAATGAGGACTAATCTAAAAGAATCATCCTTTAAATTATGGAGAGAACGGGTAAAAGGTCGTTCCACTAAACATCAACAAAAAAGTAACTCAGTTAGATTTAAATCTAGCAATCAATAACAAGAAACCTAAGCGAAAGTTTAGGTTTTTTTGTGTGAAACATTTTCATATAATACCATATAAACCTTATGAAAGTACAGACTCACACTAATAGAAATGGAACAGTATCTACATATACTGAATTACGAAATGGAAACATACAGTGGAACGGAGATTTTGAATTCTGCAGAGTAGGATATCCCAATGATTATACCAGGGCCTGGACTTATTTTAAAAAGGAATACGGTGGTTTAGAATATGAAGACTTTGTAGAAGAAGTATTTAGATTTAATGAACTTACGTCGGAATATGTTTTTCCGGATGTAGTTCCTTTAATAGTATCAGACGAAAAGACGATAGATATGATAGATCCTAGTGGAGGACCATACATGACAATTGGCGACACCATAATGGGTAAAGAGATTATAGAATTTGAATGCAATAAAGAAGGTTACTTAATAATTACAAAATAAATTTAAAAAGGAATTAATGAATATACTTGGAATACACAGTGGGCATGACGCATCACTAGCATTAGTAAGAGACGGTAAATTGATATCATCAATATCTGTTGAAAGGTTTTCTAGAAACAAAAAAGACCAAATATTAAGTAGGGATTCTACTGAAAGGTTTTTATTTGAAAACAAAATAACTTGGGATGATATTGATTTAATCACAATGGGATATTGGAATAAAGGAACAAGCGATTGGATCGACATATATTCTCCGTACGAACATAATTACCCTTTCTCTACGATGGGAACTTATAATAAAGAAAGTATCATAATGAATCACTTAGATAGTTATGGTAACAAGGTACAAGAAACAGATTTTGGATATACACTTCCTTATTATATAGACCGTATTCAACCACCTTATTCTAGTTCAATAATAACAGCGGGATATGCTATTAGTTTAAATTGTGTAATTGATGGTTATGACAGAGTGATCCCTGGTTTCTTTGTAGATCATCACATGTCTCATGCCGCTTCAACTTACTATACATCTCCATTTGATCAAGCTGCTATATTAACAGTAGATGCTTCAATGCATGATCCTGAAAATTGTAGTGGATTCTTTATAGGAGATGGTAATGTTTTATCAAACTTCAGAGAACCTGGATTAATGATTGGAACTTTCTATGACGCAGCTACCGAGTATTTAGGATTAGGACCTGGTACTACTAAGGCTGGTGTTTTAATGGGATTAGCTGCTTATGGTAAAGTATCTGGCCATGTTAAAGAAAACGCAGAAGAATGGTTAAAACCAATATGGCACAGAGATTCTCCAGTACAGGATCATCAGTATATTTCTTGGTTATTTTCACAAGTTACTGGTAAGTTTCCACATGTTGGAGAATTAAGACAAGAAATAGTAGACGGAGAAAGTGACTCACACTTCTTTCAAAAAACACATCAAACTGTTTATAACAAAGGAGACTATAACAAACAAGAAGTTATGGATCATGCTGCAGGAGTTCAATACTTATGCGAGAGAGCTATGGTGATATACACTAAGAAACTATACGAAGAAACTAAAGGATTTAACAGTGATAACTTATGTTTAGCTGGTGGTGTAGCTCTTAATTGTAATGCAAACTTCGCTGTGAAAACAGAGAATGAATTTAAAGACATACATTTCTTTCCAGCATGTGGAGATGATGGTATATCAGTAGGATCAGCTCTTTATGTTAATCATATGATTGTTGGAAATCCAAGAGTAGAATACAAACCAAAAGATATTGCGTACTTAGGAGTTGATTACGATCACCAACCTAAATCTGTATTAGAAATGCAGGATGTAGATCTTAAAGAGATCGCACAGAAGTTAAGTGAAGGTGAAATACTATGTTGGTTTCAAGGTCGTTCTGAATTAGGACCTAGAGCGCTTGGAAACAGATCTTTTGTTACAGATCCTAGTAATCCTAAGATGAAAGATATTTTAAATGCTAAAGTTAAAATGAGAGAATGGTTCCGTCCTTTTGCACCAGTTGTTCTTAATGAAAAGAAAGAAGAATGGTTTGATATGGATTTTGAATCTCCTTATATGTTATACACAGTTCCTTGTAAGAGACCTTTAGAGATACCTTCAGCGGTTCATATTGATAATACTGCTAGAGTTCAAACTTTAACAAGAGACACTAACGAAAGATTCTATGATTTAATAAGCGAATTCGATAAAATAACAGGATGTCCTGTTGTGATGAATACTTCTTTAAATATCAAAGGACAACCTATCGTTGAAACACCTGAAGATGCTATGAAGTTATTTATGGAATCAGATGTAAGTATTTTAGTCATCAACGATAAAATGTATATTAAATAAAATTATGGGTTTTAAAAGTAAAGGTACAGTAGGCATTACATGTTCAACGTTTGATTTATTTCACGCTGGACATGTTAAAATGTTAGAAGAAGCAAAAAATGAGTGTGACTATTTAATAGTTGCACTTCAAGTAGATCCTACAATAGATCGACCAGATTCTAAGAATAAACCTATTCAAACAATAGTAGAAAGATATATTCAAGTACATGCATGTTCTTATGTAGATCAGATCGTTCCTTATGTTACGGAACAAGATTTAGAAGATATCTTTTCTAGTTTTGATTTAAACGTTAGAATTATAGGAGATGAATACGAAGGTAGAGATTTTACTGCAAAGAGTATTTGTAATGATAGAGATATCGACATATTCTATAATAAAAGAGACCATAGGTTCTCTACAACAGCACTTAGAGATATTACATACAAATTAGAAAAAATAAGAAGAAAAACAAAATAGAAATGAAAGCAGAAGCAATATTTATAATTATATTACTAGTATGTTTTGCAGCGCAAACATATCGATTAGTAATGGCACAGAACGAATCAGATTATGAGTTTGACTTGTATGAAGATCATATCGATCAATTGACTTCAAAGATTAAAGAATTAGAAAAAGATATGCCAAAAGGGGTTATTAATCCTAAGTGTGATAGATGGAATCCAAGACACAATACAGTAACTTGGTATTTAAATCAAATAGAAGCAGGAAACGAAAGTAACTATTCTATAGAAGAGCATATACACTATAAGCAATTGGTTGAAGTTGAAACGATGTATCAAGTATATAGAGGACAACCTCTTCAAGGATATAGGAACAACTCTAAAATATGGGAAGCAGGTTGGTGTGATAAGTGGTCTGACGGATTAGGTAACCATGGATTAGGACATGATCACTGGGGAGTTGGAAGGTTTGAATATGAATTTAATACTAATGTGGAATTTGCACAGTGGTTAACTAATAGATTAAAATAGATATGGACAATAAATGGACAAGCGGTGGATATATTGGAGGAGTATGCCACAATTTAGGTAGAATGACAAAGATTCCTTCGTTGTTTTGGAGATTATTATTTATTTTTGGTAACTTTCCAAGCGTATTAATTTATTTATTGCTATGGATATTTATGGATAAAGACTAATATCATATTTTAGCGGCATAACAATTGTTAATAACTTTTGTAATTTAAGTGAGTCAGGTTTTTCCTGGTTCACTTTTTTTGTTTATATTTACTTATAACTAATAAATATATATGACTAAAGAGCAAAGAAAATTCAAAGAAGAAATAGCGAAATGCATGCATGACATTGTTTACTTTGTAGAAAAGTACATTGTTGTTATGACAGATAACGGAGCTCAGCGAGTTAAGTTAAGAGATTATCAAAAACAAATTATAAGAGACGCTACCTATGGCAAAGAATCAAAATAAACTAGAAGAAACACAATTAACTCTACAAGAGTGGTTAGAAGCACTTAAAGTACCTGCTCCTCACCGAAACAAGAAGAAGTTTTATAGAAAGAATAAACATAAAAATAATGGAGAAGATTAAGATACCAAGACACGCAGCATTTAAAGACTTTGGAATATTCAGAACTATAGGTAAGACTTATGTCTGTCCCGGTTGGATCGAGGTACCTCACGGAACTACTAGAGAGGATATCTTGCTGGTAGATGATTATACACTCCCAATAAAAGAAGTTGTAAAGGAGACCACCGAGGAGCCTGTAAAGGATCTAAGATTCGAAGCACTCTCATCTAAAGGAGACAAAAAATACATTGTAACCTTTAAGAAAGGAGAGTGGGACTGTACTTGTCCTGCTAGAACATTCTTCAAAGGACCTTGTAAACATATAAAAAAGTTTAAATAATATGAAACAAAAACCCACTAACACAATATAAGAAATGTTCAAACGTTTGAAGGTAAATATAAGGGACTGGGTCATCAGGCAAACTGTCGGAAAGTGGTTAAATATTAAGAAACCAAGATTCTGGAACCAATTTTAAAATCAAGAGATATATAAAGAAAATATATTAATAGTGAATGTATAATAAAGAGAAGATCGAAGCTGCAGTAAAATCCAAAGGTTATAAATGGTTTACCGGTAAGAATTATGATGTTAATATAGTCGGAGTTAGAAATTCTGATACAAACAATGAAGTTACTAACAAGTTTGATGATTTAATAACGATATCATTTAAAGACGAATGCGGAGAATGGAATTACTTTGAGTTTAAATGTACTACTGATCCAGGAAAGCATTGGGTAGAGAATATCATTAGAGAATCTGGAGTTGCAATCCTTAAAGAGGGACAATACAGAGGAAGTCATAAAATTAGAAAACACAGAGGACAATACGACGCATTATGTCAACAAAAACCTTTGAAAGTATATAGAGATAACGATTGCGATACTGTATATGATTTAATAGAAGAAAATATAGAAGAAGGAATCTTTGGAATCAATATACACAGAGCGACTAGATATGAAGATAAAGAATCAACACAGGTAGATAAATGGTCAGCAGGTTGTCAAGTAATAGCAGCTTTTAACGCGTTTAGATTATTTATGACTATTTTATATAAAGCCAGGGAAGTATGGGGAAATAATTTCACATATACTCTTATAAACAGTAAAGATATAACATGAAAAAAACAAAACTATTTGCAGAATTCGTAAACGAGAATCTTTCAATGGATGCAGTTACTATTAATATTACAGTAGGTGCAGGACAAGACTCTATTCAGAACTTTATGAATGACAATAACATTGATTCTAAGAAACTATTAGCTTATGTTATAAAGAATAAAGATAACAAAGAAAGATATGATGTTAGAGACTATATAGCAGGTACAGGATTAGGTGCTAACAAGAAACTAAGAGATAAATTTATAAAAAGATTCAAATAATCATGAAAACTATAAAAGAAATATGGCAATTGTTTTTAAGTATGTTTAAAAAGAAACAAATTATGAAACAAAATACAGTTAACCCTGTATTAAAACCAAGAACTCCAATAGGATTCGACAAAGTTAACCCTGATACAATGGATAAGTCAGAGTTAGTAAAGAATAATAGAGGGTCAGAACCGATGGGAGAACCAAGATACATAAGACCTAAAAAATAATCATGAAGATTTCCTGATTCCAGAAGATACTAGTAGTATTACAAGTATTTGTCCAGGAAATCTTTTTTAAAACAAATAAATTATGAATACACCAGGAGACGTTAGAACTAGATTTGAAATGGCAATGAATGAGAATTTCAAGAAAGCAGTCGCAAGATTAGCTTCAATGGAAGATCAAGTAGGAGCTATGAGTGATCAGCATATTGATTCAATATCTGGCGAAATACAAAAGACAGCAGATTATGTTGAAAGATTTAGTCCAATTAGTGTTGTTAGAGAATATTTCACAACTACAAAAGGATTTTCAGAAGGAGACTTTAAAAAGATAGAAAATATACTTAAAACTGAAGATGAATCTAGCTTGGCTGCTATTATAGCATACATAAAAGATCCAAAGGACATAAAGTATTTTACAAGTATTACTAAAAGCGATAACATCGTTAATAAAATATCTAAAGATACTGGTATTGGTACTAAATTCTTATCACAATTATTTTCAATGGATGGTGCTATGAAATCAGGTAAAGGAGTCGGTAGAGGAGAATTATTCTTAGGATTCATGATCAAAGGAGCTACTAATGCTTCAGTTGGAGATGTTAATGCAGACGGTCAACCATTTGAGGTAAAAGCTAAAGAAGCTAGATTAAATACAATGAATGGTTTTGGAAATGGAATGGCAGCTATTACAAATTTCTTTGATGGTCTTAGTAAATACGATAAAGATTTAGCAGATCAATATAGACCAAAAACAAAAAAAGAGTTTGCAGCATATAACTATAAAAAGAAAACTCCTAGTATGTTTTACTTTTTAATGAAAACCGCAGCAGATAAAGGTTTAGATTTTAAAAAGATCTATGAAATACAAGCAAACACCATGTATTGTTCTACCTCAGGTATCTGGCCTAATGGAGATAACAAGATTAAAAAGATGGTTGTTGATAATTTTATGAATAACGTAAATAGTGATGGTTCTCAGAAAGACAATGCAGCTTTGAATTACGAATTCATGTATATCAATATATTGTATTACCAATCACAAGAGTTTTTTAATGGATTATTCTTAATTGAACCTGATACAGGAAACTTTGCTTATTTCGATCCAAGTATTGGTAAGAAACGTGGAATTAGCTGGTTGACTAAATATACAACATATTATCAGCCATCTTGGCAAGATAATCCTACATCTAATTCTTGGAAAATATCTTTAAAATAGTTTTAATTCTTTTGAAACTATTACATAATTAGAGGTATAAATAACATAACAATTAACGTTCTTATAAAGATTAATAACCAAGTAAAATATTGCGAAAGTAGCTCAGTTGGTAGAGCTCTAGCCTTCCAAGCTAGTGGTCGCCAGTTCGAGCCTGGTCTTTCGCTCTTTTTATTTAATTACATGGAGTTTTCAGATTTGTCTTTGCTTTCATACATGTAATTAAGTTGCCTCTTTAGCTCAGCTGGTAGAGCGTCTCACTTGTAATGAGAAGGTCGTCTGTTCGAGCCAGACAAGAGGCTCAATAGTTCTTTGAATTATAAAATAATATATCATGAAGTTTTAACATTTTGTGTTTACTTTTCATACATGATATATAATTTTAATATTAATTAGTAGTAAATCTCTCACCGAGGTAAACCTTTAAAACAGATTCACAACTGCAGAGGTCGCTAGATTGGATGATACTAAATGTGGGTATTGTCTACTATTATTAATATTAAAAGGAGAGATGGACAGTGGTCGTCAAGTAGTCTTGAAAACTATCGCGGGTTATACCGTTGCAGGTTCGAATCCTGTTCTCTCCGCACCGATCTGGTAGTTCAGTTGGTTAGAATACTTGCCTGTCACGCAAGTGGTCGCCGGTTCGAGTCCGGTCCAGATCGCCACAATGGAAGTAAGAAACCCTAGAAGGGATTACAACCAAACTTAAGTAATAGATACTTAAAACAGACATCTATGGAGTCTATAAAATAAATAGGGGTAATAGAACGGACATCCTTAATGCCGCTCTCTGAGGAATAAAGACAGGTGATAGAGTCTCCCAGTAATTTGACTTTTTTTAATGTGGTAAGACACTAATGTGTTTGTTTGAAAGCAAATAAAACCGTTAAAATCTAAGTTTGGTAAATCTTGCCAAGCTAAACTTTCCGATGGTGTAATTGGTAACACATCTGCTTTTGGTGCAGACATTCAGAGTTCGAGTCTTTGTCGGAAAACACGGTAAAATTAAGTGATATATAGTTTTCACTAATAATAGTAAAATCAATAAGTAAGAAGTAATGCAAAGTAATACAGACAATGGGAATTCCCAAATTAACAGTACAAAAGATTCATATAATAGTAGAGTTGGAAAACTATATGTATTAGGTGGAACTAAAAGAATAGCGTGGAATTCTAAGAGAAGACACGCGGCAATTTAAAGATCGTCATTACCCAAAGGGTAAAGGACTTGGGTTAGAATTTAATTCTATCAATGGCATTCCCTTAAGATGCTCAGTTAATCTACGGGATTAACAAATATTAAAGAGAAGCAGTGAAGCTGTAATTGAGAAGTAGAGAGAATTAATTAGCGAAAAAAGGTTTGTAGTAACTAGACGCCTCCCATTGCACTCAATCAGAAACCTTGAAAGACCCGAAGCTTCTCTCAATATTTTAAACTAAGCCTGAAATCGATGCATCGAATAAGGATCGAAGCCCACGAATTACGGGTTTATTTAATGTTTAATCGAACGCTTTAGAGTTTGTTCGACTAGTTAAATAAATTGGCGCGGATGTCGGCCGAAACGTTTGTCGGATTAGTTGGTAACTCTAAGGTGTTTCTCAAAGTTACAATTTATCTACTGAATATCGTTGACTGACACCGTTCGAAAGGTTACAATTAAGAATTAGTCTTTATAGTATGTGACCCCCATTGCAGCCTAACATATTCAGTTTTTTTATTAATATTAACTAACTCCAATAAAATAATCATGGGTCCTGATTTTAAAAAGACTTTAGTCTTAGATTCAAGTTATATGCCACGAAGCATTATATCTTCTACTAGAGCGTTTGTCATAGTATATAAAGGAAATGCAGAAGTTGTTACAAGTCATGATAGCTATTTCAAACTAGTAGATGAAGAACTTAAAATATGCAAACCTTCTATTATTAGAATTCCAAAATATGTTAAATCCGAAAAGCATAAAGTTCCTTTAACAAAGGCTAATATTTTTAAAAGAGACGGTAACACTTGTGTTTATTGTGGAGCAGGTAAAAGAAAGGATCTTACAATAGATCACGTTGTTCCAAAATCAAAAGGAGGAAAGGATACGTGGAAAAACCTAGTAACTGCTTGTTTTAAATGTAACAACAAAAAAGCAAGTCTTTCTTTAGAAGAATTCGGAGCTTTGATTCCTCAACCAAAAAGACCACACTACTTAATGTTATTAAGACAAGTAAACCACATATATGAAGAGTGGAAAATTTACCTGTCTATATAAACAAATGAATAGTTAGGTGTATAATAAGTATAAAATAAAACAAAACCACATAATGATAGAATTAACTGAAGACAATTTATTAGATTACATATCAGGAAACGAAAAAGTAGTAGTACAGTTCGGAGCAACTTGGTGTGGAGCCTGTAAAGTTATGAAACCAAGAGTTAAGAAGATTGCCACAGATACTGAAGGTGTTTTATTTATATACGCAGATGCTGAGAAATTTATAAATTCTAGAGGAATTACACCTATTAAAAACTTACCAACTTTTGTAGGTTTCTTTAAAGGAGAAGTAATTGCAAAGTGTGCCGGTAGTAAAACAGAGGCATTAAAAGAATTAGTTACTAACGTTGTAAATGCATAATCATGACTAAAGAGGATTTTATTGGAGAAAACGTATCATATGAACCTTGGGGACAGACTATCTGGGGAAACAAGGCAAATGGAGAACAACAAATGTTACTTAACTTAAGAGGTTGGGGAATGATTCAATATGAATTTGACACTAAAGAAGAAGCTCAAAATTTTCAAGACAATACAGGAGAGTGGATCGCTGAGGCTATCAATGAAAAGATACTAAGAGACAGAAATAAATTAACTGAAGAATCTTTAAAACCAGAATAATGATAAAAACACAAACAAACGTATATGATTCATCTACAATTGAGTCTTCTACATATTACTATCCAACAAAAGAATTAATAGTTACATTTAAGCATGGATCATACATATACCTAGGAGTTACCGAGGAAGACTATATGAAGTTTGCTAATGATAAATCACAAGGAGTAGCACTTAATACTGTTATTAAGGGTGTTTATAAATTTGAGAAACTAGAAGATGTCGAATCAGAATAATTTTATATACTGGGATGATATGTGGAATGAAAAAGATCCTAAAGATCCTAAACAAAATCAATGCTGTGGAGAATGGGATAGTGAAGGGAACTGTAACTGTATTAAAGACAAATAAAAATGAGAAATATTCCTAGATTTAAAGATAAGATTTCTATATTTACTAAAATTAGGTGGAAATTAGAAGACATTTCATATATACCTAGTACGGTATATCAGGGTATTTCTAAAATAATATACTGGCTACCTATTATATGGAAAGATAGGGATTGGGATTCTCATTATACATTTGTCATGTTGTCTCATAAGCTAAAGGCACAAGCTGATCACATCTCAAAAAATAATAGGCACACTAGAGCCCAACACGATGCAAGGAATATTAGGATTTGTGTAGATCTTATAGAAAAGGTTAGAGAAGAAGATTATGCTACAGAGTATTTAGACTATACTGTTACTAAAAACTGGTTCGAACCTTGTAATGACAAAGAAGATTATTCTACTTGGGAATCTAAGGAAGTCTCAGAAACATTCGATGATTACTTTAAGAAATATCCATTAATCTATAAAAGAGTTTTAAATGGAGAAAAAAGGTTCGGTAAGAACGAAAGAGATAGTAGCAAGTATACGATTGCAATGAATATGGCATATATTAATCAAACCAGAGCAAATAATTTACTTCATAAGATACTAAAAGATGAAATAAAATCATGGTGGGATTAAATTGTTAATAACTTAAAGTAAATATATACTAAAAGAGTTTTTTATATCAATATAAAGTGTTATATTTACTTATAATTAAAAACAAACAAACTATGTCAATCAGCAAGGTATTAATCCAGACTCAATATTTAGAAAACTATTCTGAATCTAACGTTCCTTATTGGAAGAAAAAGGGAAGTCAAACATTTGAAATAGAAATAGAAGCAGATCTATTAATGTATTCAAATCCTGCTGAGATATTTACAGAGATGTTAAAGAAACACTGTTGTGAATATCAGAAATACGAATATATCGCACATGATATTCTTTTTAATAGATCGATATCAATCGGTAGTGTTGAAGAATATAAAAGTACTTATCATTCTTTAAATACTCCTGAAGAAAATGTCTAAAGGTTTAATAGTAATTGCAGATTCTAATGCAATAGGAATTTCACACAAGCTAATAGCACCCACTATTAAGCTACTATACATTAAAAGAGGATTTAAATGTGATGTTATAGACTTACATCGTGATGAATTTAATCCTATGTCTACTAGAGAATCAGCATCTAATAAACTATCTAAACACTACAAACATCTTATAAAGACTTCAGACCATATTCATTTTATAACAAGTGTAAATCTAGGGGGTATTTCTCCTGGACTTGAAGGTTTCTTCGAACAGGTATTAACTGATGGATTTGCATATAACATGAATGGTAATAAACCAAAAAGCAGACTACATAAAAAAGAAGTTTACTTTTATCTACAACATTCTAAAAGAATGAAAACTAGATTTAACGCTGCATGGCTAAGATTAAAGTTTAGTGTTATTCCTACAATATTTAAAACAAGTACTATTTTTCAAAGTGATTTAAACTGGGGAGATCCTAAAGTAAAAAACAAAAAAATTAAAAAAGTAATGAATTCATTAATATCTAAATTATGGTAATATCAGTGTTAGTAGGAATATTCGTGTGGTGGATTATAGGAACTATAGGTTTTCTTTTATGTACTAAGTATTTTGACGGAGAAGTATTGTTAGGTGATTTAGTTTTATCGGTTGGTATAGGATTCTTTGGTCCTTTATTACCTTTAGTAGCATGTATTATGCTATTCGTTATAAAAATTAAAGAACTTTTAGCGAAACATAAAGAAACAAAAATATGGTAAATAATTCACAAGGATTTTTTTATATCAATTAAAATAGTTATATTTACTTATAATTAAAACAAATATCATGAACACAACATCTATCATTTTTGACAACGTTAAAAATGAAACAGCAGAATTCGAAAACACTATTACTAAAAGCTTCTCAGTTGAAATAAGAATGTATAATGGAGAAGTTCTTAATACAACTTCAGAATTTACATACCCAACACCTTCTTATGAAGTTGTACCTAATAGATTACTAATGGATATCGTAAAGAAATACAGAGATAGATTTGAAGACATAGACTCTGTAGTTAACACAACACTTATAGGATTTTAATTAAATAAATAAAACAAGATGAAAAAAGTATTATTAGGAGTATTAGTATTAATATTATTTATAGGATGTGCAGATGTAACATCAGTACAGGAATGTTTAACCAGCAACAATCCTTATGGATTCTGGTCAGGGTTATGGCACGGAATTATAGCACCATTTGCATTTATAGGTAGTATATTCTCTGATAGCATCGCAATATATGCTGTAAATAACAACGGTGGATGGTATGATTTCGGATTTATAATCGGAATTGGTTCACTAGGAAGTAGTGCAACATATAGAAAAAACTAAAATAACATGTATACTTTAATAAGAGAACGCGATAAATTAAATAAAGTTTCTAAAAAGGTCACGTGGATTGATTGGAATCAAGATAGATCCTACAAGGGAGAAGAAGAAACTCCTAGAATCGGATTAAGCTTATTAATGTCTCCCTTTAATAGAACTTTTACTTGGCAAACTACTACAATTACAGAAATAGTAGAATCCAGAGAAGGTTACATTAAATTTAAGACGGAAAACAGTGTTTATGAATTAACTGAAACATCAGAGTATTTTGAAGACATTGAAGTACGGCCTTATTCAGAATTAGGATTAAAAAACCAAAAATAATTCACAAGGATTTTTTTATATCAAATAAAAGTGTTATATTTACTTATAACTAATAACAAAGACATAATATGAAAACAAATTTTCAATTGATTCACGATTTTATTGAATCTTCAAACGCTACAAATTCAAACACCGCCAAGTTAGAGGTCTTAAAGATATCTACTCAATATGAAATAGTAAGAAAGGCACTTGAATATACCTACGATCCTTATAAACAATACTATGTTACTTCAAAGAATTGTAAAAAAAGATCTGATTTAACAGGACCTGTTGGAGCTTATGACGACTTATTTGTTTTACTAGATGATCTTATTGCTAGAGTCTTAACAGGACACGATGCAATTGCTGCAGTTAATCAATATGTAATTGAAAATAAAGACTTTGAGGACATCATCTTTAATATTATTGATGGAAATCTTAAAACTAGATCGACAGCTTCTATGATTAACAAGGTAGTACCTAAGTTGATACCTACATTCGATGTTGCGTTAGCAAATGCATATAACGAAAAGACTAAAAAGAAAGTAAACTACGATGATGGATGGTATGTTAGTCGTAAATTAGATGGAGTAAGATGTATATGTAAGATCGATAATGATAGCAATGCTAAATTCTACTCTAGAGCTGGAAACGAATTCAAAACTCTTGGTAAAATTGCAGAGGTAATTAAAGCATCTGGAGCTAAGAACGTTATATTAGACGGAGAAGTTTGTATTTTAGATGAAAAAGGAGATGAAGACTTTCAAAGCATCATTAAAGAAATAAATAAAAAGAATCACACTATTGATTTTCCAAGATTAATAGCATTTGATATTTTGACAATAGAAAACTTTGACACTGGAACCTCTAGAAACTTATTAAGCAAAAGATATGAAGCACTAGACGCTTTTATGGATATCTATATGCCAAGTTTCAAACATTATGTTACAATGACACGTCAAGAAATTATCGAAGATGACGCACAGTTAGAAGCAGCTATCGCAAATGCAGGAGAAAAAGGTTGGGAAGGTCTAATGATTAGAAAGAACGATGTTTATAAGGGTAAAAGGTCTTCAGATATCTTAAAGATTAAATCATTCATTGACGCAGAATATACTGTAGTGTCGGCTGAGAACGCAATCAACAGAGTAATCGTTAATGGTAAAGAGGTTGAAGAAGAAATGCTTAAAAACATTGTGATAGAGCATAAAGGATTTAAAGTAGACGTTGGTAGTGGATTTAGTCAAGAAGAACGAAGAAAATACTTTAAAAATCCAGAATTAATTGTTGGTAAAGTAGTGAATATTCAATATTTCGAGGCTACCCAGAACTTAAAGGGAGGTTACTCATTAAGATTCCCAGTATTTAAAGCAGTTTACGACTCAAAAAGAAACTTTTAAGATATGGAAAGCAAAAAGAAATTTATACCAGTGTATGAACCGACATCAAAATACAGAACTAATCCTCTTTCTACAACAGAAGGAGGTTCAGTTGTCACTATAGTATATGGAGGATATAGAGTAGATTACAACAATATAAAGAATCCAGAGGCATATATAAATGCTATTAAGTTTAAGGCAAAAGAAGAGATAGTTGAAATATTAGTTAATGGTAAAACGATAAAACTTTAAAGCGTATGTATTTGATATTAGGAGATGGATTACTAGGAAGTGCAGTTATAGGAACAAGCGGATGGCCTTTTGTTTCCAGAAGACACCATGGATTTGATATTAATAATGAATCTACTTGGAGATGTAACATACCAAATGGAGTTACTCATATAATTAACCTAATCGCAAATACTGATACATATAGTACAGACATAGATGATATGTTTGAGACTAATTATCGTGGAGTTATTAAACTAGTAGATTACTGTAATGATAAAGGTATTAAGCTTATTCATTTCTCAACTGACTATGTTTATGAAAACTCAAAACCTAATGCAAAAGAGACTGATAAGACAAAGCCTACGACACCGTACGCAATGTCTAAGGCACTTGCTGATGAGTATATAATGAAACATTCAAATGACTATTTAGTCCTTAGAGGATCTCAGAAAGACGATCCGTTTCCTTATGAAAGTGCATTCACTAATTTATACGGTAATTTCGATTATCCTGATAAAATAGCAGAATTAGTAATAGAAATGGTAAGAAGTGAGGCCGTTGGACTATATAATATTGGAACACCGATTAAATCGATGTTTGAACTCGCTAAATTATCAAAACAAGATGTAAAAGAAGCATTAGCTCCTGATCATTTCCCGAAAGACGTGACAATGAATATATCTTTAATGGAAAAACACTTACAATTATGGCAGGACCAAGAGTAACAACTTGTAGCGGATGTTTAGACTTATTTGAACATAACGACTTATATGAAGTATATAAAGTAATTCGTGAAGGGAAACCCGATAAAGGATTATATAGATCTCCGCGTTGTGAAAAATGTATGAAGGATAAAGATTCATACCACTCAATATCTAAAGAACCGAAGAACAAAGAAATTAAACCTAAGAAAAAGAAAACTACAAAATAGAAATGATAAACCCTAAAATAGTTATATCAGCAGAAACACTATCAACTAACTATAATGCCGCACAGGAATTCCCACATATAGTATTTGATGATTTTGTAGATCCTTCTATATTAAAAGATGTAAGCGTAGAAGCTCAGATGGTATTAGATGAAGATACAGAAACAAGAGATTGGAGATTCGGTATTAATGAAGCAGACCACAACGATCAGGTATTAAAAAAAGGTATTAGGGATCTAAATAAGATGACTCCTTCTATGAATCTATTATGTAGATACTTTAATGATGATTCTTTTATGATATTTTTAAGGAAATTAACCGGAATTGAAGGTCTTGTACCTGATTGGGGATTTGAAGGAGGAGGATTACATGTAACATCTCCAGGTGGATTATTAGGAATACACCATGATTTTAATTTTAAAGATGATATGCATGAAACCAGGATGTATCGTAAGATAAATTTATTGGTATATTTAAATGAAGATTGGGAAGATGAATGGGATGGTGCGTTAGAGCTTTGGAAATCTGATTTAACAGGTGATTTTAAAGTAATACAACCTAAATATGGTAGAGCTGTTTTATTTAATATAGAAGATGCTCCACATGGACATCCACGTCCACTTAAATGTCCAGAAGGAGAAACTAGAAGGAGTTTAGCATTTTATTATTATGATAAAATACCTCCAGCGAATGGATTATTTGAAAGAGCTCATTGGAAATATGGTAAAGAATTACTATAGAATGAAACTTTTTGATTTAATCAAGTATAAACTAAGAATATTAATAATAACAAACAAAGAAAAAGATGGTACAGAAATTAATTGAACAATTAGAAGAAGCAATTGCAGAAGTTGGAACAGACGTTGCAAAATTTGACGAAAAAGGAAATAAAGCAGCAGGAACTAGAATCCGTAAAGCAATGCAAGTTGTTAAAGGATTAGCACAAGACGTAAGAGTCGCTATTTCAGAAGCTAATAACGCATAACCCTATTTAGAATCTATTGTAACTGCAATCATTCTAGATATGTAAGACAGTTCTTTATGATTCTCTAAATCTTCCAATCGAGATTTCAAATAAAGATTGGTTCAAACCTAGGACGCTTTCAGCAACCGGTTTGAATGGGGCTATGGTGAAATCGGCTATCACAGGACACTTGCACTGTCCAGTCGCGGGATCATAACCTGCTAGCTCCACATAAAGGATCAGATTAATTTCTGATCTTTTGTTGTTTATAAAGAAGTTATTAGTTCGATTCATCTATTCTCCACGAATTGCATGATATATACTATATGGAAGAATTAATAAAGTGTAACGAATGTGGTGAAACCTTTGAAAATAAGAAGATTAAAGCAAACCATGTTCGGTGGAAACACAGAGACCAAACTGATTATAATGCAAAGTCAGTAGAAAGAGGTAACAAGATTGCAGATAAAATACATGGTAAGTTAATTACTGAAACAGTATCATGTAATAAATGTGATAAAGATATTGAAATAGAATATAGAGGTAATAAGAAAGACAAGTATTTCTGTTCTAGATCTTGTGCTAATAGTAGAAAAGCATCTAAAGAAAAGAATGCTAAGATTTCAAATTCATTGAAACAAGAACCCAAAGTAAAATCATGTCCACAGTGCGATAAAGAATATGAAACTAAAAAGAAGGATCAGATCTTTTGCAGTAACACTTGTCGTGGATTAAGTAAAAGAAAAGATGATGGATCTCTTGGATATTACAGAAAACTTGCATCATTTGATTTTAATCTAAAAGACTACCCAGACAAATTTGATTTTGAATTAATAAAAGAACATGGATTCTATAGTGCTGCAAATAGAGGTAACAATTTAAATGGAGTAAGTAGAGATCATATGTACAGCGTAAGCGAGCGTTATGCAAACGGAGTAGACCCTGACATACTAGGACACCCTGCTAATTGCCAACTAATGAGGCATAATGATAATGTTTCTAAGAATGGTAAATCATCTATCACTTTGGAAGCCCTTAAGAATAGAATATTGAATTGGAAGTGATAAAATAATTAAAATAAATAGTAAACAAAATAACAATATCTTGTATAATTATAAATCAAATTAGATAAAATGAGCGATATTAAAATACCGAAGATTATTCACCAAATATGGTTAGGTGGGGGAGAAATGCCTGCGCATTGTAAGCAATTCGTAAAGGACATGGAAGAGATGCACCCTGATTGGGAGTATCACTTATGGGGAAATGAAGTATTCACTGAGGTATATAAAGATGATCCCTTCCTAAAGAATTATGTTAAAGACCCTGAAATATACAAGTGGGCATTTATTGCAGATAGAGTTAGAATGTTGCTATTAAGAGATTATGGTGGAATTTATTGTGATGTTGATGCAAAACCAATTAGATCTTTTAATACAGTTAGAGATCAGTTACAACCTAATCATACGTTTTTAACAGGTTTAAAGCCTTCACAAGATAACAACACTTTGTTTGATTGTACAGTATATGGATCTGCACCTGGATCTAGAGCAGTTATGAAAATATTATCAGTGTATAAGAGTTTAACATGGGCTCATGGATGTAAAACGTTCTCAGATAAACTAATTCATATAATGGAACCAGATATTGCTTGTTTCGGATATGAGTATTTTTATAACTGGGAAGTTAATAGTAAGACTGTAGTATTACATGATGTTGAACATACTAGATTGTTTACATGGGTAGATAACCCTGATCAGAAGAAAAAGGATCAGTGGTAATTACATTATGAAACAAATTCACTTTTATTAGTATAACATATAAATAAATTAATATGCAGAAAATAGGTATTGTAGGTCAAGGCTTCGTTGGAGGAGCAATTAAAGAAGGATTTAAGGAACATTTTGATTTGTTTTTATATGACAAATTTAATGATTCTAAATCAAATACAAATTTAGAAGGAGTAGTAAAGAATTCAGATATTATTTTCGTATGTGTTCCGACCCCCATGGATGCAAACACAGGACAAGCTTCTATCTCTATTGTAGAGGAAGTTATTTTCGAAATAGATGAATTATCTGCTGAGTTTGGTAAGAACCCAACTTTAATTATTAAATCTACAGTACCACCGGGAACTACTGAGTATATTAATAGTTGTGTATCTTATTGTGAGGTTGTTTTTAATCCAGAATTTTTAACAGAAGCGAACGCAGTAGAAGACTTTAAGAATCAAAATAGAATAATTATAGGTTCTTGTGATGGATATCCTGCTAAAGAAGTTTTTGATATGTTTGCAAACGTATTCCCAGATGTGAATATAGTAGTTGTAAACTCATTAGAAGCTGAAATGTGTAAATACATTATTAATACGTTTCTTTCTGTGAAGGTTAGTTTCGCTAATGAAATTTATGATATTTGTCAAGCAAGTGGAATAGATTATAATTATGCAAAAGACTTAGCTAATTTAGATACTAGATTAGGAAATTCACATTGGATGGTACCTGGTCCTGATGGAGACAGAGGCTTTGGAGGACATTGTTTTCCAAAAGACCTTAATGGTCTATGTTATATCGCAGAAAGCGTTGGAGTAGATGTAGATGTGTTAAAAGCAACTCTATCAACAAACAACCGAGTAAGAGAAGACAGAGACTGGGAGTCGCAAGACGGTAGAGCAATTATAAATTATGTGAAGTCTGAACCGAGTAAGATTAAATCTTTTTTCAATAAGATCTTCGCAGTTTAAACAATTAACTAATTTAGTATATAACTAGTATGAGAAACATAATAATGTATTGGCCTCACTTCTTAATGGAAGCATGGTTCACGATAAGATATTACCGTGCCGTGAGATCTATTAAAGTAGAGCTAGAAGAAGCAGATCTTAGAACTGATTGGATTGGTAGGATCTATACTGTAATAAACCTTAAAGAAGAGTTTATTAAACAACCTGAAATCGTTCAGCAATCCTTTGTATTTCAACAATTAGGTCCTATTAATAAGATCCTAGTTAAGCACGGGTTATCTAACGATGCTTTTCCTGAAATAAGCAAAATAAGTGAGGAATCTTACTTAGTTGTTTTATATCCAGAGAATGAAGATTTTAATATAGTTTCTTTTATTAGAAATATATTGTTTGCAGCATCAGTTGCAGGTACAGTCTTTGGTATTATAGAACTTGTTAAATATTTTATGTAATGGAATCTATAGTACGTGTAGAAAAGCACGGCCTTAGGCACTATGAGGTAACTTCTAGTGAAGGTAAAACCATCGGAGTATTTCCATCAATAACAACAGTGTTAGGAGAAACAGGAGATAGTAAAGCAGGTTTAGATAAGTGGAGAAAGAGAGTTGGAGAAGCTGAAGCAAAAAGAATCAGTGAGCTATCAATGAATCGTGGAACTATAATGCACCGCTTGGTTGAATTATACAAGGCTACTGAAGGAACTAAGAAAGAAAGATTAGAAACACTTAAAACACAAGCCTCAACTGATGAGGAAGTAAATCAATATAAAGAAGATGAGAATGGAACAATCTGGTTACAATCAGGTTGGGAAATGTTCATGAAATTCTACTTTAACTCAAGTCAATTCTTTGATAGAGTTAAGAAAGTTATAGCAGCAGAAAGTTTTTTATGGTCTAAAGTAGGTTACGCAGGAACAGTAGATAATATATCTGAGATGACTGATGGTAGTGTATTAGTAATAGACTATAAAAACTCTAGAAGACCTAAACGAGAAGAGTGGGTACAAGATTATTTTGTACAAGGTTCTTCATACTTTATAGCTTATTGGGAAAGAAGTGGAAAGAAACCTGATGGAGTTGAAATATGGATTAGTAACGAGGAAGACTCAATTCCACAGATATTTAAATTAACAGTAGACGATATAAAACATTACTTTAAAGAATTTCAAAGAAGATTGGAGTTATTTAAAGAAAAATATCCAGATTAATTTACTAGGATTTTTTTATATCAATAAAATTGATTATATTTACTTATAACTAATTAAACAACACGCATGAAAATCTGGCATATAGGAGATACTCACACTTACCATAGTCAACTGGTAATACCTACTGGAATAGATATGGTAATCTTTAGTGGAGACTGTTCTAACCCTAGAGATCCTTATAATAACGAACCTGAAGTAAGAGATTTTATAGATTGGTTTGGCGAATTACCTATAGAACATAAGATTTTTGTTGCAGGTAATCACGACACTTCAATTGAAAAAGGGTTTGTAACTAAATCTGATTTTGAGAATAACTGCATACACTATTTAGAAAACGACCACATAAATATTAAAGGAATCAAAATCTTTGGTTCTCCACTAACCCCTCAATTTGGACAATGGTCCTTTATGAAAGCAAGACACAAGCTAGATAGAATCTGGAGTTGTGTTATAGATATGGATGCAGATATCATAGTTACTCACGGTCCACCTAGAGGAATATTAGATTTATCATATGATAGTAGAAATGTATTAGAGTTCTGTGGATGTAAGAGTCTATTAAACATGATATTAAAAGTAAAACCAAAATTAGTTTTATTTGGACACATTCATAACTGTAAAGACATTACTAATTCAGGTACAAGAACTATAGCAGGATTAGATACTATCTTTTCTAATGGTTCTGTATTAACAGATGGTAAATTTGGTAAATTAAGTAGTAACGGAAATATATTTGAATTATGAAAACACTAGATTATAGAGGGTTCTGCTTTTTGTATAAAGTAATTAGAACAGATTGCGGCGATGATGGTGCATATAATTGTTTTGAAACTATATTTTACGATGATGAATCTATCACGAAGACTCGAAAGAAATGGATATTATTCGGTCCTATTGTAGAATATAAAGTTTATAGGGAGTTATTTACATTGTATTGTGATATTGAAAGCACTCAAAAAACGCGTACAGACGTTCAAAAAATATTAGATAAACAAATAGAATTATTAAGAAGAATAGAAGAGATTAAAAACGGAAATATAGTATAATTATGGCAGATTTTAAAGAGTACAATAGAGTGCAGGTTGCTGAATTAAGAGAAGTAACACAGCATGATTTAGATAATCTAGACGGTGGTAGAATATCGTTTGAAATAGGACAATCTTACAATATAGTATCTTTGTCACAAGAAGATAGAATAGCAGGAAGTCCAAAATTAGGAGACATGATTGGTAGAAATCCAAAAAACCATCATGACCAATGGCTTATCGCTGAAGCATATTTTAAAGTTAATTTTAAAATAAAGTAATTATGGAAACATTAAGAAACATTTGGATCCACGTTAGATGGTTCCTATTAGCAGTACCAGTAAACGTATTTGGAATTTTAACATCTCCTTTTATGTTTCCAATCGCTTGGGTATTTAAAGGATTAGGTAAATGGAGTCCATTCTGGATATGGATGGATGATGGTAGAATTACATCAACAGGATATGCATCAGACTATATTGTTTTCTTAGATAGAAAAGGATTAACTGAAGAGAATTTCAAAATAGCTTATTACTGGATGGTATCTAGAAATAGAGTTATCAATTTTAGAAGTCTTATAGGAACTACACCTAATTCTAGGTTCGATGATAAAGGAGGAAACAACAATATCGTTATTACTAAAATGATAACAGATAAACTAACAAGGTATGATGGAACTAAGCTGAACCAAGGTGGAGCCTGGGAACAACGTGCAGAAATTAAATACTTAACAGATAATCCAGACGATGACATTTGGCAAGTAAACACTGGAGAGATACAAAGTAACAGGACTTCTATTATAGGTACTGGGTATTTTTTATATAGAATAGGAAACTGGCATTCATTTAGATATTCTAAATCATTTGAAATTAAATCTATTAATAAAAATGTAACTATATGGATGGGAACTAATAACTCAACGAACATGTTGGCTTGTAAGTTTCAAACTATTAAAGAATGGGATATTGATAGAACTTTAATCAAGACCTTTGCTAATAAGTTTAAAAAATAAAGCTATTTATATTTTTTTATGTCATATAAAATGATTATATTTACTTATAGACAAAGAACATGAAAAAATGTATTTTTATAATTATAGCTTTATTTTCATATACATCTAATGCACAAGGTACTATTAGAGCAAGTGCTTCTATTACAGCAAGTGCTTCTATTATATATGGAATTAGTATTACAAAAGAAGCTAATAGATTTAGAGTAAGCGGAAATCCTAATTTGGCATACAGTGCTACATTATCAGAGGGTAAGAAAATAAAGAAATCAACACGAAGTCTTAGTGACAGAGGGTTAGGTTTTATTAAATATAATAGAGACAAGAAAACAGAATTAATAATTAACCTTAATTAAAATGTCAAGCAGGATTTTAAATTGGATCAGACTACAGAAAGAATATGAACAGTGGTTTGAGAATTATGGAGAAGGAAGAGACCTTAATGATTTAAGGTTTGGTCAATATTTATACATTAAATATGATTTAAGTGAATTTAATGTAGATCCTTTCTATCCAGAAGGTTGTGAAAATGTATTTGCAATGTTATCAAGAGACATGCATGATAGGTTTATTGAGAATAATGTTAGAAAAGAAAAGCAATTATGCCAAAGGTGTAATAAAAAACTAATAAATCTAGGGGAAAGATGCTTCTGTAGAACAATCGATAATAGAAACAAATAAAGGAATGAATATAAAAAGAAGTAAGAGTGAAGATGCATGGCAGATTCTTAGAATTCAAGGAGAATTTACAAAAGGATTCGATACCTTTAACGATTTAGGTGCTTGTGTTTCTGTTTTTGGAAGTGCAAGAACTCCGGAGGATCATGAGGATTACATCGAGGCAATGGCGTTCGGTAGATTAATAACTAAAGAAGGTTTTGGAGTTATCACAGGAGGAGGTCCCGGAATCATGCAGGCCGCTAATCAAGGAGCTAAAGAAGCAGGAGGAGTAAGTGCTGGAGTTGGTATTGAATTACCATTTGAAGCAGGTATGAATCCGTATGTTCAGAAAGGTGTGGAAAACAGATATTTCTTTACAAGAAAGGTAATGTTTCTTAAATATTCACAAGCATTTGTTGTATTTCCAGGAGGTTTTGGAACACTAGATGAATTATTTGAAGCATTAACACTAGCGCAGTGTGGACATAATGTAAAATACCCAATAGTTTTAGTAGGTGTAAAGTTCTGGTCTGGTTTATTAGAGTGGTTAAAAGAAACTGTAGCAGCTGATGGTAAGATGTCACAAAAAGATTTTGATTTATTTAGAATAGTAGAAACTGCAGAAGAAGCGGTTGAGAAGATTACAGAATTCAGAGATAAGTACGAAAAAGATATAACAATTAATTTTTAAATATGATTAAATCACTAGTAGACGTAGCGTGGACATGTGGTTGCGGAGCTTTAAATGCAGGATCCAGAGAAATATGCGGACGTTGCGATCGAGCTAGTAATCCTAACAAAATAAAACAAGAACCAAATGAAGAAGAATAAAGAATTTTTATATGAATATTTAAATGCATATTCACCAGCAGGACAGGAAGAAGAAGGACAAGAGATCTGGAGAAACTATATAGAAGATCATGTTGATGTAATTAAAACAGATGCTTATGGTACTTCATATGGTATTAAAAGAACTAAGACTGAAAACCCTCTTAAAGTTGTAATTGAAGCACATTGTGATGAAATTGCATGGATTATTACCAATATCGAAGCAGATGGTATGATTAGAGTTAAAAGACACGGAGGATCTGATAACATGATAGCTCCTAGTAAGACTGTAATGATACATACTCACACCGGTACCAAAGTTAAAGGATTATTCGGTTGGCCAGCAATTCACACTAGAAGTGCAGGAACTATCAAGGGATATGAACCACATGAGTTATGGGTAGATACTGGATTAAAAGATTTGGCTGCAGTAAATAAAGCTGGAGTAGAGGTTGGAAACTTAATTACATTTGATGATCAATTCCACGAGATGGGAGACTATTATGTAGGAAGATCTTTAGATAATAAGATTGGTGGTTATATTATCGCTGAAGCTCTTAGAGAGATATCAGAGAAAAAGTATGAGTTACCTTTTGATTTATATGTTGTTAACTCAGTACAAGAAGAAGTAGGTCTTTTCGGAGCAAAGAAAATTGCAAAACACTTACAAGCGGATCTTGCGTTAGTTCACGACGTTTGCCATTCTTTTTCATTGAAGATGGATGCAGCAAAAGATGGAAGTATGTTAGCAGGAAAAGGACCAGCTATCGAATATACTCCACAGAATCACAGAGGTATTAATAAGCTTCTTAGGGAAGTTGCAGATAAAAATAAAATACCATTACAATTAATCGTAGGATCTACTGGAAACGACACTATTGCGTTTTTCCTAGAAAATACAATCACCGCGATTTTAGCAACCCCGCTTAAGTATATGCATTCTACAGTGGAAATGGCGGCAAAAAAAGATGTAAAAAGAGCTATTAAGATTTTTGTTGAATTCTTATTAGAATTGACACCTGATAAAATTAATGCACTAAATAACAGATAATAAAAGTTATTAGGATATATAATAGACATAAGAACTTAAAACAAAAGATAAATTATGAACAAATTAAACAAATTTTTTGCAGAACACGGATCAAAGGTAATAGTTATACTTTTAGTATTAATATACTTTAAATCATGTGGAATCGATACTGAGTTAGTAAGAGTTAAGAAAGAACTTAAAATAGAACATACTAATTATGTTGAATTAAAGAAGGTTATTGAGACATTACCTACTAAATTAGATATAGAAGTAGAAGGACTTAAAGCTGAATACAGAGCGATTAGTGCGTCAGACCGTAAAACGTTTGATTTAAACAGACAAGCGGAAATTGTCAAAGAGATTAATAAATTAGAACTTAAATAATTATGAATAAGAATAAATTAGTTAATGGATTTATTATAGGAACGTTTGTTTCCTTGTATGTCCTTGTGAGTGTTGTTTCGACAATTCACGTTATAGATTTCTTTTCGTTATCAAACCCTTATTGGTTAGCAGTAACTTTAGCAGTTGGATTTGAATTAGGAGCAGCAGCATCATTAGCAGCTCTTATTACTTTAGAGAAAATGAATAAAACTTTAGTCTGGGCGTTGTTTTTAGCAATTACAGGAATGCAAGTTCAAGGTAATATGTACTATGCATTTATAAACCTAGAAGACTTCTATGGTTGGGTTGAATTATTTAACTTAGTTGAATGGGAACCTTTAGCTCAAAAAAGATTATTAGCTGCAGTATCTGGTGCTATTCTACCTTTAGTTGCTCTTGGATTTATTAAGTCTTTAGTAGATTACATTAAACCTGAATCAGAAGATGGAGAATTATCAACAGACGACTTAGATGATATTGTTTCAGATATTAATCAAAAAAAAAGTAAGGTAGAGGATATCGAAGTAGAATACGATATAATTGAAGTTGAAGACGAATCTGCTGATTTAGAAAAAGAATTGTGGGAGAATCAGAAAAGTGAAAACCCAGTTGTTGAGATTCCATTAACTAAAGAAGAAGAAGACAAAATGTGGACTCCAGAACCTATTAAAAGAAAAAGAGCTACAATGCCTGATAATGGAGTATCAGGAATAGCAACTCCTATGGAGCAGTTAAGAACTTCTAAAATCCAACCGGATGAAAATTAGTCTGCAAAGACCTTATATAATTACTAAAATTGACGCAAGTGCACTTAAAACTGTACTTGCATCAACATATCAAACAGCATACCGACTTTATTTAATAACTAATGGCATTAAAGAAGTACAATCATTCTATGAGAGTGAAAATACTGAGTATAATGTAGTAGCTTGTATTAAAACTGAAGCAGCAGCGGCTGGAGAAGCGAAAGCACAGATATGGAACGTAAGGCATTTGTTGCCTTTATTGAGTAAGAAACCTAGATATATCCTAAGATGTAAGGTTACTCATAAAAAAACAAACAAATTAATATACCGCAACGAAGTAGTAACAATAAAACCAGATACAATATACGCAAATATACAAGAATGTGTATCATATCTAGATAATTTATTAAAATAATAAACTTTTTTACTATTCTCTGTATAATAACCTAAGAATTAAATCAATATAAATTTAAAATAACAATTATGGCATTAGAAGACGCAACAATGGAACAAGAAGCAAACACAGAAAATAAGGAACAATTATCACCGATATTTGAAGAAATTACTAATATTGATGAACAAGGAGCAATTAATGTATTAATTCAAGCTGCTCAATTAGCGCAGAACTCTGGAAGATTAAGTGTAAGAGATTCAGTTTTACTTGCAAAATCAATTGACACATTAAGACCAGGTACTATTTAAAAAGTACCATTTCTTTATGTAAAACAAAAGACTCTAATTTTTATTAGGGTCTTTTTTGGTTCTGCAGAATATGAAACTAGATATATAAACTTTATAGTGCAATTATAAACATACCAACACACTTTACCATTATGAAACAACTTTTAGACAAATTTTGTAACATGTTTCCTCTTATTGAATTTGAGGTAATAGAAAAAGAAATTAAAGCAGTATTATCAGTAGAGTCAGTATCTACTGGAGAAAAGGAGATTAAAAGAATGCTAACTGAAGCGAAAAGATCCTTATCAAAATACAAAAAACTACATAAGCACGGAAAAGCAAGTTCTGAAGAAGTATTTGACTATGAATGGAGAGTTCATGAACTTGAAGATCAATTAATAAGATTCCAAGACGAAGATCCTAACCTGGATATTGAAGATATGCTATAACATTGAAACTAATCACATGTTGTGTGTATAAATCTTATAATAACAATAAATAAGATTAAATGAAAGTTACCCCAATATTAGTAGTTAGAATGCCATTTGAAAGAACGGAAGATGAAGTGTCTAACGTGTTCATGGACTTCCAGGAGACTCCAATCTCTGATGAATATAATTTACTTGTTCTTAAGAACTATACACCAGGAGAGACTGAGATACAATTCGAGTGTATCAATAGTAATCACACCACAGTAGAGTTTGAAGAACTCAAGTATAGACTATTAAAGGAAATGGAAGTCAACCAAGTAATTAGACAAAAAAAAGAAATAGAGTAATGAAACCAGTTGTAATTTATTCAGATAAAATATTAAATAGATTAGGTATACTTTTTAAAATAGGAGGAATCACATTATGGCCTTTTATTATATTAAGAGAAAGATACAAACTAACAGGATATCAAAGTAGAGCTGCTAAGATAATTAATCACGAAAGCATACACATTAAACAACAAGAAGAAATGTTGGTTATTCCTTTCTATTTATTATATGGATTAAGTTATTTATGGAATATTATTAAATACCGAGGAAATATAAAATTAGCATATCGCAAAATACCATTCGAACAGGAGGCATTTGCAAACGAAGACAACTATAACTATTTAACAACCAGGCGATTTTGGACTTGGGTAAAACATTTTTAATGAATCAACAAGAATTAGAAGACATGTATATCGATTTAGTTAACCCTACAATACTAATCGAGCATTTCGAAGACGATAAAGACTTCTTAGATTGGCTAAGAATGGGAACTATCGAAGAAATGGGATGGGCTCTTAAAGCCTTTGTAAGAGAAGAATTATACCACCATTGCAATCTTATCAAAAAAGAAATGAAAGATGCAAAAAAACCAATAAAGTAATGAATAAATTAGATAGAGATTATCAAGCACTATTACAAGATGTACTTGATAACGGGGTTGAGAAAGGAGATAGGACAGGAACAGGAACACTTTCAGTTTTTGGTAGACAACTAAGACATGATATGGCAGATGGTTTTCCTTTATTAACTACTAAGAGAATGGCAGTTAAGACAATGATGACTGAACTTAAATGGTTTCTTAAAGGAGATACAAATATTAAATACTTAGTAGATAATAAATGTATTGTATGGAACGGAGACGCTTATAAAAAGTATAAGACTGCATATGAAATTGAGAGTAGAGAGAATACTTTTGCTTTATTAGACCTTCATATGCTTGAGGATCTTACCGAAACAGAATTCATTGATAGAATTAAAACAGATGATGAGTTTGCTTCTAAGTGGGGAGAATTAGGACCTATATATGGAAAGCAGTGGCGTAACTGGGAAACTGAAGTATTCCATAAGTATGGTGAAACTAATAGAGTATACCATGCAACACATCAGATAGACCAAATCAAAAATCTAATACATGAACTAAAAACAAATCCAAATTCTAGAAGATTAATGGTATCTGCGTGGAATGTTGGAGAACTAGGTGAAATGACACTGCCACCTTGTCATTATGGATTTCAGTGTTACGTGTCTGAAGGCAAATTATCGTTAATGTGGAATCAAAGATCAGTTGATACTTTCTTAGGTTTACCATTTAACATTGCATCTTATGGTACATTATTAGAATTACTAGCAATAGAGATCGGAGCAGAACCTGGAGAGCTTATATGCAATTTAGGAGATGTTCATTTATATTCGAATCATCTTGAACAAGCTAAAGAACAATTACAAAGAGAAGCACACCCCTTACCAACTGCCGATTTTTCAGATATAAGTATATTAGACGGTGAATGGGATTATGTATTAAATAACTATAAATTCCATCCAAGTATCAAGGCGCCGTTGTCTAATTAAAAAAATACTAGCGACATGAAATTATTCAGTATAACGAGAACAACAAACGACGAACATAGATACCATAGAAACATGGGAATATTAAAGGTTCGAGTAACTTCAATTAGAAAAACATTCTTAGGTATACCATACGAGACACTACACAGGTACCGAAAAACATATCATGGTATAATGAAAGACTGTGATGACTGTGTAATGTCTAAAGTATAAAAAGATATATAGTGTATGAAAACTATAGGAGGTAAAAACATAAAACCTAATAAGGTAATTAACAATACACAAGAGGGTGTTGCTGAAGACCCTAGGTTAAACCAGATTAGAAAGTTTAAAGGAACTATAAAAGATTATAAATCGTATTGGGATGATAGAGTCAGTAAGGGTAATAGTTGAAAAAACAGTAGGAGAATGGGGATGGCTTGTAGTAGTCGGAATCATTTCAATCGCATTTAAAGATTCTATTTCTAAACTATATAGCGGAATCATGTTCTTATACGGATCTGATTTTAATGTAGATGATATAGTCTGGATAAATGGTACTAAAAAAGCAAGGATAGTTAGGCAGTCTATATATAGGACTACATTTTACTTATTTGATCATCAAAGAAAGTTTATAGTACCTAACGATAGGATCTGGAGTTTAAATCTTGAAAAAGATTTAAAAAATAGTGAAAAATAGTGAAACTTTTTAAGAAATCTTAATATATACCTTGTAGAATAACTCTATAACACAAAACATTTTATTAATTACTATGGATTTCATCAACGAAGTAGATCCGACTTCGCTAGATGGACAAACCGAAAAATTATCTGTTGAAAAATCATTCTTAACAGAAGATATGATTGACTTTGAGTCATATATCTTTGGAGAAGATGATGAAGAGTCTGATGACTATTACTTGTTCCAATTTGGTGTTGGCGGACCAGCCTAACAAAATTTAAAGCGTAATTGAAAGATTATGCTTTTTTCATGAATATATAATATAACATCAAACCCATTCAGGGTAAACATTATTAAAAATAAACAAAGCATTATGAGTACAACAACAATCATCATAGGACTAGTTATTATAGCTGGCCTAATTATTATTATTAAAAAGAACTTAACAAAAAAAGAAAACAATATGACATCATCAAGTAATGGAAGTGGATCTTCTAACGGAAGTGGAAATGGAATTGGATCAGGAGGTTCAGACATTGGTATTGGTAATCCTATTGGAACTAAAGGATCAGGACACGGTTCTAAAGGAACTAAAGGATCAGGACATGGTTCTAAAGGTTCTAAAGGTTCAAACATCGGAAGTGGATCAGGAATTGGATCAGGAGGTTCAGATATCGGAGTAGGTCCTAAAGATTTTGATCCAGACGGTGGATCAGGAAAAGGATCAGGAAAAGGAAACAAAGGATCTAAAGGTTCAAACATCGGAAGTGGATCTGGCGGAGGATCAGGACCGGTTAGACCACAACCTACTAAGATTCAGAAGTAAAATTAATTTATTTTAAAATAAAGGCCCAAACATTTTTTTGTTTGGGTTTTTTTGTTTATATTAGTACTATAATTAAACAACATAACATGAGAAGATATCCTTTAATATTATCAGTTTTGTTATTACCCTTTTTAGTTAAAACACCTGAACCTAAAGTCTTAAGGCCTAAGGTAATCAACGTGGTTTGTGTAACACCTAGTGAAATAAAAGAAATACCTATAGAAGAAAACCTTATATCTGCTATGATTCAAGTAGAGTCTCTAGGTAATGACTCCGCAATAGGAGATACGCATTTAGTAGGTAATGAAGCTGTAGGAGCTTTACAGATTAGACCTATAATGATTAGAGAAGTTAACAGAATATTAAAGATCCAAAAGTCTAAGAATAGATTTAAAAGAAAGGATAGATATAGTAGAACAAAATCTATTGAAATGTTTTTAGTTTGGAAAAACTATCACCACCCTGAAGGAGGATTCGAAACTATTGCAAGAAATTGGAATGGAGGACCTAGAGGTTATAAAAACAAAAGGACTGAGTACTATTGGTCTAAAATACAAAAAGAATTAGCACACTTAGCTAATTAGAACAATCAACCTGGATTTAGCTTGATATATAGAATAGACAAAATATACTATTCATATAAATGAGCAAAGAAAAATCACCTAAAGAACTAATTGAGGAAATATACACACTTTTTTCTACATTTAAAGGTAGAATGGAAGATCCTAATTTTATTCAGATTGAGAATACCCTAAACCAGCTTGTAGAAAATCAACAAGACATGAAAAAAGAGATGAAAGAGATGAAAAGACAGCTCTTAAGTCCCTTTGATGGTGTTATTGTTGAGACTAAAAAGAATACAGAAGCTAGGGTAGCCAATGAGGTTGCGGAAGAAAGTAAAGATATCATAGAAGAAGAGCATAAAGAGCTTATGAGATTTAAAGCTGGATTCGTAAGAATAGGCTGGGCTGCATTAACAGGTATCGGTGGTATTATTGCTTTTTTGATTACAAACTCATTAGATTTATTTAAAAAAATAGGAGGATAAATGATTACTAACTTAATTACTTTAAAACTAATATCTGTAAATCTTCATAAATTTCAAAACATACAAGAAGGAACTATATCTAGCATTAGAATAGGTGAAAAAGCAAATGATTCAGATGTCATTGTTACCTTAACTTATAACAGTTTACAAGATTTAGACGCTAAAATCAGTGCGTTTCCAGAAGAACCAGATTGGACTAACATACAATGTACTACACTCTCATTATTCAAGCTAGATGGTTTTAACATTACAACAACAAACGGATCTAACAAAAACAAGGTACAGTTTGATGGTTTAAAATTTACAGCAAAATCACAGAATATACAAGAAGGTGCTATGTCTGTTTTAAATTCAGGAAAGAATTCTTACATATCGAGGTATAACGGTATCTTTGCTTCTTGGAAGAAACTAGAAATAAACGAGTACATTAAAATGCAAAGACAATATATTGACTGTGGATATATTCAAGTATATTTTGAAGACGCAATTAACTACTTAAAGAGTCTACACAAAGATTATACACAAAATAAAAATAAATAACAACGATGTCACAAGATCCACTTGATACTTCAGGAAAAGATTACAAAAATAATAAAGGTAAATATCAACCACAATACCCAGCAGACTCAAGCGCTAATAGAAGAAGAGCGTTGTCTCATGAGGAAATGGATTACAACCTAGATTTAATAGGTCAAGTAATACAAGGATACCGTGTTATGGGAACAGGCCCTGATGGAGCTCTTGATCTAACTAACGATGTTGATAAAATATTAAAACTATATAAAGTAACTAGTAATGATACAAGCTTACATACAAACGGCGCTTTAGAAGGAGAGTATGTTTGGGTACCATCATATGATGATACTGGACAAAATACAGGAACTCAAGGTCCTCAAGGTCCTATTGGAAATCAAGGGTTTGAAGGAGATCAAGGTTCAAAAGGAACTAAAGGAGATAAAGGAGACACTGGTTCTGGTGGAGGTACTGGAGATCAAGGTTTTCAAGGATTAACAGGAGATACAGGATCTGGCGGAGGAACTGGAGATCAAGGTTCAACCGGAGATCAAGGTGAAAAAGGAACTAAAGGAGATAAAGGAGACACTGGTTCTGGTGGAGGTACCGGAGATCAAGGTCTTAAAGGAGATACTGGAGATCAAGGATTAAAAGGAGATACCGGAGATCAAGGATTAAAAGGAGATACAGGTACTGGAGATCAAGGTTTTCAAGGATTTAAAGGAGATACAGGAACAGGAGATCAAGGAGAAACTGGAGATCAAGGTTTTCAAGGTTTTCAAGGAGATACAGGTACTGGAGATCAAGGTTTTCAAGGCTTTCAAGGAGATACAGGTACTGGAGATCAAGGTTTTCAAGGTTTTCAAGGAGATACAGGTACTGGAGATCAAGGTTTTCAAGGTTTTCAAGGAGATACAGGTACTGGAGATCAAGGTTT
>ENA-ORXF01000003-ORXF01000003.1-marine-metagenome-genome-assembly--contig:-NODE-3-length-219200-cov-11.099360_pt1 | contig 219200 bp, 226 predicted proteins | sample MGYA00237864_ERZ511476 | MGnify/ENA primary metagenome ERZ511476 (study PRJEB26306, sample SAMN06343908) | marine metagenome | isolation source: coastal waters | place: Atlantic Ocean: West Antarctic...
AGAAGGTAACTCTTCAGGTTCCTCAAGGTCTAAGTCCGGAGGTTCTTCAGAAGGTAACTCCAGCAGGCCTTCTAGAGATAAACCTAGATTCTCAGAAGGTAACTCTTCAGGTTCCTCAAGGTCTAAGTCCGGAGGTTCTTCAGAAGGTAACTCCAGCAGGCCTTCTAGAGGTAAGCCAGGAGCCTCTAAAGGTAAACCCAGGGGTTCTTCAGAAGGAAATTCTGGTAGACCTTCCAGAGGAAAATCTGGAGCCAAAGCTTCAGGAGACTCTTCTTGGAGTAAAAAAAGACCCAATAGAAACTCTTCAGGCAAGGGTGGAAGATCCTAAGTAAATTTTTCTTGATAAATTCCTAATGTATTATGAGTTTAAAGAAAAGAAGTTAGGTCAACAATCTGGGTAACAACTTTACAGTGCAAAAATGAATACGATCGTATCCGGTAGTAAATTAAACCTTCTAGGGTTGAGTAAAAAAGAATTGGAAGAATTTTTTATTTCTATTGATGAAAAACCTTTTAGAGCAACTCAAATCATTAAGTGGGTGCACCAAAGAGGGGTAGCAGAATTTTCTTTAATGACCGACTTATCAAAAGACCTGAGATCAAAATTAGAATCAATATGCTATGTAAAGGCACCAGAAGTAGTGCACGAACAGCTTTCTACTGATGGAACAAGAAAGTGGGTTGTGAACGTTGGAAATAATGACTTAATTGAAATGGTTCTTATTCCAGATGGAGACAGGGCGACTTTGTGTGTCTCTTCTCAGGTGGGTTGTGCTGTTGATTGCAGCTTTTGCGCAACCGGAAAAGAAGGCTTTTCAAGAAATCTTACTTTGGATGAAATTATTGGACAGGTTTGGGTTGCAGCGAATTCTTTTGGAACCCCAAGACATGGTTCTGATAGAAACGTAACAAATGTAGTCATGATGGGCATGGGAGAGCCTCTTCATAACTTTGATCCCGTTGTAAAGGCTATGGATTTAATGATGGACGATAACGCTTACGGCCTTTCAAAGAGAAAGGTAACGCTAAGCACGTCTGGACTAGTCCCTCAGATTGATAAGTTATCAGAAGTTTCTAACGTCGCTTTAACCATTTCTCTCCATGCCCCTAATGATGCCTTAAGGGATCAATTGGTACCTATAAATAAGAAATACCCAATTCAAGATTTATTGGATTCAGTAAAAAGGTACGTAGACAATTGTGAAGACAAGAGAGTAACAACAATCGAATACATTTTAATTGATCAAATAAATGATTCACTTGAGATTGCAAAAGAATTAGCAGATCTGTTAACTCAACTTCCTTGCAAAATTAATCTCATACCTTTCAACCCTTTCCCAAAGTCAGGCTATCAGAGGCCTTCAGGAAATCGAGTTAAGAAGTTTCAGCAGCTTCTTCAGGAAGAGGGCTACATAACGACCATCAGATCAACAAGGGGTGACGACATCATGGCGGCTTGTGGACAGCTGGTCGGGCAGGTTAATGACAAAACAAGAAAAAAAGAAAGAGAAGAAAATAAAGCAAGAATAGAAGCAAAGATTTTATAAATTTAAGGGTCAAAGAATTAATTCTCTTCCTGATTCCCAAAGACCTTGATTCGTTGACAGTTATTATTTAATCTCAAACAATATTATTGGGGAAAGTATGAGTTACGCGAAACACAGAAAGATCATTGATGCTGATAGCCACGTTATTGAACTGGATGACTTTTTAAGTTCAGCTGCCACCGAAGAAGACAAGGTCTTTATTCCAGAGATGTCTTCGCAAAAAGAATTGCCAGTTGTTCAAGCTGGATTAGACAGAGGCAGAGAGCTGCTTAAAAAAAGACAAGAAGATCCTTCGGTGATGAAAAAATTTGAAGAATCTATATTGGATAATACAAAGAGCGGATGGAATAGAATCGGAGCTTTTGATTCAAAAGAAAGGTCACGTGCTTTAGATGTTTTTGGTTATTCAATGCAATTGGTTCTTTCTACTTTCTCTTTTCATCAGATAGCTCATAGCAATGATTCTGAGGTTTTAGAAAAAGGTTCCAGGACTCTAAATAGGGCTATGGGAAGCTTCTGTTCGTCGGATGATCGGCTTAAAGCAATTGGTTACATTCCTCTGCAGCTTGGACCGGACAAGGCCTTGGACATCATGAAACAAGGTTTTGAAGACGGGTGTTATTCTTTCATGATAGATACAAATGAGCCATCGGACGAGAGCCTGTCTTTTACCCATCCTGATTTCGACCCCATATGGAAAGCTTTTTCTGATGCCAAAGCTCCCTTTGTGGTTCATGTTGCTGTGAACGGTCACTATAAAGCAGTCCCACAAAGTTTTAAAAACAATGGTAAAACTGAACTGGAACTCGGAGGAGACGCGCCTGCAGGCGAACTGGGCTTGATGACGATTAACAACAGTGCAGAAATATTTCTTTCAGCTATGATTTTTGACGGAGTATTTGAGCGGCACCCTAATCTAAAGGGCATTTCTATGGAACACGGGGCGTTCTGGCTTCCGTCATGGTTAAAAGCCTTGGATTACACGGCTTCTTTGTTTAAAAGGAAAAGAGAGTTCAATGAGCTTCCGTCGGAAGTGGCAAAAAGGCACTTAAAAGTTTCTCCATTTGCCGGCGAGCCTATAGGGTGGATTATAGAAAACATAGGACCAAACATGTTGGTCTACGCTTCTGATTACCCGCATCCCGAAGGGACTTCTGACCCTATCAGGAAGTTTGAAGCTACTATGACAAACTGTGATGAGGCCACAATGAATGCCTTTTATCATGGAAATATGGAAGAGCTTATGGATATCAAAATTTAATTCAATTTGAAAAAATTAATTTTCTTAACGTTTTTACTGGGAAGTTGTTTTCTTTATTCAGAAGAAGATGGACAGGTCACCAGACTTAATGGCGTAGACATTTGGTGGGAAGCTCATGGCGATCCTAAAAACCCTGCAGCATTACTTATCATGGGGCTCAATTCCAACAGCAAGGTTTGGTCGGAGCATCTTATTAAAAAACTGGCTGATGAAGATATCTATGTGATTGTTTATGACAATCGCGATATAGGCAAGAGTTCTTGGGTTACTGAAGAGCCCTTTCTTCTTACCTTTATTAAAATACTTCCCACTTTTGTCATAGAAGCGTTTGTTGATGGCATCTTCAATTTTATTTTTGATGAAAAAGGTCGCTTTAATATGGCGAATCCAGCTCCAGCAGAATATAACCTAAATGATATGGCTTTAGATGGACTCTCATTGTTAGACCACCTTGAAATAGAAAAAGCACATATAGTAGGAGCCTCTATGGGAGGTATGATAGCGCAGGTTATGACTTTAAATTATCCAGAAAGAGTCATCACCTTGACAGCTATTATGTCAACACCAGGCTTTGATACCATAGGCTTAACAGGTCCTAATCAAAAATTTATAGATGCCATGAAAGAATCTATGGTTCTAAATCTATTAGAAAAAGAAGAAGATGCTCTTGTTGTTATAGAAAGAGCCTTAACAGGATCCAGATTTCCATTTGATGAGAATAGCTTTAAAGAAGAGGCTAAAAAAAGGATAGAACAAGGCATCAATACTTCAAATGCTCAGATAGGAGCTGTAGGTGCAAGTCCTAATAGGTTTGATAGACTGAAGGAAATCAATAAGCCCACTTTAATCATCCATGGTACAGAAGATTCTCTTATACCGTTTGATCACGGCATGGCTTTAGCAGATAATATCCCACAGGCTAAGATGTTTGCCATGGATGGTGTGGGGCATGAAATACCAGATAGCCTGCTCTACGAAATAATTCCGATTTTATCAGCCCACTTGAATTTAAACTAAAGACTAAAATCTAAGAGAACTAAAAATGGCAGAAATTTATCCAAGTCACCCAAATTTAAATGAAAATTATGCTCCTTTAAGAATGGAGTGCGAAGTTAATGATTTAATTATTGAGGGAGAAATACCTCAAGATCTTTACGGAAGCTTTTATCGTAATGGTCCTGATCCTCAATTCTCTCCTCTTGGAAAGTATCATTGGTTTGGTGGAGATGGAATGGTTCATGCTTTTCATTTTGAAAACGGAAGAGTTTCTTACTTGAATCGTTGGTCTAAAACTTCTAAATGGAAACAAGAGCGCAAAGCGGGCAGGTCGTTGAAAGATGGCATGAACCCTATGAACGCAGACCCTCTTTGGAATCCTGAAAACGAAGACGGAGTTGCCAATACTAATATTATATTTCATGCAGGAAAGTTATTGGCTTTAGAAGAAGGACATCTTCCTTTTGAACTAGACCCCATTACTTTGGAATCAAAGGGAGCGTATGACTACGAAGGTAAGTTGAAATCTCCTATGACAGCACACCCAAAAATTGATCCAGTTACTGGAGATATGTATGGTTTTAGTTATACGGCCGATAATCTTTTTAGTTCTAAAATGAGTTATTTCGTTATAGATTCTAAAGGAGAGCTTAAAACTTACGAAGAATTTGAAGCGCCGTTTGCAAGTATGGTCCATGATTTCATGGTTACTGACCAACATATTATCTTTCCTATTTTCCCACTTACAATAGACTTTGAGAGAGTCACAACAGGAAAGCCGCCAATTGCCTGGGATCCTGATAAGGGTACGCATGTCGGCGTCATGCCAAGAAATGGTTCTGTAAAGGATATCCAGTGGTTTGATAATGATGCAAGGTACGTTTTTCATCCGATGAATGCTTATACCAAAGGTGGAAAAATATATGCAGACGTTATGCAATTTGAAGAAGCTCCTCTTTTTCCTCATGCAGACGGAACCAGAGGTGATCCTAAGAATGCTGAAGCAAGATTAAACAGATGGGAAATAGATCTAGAATCAAATTCTAAGTCATTTAAATCAGATTACTTGGATGAGGATATGGGAGAGTTCCCTCGTCTAGATGAAAGATACAGCATGCTTGAATACCAACATGGGTATTACGCATCAGGCATAGGAGAACATCCAAATGGATACAGCTTTAATTCGGTGGTTCACCGTGACCATGTTAAGAATTCAAAGGAAGTTTACACATTGGGTAAGCACGATTGTTTAGGAGAGCCAGTCTTTGTTCCTAAGAAAGAAAATTCAGAAGAAGGGGACGGTTATCTTTTAACCATTGTTCATAGAGGAATAGAAAACAGATCTGATTTGTTAATACTTGATGCAAATAATGTTTCAGATGGGCCTATAGCAACTGCAAAACTTCCTCACAGAATTCCGCATGGTTTTCATGGAAACTGGAGAGCAGGCAATTAATGAACAGAAGAAAATTTCTAAAAATTTCAGCACTCGGTCTGGGTGGAACAATAATGGCAAGTACAGGAGTTAATATGCTTAGATCAGAAGAAAATTTTTATTTACAGGGAAACTATGCCCCCGTTAAAGAGTTGGTCAAAGAGACGGCTCTAGAAGTCATAGGAAGCATCCCTAAAGATCTCAATGGCTTATTGTTGCGAAACGGACCGAACCCCATGGAATCTCCTAATGCCAAGAAGCATCATTGGTTCCTTGGCGACGGAATGTTACACGGAGTAAGGCTGGATTCAGGCAATGCACTTTGGTACAAAAACACCTTGGTTTCAGGAAATGATTCGAAGGCAAATACTAACGTCATCTCTCATGCAGATAAGATTTATGCCTTGGTAGAAGCAGGAGGGTACCCTGTTGAAATAGATCAAGAGATGAATTCATTAAATTCCAAACCTTTTTATGGGAATAATAACTCAGGGTTTACCGCACACCCCAAATTAGATTCAGATACCGGCGAGTTGCATGCAATGTGCTATGACTATGCAAATAATTTTAATAGTGTTAATTACGTGGTTATAGACAAAGACGGCAATCATAAAAATACTCTAGAAATTGAATTCCCCAGTAAATCCATGTTGCACGAATGTGCCATCACAGAGAATTACATGTTGGTCTTTGATTTAGCTGTAACCTTCAGCTTGTATAAATTAGGCAGGGGATATTTCCCTTTCTCTTGGAACGATGATCACCAATCACGAATTGGCCTTTTGAATCGTCACAATGGATCAAAAGAAATTCAATGGTTTGAAATAGATCCTGCTTATTTCTTTCATACTGTAAATGCCTACGAAGATGCGAGTGGAAATGTTGTAGTTGATGCTGCAAATTATGAAAGATTGTTTGATACAGATTGGAACGGTCCTTTTACAGAATCTCCTCCTCAACTTACTCGATGGGAGCTAAACGTTCAATCAGGCAGCGCAAAGAAAAATAGAATGGATGATCGGTCAATTGAGTTTCCTAGAATTCATCCTGATTTAGCAGGCAAGTTCAATCAATTTGGTTACGCCATTGCTTCAAAGGCTTCTGCAATTCCGGATTTTAGCTCAATTGTTAAATACGACTTTAACAATCAAGGCTCTACGGAGTATAAATTTGGAGACGGCCATATGGGCGCTGAACCAGTTTTTGTTCCATCTGAAAATCCAAATTCGGAGGATGAAGGGTATTTGTTGTCATTCGTTTACAACCAAGCAGATGACAAAAGTGATTTAATTATACTGAACGCTCAAGACCTTAATGCAGGACCGATGGCTCGTATCAAATTGCCAAAAAGAGTGCCTGTTGGATTCCATGGAAATTGGGTAACAATCTAAGAAGTATATAAAGACCACATTTACATACTTAACAAAACAAATTTAATTAAAGGTTTATTCTAAATAAATTGTAAGGAGAAATAATATGCCAGAAATGACTTTATTGGGTTGGTTTCATACCGTACTAGGAGTTTTAGCTGTATTGAGTGGGTTTTATACTTTATTCAAATACAAGGTAATTTCATTAAAAGAAGATTCAGGCAAGCTGTATGTTCTTGTAACTCTTGTAGTTGCAGGATCTGCTTTGGGTATATACAACCAAGGTGGGTTTGGCATTGCACATATCCTGGCAGTCTTAACATTAATTGCCCTTGCTGGCGGTGTGCTTATGGAGAAAACCAATCTTTTTGGTTCTTTTTCAAAGTACTTCCAAGCACTTGGCTACACAAGCACATTGTTGTTTCATATGATTCCTGCGATAACTGATTTCTTGAGGCGCTTGCCTGTTGGAGACCCGTTCATCGATTCTTTTGAAGATCCTTTGTTGTTAAATTTTCATTCAGCATTCCTTTTAATTTATGTGGTGATTTTAATAGCTCAAATGGTTTGGTTAAAACGATCTCAACTATAATTTACTTATGAATCTACTAACCATTTCGCAGGTTGCTGCGCGTGTTGATCTATCTGCTTACACCCTTAGGTATTATGAAAAGATAGGTTTAATTGTTGATGTAATTAGGGATGCTTCTGGAAAGAGAGCTTACAAAGAAAGTCATGTATGTTTCATTAATTGCATAAAGTCATTAAGAGCCACAGGCATGTCGTTAAAAAAAATTAAACAATACGGCGAAGCATATTTAAACAATGACAAAGATTCAGGGAAAAGAATTCTGATAGAGCATAGAAAAAAAATTCTTGAAGATCTGGAAGTTTTTAAAGAGCACTTGACTGTTGTAGAGCAAAGAATTTTAGGAGAGTCTTGAGTATGGAAAAAAGAGAATTTAAACCTTTTGGAGAAGTGAGTTCCTTAACATTAGGCGGAGGTGGACTGGGTCAAGCATGGGGAGATACAACACGAGAGGAGACAGTTGCAACCGTCAAATTTGCCTTGGAGTGCGGAATAACACATTTTGACGTTGCTCCAATGTATGGGAGGGGAGAAGCTGAAAGGGTAGTGGGTGAATCATTGCAAGGAAGGTCACTAGATGGTCTGTTTTTTACTACAAAATGCAGATTAGGAAGGCTTCCTGACGAAAACGTCTATGATCATTTAAACAATTCATTAATGCGCAGCCTGGAAACAATGAAAATTCAAAAAGTAGATTTATTTCTGCTTCATTCTCAACTTGTAGAAGATGATTTCACACTTTTTTCTAATAACGAATTCAAGGATAGAAATTCCACAACACTCAGTTCTTATTACAATGCAGCTATACCTGCTTTTGAGCAACTAAAAAAAGAAGGCAAGATAGGAAGTTGGGGAATTGGAGGCATGGGTCAAAACAATGCGTTAATTGCTGCAATAAATCATGAGACGCCACCGGAAGCGATGCAGTGTGTGATTAACCCTTTAAATTCAGCTGGAGGAATAGGCTATGCTGATCAGGCATACGACCCTGAACTAATTTTCCAAGCAGCATCCAATAAACAAATACCTGTGCTAGCAATTAGAGCAGTTCAAGCAGGAGCACTAACCTCTAAAATGGATCGTAAGCCTCATGAATCAGGCTTTGATAAGCTGGACTTCGAAGATTTTATCAAGGCAAAACCCTTTAGAGAAATTGCTGATGAATGGAATATATCCCCAGCAAAGTTGGCGCATAAGTACGCACTCAGCATTCAGGGACCGTCTTCAGTAATTTTAGGTGTAAAAAACAGGGAAGAATTAGCAGAGTGTGTTGAAGCTGAAGAAGAAGAAAGACTGACTCCTATAGAAATAAAAACTTTAGAAGACTTATTTTAATTAATGAGAAAGATACTAATCGGTGCATTTCTTGTATCCAATTTTTTAATGGCTAACGATACCTTTACGAACACAAACAACATCCAAAACAACAAGTCACTGAAGGATTTGATTAAGTGGACTTTGTCAGGACAAAATCCTAAAAGAGTAAAAATAGAAATTTCAGATGAGTGGAAATCCATTGCACCAGACTCTAAAGGATATGCTGTTTGGATTGGTCATGCTACTTATCTATTGAACTCTGGAGGAATAACAATACTTACTGATCCAGTATTTTCTAAGCGCGCCTCCCCAGTAAGATTTGCTGGGCCTAAAAGACTAATACCACCAGCAATACCTTTAAAAGAGCTGCCTAAAATTGATGTGATAACGGTTAGTCACAACCATTACGACCATTTAGATATTGCTAGTCTAAAGAAGCTTCAGGATGCAAATCCAGACGCACTTTTTTTAGTTCCAAAAGGAGACAAAAAATTACTACTCAAAAAAGGAATAAAGAATGTTGAAGAGTTTCTCTGGTGGGAGGAAGTTGTGTTTAAAGGAACAAAATTTACTTTTACTCCAGTCCAGCACTGGTCTGCAAGGGGACTAAGAGACAGAAATAAGAGCTTATGGGGTGGTTGGTTTATGAAATCATCTGAGCGAAGCCTTTATCATGCTGGAGATACTGGTTATTCTGAAGATTTTAAAGAAACTAGAAAATTATTAGGCTCCCCAGATATAGCGATGATTCCTATTGGAGCTTACGCTCCTCAGTGGTTTATGAGCTTTAGTCATGTGAACCCCTCAGAGGCAATTCAGATAGCCAAAGATTTGGAAGCTAAACAGTCTTTTGGAATGCATTGGGGAACTTTCCCTTTAACGGATGAAGAAATTTTGGAGCCACCCGACCTTTTAAACAAAGCTTTAGAGCAAAAAAACCTTTCAAAAGAATTTTTTAAAACAGTCAAGCCAGGGGAATTGATTAAGTTTTAAAATTTAGGTTGGAAAACAACCAAGAAGATAATAATAAATAGAAGGACTGTAGGAATTTCATTTATTATTCTAAAAAATTTTTCAGATCTAACGTTTTTATCAAACTGGAATGCTTTCTGTAAACTTCTAAGATAAATGTGGAATATCGTCATTCCTAAAACTAAAAACATTTTTAAAACCAGCCATACCTCTAGTCCTTTATAACTTAATAAAGCTAGACCTGTAATCCAAACAACCACCAAAGATGGATTGGCAATAACTGACAGCAGTTTATGTTCCATCGTCTTAAAGGTTTCCGATGAATCAGTATTGGATTCCTTGGTGGAGTGGTAAACAAAAAGTCTTGGGAGATAAAATAGAGCTGCCATCCAAGTTATAACAGAAATGATATGAACCACTTTAAGTAAAAGAAAAGCATTCATAATTCTATTCCCATTTAGCCGTGGGGGGCATCGACATGAGAATTGCATCTATATTGCCACCAGTCTTTAATCCAAAAGTAGTTCCTCTGTCCCATATAAGATTAAATTCAACATAACGACCGCGCTTAATAAGTTGTTGGTTTTTCTCTTCTTCGGTCCATGATTCATCTTTAAGGTTTCTAATGATTGTGGTAACTGCTTGAAGGGTGGACTTCCCTACTTCCTGAATGAATGAAAAATCATTTTTCCATGATTCTGTTTTTAAATGATCTATAAAGATTCCCCCTTCTCCTCTGGCTTCTGATCTGTGAGGCAAATAGAAATATTCATCACAGGCCTCTTTATAAATTTTGTAATAATTTTCATCTGCACTATCACACGCTTCCTTCATACACTCATGGAAGAAATCTACCTCACTTTTTGGAACTATTGTTGGTGTTATATCTCCTCCACCACCAAACCAAGAATCGCCCGTTACTATAAATCTCGTGTTGAAATGGAACGCAGGAACTTTAGGGGAATGCATGTGTGCAACCAAACTAATTCCGCTAGCCCAATATTCAGAAGATTGTTCAGTACCTTTTACTTGAGATTTAAAGTCATCACCAAACTGACCAGAAACAGTTGAAATATTGACACCCACTTTCTCGAAGACATCGCCTTTCATGATACTCATTTCGCCACCACCAGAAAACTTGTGGTCCCAATTTTTTCTTTCAAATTTTTTACCATCGATTTCTTCAAACTCTTTGCAAAACGAGTCCCTTAGCTCTCTAAACCAAGATGAAGCTAGCTTCTTTTTCTCTTCAATATCCATTTTAAGCAAATATTTTTCTGGCTCTAATTACAAATTCTTTAACATTGTCTTGGGGAGTTGTTTTCAAAACTCCGTGGCCTAAGCCGCATACCCAACCTGCCTTTTCTTCATCACTCAATTCTGCCATTTTTTCAAGATAAGGCTCAACTTCTCTTATAAATTCTTGCTTAGGAAGGGTTAAGAGGTGCTCGCTGAAGTTACCTTGTACAAAACCTTTGGTTGTGGAATTGAAGAATGGAGTAATGTCTTCATGAGAGTCAATTCCAAGACCGGCTATGCTGATATTCTCTCTCTCAATCGTTTGGAGAATTAAAGAATAATCTATTCCGTCTTTAGCGTAGTAACCAACCTTCCCAGGAAATTTATTAATAAGATGATTAAAAGTAGCACTCAAATAGATGCTTAAATCTTTTTCCAATAATTGATGAGCAAGTGAATCAAATATCATTATAGTTTCTGCACCTGCCTTTAATTGCAACTCAATATTCTTTTCCAGCAAAGGTAGAATAAAGTCGTTTAAAAGAGTCGTTTCTAGATTTCCCAATGAAAGCTTTTCAGTTTTTTTACTGTTTCCACAAGCGTATGAGATGAGCGTCCAAGGGCCGCCTACAAAACCTATCAAAGATTTGTCTTCCGGTAACCTTTCAAGTGTCCTTTCAATAGCTTCTCCCTGAAAAGACAGAGAATTTATCGGGTTTCTTTCAATTAACAGGTCGTTTATATTTTGGTCCGATACGTGTGAACCAAAGACTGGACCGGGATTATAAGTTAGATCCATGCCGAGAGATTCAAGCGGGAAAAGGATATCACTGAATAAAATTGCTACATCAAAATCGAATTCTTCAATAGGACCCATGGCGGTTTCTGCTGCAAGTAATGGAGTTTTGCAGAGCTCTTCAAAGGTGTTAGATTTTTTTAAATTCTGGTAATGATCATGGTAGCGACCTGCTTGCCTCATGAACCAAATTGGCGGAGTGCTTTGAGGTTTTCTCTCAAGAGCATTCTTAAATTTTATATTAGACAAACAACGACCTTTTATTTATTTAGTTTCAAGGCAATTTCTTTAGCAGCATAAGTAAGGATGCTGTCTGCCCCAGCACGTTTAAAACAAAGAAGTGATTCCATGAAGGCTTCTTCTGCTAACCAGTTATTTGCAATAGCGCCTTTTAGCATGGCGTATTCCCCGCTGACTTGATAAGCAAAAGTTGGAACAGAAAATTCATCTTTAACTGCTTTAATTATATCCAGATAAGGCATACCAGGCTTCACCATAACCATATCAGCCCCTTCTTGAAGGTCCATGCGGACTTCATGCAATGCTTCTTCTGAATTCGCAACATCCATCTGGTAAGTATCCTTACTTCCTTTGCCAAGATTTGCAGAAGATCCTACTGCATCTCTGAAGGGCCCATAAAATTTTGAGCTGTACTTTGCAGCGTAAGAGAGTATCAAAGTATTTACAAAGCCATTAGTTTCTAAGGCCTCTCTGATAGACAATATTCTTCCATCCATCATATCGGAAGGAGCAATAATATCGGCTCCGGCTTTAGCCAAAACCAAAGCTTGTTCTGTAAGGATGGAGAGGCTTGAATCGTTTTCTACGTAACCCTCTTGATTCAATACGCCATCATGTCCATGAGATGTATAGGGATCTAGAGCAACGTCAGAAATAATGACCATTTCCGATACATTTTTTATTTGGCGAATGGCTTTCGAAATTAAGTTGTCTTCGTTTAAAGATTCTTTCCCTTGGTCATCCTTTTTACTTGGATCTATAACTGGAAACAAAGCAACCGCCTGAATGCCTGCCATTTCTAGTTCTTTAATTTCTTCATTAAGTACATCAAGGCCAAGTCGCATTACTCCTGGCAGAGACTCAATAGGCTCTTTGCCTTCAAGGCCTTCTTTAATGAACAGTGGTTGTATAAGATCATTTACACTTAGGGAATGCTCGGCTACCAAATTGCGTAAAGCATTACTTTGACGTGTTCTTCTTAATCTAGTTAGTGGAAATTTTCTGGATGGCATCATAAAAGTGGGTTTATGTAAGCTAACGCTTACTCAATTCGAGTATTAATACCTACATTATATACTGACTGAGGCTCTATTTAACTCATGAATTGCGTTCTACAGCAGAAATCCAATCTTGATAGTCCAGGAAAGCCATTACTTTATTGGACGCCATTGAGCTTATAAGGTCATGAGTTTTTCCCAGTCCGGTTGCATGACGCGCTTCTAATATCTCCGGGTAAACGCTGATCGCTCTCAGAAAGGCGGTACTGCTCATCCAATAGAAATGGGTGTATTTAGTAATATCAGGGCCAAGTTCGATGGGATTCAGTCGGTAGGTCGGCAGTATTTCTTTGCCCTCATCTTTATTATCAGAATGGGATAGCTTTAACCATTTCATCTCTTCAAAAGGATTTTCTTCAGGACTATTATTTTCCCCTAAACTGTCCGAGCAACCATTTACCCAAACCCCTTGTCGAGCAAGAGATTCCCACGTACTAACTCCGCTTGCCCAAACACAATTTGAATCATTGATTGTTACTGAAGGATCTAACGCATTGGATCTGCTGATATAAATACCCTTACCTCTTAATGCATTTAAGGTTTCATTGGCTTCATTTATTTGTTCTCTTTTAAAAAATATTTGATTCTTGGTATTTTGAGGAAAGAAAGAGGTTTTACTTAAACCTTGAAAGAAATCCCCTAAATCTTCTTTCGCTAAAAATACACGTTCGTCTATTTCTTTTCCTTCTTCAGATTCTCCTTTAACGGTTTTAATTTTACCTATTTCAATAGACTCAACACTGGCTCCTATTTTTTGGTGACACCCACCCCCATAAGATTTGAGTATAGATCTTTCTTCTTCTATAAGGTCAAGGGACGCATCATCTGAAATGCTTTTAATTATTGATTGAAGCTCCTTATCATCAGATCTAACCTCAAGAGCCAAGGCACCTTGAGCGGCTGCACAAGGATTTGCCGATAATGGCAATACCATCCACTTCAGTCTTTCTAGAGAGATTTTTAGTTCTTTTTTCCCTTCTTCAAATTCCGGTGCATGACTTTCTAGAATTCTATCTATAGCCGCTTTAGCAACTATCAGGCCGTCCTCCTTTCCCTCAATTAATTTATTTATGCGGGTTTGGATGTTCCCCCTAACGTCACAAAACTTAATATCGGCTGGGTTTCCTGGCAAGGCCTTAGGAAGAAAAGAAGTTAAATTCTTTTCTCTCCTGGGAGAAGAAGACAATATTTTTAGGCTGTTATTACTTCCACTATCTTTTTTTAAGAACAGCATGTCGCGCATATCTGCTCTTTTTAATGTTCCTGAAATAACTGTTCCAGCTTCTGTCTCTATAGGAAGGTCTTTCCAGGAATGGACAGCCAGGTCGGCTCGTCCAGAAATTAGGTCTTCTTTAATATCATTGGTAAAAACCCCTATGTCTGGCATTTTGTTTAAGGGAGTTGTTAGATCATTGTCTCCAAGAGTAGATTTAAAAATATGCTGAATATTTATTTCTGGATATTTCTCTTTTAATCTATCAGAGACAATACAGGCTTGAATTCTAGCCAAATTACTTTTTCTTGAAACTATCTTTATTGTCTTCAAAATTCTTTTATTCCTTCCTAAATGAGAACGGTTCTCGGTTAAATAATTACTACGTCAAGTATGCTATATTTCGCATCTGTTGACGCCTGATTTTTTTACTATTTACATTTTAATTACATAAAACTGAATGAACTATAAAAAATTTTTCTCCGATGAACTTCTTTCTCTCAAATCACAGGGTCTCTACAGGAAGTTTAGAGCAATAAATAGAAACAAAACAAGTTTTCCAAAAGCAACCGAAAGATTCGAAGGACAAGAGCGTGAAGTCGAAGTTTGGTGCAGCAACGATTACTTAAACTTAAGCCAACACCCAGAGGTCACTAGAGTTTCAATTGATGTAATCAACGAACTTGGAACTGGGTCTGGTGGAACTAGAAATATATCTGGAACCTCAACCCATCACGTAGATCTAGAAACTTTGATTGCAGAATTGCATAAGAAAGAAGCGGGTTTGCTTTTTCCATCAGCCTATACGGCTAATCAATCCGCATTGGTTACTTTATGTAAAAACTTAGAGGGCGTAGAAGTTTATTCTGATGAGCTTAACCATGCTTCATTAATACAGGGCATAAAAAACGCAAATGCAATTTGTCATGTTTTCAGGCATAACGATACGGATCACTTGGAAGAATTATTGAAGACGTCCAATGCAGACACTCCAAAGCTAATTGTTTTTGAATCCCTCTACTCGATGGAAGGCATGAGATCTCCTATAGCAAAAATCGTTGCTTTGGCTGAAGAGTACAATGCTTTGACCTACCTTGATGAAGTACACTCAGTTGGTCTTTATGGACCAGAAGGAAGAGGTATTACTGCTGAGTTGGGACTAGAAGACAGGATAGATATAATCAATGGAACTCTCTCAAAAGCTTTTGGGCAAATGGGCGGTTACGTTGCAGCAAATTCAGACATTATTGATTACATAAGAAGTTTCGCATCAGGATTTATTTTTACATCTTCTATGAATCCCTCTATCGCAGCAGCATCAATCAAAGCAATAGAGATTGCCAAATCTTCAGATGAGCTCAGATCAAACATAAGATTAAATTCTGATAGGATTAGAAAAGGCTTAAGAGAGGCAAGAATTCCTTTCTTAGAAAACGATAGTCACATCATACCAATTCATCTCTACGACCCAACGCTTTGTAAGGAAGCTGCTAACTTATTGATTGAAAAGCATGGGATCTATATTCAGCCTGTATTCTTTCCAACAGTTCCAAAAGGAGACGAAAGATTCCGAGTTACAATTACTCCTAGACACGTAGCTGAAGACATAGACCGCTTTGTTGCTGCGTTGGATGATATTTGGAATGAATTGGATCTTAAAAGAGCTGATGAAGAGGCAGGGGATGCAAAAGAGGCGGTTAGTAGAATCTACTAGACTTTAGAGATCTCCATCAGCCCTTACTTCGCTCTGATCTACGCTGAATTGCTTTCCGTAGCGCGCTTCAAGTTTATTTTGATTCTCAGTTATAACATCAACTGGATCTAATCCAAGAGCCATGCAGGCTGTTACCCAATACCACATGATGTCGCCGAGCTCTCTTTTCATATGGAAAATATTTGCTTCATCTGCTGGCTTGCCTTGCAGAACCATTTTTTTGACTATTTCAACAAATTCACCGGTCTCGCTTCCAAGTCCAAGAGCCCCAGTAAGCAAGCGAGGCACATCAATATCAGGGTTTTCATGTATTGATTCGAGAGAATTTTGTAATGCTTTTAAATCTAAACTGGGTTCACTTGTAACTTTGGTTACGAAATCACTGTAAGTAGAAAAGAAATTTTTAGCGTCTGTCATATTAATAAATATGATAACTCATGAGCCTGTATTGTTCATTCTCTTTAGGCATTAAAAATTTGCTAATTAAATTAACAGTTCTTCTATAGAATGTGCGAGTGGATGTATCTGAGATTTTTGAAACCCTTAACGAACCTCAACGACAGGCTGTAACATCAGAGTCTAAGAATCAGCTCGTCTTAGCTGGAGCAGGATCAGGAAAAACCAGAGTTATTGCTCATAGGATAGCTTGGTTGATAAAGGCTTTGGGTGCCAATCCTTATTCCATACTTACAGTAACTTTTACGAATAAAGCTGCCAGCGAAATGCGAGGCAGAATTGAATCCATCGTTGAAGGTGACATGGGATCCTTCTGGTGTGGAACTTTTCATGGAATTTCACACAGACTCTTAAGAATGCACTGGGAAGAAGCCGGACTGAGAAAAGAATTTGCAATTTTAGACAGCGAAGACCAATTCAGAGTGGTCAAAAGAGTAAGTAAGTCACTGGGTTTGGACGACGGTAAGTGGCCCCCAAGACAAATTCAGTGGTTTATTAATAAACAAAAAGATGAATGCAGAAGGTCTAAGGATGTAGAAGTAGGCGATGATTATTTTGCTGAAAAGATGAATGAAGTTTACAGGGCTTATGAAGAACTTTGTGAAAGAGAAAGCTTGGTAGACTTTGGTGAGCTTCTTTTAAGATCGTACATGCTCTTGAGGCATAATGAAAAAATTCTTCAACATTACCAAAAAAGATTTAAGCACATTCTTGTTGATGAGTTCCAAGACACAAACGAAGTTCAATACCAATTTTTAAGGTTATTAACTGGTGGAGGCTGCAACATCATGTCGGTAGGAGATGACGACCAATCTATTTACGGATGGAGGGGTGCGAAGAGTGAAAACATCAACAGATTCGTACAAGATTATCCTGCTACAGAATTGATCAAGCTTGAGCAAAATTACAGGTCTACTGAGACTATTCTCGGGGCGGCAAATGCTGTCATTAAAAATAATCAAGGTCGAATGGGCAAGGAGCTCTGGACTGATCAAAAAGAAGGAGAACCCATTTCTATTTATTCTGCTTACAACGAAGACGACGAAGCTCGTTACGTTGTGGGAAGTATTCAAAACTGGATAGGCCAAGGAAGGAGTTTAGATGAGGTGGCAATACTTTATAGATCCAATGCCCAATCCAGAGCTTTGGAAGAAGCAATATTAAGAGAAAGCTTAGCTTATAAGATATACGGAGGTTTAAGGTTTTATGAAAGAGCGGAAATTAAAAATGCTATGGCTTATCTTAGGTTGGTTTTTGGCAGGGAAGATGATGCTGCCTTTGAAAGAGTAATTAACATTCCACCAAGAGGTATAGGTGCAAAAACGCTAGACCTCATCAGAGCCAGGGCTCTTCAAAATCAATGTTCCTTATGGAAGGCTGCAGAAGACCTAATAGAAACCGAAGCGTTAACGCCAAGAGCCTCCCAATCTGTAAAAGGGTTCATGTCTGATTTTGAGAAGCTCAACACAGAGACAGAAGATTTAGTATTAAAAGATTTAGTTGACCACACCATACAAAGGAGTGGATTAATCGAATACCATAAAAAAGAAGCGGGAGAAAAAGGCAGAACCCGAGTTGAGAATTTAGGAGAGTTGGTAACTGCTGCGTCTGAATTTGAATCAGATCCTCATGACGAAACAGAAGCTACTGAGTTAAAATTTTTTATAGATCATGCTGCCCTGGATGCGGGAGATAATCAGGCTGGTGAACACGAATCAGCCATACAATTAATGACGCTTCATTCGGCTAAGGGTCTTGAATTCCCCTTGGTTTTCATAACAGGATTTGAAGAGGGACTTTTCCCTCATAAACTTTCAATAGAGGAACCAGGCCAGCTCCAAGAAGAAAGAAGACTTTGTTACGTTGGAATGACTCGATCAATGGAAAAGCTTTTTATTGTTCATGCTGAAATGCGAAACCTCTATGGCTCTGAGACCTTCAACCCTCCGTCTAGGTTTTTAAGAGAAATTCCACCAGAATTGACAGTAGAAGTTAGGACAGGAGGCAATATTCCAAGAAGACCCACCAGGGTAAAATCTTCTCAGTCAGGGGAGGTTCCGGATACGGACTTGAAGTTGGGTCAAAGGGTTTCACATGAAGTTTTTGGTGAAGGGGTAATTTTAAATTACGAAGGACAGGGACCTAACGCAAGGGTGGAAGTAAGTTTCAGTTCAAGTAATACTAAGTGGTTGATGGTTTCTTACGCTAAGTTAAGATCGTTGTAATAATCAGGAAAATAGAATGAAAAAAAGTTTTTTATCAATCATGGCCCTTATACTTTTAGCTTCTTGTTCAGAAGTTGAACAGCAAGTTTCTGACGATTCCTGCTTTACTGGAGACGGTAAGACTTACAAATGGAACATGGTAACGACTTGGCCTAAAAACTTTCCTGGTTTGGGTATGGCTGCTGAAAATTTCTCTCAGTCCCTGGATGAAATGACCTGTGGAAGGGTTAAGGTAAAAGTTTATGGGGCGGGTGAGCTTGTTCCTCCTCTTGGAGTTTTTGATGCAGTTTCTCAGGGAAATGTTCAGCTGGGACATGGGGCCTCCTATTATTGGACAGGAAAGCTAAAATCAGCGCAATTCTTTACCGCAGTTCCTTTTGGCCTAACGGCTCAAGAGATGAATGGATGGCTTCATTATGGAGGAGGCCTTGAATTGTGGCAGGAAGCTTATGCCCCTTTTAATTTAGTCCCGCTTGCTGGTGGAAATACAGGGGTTCAAATGGCGGGGTGGTTTAATAAAGAAATAAATTCAGTAGAAGACTTGAAAGGGATTAAAATGAGAATACCAGGTCTTGCTGGAGAAGTTTTCACTAGAGCAGGCGGAGAGACGGTAACGCTGCCTGGAAACGAAATATTCTTAGCACTTCAGCAGGGTGTTGTGGATGCTGCAGAGTGGGTCGGACCTTACAATGATTTAACTTTTGGTTTTCATCAAGTTGCTGAATATTATTATTATCCTGGCTGGCACGAACCTGGATCTACTCTAGAAATTATTATCAATAAAGATGCTTTTAATTCGCTCCCAGCGGATCTGCAAGCCATTATGAAATACGCTGCTAAATCAGCTAACCAAGAAATGTTAGATGAGTACACAGCAAGGAACAATCAAGCTCTTAAAGAACTCGTTAATAAACACGGCGTAAAACTAAGAAAACTACCGGATGATGTTTTGATAAAATTAAGAGAAATTTCAGATGAGGTCATGCAAGATTTTATAGCTGATGATGAGATGGCACAAAAAGTACATGCTTCTTACTCAGACTTTAAAGAGCAGGTTATCAATTATCATCGTATTTCAGAAAAAGCCTACATAGATACTAGGGAGTTGGATTGAATCAACAGCTTAATATAAGGAATCTTGGTAAACAAGATTACAAGGCAACCTGGGAGTCTATGCAAGCAACTGTCTTGCAAAAAGATGAAAAGTCAGTTGATGAAATTTGGTTTTTAGAGCATAAACCTGTTTTCACGCTTGGACAGGCTGGAAAAGAAGAAAATATTTTAAACTCAGACAGCATACCGGTTGTTAGAACGGATCGAGGAGGAGAAGTTACTTATCATGGGCCTGGACAGCTTGTTGTTTACTTTATGTTGAACTTGAAAAAGCGGGGTTGGGGACCTAAAAAGTTAATAGAAGAATTAGAGAACCTTATTCTCTCATTACTGGACGGTTACAGCATAAATGCTGAAAGAAAGACTGGCGCCCCAGGAATTTATATCTCTGATAAGAAAGTAGCTTCCATAGGGTTAAAGATTAAAAAGGGCTTCAGCTATCATGGTATCAGCATCAATGTGGATATGGATCTTATGCCTTTTAAGAACATAAATCCTTGTGGCTACGATTCTTTAGAAATGACTCAACTTATTGACCATGCAGATCTTTCAATGCAAACGGTGGAAAGTGACTTGAAGGTATTAATTTCTAATCATTTCTCTGAAGGCAGCAGTTGAACAATATAATTCCAACTAAAATTATTAAAGAAGATGGCATCGTAGCCATAAGGAATGGCATCAAGCCTAATTCTAATAATGAAACTCCCATTGAAAGAAAGCCGAGCTGGCTAAGAGCCAAGCCAGAAGGGTCGGTCAAATTTCAAGAAGTTAAGAAAATAGTGCATGAAAGAAATCTTCATACCGTTTGTGAAGAAGCCATGTGTCCGAACATAAGTGAGTGCTGGAGTCATGGGACGGCAACTTTCATGTTGCTTGGATCTGTTTGCACAAGGGCTTGCAAGTTTTGTGCTGTGGATACTGGGAACCCAAAAGGTAGAGTTGATGCAAACGAGCCTGAGAAAGTAGCTTCTTCAATAAACCTAATGGGTCTCAAGTACGCGGTCCTTACATCGGTTAACAGAGATGATCTTGATGATGGAGGCGCCGGGCATTATGCAGAAACAATTGAGGCAACTAAAAATAAGTCACCTAATGTAATAATAGAGGCATTGGTACCAGACTTCTTAGGTGTAGAGTCATCCATAGAAAGACTTTTAGATTCTGGTGTGGAAGTTTTTGCTCAAAATGTCGAGACCGTGAAGCGCTTAACTTCAAGAGTTAGAGATCCTCGTGCTGGGTACGAACAAACGTTAAAGGTTTTGAGCTATGCCAAGGAATACCGAAAAAATATAGTTACCAAAACCAGTTTGATGCTTGGATTGGGAGAGACTCATGAAGAGATTATTGAAACTTTCCAAGATATAAAAGACAATAAAGTTGATGTCTTAACTTTAGGTCAATATCTAAGACCCACTGTGAATCACCTTCCAATCAAGAAGTGGTACACACCAAAAGAATTCAACAGTTACAAAGAAATAGCCATGGATATGGGGTTCTTAGAAGTTGCTTCAGGTCCAATGGTCAGGTCTTCTTACAGAGCCGATAAGCTTTCTTATTTATTTAATAAAGAAGAGCCTCTCTCCAGAAATTAAGTCTAAGAGCTAACTTTTTATTTAAGCTATTTTTTGCTGAATGACACGAAACCCTTTCTTGTCAGTACTTATAATTTTTTCCATTAAATATTTTATTACTTTCCGTGCCATAAAGAATTACCCATAAATTGCATTGGGCAGTGCCGTTACCAATTCAGGAAATATTGCTAAACACACCAATACCGCAAGCTGGATTAGTATGAAAGGTATCACTCCTCGATAGATCGCCTCAGTTGGTAAACTATCGGGAGCAACGCCCCTTAGATAAAACAGAGCAAACCCAAAAGGAGGCGTAAGAAATGAGGTTTGAAGATTAATGGCTATCATAATTCCAAGCCAAATAGGATCTACTCCTAGAGTCAGCAATGCAGGACCAACAATAGGCACAACGACTAAAGTTATTTGGATAAAATCCAGTATAAAGCCTAGAAGGAAAATAATGATCATTACTACCAGCACGGCACTGAAAACCCCTCCGGGTAAATCAGCAAAAACGCCAGTTATTAAATCGTCGCCTCCGAACCCTCTGAAGACCAAAGAAAAGATTGATGAACCCAGCAGGATCATGAAGACCATGGCTGTAATTTCAGTCGTTTGTTCAACTGCTTCTGTCAGGTTTTTCTTGGTAAGACTGCTTTTGCTTACGGCTAATATGATTCCACCTAAAGCACCAACACCTGCTGCCTCTGTGGGAGTTGCTATGCCAGCTAAGATAGAACCGAGAACAGATGTGATTAAAACAAATGGCGGTAAAAGGGATGTCAAAACTACCTTCCATCTGTTTTCTATAAGCTTAACTTCTTGTGCGGGAGCTAGGGAAGGGTTGACGTGAGCTCTTATAATAACGTAGGCAGCATAGGCAATGACCAGCATTAATCCTGGCACTATTGCACCCATGAAAAGGTCTCCAACCGAGACAGTCCTTGCTGAAAAATTTCCTATGCTTAGTTGCGACTGTTGATAAGAGGCTGACAAGACGTCGCCAAGTATTACCAGTGCTATTGAAGGAGGAATAATTTGACCTAGCGTTCCCGTAGCACAAATTGTTCCTGCAGCCAGACTTTGATCGTAGTTTCTTTGCAACATAATCGGCAGAGAAATTAAACCCATCGCTATAACGGTAGCTCCGACTATTCCTGTGCTTGCTGCTATTAATGCTCCAACAAATATTACAGAGATGGCCAGACTGCCTTTAAAGCCACCCATCACATCGGCCATATTGCTTAAAAGATCTTGAGCAAGGTTTGATTTTTCTAATAAAACGCCCATAAAGACAAACAAAGGCACTGCTACCAAAGTCATATTGGTCATGTCTCCGTAAAGTCTATTTGGTATGGTTCCCAGTAAGGCGCTGTCAAATGTATTTGTTAAAACTCCAAGGCCTGAAAATATGAGGGCAGTGCCGGCAAGGCTAAAAGCGACTGGAAAACCTGCCAAAAGGACCAGGCAGATCACACCAAACATTAATAGAGGTATAAGCTCAATCATTTCTAAGCGTTATTGCTGATTTAATTATTTCAGACAAGCTTTGCAACGATAAAAAAACAGCCAAAACGACCAAAAGACTTTTTTGCAAGTAAACAAAGGGCAGTCCATCTGGTTCTGGGGAGACTTCCATAATTCTCCATGAAAATTCTACGTAACCCCAAGAGAATAAAAGTATGGTCCAGCACACTGGTTGCAGAAAGACAATATTGCCAATGAGATCAACCAAGGCTTTTCTTTTCTCAGAAAAGTCTCTGTAAAAGATATCCACCCTGACATGAGAGCCTCTCTTTAAAGCAAAAGCTGAACCTAAAAGAAAGAGGCCACCGTGAAGATAAAGAACCACATCTTGAAGCATTACTGAGCCCATGTTCAGTCCGTACCTCATTACTACTACTATAAAAGTTATTAAAACCATGAGAACCACAAACCAAGAACAAACCTTCCCAACACTTTCTGAAAAGGCATCTAGTAGCAGACTTAGTTTTTTCACGGTTAAATATTATTCGTTATCTGTAATTTGGATTATAATTATGAGGAGGTATATATATGGATTTACAATTTACACAAGAAGAGCTCAACTTTCAAAAGGAAGTTAAAAATTGGATCAAAGAAAACTATTCTGCAGACATGCGTGAAAGGTATGTGAACAGCCCAAATGGACATCTAACCAAGGACGAGCACATGCAATGGCAGCAAGCCCTTTTTTCCCAAGGTTGGGCAGGCATTAACTGGCCTAAAGAATACGGAGGAGCTTCTTTGTCGGCATCTCAAAAATTTATGTTTAACAAGGAAATGGCCTCTGCAAATGCACCCTCTGTGGTTGCCTTTGGAGAGAAAATGGTCGCTCCTGTAATAATGGCATTTGGTTCGGACGAACAAAAACAAAAATATCTTCCAGACATATTGGCCTCTAAGGTTTGGTGGTGTCAAGGTTACTCAGAACCAGGATCAGGGTCAGATTTAGCTTCTCTAAAAACGAAGGCAGAGGACAAGGGAGACCATTATTTAATCAACGGTGCCAAGACTTGGACCACACTCGCTCAGCACGCAGACATGATTTTCTGTTTGGTTAGGACCAGCCAAGAAGACATACCTCAAAAGGGGATATCTTTTATTCTTATAGACATGAAAACTCCAGGAATAGTTGTTCAGCCTATAAACACCTTGGACAATACGCCGATACCAAATCATGAAGTCAACACAGTATTTTTTGAAGATGTAAAAGTTCCTAAGGAGAATTTAATAGGAGAAGAAGGGAAGGGTTGGACTTATGCTAAATACCTTCTAGAGTTTGAAAGAGGCAATGCAGCGTCTCCCGGACTTTATTCACAACTTGAAAAATTAAAGAAAAGAGCTTCAGTTGAATCATTAGATGGTGCAACTTTAATGTCAGATACTAATTTCGTGCAAGCACTTGCGATGTTGGAAATACAGATCAATGCCATGGAGGCAACTGAACTTAAAATATTAGGAAACCTTACCGCAGGTCAAAACGTAGGGCCTGAATCTTCCTTATTGAAGGCAAGAGGCTCAGAAATTGGTCAAGCAATAACAGAGTTGGCAGTCGAGATCGCTGGATATTATGCTCTTCCTTTCAATAATCCTGGGCCAGCGCTAGGCCACAATGAACCACCTATAGGGAGTTGGTTCGCTAATGTTTCTGCTCCTAGGTATTTCAATAACAGAAAGACAAGTATTTATGCCGGTTCTAATGAGGTTCAGAGAAACATAATGGCTAAATTAGTTTTAGGCTTGTAACTTTGATATCTCTCATTGCTCCTGCTAAAACATTAGATTATGAAAGTGATTTAAAAATTACTGATTTTAGTGTCGCTAGTCACCTAAAAGATTCAAAAATCCTTATCAAGGAACTTCAGAATAAGTCGCCTGATGAACTTTCTAGTCTTATGGGGCTGAGCGAAAAACTCTCAACTCTTAACTTCGAAAGAAACATGAATTGGAAGGCTCCTAAGAAGCCTTCATCGGTTTCAAGGCAGGCAATTTATGCTTTTAAAGGAGACGTCTACATGGGCTTAGAGGCAGAGTCTTTGAGTAAGAGAGAAATAAACTATGCCCAGAAGCATTTAGCAATACTATCGGGATTGTACGGACTTTTAAAACCACTAGATCTTATCTATCCTTACCGCTTAGAGATGGGAACAAAGATGAAAAATTCTAAAGGCAAAAATTTATACGAGTTTTGGGGAAGTAAGATAACCGACAGTTTAAATGAGCAGATGTCTGGCCACAAAAGAAAAGGTGTTATTAATTTAGCTTCTGTAGAGTATTTTTCTTCGGTGAAACCAAATGAATTGAGCGGACCTTGCATCAGTCCGGTCTTTAAAGATTACAAAAATGGAGACTATAAGATAATCAGTTTCTTTGCAAAGAAAGCAAGAGGAATGATGGCCAGGTTTATCATAGAGAATAAAGCAGACTCCCTAGATGAGATTAAAGAGTTCAATTCTTCTGGATACAAATACAGCAAGAAAGACTCCAGTGAGTTTTCACCTGTATTTTTAAGAAAAACCGTTTAAGCGCTAAATTCCCCGTCCAAGTATTTTCTTCTAGGCATAAGGTCTTCAAACTCCGGATCCTTCTTTTCAGCTTTTGCCTTGAAGGCCTCTCCCATTTCATCGCTTATACCTACAGCGGTATTCCAGAGTGCTATATGATTAAGTGACTCCTCAACGGTGTGGTCTCTGCCGTAGTTAAGGCTCTCTTTAGTTCCAGCGATTGCAAGCGGTCCTTTGGAGGCGATGTTCTTTGCAACTTCCATAACGCCTTCCATCATTTCTTCACGCGTATCAAATACTTGATTAACGAGGCCATGTTTCATTGCTTCATCGGCTAGAAATCTTCTTCCTGTATAAGCCAATTCTCTAACCACACCCTCAGGTATGAGTCTTGGAATTCTTTGAAGTGTCCCAACGTCAGCAGCCATGCCTATATTAATTTCCTGTATGCAGAAGAATGCTTCTTTGGAGCAGAATCTGAAATCAGAAGCCGTAGCCAGATCAAGTCCACCGCCTATGCACCCACCTTGTATAGCTGCAATGACTGGAATTCTTGCTTTTTCTAAACACGATATTGTGTATTGAAGATCAAGGGTTACTCTGTAACCGGATTCTTTTCTCATGCCCATGTGTGTCTTAGGGGCTTCTGCATTTGGAGCAAAGTTTGCTAAATCCATGCCAGCACAGAAATGTTTTCCTTCGCCAGAAAGAACTATAACCCTGGCACTTGCGTCATTGGAAATGGTGTCAATTAAATGAGGCAATTCTGACCAAAAAGCTTTGTTCATGGTATTAAATTCATCCGGTCTGCACATGCTTATGTGTGCAATTTTGTCTTCTATCTCTACGTTAAAACAGCTGTAATTCATTATTCTCTCCTTTAAAATTATTGCTCTTCTGCAATTTTTATAATTTCATCTACCTTAGATTTCAAATCCTCAACCAAATCAAACGTTTTATTGTGAGGCATAACAACTTTCCTGTCCCTGCTCAACAGTTTCAATCCCTTTAATACTTCCTGGGCATTGTTCTTTAGTATTTCGTTCTTTTCCATAATAATCTTTAATCCAATTAGTTAGTACGTTATTGTAAAAGAAAAATTACCACCTAGAAATGAAAGAATCTGAACTTATAGAATTATCTAAAAAATTAATTACCATTTGTGATGATGCGGACACTCAGATTATGTCCATATATTCTTCGGGCCAAGAAGGTGAGGAGATTAAAGAAGATGGGTCGCCAGTTACTTTGGCAGATCTGGCTTCTCACAAAGTTATTGTTGAGGGCCTTTCAGAGTTAAAACAAAAATTTCCTATTCTTTCAGAAGAAGACACAAATTCTCAAAAAAAAGAATGTTCTTTATTTTGGTTGGTAGACCCCTTAGACGGAACAAAAGAATTTATAAATAAGAACGGAGAGTTTACTGTAAACATTGCTCTGATAGAAAATGGAAAGCCCATTATGGGTATCGTTTCAGCACCGGCGTTGGGAGAAACATTCATAGGAATCGCGGGATTAGGGGCTTCAAAAATAACTAAATCTGGTAAGAAAGAAATCCAACCTTCACAACAAGATCTAGAAAAGTGTCGAATCACTTTAAGTAAAAGTCACCAAAGTGAATCTGATAAAAAATTCATTAAAGCCACTCAAAAAATTTTTAGTAAAACAGAAATAATTCCAGCCGGCAGTTCTTTAAAATTATGCAGAGTGGCAGAAGGCACTGCAGACATATATTGCAGATTAGGACCTACTTACCAATGGGACATAGCAGCAGGGCAGGCTATTGTTGAAAGTGCAGGAGCTGTTATTAACAGTTTGGAAGGTTTGAGTTTGAATTATAAATTTGATTCTCAATTAAGAAACCCATACTTTTATTGTTCAGGGGATCCGTCATTTGATTGGCATTCAATTTTTAAAGATTTTGAATAAAGAACTAATCTACCTTCAATACGACTTTTCCTATGTTTTCATTTCTTTCCATCACCGAGTGTGCCTTCTCGACATCTTGAAGCTCAAAAACTTCGTGAATTATTGGCTTAATAGATCCGTCACTAAACAAAGGCCAAACTTTAGTTTCTAAATCTTTCATTACTTCGCCTTTTAACTCTACGCTTCTAGCTCTTATTGTAGAACCTATAATTCTTTGCCGTTTCATCATCAAGTGACCCAAGTTAATATCCGTTTGCATCCCACTCATTAACCCTATGATTATTAACTTTCCTTCCAAGCCAAGCACTTTGAGATTGCCCTCTAGATAATTGGCTCCAACAGGATCCAAAATAATGTCTACCCCTTCTGGAGACCATTCTTGAATCTCTTCAAAAACTTTTTCTCTTATAGATCCGCCAGAAGCTCCAAGATTGATGCAAAATTCTATTTTCTCTTTGGTACCGGCTGAAATAAAGCTTTCACAACCAAAATTATTGCAAAGTTGTATCCCGGCTGTGCCTATTCCGCTGGCACCAGCATGAAATAAAACTTTATTTCCAGCAGTAAGGTTTCCTTCCATAAATAAATTTAACCAACAAGTTGCGTAAACCTCAGGAATGGAAGCTGACTCAATCCAATCCAGTCCTTTAGGGACTGAGGTAACTTGTTGCTCTGGGCAAGTAACGTATTCAGCGTAACCACCACCTGCTAATAGAGCACAAACCTCCTCTCCTACCAATCTAGTTTTTACTCCTTCACCTAATGCTTCTATGATTCCACTGCATTCAAGCCCCATGATCGGGCTTGCACCCGGAGGAGGTGGATACAATCCATTTCTTTGTGCTAAATCTGCTCTGTTAATGGCTGAAGCCTTAATCTTTATAAGAACTTCCCCTTGCTTTGGTTGTGGAATTGGAAGTTCAACTAAAACAATTTTTTCTTCTTTAATGTCTATGGCTTTCATAATTTTTTTAATAATATCTCTAAATATTGCATTCTATATTTTGAACGCCATATTGAAAGGTAAGTTTCATTTTTTAAAATTTTCTCTAAATTTACACAAATAAATGCTAAAAATGTAAAATTCACATGTTTTATGAGTAAAAAAGAACTAAAAGAACCAAAAGAACAAGAAAAAAAAGGTACAGCTCTTCAGGAAATGGACATAGCTTCTCCTGGAGGAGACCTTCAAGGGTATATAAATTCTGTTCACAGCATAGGACTCCTCACGCCCGAAGAGGAAAAGCAGTTGGCCGAAGATTTGTATTACCGAAATGACTTAGATGCTGCTAGGAAGCTAGTTTTAGCCCATTTAAGGTTCGTCATATACATAGCTAAAACTTACTCCGGGTATGGCCTTTCAGAAGCAGATCTAATTCAAGAGGGCAATGTTGGTCTTATGAAAGCAGTAAGAAAGTTTAACCCCGAGGTGGGAGTTAGAGTTGTCTCTTTTGCTGTGCATTGGATCAAGGCTGAAATACACGAATACGTTTTAAAGAATTGGAAAATAGTTAAGATCGCAACAACAAAGGCACAAAGGAAGCTTTTCTTTAATCTTAGAAAAAAGAAAAAAGGACTGGCATGGCTCACAGAAGATGAAATTGCAGTCATTTCAAAAGATCTTGGAGTAAAGCCTTCAGAGGTTCGAGAAATGGAGAAGCGCCTTAGCAGCTCAGATATGTCTTTTGATCCTCTTAGTGATTCAGAAGATGATGAGGCTGCTTACTCACCTTCCAATTATTTACAAGAAGAGGGATCCAATCCTTTAGATATTTTTGAAAGTGACTCCACTACAGAAGAAAATACCTCAATGCTCTACAGCGCTATTAATCGACTTGATGACAGGAGTAGAGACATTTTACAAGACAGGTGGTTGGCAGATCAAAAGCTGACACTTCACGAACTGGCTGAAAAATATAACATCTCTGCTGAAAGAGTAAGACAGATAGAAAAAAATGCCATGAAGAAGATAAAGCAATCGTTGGATGCAGCTTAGAAACAATTTATTTTTCTAATTAATAATGTTTAAAAGCAAGCCTAGGAGTTTTGTTTTGCGAAAAGGTAGAGTAACTTCTGCTCAGCGAAGCGCCATAATAAATCTGTGGAAAGACTACGTCATAGAACCAGAAAGTGAACAAGTAAAGTTTGCTGAAGTTTTTAGTAATCAGAACCCAGTTATAGCGGACATAGGATTTGGTTCGGGGGACACTTTGTTGTTTTTAGCCAAGGCAAACCCAGATATTAATTTTCTTGGAATAGAAGTGTATTTATCTGGAATTGGTTCTTCTCTTGCTGGAGCAGGATTGAATGACCTTAAAAATATAAGAATCATCAACAGAGATGCTGATCTGGTAATGAGTGAGAACATCCTCAAAGGATCTTTAGATGGAATTGTTTTGTTTTATCCAGACCCCTGGCCTAAAAGGAAGCACCACAAGCGGAGGCTGGTCCAAAGAGAATTTTTAGATCTGTCCAAAACTGCACTAAAAAAGGAAGGCTTCTTTTTTTGTAAAACAGATTGGGAAGATTATTCAAATCACATTATTAAAACTTTCGGAGCATCTGAGGAATGGTCAGAAAAAAATATTGATGCACTTCCGCCTTCGTATTCAGAAATTCCTTCAACCACTTACGAGAAAAAGGCTATCAGAGAGGGCAGGGAGCTAACAAAATTGATCTACAGAGTTTTGTAGAAAAAAAATTACAGCAATCCTAAAAGTTTATTGAAAGCCAGTGCTCTGTGGCTGATTGCGTTTTTATCTTTTTCATTTAACTCGGCAAGGTGCTTCCCTTTCTCGGGAACTATAAAAATAGGATCGTATCCAAATCCCATGGAACCTTTTTTTTCTTTGGCTATGAGCCCTTCAAAAGAGCCTTCGGCAAAGTAATCATTATCATTGGTTAACAACATCAAGGAGCATTTAAATCTGGCCGATCTTTGAGAATCTTCTGCCTCTTTAAGCTCGTGCAGGAGTTTTTCCATATTACTCTCATCGGTACCTTCTTCTGAATAACGTGAAGAAAAAATTCCAGGTTCACCGTTAAGAAAATCAACTTCAAGACCAGAATCGTCTGCCAAGCAAGCAACTCCTCCGCAATTCTTAAAAGCATACTCTGCTTTAATCAAAGCATTTTCTTTGAAAGTTGAGCCAGTTTCTTCAGGAAGTTCAGTGATGTGATTAGGAAGTGTCTCAAATTCAAGGTCTGTATTTCTTGCCAAAACCTCAAATTCTTTTAGTTTCCCTTGGTTTTTAGTGGCCAAGATAATTTTCATTTAGAGATTTTGTATATTGCAGAACTGCTCAATAGATTGGGCCATAAATTTAAATACCATTTCTCTTCGTTTTTGGAGTTAACCGATATTCTCTCTTCTATGGTTATTTCAATATCTTCACAAAGGTCCTCAAAATCTTTTAGCGTGCATAAATGAATATTAGGGGTTTCATTCCATCGATCTGGCAATTCATTAGTAATAGGCATTTTGCCTGTAAAAAGTAGAGCTAATCTGGACCTCCAGTTACCAAAATTAGGAATAGTAACAATGCACTTGTTACCAATTCTTGTTATTTCTCTTAAAGCATACTCAGGTTTCTTAAGAACTTGGATTGTTTGGCTCATTATTACAATTTCGAAGCTGTCATCGGTAAAATTTGAAAGACCGTTGTCTATATTTTGTTCTATGACGTTTAAGCCTTTAATAAGACATGTCTCTATATTTTTGTCTTCTATCTCTACGCCTAGCGCTACAATTTTCTTCTTTAATTTTAATTCAGCCAGAATCTTTCCATCTCCACAACCAAGGTCCAGAACTTTGTCTTCATCTTCTATCCAATTTTCTATCAGCGAAAGAATACTCATGAATCACTCCCCAAGAACGCCTTTATTGACCGCACGTATCTGTCTTCAGCAAAAAGAAAAGAATCGTGGCCATGGCTAGAATCTATTTCTAAATAGCTTACATCTTTACCTGCTTGCAAAAGGGCATCAGAAATTTCTTTTGATCTTGCAGGAGAAAACCTCCAATCGCTAGTGAATGAAACAACCAGCACCTGAGCTTTTATTGATTCAAAAGCTTTAACCAAATCACCATTAAACTTATCAGCAGGATCAAAGTAGTCCAATAGTTTTGTCATTAAGAGGTAGGTGTTCGCATCAAAACTTTCTGCAAAGATATCACCTTGGTATCTTAGGTAGCTCTCAACTTCAAATTCAACTCCGTATCCAAAATTTAATTTTCCCTCTTTCAACTCTCTACCAAATTTTTCTTTCATGGCTTCATCTGAAAGGTAGGTAATGTGACCAACCATCCTGGCAAGTCTTAAACCCCTCTTAGGTAATTTATTGTATTTTTGATAATGCCCTTCTTGAAAGTCAGGATCCGTGATAATTGCCTGCCGTGCAACTTCATTAAAGGCTATATTTTGAGCGCTTAATTTTGGAGCCGCAGCAATTACTCCTGCCTTTTTTATTCTATCTGGATAAGCCAAGCTCCATTTTAGAGCTTGCATCCCGCCGAGGCTTCCCCCTATAACTGAGTGCCAGGTTGCAATATTTAAATAATCTGCAAGGAGAACTTGGCAATTTACCCAATCTGATACGGTAATAACTGGAAAGTCTGGACCGTAAACTTCCCCAGTTTCAGAATTAATACTGGATGGCCCCGTAGATCCATGGCACCCTCCAAGGTTATTAGGAGACACAACAAAATATTTATTCGTGTCTATGGCTTTGCCCGGACCTATTAATGCGTTCCACCAGCCTAGACGTTCATCTTCATCTTCGTAGTAACCAGCGGAGTGGTGATTCCCACTTAGAGCATGACAAACCAAGATAGCATTAGAACAATCTTCGTTGAGTTCACCATAAGTCTCGTAGACGAGTTTAATATTTTTAAGAACCTGACCACATTCTAGTAAAAGCTCATCTTTAAATTCAACAGATGTTGCTTTAACTTTTCCTACGCTATTAATTCTCTTTTCCATATTACAAAAAAAACCTGTCAGCTTTCGCTAAACAGGTTTAATTCTATTTTGCTTTAGCTGTATTTCCATTAAACGCCCGCAAGCTATATCAAATCGGCGAATGATTAAATTATACGCTAATTATGCTTTAGTAAAAGTTTGACTTAAAAACCTATACTTAACCAAGATGGAAGGCCAGACTCTAATGCAAGGGACACTACAGATCGTTCAAGAAATTGCAGCATAATAAAAGCAAAAATAGGTGAAAAATCTAAACCACCTGCAGGCGGTAAAAAGTATCTAAAGGGATAGAAAATGGAGTCTGACATTTGAGTTACGAGCCTTATTGCGGGGTGGGCGTTATTTTTCCCAACCCAGCTTAAAATAATCCCACCTAACATTGCCCAGAAGCTAACTTTGAGGATCAATATTAGTACAGAATAAAGTGACCAAATAGTAATCTTTAAAGGATCATAAATAATAGAACCTGCTGCTGCTGCAAGGTAAAAAGCTGATGACTGAATAAATATTGCTACAAGAACTGTTGCCAGATCAACACTATAGATAGGCTTGATGAAGGTTCGAAGCAGCTGGCTTGGGTAATCAACAGCTTTAACGATACCTTGAACAATAGGATTAAAGTAATCAACTTTAAGCAATCTAAAAAGAAAATTAAGTATTACACCAAGTGTAAAGACATCCAATAGTCCTTTGAAGAGAAAAAAAGTTGCTTCTGACATTATTTATTTCCTAGTTTTATGGAACGTTGGGTCGCTTCTTTGATTGCAGTGAGAATTGATTGTTTTATCTTTTTTTCTTCAAATATCTCAATTGCTCTTTCCGTAACTCCTCCCGGAGAGGTAACTTTTTTTCTTAAGATACTGGGCTCGTCACTACTCATCTTGGCTAATTCAGAAGAACCAATAATCATCTCAATAAGAAGATTTTTTATATCTTCTCCTTCTAGATTTAGGTCTTTCGATGCCTCTAACATTGCTTCGATAAAGTAAAATACGTAAGCAGGTCCAGAGCCTATTAGGGCTGTGTATTGATCTAGAGAATCTTCTTGCAGCCAGCACGTGACACTTACTGATTTAAAAATCTCTTCGGCTACATTCTTATCCGCCAGATCAGTTTGTGAATTATTGCAAAGGGCAGTCACGCCCCTTTGAATGCTTGCAGGAGTATTTGGCATGGCTCTTATAATTTTCTGCTCAATACTGAGTAAGGCTTGTATGTCTTCGATCTTTACTCCAGCCGCTATAGAGATTATTAAGTGCTTGTTAGGTTTTATGTAAGAAGCAATACCTTTTAAAACCTCCTTTATTATATGAGGCTTTACTGCCAATAAAATAATTTCACAGTTCTCTGCAATCTCTACATTGTTTTTTGTCGTTAGAATGCCGAATTCAGAAGACAAGCTTTCTAAGTGATTGTCTTCAGGCGAGCTTGCCATTATTGAATTAGGATTTTTTTGTGCATTCACAAGCCCTGAAATAAGAGCAGAAGCCATATTCCCAGCTCCAATGAATCCTATTTTATTATCTTTGTTTATCATGTTCTTTTACCAAAAATGCTTGTACCTATTCTAATCATCGATGACCCTTCCATTATAGCTTCACGATAATCGCCCGACATGCCCATGGATAAAGAATCTACATCTTCATTCAAAGCTTTCAATTCTTCAAACTTATCTTTCAGTTTTCTGAAAGAAAGAATACTGTTTTCAGGATTCAACGACGGATCCGGTATGGCCATTAATCCTCTTATTCTAAGATTTTTCATCTCTTTAAGTGCTTCAATAAAAGAATTAACTTCTTCTAAAGCTATACCTGATTTTGATTCTTCATGATCTATATTGACTTGAATACAGACGTTCAATTTATTTATGTTGCCTTCTCGCCCAGCGTTTAATTTTTCTGCTACTTCAATTCTTTCAAGGGTGTGTACCCAATCAAAAAGAGCAGCTATTTTTTTACACTTTCTTTTTTGTATTGAACCAATAAAATGCCAACAAATATCAAGATCGCACTCTTTTATTTTCTTTTCAGCTTCTTGCAGGTAGTTCTCTCCAAAATTTGTAACACCGGCTTTATAAGCCTGGTCTATGGAGTCCATATTTTGAGTTTTGCTTGCTCCAATAACTACTACATTTGAAGAATCTAAGCTGTGCTCTTTGCAAACACCCTCCATTTCTTTCATAAAGCTCGTAATATTTTCTTCTATTAAGTTCATTGCAATATCACATGGAATTAGGGGCTTCGATCCCTAATATACCAAGACCGTTTGCTAATACTTGCTTAACACCTTTTAGTAAAAGTAATCTTGCATTCATGAGATCAACTTCTTCCACAAGAAATTTTTCGTTGTTGTAGTAGCTGTGAAAAAGACTAGCCAGATCTTTTAAGTAGTAACAAATTAAATGAGGCTCAGAGCTCTTGGCGGCTCTGTTTATGATCTCAGGAAATAATATGAGCATTTTTTCAATTTCAGTTTCTCTATCTAACGACAACAAACTTAGATTTTTTTTAGCACTTGAGGCAGTAAATTTTTTATTGCCTTTCTCCAGAGTTTCAAAAACACTGCATATTCGAGCATGAGCGTATTGAATATAGTATAAGGGATTGTCTTTGGTTTGAGATTTAGCTAATTCTAAATCAAAATCTAAATGTTGATCGGCTTTACGGTTTATGTAGAAAAACCTTGCAGCTTCAGCTGATACTTCATGGATAAGCTCTCTTAAGGTTATAAATTCTCCGCCTCTGGTGGACATGGAAACTTTTTTACCTTCTCTTAATAAGTTTGCAAACTGTATAAAGACAACTTCAAGGTTTTCTTTTGGCTGTCCAAGTGCTTGCATTGCTGCAGAAACTCTTGGAATATATCCATGATGATCAGAACCCCAGACGTTTATGATCCTCTCATAGCCTCTTTCATATTTGTTCAAGTGATAAGAAATATCAGAAGCAAAATAGGTGTTCTCACCATTTTCTCTCTGAACAACTCTGTCTTTGTCATCACCAAATTCAGTAGACTTAAACCACAGAGCTCCTTCTTTTTTATAAACATAATTTGAGCTTTCTAGCAGTTTTATAGCCTTCTCAATAATAGGTTCTTGGTCTCCTTCTTTTTTGTACATGGACGACTCGCTGAACCAAGAGGTGTGATTTACCCCAAATTTTTGTAAATCATTTTTTATTGATTCCATAATTGAAGTAAGTGAAAAATTTTTTACTTCTATAAATTTTTCACCCAAACATTTTCTTGACCACTCGATTAACTTATCAAGATCTTCCTCAGTTTCTTGCCTGGTAAGAAGTTCTTTCAGTTCAGATTCTTCATCTGGAGAGACAGAGAAAGCATCTTGGTTTTTTTTAGAAAGTTTTTTGGCAAGATCAATTACATAATCGCCTTGATAAATTTTAGAAGAAAAATTCATCTCAAAGCCCTGTTCTTGAAGGTATCGCAACCAAGTGCTCGTGGCCAATATGTTCATCTGCCTTCCTTGGTCATTTACGTAATATTCTTCATCAACTGAATATCCAGTTGCCGAGAGGAGCTTGGCTAGAACGGAACCAAACGCTGCACCTCTGCCGTGTCCAACATGCAAAGGCCCTGTAGGATTGCTGGAAACATATTCTATTAATACTCTTCGATTGTTGCCAATAGAATTATTTCCATATTTTTCTTTTTGTTCATCAATAGCAATTAAAACTTCACTATGGACTGTGCCGTCTAAGAAAAAATTAATAAAACCCGGACCTGCCACCTCAATTTTTTTTATCCAAGTTTCTTGAGGGATTTTAGATATTATTAAATTAGCTATATTTTTTGGTGAATCTTTAAGCTCTTTAGAAAGTGACATAGCCAGGTTGCTTGCGTAGTCGCCATGCGTTTTATCTTTATTTTCTTGAATCGTAATTTTTTTATCAGAAAGATCCACATTCTTATCTTCTGCAAGTTCAGATAAAACGGAGTTTAATATCTTTATAAGCTCTTCTTTCATTCAGTTTTAAGGAAAGGACTTTATTTACGTCCTTGATATTCTCCATTCCTGGTATCTATAGTTACAATCTCTCCTTCAGATACAAAAAGAGGAACTTTGATAATAGCTCCCGTTGAGAGGGTTGCAGGTTTACTCCCGCCAGAAACTGTATCTCCTTTAACGCCAGGATCGGTTTCAGTAATTTTCAGGTCTACAAAGTTTGGGGCTACAACCGAAATGGGCCGATCATTCCAGAGTAAAACTTTACAAATGTCCTCTTCTGTAACCCAATCACTAAGAGACCCTACCATCTCACCAGAGATAAGTATTTGTTCGTAGGTTTCTGGATGCATGAAGTACCAATCAGAGCCATCGCTATACAAGTACTGCATGTCGAATTCCGATATATCAGCAGCTTCTAAAGATTCTCCAACTTTACAGGTTTTCTCTCCTACTCTCCCGGTTAGTAGGTTTCTGTATTTAATTTTATTAAAAGCTTGTCCTTTGCCCGGCTTTACAAAGTCTTCTTCTATGATGATGCAAGGACCACCTTCAATTAATATTTTTAGACCTGTTCTAAAATCACTTGTTGAGTAAGAAACCAAAATATCTCCTTTCTTTTAAACTATTTTATTTAAGTTCGATTAACTTCTCACCAAATTTTACAGTCTTATTTTGGTACAAGGAATTAATATTGATCTTATTTGCTTCAGGTAACAGAAGAATTACTGTAGAACCCATTCTAAAATGTGCAATTTCTTGTCCTTTTTTTATGTATTTTTGATTTTCTTCAGGACCTTTCTGCCATTGTTTTACGAGGTCATTTCTAATTTTAATTTTATTCTTAGACCAAAAAGGAACAATGCTGCCTACTACAGAAGCTCCAACAGAGACCAAGGCGTAGGATAATTTTTTAGATTCAACAACAACAAGTCCTCTCTCATTTTTTACATATAAAGAAGGAATCAAGCGCTGAGCTCTACCATTAACACTGTGAAGGTCCGTCCCCATGTGATTGCTACTTATAATTTTTCCAGCATAGGGACTGTGAATTCTATGATAATCAGTCGGAGCCAAGTATATGGTTACGAAGAGGCCATTTCTAAATTTAGCACCCAAATCAACATTGCCCAATAAGTCAGAAATAGAGTACTTAAATTCTTTTGCTTGAATTAGGTTATCTTCAATGATTTCTCCAAAGTCGACGACAGTTCCGTCTACTGGCGAAGTGATTATATTTTCAGAATGTTCTATGGGTCTTGAATCCTCTTTCAGCTCTCTTATAAAGAAGTCATTGTAGGATTTAAATTCCTTTATATTTTCTTTTTTTATAAGGCTTAAGTCAGGATCGTAGATTTTAATAAAACCTTTTATTAATATAGTTTTTATTAGATTGTTGTTTGAAGCTGCAAGTTTGCCCATCACAAAGGTAAGGAATCTATTTGGAATAAATCTCATTGAGTTGATTTAGAATTTTATTTTATTAAATATCTTCGGAGTCTTTAGCTGATAGCTTCCATAATCTAATATCCTATTGGATAAAACTTCTTCTATTCCATCAATAAATAAAACTAGGTACAGATAGCTTATTAAGAGCGGACCCATGATGCTCCATCCGCCACCTATGGCATTATAAGACAAAAGATAAATTCCCCACCAAGATATTAAATGACCTATTAATATGGGGTGTCTAGTCACTGTCCACAAACCATAAGCACTTTTAGCTATTCCTCCTATAGAAGAGAAGCTACGAAGCTGCCTGGCTGCTATTAATGAAACAAAAAAACCTGAAAGACAAATTATTAAACCAAAAACATCAAAGAAATTTATTTGAGAACCGCCCGGTAAAAAATTTAAGGAAATAATTGGAAAGAAGATTACAACCTCATAAAGAGAAAACTTTAAAAAATTAAATACTTTTTCTAAATTAGAATCGCCTATTACTTTTTGATTATCACTAAAAATTGTTTTAAGAATGAGTCTTTTAAGAGTTTTATTAAAGAGTGCAAATTTAATTCCCAGAATGATCAGGAGCAAGTTTGCAAGTACTTGCCTGGTAACAATATCTCCAATCTCAAAAAATACTTGCAGCAGCATGGCTACCAAACAAAAAGATGCAGGGGTCAAGCCGAAGAGGGTTAAAGGTATGTTTGTATTTTTAAATCTATTTAATAATAAATAAATAAATATCAGATAGAGCGTGTTGAACATTAATAACAATAAAAATAATTGGAATAAATTCACCATGTAATGTAAGACGTTTTTTTTAGGATTTGCGTTGTTTTAAAATTGTCTTTATAGTTTACTCCGCTGGATGGGGAATGGCTAAAGTAACGTTTGAACTAATCCCTATTTATACTCGATTAAAGTCTTATATATGATCGAGTGATTAAGTACGAAAAAAGAATTTATTTAAAAAAAGGAGATACGCAATGAAGCGTCTTTGGAAAACTGGTATTCTGAGTTTAGGGCTTATTTTAGGCTCTTCAATTTTAATTAGCGATCAAATACAACCTCTTCTGGATGTTGGTCAAGAGCGACAAAAAGCTGAGAAATCTTCTCAGACAAAGATCGATAAGATGGATGAAGACACATCCCTTATTATTAATGAATTTAAAACCGTCAGTAAGCAAATAGAAGGCTTGAGGGTATACAACGCTCAGATGAAACAACAAATTGAGCGACAAGAAGAAAGACTGAAAGAGATCGACAAGACTCTAAAGGAAGCTCAGATAATGCAAAGACAAATTCCTCCGTTCACTCGAAGGATGCTTGCAGGTATTGAAACTTCAATAGAATTAGATATTCCTTTTCACCTTTCAGAAAGGAAAGAAAGGATAGCTTTTGCAAAAGCTGCTCTAGACAATCCAACGGTTTCTCCTGCAGAAGGACTAAGGCAAGTTCTAGAAGCTTTTGAAGTTGAAGCTGAATACGGAAGAAAAATGGACGCTTATAAAGACAGCATTTTAATTGATGGTGATTTAAGAGAAGGAAATATTTTAAGAGTCGGAAGGCTGGCGCTTGTTTTCCAAACCGCTGATGAACAACAATCTCGTGCTTGGGATAACAACACAAGGACTTGGGTGGAGCTTGATAACAGTTACAGAAATCCAACAAGAAAAGGTTTAAGAATAGCTAATAAACTAGCTACAGTTGATCTACTTGAGCTACCAATTCAAAACGCGGAGGAAGCGAAATGAATAATATGAAATCAAATCTACTTTCAGGCCTATTAGCTTTTTTAATAGCCTTTAGTTTCTCCATGTCTGTTAAATCAGAAGAAGTTGAAGAAGAAACAATAGTTCCTTCAAACCCACAAGAGCTTCTTGAAGTGGTTAGAAAAGGGCAGTTTGCAGATACTAAAGCCCAAAGGGACAGAGAATCGCGTTTTAGAAATGAAAAGAACCAGCAAGCTAAATACCTCTCAGATGCTAAGTCTGAAAGAGCAAGGCTAGAGAGAGAAGCTGCCAGATTAGAACAAAAATTTGAGGCCAATGAAGCACTGCTTGTTGTTGCAGAAGAGCAATTAAGAGAAAGGCTCGGCTCCCTAAATGAAATTTTTGGACATTTAGCTGGAACTTCAACTGAATCACGACAACTTTTTGAGTCTTCCATTACCGCCGCTCAATTTGGTAAGGAGCGAGAAGCGTTTTTGGCTGCTATAGGCAAAAAAATGGCTGAAGGAATTAGGCTTCCAACAATTACAGAGCTTGAACAGCTATGGTTTGAACTTCAAAGAGAAATAAATGCCTCAGGAGAGGTTGTTAAATTTACTGCTGATGTAATAACTAATGACGGCACAGTTGAATCACGAGACGTCGTTAGAGTTGGTAACTTTAATGTAGTGTCGGATGGTCAATATTTATCATATGCTCCTTCAAGAGGCATGTATCAAGAGCTGCCATCTCAGCCTGCTGGAAGATACACAGGAACAACCAGTGATATTTTAGAAGCTGATAGCTTCCCTACACAATTTGCAGTTGACCCTACAGGACCTCAAGGAGGTTCTCTATTATCCAGTTTAATATCAATGCCGAGCACATTGGAGAGAATGAATCTGGGTGGCCCGGTGGGAACCTTACTCATGGTAATTGGTGTCTTGTCCACAATACTATTTATTTGGAGATTCAATTCTCTTTGGGGATTAAGAAAAGGTGTTAATGAACAAGTCCAATCTTCGACATTGTCGGATGATAATGCTTTAGGAAGAATTTTAAAGATAGCTGAAGAAGATAAAGATTCTACTACGGAGACTTTAGAGCTCAAGATGGCCGAACAGATTCTAAAAGAAAGACCAAAAATTGAAGGATTAAATTGGGTCTTAAAAATTGTTTCAGTCGTTGCTCCATTGATGGGTTTATTTGGAACCATCATAGGAATGATTGAAACCTTTACGATGATCACTCTATTTGGTACTGGTGACCCTAAGACTATGGCGAGTGGTATTTCCGTTGCACTAGTAACAACTTGGTTAGGCCTAATGGTAGCGATTCCGACTACCTTTATGTACGCAACAGTTAACAATTTCTCTAAAGGAATTTTAGGAACGATAGAAGAATCTAGTACGGGGATGGCTGCGAAGCGTTCTGAAGGCAAAGCTTAAGATTAAATAAGATATGTTCTTTATTTACGATATACAAGATGAGCTTTTTGCTTTTATGCAAAGAGGTGGAGATGTTCTTTATCTCATAGGCCTCTTAGCCTTCTTTATGTGGTTCTTAATCTTTGAAAGGATGTGGTTTTTCTCATTCATTCACAATCAGAACATAAAAAAATCTGTTTCAGAGTGGGAATCTAGGGAAGATAAATTATCCTGGAATTCTGTTGCCATAAGAGACATGTTTATTTCTGAAAGTAGAATAAGAATTAACCAGAACCTCACGCTCATTAAGATGTGTGTGGGCATAGCACCTTTGTTTGGTTTATTTGGAACCATTACAGGAATGATTGAAGTGTTCCACCTTTTGGCAGTAACTGGTGGAGGAGATGCTAAAGCAATGGCTGGAGGTGTTTCAAGGTCAACCATTCCAGCAATGGCTGGATTGGCAGTAGCACTAACGGGAACTTTTGCAAATCAGTACCTTGTTAACAAATCACAAAAAGAAACTGACTTACTTGTTGAACATTTTGTCTCTGAGTAAAAAAGAAATTAGGATATTATTATGAGAAGATCACCAATAAGTAGTGCAGTAGCAGAAGAAGAAGACATAAATTTAACGCCCATGTTGGATGTTGTATTTATCTTATTGATATTTTTCATCGTTACGGCTAACTTTATAAAAGAGCCTGGATTGGAGGTGAATAGACCTGATGCTGAAACGTCAGCCATCCAAGAAAATGCTGCTATATTGATAGCAATAGGCGCAACCAACGATATATGGATTGATGGAAGAAGGATAGACGTAAGACAAGTAAAGGCTAACATCACAAAGCTCTTAGCAGACAATCCTCAGGGTTCTGTCGTAATACAAGCAGATGAAAAAGCTACGGCAGACAGTATTATTGCGGTCATGGATCAATCAAGAGAAGCTGGAGTGTTTGCAATTTCCCTAGCTTCAGAACCAAAATTTTAATATATAAAGATGGAATTCTTTGCTGAGCAAAATCTAAAAAAAATAGGAGCAACGCTAACTGCCTCCTTGATTCTTACTGTATCTATTTTCTGGATTATGCAGTGGCTTATTGATGTAGGTGATGTGAAGCTGAAGACAGATTCATTTAGGATTGCAGACGTAACAATGCCAGAAAGAGAATTGGAATTAATGGCTGATATGGACAGGCCACAAGAAGAAGAGCCCCCTCCAGAAACCATGCCCCCTGAATTTGATATGACACCACCGGCTGATCTAGACAACTCTAGTGCCAGGCCTAATCTTTCATTCAAAGGAAAGAAAGCAGGTGTGTTTGCAGACGGATCTTACGTTCCTATTTTTCAAGTTCCACCGGTTTATCCTAGAAGAGCTCTAGAAAGAGGCATAGAAGGATGTGCAATGTTGCAATTTACAGTAACAAAAGTGGGCTCTACAAAAGATCCTGAAGTGTTATGGTCTCAGCCTCCAGGTATGTTTGATAGGGCTGCGATGAGATCGGCTTTGAAATACAAATACAAGCCTCAAATCAGAGATGGACAAGCTGTAGCGGTGCCAAACGTTAAAACAATAGTTGTTTTTAAGATTGATGAAGCTGGAAAAAATATGGACTACACTCCAGAAGGTTGTGATTAAGTAATATGGTCAGAAATATGAATAATTTAATTATTAAGGTACTAGTTTTTTCAGTAGTACTAAGTTTGTTGCCACTTCTAGTAGAAATTTCTCCAATTGAATACCAGGGTGCTTCTTTAATGGCCGCAGACGATGATAAAAAGAAGAAGAAAAAAAGAAGAAGAACAAAACTTCCTAGTAAAAAAGCTCAAAAAATACTTCAACAATTACAGCCTTTAATTGAAGCAGAAGCTTGGGATGAAGCAGTTATGCTTCTAACCCCAATGGGCAATCTGGAAAGTAAATTTACCAGTACCGACAGATCAAAAATGCACTACTACTTTGGATACATTTATTTCTCTTCTGAGGAATACCCCAAGGCAGAGCAGGCTTATAAAAATTTAATGAAAGAAGAGGATTCCAGTGACCAGGAGAGGTTGGGAGCTTTATATTCATTGTCGCAACTGTCTTACATTGCCGAAGATTACAAGCAGGCTATTAATTACTTGCTGGAATGGATGGATTTAGAGGAAAACCCAAGTGCAGATTCTTATTCCTTACTTTCTACTACTTACTATCAATTGCAAGATTTTAAAAAATCCAAAAAAAATATAGAGATAGCAATAGAAATGCAAGAAAGTCTTGATATACCATTAACAAGACTGGTTTTAGATGCAAACGGTAACCCGCTTGTAGATGAAGATGGAAAAGAAACAGGTGAAAAAGAAGAAACTGGCGAAACGCGAAAGGGCGTTGCAAAAGAAAACCATTATCTTTTGAAGATGGCATTATTCTCAGAGTTAAAACAAGATTTAGACGTACTTCCAATCTATGAAGTGCTGGTGCAATGGTATCCAAAAAAACAATACTGGACTCAATTATCAGGACTATACGGACAGCAAGAAAGATCCATGGATCAAATGGGTGCATTGGAGGCAGCTTACGATGACAAGTTGCTGGATAAGCAAAGAGAATTCCTAGCATTATCTCAACTACTTTTTATGTTTGAAAACCCTAGAAAAGCAGCTGAAGTTATGCAAGACGGTTTTGATCAGAAGATAGTAAAAGAAGAAGAAAAAACATTAAAAGCCTTAGCTCAATATTGGCATGCCTCAAGAGAGCTAACTAAAGCTAAGCCTTATTATCAAAAAGCAGCCAAAGTTTCAAAAGAAGGTGAGCTTTATATTTTTCTAGGACAGGTGCATTTTGGTTTGGATGAGTTTAAAGAAGCAAGAGAAGCAATTAAGCAAGGTATAAAGAAAGGTAAGTTAAAAGATGAAGCTGCCGCTCACATGCTTCTAGGACAGGTTTTATTTGAGAATCAAGAATGGGACTTGGCCACGGCATCTTTTAGAAAGTGCATTGATGTTGCGGAAGACCAATTCGATGTCAAAAAGAAGAAACAAAAATCTAAGAAGAAAAAAGTACAAGACCAAGCAAGGAAGTGGGTAACCTATACAGAGGGAGAGGAAGAGAGAGTTGAAGCCCTTAAGCTCAAAAGAAAATTTCTTGGAATCTAGCTCCTGATATATTTTACTATACTAAACAGGTAGCCGTTCTCTCCCAAATCTTTCCTAGACGATTCCTGCCATTCTTCTTTATTAAATTCAGGAAAGAAAGCGTCGCCATTATCAACAAAAGTTTTAACTTCAGTAATAAACATAATGTCTGCTATGGGTAAAAATTCTTTGTAAATATTCTCTCCACCAATGATGTGTATGTTCTCAGAATAATCTTTTGCTACTTTACACGCCTCTTCTTTGGAGGAGACTTCAACAACGCCGTCTTCTCTCTGCTTGGGTGTTCTAGACATGATTATATTCAATCTATTGGGCAGAGGCCTCCCTATTGAATTGAAAGTGGCTCGTCCCATTATGATTGCAGAACCGGTGGTTTGTTTTCTAAAAAAATCTAAGTCAGTTTGTATTTTCCAAGGGATTTCACCCCCTTTTCCGATAACATTATTTGTTGATACGGCTGCTATCAGAACTATTTTCATTAGACGGCTATAGGAGCTGATATGAAAGGATGTGATTTATAATTAATAAGTTCGAAATCATCAATAGTAAATTCAAAGATAGAGTCAACATCATCATTAAGAATTAATTTTGGTAGATCAAAGGTTTCCCTGCTCAGCTGTTCTTCTACTTGAACGAGGTGATTGCTGTAAAGGTGAGCATCCCCAAAAGTATGGATAAATTCACCAACTTCTAGGTTTGTAACTTTAGCCACCATCATCGTAAGGAGAGCATAAGAGGCTATATTAAAAGGTACTCCAAGAAACACATCTGCACTTCTTTGGTAAAGCTGGCAAGACAGCTTGCCTTTTGAAACATAAAATTGGAATAGGCTGTGGCAAGGAGGCAGTCCTGACTTTATCATGACTGGAATATCTTTAGGGTTCCATGCAGAAACTATGAGCCTTCTTGAGTCTGGAGAAGATTTTATATCTTCAACCAGTTGAGTAAGTTGATCAACGCCTTCAAAATTTCTCCATTGGTGGCCGTATACAGGACCAAGGTCTCCATATTCCTTTGCAAAGTCATCTTCCTCTATTATTCGGTTTACAAAATCTTTCATGCCCAGCTTCCATTCCTCTGAATGCATTGGAAAGTCTTCCTCTTGCCCTGTCTGCTTTAAATAACTTTGATATGGCCAATCATTCCATATGTTTACATTATTCTTTACTAAATATCTTATGTTTGTATCTCCTTTGATAAACCAAAGAAGCTCATGAATAATTGTATTAAGGTTTACTTTTTTTGTTGTTAGTAAAGGAAACCCTTTTTCTAGATCAAGACGCATTTGGTATCCAAAGACACTTATTGTTCCAGTGCCCGTCCTATCTTCTTTTTTTTCACCTTCCTTCTGAATGTGTCTGATGAGATTAAGATATTCTTTCATGCTGTCTATTATAGTAAGAAAAGATTAATAATATTATTCCAATTAGCATCATTAAAATAGAAAGCAGTTGCCCTCTAGTTAAGATATCAAATGCATCGAAACCAATATGTGAATCAGGTTCTCTATACATCTCAGTTATAGTTCTTAGCAATCCATACCCAATTAAGAAATAGGCAGAGATGGCCATTGTAGGTTTGGGTTTCTTTGCCACCCAAAGCAAGAACAATAGCAGAACAATTCCTTCAGCAAATGCTTGGTAAAGTTGAGACGGATGTCTTAACAACCCTGAAGGATCTGATGGAAAGATTACTCCCCAACTTTGATCAGTTGGTCTTCCAAGTAGTTCAGAATTTAAGAAGTTTCCTATCCGAACAGTTCCGAGGCCAAGAGGAACAGAAGGGGCTATAAAATCTAATACTTCGAAAAACTGCACTTCCCATGACCTAGCAAGCAAATAGACCGAAGTAATTACTCCCAAAAGACCTCCATGAAAAGACAATCCACCTTCCCAGACTCTAAAAAGCCACAGGGGATCATCAATTAGTTGATCTAAGCCATAAAAAAAACAATACCCAGCTCTTCCACCCAGCATTGCTCCCATAAGCCCATAGAACATGAGATCACCCAGTTGATCTAATGTATATGTCTTCAATCTGAATTTTGCTAACGAGTAGATTCCAAAAAAAGCTGCCATCCAAGTTAGTGAATACCATCTAATTGCAAGTGGACCTATTTGCAGTGCAATGGGATCTATTTCTGGGAGGATCATTAGGGTTTCCTTATTTCTATGATCATTTCTACCACTTCTTTAGGAGGAGGCTTGGTGACTGAAGAGATCATTATTGCAACAGTGAAGTTTAGTAGCATACCTATAGAACCAATACCCTCAGGAGATATGCCAAACAGCCAGTTATCAGCCGTATTCATTCCGCTATTGATGAATTTAAAAAATATAATATAACTGGCAGTAAAAATTAGACCAACTAGCATCCCAGTTATAGCACCTTCTTTGTTTAGCCTTTTAGAAAATATTCCCATGAACAAGGCAGGAAAGAACGTAGCAGCAGCAAGACCAAATGCAAAAGCAACAACTTGAGCAACAAATGCAGGAGGGTATATTCCAAAGAGTCCTGCTATGGCTATTGCTACAGCAGCAGCAATACGGGCATACATAAGCTCTTGTTTTTCTGTTATTTTTGGCATCAAAGTTTTTTTAAGTAAATCATGTGAAATTGATGATGAAATTACTAATAAAAGTCCTGCCGCAGTAGACAGTGCTGCTGCAAGGCCTCCGGCGGCTACTAGAGCAATAACCCAGCCAGGAAGTTTTGCTATCTCTGGATTTGCTAGAACAATAATATCCCTATCAATGTAGACTTCATTGTCATTAGAAAGGTCAGGTGCGTTAAGAAGTAATCTTTCCCCTGAACTTCCTCTTTCTTCACTATAAGAAGGCCTGGTCCCTTCTAAGGCTTCACCAGAAGAGTACCTTATTACCCCATCTTCATTTTTATCTTTCCATGCTATTAGACCTATTTCTTCCCAATTTCTAAACCAATCAGGAGAATTTAAATATTCAGTATCTTGTATTGAGTCAATTAGATTCATTCTTGCAAAAGCAGAAACTGCTGGTGCAGTTGTATAAAGTAATGCAATAAAAATAAGAGCATAGCCCGCTGATTTTCTTGCATCTGCAACAGTTGGTACCGTAAAGAATCTAACTATCACATGAGGCAGGCCTGCTGTTCCAAACATCAAAGCTCCTGTTATGCAGAATATATCAATAACGCTTTTTGTATTCTTTGTGTATTCATTAAACCCTAATTCCAGCGTAACTTGATCAAGTTTATCTAACAAATACACAGGGCTATCAACCAAAGTACTTCCAAAACCAATTTGAGGAATGGGATTACCTGTCATCATTATGGAGATGAAGATAGCAGGAACAAGATAAGCAAAAATTAGGACACAATACTGAGCTACTTGGGTATAAGTGATGCCTTTCATTCCGCCAAGAACAGCATAGAAAAAAACAATACCCATGCCTATAAAGACTCCTAGATCAATATCAACCTCAAGGAATCTAGAGAAGACAATTCCTACGCCCCTCATTTGACCTGCAATATATGTAAAGGAGATAAAGATTAAACATAAAACCGCTACTAATCTTGCAAAGCTTGAGTAATATCTTTCACCAATAAAATCAGGCACTGTAAATTTTCCAAATTTTCTTAAATATGGCGCTAAGAATAAAGCCAGTAAGACATAACCCCCCGTCCATCCCATTAGATAGACAGACCCATCTTTACCTGAAAAGGCAATCAAACCTGCCATAGAAAGAAAGGATGCTGCAGACATCCAATCTGCAGCCGTAGCCATACCATTTGCTACCGGATGAACTCCTTTCCCTGCTACGTAAAAATCATTTGTAGATTGAGCTCTAGACCAAATTGCAATACCAATATAAACCGAAAATGATATACCTACGAATAGATAAGTTAGAAGCTGAACATCCATAATTAGTTTTTATCCTTGTCCTCAAATTCTTGGTCAAGTTTCTTCATTAAATGAATATATACAAAAACAAGAATAATAAAAATGTAGATACTTCCTTGCTGAGCAAACCAGAATCCCAACTTAAAACCGCCAATTCTAAATTGGTCCAAGTAATCAGAAAGAATAATTCCAAAACCGAAAGACCCTAAGAACCAGAAGATCATTAAGATTGATACTATTCTTAAATTAGCTTGCCAGTAGTCTTTCTTATGAGATTTTTCAGTTGTCATCTTGTTAAGAGATTTAAAGCCATAATCATAACCAAAAAAGCGAATGCAATCCTTAGCTTTTTTTGTTTCATTCTGTGAGCTATTTTAACGCCAAGATGGGCAGTAAGAGAACTTATGATTCCTACTATTAATGTTGCAGGTAAGTAGATGAAACCCAATGAATTATTGGGCAGGTTTTCATTTAAATGTCCTACATATATGTAGGACATAGATCCAGCTAGGGCTATAGGAATCCCTAATGCTGCAGAAGTTCCAATTGCATTTTTCATCATTAAACCCCTGTGATAGAGGTATTGGACAGAAAAAATTCCCCCTCCAATACCAAATACTCCAGACATCCAACCTATTCCTCCCCCAACTATGACAGGTCCCAATAAGGAAGTTTGTGGATTCTGAGAAGGGGGTGGAAATTCAAATATTAACTGAACAGCAGCAACAATTAAAAACAAAGAAACCAGTCCTTGCAAGGTATCGCTCTCTAAATTACCAGCAGTTATTCCGCCCAAGGCTGAACCTAAACAAATAGTGGGAGCAATTTTTTTAATTAATTCCCAGTTAACAACTCCCCTTAAGTTATGAGAGTAGGTTGATGAAATTGAGCTAAAGACTATAACTCCAAGTGAACTACCAAGAACCATATGAGATAATATGTCTTGTGGAAAATTAAGGAATGAAAAGATGTAGAAAAAAGTAGGGATAATAATAATCCCTCCACCTATGCCGAAGAGTCCTGCTAAAACACCGGAAAATGTTCCTAGTAAAAGGTATAAAAAGATTTCCAATATTTAATTTTAACATTAACTGCCCTTTAATTTTTTTTTAATTATGTGCTTAATAGTTTTTTCAGTAACAAAAGAACAATCGTTAGATCCTCAGAATCCAAAGTATTCATTTTTACTAATGGCAAATAGAGATGAATACTATGACAGACCAACTAACCCCATGGATTGGTGGGAAGGAAATAATTTTCTTGCTGGCAAGGATGGTTTAGCCGGAGGTACCTGGTTGGGAGTTGCTAGAGACGGAAGGTTTGCTGCTATTACTAATTATAAAGAGGACAATGCAGATAAAACCTTTGAAGTTTCTAGAGGGAGATTGGTTGCTGATTATTTAAAATCACAAGGTCTTAAAGGAAAAGATTATCTAGAAACAATTGAAGGAGAAAATTATGCCGGTTTTAACTTGCTTGTAGGAGATTCCTCTGGAATTCATTGTTATGCTAATCGAAGAAAGGGAGTAACAACTCTAACTGAAGGTATTCATGCTCTAGGTAATCGTTTCTTAAATTCAGAGACTAAGAAAGTAATCAAAGTTAAAGAAGACTTTAAAGAATTGGTCTCTCTAGGAATCAAAGAAGATAATTGCTTTGAAATGATGTCAAGAGAGCCAGGCGATCTAAAAAATATTACTCAAGATGAACTTAGAAATAATGATAAAGAAGAAATACCTTTCAGATTTATAAAGTCAGACATTTATGGAACTCGTTGTACAACTTTCTTGGCAATAGATAAAAGTGGTCGTGTCATAGTTAGTGAACAAGCATATGCAAAGCAAGGAAAGATGGGTTCAAGGAAAGACTTCAAATTTTCTATTTAAGTTTTTTTCTATTTTCAGCAAAAGCTAAGTAAGCAGGTAATAGGTCTGTAAGGGCTTTCCTGTATGCTTCTTTCTTAAAAGGTACTGAGGCTTCTAAGGAATACCAGTAAGAAACCCATTCCCATTTATCAAATTCAATTGGACTGGAGGAGTTTAGATTTATAGCGCTTTCATCAGATTTTAATTCTGCTAAAAACCATTTTTGAGCCTGTCCAACAAACCCTTTGTTGATTGAAAAATAACTGGGTCTTCTTGAAAGCGGAACCTGATAATTGATCCAATCAGTATTCTCAAACAATATGTTTATATCAGATTCTTTTAATCCAACTTCTTCTTCAGTTTCTCTAAGTACCGCTTCCAAAGGGGTTTCTCCATCATCAATACCGCCTTGTGGGAACTGCCAGCCGTCATGTTGTTTTCTTCTACACCAAAGGCTTTTACCTTCTTTATTGAGTATAATAATTGCTACGTTAGGTCTGTAAATTTCTTTATTTGCCACCTGTCTCTTTCCCTAATATATATAATAAAACTTTATTTAATTAACAATGACCTTAGTTTTTTTTGATTTAGACGACACTCTCCTAGCGGGAGATACTGAAGCTGCGTGGGCTAATTATATGTTAGAAAATAACTTAATTTCAGATAATTCATTCCATAAAAAAATCTTAGAATTTGAGAGTCAATACAGAGAAGGTTTATTGAACGTTGTTGAATACACAAAATTTTTATTATCTCCTATTGCAGGTATGAGTGAGCTAGAAGTAGAAGCCTTGGCCAAGCCATTTGCGTCTCATATAGTTAACCAATATAGAGATAACTTAACTACTAATCTTTTAAATAGGCATGTCCTAGACGAATGTCTGATTACATCTGGAACATTAACTTTTCTGGTAAAGGAAATTGCGCTCATATTAGGAGTGAAAGTTTTTTTTGGAACAGATCCTGAGATTGTAAATGGGATATATACAGGTAACTTAGAAGGAAATCCTAATTTTGAGGAAGAAAAGGTTGTTAGAATTAAGAAGTGGTTAGGCAAAAGGTTGGTTGATCAAACTGCAGCTTATTCTGATTCTGTTCATGATTTACCCTTATTATCATTCGCAAAAGTTTCTACAGCCATAAATCCTGATAAGAAGTTAAGGAAAATAGCTCTTGATAGAGGGTGGCTTATTGACGATTCTAGGTTAGCTAATTAGTCAAAGTCTTCCATAGAGGGACAGCTACACATTAAATTTCTATCGCCATAAACATTATCTACCCTGCCAACTGGAGGCCAATATTTATTTTCTAGGAGTCCTTTAGAAGGGTATGCGGCTTCACTCCTGGTGTATTTATGTTCCCAGATATCTCCAGAGACTGTCTTTGCGCTATGAGGAGAGTTCTTTAGCATATTGTCTTCTTTGTCCAATGCGCCTGATTCTATAAGTCTTATTTCTTCTCTTATGCTGATCATCGCATCACAAAATCTATCAATCTCATATTTAGATTCACTTTCGGTTGGTTCGATCATTAAAGTACCTGCAACCGGCCACGACATAGTGGGAGCATGAAAACCATAATCGATAAGTCTTTTTGCAATGTCTTCAACTTCAATTTCTGCGCTTTCTTTAAATGGTCTCACATCAAGTATGCACTCGTGAGCCACCAATCCATTTTCTCCTGTATATAGAATTTCAAAATGTCCTTTTAACCTAGAAGCTATGTAATTTGTATTTAGGATCGCAATTTCTGTGGCCCTTTTTAAACCTTCTGATCCCATCATCTTAATGTACATCCAGCTTATAGGCAGTATGCTGGCACTTCCCCAATTCGTTGCTGAGACAGGACCAACAATTGGTTTATCTTCTTCATGCATTCCAGGTAAGAAGTTTTTCAATTTTTCCACCACACCAATAGGTCCTACTCCAGGTCCTCCGCCGCCATGAGGTATGCAAAATGTTTTATGTAAGTTTAGGTGAGAAACATCTCCCCCAAATTTACCTGGATAACACAAACCTACCATAGCATTTAGATTTGCTCCATCTATGTATACTAGGCCGCCATTATTGTGAATAAGTTCGCAGACCGCCTTAATAGTAGTTTCGAAAACGCCATGAGTTGAAGGGTAGGTGATCATGAGGGCTGAAAGTGAATCTGCATGAAGTTTTACCTTTTCTTTTAAGTCCTCCATATCTATATTTCCTTCCTTATCACATTCAACAGGTACAACTTTCATCCCCACCATTTGGGCCGAAGCTGGATTGGTACCGTGAGCAGATTTAGGGATTAGACAAATATTTCTTTGCGTTTCATCTCGACTCTTGTGATAGGCATCGATCGCTAATAAACCAGCGTATTCGCCTTGAGAGCCCGCATTAGGCTGAAGAGATACAGCAGAATAGCCAGTAATGTCTATTAACATTTCTTCAAGTTCAGATATGAGCTGATGATATCCCATAACTTGATCTTTTGGAGCCAGAGGGTGAATGGTAGAAAATTCCGGCCAACTGACAGGGAGCATTTCCGATGTGGCATTCAATTTCATGGTACAAGAACCCAAAGGAATCATGGCTCGATCTAATGCTATGTCTTTATCAGAAAGTTTTCTTACATATCTCAGCATTTCAGTTTCAGTATGATATCTGTTGAATACTGGATGCTGAAGATAAGGAGACGTTCTTATTAGGTCAACAGGAATGGAGCAAGTAGATGCCTCTTGTCGGTCCAGTTTTCTTTCTGGATTAAAGAGCAGTGAAATATCTTCTAAGTCAGTTTGAGAAACGGTTTCATCTAAAGATATTCCTATTGTATTTTTATCAATCTTCCTAAAATTAATTCCCTTTTTACTTGCCAGCAAAAGTATCGAATCAGTCTTCTCTCCAGTCTTTATTGCAAGAGTGTCGAATAACTTATCCGTTTTAAGCTTGAAGCCTTTATCAGTTATTAGTTTTCCAAGATGAATAGCATTCTTGTGGACTCTAGTAGCAATAAACTTTAAACCATCTGGTCCATGATACGCCGCATAGAAACCTGCCATAATCGCTAACAGGGCTTGAGCTGTACAAATGTTACTTGTAGCCTTTTCTCTTCTTATATGTTGCTCTCTTGTCTGCAATGCTAAGCGATAAGCTGTGAAACCATTGCTGTCTATAGAGGCACCTACGATTCTTCCGGGCAGGGACCTTTTGAGCTCCTCATTTGTTGCCATAAAAGCAGCATGAGGACCGCCAAATCCTAAGGGCACACCGAAACGTTGAGAGGAACCTATGACGATGTCAGCACCAAATTCTCCCGGAGGTTTCAATAAAGATAAAGCTAATAGGTCGCTAGCAAATACAACTAAAGCACTTTGTTTGTGGGCAGAAACCACCACTTCACTGAAGTCATTTATTTGGCCATCTGAACCAGGATACTGCAATATAATTCCAAAATATTCTTCATCGAGATTATCTAGAGGAGACCCTATTTTTATAGTAATTCCTAATGGCTCTGCTCGAGTTTTAATGACATTTATTGTTTGAGGAAAGCATTGTTCGTCTACAAAGAAAATATTAGATTTTGATTTTGATGTTCTTTTAGCCAGTGTCATTGCCTCTGCAGCTGCAGTAGCCTCATCTAATAAAGATGCGTTGGCTATTTCCATTCCAGTTAGATCTGAAACCATAGTTTGATAGTTAATAAGGGCTTCCAGTCGACCTTGAGAAATTTCTGGCTGGTAAGGGGTGTAAGAGGTGTACCACCCTGGATTTTCAAAAACATTCCTTAGAATCACCCCTGGAGTGTAAGAGTTGTAATAGCCTTGACCTATGTAGCTTTTATAAACCTTATTTTTAGAAGCAATATCTTTTAATTCTTGCAGGGCCTCTTGTTCGGTTTTTTCAGGACCTATTGTTAAATTAGATTCAAGATAGATATCTTCGGGGACGATAGAAGATATAAAACTGTCAATATCTTCAAATCCTACTTCTTTTAACATTTGGTTTATGGAGTTTTCATCCGTACCAATGTGTCTTCTTGAGAATAATTCAAGATTTTTGTTCGTGTTAAATTTTTCTTCCATTCTAATTTTTAGATCAGCTTTCTTGGCTGTTTGCGTACTCTTCTGGAGAAAGTAAACCTTCTAAGCTGCTTAAGTCCTGTGGCTTCATTTTATAAAACCAACCGTCTTCGTAAGGTGAGGCATTAACCACTTCAGGTTCATCAATCAATTTTTCATTTATCTCAGTAACTTCACCGCTAATTGGAGAATAAACATCGGAAGCAGCTTTTACTGACTCGACCACTGCGGCTTCTTCTTCGGCATTAATTTGCTGCCCCACTTCAGGCAGTTCTACAAAAACAATATCACCCAATAAATCTTGAGCATGATCGCTTATTCCTACGGTTACCGTTCCGTCCTCTTCAAGCTTTACCCATTCATGACTTGAAAGGTATTTAACGTTATCAGGTAATTCACTCATATTTTTTCCTCTAGAATATATAATTCCCTTCTTTAATAAACCTAGGCCTTCCTATTTTAGCTTCCAAGACCTTACCGCGCACCTCTGTAAAACAAATTTCTTTGTCTGTGTTTGGCATTCTTGCAAGAGCGATGGGTTTTTTCAAAGAAGGAGAGTAAGTTCCACTTGTTACGATGCCTTTTAATTGCTTGTTCTCATCGAGGAAAACTTCTTGTCCGGCTCTTAAGATTGCTCTTTCTTCTAATATTATTCCAACAAGACAATGAGAGTTTCCTGATAATTTTTTATTCAAGAATGCTTCCTTACCAATGAAATCTCTATTCTCGTCGTTTAAAGAAACTGTCCATTCCATATTACATTCTAACGGTGAGATTCTTTCGTCCATCTCAAATCCGTACAGATTCATGCCTGCTTCTAACCTTAGAGTATCTCTGGCTCCTAGCCCTATTGGTTTTGCTCCGCCTGCAAGAGCCTCGGTCCATAATAATTCTGCTTTCTCGTTTGGTAAGATGACTTCAAACCCACTCTCTCCTGTGTAGCCGGTCTTTGCTGCAAAAATATTACCCTCTAAAATTCCTTGCAGTTTATTTTTGTTTTTAAGTGATTGGATAGGAAGAGACAAGGCTTCTAAAATATTGAGTGAAGTAGGCCCTTGAATTGCTAACATTGCAAGATCTGACCTTTCCTTTATCAACACATCATACTTTTCAGAGTGACTATTTATCCATCTCAGGTCTGAATCTCTGGTAGCACAGTTAACAACAAGCCTGTATCCAAGTGGCATTTTGTATGCAATCAGATCATCGATGACACCGCCCGTTTCGTTAAGCATCGCAGAGTAGAGACCATCACAATCATTAATTAATTTATCGACATCATTAGCAAGAAGTATTTTAAGAAAATTCCTCGCTTCGCTACCTTCAAAATCAATAATGGTCATGTGTGAAACATCAAATATTCCGCATCCTGTTCTTACATATTCGTGCTCAGCTATTTGCGATCCGTAGTTGATTGGCATGGACCAACCATTAAAATCAACCATCTTTGCAGAGGCTTCATTGTGTTTCTTATGTAGAGGTGTTGTTTGGCTCAAAGGTATTTTGATTAAGTAAGAATTTTACAGAAAAAATATGAATTCGTCTTCGAGAAAATTAATTTTTTATCCACTTAATTTGTGAATAACCATGTGGATCAATTTTCTCAAGCTAGGTGCTTAAGCCAATAAATAGAATTGTTCAAAATTTAATCAATTCGAGTTCTGCTGTAAACAATTTTCAACGAATGATATCATTTCGTTTTTTTAAAAGACATTGCAAGCAAAAATTCAAAATATCGAAGAAGCGCATTCAAGATTTCAGGATCTTAAATCTAAGGAATTGAATGTTGACCTTACGCGAGGAAAACCGGATCAAGAACAATTAGATCTTTCTTCTGGCTTGGAATTAGTTCTTCAAAATGACTTTAATCTGGACGGTATTGATACAAGAAATTATGGAGAATTAATGGGGCTTGATTCTTGTAGGCAACTGGGCGCAGAGATAATGGGTTGCGACAAGAAATTTATTCTTGCAGGCGGAAACAGCAGTCTGACTTTGATGTCTCAATACCTTTCCAGTATGTTTTTCCATGGCTCTGGAGATGGCCCTTGGTCCACCAAAGAAAGAATAACATTGCTATGCCCAGTTCCTGGATACGACAGACACTTTAATCTTTGCGAAGAATTTGGTATTAACATGCAGCCGGTTAGTCTCACGGGGCAAGGGCCTGACATAGATGAAATTAAAGAATTAATAGAAAATGATCCATCTATAAAAGGTATCTGGTGCGTGCCTAGGCACTCGAACCCTACTGGAGAAATTTACTCTAAGAGCACCACCATTGCTTTGCTTGAATTAGTCGATGGTTTGGATACAGAGTTTAAAATATTCTGGGACAATGCTTATGCGGTTCACGATTTTGAGGCATCAGAGCCATTGGAAGATATCTTTGACTTGGCTAAAGAATCTAAAGCTATGGATTCTCTAGTTGCGTTTGCTTCAACTTCTAAAATAACTTATGCAGGAGGAGGGGTAGGTTTTATGGCTTTATCTGAAAAGAATATGGAGATTTTCATTAAGCATTATGGCGCTGTCGTCATCGGTCCTGATAAAGTAAACCAAGCACGGCACGTTAAATTTTTTCAGCAGAACGGAGGAGTGCGCGCTCACATGAAGAGGCATGCAGAAATATTAAGACCAAAATTTAATATGGTAGAAAAGAAGTTATCCGAACAAGACTTCGGTTCTTGGACAAGACCTACGGGTGGTTATTTTGTTTCTTTAACAACCCAAAGAGGGCTGGCAAAAGAAATTATAAATTTAGCCAAAGAGCTTGGGTTGAAATTAACACCTGCAGGGGCTACTTATCCTTATGGGGTAGACCCAGCTGATAACAATATAAGAATTGCTCCTACTGCTTGCTCTCTAGAAGAATTGAGCCAAGCTATGGATATTCTTGTTTGCTGCTTAGCGCTTGCTACCCTTAAAAAAAGTTCTTAATTTTTACTATTCTCAAGTAGCTCATAAGAGGCTCCATCAAACCCTCCAAAGAATACAGGAACATCTGGGTGTTCGACCGGTATGTTGCTGTCGTCTACTAACAAGTTCTGCTGTGAGACGTAAGCGGAATAGAAAACTTGATCGTTTTCAGCAAAAACATGGTAAAAAGGCTGTTCTTTTTTTGGTCTCATTGCTGAGGGAATGGATTCATACCACTCTTCTGTATTATTAAATTCGGGGTCTACGTCGTAGATAACGCCTCTAAAATCTAGGTATTTGTGCTTTACTACTTGGCCTAAAGCATATTGGGTTTCAATCGTTTCTTTCATGTTAAAAGTTCGTTTAGGTTACTCGATTGGTCGCTGATAATATCAGAACTTATTCTAACCTTATTTGCAACAAGCTTCTTACTTATAAGGAATTCTTTTGAAGAATTTATGGCATTCACAGCAATTATTTCTTTATCTTTTAGATAGAACAACAGAAATGATTGCTCAGATTTACTGCCACGCATTATTACTTCATCATGATCACCAGATAGTCCTACTATTTGTAGCTTATGATCGTACTGATCCGACCAAAACCAAGGCACTTGATTGTAGGGCTCTTTAAGTCCCATTATAGAAGAAGCAACCGCTTTGGATTGCTCCATGGCGTTATGAACAGACTCAAGCCTGAGCTTTCTTCCTAAAATCTTATTGGGGTGATTTGTACAATCCCCACAGGCATAAATATTTTTATCTTCGGTTTGTCCAAACTCATTAACCACAATACCATTCTCGCACGTCAATCCTGCAGTCAAAGCAAGTTCATCGTTTGGAATAACACCCGCACCTATAACCACAATATCAGCATCAAGTTCAAGATTGTTTGTGCAGAAAACCTTTTCTACATTTCCCTTTCCTGTGATGCTTTTAAGCCCATGTTTTAGGTGTATGTTTACTCCGTTATTCTCGTGAAGGGAGTGGTAATAATCTGAAATAAGAGGGTCTACCGTCCTGCTCATTACTCGATCCGCTATATCAATAACTGAAGTTTCTATTTTTAATGATGCGGCAACTGCTGCTACTTCTAATCCTATGTAGCCTGCTCCTACAATAACCAGTTTTTTCCCTTCTTTGAGATTTTCTTTCAAAGCGTTAGCATCATCAAGACCCCTTAAGTAATGAATACCATTTTTATCAACCCCAGGAACATCAAGCTTTCTAACTCTGCTTCCTGCAGCAATAATCAGTTTCCCATAATCAAGATTTTCTTTATTAGAGAGGGAAACGGTTTTTCTTTTTCTGTCTATGGATTCAACTCTAGTGTTGATTATTAACTCTATTTTATTCTCTTCATAAAAAGTTTCTTTCTTTAAATGGACTCGATCCAGTTGTGTTTTGCCAAGAAGATAGTCTTTAGAGAGTGGAGGCCTTTGGTAGGGCGGGTGTGACTCTTCTCCAATAATAGTTATTGATCCCTCATAGCCAAATTTTCTTAAAGACACTGCAGATTGAATTGCTGCCTGACCTGCTCCTGCAATAACTATTTTATCCATATTAGAAAGTACTCGATAATTTTCCCAAATAGAAATAAAGTCTACATCTTATTATCAAAATGGAGAAATAAAATGATAGGAATAGTAGCAACTTTAAAAATTAAAGAAGGATCTGGAAGTGACTTTGAAGCAGTAGCCGGTCAACTTGTAGAAAAGGTTAACGCCAACGAAGATGGTGTAGTCTATTACGATTTGTACAAAGAAGACGACACGACTTATATTTTCTTAGAAAGGTATAAAGACGAAGCGGCTCAAGCAGCACACGGACAGACGGAATACTTTAAGGAATTGGGAGCCAAAATGGGAGCCTTTATGGCCGGCGCCCCAGAAGTAAAAGTTCTTCAGTCAGTTTAGTTCTTGGCCAGATGAGGTCTGGAGAGATACTCTCTGGACCTCATTTCTTCCAAACGACTGAGCGTTCTCTTGAAGGGCTCTTCTAGAAGTCCTTCGTAGTATATTTCTCTTATATCAATTTCTGATGACAATATAAGGTTTACATTCCTTTCGTAGCATTCGTCTATTAAAGCAATAAATCTTCTGGCACTGTCATTGTTATCGTTATTGAATATAGGAATATTTGATATAAAAATCGTGTGAAATTCTGTACATAAATCTATGTAATCTTTTGAACTGCGTGGGCCTTCGCAAAGTTCACTGAATGCAAACCAAACCGAACCTGTTGCCAGTCTTTTTGTTTTAATTTTTCTCCCAAGTATTTCAACGTTCCTGTTCTCTTCAAATATATTATTCGTTAACTCAGAAAAATTTTTAGCTAAATGCTTATCATCAGGATCCTCGTTAGCTATAAGAAAAATTTCTAATTTTTCAAGAGTCCTTAGTCGATAATCTTGAAGGGATACGAGTTCAAATGTTTCGCAATTTTCTTTGATGGACTCGATGGCAGGATAAAATCTGTCTCTATGCAAACCATCTTTATAAAGATTTTCTGGAAGTGTATTCGAGGTTGCTATCAGCGTAACTGGATGGGTGAATAGTTTTTTAACAAATCGGCCCAACAACATTGCATCTCCTATATCTTCTACAAAGAATTCATCAAAGCACAGTACTTCGGTGGATTGAGCAAGATCAGCGGCAATTTTTTCTAGCGGGTCTGACTGACCTGACAATCTATCCAGTTCTTCGTGGAGCTTTTTCATAAAGCGATGAAAGTGCAATCTCTGTTTTTTTTCTATATTTAAATTCTCAAAGAATATATCCATTATTTGAGTTTTCCCTCTTCCTACTTCACCTATTATGTAGAGTCCTTTGATATGTTTTTTTTTGAACCATTTACGTGACCTTTCAAGAATCTGATCATTAATAAGATCCAGTTTTTCTAATAAAGAAAATTGTTTCTCGTCAAAGGTGAGCTTATTACTGCTCACCATCTCTTGGTAGATATCTGAAGGTTTCAAAGCCCTTTAAGAAAAATCTGGATTGTGTGTGAAGCTGTGGACCTCTGTATCAGCAGGTGACCATGAATTAGCAGTCGAGCTCCAGAAATTTGACGTTATTGATACCCAAGAAGAATCATCCAGAGAGCCTACTTTAATAAAGCTTAGATCTGCATTTTCTTCCACAAATGACATTACAGGAGACCCGCAGTTCTCACAGAAACCTCTTGTTACATGCGAGCCCTCACTTCCAGTAGAGGTGTAAAACTTAAGATCACCATCAATTTTTAAAGACTCTTTTGGAATCAATAAGATCGTTGCTTTACCACTGCCGGTTGATTTTTGGCAATCCTTACAATGGCAGTGATGGGTTGTTAGAGCATTTGATTTATTAAATTTATATCTAATATCTCCACATAAACAACCACCGCTTTTTTTTTCTTCTAACATTTTATTTTTCTCCTAATTTTAATTACTTCTTGGTTTTTTCATCATCAATGCCGGAGTCCTTTCAAGGTATGAGACGTATTCTGGATCCGAACCCCATTTTTTAATGGCTCTATTTTCCAATAGAGGAATTCCACTGATTCTCGTTAATAGAATATAAACAAAGAAAGGTGATATGAGGGTACAAAGTTGCCAACCAGAAAGAACTGGTAGTGCAATTAAAGTCAGTCCGGCCCATAAAGTTATCTCGCCAAAGTAGTTAGGGTGGCGAGACCATGCCCATAAACCTGAAGTTATAAATTCATTTTCTTGCGAAGTATCTTTCTTAAAATCTCTTTTTTGCTTGTCTGCAACAATCTCAATAGTGAAGCCGAAGATCCAAAGGATTAATCCCACTAAAGCAGGTATTCCCAGCGGAACAGTTTCGTTTGAAGTTATTGCGGCTAGGCCCGCAGCCATAGTCAAGAAGACCCAGAGACCTCCTATGGTCCAAGTCATCAAAAACCAAACAAATTCAGTTTTCATAATTGTAAACCGTTTATCTTTTCCATCTTTTTTAATTCTTAAGAATAGAAAAGAGCCCAACCTCACAGCCCATATCGTTATTAGTAATCCTATTAATATATCTCTTGGATCACTAGTAGGGTTGAGGTAGAAACCAACTGCAAGTGCACTTAGATAAGACAACGTTCCTGTTAAATCAAAATAATGCTCCGTTTGAAATGCATAAGAAGGAATGAAGATCAGCCAATGCATTAGATAACTTACGCTTGCACATACGGCAAACAAAGAAAGACCATTAAATTCTTCTGATCCCTGGCTCCCTGCAAGTGCAAGTAAATAGCCGATGACTATCGAAGCTATGATTGCCGGAATCGTTATAGTTTTTTTCATAATACTTTTTATAAATAGTTGTTTAACCCATTAGAAGAAACAATAATTAAGTTTTCAAGCATTTTTATTTATTTTTCTGATCCTTTGCTTACTAAGTGCAGAGAAAAAGCTACTGCAGGACCTATTCCAAAAACAAATATTATTGTTCCAAGGCCAACCACACCTCCCATTAACCATCCAGATATCACTGCCACAATTTCTATAGCCGTTCTCACATAGACTATCGGTAGATCAGTTATTTTTTGTAGACCTACCATCAATCCATCTCTAGGACCTGGTCCAAGACTTGCGATCAGATAAAAACCACTTCCAAGGCCTATCGTCATAACCCCTAAAGTAGCTTGGAAAACGGATAAAAAATAGGATTCTGGATGCGGGAGATAGGGCAATGCTAAATCGATAACTCCTGCGATTATTATTAAATTTAGGATCGTTCCAATTCCTGGTTGTTGTTTCAAAGGAATCCACAAAAGCAGAACAGTTAAGCTTATTACGAAGGTGGAAAAGCCCACTGACCAATCCATTGATTTAGAAATTCCTATAGCCAATACCGACCAGGGACTTGCACCAGCACCACTGCTAATAATAATAGCATCGCCCAAACCAAATAAGCTTAAACCAAGAATTAGAAAGCCCAGCGTGCTTAATTGAGGTTTAAAATTAAGGGGATGTGCTGAACTCCAAGAAACTACAGGTATGGTTTTAACAGAGAACATTAATTTCATTAACTTCATTGATACATTCCATTAAGATAGTTTTAATTTAATCAGTCTAAACCAAACAAACAATGAAACAACCAAGCGAAATATTTCTAGGCAATAAAGGTTCTATTGCCCGTTATGACATGAGTTCTCATAAAGCAATCTGGTCTGTAGATATTAGAAAAGGTTGGACGCCCAAAGTATTCAGCACCTATGAAGATAACCTTTTTGTTCAATACTCAAATATTTGGGGAAAAGTCATGCTGATGTGCATGAATTCAATTACAGGCAAAATAAAATGGCAAGACACAGAAATCTTAGCCTGTGTCCAATTACAATTTGTTGATAAAAATATCTTTTTTATAAGTGAAAAAGGACTAAATAAAATATCGCTTGAGTCAGGAAATTACGATTACCAGAAGAAATTCGCAGGTTATTTCAAAGCAGCTGGTTTTAGTCTGGCTATAGCCTCGGATAAAAATGTTTATCTTATATCGAATAAGAAAACTTTAATTGTGGATAAAGAAACTGGTCTAACAAAAGAAATTTTAGATGATTCCAAAAGTTCACTAAACTTTAAACCTTCAATAACAGTCTCTCATGGTCTTGGTGTTGACCAGCTTTCTATTGTTGTCTCTAATTCTGATGGGGATTCAGTGATGGTGACTTCTGGTGATGGAGCAGGCGGTGGCGAATAATAGTTTTTTCTAACTAATTGCTTATATTAATAGTTTCTTAATACAGGAAAAAAATGACATCAACAATTTGCTTGGTTCTAATTGCTTTGACTCTCATCTAATTTCTTTAGGATATAAAACCCTAACCAAGTGCTGGTAATCGCCTTCATTGTTTGGTGCATCACCATTGGTATCGAAAGAGCAAAATCTATGGCAGGATTCCAAAACCAAGAATACAACCATTCGATAACGACCATAAAGAAAGTTAGATAATTTTTAAAAAACTCAAAATTAGTTAATGAGATAACGGTATAGTTGGAGGTTGAAATTATCCATAGGCCCCATAGGATAAGTGCTATCTGGAGAGGGGTAGTACATATACAGAGATAAGCAAAACCTTTAAGAAAATTGATCATAGAAACAAATTTAACATCCGCAGAAGAATCTTTCTACCTAACAAGCGGCTTCCTAGTTAGGGAAAATATTTTTTCTAAAGCAGAGGTGTTTAAAATAAATAAGGCATTGGAGAGGGCTGCTTCAAAAGCTTTACAGTTAAGCAAGACAGGAACTATTTATCATCTAGACGGCAAGAGATTCGTAGATTTAGATTATCTCACTGTTCAGTTTGAACCGGGATTGGATTCAGAGACAATAAGAGTAATTGAACCTGCTCACCAGTTGGATAAAGAGCTCAAAGAATTGACAGAAGATGTAAGACTGGTTCATCCAATTCAAGGTATTATTGGTACGAAGTCTATTAGTTTATGGACTGATAAGTTGAACCTTAAGAGGCCAAAAGAGGGCACAGGATTTGGATGGCATCAAGACTCTCCCTACTGGGTGCATGACAGTGAAAATGTAGATCTTTTACCAAATGTTTACATAGCTCTGGATGATTCATCAAAAGAAAACGGTTGTTTTAAGGTAATAAAAGGCAGTCATCTAGAGGGTTGTTTGCCAGGAACGGATGATGGAACGCAGTTGGGCGGTTTTTACACAGACCCTGCCAAGTTTAATCCTAAAGATGAGGTTTCTTTAGAGTTAAGTGCCGGTTCATTGGTTTTCTTTAACCCTCATATAGTTCATGGTTCAGAATCAAATAAAAGTGCTACTCAAAGAAGGGCTTATATTATTACTTATCAGCCAGGGGGGCTGCCTATGCTTAAATCTGGAAAGGTAGAAAATGTAACCGCTCCTTAAGATTTTCTCCATGCACCCATCTTTAAAGATGTTATTAACATACATCCAAAAATGGTCATTGCAGCTGCAGCTGCATAGAAGATACCAGTGACCTCGTCAGGAAACCAATAGACTGACATTATTCCTCCCAAGGAAGCGACTACGAATCTGGTAACGGTAGCAATTATTGGCCACTTCATTGCGCTTGCACCTTGAGAGGCAAAGTACAGAGACAAACCCAATCCCTGGAATGCATAACAGGCTCCCACAATTTGAATATAACTTTTGGTGACTAAAAAAGTGGCTTCATCCGTTGCAAAAAGACTTATCCAGTATTCAGGAGTTGATGCCAAAATGATGCCAATGATTCCTGCAAATAATCCAGCAGAAATGCCTCCAAGAAAACCTATTCTTTCTGCTCTTTCAACATTTTTGGCACCTATATTGGTTCCCACCAAAGCAGTCATTGCGGTACCAATGCCAAAGACCAGTGGGATCATCAAGAATTCTACTCTAGAGCCAATACCATATCCTGCCAACGCAGAAGTTCCAAATTGACCTACCAGACCTGTAAGGACAAGAATCGATCCTACGGTAAATATTGGAGCAAGAGAAGCCGGTAAAGCGACATCAAAAATATCTTTGAATAATTCTCTTTTAAGGGACAAGCGAGATAATTTTAATTTTACCTCACTGGATGAATTTGAAAGTTTTAGAGTCATCAACACGGTCATAAAGCTTCCACTTATTATTGCTGACAGAGCTGCACCGGTAATTCCTAATTTTGGTAAACCAAACCAACCTAGAATAAAACCTCCTGAAAGAACAACTTGTATTCCAGAAGAGACTATCATTAGCATTGCAGGGAAGCGCATATTTCCCATCCCCCTTAGTGCAGCACTCATGGTTCCTGATAGCCATATAAATATAGCTCCAGATAAAAAAACCATACAGTACGACATTGATTCTTTGAGCAATAAGCCTTTGCCTCCAAGGACTATAAGTAGGGCTTCTCCTCCAATTAAAAAGGCTAAGAGGAAGAGTAGGGCGCCACAACTTGATATCAATAACGCATGCCACAATAATTCTTCAGCTCTTATTGTATCTCCAGCTCCTAGACTTCTTGCAATGGACGAAGTGATTGCACCCCCTAAGGCACCAAAAGCCATCTGTTGCGTCAACATGAGTACCGGAAAAGCAAGAGCTACTGCGGCAAGTGAAGTAGTTCCTAGCTCACTTATGAACCACACCTCAGTAAGAACAACAATGGCTTGTATAAAGAATGCAATGGTATTTGGGGCAGACATCCTTACAAGTAAAGGGAAAATAGGATCATTAAGAAATTCTTCAGTTCTATTGCCCATAGGGTTTGAGTTGAGAATTTTTGTTTTCATCATTCTCATTTTTAATGAGAAGGTTTTAAGAAGACTCTTTAACCAGTTTATCAGGAGAAGCTAAGCTCTCGTATTTATCACTTGAGTCTCCAAAGAGTTTCTCAGGCGAAACTGATTCTAACCTACCTTCCGTATCGTTAGGATCTGAAAAGAATCCAAGCACGTAACCTCCTTTTGCGTAGCCCATTAGCCTTCGAAGTTCTGGGTCTAAATCTTTGGCGATATTAGGAGGGCAGGAGAGATATTGATTTTCTTCTTGTCTTAACCAGGTTGGTGCGTAGTGAAGAAAAATTCCAAGTCTATCTTCCGCAGAATTATTATTTCCGCCACCGTGAAGAACGGTGCCTGTGTATAGAAAGACAGAGCCTGCAGTCATTTCTGCGCTTAAGATTTCTTCATCATTAGGGTTTCTATTTTTATCCCATTTATGAGAACCTGGTACTACTTGGGTAGCGCCATTTTCTTTGGTGAAATCTGTAATGGCCCAGACGGTACTTAGTTGAGTTTCTATTTTTCTAGGAATGTAACCCCCCCAAACCCCTCTATCACGATGCAGTATTTGTTTTGTTTCTCCAGGGCCTATATTAATCGCTGAAGTGAAATGAAGTTGATAGCCTTCGCTGTAGGGTTCAAGAAATTTTTGGGATATTTCATTAACAAGCGGGTTTAGAGCTAAATTCCTGCATTCAGGTGATCTTGCCATGAGTGCACCAACTCTTTTTGTACTCGTACCTGTAAATTCATCCTGCCCCACTCTTGTGCTTTTTAAGAAAGGACTAAGTTCTAAATGTATATTTTTTAGTTGTTCTGCAGAAAGAATGTCATCAATTATTACACCCGCATCCCTATCAAGAATCTCTAAAATTTCATCAGCAGTTGTATCTGCTTTTACATGCACTATCCCCATTAATTTAGTTTAAGTTAAATAGCTAATAAAAAGAATTTTTTATTCTATTGGTCGATACAAAACTTATTTGTAGCTTTTATAAGCTCGTGGGTTATTTCTTTTTCAAAAGAAGAGTGGCCCGAGAAAGGTGCAATTATTAGACTTGATTCTGGCCATCTAGAGTGAAGTTCATACGCAGTAGTAGGCGGGCAGACTACATCGTATCTTCCTTGAACAATCACGGTCGGTATATTTCGAATAATATCAATATTATCTAAAAGTTGATTTTCATTATCCAAAAAGCCTTTATTTACAAAGTAGTGATTTTCAATGAGAGCAAAAGCTAATGCGAATTCTGCATTGGTTGAACCTTTAACCGCTTCAGGATTGTGATTAATAAAACTAGCAGACGCCTCCCATTTAGACCAAGCTTTTGCAGCAGAAAGTTTTTTCTCCTTATCTTCTCCATAAAATATTTTTCTGTAGGCCTCAATTAGATCAGACCTTTCTTCCAGAGGAATTTCTTCTAAAAATCCCTGCCAAGCCTCAGGATACAATTCACTGGCACCATACTGATAAAACCATTGAAGCTCTTTTTCTCTTAACATAAAGATGCCTCGAAGTACCATTTCAGTAACACGATCTGGATGTTTTTGCGCATAAGCTATAGAAAGTGTACTTCCCCATGACCCTCCAAATACTAACCATTTTTTAATATTGAGCTCTTCTCTTATAGATTCAATATCTTCAACAAGATGCCAGGTTGTGTTGTCTTCTAAACAAGCATGTGGCTTACTTTTTCCACAACCACGCTGATCAAATAAAATGATCCTGTATTTCTTAGGATCAAAGAATCTCCTTGCAAGTTTTCCAGAACCACCCCCGGGACCGCCATGGAGGAATACAGCTGGCTTACCTTTTGGATTGCCACATTGTTCGTAATATATTTCGTGGATTCCTTTTTGAAGATAGCCGCTATCGAATGGCTCTATCGGAGGAAATAATTTATTTTTTTTATTAAAAAATTTCATTAAAGAATGGTGCCCAGAGGTGGAATCGAACCACCGACACAAGGATTTTCAGTCCTTTGCTCTACCGACTGAGCTATCTGGGCTAAATTGGTGAGAGAATTGTATACAAATATTCTTCACTTAAGAAGTAAGTTTTACTCTTCAGGTTTATATCCTGTTGGCTTTGCATAGTCTTCACCTGAAAGGAATAAGTCCATTTGATCGTTGAGCCATTTTCTAGCTTCTCTATCAACAAGGTTCAATTGCCCTTCATTGATAAGCATTGTTTGATGGCTAAGCCATTCATCCCATGCTTTTTTAGAGACATTCAAATACACATTTTCTCCTCTAGGCCCCGGATAAGGAGGAGAATCCAGTCCCTGCAGTTCTTCTTTATACTTTTTACAATTTACTAAGCGTGTCATGGTCTTATTTCTTTGATAATTTTTTTAATTGGAGCCGGAACTCCTACAGATTGTACTTGGTCGTATCCTATCCACATAGATTGTTCTTTAATTTTAAAATCTTCTTTATTTTCTATTTGAGTCGTAAAAACAGAAGCCTTTAATTTGTAATGACTAAAATGGTGTTCAACTTTAGAAAACTCTTCAAAAGGGAAGTCTTCTCCTGCAAATCTGTTTAAGTATTTCTCCTTCAGTTCCTTTTTATCTTTAGCTTCAATAAATGTCCAGAGCCCTCCCCACAGACCTTCATTTTCTCTCTTTTCTAGGTATATATTTCCGTAACGATCTTTTGGAAGCAGCCAACAAACTTCTTTCGTGGGTTTGGTTTTGATCTCCCCCTTGTTTGGGTAAAGATGCATTTCTCCAAATTCTCTAGCCTGGCACTGTTTTTCTACTGGACACGTTTCGCATGAAGGGTCTTTTCTATGACAAATTGTAGCTCCTAGATCCATTATGCTTTGTGTGTAAGTTGAGTAGTCTTTTTTAGGAAGTAAATCTTCAGATATTCTCCATAACTCTTTAAGGACTGAATTTTTTTTAACATCACCCTCTACACGGAGGTATCGAGCTAAAACACGTTTTACATTTCCATCTAGGATTGCAGCCTTCTTTTTAAAACCCAGAGACATTATTGCTCCAGCAGTCGATTTACCGATGCCCGGAAGTGCTTCGAGTTCTTCAATAGATTCTGGCAAAGCAGAAAGGTAGTTTTCATCGAGTATTTTAGAAGTTTTTAAGATATTTCGGGCCCTTGCGTAATAGCCTAAACCTGACCAATAACTTAAAACTTCATCATCAGAACTTGCAGCCAGAGTTTCAATGTCTGGAAATCTCTCCATGAATCTGTTGAAGTAAGGAATGGCAGTTTTTACCTGAGTTTGCTGCAGCATAATTTCTGAAATCCAAACTTTATAAGGAGTTTTGTTAATTTGCCAAGGAAGATTTTTCCTACCACTTTTTTTATGCCATTTTATTAATCTTGTACTAAAGCTACTCATTCTGTTTTAATTTTATACAACCTTTAATGTAGAGGTTAATTATATCCGCTATAATGCGCGACCTTTTTTAAAGAATTATAAAAATAATGAGAAAAGCAGAAATTACTAGAGGAACATCTGAAACAGAAGTTGTTGTTAAAATCAATCTTGATGGAACAGGTGAAACTTCTTTCTCCACCGGATTGCCTTTTTTAGAACACATGCTGGACCAAATTGGCAGGCATGGGTTGATAGATATTGATATTAAAGCGAAAGGTGACCTTCACATAGATGATCACCACACCATCGAAGACATAGCGATAACTCTGGGAGAGGCTTTCAATAAAGCAGTGGGAGATAAAAAAGGAATCAGACGTTACGGGCATTCCTACATACCCCTTGATGAATCTTTATCTAGAGTTGTACTGGATTTCTCGGGCAGACCAGGACTTTTCATGAACGTTGATTACGACAGAGGCGAAGTTGGAAATATTGAAGTGGGTATGTTCGAACATTTTTTTCAATCCTTTTGCAACCACGCTTTTGTAACCATGCATATCGACAACTTCAGGGGTGAGAATACTCATCACCAAATTGAAACTATATTTAAAGCCTTCGGAAGGTCTTTAAGAATGGCTTTGGAGGTTGATACAAGGCTTGGTGAGGTAATACCCTCTACCAAAGGATCGTTATAATTTTATCCAGAAGTATAAAACTTTAATGAGCAGAATAGCTGTAATCGATTACGGTATGGGAAATCTCCATTCGGTTAGCAAGGCACTTCAGAAAGTCTCTACCACTGAAGAAATAATAGTCACTTCTGATCCAGTTTTGATAGAGCATTCAGATAAAATAGTTTTACCGGGCGTGGGGTCCATAAGAGATTGCATGAATGCCCTTCGCAAAGATGACTTGCACAAAATTGTTAGCCACAACATTGCTTCAAAGCCAACACTCGCTATATGTGTGGGCATGCAGATGCTATTAGAGAACAGTGAAGAAAATTTAGGAACAGAAGGTCTTGGTATAATTGAAGGAAGGTCTGAGCTTTTTAAAAGTTCGGAGTCAGTCAGAGTGCCCCACATGGGCTGGAATCAAATACAACAGACCCAAGATCATCACATGTGGACAGATATTCCTGATGGCAGCTACTTTTATTTTGTTCACAGTTACGCATGCAAAGAGTCTGATCATGCGGTTGGCATTAGTAATCATGGGCAGGATTTTATTTCAGCTCTTTGTAAGGAGAACATCTTTGCAGTGCAGTTTCATCCAGAAAAAAGTCAAGAAGTAGGCTTACAACTTTATAAGAACTTCATAAGTTGGGAGGGTTTCTAATGTTGGTGATACCTGCAATTGATATCAAAGAAGGCAGATGCGTAAGGCTCCGAGAAGGAAAAATGGATCAAGAAACTATTTTTTCTGAAGACCCATTGGACATGGCCAGTCAGTGGTTTTCTCAAGGTGCAAAAATACTTCATCTGGTTGATTTAGATGGTGCAATACAAGGCAGACCTGTAAATGATGAAATAATCATAAAAATAGCATCTCAATTTAAAGATAAGCTTATTCAAGTTGGTGGAGGAATTAGAACAACAGAATCTGCAGGCAGATATCTGGACAACGGTGTAAGTCGTGTGATCATGGGAACTTCAGCTGTTAAAAATCCTGAAACTTTATCTGAAATTGGAAATAAATATAAAAAAGGTCTTGTCCTTGCTTTGGATGCTCAAAATGGAAAAGTGAAAACGGAAGGTTGGGTGGAAGGCAGTCAGGTAACCCCTTCAGAATTAATTAAATCATTAGACTCTGTTGATTTGTCAGCAATCATTTATACAGACATATCACGAGATGGAATGATGCAAGGTCCAAATATAGAAGCAACATTCTCTCTGGCAGAAGAGACTTCAATACCAGTGATTGCTTCTGGAGGCGTTTCTTCTCTTGATCACATAAGAGCATTATCAAAAAGTACCGTGCCTTTAGAGGGCGTAATATGTGGAAGATCTCTTTATGAAAAGGCCTTCACTCTGTCTGAAGCAATGAAAATAGTAGAGCAAGAAAATGACGGTAGCTAAAAGAATAATTCCTTGTTTAGACGTAGACAACGGTCGTGTTGTTAAGGGAGTAAATTTCTTAAATATAATTGATGCAGGGGACCCAACTGAAATAGCTCGAAGGTATGACATAGAAGGTGCCGATGAAATAACAATGCTAGATATAACAGCAAGTCATGAATCTAGAGACACCACCTATCAAACCGTTGAGAAGATAGCTGGAGAAGTTTTTATACCGCTAACCGTAGGTGGAGGAGTAAGAAAATTAGAAGACATTAAGAATCTCTTAAGATCTGGTGCTGATAAGGTGAGTATAAATACAGCAGCAGTTGAGAATCCAGAATTTGTAAAAGAAGCTGCAGACAAATTTGGTTCGCAATGCATTGTCGTTGCTATCGATGCAAAAAGTAGAGAAGATCAAAACCAACAATGGGAAGTTGTTACATACGGTGGAAGAAATCGGACAGGGCTTGATGTGGTTAAGTGGGCTAGCCAACTTCAGGAGTTTGGAGCAGGTGAGATACTTCTTACAAGCATGGATAGAGACGGAACAAAAAAAGGCTTCGATAATTTTTTAACAAAAGCAGTCAGTTCTGAGGTCTCTCTACCTGTTATTGCGTCTGGTGGAGTGGGGTCGTTGGACCATTTGGTCGATGGTATAAAATTAGGGGGGGCCGAAGCAGTTCTTGCGGCTAGTATCTTTCACTTTTCTGAATATTCTATCCAAGAAGCAAGGAATGCATTGAGGCTAGCCGGTATCCCTGTAAGAAACTAACCTTCCATTTTTGAGGCAGTTCCTGAATCATTAATTTGATAAAAAATAGGCTGCCCAGTCGCAATTTCTAATTCAATAACTTCTTTTGTGTTCAAGTTGTCTAATTCCATAACCAGAGATCGCAGTGAGTTTCCATGAGCCGCAATTAACACATTTTTTCCCTCTAGGAGTTTAGGGAGAATTTGCTTCTTAAAGTAGGGTAAAACTCTTTCTGCTGTATCTTTTAAGCTTTCACCTCCCGGAGGAGGCTGGTCAAATGACCTTCTCCATATATGAACCTGCTCTTCTCCCCATTTCTTTTTAGCATCATCTTTATTTAATCCAGCCAAATCACCATAATTTCTCTCATTTAACGCCTGATTTTTTATGATGGGTATTCCTTTGGAGTCAAGATTATCTAGAATAATGTTGCCTGTTCTTTGAGCCCTAAGAAGATTGGATGTATACATGACGTCAAAATCTAAATTAAGAGATTTAAGTTTTAGACCGGCTTTATGGGCTTCCTCTATTCCTTGATCAGTTAAGTCTGGATCTCTCCATCCCGTAAAAAGATTTTTTTGATTCCATTCACTCTGACCGTGTCTTACTAAAACTAAAGAAGCTGTCATAAAGATATTTATTTATTATTAAAATAGATATTCTAACTTAGTAATCTATATAATCTTGCCCAATTATGGATAAATTTCTAAATTTTCTAATAGATAACTACATAGCGGTTCTGCTTCTGTTCTTCTTTATTTTTGCTCTAATAGCTTATGAAAGTAGAAGAGGTGGGAGAAGGGTCGATACTTCAGAAGCGACTAGGATTATAAATAAAGAAAATGCACTTGTTGTAGATTTGAGATCTTCTGGAGAATTTAATGCTGGAAGTATTTCGGGTGCAGTGAATATCCAGCCAGACAACGTGTCTAACGATAATCCTTTATTTAAGGCCAATGAAACAGATCAAATAATCTTAGTATGCAAGATGGGAAATGCTTCCACATCTGTTGGAGGAAGATTGATCAAGCAGGGTTTTAAGAACGTTAATATTCTATCGGGCGGAATGATGGGCTGGACTCAAAGTGGTTTGCCTCTAGTAAAACCTTAGTTCTAATATTCTTTTTCTAGACCCAGCTCTTTAATTTTTCTGGTTAGGGTGTTCCTTCCCCATCCAAGAAGAAGAGCGGCATCTTTTTTCTTACCCATGGTCTTATTTAGAGCCACTTTAATCATTGTTCTTTCGAATTCAGGAAGTGTAGTTTCTAAAAGATTTATTTCCCCTTTAGCAGCAGATCCTTCGGCCCAAGATTTAAGCGAATCCGTCCAACTTTTAGAGCTTTCAGAATCTTCAGCCATTAACTCATCAGGAAGATCTTCAAGTCTGATTTCTCTTGTTGGAGCCATCACCGTAAGCCAGCGACAGGTATTTTCCAGTTGACGCACATTGCCTGGCCATGGAAGACTCATAAAATACCTTTCTACTTCGGCCGAAAGGAACTTTCTTTCTTCTTCCAGTTCTTCAGAAGATACTCTAAAGAAGTGCTTTGATAATGCCGGCACGTCTTCTCTTCTTTCATTTAGGTTAGGAAGTGTAATTTTTATTACATTTAATCTATGGAACAAATCCTCTCTAAAAGTTCCTTCTTTCACATGACTTTCAAGTTTTTGATGCGTAGCTGTAATAATTCTTACATCAACTTTAATGGGCTCTCGTCCCCCCACTCTGTAAAATTCTCCGTTTGACAAAACTCTTAATAATCTTGTTTGGGTTTCTAGCTGCATGTCTCCAATTTCATCTAGAAACAGAGTCCCCCCATTGGCTTGCTCAAATCTACCAATTCTCTTTTCATCTGCACCTGTGAAGGCACCTTTTTCATGGCCAAAAAGCTCAGCTTCCAATAAGTCTTTAGGTATATCAGCCATGTTCAAAGCTACAAAAGGTTTGTCTTTTCTAGGGCTGTGTTCGTAAAGGGCTTTTGCAACTAATTCTTTCCCTGTTCCTGATTGACCCATCAAGAGAACCGTAGAGCTAGAATTAGAAAGTTTCCCAATGGCTCTAAAAACTTCTTGCATTGCGGGCGCTTCGCCAACTATCTCTGCAGGGTTACTTTTCTCATTCCCTGGATTAATGCTTTCTTTATTTGACAATGCAGCTCTTTGAACCATTTGCACGGCTTCATTTATATCGAAGGGTTTTGGAAGATATTCCCAAGCACCATGCTCATAAGAATCTACGGCACTCTCTAAGTCTGAATGAGCCGTCATTACAATTACGGGTATCTCTGGTCTTAAAGTTTTTACTTGATCTAATAAATCAATACCACTTGTACCTGGCATTTTTATATCGGTTAAGATTACATCTGGATTTTCTGATTCAAGTTTTTTGATTACTTCATGCGCAGATTCAAATACCGACACATCGATGTTATTTTCTGAAAATCCTTTTTCAAGAACCCATCTAATGGACTCATCATCATCTACTACCCAAACTGAATCTAATCTAGCCATTGACCTGTTGTGTCTTTTTACTTTCTAACTTGATAAGTATGGGAATTACTATAGCAAATTCAGTAAGTTCTGAGTTACTCTCAACCCTCAGAGCACCTTTGTGTTGAGAAACTATGCCTTGTGTAATGGATAGGCCTAATCCTGAACCATTTTCTTTACCTGAAATCATAGGGAAAAATATTGAATCCTTGATGTCTTCTTTTATACCAGGTCCATTGTCTGAAACAGAAATCTTGCATACGCTCTTATGTCTTGATTTGCCTATGTACTCATGGTGTAAGACTCGCGTTTTAACAACTATCTTAGAACTTAATGTCTCTGAATTTAAAAGCGATTCCTTTGAATTTTTAATTAAATTTAGAATGCTGTTCTCTATTAAATAACTGTCTATTAATAAGTCTGGAATACTTGGATCAAAATCCTTTTCAAAAATTATTCCTAATTTTTTCATTTCTGAACTTTCTAATTCCATCACATTTTCAATGGGATAGTGAATATTTTGTAACACAAATGAAGGTTTTTTATTTGGCCCAAGAATATTATCAACTAGAGCAGAAAGTCTGTCAGTTTGTTTGATGATTATGTCAGTATATTCATGCAAGTTCGCGTCTTTTAGTTTGTTGTCCAATAGTTGTGCTGATCCTCTGATACCGCTAAGAGGGTTTTTAATTTCATGCGCCATATTCCTAATAAATTCGGCAGTAATTTGCTGGTTAGTTTGCATTCTGTGGCTTTCCTTTATATCCGTAGAATTTTCTCTATTTATCAATTCCAGAATCAACCCGTTCGCTATTTCTTTATTTGTGAAAGGGTGAACCGTGTAATCACATTTAAATCTTTCACCTCTTTTTAAGAATAATTCAGCATCAATTTTTGTGTAATTATTTTTATTTTTTAAGCAGTTCCTAAAAGCTAAAAGCCCATCGGGCTCTTCAAAAAAAATATCTGATATATTTTTATTTAAAGCAGAGCGGGAGCTTGTATCAAGAAAATTTTCTGCAGAGGCGTTCATTGCCTGTACGGAAAGAAAGGAATCTAGAACAACTATTCCAGTAGTCAGTTCAGAGAATAATGAGTTTTCTAGTAGGTTCAAAGTCAAAGTTTTGGGGACGTTAACATCCCCAAATAATTAGAGTCATTAGCTAAATATTATTAGTTAAGACGTTAATGTTCCAACAATGTGTGCAATAATTTTATATGGATCTGCATTTGAAGCAGGTCTTCTGTCTTCAAGATATCCATTCCAATTATGCTCTACGGTATAGATAGGAATCCTAATGCTTGCTCCTCTATCGCTAACCCCATAAGAAAATTGATCTATGCTCTGTGTTTCGTGTAGACCCGTTAACCTCATGTCGTTATCCGATCCATAAGAGGCAATACCTTCAGCATGAACTTTACCCAACTTTTCACACATTCCTGAAAATAACTCCTCGGTTCCGGAGCTTCTCATCTCTTCATTAGAAAAGTTAGTGTGCATTCCAGAGCCATTCCAGTCTCCAGTTTTAGGTTTAGGATGGATGTTTACAGAAACTCCAAATTCTTCAGCAACTTTATGCAAAAGGTACCTGCTTACCCAAAGGTCATCACCAGCTTTTATACCTTTTCCTAGAACTTGGTATTCCCATTGCCCTAATGCAACTTCTGCATTAGTTCCTGTCATTTCAATGCCTGCATCTAAACAAGCATCCAAGTGAGCATCAGAGATCTCTCTTCCAACAACGTTATTACTTCCTACGCCACAATAATAATCACCTTGTCCTCTTGGAATGCCTTTGTCCCAACCGAGAGGCTCTCCTTCAAGATCTGTAAAAAAGAATTCTTGTTCAAAGCCAAACCACCAATCATCTGTTGCCACAGCTTCTGCAGCAGCTCTTGTGTTGGTAGGGTGTATTTCGTGCTCTCCAGTATGAACCTGGCACATAACAAGAGACCCTTCTGCTGTAGGATTTTCATAATGCTGCACAGGAATGAGCAGACAATCTGAACTTCCGCCCTCTGCTTGTTGAGTTGACGACCCATCAAAAGACCATTCAGGGGCTTCCCCATCGGTTACTTTTACTTTGCTTCTTAGGGAAGGTTCGGGCTTGTAGCCATCAAGCCAGATGTATTCATATTTATTCATTGCAGTATCTCCATTCAATTTATTTCGAAAGAGATTTTATCATGACAATGCTATAAAAAGAACATTAAAAGTGCATTAAAAAAAGGTATTTACTTAATAAGAGCTAATAAAGTGCAAATGCACAAATTAAGTGCGTTAAGAAATTTTAAAGATTATATTTGCCAAGCCTTCATTTTTTGAGAAATCTAACAACTCAGATAAGTATTTATTCCATTGAAATTTTTCATCCTTACTCAGCATGTTCTTATTTGGAAAAGAGTTTCTTGACCAAAATTGGTGTTTTCCATTAAATCGCACCACCTCGATCATTTTAAGATCATGATAAATAGCAATTTCCATAATATGACTCTGCATAGCTGCGATTGAAGAGTTGTTTTGAGAGATGATTAGTCTGGAAGTAAACTTTGATTCTTTTGTTACATTAATTGTTACTTGAGAACTCTTAGTACCTTCGGGCAAGTAAAAAACTTTCTCTTCATCACTGTGTATGCTTGGTATGAGTTTCTTGAGTTTAAGATAATTAATTTCATAAAGTTTCAGCAAGTCGCTCAAGCCAGTCCGCCTCTTTCTAAGAGTGGTATTAATTTCAGGTCTATTCTTTATCATAAGTAGACCATAATAATAACGCAGCTATTGATCTGAAGGGTTGCCAAGGTTTTGCAATTTCTTCAATTGTCAAACTTTTTGGTCTCTCCTCAAGCCCTTTAATTCTTTGAATTGCAACCATTAAGCCAAGATCTGAAGAGGGCCAAGCGTCTAATCTTTTCATACACCCCATTAAGTAACACTGAGCAGTCCAGTCCCCAATGCCTTTTATTTTAATTAGTTCTTTGACAACCTCAGCGTCATTCATATTTTCTAGTTTTTTGAAGCTAAGAGAATCATCCATAACTGCTAATGCGATGTTCCTGCAGTAAGATATTTTTTGTCGGCTCAGGCCAGTTAATTTTAAGGGGTCGTCATCTAATTTCATGAATTGTTCTGGCGTAAATTCTTTTAGTAAGAGTTTAACTCTATTAAATATTGCCTTTGCAGATGCTACTGACAATTGTTGTTCTACAATTAAACTTACAAGCCCTTCAAAACCTGAAGCTTTATCAAATGGATTGATCTTATCTTGCCTTTCAAGAAGTATTTTTCCTAGATCACTGTCTACTTTCTTCAGATAAGCAATGCCTTCTAAGATTGAATCTTTATTTAAAGTTCTTATTTCGTTCATACATTTCTTTAGTAACTTCTTCTTTAAATGGCAGCATTGTTGCACATTGCTCATTGTAGATTTTAATATTGGATGCTTCTTTTTTTACAAAATCATTTATTGCTTCTCGAAACCTAGGGTCTTTTATCCAATGCAATGAGTAGGTCTCTATGGGCAAGAAACCTCTCTTTATTTTGTGCTCGCCTTGTACCCCAGGATCAAAAGAAGAAATATTATTTTCAATACAAAACTCTATTCCTTGGTAATAGCAGGTTTCAAAATGAAGGGAATCATATTCTTCAAGACACCCCCAATACCTCCCATACAATTTTTTAGAGTCAAAGAAATTAAATGCTCCCGCAACACATTCTTCTTTTTCATTGTAAGCCAACACAAGAAGTATCGATTCAGGAATGGTTTTCACTATTTCTTTAAAAAATTCTAAGCTCAGATATCCTCGCATCCCTCTTTTTAAATACGTTACTTGGTAAAAGTTATAAAAGCTCTCCAGCATAGAATGTGTAATGTCTTTACCAAGTACTCTTCTTATCTCAATTTGTTGGTTTAAAATTTTCTTTCTCTCTTTCTTTAAATTCTTTCTCTGTCTGGAAGTTAGATCCATCAAGAAGTTCTCAAAATTATCATAGTTATTGTTAAACCAATGGAATGAGTAGCTTGTTCTGAGGCTAAATCCTGAATCTAAGAATGCATCAATTTCAGAATCTTCAGGCAATAATATGTGCATACTCGAGTATGCATTCTCTTCAATAATTTGATCTATTGCTTTATTAACAAGTTTGGTTATTTTGCCTCTATCCCCCCCTTGTTTAACCGATAGTCTTGGTCCTGTTGCTGGAGTGAAAGGAATCGATGTTACAAGCTTAGGATAATAATCTAATCCGTTCCTGTAATAAGCATCGGCCCAAGACCAATCGAATATAAATTCCCCCTGAGAGTCGGTCTTTATATAAAGAGGCATAACTGCAATTAATTCTTCAGATTCTCGAATTGTTAAGTGCAAGGGACTCCATCCTGCTTCTTCTGAAACACATTTTGAAGTTTCTAACGCAAGCAAGAATTCATATTTAAGAAAAGGATAGTCAAATCCCGTTATAGAATCCCACTCTTCTTTTTTTATATCTTTGATTGATCTAGAAAATTCTATTTTCATAAGAGTGTTCCAGAGACACAACCTAAAAAAAGAATAAATCCAACCCAATTATTATTTTTAAATGCTGCTAAGCATTTAGCTCTATCGTAATCTTTTATTAAATACATTTGATAGGTAACCAATAATAAGCCCAAAAAAATGCAAACATAGAAGCCCAGACTCAGTTGCTCTGTCCAGCCAATGAAGAGCCACATAGCAAGAGAAAATAAATGGAAAATCAAAATAAAATGCCACACTTTGTTTCCAAAAGTTAAGGCAGACGAATTGATTTCTAAAAGGGCATCGTCTACTTTATCGCACATGGCGTAAATGGTGTCGTAAGCTAAAATCCAGAAAAAACAAGCAAAGAACATCGTATAAGTAGTTGTTGTGAGGGTGTTTAGTTCGGCTGAAGAGACCATCACTATGCCCCACGAGAAAGCAAAGCCTAAAAAAACTTGAGGTATGGAAAAGAACCTTTTAGTGAGAGGATATATAAGGGTTATTAAGGCTCCAATCAATGCCACAAAAAAGGTAAGGAGATTGGTAAAAAATAAGAGGGCTGCCGAAACTAACACCAAAGCAAAAAATAATAGCAGCGATTCATTTGGAGAGACTAATCCGCTAACTATTGGCCTGTCTTTTGTTCTTTCTACACTTCCGTCTATCTCTCTATCAAAATAGTCGTTGATCACACAACCTGCAGACCTCATAAATACTGTCCCGATTACAAATATTGCTAAGAGGTGGATCGTAGGTTGGCCTTTTGTTAATACAAAGAATGCACTTAATGTTGGCCAGAGTAGCAAAAAAATTCCTACAGGTTTATCCAGTCTCATTAAACTTGAGAGGGCTTTTAGTTTGATTGTAATTTTTTTATACATTAAATTTTCTTCAAGAGGCGCTACTTTAATCTAGGAAGAGGATAAAGTTGAGTTAGAATATTGTTTTTTAAAATTTAGGTAGGAGATAAAATTGAAAAAATGGGAATGTATCGTCTGCGGATGGGTATATGATGAAGAACTGGGTTGGCCAGAAGATGGACTAGAGCCCGGTACAAAATGGGACGATATTCCGGAAGACTGGATTTGTCCAGAGTGTGGAGTTGGTAAAGAAGATTTTGAAATGATTGAAATAGATTAATGTCCTTAACAACAAGAATAGTTTTAGCAATGACAGCCGGTATATTGGGCGGTGCATTAATAAAAGTATTGCATGATTTTAGTCTTTTAGGGCCAACTGGAGATTTCATATTCTATGATCTTCTAGCCAACGGCTTGTTTGATATTATTGGACAAATTTTTATATCCTCACTGAGGTTGGTCATCGTCCCTCTGGTTTTCTTTTCATTGGTTTGTGGAGTGGTGTCAATTACTTCCACTTCTCAGATAGGCAGAATTACTCTTAAAACCTTAGGCTTGTATCTTCTAACAACAGCCGTAGCTATTAGTACTGCATTGTTCTTTGCTTTAATATTTCAACCAGGACTCGGTGCAGACTTATCATTGCCTCAGGCATTTAATCCCTCAGCCCCTCCGTCTTTGAAAGAAGTGGTGGTGAATATTTTCCCAACCAATCCTATTGCGGCGATGGCGGAAGGTAATATGCTGCAAATTATAGTTTTTTCTTTGCTCTTTGGAGTAGCCTTGAAAGCCGTTGGAGAGAATGGAAAACCTTTGCAATTAACCTTTGAGAGATTGAATGAAGTAATCTTAAAATTAGTTACCATGCTCATTGAATTAGCACCTTATGGAGTCTTTTCTTTATTATTAACTTTATTTGCAGTGCAAGGTATTGGTGTAATAGGCGACCTTGCTAAATACTTTTTTCTTTTGGTGTTTGTACTTATATTCCACGGGATCGTGACTTATGGTTTGTTTCTAAGTTTGTTGGCTAAACTTAATCCAATAACTTTTTTTAGCAAGCTAAGGTCTTTGGCTGTTTTTGCCTTCAGTACCTCATCAAGCAGCGCAACCATGCCAATTACTCTTCAAACAGTTCGAACTAAACTGGGTGTTAAGCCATCAATAGGTTCGTTTACCGTACCTCTAGGAGCAACGGTAAATATGGATGGTACGGCGATTATGCAAGGCATAGCTACTGTATTTATAGCTCAAGCTTACAATATGGATTTAACGACCATGGATTATTTGATGGTTATTTTAACCGCAACCTTGGCTTCAATAGGAACTGCAGGAGTGCCTGGAGTTGGCTTAATAATGTTGGCAATGGTTTTAGAGCAGGTTGGCTTGCCGGTAGAAGGAATAGCATTAATTATAGGCGTAGACAGGCTTTTAGACATGACCAGAACCGCTGTGAACGTCTGTGGCGATGCAATGGTATCGTGCGTGGTTGCAAAATCAGAAGGGGAGTTTGATAAAGAGGTATTTGATAAGAGAATTTAGTTTAATTTAATTTCTTATTCTTGTAGACTCACGCGCTTTATAACCTTATTTATAAGGAAAGTTTTACTAAACGGAGAAGAAGATGGAGTCATTTTTATACATACCGCCGCTTTTAGGTGTATTTGGATTGCTTGTAGCGCTAGCTATTTACATTGTTGTAAGTAGATATCCTGCGGGGAACGAAGCAGTCACTAAAATAGGTGACCAAATTCATTCTGGAGCAATGACTTTCATGCGCAGGGAGTACAGCTATTTAGTACCTTTTGCATCAGTAGTAATAGCCATTGTTTATCTTTCAGGGTTAGGCCTATATACCGCCATAGCTGTTTTTGCAGGAGCGCTTTCCTCTGCAATTGCGGGATGGCTTGGAATGTATTCAGCGACAAAAGCCAATGTAAGAACTGCTACGGCAGCTTCAGAATCAGGTTCAGAAACGGCTTTATCCATAGCATTTTATGGTGGAAGTATTATGGGCTTGTGTGTAGCCTCGCTTGGCCTGATAGGTCTAGGTGGATTATTTTATTTTATCAGCGCAGATCATCCTCATTCTATTGAAGGTTTTGGTATGGGCGCTTCTATAGTTGCTTTATTTTCTCGTGTTGGTGGAGGAATTTTTACTAAGAGCGCAGATGTGGGTGCAGATTTAGTTGGAAAACTAGAAGCAGGTATTCCTGAGGATGACCCTAGAAATCCTGGTGTAATAGCTGATAATGTTGGTGATAATGTTGGCGACATAGCTGGTATGGGTTCAGATATTTTTGAATCTTATTGCGGATCTATGATTGCTTGTATTGCCATTGCTGGAACTTTTACAGTTGCAGCTGATAAATCAGCAATGATGTTTTTGCCATTAGCCCTGGCTTCTATAGGACTAATAGCCTCTATGATAGGAATCATCATAGTAAGAGTATTTTCAAGTCTCTCTCCAGCTTCTGCTTTAAGAACAGGCACAATAGGTGCTCCAATTGTCTTTATTGCAGCAGCATATTTTCTAATAAATTTTCTGTTACCTGAAAATAATGTTTATGCCCCTATTAATGTTTGGCTAGCAGTTTTAACTGGAGCAGTGGGAGGCATAGCAATTGGACTCATTACAGAATATTACACAGGCTCAACTCCGGTAGTAAGAATAGCGGAATCAGCTCAAACAGGACCTGCAACCGTAATGATTACAGGGTTGGCTGTTGGTATGCAATCTGTTGTTTTACCAATTGGTACCATTGCCGTAATAATTTATTTGTCTACAGACCTATCAGGCATCTATGGAGTTGGTATAGCAGCTGTGGGAATGCTTTCTACTGTAGGTATAACCATGGCAATAGATGCATATGGTCCGGTAGCGGATAATGCAGGTGGCATAGCGGAGATGGCGGGAATGCCTCCGGAAACAAGAAAAATTACAGATGAACTCGATGAGCAAGGGAACACAACAGCAGCAATAGGAAAAGGTTTTGCAATAGGTGCTGCTGCTTTAGCGGCACTGGCTATTATTTCAGCTTTTGTTGCAACTGTTCCTACGGATACTGGTGAACCTTTAGTGTTGCTTCTGTCGGATCCTAGAGTTCTTGTAGGAATGTTTATAGGTGGTGCAATACCTTTCTTGGTAGCTGCAATAACTATGACAGCTGTTGGCGATGCAGCTTTTGAAATGATTAATGAAATAAGAAGGCAATTTAAAGAGATACCTGGCTTGTTGGAAGGAACTGCAGAACCTGACACAGAAAAATGTGTAGATATTGCAACTACAGCAGCTCTAAAGAAAATGCTTTTACCTGGCGTAATAGCAGTTGGAGCTCCACCTTTAGTAGGCCTTACATTGGGCGCTGAATCTCTTGGAGGAATGCTTGCTGGAGGTTTACTCTCTTGTGTTCTGATGGCTTTGTTTATGGCAAATGCTGGTGGAGCTTGGGACAATGCAAAGAAATATATTGAAAAAGGAAATCTTGGCGGCAAAGGAACTGATACTCATGCTGCTGCGGTTGTGGGAGACACAGTAGGAGATCCTTTTAAAGATACATCCGGGCCTGCTATGAACATTCTAATAAATGTTATGGCTATAGTGAGTTTGGTTATAGCGCCACTCTTATAGTTAAGAAAGGCTCTTCTTCATAGTTTTATGGGGAATGCCCGTATCAGATTGGTACGGGTTGCCCTCTAAGTAGTCTAAAGATTTATAAAAATTTATAGCCTCTTTTCTTGCATTCAAGATTAAGGTTTTTGCCCCATTATTAAGCGCATATTCTTCCAGTCTTTTTACAATTTCAGATCCTATGCCCTCTCTTTTAAAATTTTCACTTACAGCCATATACCTTATCTGAGCCTCTTCTTTTGAATTAAAATGAACTCTTCCAGAGCCAATAATATTATTATTTTTTTTACTTACAGCAGTTAAATGAAAGCTATTATCTTCAAGTTCATCTTCTAAAGATTCTTTTGACATTCCTAATGGTTTTCTTAACATTTCCCACCTGAAAAGGAAGTATTCTTCCCATTCTTCTTTATTTTCTGGAGATTTTATAAAGTAATTAAGCATTATCTTGTATTAAATTTTAAACTATAAGTTATGGGAAAACAGGACGAAATATTTAGTGAGGGTAATTTAAGCGGTTTACCCTTTTCTTTCAATAAGGAAGTAACAGAAGTTTTTGAAGATATGATTGATAGATCCGTCCCAGGGTATAAAACTTCTATGAAATTGATAGAGCTCTACGCTCATGAACACATTCAAGAAAATACTTTTTGTTATGATCTTGGTTGTTCACTAGGTGCGGCGACTAAGTCTCTTCTTGTTTCGAGTCAGAACAAAAAAGTAAATATTGTTTCGATTGATAATTCTTCAGAGATGATAAGAAATTGTAAAGAAAGATTTTCAAAAGAAATTAGCAATGGGCTGGTTGAGTTTAGAGTACAAGATGTAACCCTTACTAAATTAACAAATGCCTCGGTAGTAGTTTTAAATTTTGTATTACAGTTCTTAGACTTAGAAAAAAGAGATTCTTTGATTAAGAATATATACAACAACCTAAAGCCAGGTGGAGTGCTAATAATTTCTGAAAAAATTCATTTTGAGTCAGAAAGTAAAACGTCCAATGTTTCTTCTATTTATCATCAATTTAAATCAAACAATGGCTATTCAGATTTAGAGATTTCAAGTAAGCGAGAGGCCTTAAAAGGAGTGCTTATGACAGAAACTGAAAAAGTCCACGTAGAAAGGATGAAGGAAGCTGGATTTAAGGATTATAGAAAACTTATGTTTAATTTAAATTTTTTGACATACCTCTTCATAAAGTAATGGACTTTATAAACAGTGCCTGGCAAAAAGAATTGGAACCTTATGCTGAAGATTTTTTTGGGAAAAAAAAAGATAAAAGAATTGAGAGCTGGAAAGAATTATTAGCCAAGCTTCCAACTCTGCGAAATAAGGAAATAGTACTTACTGATGGGGTTATTATTTTCGGTGATGCAGATCTAAAGGAGTTACAGAGCATTAAGAGCTTGCTGCTTGAATTTTTACCATGGAGGAAAGGGCCTTTTCAAATAAATAACATTGTTGTGGACAGCGAATGGAAGTCAAATTTGAAATGGGACAGATTTCTTGGACTTAATGTTGATCTCTCAAAAAAAATAATTTTAGATGTAGGATCGGGCAATGGCTACTCTGGATTTCGTATGCTGGGATGTGGAGCAAAAGAAGTACTTTGTTTGGAGCCTAATTTAATGCATGTTTCTCAATTTGCTGCCATCAACCATTTCATAGATTCAAGCAAGATAAAAATGCTACCAGTCAGACTGGAGGAGGTAAAAATTAATGAACCTGCTTTTGACTTGGTATTCAGTATGGGGCTTTTGTATCATCAAAGAAATCCTGCAGGGCATTTAGAATTATTAGCTTCTCATTTAAAGAAAGAAGGTAATATTGTTCTTGAAACTATTATTGCACCTGAAGAATATAGAGATGCTCTCATTCCAGAGGGGAGATATGCAAACATGCCTAACGTTCATTATGTTCACACCGAGTCAGGCCTAAATGATCTGTTAGACAAAATAGGGCTTGAAGTGGTAGCTCAATCAGAACAAGTGCTTACAACTTTATTTGAACAAAGATCTACTGAATGGATGCCTTTTGGATCATTGGGATCGGCAATAAAAGAAGATAATATAAAACTGACTGTTGAAGGTCTGCCGGCGCCGAAAAGACAATGTTTTCTGCTTAAGAATCAGAATAATCTACTTTAGTGCCTATCCACCTATCTACCAATACTTTAGCAAAGGCCTCATCTGTTTTAACCAATTTCTGAGCCTCTATTTGGGCTGATTCTAAGAGGTCAGAATCTCTTATTGGGTCTGCTATCTTCAGATCCATTAATCCTGATTGTCTAATTCCATATATATCGCCTGCCCCTCTAAGTTCCAAGTCTTTTTCTGCAATAACAAAGCCATCGTTAGTTTCTTGCATGGTTTGGATTCTTTGCTCTGCTATAGCCGTTAAAGGGTCTTTGTAAAGCAATAGGCAGTGTGACTCAGAGTCAGCTTTCCTTCCCACCCTTCCTCTTAATTGATGCAATTGAGAAAGTCCTAGTCTTTCAGGATTTTCTATTATCATTAGCGTAGCTTCAGGAACATCCACACCAACCTCAATTACTGTAGTACACACAAGGAGTTGTATTTCACCTTCACGAAATTTATTAATAACACTATCTTTTTCTTTCTTTTTTAAACGACCATGCACCAGACCTACTTGTATATTTGGTACTAATTTAGTTATCTCCTCAAATAGATCTTCTGCAGATTGTGCTTCTAATTCTTCGGATTCTTCTATAAGAGTACAGACCCAATAAACCCTTTTCCCTTGTAAGCAGACTTCCTCTACCCTATTTATTACTTTGTCTCTCATGGTGTTTGGTCTTGCAGAAGTTTTAACTGGTCTTCTTCCAGGGGGCAGCTCATCTATTACAGACGTTTCTAATGAACCATAAACCGTCATGGCTAAAGTTCTTGGTATGGGAGTTGCTGTCATTATCAGCTGGTGGGGACTTTGGGACTTTGAACCTCCCTTTTCCAGCATTGAAAATCTCTGATGAACACCAAATCTATGCTGTTCATCTATAATTGTTAAGCCGAGTTTTTCAAATATTACATCCTTTTGGAATAGGGCATGCGTCCCAACTAAAATATCAACTTTTCCTTCGTATAAATCTGAAGTTATTTTTCTTCTTTTTGCTGCCGTAGTTGATCCGGTTAACAGCCTCACTGTAATACCTAGTTTTGAAAACCAACCTGAAAGGGTTTGGTGGTGTTGTTCTGCAAGTATTTCTGTTGGGCACATGAAAGCTGTTTGCCAATTATTTGAAGCAGAATGTAGAGCCGCCAGAGCGCCGACTAAAGTTTTTCCTGATCCGACATCACCTTGTAATAATCTTCTCATTGGAGACGAGCCTCTCATATCAGAACCTATTTCTTCCCAAGTTCTTTCTTGTGCTGAAGTGAGTTTAAAACCTAATGAATTAAGTAGCGCTTCCTCTTTCTTTGCCTTATTAGGCATTTGAGGACCAATTCTTCCTTCCAATTCATTTTTTAATAACCCCGCACAAAGCATGTGCGCAACCAATTCTTCTTTAATTAACCTTCTTTGAGCAGGGTGACTTCCTGACATCAGAGTTCTTATATCAATATCAGCGGGCGGATTGTGAATAAATTTAAGTGCTTCAAAAAGAGTTTGTAAGTTTTGATTGGATTGATCTTCTTTTTCTTCTAGTAATTTATTTTTTTCACAAAAGTCTAGAGCATTAGAAATAATTTTCCTCAATCTACCTTGCTGAAGCTTAGTGGTTGCTGAGTAAACAGGAGTTAAGCTTTTATCAATTTCTATGTAATTAGATTCATCAAAAACTTGATATTGGGGATGTATCATCTCTTTGCCAGTTGATCCATGCCTGATCGTGCCATAGCAACGAATTTTTAAGCCCTGTTTTAATGCCTTGTGTTGAGCCATAGCAAAATGAAACATTCTTATTGTTAGCCGACCTGTACCGTCATAAATCTCAGTAAAGAGCATCCTTCTGCCTCTAAAAACTACCGTAGATTTAATGATTTCCCCTTCTATTAAAACAGGAGATTCATATCCAGCTTCTCCTAAGGGTGTTATTTTTGTTCTATCCTCATAACGGTAGGGTAAATGGAAGAGGGCGTCTTGAATATTGTGGATGCCAAGCTGTTTTAAAGATTCAGATATCTTTGGACCGACTCCTTTAAGTTGTTCAATAGAGTTTGGGACGTCTTTCCCTTTAGGCATTTGTTCTAAGAGTTCAGTCTTTTATTATAATTGCTTCAACTTCAATCAAAGAATCTAGTGGTAGCTTGGCAACTTGAAGCGCTGCTCTGGCTGGATAAGGTTCTTCAAAGTACTCCAACATAATCTCATTTACTTTTGAAAAGATTGAAAGATCTTGAAGCGATACGTTTAATTTTACAATATCATTTAAAGAGCATTCTGCTGCTTTGCAAACCGCTTGAATATTATCAAAAACCCTTCTTATCTGATTTTCTTCACCTTCAACAATTTGCATTGTTTTAGGATCTAAAGGAATTTGGCCTGATAAATAAATATTGTTTCCTGAAATTATTGCTTGAGAGTATGGGCCTATGGCACTAGGAGCATTAGAAGTTTCAATCTTTTTTTTCATAATTAATTAATGCAGTATTGTTGCGTTTCTCATCTCTTGATCGTGGATTCTATTAACCGATATTAAGGCCTTAAGGGTCTTCAGTCTTCTAATAACTTTGGATAAATGCAATCTATCATCTACTTGAAGATCAATACTGAACTCAAATACACCTTCTTCAGTTTGATTGCTTTGCACAGAGGAAATGTTAGTTTCTGCAGCTGTTATAAGAGAAGCTATACTTGCCAGAAGACCAGGTGAATCATTAGCAATAATTTTTATACCAACAGAAAATTTCTTTTTTAGTTCTTCATGCCAATTTAAAGGAAAACATTGGGTAGGGTCTTCTCTAACCGACAATATATTTTTACATCGTTCTTGATGAACAACTAAGCCTCTTTCAGCTGTAAAATGACCCAATACTGCGTCTCCAGGTATTGGTCTACAGCAAGTAGCATAATTGATTACTAAACCTTCAGAACCTGTTATTTCTAATGGTATTGAGTTCTTGTTCTCAATATTTTTATCACCAAGTGTGTTGGCTATTTGAGTGGCAGCAATATTTCCTATTCTTTGGCCCAAGCCTATATCTTCTAAAAGCTTGTTTAGACTTCTAACCCCTATGCTATCAAGAGCTTTTCGCAATACTACTTTATCAATATCTCGCAGTTTTATTCCCATACTCTCTAAGGACTGCTCAAGTAATTTCTTGCCAAATTTTCTAGCCTCAGAAGTTTTTAAGCTGCTTAAATAATGTCTAATGCTATTTCTTGCTCTTGGAGTAACGGCAAAATTTAGCCAAGCTGGTGAAGCTTGAGGTAATGAGTCTCTTAGTATCTCTATTCTTTGACCGCTTTCTAGAGGAACACTTAGAGGGGCTAGCTTTCTGTTTATTCTGCACCCTCTGCAGTGGTTGCCAATGTCTGTATGGACTGCGTAAGCAAAATCAATCGCCGTAGACCCTGCAGACATCTCTACTATTTCACCTTTTGGAGTAAATACGTAAATTTCATCTGGAAAAATATCAGTTTTGACTGATTCTATAAACTCTTCTGAAGAATCGTAGTTATCTCTCATTTCAAGAAGGCCGGCAACCCATCTTCGGGCTTTTATTTGAGGGCTGGTATCGGATTTGTTTCCAGACTTGTATAGCCAATGAGAGGCAATGCCATTTTCTGCCATGTCGTCCATATCTTGAGTCTTGATTTGAACTTCTATAGGAAGTCCTTTAATTCCAACTACTCCTGTATGAATTGATTGATAGCCATTTGATTTTGGTATTGAAATATAATCCTTAAACCTTCCGTCTACAGGCTTATAAATTGAGTGAATAATTCCAAGTGCCCTGTAGCAGTTCTCAGGAGTATCAACTATGACTTTTAAAGCAAAGACATCCATTATTTCAGTAAAAGATCTTTTCCTTTCTTTCATCTTCCTGTAGATGCTATAAATGTTTTTCTCTCTACCTTTAACATGAGCAGGCAGTCCTTGATCATGAATCTTTTTTTCAATGTCTCTTTGAACTCTGGTCAATAATTTATTTTGACCACCTCTATTTTTTTTAATAGCTGCAATTAGCCTTTCATGCCTGACGGGATAAAGAACTTTAAAAGCAAGATCCTCTAGCTCCCTGTACACATTATTCATTCCAATTCTATGAGCTATTGGAGAATATATTTCTAAGGTTTCTTTTGCTATCCTAATTTGTTTTTCTCTGTCTAAATGAAAGAGAGTTCTCATGTTATGAAGTCTGTCGGCAAGCTTAACAACAATAACTCTTATATCCTTTGCCATGGCCAGAAACATTTTCTGAAAGTTTTCTGCTTGAGCTTCGTTCTGAGTAGAAATCTTTAATTTATCTAATTTACTTACTCCATCAACAAGGTTTGCTACGTCTTTATTAAATTTTTCTTCGATAAGACTCTTGGGAATTCCTGAGTCCTCCATAACATCATGCAGCATTGCAGCAGATAGGCTGTCTTCATCCATCCTGAATGAGCTCAAAATATTGGCAACTGCAATTGGGTGACTTACGTATGGATCTCCACTCGATCTGAACTGACCAGAATGAGCTTCACAAGCCATTTCATAGGCTTTTTTAACTTGCTCTACTTCATCCGGACCCAGATAGTCGGATAGTTTTATTGATAATGCGTTTATTGATTCCATAGAAACTAAAAATACTTAGAGAGTATCTCTATTTTTAGCCCTAATGGCTAATAAAATGGAAAAAAGGTTATCTTCTAGGCAAGTCTTCTGCGGAGAGTTCATCTGAAAATTCTTGCTCTAGATCAGCTATATCAACTTTTAGATCATTAACATTGTCGACCGTAACAGTGCCTGCTTCAATTTCTCTAAGCGCCATAACTGTTGGCTTGTCATCTTCCCAGTCTAGAGTTGCTCTTCTACCGCCAGTAGATAATTGCCTAGCTCTTTTTGCAGCTAATATAATTAACTCATAACGAGTTGATACTTTTTCTAAACATTTTTCGACAGTTATTCTAGCCATATCTTTATACCATAGATTGAGGGATGAGCATTCTACTCGATACTGTCTTATTCTTCCAGTAATTGCTCTAAACAGTTAGATATAAGCTCTATCCGCTTGCTATCTATCGAACTTCCTTCAGTTATGAAAGCTTGCATGTCGGCAAGTGCATAGTTGAAATCATCATTTAAAATTAATTGATCAAAAGTACTGCCTTCTCTGATCTCTTTTTTTGCTTGATCTAATCTATTTCGAATTTCATCTTCAGAGTCTTGATCCCTCTTGTCTAGTCGTTCTTTCAAAGACTTGTAAGAAGGTGGAATTATGAAAACAGTTATTGCCTCTTCATAAGCTTTCTTAACTTGGTTTGCACCTTGCCAATCAAGCTCTAAGATAATATTTCTTCCTTGTTCTAGCTGTTCATACACCCATTTTTTTGGAGTGCCGTAGAGGTTTCCAAACACTTCAGCATGCTCAAGAAGCTGATCTTTTTTAATCATATCCTCAAAATCTTCTTTAGATGTAAAGAAGTAAGATTCTTTGTCCACCTCATTTTTTCTCATTTTTCTGGTCGTATAAGAAATACCCAATGTTAAGTCAGTGCTTGAATTATCTTCAAGAAGAGAGCGGATAAGCGATGTTTTCCCTGTTCCAGAGGGGGCTGAGATTACAAATAAATTACTCATATTAAAAAAAGAGTTTATTGTAGGTTAAATAAAATTAAAATAGCCAACCAATCAAAATTTAATTTTTTGCTAATTATTTAAATGAATAAAACCCAAAAAGAATTCTTCTCATTATCAGTTAAGCATAAAGCTTTATTGATAGGAGACTTTACCCTTAAATCTGGAAAAAAAAGCCCTTATTTTTTTAATATTGCTTCGCTCTTAGAGGGAGGGTGTCTCCATGAATTGTCCGCAATGTTTGCACAAACTATTAAAGATCTTAATGGAGAATTTGATGTAATTTTTGGGCCTGCTTATAAAGGCATACCTCTGGCCTCTGCTCTAGCTACTAAATTGGGAGGATTGAATTCACAGCCCTATCCAGTTTGCTTCGATAGAAAGGAAGAAAAAACACACGGAGAAGGAGGCAGCCTAATAGGCTCAGTAAAAGACAAGAGAGTAATTGTGGTGGATGACGTGTTAACCGCCGGTACGGCTCTTAAAAACTCTATAAATTTAGTACAGCAAGAAGGAGGGGTTGTTGTCGCAGCAGCAGTTGCTTTGGATAGGGAGGAAAAAGAAGGGAACTTAACTATCCGTGAGAGTTTAGAGAAAGAACTCCATATTCCGATAAAAGCAGTTGCTTCAATTTCAAATCTATTAAGTTTTCTTGAAGCAGAAGAGAGTTTAACTAAAGAAGCAAATCTGATTAAAAAATACCTTTCTGAAAACTGATGTATACCGGAATAGTCCAAGAATTAGCAACGGTAATCTCTGTTACCAAAACAGAGTCTGGTATAGCTTTATCTGTAGCTTCAAAAAAATCTTTTCAAGAGGGTTTATTAAAAGGAGCAAGTGTTTCTGTAAATGGATGCTGCCTGACTGTAACTACTTTTAATGGCGAAGAAATGCTCTTTGATGTAATACCTCAAACACTTCGTGTTACCAACCTTGACGGTCTCAAGAAAGATGACAAGGTAAATTTAGAGAGATCGTTAAAGTTTGGAGACGAAGTAGGTGGCCATATTTTGTCTGGCCATGTCTCTTGTTCAGCTGATGCTGAACTAATAGAAGAGAATGGTGAAAAGGAATTGAGATTGTATTGCCCTAAGGAATGGAATAAATATATCGTAGAGAAAGGTTATGTTGCGATTAATGGGGCTAGCTTAACTATAGCAAAAGCAGAAGAAGACTTTTTTTCTGTCTTTCTTATTCCTGAAACCTTAGAGGTAACTAATTTATCATTGGTTAAAAATAGAACCAGGTTGAATATTGAAATAGATCAAGCAGCCATAACTGCCCATAAACTGATTGAATCTAAGAACAGATAAAAGATAATTTTAGTAAAGTGAGATGAATAAATTTAAACTTAGCTAGTATCTCTAGCTTGGGTAAAGTGAGCCTCATAAAGTTTTAGAAGGACTAAGTATTCAGTAGTTCCTTTACTTTTTTACTAACCACAGACATATCAGCTTTGCCCTGAAGTTTAGATTTCAGCACACCCATAACCTTGCCCATGTCTTGCATTGATGATGCCCCTAATAGAGCTACCTCTTGTGCAATATTCGCTACTATGTCACTTTCTGTCATTTGTTCAGGTAGATAGACAGAGAGAATATCTATTTCACGGATTTCTTTGTCAGCTAGTTCTTGCCTGTTTGCATCAGTAAATTGAGACGCAGCATCTTTCCTTTGTTTTATCATCTTATGGAGGATGGTAACTATAAGAAGATCAGTAATTTCAATTTTTCTGTCTATTTCTTCTTTTTTGAATTCCGAAATGGCCATCCTGAGAGTGGTACTCGCTTCTTTGTTGCGTTCTCTCATAGCTGTTTTAACAGCTTCTTGAATTTCTGCTAGGATTAAATTGTCCGCCATAGGCGTAAAGAATTATTTTGTCTAAAAACGAGGAGGTCTACCAAGCCTATTAGCTTTATGGTTTTTCTGTTCTCTTTTGACAGCAGCAGCTTTTTTTCTCTTAAGAACTGCAGTAGGTTTCTCATAGAATTCTCTTTTTCTTACTTCAGGAATTATACCCGCTTTCTCACAAGCTCTTTTGAACTTCCTGAGTCCTATGTCAAATGATTCGTTTGGTCTGATTTTTATTGATGGCATATTGCTTTTTACCCGTTGGGTCGGGCAATTCTATAGAAGCATTTTTCTTTTGGAAAGACTTTCTTTTTTTTTATTTGCTATCAGAATGTCGTCTATTATAAATAAATAAATGAAAATCTTAGGTATAGAAACTTCTTGTGATGAAACTGGCATAGCTATTTATGATGGTTCGAGTAATACGATCATCTCAGAAAAGCTTTACAGTCAGGCTGCTAAGCACGCTGAGTTTGGCGGAGTAGTTCCTGAATTGGCATCAAGAGATCATGTAAAAAAACTTTTACCGCTTATTTCAGCCACCTTGAAAGACTCTAAATTAAATAGCAATGAACTAGATGCAATTGCTTATACCGCAGGGCCAGGTTTAAGAGGTCCCTTATTAACAGGTTCTTCTTTAGCCTGCTCTTTGGCATATGGTTGGGGAATTCCAGCAATAGGAGTACATCACATGGAAGCTCATTTGCTTATCAATCTATTAGAAGATCCCGCTCCTACTTTCCCTTTTCTTACATTGCTTATATCAGGTGGACATTGTTTGATAATAAATTCTGAAGACTTAGGTGTGTATAAAGTTATTGGACAGAGCCGTGATGATGCAGTGGGCGAGGCTTTTGATAAAACAGCTAAGCTTCTGGAACTTGGATATCCAGGTGGTCCTCAGATAGAAAGGATTGCACTATCTGGGAATCCAAAAGCCTTTGATTTACCAAGGCCGATGACTAAAGAAAAACATTTAGATTTTAGTTTTAGCGGTTTGAAAACAGCCGTTTTGTACCTAACTAAAAAACAAGATAATATATCAGAAGGTTTTAAAGCTGATTTAGCAGCCTCTTTTCAAGAAGCTGTTGCAGAAACTCTGTTAATAAAATGCAAAAGAGCTCTGGAGCAAACTGGCCTGAATCAATTGGTTATAGGTGGAGGAGTTGCTTCCAATCAATACATACGGAAAAGACTTGAAGAGGGTTTGGAGGGCATTAAAATTTTCTTTCCTCCTATTGAGAGATGCACTGATAATGGTGCAATGGTAGCTGTTGCAGGGCATTATAGAATAAATCAAATTCACTCAGAGGATATTGTTATCAGACCAAAATGGGACCTGTCGGAGCTCTAAATTATGGACAAAGTTTTTATAAAGAATCTAAAAGTTGAAGCAATTATAGGTATTTATGAATGGGAGAGACAAGTGAAGCAAGTAATTTCTCTTGATATTGAGATGGAGTTTGATAACAAGAAGGCTGCTAAATCTGATGCTATCGAAGATGCGTTAGATTATAAAAAAGTTGGCAAAAGAATATCTTCTTATATTCTTAAATCTAAAACCAAACTGGTAGAAAGCCTTGCCGAAAATGTAGCAAAAATAATCTTAACCGAATTCCCTGTTGCAAAACTTATTTTGACACTCAGCAAGCCGGGCGCTCTAAGAGGTTCAGATTCTGTAGGAATAACAATTAAAAGACCCTAATGGAAAAAGTTTTTTTAAGTATTGGTAGCAACATACAACCAAGAAAGAATTTTAAGATTCTTAGAACGCATCTAGATAGACTATTTGAATGCGAATATTCAAGTATTTATGAAACTCCATCTGAGGGTTTTGAAGGAGATAATTTCTTAAATTCAGTTGTAAGTTTTAATACAGATTTCGAGCCTCTTGAGTTAAGGGGAGTATTGAAATCTATAGAAAGCAAAATGGGCAGAACAAATTCTCAAAAAGGCATGTCAAATAGAGTCATAGACCTCGACATCATACTTTATGGGAATTTAAGAATTAAAGATGAACAAACAGATGTTCCCAGTAAAGACATTGAGAATTATCTTTTTGTTTTGGAGCCCTTGGTTGAAATTGCAGGTGATTGTGAACACCCAATTCTAAAAAAAACATTCTCACAGCTTTTAAAGGATTTAAAGAGCCAAAGCTAAAATTTTTTTTTCACCACAGAAGAATTTTTTTATTCCTTAATACTTTTTTAAATATCCTCTCCAAGAGCTCTGGCTCTTTCAATAACCGATTCTTCGTCTTCTTTTAAGTTCTTTGCGGCCATGAATAAAGTGAATGAAGGGATGATTAGGATGAATAATATTAACCCCATGGCCGTTTGCATGGCATCTCCTGCTGAAGAGCCTTGATATTCAAAAAAGTCAGCCAGTCTTCCTAACGTGTAGGGCCCTAAGGCTAAACCAATCATGCTTAAAGTAAGTATAAAGAAAGCCCCTGCCATCCCCCTCATTCTTGGAAGGACCAAGTTAGTGACCGTGGTTGCAGCACAACCTACATAGACCGAACTGCCTATGTGATAAAGAAAGTTAAAAGCTATTGATGTATCTTTTGATTCAGAAAAAATCATGCCCAGACAACCAGCCAGAGTAATTAAGACTCCACCTACGAAGATAACGTAAAGCCTACCGCCTACGTGATTGTCTCTGAGCTTATCTCCTATATAGCCGCCCCCTATTACTCCAATGAAAGACCCTATTGCTGTAAGTAAACCTATTAAGATTCCAATTTCCATTGCGGTCATCCCATGCTGATTTATATAAAAAGATGGGGTAAATGCCGAATAAGCATAACCAACAAATGGAATGCAAGGAAAAGAGATAAACGAATACAAGAGGGCTTTGCTTCTGAACATTAAAGTAAAAGCTACTATATCTCTGTGGCTGAGACTCTGTATCCAAGTACAAACCAGATAAGTACCAATTCCCCAAGCAGACCATTGAAGAAAGTCACCCGTAAGGGTGTATAAAGAAAAGCACAAAAGAAATACAGACAGGCCTATCGCTAGATTTAAAGAAAGTGCTTTGGTTATATTTTTTGATCCAATAAATGACAGAGGAGTCAGTCCTATAAATTCTTTAAAAGCATCTTTAAAAGGCTGTTCGCTTGTCTTGGTGGTTATCCCTTCACTCATGCCTCGTATGGGTTCTTTGATTACAAAAAAGGTTACCAAGGAGAGTAATACTCCTGGAAGACCAACTCCCATAAATGCCGCTTGCCAGCCTTTTAGACCAAAAGGAGCCTGTGATATATCCGGATAAGCAGAGTTCCAAGTATCTAGAATGTACCCTCCAAGAAATAACCCTATCCCTGCTCCTAAATAGAGTCCGCTAGAATAAATGGAGAGAACCGTTGCCCTTACTCTAGGAGAGAAATAGTCGGATAAAAGAGAATATGCTGAAGGGGATGCTGTTGATTCTCCTATGCCTACGCCAAAACGGTAAATAGAAAGGCTTAAGAAGGATTTAGCAGTCCCTGATAAGAAAGTCATTAGACTCCAGAATGCCAAACCAACACTGATTAAATTTTTTCTGTTCCAGGAGTCCGCTAATTTACCCATTGGTATTCCAACTACGGAATAGAAGACACCAAAAGCTGTCCCAAAAAGAAACCCTATGTCGCTGTTAGAGATACCTAGATCGGCTTTTATGTCTTCCGCCAAAATAGAGAGTATCTGCCTATCTATGAAGTTAAAAACATAGACCAGTACTAAAAGACTTAGTGCTATCTTTGCGTGGTACCCGCCTACTATTGAACCTTCTTTCTCAGCCATGATTTCCCCTGTTTAAGAGCTTAAAGCTCTAGTTTTTTTAGGCTTCTATTTTTGCGGTCGCATTTCCTGTTACTACAGGAACTTCATTTTGGTTGGTTGTAATAATTTCAAGATCTACAACTCTATCACCATCTTGATCTCGAATGCCTGTTATTGTGGCAGTACTTGTTAATGTGTCACCAGGCCATACTTGGCTAGTAAATCTAACCCCGTATTTTGTTAAAGCACCGTCGCCAACATAGTTGGTTAGCATCGTGCCTGTTAAACCCATTGATAGCATTCCATGAGCAAAAACACCAGGATAGCCCGCAACTTGAGTTGCAAAGATTTCGTCAGTGTGAATTGGATTGTAGTCTCCAGAGGCGCCAGCATATTGAACTATTGTTGTTCTTTTTAAGTCTTCAACAAGTGTTGCCGTATGAGTGTCTCCAATATTTATTTCATTTTCTTTTAACATTTTTATATACCTAGCTGTCTACAGCTCTTTCCGTTTGAACACCAACTCCTGTAGCCGTAATTACTAAGTCACCATTTTGGTTTCTGTACTCGGTTACACTCTCGCTAAATTTAAGTTTACCGGCTCTTTTACTTTCTTTTTCCCAACTTTTTCCAGGTTTGGTAGATGCGCTTAAAGTATCTCCAGCTTTTAAAGGCAGGTGGTATTCAAAATGCTGTTCTGCATGCAAGCCCATGGCAATTCCACCGCCGCTGCCTCCACCATCACCAGAAGGCTTGCTTCCAGTAGCTTCTTTACCAGATCCAAACCATCCTTCTCCGCCTACTTTTGGTCTCAAAAAGTAGTCCGGATCAAATTGAGCACTGGATTGGGCAAAAGTTGGAGGAGCAATTATACCCTTTTGATCTGTCTCTTTTGCGTATTGCTCGTCGTGATATATTGGGTTCTCGTCCCCAACAGATCTGGCAAACATCATAATATGACTTGCCTCTACTAAAAATTTATCTATCGCCATTTTTTCTCCTATTTAAAATTTTTCTCTATTAGTTCCCATCCTGAATCGGATAAGTTTTTTACTCCGCTTGCTCTTTCGGCAGCTTGTTTACTTGCAGCGGTTCCGTCTCTAACGCGCCCTAAAATACCTTGCAAGATTCCAGCCAACTTAAACAAATTATAAGCCGTGTACAATTCCCACTCTGCATGAAGATCAATTCCCATGGCGTTGCTGTAAGTGTCTACATAATCTTTGACTAAAGGAATTCCCTTTTCTTTGCAATAAGCAGGGTCGGCCAGCAAAGGATTTAGTGTGTATTGAAGACAGTGATAGTTAAAATCTGCACAAGGATCACCCAGTGTAGATAATTCCCAATCTAAAATAGCAATAATTTCAGGATCTTTTTTGTGCATCATTACATTCGTTAGGCTGTAATCACCATGCACTATACTGGTCTGCTTCTCACTAGGCAGATTATTAGGAAGCCATTCAATAAGATTGTTCATTGAATCTATATTCTCTGTTTCAGAATCCATGTATTGTTTAGACCATCTTGATACTTGTCTCCCTACGTAATTTCCTGGTTTTCCAAAATCTTGCAATCCAATATCGCCAGGTGAAACTCTGTGCAATTTTACTATGGACTCATTCATTGAGCCGTACACTCCAGCTGCTTCCTCATTATCCGAATCTTCCATCGCTGGGTCCCATAAAACTCTTCCGTCTTTGAATTCCATTAAATAAAAAGCTGTACCAATAATGTCTTCATCTTCACAAAGAGCATAACTTGTAGGTACTGGAACATCAGTCTTATTTAGGGCAGTTATGACTTTGTATTCTCTGTCTACAGCATGAGCTGATTTTAAGAGCTTGCCCGGAGGTTTTCTTCTCAGAACATAGGATCTATTTGAAGTTACTATTTTATACGTTGGATTGGATTGGCCGCCTTTAAATTCTTCAACTCGAATCGGTCCTTTAAAACCTTCAACGTTTGATTGCATGTAATCTTCTAATGCAGCAGCATTAAAAACATGCTTTTCTAAAACAGGCATCGTGCCCGTATTTTCGTTTTCCTCTAATTCCATATTGATCTCTCTAGTTATAGTGTGAAGATAGATAAAAGAAAGTAAAAAGTAAATATTTAAAGACCATTAATTGTTCTTTAAGACTTAGGATCTCCCTCCATCAACTTTTAGTACTTGCCCTGTTATGTAAGACGCTTCGCTCAAAAAATAAATTGCTGATGCGATATCCAATGGATTTCCAATTCTTCTAAGGTCTATTTTCGAAAGAATTTTATTTTTAACATCTTCACTTATTTCCTCATGTTCTGGCCAAAGAATAGCTCCAGGCGCAACAACATTTACTCTGATCGCTGGTGCCAATTCTTTAGCCAATGATTTGGAGAGGGTTTCAAGAGCTGCCTTTGCACTAGAGTAAAGAGAAAAATTCTTTATGCCTCTTGCGGCAAGTGAGTCCGAAACATTAATGACACACCCCTTACTTTTCATCAGATCTTCATGAAAAGCCTTGATTAAAAACAGAGGAGTTGTTGTGTTTGTATCCAGTAAATTTTTCCATTGATCTCTAGAAGCTTCTTCTAAGGGAGTGGGGTAAAAACTAGAAGCGTTGTTTATCAGAATATTCAATCCACACGAAAGTTCATGGAATTCATCGATCATAGAAGAAATTGATTCTTCAGAAGAAAAGTCAGCTTTTATCTTAAAACAAGAATTTTCTCTAAGCTTATTGAGTTCTTCGGTAAGCCTGTGTGCTTCACCTTCAGATTTATTGTAGTGCAGGACAATATTGTAATCGCGCTCATGAAAATATTTAGCAGTAACTGCTCCTATTCTTTTTGCACCACCCGTAATAAATATTGTCTTCCTTGTCATTTTGACTCCATATATTCAAATATAATTTTAATTTTTTTGTTTTCTAATTCTTTGTTAATTTCTTGTCCGGATTTATTTCCTGGTGTTGGACGAACTTCTCTTAAATCATTTAAAAGAACATTCCAATCAAAAGGATTTAAAATTTTATTACAAAGAGTAAATGCTTCCAATGCCTCAAAAAATCTTTCTTCTCTTCTTATCGCGTCGGTCTTTTTTATAAAATCAATAATTAGCTTAGGGTTTAAGTCCTCCTCTTGATAAAAAACCATTATTTTTGAAAAAACAGCTGAAATTTCTACAAAACTTTTTGGTGCATTAAATAGATCATTGATCTTCTTAAGATCCTTATGCTTGCCCAAAAGAGCCGCCCATCTTTTTATGGGATCATCTGTTAGAGTTGCAATAGACCTAAGAGATAGAATATCAAGGTCGGTATCGCCCAACAGTTTTTTAAGAGCACCACAATCTTTTAAGGTTTGAAAGTAAACTTCAGGATTCTTACAATCAAGGGCCTTTGCTGTCTCCATCCATATTCTTTCTTTGGGCAGAGTTTCCAACTCACCAGAATGGGATATTTCAGTCATAGAAATTAAAGTATTCTCTTCAATTCTAAAATCCAGATGTTTTAATTTGGCAGCAAATCTACACACCCTGTAGACTCGCAAAGGATCTTCCCCAAAAGCGCCCGATACTTTCCTGATAACTTTATTTTTAATATCTTGTTGACCGCCATAAGGATCAGTAAGGTTCCCATCATCATCTTTAGCAATTGCATTTATTGTTAAGTCTCTTCTTATCAGATCTTCTTCTATTGTGACACTTGGATCCGTGTGAAAAATAAAGCCTTTGTGTCCCGTCCCAGATTTCCTTTCCGTCCTTGCTAGTGCATATTCTTCTTTTGTTTCCGGATGAAGGAAGACAGGAAATTGACTGCCCACTGGCATGTAACCTTTAGCTGAAAGTTCTTCAGGAGAAGACCCCACTACAACGTAATCTTTTTCATGGAATGGAATTTTAAGTAAAGAATCCCTTACCGCGCCTCCTACTAAATAGATTTTCATAAGCTTAATTTAACCGATTGCAGCTAAAGACTCGACCTTCTTCTAAATTAACGGCAGTGAGTTTCTTTCCCCAAACGCAACCTGTATCCAGGGCAGTAATGCCCTCAACTCCGGTTTCCCCATCTAAGGCAGCCCAGTGGCCAAACAATAAGTTTACATCCTCTTCCATTATTTTAAGCGTATGTTCAAACCAAGGTTTGTAGCCTTTTGGTGAATCCTTGCTAACTCCCTTGTGATCAAATTCTAATTTACCTACATCATTGCAAAAACGCATTCTCGTTAAATAATTAGTATGAAGCCTTAGTCTTTGCTGTTTTGTTAAATCGTCATTGTACTCACTTGGATCATTTCCATACATTATCTCTAAAAAAGGTCTACATCGATGCTCTGACGCAAGTTCAGATTCGATCTCTTTAGAGTATTTAATAGCATTACTTAAAGACCAATGAGGAGGGATTCCAGCATGAGACATAACAAATTTTTTCTTTCCAAGCTGAGTTTCTACTTCCGATGCATGTAGAAGAGGAAGTGACTTTAGCCACTTAATATACAAATCTCTATCTTGATTCAAGAGAATTTCATCAATCGTATCATCATCATTTTGTTGCACAACACCATGAGAAACTGCTATTAAGTGCAGGTCATGATTTCCTAAGGTGATAAAGCAGTTATCTTTTATAGAGTGAATAAGCTTCAAGCACTTCAATGATTTTGGTCCTCTGTTAACCAAATCTCCACACAACCAAAGTTTATCTTTAGAAGTGTCAAAGTTAATCAATGCCAGTAATTCTTCAAGCTCTCTGTAGCAACCTTGAATATCGCCAATAGCGTAATTAGCCATATTAGGCGTCTATTAAGAAATTAGATATTTTAATGAAGTCTTCTACTGATAGATCTTCGGGTCTGTCTTTAGGATTCAAATCTAGGTGAATGAAATCTTTCTCCTTCATTAAACCTTTCATTGATGTCCTGAGCATTTTTCTTCTCATTGAGAAGGCGGCTTGTGTAATCTCTTGAAGTTTAATTGCTTCCTGAGACTCTATATTTCTGCCAGGTATCGGAGTTAGCTTGATGAAAACACTATCTACAGCAGGTTGTGGCCTAAAGCTTTCTGGCAGAATGGTAAAAAGATAGGTAATTTTAGTCATGTATTGGGAAATAATACTCAATCTTCCATAGTTTTTTGTTTTAGGCTCTGCAAATAATCGTTGACCAAATTCTTTTTGAAACATGTAATGCATGTCCTTAAACTTGTGAATATGCTTCAGACTCCAAAGTACTATTGAAGATGAAATATTGTAGGGAAGATTGCCCATTACTCTCAGTTCCTGATTACTGGATAATGAGTTGAGATCAAAATTAAGAATACTTTCATTATGGACGGTAAGGCCTTTTTCTTTTTGCTCTAGGAGTTTCAATCCCAGTAATAAATCTTTGTCCAATTCAACCGCATTTAAAGATTTGACCAAAGGGCTAAAAATCTCTGTTAAGCAACCTTCACCTGGTCCAATTTCTAGAAAATTGTCTTCCTTGCTTGGGTTTACATAGTCTTTAATATTCTGGAGGACAACATCATCTTTAAGAAAATTTTGTCCTAGATTTTTTTTTGCTTTATACACTTCAGTTACGTCTAGACATAGACATGGCTAGAGAGGCTGCTTCAAGGATGCTGCTCTCATCAACTTCTTTATTGCCTGCCATATTGTAAGCCGTTCCGTGGTCAACTGAGGTTCTGATAAATGGCAATCCCAAGGTTACATTGACTATTCCTCCAAAACCTAGAGTTTTGATAACAGGCAGGCCCTGATCATGGAACATTGCTAGAATTGCATCAACTTTCTCATTGTCGTATTTCTTTATGAACGCAGTATCTGCTGAAACAGGACCGGTCAAGTTAAAGCCTCTTTCTCGAAGTTCTTTTATTGCTGGTTTTAATACTGTTTGATCTTCTGAACCCAAATAGCCGCCATCTCCAGCATGAGGGTTTATTCCTAATATTTTTATCCTAGGATTATTTAAACCCCAATATTTTTTTAAGTCTGCATTAAGGATCTCTATGCAATCTTTAATGTGCTCAGCAGTAATGAGATTTGTTACTTCAGATAAAGCCACGTGAGTAGTAGCCAGCGCCACTTTTAATTCACTGCTGGCAAGCATCATTAAAACTTTTGCGGTATTAGAGCTTTCAGCAAGAACTTCTGTATGCCCTTGAAAATTATATCCCCCAGAATTCATCACTTCTTTATTTATTGGTCCAGTTACCAAGGCATCAAATTCGCTGGAGAGGGTGCACTCAATAGAATCCATAAAAGATCCCATTACATAACCTGCATGTTTTGGGTTTGGACAACCGGGAATTGCCTCTTCAGAGAGGGTGTGTGGTTTAATCCATAAAGATTTACTTGATAGATCTCTTAAATTTTCTCCGGCATAAATTTGTACATCAATTTTTACATCAATATCCTTGGCTCTGTCTTTGAATAAATTTGGATCTCCAAACACAACGGGTTTGTATTCGAATTCCTTTCCTGCTCCAAAAGCTTTTATGCAAATATCTGGGCCTATTCCTGCAGGATCTCCAGAGGAGACTGCTATTTTGGTCATGACGTAAGTTTTATGTCCACATAAGCCTCTGCCCGCAATTCTATAAGAGTACTTTGTAACTCCTGTTCAAATTTCCTTTTAAAGATTATTTGATAAGCCCTATTTTTTTGTTCTTCACTGCTAACGTCCTCATTTCTTCTGTTTAAGACTTCTATGACATGCCATCCAAATGCAGATTTAAGAGGAGCCGAAACTTCTCCAATAGCAGTGCTATTAAGCACTCTCTCAAAAACTGGGTCATAATCTCCATCTTTACTCCAGCCAAGCTCTCCTCCATCCATTTTTGATCCTGGATCTTCTGAGAATTGTCTTGCAAGCTGTTTAAAATCCTCTCCATTCTTTAATCTTTCTGAAATGTCATTAATGAGAAGTTCTGTTTGGTTTTCTGTTCTAATTTCTGATTCCTGGACAAGAATATGTCTTGCAAGAGTTTGATCCTCAAATTTAACGGTGTTTCCTTTTTTCTCTGCTAAATGGATAAGATGAAAACCGGCTCCGCTTCTTATTGGCTCTGAAGTTTCTCCAATCTTTAATTCTGAAACTAAATTTGCAAATAGTGTTGGCAGTTCCGCGGCAGTTCTCCATCCGAGCCCGCCACCTTCTAGAGCATTCTGGTCAGATGAGTAAGTCTGAGCCAATTTAGTAAAACTTTCTCCGTCTCTATTCCTTTGTAGGATTTTGAGTGCTTCTCCTTTAATTACTTCAATTTCGCTGTCAACAGACCCAGATTTAACTGCAATTAATATTTGTTGTACGTTATATTGTTCGGCTAGTTTTGTTCTACCTTCCTCTGAATTAATAAAATTTTCTAGCTCTTGTTCAGAAATTTCAACTCTTCTACCCACCTTGCCTCTTTGGACTCTTTGGATGATTAGTTCTTTTCTAACGGTGTCTCTAAAATCTCTATAAGAAGCCCCTTGCGATTCTAAATTCTTTCTAAATTCCTCTAAACTCAGTGAGTTTTGTGAAGCTATCCCTGATAGTGTCTCATTAAGCTCGCCGTCACTTATCTTGATCCCAGCTCTTTCTGCAATTTGCATTTGAATTTCTTCGATAATTAATCTTTCGAGTACTTGCTCTTCAAGCATATTTAAAGGTGGAAGCTCATTACCACTTTCTTTAATTCTATCCACGATTTCTTTAACCCTTTTATTCAGTTGCGATTCCATAACCACGCCTGAATCTACTACTGCAATAACTTTATCTAGAAGTTCAATCTTCGACTGTATCTGCAGAGAAGAAAAAACAAGAAAGACAAGAAGAGTCCAATTTTTAAAAGTACTTATTAAATCGTTTGTTTTATATGTCATATTAAAGGGTATTGTCTTATTAGTTAGCGTGCTATGCAATTATTGTATTCTAGTGGAGGAGACAACGTCTGATAATTCTTTACCGAATCTTCCTAATTCAGTGAATTCTAGAAATATGTAGATATTGTCTCTGTTTCTTGTTGGATTGTATCCTTGAGATATTGCAAAGAAAGGATTTTGAAATTTTTCTTTCCAAGCAAACAAGTCTTCTTCTTCCCATTTTCTTTTCATTATTCCAACCTTTAAACAACAAGTAGAATATTGAAACCCAAAGAGAAGATCTTTTGAGGAATTATCCTCAATGTCTTTCATAACTTTTGAAAATACTGAGAAATTCTTTGTAATAGGCCATTGAGAAAGTAATTCTACAAAGTGAGAAGGTTGGTTTCTATCTTCCCATGAAATTCTTTCTTCAAACTCATAATCTCTCCTAAAGGATGATCTTATTTCTATCAATTTATTTTCTTCAGGCTTGTAGGTAAGATTAAAAAATCCAGAATTAATAAGATAATCGGAAGGGTTAATTTCAATCATCATTGATGCCTGAAAATTTTTAGAAAATTCTGATCTAAACTCTCCAATTATAGGTGCTCGATTTTGACTGAAGGAGCTATTATTGTCTTCTAAAAAGAATGCTTGGCCCAATGAGAGATAATTTTTGAATCCAGAAATTTTGGAAGAACTGTAATGTTGCATTCCTAGGATAGCTCGGTCTCTATCCAGAACTTTATCGGGACCAGAAGACCACTTTCTATTAAATAGATTCGAAAAATTTTGACTTTTATTTCTACTATCGATGTTTGGAAGACTGTCTATTTGATTGTTCTTAACATGAATAATTTTAATTTGAGGATTAAGGATATTGGTTCTATCTTTATTTACTTTTTCTAACTGAACTTTGTAGGCTATAGAAAGCCAAGGAGAAGATTGATTGAAATCATTGTTGTCAATTTTGTATTTAGTTTCATCTGAACCAAAAGCTATATTTATTTCAGAGCTCTTAAAATAATTTCTATATTCTATTGAAGGTTGAATTAAGGTTCTCTTAATTTTAGACAGTCCTGAAAAGGCATAGAGTGATTTATTTGGTTTAAATCTGCTAAAGCTTGAAGACATCCTAAATGTTAAGTCTTCTTTAGGAATTGAATAGTTAAAGAAAATAGTTGGAGAAGATTTGTAATCATTAAATGCAAAGGGAGTTAAACTTTCAGATTCTTGCAAGAAACCACCAACACTTAAACCTCTCCCTCTCCAATAAATTTTTATCTTCTTACGTAAAATATTTTTCTTAGTAGTTCCAGTCAGATCATTGCTTATGTCACGGAAGTACAGGTCATCACTAACAGCTTCGTATTGCACTTCTGCAAATAGTTTTTTATTAAATTCACTTCTATGAGTCCAAGAGCCACTCCACCTCGACCCTTTACCGCCCGTTTCTATTAAATACTTCTTATCTTTTTTGAACCCAGAAATTGAAATTTCTCCATTTGATGAATAATTTAAATATCTGAATTTAGTTTCAATTCCTTCTCCTCTGTCCTCTATGAGCCTAGGAGAAAAAATTAAATCATAGTTGGGTGCGAGATTAAGGTAATAAGGTAAGGATATGTCAATGCCATCCTTCCCTTGTTTCAAGCTTGGAGAAAGAAAGCCAGACAATCGCTGATTGCCAATGGCTGTTCTGATAAAGGGTATATAGAAAACTGGCAGAGAACCAATTTCGAGTTTCACTCCTTCCATTATTGCATTGTTACTGTCCTTGATTATCCTTATCTTCTTTGAAGATATTTTCCATAACGGATCGCTCTCTGAGCAAGTATTCAGCGAGGTATTTAACAACTCCACATTACCGGATGCCAATATTTTAAATTCTTCAGCATTTCCGAAAGCTTTTCCTTCCAGGTTAAGGGAAGATTTCTCAAGTAAAAAAGTTTGATTAGCAAGATTAGCCTCTAAAGAATCAGAATTAATAGAAAGTTTTTTAGAGAGCACCTTTACTTCACCATTCAGTACGAAACTCTGATCAGATTTATTATAGACAGCTTCATTACTCCAGAATTCAAGAAGGTTTGTTTTTATATAAACATCTCCTCTCAATATTAAGTTCCCTTTCGAGTTAGTTGAGATGTTCTTGGCATCAATAGTCTCAATACTCAATTTTTGATCTTCGGCCAATAAAAATCCAGTACATAAAACCCACAAAGCAGTTATTGCAGCTTTTTTTGTAAGTGATTTAATCTTTATCATCCTTTTTATTAGAGCAAGAAATTGATACAAGGTTCCAATAATTACCCTCATTAGACCATAATGCATATAAGAGTCAGTTAAAATAATGAAATGAATCAAGCTAGAAGTATTAAAAGATGAAAGAGAATGAAATTGCTCTTTTAGAATGGGCTAACCATCAATTAAATTCTTCTAAAGATCCTGCTTTATTAGAAATGTCGGCTCTTAGGCAAGAAGCCAGTTCTAGGAGCTATTTTAGGATGACTTTAGGAGAGTTAACCTTCATAGGGGTTATTTCCTTGTCAGATCATGAAAAGAATGAAGAGTTTGTCTATTTCTCAGAGCTTTTATTAAAAAATGGCGTCAGAGTGCCAAGGGTGTTATTTAAAAATCTAGAAAAGGGTTTTATGCTCTTAGAGGATTTTGGAGATAAAATTTATCAGTTCGAGTTGAGTAGAAGAAATTATCAAGAACTTTATTCGGCGGCCACAGACGAAATAATATTAATTCAAAACTCTCCAGTTGGTGGAGTTATTGAATCTTTTAACTATGAAAAAGCCCTGAGGCAAATTAAATTATTTGAAACATGGTTATTAGAATCCTTCGTAGATCTGAGATTAAACATTGAAGAAAAAAAAATACTTAGCGGGGCTTATGAGATAATTTTAGAATCTTTTTTTGAACAACCTCAGGTCCTATGCCATTTTGACTATGAATCTAGAAATTTAATGGTCTTGGATGATGGATGTGCCGGCGTACTTGATTTCCAAGATTCTTTAGTTGGACCAATGTTCCTTGATCCCGTTGCTTTGCTCAAGGATGTAAATCATATTTGGAAAGAACACGAACTGAAAGAATTGTTTGATCAATACGTAAATAAAGCAAAAATTTCTGGATTAATAAGTAATGTTCCCGAAGCAGACTTGATTAGATGGTTTGATATGGCGGGCTTGCAAAGACAATTAAGAATTCTTGGAGTTCTGTGTAGGTTGCATATTAGAGATAAGAAGTCTTACAGGTTGGTTGATCTAGAAGCTACGATAAATTTTCTTATCAGGACTGCATTAAGCTATAAAGAGCTAGAAGATTTTGGTAGTTTCATGGAAAGAAAGGTATTACCAATGATTGTTAAAAAGGTAGAAGAATTAAGATGAAAGCTTTTATTCTAGCTGCAGGAGAAGGCAAGAGGTTAAGACCTTTTACAAATAATACTCCGAAGCCCCTATTTAAGATCCAAGATAAAGCTTTAATTTTATGGACTATAGAGAGACTCCATAAAGCAGGATGCACCGAAATAATTATTAATTTATCTTTTCTTGGAGAGCAAATTAAAAGCTGTCTAGGCGACGGTTCTGAATTTGGAGTCAATATATCGTATTCTGAAGAACCAGAACTTTTAGGAACTGGAGGAGGTATAGGGAATGCTTTATCTATTTTAGGAGAAGAGCCCTTTATTCTTGTAAGTGGAGATGTCTGGACTGACTTCAACTTTTCATTACTTTCTTTAGAATCTAATATGCTGGCTCATATGATTCTTATTAAGAACCCAGCTGGAAGAGAAAAAGGAGACGTATATTTAGAAAAGGGAGTTGTTGAAGAAAGGCAATTTGGAGGGCCATTAACATTTTCAGGAATAGCAGTTATTTCTCCTTCATTATTTAAGGATGTAAAAGAGAGCAAGTATGCTCTTTGGGAGGCGGTTTTACGACAACCTGTTTTGGAAGGGAAGGTATCAGGAGAGTTGTATGAAGGAGCTATTTTTAATGTTAATAGCATCGTTGAAGCAGAAAAATTAGACGCATTATTGAGTGAAGAGTAAACTTATTTATATTCAAAATTAGAAAAATGGCCAAACAAAATCACATCATAGCCCCTTCAATATTATCAGCAGATTTTGCCAGGTTAGGTCAAGAAGCTAAAAACGTATTAGTAGCTGGAGCAGACTGGATCCATTTTGATGTAATGGACAATCATTTTGTTCCCAATCTAACTATTGGTCCTATGGTCTGTAAGGCTTTGAGAGATTACGGAATTGAAAGCGTTATAGACGTTCATCTTATGGTTAAGCCCGTTGATTCTTTAATAGAAAGCTTTGCTGAATCAGGAGCTTCTTATATTACTTTTCATCCTGAAGCATCGAAGGACATAGGTAAATCTTTAGATCTAATAACTACAAATGGATGCAAGGCAGGTTTGGTACTCAATCCAGAAACTCCTCTTGATGTTCTTGAAGACTATATGGATAAATTAGACATGGTTCTACTTATGTCGGTCAATCCTGGTTTTGGAGGACAGGATTTTATTGAATCAGTATTAGAAAAAATTAAAAAACTAAGGGCAACTCTAGATAGACAGGAAAGAACAATAAGGCTGGAGGTTGATGGGGGAATTAAGCTAAGCAATATAAGTAAAGTTTCATCCGCAGGAGCCGATACTTTTGTTTCTGGTTCTGCAATATTTGGCCAGGATGATTACAAAGAAGTAATCTTAAAAATGAGAAATTCTCTTTAATATAAAATTTAAGTGAGCATTAAAAATAAAATTCCAGTTTATAGAGAAATACTAGCCGATATGGAGACGCCTCTTAGCGTCTACCTTAAGCTGGCGAATGGGCCCTTTTCTTACCTGTTTGAATCCGTTGAAGGTGGAGATAAATGGGCGCGCTATTCTTTAATTGGTTTACCGGCAAAAAAAATACTTACCTTGTCTCAAAACTTAATAGAAATAATAGAGGATGGCATTGTAAAAGAGTCTTTTGAATCAGATGATCCCCTTGGCTTTATAGAAGAATATCAGAAGAATGTATCGGTAAATTCAATTGAGGGTCTTCCAAAATTTAATGGCGGCTTGGTGGGTTACTTTGGCTACGACTGCATAAGATACATTGAAAAAAGGCTGGCAAGCTCTAAACTTTATGACCAACTAGGAACGCCAGATGCATTATTTATGGTTTCAGAAGAAGTGGCTGTTTTTGATAATCTAAAAAATACTCTCCACCTAATCGTCTTGGCTGATGCAGATTCAGAAGAAGCAATTAGATTGGCAGAGCTCAGAATTGAAGAATTAGCTAAACTTTTAGGAGAGCCCTTACAGGATCAATCTTTCATTCAACCAAAAGAAACAGTTAATGAGTCAGATTTTTTATCTGGTTTTGGTGAGGAAGAATTCAAGAATGCAGTCTCTGAGGTGAAAAAATATATTGAAGCAGGGGATGTCATGCAAGTGGTTTGCTCTCAAAGAATGTCCATTCCTTTTACTGCCGACCCAGTTTCTCTTTACAGAGCAATTAGGCACCTTAATCCATCACCATACTTATATTATCTAAATCTTGCTGATTTCCAGATCGTAGGCTCATCGCCCGAAATCTTGGCCCGCCTTGAAGATGACGAAGTAACCGTAAGACCAATTGCAGGAACCAGAAGAAGAGGTAGGGATGAAAAAGACGATCTGGAAATGGAAAAAGAAATGACCTCGGATCCTAAAGAGATTGCAGAGCATCTTATGCTAATAGACTTAGGGCGAAATGATGTTGGAAAGATCGCTAAACCGGGCACTGTTGAAGTTACCGAAAAGTTTGGTGTTGAACGATACAGTCATGTAATGCATATGGTTTCGAATGTAAAAGCTGAAGTAAGGCAAGGGACAAGTGCTATGGATGTCTTTAGAGCAACTTTCCCATGCGGTACAGTTTCTGGAGCCCCTAAGATAAGAGCAATGGAGATAATAGATGAAATTGAGCCTGTAAAAAGGGGCATCTATGGTGGGGCAATAGGTTATCTTTCTTGGCAAGGAAATATGGACATGGCCATAGCAATAAGAACAGCAATCATAAAAGATGAAATTATGCATGTGCAAGCAGGAGGGGGTTGGGTTGCCGATTCAGACCCTGAACTTGAGTGGAAGGAGTCTTTAAATAAAGGCAGGGCTCTATTTAAAGCCGCAGAGATGGTACAAGAGAAGTTAGAGGGTTAAAAATGCTATTGATGATTGATAACTATGATTCTTTTACTTACAACTTGGTACAGTACTTTTTTGAACTTGGGCAAGAGGTTGAAGTAAAGAGGAATGATGAGATATCCATAGATCAAATAAAAGATTTAAACCCTGAATATTTAGTAATATCTCCAGGTCCATGCACCCCTAACGAAGCTGGTATATCTCTTGAAATAATTAAAAATTTTAAAGGAAGAATACCTATTCTTGGTGTGTGTTTAGGACACCAATGCATAGGCCAAGCTTTTGGCTCAAAGATTATTAGAGCCAAAGAATTAATGCATGGAAAGATCTCTCCAGTAATACATGACGGTTCTGGAATTTTTAAAGATACGCCTAATAATTTTTTAGCCACGCGCTATCATTCACTGGTAATAGACCCTAGTACTATTAATCCTGAATTGAAGGTAAATGGACTTACCGAAGACGATACAATAATGGCTGTCCAGCACTCTTCTTTACCCATCACCGGTCTACAGTTCCATCCAGAATCCATAGCCAGCGAATACGGTATTCAGTTGTTAGGTAATTTTTTAAATATGCACAAATAATGAAAATAACCGAAGTATTGCCTTCACTAAAAAATAATGAAGACCTGTCTAAGGAAGAAATGTCATTGGTAGTACAAGAAATTCTAGAAGGCAGCTGTAAGGATGCCCAAATCATAGATTTTTTAGCAGCGTTAAGTTCTAAGGGAGAGTCTGTTGATGAGATTGTGGGAGCTGCAAGTGTAATGAGGAAGCTTTCTCAGAAAGTAGTTGTATCTACAGAAGGCCTAGTAGATACATGCGGGACTGGTGGTTCAGGGATAGGAATCTTTAATGTTTCAACTGCAGCCTCATTTGTTGCAAGTGCCTGCGGAGCTAAAGTTGCTAAACATGGGAATAGAACTGCTACCAGAAAAAGTGGAAGTGCAGATTTATTAGAACAAGCTGGAATTTCTTTAAAATTAAATCCAAGCCAAGTAGGAAGATGTATAGAAGAGGTAGGAATAGGGTTTATGTTTGCTCCAGCTCATCATAGTGCAATGAAGCATGTTGCTGGCCCCAGAAAAGAAATGGGTGTTAAAACTATTTTTAATATACTTGGTCCTTTAACCAATCCTGCAAATGCTCCCAATCAAGTAATGGGTGTTTACAATAAGAGATGGTTAAAACCCATGGCAGAAGTTTTAAAGGAGCTTGGTAGTAAGCATGTTCTTGTTGTTCATTCAAAAGATTGTCTGGATGAGATAAGTATTGCAGATGAAACTTACGTAACCGAGTTGATTAATGGCTCCATAAAAGAATATAAAATTTGTCCTGAAGATTTTGGATTTTCAAGACATTCTATTGATGATTTATTAGTTCAATCTCCTGAAGAAAGTTTACTTTTAGTAAAAGAAGCTTTGAGAGGAGAAAATGAAGTTGCCGCTTCTATGGTTGCGATGAATGCTGGTGCAGCGCTTTATGCTGCAAATGTTGTTGAGGATATAAAGCAAGGTGTCTTGCTTGCTAAAGATGCTATAGAAGGCAAAAAGGGCTTAAAAAAATTAAATGAACTTGCTTCTTTTAGTAAATCTTTGTCATGAGCTCATATTTAGATAGAATTCTAGAAGACACCAAAGAATCGATTCTTCTAAAGAAAAAAAATAGACCCTATCAAGAATTCTTTTCTTTAATCAAAGATTTAAGTGAGACCAGGGGTTTCGTCCAGAGGATAAGACAAAGAGAAGAAAAAGGGCTTAAATCAGTTATAGCTGAATCTAAACAAGCATCTCCTAGTCAGGGTTTGATCCGTAAATATTATAATCCTTCAAAGATAGCTGAGTCTTATATCAAACACAACGCAACTTGTATGAGCGTCCTCACAGATGAAAAGCATTTCTTGGGTTCTCTTAGGCACCTTGAAGAGGTTAATTCAAAGTTCGATATCCCATTACTTAGAAAAGATTTCATTGTTGATGAGTATCAAATTTACGAAAGCAGAGCATCAGGTGCTGATTGTATTTTACTTATTGTTGCGGCCTTATCTGACCAGCAACTCAAAGACTTTTACTCATTAGCAGAAGAGTTAGGTATGGACGTATTGGTAGAAGTTCATGATGAGAAAGAAGTAATGAGGGCTTTAGATTTTAATCCAGAAATAATAGGCATTAATAATCGGAATTTAAAAACTTTTGACGTTGATCTGTCAACTAGTAAGCAGCTGGCAAAGATTATTCCAAAGACTACTCTTTGCGTATCCGAGAGCGGAATTAAAACTAAGGGAGACGTTGAAGAAATTCTTTCATTTGGGATTAGTTCCTTTTTGGTTGGTGAATCTTTCATGAGATCTGAAGATCCAGGAACAGAACTAAATAGGCTGTTTAACTTGGAAGAAGGGTAGATTTTTTAAAAGATACAACGCAGCAAAAATTGAGAGAACTTATCTCTAATAATTTTTAATATAGTAAGCCAGAAAGGCTAACTTTAAGGTTTAAAACTAATGACCTCCCGAAGAAGGTCATTAAGTCTTAATTAAGCTAATGAAACTGATTTCAATAACTTAGAGAATCAACTAGCTTCTTTCTTTCGCTTCGTTGACTCTAAGGTCTCTTCCTGAGAAGTCATTGCCGTCAAGAGCTTCTATAGCAGCAGTGCCGCCATTAGAATCTGTCATCTCAACAAAACCAAAACCTTTTGAGCGACCTGAATCGCGATCGGTTATGATTCTGACAGTTTTGACATCTCCGTATTGAGCAAATAAAGCTTCAATTTCTTCTTCTGAACAGGTCCACGGTAAGTTTCCAACATATAAATTCATTATATTTTTTCCTATGTAACTAAAATAAAGGGTTAATACGTAACATTGATTGAAAGTTGATAGCTCGTTTGTTGTTTGTTATTTCAATAAAGAGCCAAAGGGCAAGTGACAGGGTATCTATAACGGAGATTAATCTCTAGGTTTTGCTTCGTTGACTTTTAAGTCTCTACCAGCAAAATCTTTTCCATCGAGATTATCAATTGCAGCCTGACCGGCTTCACTTGAATCCATCTCAACAAATCCAAATCCTTTTGATCGGCCTGAATCACCTTCAGTTATTATTCTGACTGCCTTAACACTTCCGTGCTGAGCAAAGTGCGATTCAAGTTCTTCTTCGGAGATACTCCAAGGAAGGTTTCCAACGTAAAGATTCATTATCTATATATTCCTAATTAACTATGTAACCAAATGTTACGGGCGCCACTATAATGATGTTATTTCAAAAAGCAACTCATAATTAACCACTTAATCTTGGGTTAAAACTCATAACTTGTTTTTGTCATGATCTTTGCAACAACACCCATGAGCTCTTTAACTTCGCTAGGCAGTTCAGCAGCGCCAGCTTCGTGTGCCATTTTTCCATGAGCTTCTTCATCTGATTTCATTTGATCCATGATGGCAAGAGTTCTTGTATCTTTTTTTGATACGTTTTTCATATGACCTTCTAAATGCTTAACTACTTGGTCTTCTGTCTCTTCAACAAAACCTAGGCTCCATTCATCTCCGGCCGCACCGGCAACTGCTCCTAGAGTAAAAGACATCCCGTACCAAAGAGGACTTAATTTACTTGGGCTTTGTCCCAACTCTTCTAATCTTTTGTTGCACCAAGCTAGATGATCCAGTTCTTCCTCAGCTGCTTTTTCCATTTGGTCTCTTGTCCCTTTAAGTTTTGCTGTTAAAGCTTGTCCTCTATATAAAGCTTGAGCACATACCTCTCCCGAATGATTTACTCTCATTAAGCCAGCTGAATGATATTTTTCAATTTCATTGAGGTCTTCGGAATTAATGTTTTTTGCAGGGTATTCTCGTTTTTCATTTTGAAAGTTTTGCGTCGAGTACTTAAGGCCTCTATCGATTTCTTCTATTATGTAATCAAATAAGTTGTTCATGAAATTTCTCTTTTAACTGCTCTATAACCTATGTCTGTTCGATAATAAGAATCTTCCCATTCTATTTCTTTAATAGATTCATAGCTTCTTTCTTTTGCTATTTGAGTATTCTCTCCAAGAGCTGTAACACACAGAACCCTTCCACCAGATGAGCAAATAGCATTATTCATTAATTTAGTACCCGCATGGAAAACTTTGAGTTCTGCAGTCTCTTTCGGAATGTTTTTGATAATGGAACCTTTTTTATAAGTATCAGGGTATCCATCTGCAGCCATTACAACTCCTAAGGCAACTTGTGGGTTCCATTTTAATTGTTGATCTTTTAACTTTCCTAAAGTTGCATCTAGACATAATTTTGCAAGATCAGATTCTAATCTCATCAAGATAGGTTGTGTTTCTGGATCTCCAAATCTGCAATTAAATTCTAGGACTTTTAAATTTCCTTTGCTATCGATCATAACGCCTGCATATAAAAAACCACAATAGTTAGTGTCATCAGCATTCAGACCTTGCACTGTGGGGATGATAATCTCATCCATTATTTTTTGATGTATCATCTTTGTAACAACCGGCGCAGGAGAGTAAGCACCCATTCCTCCTGTATTAGGTCCAAGGTCTCCATTGTCTCTTGCCTTATGATCTTGCGAAGAAGCAAATGGAAGTATTACATTTCCATCTGTTAAAACAATAAAGCTTGCCTCTTCACCTTCCAAAAATTCTTCGATAACTATTTTTGATCCTGCTTCTCCAAAGAACCCTCCATTTAGGGATTCTTCAATAGCTGCAACTGCTTCTTTTTCATTTAGGGCAACTGTAACTCCCTTACCAGCTGCTAAGCCATCAGCTTTAATAACAATAGGACAACCTAATTCTTTGACATAAGCAATTGCTAACCTTGAATCGGTAAAACTTTTATAAGAGGCAGTTGGAATAGCGTGTCTTTGAAGGAATTCTTTCATATATTCTTTAGAACCCTCAAGTTTTGCAGCAGCCTTAGACGGGCCAAAACAATTTAGGTTAAGAGATAAAAATCTATCTGTAATACCATTAACCAAAGGATCTTCAGGACCTACTATTGTTAATTCTATTTGATTTTTTAAAGCAAATTGAGCCAAGGCTTCGATGTCATTAGATTCAATATTCACGTTTTCTATATTAGGCTCTAAGGCTGTTCCCCCATTTCCTGGAGCTACGAATACATTCGATACAGCTAACCCTTTTGATATCTTCCAAGCTAAAGCATGCTCTCTTCCGCCACCACCGACAATAAGAACTTTCATGAGTCTAGTGACGAAAGTGTCTTACAGAAGTAAAGAGCATGGCCATGTTGGCATCATTTGCAGCTTGTATAACTTCTTCGTCTCTCATAGACCCTCCAGGTTGGATAACCGAAGTTATTCCAATTTCTGCAGCAGCATCTATACCGTCTCTAAATGGAAAGAAGGCATCAGAGGCCATAGCACATCCTGAAGTTTTAAAGCCTCTTTCTGCTGCTTTGGAGGCAGCTATCTTGGCGCTATCAATTCTACTCATTTGACCAGCACCGATACCAATTGTTTGATTGTCTTTTGCATAAACTATGGCATTTGATTTTACAAACTTGCACACTTTCCATGCAAAAAGACAGTCTTGTATTTCTTTAGGAGTAGGTGATCGTTTTGAAGCCACAACCAAGTCACTTTCTGTGATGATTGCATCATCGGTTTCTTGAAGAAGCATCCCATCTGTTACGCCTAGATATTTAAAGTTTTTAGCCTGGTCCCCTAAGTGATTTGTATTCAATATTCTTATATTTTCTTTCGTATTGGTTATTTTGAGCGCTGCTTCAGTTATTCCTGGAACAATAATTACCTCTACAAACTGGTTTTCTAATATTCTTTTTGCTGTTGTTGCATCAAGCTCTCTATTAAAGGCAATTATTCCTCCAAAGGCAGAAGTTGAATCTGAAGCAAAGGCTTTTTCATAAGCAGCAGTCAAGTCTTTATCAGTTGCTATTCCACATGGATTAGAATGCTTAACAATGACACATGCAGGCTCAATAAATGATTTTACACATTCGAAAGCAGAGTCTGTATCTGCTATGTTGTTATAAGAAAGTTTCTTTCCTTGGAGTTGAGTAGCGGAAGCCACTCCAGTGGAAGTTATCTCATCATTAATATAGAAAGCTGCTTTTTGATGAGGATTTTCTCCGTATCTCATTTCTTCTTTCTTTGTGTATTCACCAAAAAGGTTTTCGGGAAGCTCAGATCCCTGAGTTGTACTATTTAAATAGTTAGAAATCGCTGTGTCGTATTTTCCTGTGTGAGTAAAAGCCTTTGCCGCTAAAGATTTTCTTGTCTCAAGATTTAATGAACCTTTTTGTTCATTTAATTCTGAAAGTACTTTTCTGTAGTCTTCTGGATCTACAATCACACCAACATATTTATTATTTTTTGCTGCTGATCTGAGCATGCTTGGTCCGCCAATATCAATATTTTCTATAGCTATTTCTAGGGTTGTCTCAGGCTTAGCAATTGTTTCAATAAATGGATATAAATTTACAACAACAAGATCTATTTCTTTAATTCCATTAACAGACATTACTTCTTGGTCTATGTCTCTTCTTGCCAATATACCTCCATGAACTTTGGGGTGAAGAGTCTTTACCCTGCCATCCATCATTTCAGGGAAACCTGTAAAATCAGATATATCTATCGCAGGAATATCAGCATCTTTTAAGGTCTTTAGCGTCCCGCCTGTTGAAATGATTTCAATTTGAAATTTATTTACAAGCTCTGAACAAAAATCTACTAATCCAGATTTATTAGAAACGCTTATTAGAGCTCTTTTAATTTTAGGATTGGCTGTTGATGCCATTTATATTTAGGGTTTAGAGAAGTTTATATTCTTTTAATTTAGTTCGAAGAGTTCCTCTGTTTAAGCCTAAAACATAACTTGCTTGAGTTTGGTTGTTGTTGCATTGCTTCATGACAATCTCTAAAAGAGGTAATTCAATTTCTTTGAGAACCATACTGTAAACGTCCTTGGGTAACTCTCCATCAAGTTCCTTAAAATATTTATTCATGCTCTTAGAAACCTGCGAACTTAATTGCTTTCCTTCGCCATTAAATTGTTTTTTATTTTTTTGAGTCATGTGATTGAATTTTGGTCAGTTTTGGTTTTTTTCTTGGACGTCCAATAATACTTATCCTCAGATATCTTTCAAGATAATTTATTTATTTTAAGAAAAATATATTTCTAGTTAACAAGAGTAGTCAGTTCTTTGCCTCTCTTAATTAAATTAACTGTATCCCCAATTTTAGATATTTTTGTTATTGAACAATTATCAGGATAAAAACTTACTGTACTATCAGACTCCTCTAGCCAGCCAACAATACAGTTGATGACCATAAAATGTGAAAATATAATAGTGTCTTCTTCTAAGTTTTTAATTGAATTTATTATTTCGCTTCTCCACTCAGACTGAGCTTCTTCAAGATCATCTATCTTGGCTTTAAAAATATTTTGCAGCCAAGCACTTCTTTCAGAAAGAAGGATTCCAGGAGAGGGCATTTCGGCATAGGTCTTATTTATAGCTATATTAAAATTGAACTCTTCTTGTAAAGGGGCTGCAGTTTCTTGGGCCCTTAAAAGGGGGCTGGATATAATTTTAAATTTTGATTCTAAATATTCTTCAGAAAGACTGGCTCTAAGATCTTCTGATTGGCTCTTTCCTTTGTTACTTAAACCTGGATCTGAGTCTTCGCTCCAAGATTTTCCTGCCTCTCCATGTCTCACTATATAAATCTTTATCTCTTTATCGTTCTTCATCTCGAGCTCCTCCTAAGTTCTTGTTGTAAGATATATCAAAATAGACAATTTATTATTGAGTAATGAACTTCACAAGAAACTATCTAAATATAGATTATATAGAAGGGGCTTCCTTATTATTAGAGGGAAACTCAGCACATCATCTTATTAGAGTGCTGAGGAAAAAAGAAGGAGACCAACTGGAGTTGTTTAACGGGAAGGGTGGTTCAGCTATCTCAATAATAAAAGGCATAAAAAAGTCTTCAGTAGAAATTGAGGTAATTACAAAAAAAAAGGACATTCCAAGAAAAGGAATCAATATATCTTTGGGCCAGGCACTAATTAAACCGGATCCATTTAATTTCTCAGTTCAGAAGGCAACTGAACTTGGAGTGATAAGAATTGCACCCTTACAGACTGAAAGGTCGGTTGTAAAAATAGATAAATTATCTTTAGAAAAAAAACTTTCTAAGTGGAAAACTATAATGCAAGGAGCATGCGAGCAGTGTGGTGAGAACTGGCTCCCAACAATTAATTATCCTATGCCGATATCTGAATGGGCTTCTAAAGAAGGGTCTAATCAAAAAATTGTGCTATATCCTGGTGCAGAAAAAAAAATCTCTGATATCCAATATGGAGATTCTGTATCAGTTGCCATTGGGCCTGAAGGTGATTTTTCTCCAAGTGAGATAGAGGAGTTGATAGATTTTGGCTATACTCCGGTAACTATAGGCAAGAGGATTTTAAGAGCTGAAACTGCTGTTATTTCTGCTCTTAGCGCTATCAGAACTTTGGCAAGAGAGTTCTAGAAAGAATTAAAGCACAACAAAAGAAGAGAAGCATTATGAAATTAGGAATAGTGATGGACCCAATAGAATCAATCAATTATAAGAAAGATAGCTCTTTGGATATTATGATTGAAGCTTGTCAAAGAAAATATGATCTTTCTTATATCTTACCTACATCCCTACATATCAATGAACGCGGTGCTTTTGCAGAAATCTTTCCAATAAGCGCTCATCGCAATCCTGATAAATGGTTTGATTTAGGCGATCCTGAAATAAGAAAATTATCAGAATTAGATGTAATCATAATGAGACAAGATCCTCCTTTTGATTCGGATTATATCTACAATACTTATGTTCTGGAGGCGGCGGAAAAATTGGGAGTTAGGGTGGTGAATAAACCTAGAAGCTTAAGAGATTGTAATGAAAAAGTTTTTGCAACTGAATTTCCCCAATGCTGCACCCCTTTTTTGGTTGCTAGTCATAAAGATTTATTAAGAGATTTTATTAAGTTAAACAAAGACACAGTAATAAAACCTCTGGATGGAATGGGTGGCACTTCTATATTTAGGCTGAAAGAAGGTGACCCTAATATTGCAGTAGTTTTGGAAACAATTACTAATTTTTATAAAAGTAAGGTAATGATTCAGAGGTACATACCAGAGATTACCGAAGGGGATAAGAGAATCTTATTAATTAATGGCGAGCCTATGGGCGCAGCTGTTGCAAGGGTACCGGCTAAAGGCGAACTAAGAGGAAATCTGGCTGCAGGGGCAACAGCAATAGCAAAATCTTTATCAGAAAAAGATTTATGGATATGTTCTCAAGTTGGACCAAAACTAAAAGAACTAGGATTAGTTTTGGTTGGCATAGATGTTATTGGAGACTACTTAACGGAAATTAACGTAACCAGTCCTACTTGTTTTCAGGAATACAGGAACCTTTGTGATATGGAAGTGTCAAAAAAGTTACTCGATTGTATTGAGAATCTATAGTGGATAAGGGAAGCCCTCCAAGAGTGATAATGTCATTTGATTTTGGTCTAAAGCATATAGGACTTGCCATAGGACAAGAAGTAACAAGAACAGCTCATACTTTTTACTCGATAAACGCAGTTGATGGAATACCTAAGTGGCAAGAACTTGACCCTATAGTTTATGAATGGAGACCGGCTTTATTCGTGGTGGGAGACCCCCTTAATATGGACGGAACAATTAGTAAAATTAAAGAAAGAAGCGACCAATTTGCTAAACAAATTAGTTCAAGGTATTCCATAAGCCATGAATTGATGGATGAGAGGCTTTCTACTAGAGAGGCCGCAGAGCGATTAAAATCTACAGGAACGGAGTTTAAAGAATCTTCTGCGGACAAACACAGCTTGTCAGCTCAAATTATCCTCGAAGATTGGTTTAGGAGTTATTCATAATGGCTGGGTCTATACCTTCTAGCTTCGTAAGAGAGATAGTGGACTCAACTGAAATCGTCTCTTTGATAGACAGCTACCTGCCTCTAAAAAAGAAAGGAAAAGATCATTGGGGTATATGTCCCTTTTGTGATGACGGAAGCAATCCTTCTTTCAGTGTTAGTGAGCAGAAGCAGTTTTATTATTGTTTTAAGTGCAGGGCAACAGGCAATGCGATAAGTTTTTTGCAATCTCATCAAGGGTTGGACTTTGTTGAGTCGGTTGAAGCCTTGGCTTCGAAATCTGGTTTGGAAGTTCCCTATGAAAATGTAAGAAATCAAAGCGATGAGAGAGAACCTCTTTTTCAAGTTTTACTAGCCACTGCCTCTTTTTTTGAAGCAACACTAGCTAAATCAGAAAATGCTCAACACGTAAGGGAATACATTAAGACCGATAGGAAAATTTCTGCTGAAACTTGTCGAAAATATGCAATAGGTTACGCTCCTAATTCATGGAATGCCCTGCTAGATTTTCTTAAAAAAGAAGGTTACAGCGAAAGTATGATGCTGAAAGCAGGGCTTGTGAAGCAAAATAAAGATGGAGGCTTTTATGACGTTTTCCGAGACAGACTTATGTTTCCTATAAAAGACAGAAAGGGAAGGGTGGTAGGCTTTGGTGGTAGAGTGATGAACAAAGATGATCAGCCTAAATATTTAAACACAGGAGATACTCCGGTGTTCCAAAAGGGAAAAGAGCTCTACGGTTTGCATGAGTCTCTGGAAAATAGAAGAGAGCTTAAAGATATTTTTGTTGTAGAAGGTTACATGGATGCAGTTGCAATGTCAGAGAATAACATGCACAACGCTGTTGCTACTTTAGGAGTAGCCACGAACCGTTTCCATATTCAAAAGCTGCTCCAAATAGTTAATGAAGTTATTTTCTGCTTTGATGGAGACGATGCAGGAAGAGGAGCTGCTTGGGGTGCTTTGAAGAATGTATTGCCAGTTGTTGGAGATGGAGCAGAAGTAAGATTTCTTTTTTTACCTGAAGGAGAAGATCCTGCTAGTTTATTAGAAAAAGAAAGCGATGAAGATTTTAAGAAGCGTTCAAAAGAAGCTTTGCTCTTGTCTGAGTATTTTATACAAAGATTGGCAGAGGCAGTGGGCGTTACTTCTCTTGAAAAGAAAGCTTCTTTAGCTGCAAAAGCAATGGAGCTTTTGAAGTCGATGCCTGAAAGTTCAATAAAAAAACTTTTAGAAGAAGAGGTCTCTAAGGCAACAGGGTTAAAAAAAGAAGATATTCAAACGCACTCTGTTTCTAATAAGAATCAAAAAAGAAGATATGCAGTGGTTGAGGGCTCCGATTCCGCTCCTGAAGAAGTTCAAGAGAGAGCCTTTGAACAAACTCAACTTGGATCAAAAGCTCTATCGGCTGTAATTTTATATCCAAACCTGTCTTCTGAGATAGCAGATACAAGTTGGTTAACAGAGCTTTCGCAACCAGAAACCAACTTGCTCGTAGAGGTTGTGCAGTTCTTCAAAGAGAACAAAAATGGAAATACTGCTGATCTGCTTAGTATTTTAAATCCAGATTCATCTTCATTTATTGGAACATTACTTGCAACAACACCTCATTTAGAAGAAAAAAATGCCTTACCTTATTTCAAGGACTGTTTAGAACTCCTAAAAAGAAGTAACTCCCATTCAAGAATTATTGAATTAAAATTAACATTAAAAAGTGGAGATTTAACAGCAGATGAGACATTTGAACTTCAACAACACCTCCTGTCTAAGCTAGAAACCTTGCAAGATGATGACAAGATGCTTTTAAGGGATTTGAGCAAAGCTTAGTGTAAACTATAAGTGGATCAAAATTATAAGTAAAAAACAACATCCGTAAGCAAAAAATAAGTATAATGCCCGACCTTTAAAAATTGTTATGCCAAAAAAAGCCAAAAAAAAATTAGCCACAGAAAAAACAGTAGAAGTTTCATCTGAGGTAGAAGAAAAATCAATCAGCGAAGAAGATCTTGAAACTTCAGGTCTTAGTGAACTCCTGGATAAAGGAAAAGACCAAGGTTTTCTTACCTATCAAGATATTAATTCGATGCTTCCGGAGGACATCTCTGATCCTGATCAAGTAGAAGAAACTATCCAAATGTTGATAGACATTGGTATTGAAGTAATAGAGACAACCTCAGGAACAGGAGAAGATAATACTGAAGGTCCTGCTGAGACAATAGCAGATACTAGAACGACTCTAACAACAGTAGAGTCCGAAGTGGGAAGGACTACTGACCCCGTACGTTTGTACATGCGAGAAATGGGGACAGTTGACCTGCTCACTCGTGAAGGTGAAATAGCTATTGCTAAAAGAATAGAAGAAGGTTCAAGAGAGTTGCTTCATGCATGCTGTTTCTACCCAGGGATTGTAGGAAGAATTCTAGATGATTATCAGCAAGTGGTTGCTGAAGAAAAAAGATTATCAGAAGTCATGGTAGGCTTCATGGACATAGAAGAAGGAATACCGCCACCAGCAATGGCTCAGAAAAAAGAAAAAGAAGAAAAAGGTGAAACCGACGAAGAAGAACATACCGGCCCTGATCCAGTGGAAGTTAAAAAACGTTTCAGTGCGCTCAAACGACAATTTAACAAGACAGAAAAGTCGTGCGAAAAATCAAGAAAATCTAAAGTTGCTCTGGCAGATCAAGACAAGCTTGGTGAAACTTTTAAATTTATAAAACTTTCTCCTACGCAGTTTGAAAAAATAGCAAATCCTGCACGCGATGCTCTAGATATAATAAGGGATGTTGAGAAGTTCATCTACACCGTCATGGTGAAAAGAGGCAGGATGCCTAGAAAAGATTTTATAGCAGGATATTTAGGCAATGAATCAAATAGAGAATGGTCAGAAACCATAGCGAGATCAAGAAAACCTTGGGCTGCTTCGGTTAGAGAAAACCTGCCAGAAATAGTCAGACTCCAAAATAAACTTGCAAAACTAGAAAAAGTTATAGAATTGGATGTTGCTGATATTAAGGACATAAATCGAAAGATGTCGATAGGCGAAGCAAAAATACGCCGTGCTAAGAAAGACATGGTCGAGGCCAATCTAAGGTTGGTTATTTCAATTGCTAAAAAATATACAAATCGCGGTCTTCAATTTTTAGATCTAATACAAGAAGGCAACATTGGTCTTATGAAGGCGGTTGATAAATTTGAATACAGAAGGGGTTATAAGTTTTCTACTTATGCAACTTGGTGGATTCGCCAAGCCATAACGCGATCAATAGCCGATCAAGCTAGAACAATACGTATCCCTGTTCACATGATTGAGACCATTAATAAACTTAACAGAGTTTCAAGGCAGATGGTTCAAGAAATGGGAAGAGAGCCTACAGCTGAAGAGCTGGGCATAAGAATGGAACTCCCAGAAGACAAAGTAAGAAGGGTGCTGAAGATTGCAAAGGAACCGATATCTACTGAAACTCCAATTGGAGACGAAGAAGACACAACATTAGGTGATTTCATTGAAGACACATCCATAAACTCTCCTGACGAGACTGCTACCAATGACAATTTATATGAAGCTACAGATGACATCTTGGGCAGTCTTACTGCCAGAGAAGCCAAGGTGCTAAGAATGAGATTTGGAATAGGGATGAATACAGATCATACTCTTGAAGAGGTTGGCAAACAGTTTGACGTAACAAGAGAAAGAATAAGACAGATAGAAGCAAAAGCCCTAAGAAAGCTAAGACATCCAACTCGTTCCTCTCATTTAAAAGGGTTTTTAGACGAATAAGTTATTGCTACTAAAACTTACTCGTTGTTAAATTAGATTTTTAGGGCCTGTAGCTCAGTTGGTTAGAGCAGTGGACTCATAATCCATTGGTCGAAGGTTCGAGTCCTTCCGGGCCCACCACATTCTAAATGCTTTATATAATTACAATATTATTCTTGGGTGCGGCTCTTGTAAGCGGTCATGCAGCTCTAGCTTTGATTCTAGGTGTGGCGTTAACTTTTATTAAAAAATTACCTGCAGACTTTTTCTCTAAAAAAATTGGATCCAAAGTTCTTCAAACTGGAATAGTACTTTTAGGCGGGAGCATAAGCCTTCCTACAGTAATAGAATTAAATGGATCTTATCTGCCTTGGATTTCTCTTTTTGTAGTGACAACTTTCTCAGCAGGCATAATTTTAGGCAAGTTACTGGGTGTAGATAAAAAGCAGGCTTATCTTTTGGCCTCAGGAACTGCTATATGCGGCGGAACAGCAATAGTTGCAGTTGCTCCGGCTATCAAAGCAAAGCCAGAAGACCTAACATCTTCTTTAAGTATAGTTTTTTTGCTCAATGCCATAGCCGTTATAACTTTTCCTATCGTAGGTTTGTGGCTGGGTTTAACCCAAGAAGAATTTGGAACTTGGGCTGCTTTAGCCATCCATGACACTGCTTCTGTAGTTGGAGCTGCCTCGGTTATGGGTTTTGATTCTGTAGAGGTTGCTGCAACACTTAAACTTGCTAGAACATTGTGGATTGTTCCTTTGGTAATATTTTCGGCTTGGTATTTTTCATCCGACAAAAAAGGTTCTGGCTTTCCATTGTTTATAGTCTTTTTTATCATTGCCGTTATTTTGAACACGCTTATGCAGCCCAATGAAGATGTGGTTCTTGCATTAAAAGTAATAAATAAGAATTTTTTATTAACGGGGTTATTTTGTATAGGAACACAGATCGACAGAGATGCTCTTAGGTTAATATCATTAAAGCCTCTCATGTTGGCCCTTGCCCTCTGGTGTGCTGTTATTCCAACCTCTCTGTGGATAGTTACAAGTATATAAATTAATGCCGTTGCAATTTCCTAATAATTCTAGTGTTTTCGTTCAAGGAGCAAGCGAAGGAATTGGGTTAGCCTTTGTTAAAAATTTTCTAAAAGATGAAAGGATTAAGAAGGTTATTGCCAGCTCCAGATACCCACAAGACTCCGTTCTTTCAGAATTAATTCTAGAACACCCAAAAAAGTTAGAAATTTACAATTTGGATTTAGAAAACCAAAGCAGTATTAATGATTGTGCTGAGAAAATACTAAAATTTAATCACGAACTTGATTGTTTACTAAACGTTTCAGGGTTGCTCCACAGTGATTTAATAAAACCCGAAAAGAGAGTGAGTGATTTAAATATAGACAACTTAAATAAGATCTTTTCTGTGAATGCATTTGGTCCAATAATTCTTACGAGTAAGCTGCTACCTCTTTTAAAAGGACGTCCACATTCTATAATCGCAAACATTTCAGCAAGAGTTGGAAGCATAGAAGACAACAGAAGTGGAGGTTGGTACAGTTACCGTTCCTCGAAGGCAGCGCTAAATATGCTAACTAAAAACCTTGCCATTGAGCTTTCTAGAAATAAGAAATTTAATACCCTTTGCGTTTCTCTTCATCCTGGTACGGTTGATACCGAGCTCTCTAAACCGTTCTCAAAAAATACAGAACCCTCAAATTTATTTACTCCTAAAGAAAGTGCAGAGGATTTATTAAAGGTTATTAGCAGTTTAAATATTGAAGATTCAGGTAATTTCTTTGACTGGTCGGGTAAAAAGATTCCTTGGTAGTTGCTGAAAAAAAACTGAGTTTCTTTAATATGATATTTTTAATAAACTTATGTGCAGGGACTTTTTATAAATTGAGGAAGCATCATGGAAAGAGAATTTGATTATGTGATAGTTGGAGCAGGAAGTGCTGGATGTGTTTTAGCTAATAAATTATCGGAAGAAGAAGACGTTAAAGTTATGCTTATAGAGGCTGGCGGTAAAGACACTAATTTATTTATTCACATGCCCTCAGGATATTCTCAGATAGTTCCTGAAGCAAACAAACAAAACTATGGTTTTGAAACCGAACCAGAGGAAACAACTTCTGGGAGGAAAATGTATTGGCCAAGAGGAAAAGGTTGGGGAGGATCTTCTTCGATAAATGCCATGGTTTATATAAGAGGACATGCTTCCGATTACGATCAGTGGCGCCAACTTGGTAATCCCGGTTGGTCTTATGACGATGTTTTGCCTTACTTCAAGAGAGCTGAGAGCTTTCAAGGAGAAGGCGACTCCGAATATCATGGTTTTGACGGACCGTTATCGGTTAAAAAATCAGATACAACTGAAGACTTGTTATTGGATAAATTTATCGAAGCAGGTGAACAAGCTGGATTTCCATTGACCAGTGATTTTAATGGTAAGCAACAAGAAGGTTTCTCACGTTATGAGCACACTATAAAAGGCTCCAAGCGTTGCAGTTCAGCACAAGCATACTTGCACCCAGTTTTAAAAAGAAAAAATCTGTTCACGGAGACAAATTTGACTGTAGATAGGGTAATTTTCGAAGGAAAAAAAGCTACAGGAATAGAGTGCTTGGTTAAAGGTAAGAAAATAATATTTAAAGCGAACAAAGAAGTAATCTTGTCTGCAGGTGCGGTCAACTCTCCTCAAATATTAATGAGAAGTGGAATTGGAGACTTAGAGGATTTATCGCCTCACGGAATTGCAGTGGTTAATGAATTAAAAGGAGTAGGAAAAAACTTACAGGACCATATAGGAGTGGTAAGTCAATTTGCGTGCACCCAACCAGTTACCTTGCATAGATCTGCCACTAAATTTAGAACGGCTTTGGCGGGTATTCAATATTTATTATTAGGTACCGGAGATGCTGCAAATCCTCCAACTGCAGGAGGAGCTTTTATTAAGTCGCATCCGGATAAAGAAATTCCAGACATGCAAATACACTATGTCTCAGTTGCCGTTCCAGATGTCCATGGCAGGGCAGACATACCAATGGAGCATGGATTTAGTTCTATAGTTTATGCGTGCAGACCTCAAAGTAGAGGTCATTTAACGCTGAAAAGTTCCAATCCTGAAGATGCCCCTCTGATGTTCCCCAATTACTTATCGGAAGAACAGGATTTGATTGATACCCGTAATGGTTTTCGTGAAACACGAAGGGTATTCATGCAAGAGGCTTTTGATGAATACAGAGGAGAACAGCTAAAACCTGGTTTGGACGTAAACATTGACGACGATCAAGAGCTGGACAGATGGATAAGAGAAACGGGCGAAACGTTATACCACCCAATAGGGACTTGTAAGATGGGTTCAGACAGCATGTCCGTAACAAACGAACACGGCCAAGTTCACGGCATTAGTGGATTAAGGGTGGTTGATGCCTCTTTGATGCCTACCTTGATTGGAGGAAATACCAACGCTCCTACGATAATGATGGCAGAAAAAATTTCTGATCACATCAGAGGAAAAAGTTTCTTACAGTCGGATAATTAAAGCAGTTCAAAAATAATAACTTCACTTTTTTCTTCAGATTACTTTTTAGAATTAATAAGTAATTATTGATCAAGGATGTAGACTGAAATAATTAAAGAAAATTAATTTAGGTAAATCTTATGAAATTTAATAGCTCTCTGTTTTTAGTTCTTTTCTTCTTTTCTCTCAATGGGAATGCTCTCGGAGCGCCCGAACCAATGACCCAAGAAGAATTTGATAACCTCTTTGAAGAAATTTCTAACTGGGGACGATGGGGATCTGAAGATGAGCTCGGAACTCTTAATACCATTACTGCAGATAAAAAAATAGAAGCAGCTAAGCTGGTACTGAAAGGAATCTCAGTCTCACTAGAGCTCCAACTTAACAAGGAAGCTGATTTGGTGAATCAAAAACCGTTCGAACATGAAGTGTTCGAGTTTGGTGGAGAAGAAGCCTTTGAAGGAATGGACATGAGCGGGCTGCCTCAAGCCGCTGGAGATGTTTTTAAAATTGACTACCACGGTTTTGGTCATTCACACATGGACGCTTTGCCTCATTTTGCCCTCGGCGGAAAAATGTATAACGGATTTGCTTTTGAACCAAACATACCGGATGGCTTTGAGAGGTTGGGCATAGAAAATATAGGCAAAGAGGGCGTCTTTACAAGGGGTGTCTTAATAGATCTGCCAAAATATTTTGGAATAGATTTTCTAGAACCTGGTGAATCAATCACGATAGAAGACCTGAATGCTTGGGAGAAGGCAACAGGAACGAAGATTGAATCGGGCGATGCCGTTTTCATAAGAACAGGCAGATGGGTAAAAGTAGAAAAGGATGGCCAATGGAACTTCATAGAAAAAGCTGCAGGAGTTCATGCTTCCGTTGCAAAATGGCTAAAAGATAGAGACGTCTCTGTAATAGGTTGTGACGGAGTTTCTGATGTCATGCCTTCAGGAATCTTAAACAAACTCAATCCATTTCATGAACTTGCAATAGTCAGTCTTGGAATGCCCATTTTTGATAATCTTGATTTAGATTTATTAGCAGAAGTTTCGACGCAAGAAGATCGAAACACATTCTTATTTGTGGCAGCACCTTTGAGAGTTGAAGGGGCAACAGGATCGCCTTTAAACCCACTGGCAATTTTTTAGAGGCTTTTGTCTTTTGTAATTTCTTTTATGAAAACAGTTTCGGCTTCGTCGTAAGACGAACCATCCTGTCTTAAAATATCATGGAACCAAATTTTAGGTTCTGGTATATCGTCTTCAGCATTTAAGAAAGCTCCTTCTTCTTTCAGTTTATGCAAATCTAAAATGGTTGCCCATCCAAAATGTGTTTGGCTCTTACCGGCAACTAGCCCCCAGTTGTAACAACCCACTTTATATTTTTTGAAGATGGGCATGCTGTATTGAAAGGTAGAGCCAAATTCTCTTGCCATGTATTCAGTACAAATGATTGGTCTATTGAGACTTTGGTGGTTTTGAATAGTTTCTTCTAGTTTCTCTCCTTCGTAAGTATGAAAAGTAATGATGTCCGAGTTGTTTTTATTGAGTTCGATGATTTCTTCGCCCACAGAACCATCAAGACATGCCGTCAAAGGTTGAGAGGGTCGTATTTCTTGTGCCCATTCCCACGTAAGATTTAATAAAGTAAGGCTTTTGTCTCCAACCCCAAACTGCCCCGGTTCGTTGTAAATATCCCACATTAGAATTCTTTTATCTTCTTTGAAGTGTATCAGCACACCTTGAACAAATTCTTTTAAGCGTTCTAGTTCAGAAGATTCAGCCGTTCCATCGTGAATCGAGTGAACAACTTGTATACCCGGACTCTGCTTCCATCCAGAATTGTGCACACCTTTTACCGCACGTGGCTGCGTACCTAATTTAGGGTAGGGGCGGTGGCAATCATCAAATAAAACTAACGTGGGCTTGATGGATTCCTCAGAGCATATTTCAAGAACTTCATCTAATCGTGAACAAAAATTACTAGAATCCTTTAGCCACAATAAATCGTGTAAATATATCCTAAGAGTATTAAACCCAAGTTCAGATGCCCAATGAATTTCTTGTTTTAAACATTGCCTGTCAAAAGTAGAATCTTGAAACATTTCAAGCTGATTAATAGCCGAGCTAGGCAGAAAGTTGCACCCTACTATCCAGGGCTGATTTTCGTACCATTCATTGGCTTGCTCTTCTGTCCATTTATTCATTAGATTAGAGTATCAGAAAAGTTATATTTTAATAAAGGGGGTATATAATTTAAAAATGCAGAAACTATTTTTCTTATTGCTAGCTTTATTTATCACTCCTCAATTTTTATTCTCTTCGACAGAAAATAAGACTCTACTTCATCAAGGAATTGATCGGAATTATCTTTTGTACGTTCCTGACTCAATTAAAGAAAACGCCTCTTTGGTGGTGGTTATTCATGGGTATACAAGTACGGCTGATAACATAATGGGATATTCCAGGATGAATGGATTGGCAGATGAAAATAATTTTGTTGTAGCTTATCCTCAAGGTACCGTTGATGTTCTTGGTAATACATTCTTCAATGTTGGGTACTCTTTTAATTCCAACTCTACGATTGATGATGTTTCTTTTATTGAGGCTATGGTTTTGGAAGTCCAAAAAAATTACCCATTAAATCCAAAAAATACTTTTGCTACTGGAATGTCTAATGGTGGTGATATGAGCTATCTTCTCGCGTGTAAGAAATCAACATTGTTTGCAGCGGTTGCTCCGGTTGCAGGAGTGATGATGAAAGACACCTTGGATAGTTGTGATCCAGAAAGAAACATTCCACTGTTTGAAATCCACGGAACAAAGGATGAGATTTCTCGTTACGAAGGTGATATAGAAAATAATGATGGTTGGGGTTTTTATTACGATATGCCGTCTACAATAAAATTTTGGGTTCAAAGACATGGACTGGAAAAAGAACAATTTATAACCTTAAAAGACAAAGATTATTCTGATGGAAGCAGCATTGTCTTTGAAAGATACTCTTCAGATCTTCACTCAAGAGAGGTCTGGTTTTACCGAATAGAAGGAGGTGATCACACTTGGCCGGGTTGGAAAAAGGACATCAAATGGTGGAAGAATCCTCTCCTCTGGTACTATTTGCCTTTGGGTAATAATGACATAGATGCATCGTCTGAAGTTTGGTCTTTTTTTAAGAGGTACGTAGAAGAATGAGTAATATTGAAGTGAATGGTTTAGATATCTATTACGAAAGAACAGAGAAGAAAGAGGGTGGACCACTCTTATATATTGGTGGAACGGCTGGAGACTTGAGAAGGAAGCCCAATATTTTAGATTCTCCCTTAGTAGAAGATTTTGAGGTTATTGCTTATGACCAAAGAGGCTTAGGACAAACTTCTCAGCCGAGCGGTGATTACACCATGCAAGATTATGCAGATGATGCTGCAGCTCTATTGGAGGCTTTGGGCATCGACCAAATTCCAGTGTTGGGCGTTTCATTTGGAGGAATGGTGGCACAAGAACTTGTGTTGCGACATCCCAATAAAGTTTCTAAGTTGGTTTTGGCCTGTACATCTACTGGAGGTGACGGCGGCTCTTCTTATCCTTTGCATGTACTGGATGAAATGGAGGGAGAAGAGAAGATAGAGAAAATACTTAAACTTTATGATCTTAGATTTACACCTTCGTGGACAGAAGAAAATAAAAAGGATTGGGAGCAAAGAAAGAAAATGGCTTCTGAAGGCGGGATGGGAAAAACCTATGCTCAAAATATAATGAAGCAACTAATGGCAAGGAAAGGGCACAACACCTTCAGCAGATTGAAAGAAATAAAGAAACCCGTCTTCATCATGGGGGGAGAATTTGATGGGTTGTCTCCAATGGAAAACATGAAGATCATGCACAGTAATATTTCAAAGAGTGAGCTGAGTTTCTACAAAGGCGGTCACTTGTTTTTGGCTGAAGACCGTTCGGCTTTCAAAGACATATCTGAATGGCTCTTAAATTAGAATTTTCTTATAATGTTCGCCTGTAACCATTTAACCAAGGATTAAATATGGACATGTATTCTTCTTTACAAATTCTTATTTCAGGACTGGTCTCTGGACTGATTTTATTTCAGTCAGCTTTTGTAGCGCCCACGGTCTTTACTACCTTGAACGAAGAAAATCGAGCCCCTTTTTTAAGAACGGTTTTCCCAAAATTGTTCAAGGCGATGATAGCAGCCGGATTAATCTTTTTGGTTATAACGTTCATTCGAGCTCCAGAATCAATGGCAACTTATCTAGTAGGCACCATTACGCTCCTTGCAGGAATTGTTTGCAACTCTATTATCCCAGCCACCAACAAAGCACGAGACGAAGGCCACGATACAATGTTCTCCCTGTTGCACAGATTGAGTGTTGTTCTAACGGTTGTGACGCTTCTAGTTAACCTGTTGTGGATCTTTATTTAACCGGATCAATAGGGGTGGGACAAACCGTGTCTCTTTCAATCAGCTCAGCAGCCAAAAGACAGAGATCCTCTCTGTACAATTCAGAGTAGATTTGAATACCGGTTGGCAAGCCATCCGACACACCCATAGGTAAAGACACAGAAGGCAGGCCAAGGCAATTTCCAGGTGCAATGAACTTAAAACTTTCTTGTAAAACCTCTATGCCCTTTTCAGGATCCAGGTCTGTGTCAATTGGCCAAGGCAAGTTGCACCAAGTAGGCCCTATGCAGACTTGATATTTGGTTAAAAAAGCAGACCAAAGACGTCTGAGTCTTCTTCTTTCTATTAAAGCCTGATCGAGGTTTAGATCATTAGATAAAAAAGGCTCAGCAAAACGATGCAAGTAAGCCGCGGTTTCAGGTTTGAATACCTCTTCAGGCATTCCATCAAGCATCCCACTGTTTAAAACGGTTCCCCAAATCTCATAAACTCGTTCAACTTCTGGAGCTTCTACTTCCTCAATTGACCACCCATTGCTGGACAATATTGATCCGGCTCGATCTATTTCTCTTTTGGTCGCATCTGGAAGAGTGCAGTTGGCAAATTCTTTGACCAATGCCGCTTTCGGTTTTTCAGGAATGGGACCTGATAATGGAGTATTCACTGACTGTGGGTCATCAATATGTCTTCCCGCCATTATTGACAAACCGGTTCTTAAATCTTGCACCGACCGAGCCATGGGCCCGTCCGATAAAAAGGCTCCTGAAATTCCCATGTCTTCAAAGCCAGCAACGGAGTTTACAAAAGGTATGCGCCCAATTGAAGGGTTCAGTGATGCTATGCCACAACAATAAGCAGGATTCCTAAGAGAGCCCCCGATGTCATTGCCCAGACCAAAAGGGCTCATTCCTGTAGCTATCGAAGCTGCTTCTCCACCACTTGAACCTCCGGGCGTCAGTCCTTTGTTCCAAGGATTAAATGTTCGACCTCTTAAGGGATTGTCTGTATCAAGACGCATTCCCATTTCTGGTAAATTGGTCCTTCCTATAGGTATTGCTCCTGCTCCAAGCATGCGATCTACAATCGGTGCGTTTCTTGGCGGCATGGATTCAGCCAGCAGAGGAATGCCATTGGTTGTAGGAGTTCCTACAAAATCTATGTTCTCTTTTATTGTAAAAGGCACCCCATGAAAGGGTCTCTTTCTGTCTTCTTCGCTAGCAGAGTCTGCCTCATCTGCCATTTTAAGGGCTGAGTCTTCTAAGGTTATGGTGATAGCATTGATGTCAGGATTAACCTCTTTTATTCTATTGAAATGAGCTTCAACTATTTCTTTGCTCGACGTTTCTTTAGAACGAACCATCTCTGCTAGTTCGGTTGCGCTCTTATTACATAAATTGTCCATAATCTCTCCAAGTAAAATTTTCTTTCTGAAACTATAATGTTATAAAGTAAAAAATACTACAGCCTCCTTAGCTCAGTTGGTAGAGCAGAAGACTCTTAATCTTTTGGTCGTTGGTTCGAATCCAACAGGGGGCACCAGTCTTTTAAATTCCTGAAAGGATTTGTTCACATATTCACTATGTCTATATATAGTGAATATCGTAATTAATTTGAAGGAGTCAAAATGATAAAGGCTGAAGATGTAGGAGTTTCAACAGAGCGACTGGAGCGTATTGGAGAAACAATGCGCAGATTAATAGACGAGAAGAAGATTCCAGGAACGGTAAGTCTGGTAGCCAGGAAAGGTGAAATAGTGCATTTTGAAACCAATGGGTTGCGAGATGTAGAAAGAAACTTGCCGATGGAGAAAGATACAATTTTTAGACTCTATTCCCAATCAAAACCGGTAACGGGTGTGGCTGTGATGATGTTATTTGAAGAGGGCCATTTTTTATTAACGGACCCTGTATCAAAATATTTACCAGAATTTGCAGACATGGAAGTTTACAAAGGCGAGGGCGAGACAGAGCCTGCGCTTCCAATAACCATCCAGCAACTTATGACACACACTTCTGGGTTGACCTACAGCTTCCTGCCTTCGCCGGTCGCAGCCATGTATGCATCTGCAGGCGTTGATGCAAGCTTGGGAAGAGATGCAACAGAAGCCAATCCAATGTTCTCTCAAGGTAAAAATGAAAAACCAATAAACCTAAAAGAATGGAGTGAATCTCTTACAAAACTTCCTCTGATTTGCCAGCCAGGCACCGCTTGGAATTACAGTGTCGGCATGGATGTTCTTGGGCGTTTGATAGAGGTAATTTCTGGAAAAACTTTTGGAGAATTCTTAGAAGAGAGAATATTTTCTCCATTAGGAATGGTGGACACCGGTTTTTATGTTCCCGAAGAGAAAGTTAATAGATTTGCGGCGAATTATTTTCCTTCAGAAGATGGTTCAATGAATCTTATGGACGATCCTGCTGAGAGTAACTATGGAATAGATCCTGATATTGAATCAGGCGGAGGAGGTCTCGTAGGAACGGTTGGGGATTATTTTAAGTTTGCTCAAATGCTTGCAAACAAAGGCGAATACGAAGGAAAAATATATTTGGGTAAAAAGACGGTTGAATTCATGATGTCCAATCATTTAACTCCTGGATTTCCTGATGATCCATTGACTTCATTGTGGGGAACGTTAGGCAATGGTCAGAGAGCCTGGGGAATTGGTTTTGGGCTAACAGGTATGGTAATTACCAATCCTGCAACCGCAGGGCTGCCAATGTCAAAAGGAACTTATGGTTGGGGAGGGGCGGCGAGTACGCACTTTTGGGTAGATCACGAAGAAGACTTGGTTGGAATTATTCATACTCAGCTTTTACCAGATGGCACGTATCCTGTTCAACAGCTTATGCAGCTAACAACTTATCAGGCAATTATAGATTAAAGGTTTGCTAAAAAGCTTTTAAGCTTCGTAGACGCTTTGTTCAAAGTCGCGAAGTGTTTTTTGTGCACCATCTTCCAAGAAAGGGAGCATTTGCATCATTATTAAGCCTGCAAGGTTGTTCTTTTTATCAAGCCAGAAGAACGAGTTAAATAATCCAGCCCAGCCTGCACTTTTTGCCGGCCTACCATTAACCACATCTGACGCATTTATCATAAATCCAAAACCCCAAGGCTTTTCTGTCTCAGGAAAAAAATTTACATCATTAGAAATTGCTGTTGAAGTTGTTTTCATGGTCTGCATAAACAAAGTTCCGGTTTGATTAGAAATCATCATGTCTATAGATTCTTGGCTCAAAACTTTTTCTTTCACTGAAGGACCGCTTAAAAACAACTGTAGGAATTTTGAGTAATCTGAAATTGTAGAGTTTAGATTCCCTCCACCAGAATAGAATGCAGATTTTTTAGGTCCTTCAAAGGGGAGCTCTAAGTAACCGTCACCATTTCTTGAATACACTTTTACCATTCTGTCTCTGATCTCTTGCGTTGTATCGTAAGAGGTATCCGTCATCTCCAACGGTTCAAATACGTATTTTTGCATGTATTCTTGAAGAGATAAATCCGACAATTTCTCAATCAACACACCCAGCCAGTCAATGCCTATACCGTAATCCCAATTCGAACCAGGATTGAATACCAGAGGCGCTTTAAGGAAATCTGAGTTTGCTGAAAATAAGGTAGCCAATTCACCTTTTGCAATTAATTTAGAAATATTTTCATTCCACATCTCATAACTGAAACCAGAAGTGTGGGTGAGCAAGTGTGCAATCGTTATGTCTGTAGAAGGTTTTGAATATACAGGATTGTCGTTGTTATCAAAGCCATCAATTATCTTTAAATCACCAATTTCTGGAAAAAACTCTTTTAATTTTGAATCCAGCTTTAGTTGATCTTGCTCGATAAGCTGAAAGATACAGACTGAAGTCACAGCCTTGGTCATTGAAGCAATTCTAAAAATAGCGTCATCTTTCAAAGGGGTTTTCAAATTAAAATCAGAATAGCCAAAATTACCTCTGTACAGAGTTTGATCAGAAGACAAAACGGCTGCAGCTATTGCCGGTACCTGATTTTTTTGAAACGCTTTATCTAAGGTCTCATCAATTCTTTTTTTATTGATGTCCATATTCCTTATTTCAGTTTTTAGAAAGAGCTAAATTTTTCTAAATGGTAATCGGAGTTGCCAAACATAGAATCAATAACAAGCAATCTTTTAAAGAAATGACCAACTCTTAATTCTTCGGTAACTCCCATGCCTCCATGAAGTTGGACAGCATTTTCACCTACAAAAATACCAGCTTTCCCTATCAAATGCTTGAGGCCATGAATGGTTTTTTGAGCAGCTTCAGGATCTTGTACAACCTCCATGGTTGCTCTAAACAACATGGATTTGCATTGTTCATATTCCATAAACATATCCACCATGCGATGTTGAAGGACTTGGAACTCTGATAACGCATGATCAAACTGTTCCCTTTGTTGAGTGTAATCAACCGTATCTTTATAAAGCACCTCCATAGCACCAACCGCTTCGGCACTTAAGGCCAGTATGGCGTCATTTGCTACCGCTTGAAGTATTTCGAACCCTTCATCCACAGAGCCAATCACTCTTTCTTCTTTTACTGAAACGTTCTCAAGAGTTATTTCAGAAGCTCTCAATCCATCTACGGTTGGAAAGTTTTCTCTGGTTAATCCTTCCGCATCTGCATCAACCAAGAAAAGGGTAATGCCTTGCTGATCCACTTGGCCACCGCTAGTCCTTGCAACAACAACTATTTGCTTAGCCGATTCGGCATTTTGAACCATGGATTTATGACCATTAAGTATAAAACTATTCCCTTCTTTTCTTGCTGAAGTTATTACATCATCTAAATCAAAACGACTTTGTGGTTCTGCATAAGCAAAGGACAATTGTCTTTTACCTTCAATCAGTTCAGGTAAGATTTCAGCTTTAAGAACATCAGAGCCACCTCGCTTGATGGCGCCTCCACCCATAACCACGCTTGCCAGGTAAGGCTCAAGAACCAGACCTCTTCCAAATTGTTCCATTACGACGAGTGTATCTATTTGATTCCCGCCGAAACCACCATCGGATTCTCCAAACGGCAACCCCAACCAACCTAATTCAGCCATTGAGTTCCAGTATTCAGCACTGTAACCACTTTCTTCTGCACTCAGTTTAATTCTGGTATTAAGATCGTAATTATCTTGCACAAAGCGTTCGACACTTTGCTGGATCATTTTTTGTTCTTCTGATAATTCAAAGTTCATTTTATGACCTCTTGGTTAGTCCAAGAACTTTCTTGGCAACAATATCTTTTTGAACTTCGCTGGCACCACCATAAATAGTGAAGTAACGACTGTTCAGATAACCTTGAGTTCCGCCTTTTGCAAAAGGAAGACCAACCGGTTTATCTGACCAAGCAGACGAATAAATACCACTAGCTTCAACCGTTAATTTTTCAATTCTTTGTTTTATTTCGGTACCCTTCAGTTTAAGAATAGAAGATTCCGGTCCAAGTTCTCCGCCAGCAGATGCAGACGCTAAGCTTCTTAATTCTGTAAATTCGGTTGCCATTATGTCTATTTCCAATTCAGCAATTTTAGCCTTGTAACTAGAATCATCCATTAAATTACCGTTCCCTCTCACCACAGACCTTGCACTGTCTTTTAGCTTATCAAGAGCAACCAGGGATCTAGACAGGCCGGCTAAGCCAGTCCTTTCATGCTCCAAGAGTCCTTTTGCATAAGTCCATCCTTTGCCTTCTTCACCAATTCTGTTTTCAACAGGAACCTTAACATCTGTAAAGTGAACGGTATTGACGGTATGTGCTCCTCCTAAAGTTATGATGGGTTTAATCTCAATTCCCTCTTGTTTCATAGGGAAAAGTAAAAAGGTTATTCCTTTTTGCTTAATGCCACTGTCATCTGTTCTAACTAAACAAAATATCCAATCAGCAACGTGAGCTAAGGTCGTCCACATTTTTGAACCGTTGACTGTGTAGTAAGTTCCGTCTTCAGATAAAACTGCTTTGGTTTTAAGATTGGCTAAATCAGATCCAGCCCCTGGCTCTGAGTAACCTTGACACCAATTAACCTTCCTTGCTCTTATGTCTGGAAGAAATCTTTCTTGTTGTTCTTCATTGCCATATCCCATAACTATAGGAGCTAACATGCCCAAACCAAAAGGAATATCAAAAGGAACATTCTCTACCGCTGTTTCTTGCTCCCATATGTAGTGTTGAGTTGGGGTCCAACCTGGTCCGCCAAATTTTTCTGGCCATTTAGGAACGTCCCACCCGCCTTTTTCTTTTGCCTTTGCAAACCAATCATTTCTCCATGAGAAATAGTCTGCACCTTTCTCCATTCTGTTCTCTTTAAAGAACCCTCTTACGTCTTCTCTAAAGGCAATATCTTCAGCGCTAAGCTCTATGTCCATAATTTTTTGTATTGTGAATTTTTAAGAGTATGAATCTTAATGATTTTTAGGATAGATTTCTAGGAAGAACTTAACTATTTTATATTTGTATAAAGGTAACAGAAAAATTAGAAATCCACTTGTATCTTAGGGGAAAGAAAAATGAAAAGCCTAATCCTTAAAGAAAAAGTTCTATTCGATCCTAAAATTCTGAAAATAATTAAAGATATCCTGCAGTTTTGTATCTCTTGCCGTTCTCATTTTATCGGTTACTCCAATATTGAGAGGTTCACTGCCCTTACCAAATATAACAATTCTTGGAATTCCTTCTTCTTTTTTTACTCCAGCAACCTCAAGCAGTTCCATGTTGATATCGTAATCTCCTACATCCACATGGAGAACAGAGAAATATTTGTCTAGGTATCTTTCGATGGTTGGGAGTTTTAGGGTGGCTTCAAGAATCCTGCAATCAGGGCACCAGTTCGCTCCGAATATTATGATGGATTGATTTCCTTTTTCACTTTTATTAATAAAACTCCTTACCTCTGATTCTCCAATCTCCCGCCTTTCGTAAGGCAGCGGTAGTGGAGACACAAGTGTTTCATTTTCATCAAGGGTAATGTATTCAGCTGCCATAATATTTGTTCCTAAGATTGCAATCAGGATAAAAATCTTCTTTTGAATTCGGCTCATAATACTCTCCACTTTTCCGGATTTTTTGAGAATATTAATTCCTTTTAGCCTTTTATTTTACATCGTGGCAATAGGATCAAATCGCGATGAACAGAATATACAGGTTGATTAAAATTTAGACAACATTTTGTAAATTTATTTGTGCCTTAACTTCAATGCCAGCTGATCAGATTTTTTAAGATTCTTTATTACCAATTCGTATGAATTATCAATCATGCCCTCAATCTCCTCACTGGGAACGCTTTCATCAAGTAAAACAGTATTCCAGTGAGTCTTGTTCATGTGATAACCAGGAATAACCGAATCGTAGATTTTTCTTAGAACGATTGATTCATCAGGGTCTGCTTTTAGATTTATTCTATCCACTCCATCTTTATGAGTTAAGAGGCCAAACATTTTTCCTTTAATCATGAAGACATTGATGTCTTCACCAAAGGGAAATTCTTCTGAAGATTCAGGTAATGAGATGCAATAAGTTTTTACTTCTATAACATTCATTAAGGCTTTATTTCATCAGCAACCCAGCTTATTGACCAGTTGTGACCGAGTCTTTTCCCTCTATAAAGTTCTGGCAGCCTTCTGACTTTACTACCTTCTAAGTCAATCGTCTGAGGGTCTGTTTCTAGATCTTTATAGGCATTGTCTAGAGCTTTCTGAGTTCTCCATTCAAAGAATTCAACATTGTTGGAAATGAAGTTAGGCTTTTCATAATTGCATTTTAAATTTAATCTTGAGATACCTGCCAAGGGTCCTGCAACAGAATGAATTTCTGCAGGGACGTTTAACTTCCACCTTTCTGCAAACATGGAAACCAGCAAGCCACCGTAGCTGTGACCCATAATTATTACTTTTTCAATCTTGGTATTTTCTTTAATCAATTTCTTAATTGAATTGTTTAGAGAAAGAAAAGAGGGATTTGGACAATCCCCATCATCCCATCTGTAAAATAATGTAAGCGTTTTGTCATCGTCTAATGTTTTAAGTGGATAGATCCACTCGTACCCTCTGCTGTTACTCCCGTGAACAGCAATTAATATTTTAGTTTCTTCTTTTGTACTTAGCTCTAATAGATTTAAACCCATTTTGACTGCCATGAGATTTCTACCAGACTCTTCAAAACCTTCTTTCGAGTCTAGTTCGGCAAGCCAAGGGTAAGGCCTCTCATTTGAACAAGAGAATAAAATAACAGGGAATAGAATTATTAAAAGTGCTCTCAATTTTACTTTGGGCTATTTACCAGCAAGTTTATCAAACATGCCGAGCGTTTTTTCATCAAGACCAGCTTCTTCGGCATCATCTCTCATTGTCTTATAGGCATAAGGGTGAAGTGCTTTTTTTCTCGTGTGTAAAAAATAAACAACAAAGCCCCATACGTTAAGAGACAAACAAAGAAGCAGAACTTCAGGTCTGATCAAGTCCCAAAAGAAGATTAACATTAGAATCTGCAGTGTGGTTTCGGGTTTTGTTAAAAACACAACAGTAAGACCAAGTCTGCCTGGCATCAAAGTGATCCAAAGCAACATCATTATTAAGGCTAAACTAACAAATATTAATTCAAGTTCAAATCTTGTTACAGCTCCTTCCAGGATGCCATTCAATGCAACAAAACCCAGCAAAAAACATACAGATGCATGCATTTTGTAACCAACCGTTTCTTTCATGACCAAATAGCTGTTTAATTTTCCGTTCCTTTTTACCCAAGGCTTCTCTTCTCTAAAAGAATCTAATATTTCAAAAAGCCCTATGCCCATATAAACAATTAATTCAACCCACAGGATGCCTTTAAGCAAAGGTGTTAATTCTAAGATATCATTTGCTCCCATAACTGCTCCTAAATTTAAATGTTTAATGTATCAATTATTTTTATTATTATCAGTTTGTTTGTACATTACATGGAGTAAATTATGGATATTGAAATCTTAGAAAAATTAAATAAAAAAGCTGCAGGGCCCTCCATGAAGTTTTTTGATTTAAAGTACGTAAATAAGGACGATGAATTCATAAGATTTAACGCTTCTTTTCCAGAAGAGTCAGCAAATCCAATGGGTTTTGTTCAGGGCGGAATGATTGCCGCTGTTCTTGATGATGCAACTTCTGTTGCTATGATATCTGGCTACAACGGAAAGATGGCACCCCTCAGCACTAATCTGAATATTTTATTTCACAGACCGCTTCCTTTAGGAGAAGCTAATATTGAGGTAAAAGTAATAAAACTAGGAAGAAGAAGCGCCACTGCGGAAGGAAGAATTTTTTCTTCAGATAATAAGTTGGTTGCGACATTGATGCACACCGCTCAACCAGTAGACAGACCTCCTCAATAAGGTAAAATTTAAAATTTGGAGAATTTTATGAAACCAGTATGTTTAGTTTTAGGAGCAGGTGCAGGAATAGGTGGCACGGTCGCAGCGAAGTTTGCCAGAGAAGGTTACCACTCTTGCTTGTGCCGCAGATCAGATCAAGAGGGTCTTGATAAATTAGTAAAAGGTATTGAAGATGAGGGCGGTTCGGCAAATGGATACCTGATCAATGCTATCGAGGAGAATGTTCTTGAAGAATTGATTGCCAAAGTGGAGTCAGAAGTCGGTCCTATTGAAGTCTTTGTTTATAATTTAGGCGCTCAAACTGGAATGAAACTTTTAGATAAAACCTCTTTAAAAGAGTATGAATGGGGCTGGAGAATGGCAAGCCTCGGATTATTTAGAGTGGCAAAAGTGCTTTGCCCCATTATGAAAGACAGAGGCAAAGGAACAATTCTTGTAACTTCTGCAACTGCGGCCATGAGGGGCAATGCAACTCAACATTCTCATGCAGCTGCTATGGGTGCTAGAAGAATGCTTTGCCAATCTTTAAATGCAGAATTTTCATCAAAAGGCATACATGTTGCTCACATAGTGGTTGATGGCGCAGTAGATGCCCCCGATACTCTGGGTAAAATGTTAGGACCTGAAATGTACCAAAAACTAAGAGAGACTAAAGGACTGGAGCATGATGGTCTTCTGCTCCCTAAAGAAATTGCTGAAACTTATTTTCATTTGGCGCAACAACACAGATCTGCTTGGACTCACGAAATAGATATAAGGGCATTTTCAGACTTGGCCTGGTGGAACCACAAGACCTCGTTAGAGGATTAAGAGATTCTAAATCTCTCTATCTGAATATCGTCTTCACCTAAATCAGCATAGTTGTCGTCAATTCGGCCTTGAATGTATTCTTTCCAAGTAAAGGATCTATAAAGATCGCCATCATCTGAAAGTCCTTTTATTGGCTTTAAGACGGCATCCCTTTTGGGGTTATAGAAATACGGGGTACTGTATCGAGGATCGTTGGTTCTTTGAAGCACTCTATGGATTGCAGCTACGTATTGATCATTTGTCCAAACTTGCATCGCATCACCAAGATTTACAACAATAGTGTCTTCTTCAGGCTGGACATCTATCCAACCAGATTCTCTTGATTTGGTCTGCAACCCTCCTGTCATATCTTGCAAAAGAAGGGTCAGGATTCCTGGATCGGTGTGGTGATGCAAAGCCATATTTCCAAGTTGTGAAACCGTGCTTTGATCTTTTAAGTCAAGAGGATCGCTCGTGGGGTAATAATTTAATCTAACGTTACTGGTTCTGGAATCTCCCAAAGGGAGTTCTGTCATTTGATTCCTCAATGCACAAAAAACCAGTTCCAAAGTTTTCTCTGCAACTTCGGAAGACCTTTTAAAAAATTCTTCCATGACCTGCCTAAAGTATTCGTGTTCTGGCCATTGATTGAGGTCTTCTCCATCCGGTTTGGGCTGCATGTAATCAAATACCTCTTTGAGGTCTCTTTTTTGTTTTGTTAGCTCTCTATCGTAGTAGCCAAGGGGAATAGTTTCTGTTCTCTTTATGCTCAGTTTGTTTTCTCTAGATTGACTAAAAAACCATTCAGAACAGCTCCACATTTCATTGATGATCTTCTGTATCCCATGATTTTTTAATAAGAAAAAGCCATGATCACGGCAGGCCAAATCTAGTAATTGTAGTTGCGAAGGGTCAGCAGCCGCAGCTTCTAAATCTATGGTTGGAACGTTACTGGTTTTCATGGCCATCAGCCTTGTGATCAAAATTGAAAACACTCTCAAAGGCATGCATTGCCTGCAGAACTTTTAAATCTTCTCTTTGGCCCCCTATAATTTGTAACGCTACTGGCATTCCAGAATTTAATAATCCAATAGGAACAACTCCAGCAGGATTTCTTGTCATATTGATGCCCATAGTAAAATCAACCCAAGCAGGTGTTTCTTCTCCATTTACTGAACCTTCTCCCATCAATTTAGGAGCTTGTCCGCAAGTTGCAGGAGTAATAATTAATGGAGATTCTTTAAATGCTTCTTCCAATTGATAACCCAGTTTATGGCAAGCATCTATCGAGGAAGCGTAAGAGGCTCCGTCCATTTTCATTCCCATTTCAATAAAGACTCTTAGCAGTGGGTCTATTTTTTCATACTCATCAGTCCCAACTAAATGTTGCTGTCTTCTTGCACAAGCAGATGCCCAGAAAACCATCCAAGGCTCTACAGGGTTCTCATCCCAAATCTTATCTTTCTCTATGATGGTCACGCCCGCATCTTGAAGAAGACCTATAGATTCTTCGCAGGCAGTCCTGACTTCTTTGTCTAAAGTTGAAAAACCCATTGTTGGTGACCAGATAGCAGTTTTAGGCAACTCTCCAGATAGTTGATTTGCCCAATTTGGACACCCGCCTTCAAGAGAAAATATATCCGTAGGGTGTGCTCCAACACAAGCATCTAATGCTAGTGCATTATCCATGGTCGTATTTGCCATTGGTCCTTTGACCGTCAATAAACCTGAGCCAGGAGGAGTCGTTCCTCCTATGGGGATTCTTCCCTGTGAGGTTTTAATACCACTTAAACCACCAAGACTAGCAGGTATCCGGATGGATCCACCCCCATCAGAACCAGTTCCTAAAGGAATCATTCCTGCAGCCAGAGCTGCCGAGGTTCCTCCTGAAGAACCGCCGGAGGAGTATTCAATATTCCAAGGATTCTTTGTCTCACCAAAAGGAAAATTATCAGTTTTCCCTTTGTGACCAAATTCAGGCGTATTTGTTTTTCCTAGAATAACGCAGCCTGCATTCCTTAATCTTTCTACTAAAATAGAATCTTCTGAAGCAGGTTTATCGTTAACGTGTAAAGCAGAACCAAAGGTTGTTACAAAACCTTTGGCGTCTTCTAAATCTTTGACTCCAATAGGTATTCCCGCTAACGGCCCAACATCATCACCCTTGGAAATTCTTTCATCTAAAGCCGAGGCTTGATTAAGAGCATCCTCTTGGTTGACGGCACAAAAGGTGTTCAAAACCTTATCGTGCCTATCAATGTTGTCTAAGGCTGCAGCCGTCATTTCCTTAGCTGAAATCTCCTTAGATTTAACTTTGTTTACCAATTCCTTTATTGAATGCTCTCTAAAATCCATTATTCGTCCCCTCAAATCTTTATATTTAATACGCTTAGAAGATATTAGCATTGTTGATTGTTTATTGGTATTTGGAGAAAGACGAATACTAAATTCCTTTGCCATCGAAATAGAAAAAACCTACTATTTTAGAATAATATATTGGTACTAAAAATTAGCTTGGAGATGATAATAATGTAATATTATAAAAATTATTTATTGAAAGTTTAAAGTTTAAGGAGAGTTTAATTATGCATTTTGAACACACAGAAAAAACTAAAAACCTCATGAACTTGGTCTCAAAGTTTATAGAAGACAATGTACGCCCTGCAGAAAAAGTTTATGCAGCGCAGATGAAAGAATTTAGAGATAGCGGCAATCCCTGGCAAGTACCTCCTGTAATTTACGAGCTAAAGGATAAGGCTAAATCCGAAGGGCTTTGGAATTTCTCTTTGACTGGAGAATTGGGTTACGGGCTTTCAAATCTAGAATACGCTCCTCTAGCAGAAATGATGGGGCCTGGTTGGATACCAGATGTCTTTAACTCAGCAGCACCCGATGCAGGCAATATGGAAGTTCTAGCAAAATACGGAACAGACCAACAAAAAGATAAATGGTTAAAACCATTGCTTGATGGAACCATGAAATCAGCGTTTGCCATGACCGAACCCGCTGTTGCTTCTTCAGATGCAACAAATATTTCGAGTTCAATAGTTGCCGATGGAGATGACTACGTTATTAATGGAGAAAAATGGTGGACTTCAGGCTATGGAAGACCAGATTGCAGCTTTATGATATTCATGGGCGTGTCTAACCCAGACGCACCAAAACACCAAAGACAATCAATGATTATTGTTCCTAAGGACACACTGGGAATTAATCTGGAACGTTGGTTAACTGTCTATGGATCAGACCATGCACCTAATGGTCATGCACATTTAACTTTCAAGGATGTCAGGGTGCCAAAAGAGAATATGATCTTGGGGGAGGGCAGGGGTTTTGAGATTGCTCAAGGAAGACTGGGACCTGGAAGAATACACCACTGTATGAAAATAATAGGTGGAGCAGAGACTGCTCTAAAACTTTTATGTGAAAGAGCTTCGTCTAGAATTGCTTTTGGCAAGCCCATAGCTGAGCTTGGTGGAAATTATGATGTTATAGCAAAATGCAGGACTGAAATTGAGATGTGCAGGCTATTGGTACTTAAAGCTGCATACATGATGGATACTGTTGGGAATAAAGTAGCCAAGAGTGAATTGGCACAAGCAAAAGCTGAAGTTCCTATGATGGCAGTGCGTGTTATTGAACGCGCTATTCAAATACACGGTGGAGCTGGAGTATCTCAAGATACACCTCTTGCAGGCTTGTACAGTTCTATCAGATATTTAAGGTTAGGAGACGGACCGGATGAAGTTCACAGAAGGACAATTGCTTTAGCAGAACTCAGCAATTACATTGATTAATTTGAAGAGACGTTTGTACAGTTTTACAGGATAAAATCTTCCGATAAAGATTTCGTTACCTTTTTTTGAATCTCTTTGGTTCTAACATTGTATTTGGGGTGATCAATTCCAACAAACATTGTCATGCCCGCCCTGAAGTCTTTGATCATTAAATTACTAAACTCGAACCTTAAGAAATGAGCAACAGGGATCTTTTCTTCATTCGATCTCTCCATGTTTTTATCCGAAATGGCAAAGACCCTTTCATTTTCTCCAATTTGAATCCAAACCCTATCCTCTATCAGATGCATTTCTTCTAATCTCTTCCTTCTTATCTCTTCTTCTGGGAATTCAATCAACATAGTAGCTTTCAGATTAGTTCCATCAGGAATAAGAGGATTGCAGGCGCTTAGCTCTTCCTCGATATCTTTTGCTTCAAAGGTTTCTTCTATTCTTAACATTTCTTGAATCTGGTATTGAATAGTTTTTTTGTTTTCAAAAAGAAGGCTTACGTTTTCTCCTACTTGAATGAGGCGTTCTTTTTTTATTTCTATAATCTCTTCACTGAGCATTTCTCGTTGCTCGCTATACTGTTCTAAATTTAATAAATCTTCTCTTCTTAAGGCTGTCATTAATTACTCCATTCCGTAGGCTTTTCTCAATAATAAAATTGAGTGAGCACTATCTATTTTACTTTCTGAAACGCGTCTTATCTGTTCTGTAGCTAATGGGCAGTCACTTGTAATGTGGTCGGGTTGAGCTGCATCTTCTTTCTTAGTAACTGGATTTGCTATTTTGACAGAATTTTTATGTGAAGCCACAAGAAATGGGCATTATTTACAATGACATCATTAAGTTCCGAGGCAAAGTTTTAAACAGGCATCTTAATTTTTAACGGCAAAAAAATGTTCACCTTGATTCACAGTAAATCTCTAATATTTCTTAGTTAAAATGGTGATGCAGTGCATTTTTAAATAAGTTTAGTAGCAATTCAGCACCTTTCATTCCTGGATATGTTGGTCGCAAAATAAGAGCAATCTCTCTGTGGGGCCCTGATTCATTTAAATGCGATTTTAATAAATCTTTATTAGCACTGAGCAATTGTGTGAGGGCCATGTGGGGTACTAATGTGCTACCCATATTGCCTCGAACAAGTTGAATCAAAGTGACCAAGCTAGACGCTTTTACAATATGTTTGGTCTCATAAGAAATGTTGCATGCATCAAGAATGTGATCTTTTAGGCAGTGTCCATCTTCCAATAACATTAATTCAGAATGCTCTAACTGAGCTGCTCGTATTTCTTGCTTACCCGCATGCTTGTTTTCATGATGAGCAATCCAATAAAAGTCTTCCTCCCAGAATTTTAATGAAATCAAGCCATCAAGGTCATAGGGCAGAGCTAGAATAGCCATATCCAATTCTCCACTTTTAACTTTTTCTACAATAATATTTGACTGACCTTCCTCTATTTTTAAGGTTAGGGCTGGAAAGTTCTTTTTGATTGGCGGCAAGACAATGGGCAGGAGGTAAGGGCTGATGGTTGGAATAATTCCAATTGAGACAAGATTGCCAAGAGGCTCAGCTTGATTTTCTGCTAACTTTTGAATGTCATGAACTTGTAATTGTATTGATTGTGCTTTTTGCAACAGCTCCATTCCTAGGTTGGTAACAAAAACTTTTTTGTTATCTCTTTCAAAGACTCGGAATCCCAAAGATTTTTCCATTTCTGTAATCGCATTACTTAGAGTTGATGGAGAGACAAAGCAGGCTTGAGCAGCCTTCTTAAAATGCAGTGTTTTAGAGACAGCCAAAGCATAATCAATTTGCTTTAATGTGATCATATTCTTTCCTTTTATAATCGATAAAATCGAATATAACATTCGGATTTTATATATTTACCAATACATATGTTAGCGATAAAGTTACAATATAAATATAATTTTTTATATGTATTTTAACCATTTCATATTTATTTTTTGGGAGGTAAATTTATGAATAACGATACTGAAGACAAATGTCCTGTAATGCACGGGAGCCTAGCAAGCAATAGTTCTACCGGCACATCAAATAAAGATTGGTGGCCTAATCAATTAAACATAAGCATCCTGCATCAGCATGATCACAAAAGTGATCCAATGGATGGAGGTTTTGATTATGGTGAAGAGTTCAATAAACTTGATTTTCAAGCTTTAAAAAAAGATCTTAATGATGTGATGACTGACTCACAAGATTGGTGGCCTGCAGATTATGGTCATTACGGACCGTTTTTTATCCGCATGACTTGGCATGCAGCAGGAACATACAGAACAGGCGATGGCAGAGGGGGCGGAGGAACTGGTGCGCAGCGATTTGCTCCTCTTAATAGTTGGCCAGATAATGGAAACTTAGATAAAGCCCGAAGGTTGCTTTGGCCAATCAAACAAAAATACGGAAAACAAATCAGTTGGGCTGACCTTTTGATTCTGGCCGGAAACGTTGCCATTGAATCTATGGGCGGAAAAACATTTGGTTTTGGAGGCGGTCGAGCTGATATATGGGCACCTGAAGAGGACATTAATTGGGGCGCAGAAAAAGAATGGCTGACCAATGAGAGATACACAGGTGAAAGAGATTTAGCCAACCCTCTTGGCGCAGTTCAGATGGGTTTAATTTACGTCAATCCTCAAGGTCCTGATGGAGATCCAAATCCTCTTGCCAGTGCTGTAGATATTCGCGAAACATTCGCCCGCATGGCAATGAACGATGAAGAAACCGTTGCTCTTGTTGCTGGAGGCCATACTTTTGGTAAAGGCCATGGGGCAGGACCTGATAGCAATGTCGGTACGGAGCCAGAAGGCGCAGAGATGGAAGAAATGGGCTTTGGATGGATGAGTTCTCATGCTTCAGGAAAAGGCAGCGATACCATTACCAGTGGATTTGAAGGTGCTTGGACTGCAAACCCTACTCAATGGGATAACGGATACTTTGATCTGTTGTTCGGCTATGAGTGGAAGCAAGTTACCACCCCTGCTGGTGCCATTGTTTGGCATGCAGTTGATCCGAAGGAAGAGGATCTTGCTCCTGATGCGCAAAATGCATCAATCAAAGTTCCAACTATGATGACAACTGCTGATATGGCTCTTCGAGAGGATCCAATCTATAACAAGATATCCAAACGCTTCCATGAGAATCCAGAAGAGTTGGCAGATGCCTTTGCTAGAGCTTGGTTCAAATTGCTTCACAGAGACATGGGCCCTATAGGGAAATACCTCGGACCAGAAGTGCCTGCAGAGGAGTTAATTTGGCAAGATCCAGTTCCTTCTGGCAATGCTAAATATGATGTTGATTCCATCAAATCTAAAATTTCTGAGAGCGGACTAACCATTCAGGAGATGGTTGAGACTGCCTGGGCTAGTGCTTCTACTTTTAGAGGATCAGATATGAGGGGCGGCGCTAACGGCGCAAGAATTCGTTTAGCTCCGCAAAAAGACTGGGAAGCTAATAAACCTGAGCAATTAGCACGAGTTTTATCTGTCTATGAGAGCATTGCTTCAGAAGCAGAGGTGTCCATTGCTGATGTAATTGTACTCGCTGGTAATGTTGGCATTGAAAAAGCATCAGGCTTAAGTGTTGATTTTACTCCAGGCAGGGGTGATTCTTCACAAGAGCAAACAGATGTGGAGTCATTCGCCGTTTTGGAACCTGTTGCTGATGGCTTTAGGAACTTTCAAAAATCTTCATCTAGTATGCCAGCTGAAGAAATGATGCTTGATAAAGCTCAGTTACTCGGACTAACAGCCCCTGAAATGACCGTTCTCTTAGGCGGAATGAGGTCTCTAGGAATCAGCAATGATGACCATGGAATATTTACTGATAATTCAGAAAAATTAACCAATAGTTATTTTGCAACACTCCTTGATATGTCTGTGCAATGGCAGCCGAACGGTACAGGTAAGGCATTTGATGGCATGGATCGTGTATCGGGTGAAAAGGTCAGGACTGCGTCAAGAGTTGATCTTGCATTTGGTTCTAATTCTCAACTCCGAGCTTTGGCTGAAGTTTATGCCAGCAATGATGCTCAAGAAAAATTTGCCAAGGATTTTATTTCCGCATGGAATAAAGTTATGAACAATGATCTTGCCTGATAAATTAGCTTAGGCTTATTAAAAAAAAAGGTTCATTTGAGCCTTTTTTTTTACCCACAATTAACAGCTTAGAGACTATTCTTAGACTAGCATCCATGATTCTTGGCTCTACACTGAGACCTTCATTAATTTTTTTAGATTTCCTTTAAAAAAATGATTATCATATTCTCCAATGTAAAGGGGTGGCAATTTGCCTGAGATCTTTTAGAAACTCTTTGAACCTGATCCATACAATAATGGCGGAGGAATTGCATGCTTATTCAAAAAAGAATTTTAATTTTAATTTTTTTATCACTTTCTTTATTTAGCAAAGAAATAATTTCAGAAACAGTTGAAGAAATAATTGTTCTGGGGGATTGGCGAGAAACTTCAACTGATCAAGAGGACTCAAGTGTTGTTCTGTTGGATGAGAATAAAATTAAGTCCCAGTCCATGAAGCATTTTGAACAACTTTCTTATCTAGTGCCCAATTTAAATTTTGCTGCAAGTGATTCTAGGGCTAGATATTTTCAAATTAGAGGAATAGGAGAGAGGTCTGGTTATCAAGGCACACCAAATTCTTCTGTTGGATTTCTGATAGATGACATTGATTATTCAGGACAAGGAGGAATAGCTACAACTTTTGACGTGGATCAAATTGAGATTTATCGAGGTCCTCAGGGATCTAGAATTGGTGCCAATGCCCTTGCAGGTCTTATTTACATCAAGACTAAAGACCCTACGGAAGAATTTGAAGCCACTAGTGAAATAACTACTGGTTCTTTTGGGACTAAGAGTGCTGGTCTAGCCTTTGGAGGCCCCTTGGCCGGTAATGAGAATATTGCTTATAGACTGGTTTTGCGTAAAGATAACATTGATGGATTTAGAAAGAACCTTTACCTGAAAAGGTCCGATACTTCTAGAAAAGATGAGACAACAAGCCGACTGAAAATAGATTGGGAGATGGACGAAAAGACATCAGTTAAGTTGTTAATTTCACAAGTCGATCTTGATGACCCCGCAGACATATGGACTCTTGATGGAAGCTTAAATACTTTGTCCGACAGACCTGGAATGGATTCTCAGAAAACAAATTCTTATGGGCTAAAGATTTTTCACAACTTTATAGGGTTTGATTTACAAAGCTTAACAAGCTCCACGGATACAAGTGTTGTGTTTAGTTATGACGCTGACTGGGGCAATACAGATTCATGGGCCCCCTTTATTTATGATTATTTCTCTGAAACCTTAAGAGACAGGAAGACGTTCAGTCAAGAATTTAGGTTGATATCTGACGAAGCAAATTTGGACGAAGAGCAAAAAATAGAATGGGTATTTGGGGTTAGTTATTTAGAAATTAAAGAATTAAATCTTAAAATAGACGATGGAAATTATGGCGATCCTTCGGACCCTTACGGACCTTACTCAAGCGTGTCTTCTTCCTCAAGTAAATACAAATCAGATAATACCTCTCTCTTTGGTAATCTGGATTATTTCATTTCTGAATCCTTAAAACTTTCACTGGGCTTGAGATGGGAAGATTGGGAGTCTAAATTTGTAGATACTTTAGGGGATAATTTTAATCCTTCCAATGACATGTCAGGAGGTAAAATTTCTTTGGTTAAAAACATGAGAAATGGTACGAATATTTTTGCAAGTATTGCTAAAGGTTATAAGCAAGGAGGTTTTAATCTTGGATTGGGTCTTGGATCTAATTCTAGTAATCAGAACCTTTTGTATGACCCTGAATATTTAACAAATTATGAGCTAGGCTTAAATTCTAAATTTTTTGATTCGAGTTTAAATTTAGCAACCGTAATTTTCTATTCTGATAGAGAAGACCAGCAGGTTCTTATATCTACACAAGTGGACCCTTCAGATCCAAACACTTTCTCTTTTTTAACAAAAAATGCAGCAGAGGGGGTAAATTATGGATTAGAAATAAATATGGATATGGATTTAAGCGAGACTCTCAATCTGTTTGCAAATTTAGGCTTTCTAGAAACTGAAATAAAGAATTGGAAATCACGACCAGACCTTGAGGGCAGGGCCCAAGCTCATGCCCCGAAACGAAGCTATGCCGTTGGCCTTAATTGGAACCCAACTGTTAATTATTACCTAAGGCTAGACGTAACAGGAAAGAGCAGTTTTTATTATTCTGATTCACATGACAAACAGTCAGATTCCTATTCTCTAACTAACCTGAGTCTAGGCTATAAGCAAGATAAGTGGAATACAGAATTGTGGGTGCGTAATGCATTTGATAAGTACTATTCGGTAAGGGGATTCTATTTTGGCAACGAACCTCCTAACTTTGAAGATACCCTTTATCAAAGACATGGAGATCCAAGACATTATGGGATCTCTATTAGATATGACTTTTAATCTTTACGAGATTTAATAAATGGAGGTGCTCGCAGTTTCATTGGCTCTTCTCTACTTGATACTGGTTGTCCGGCAGAACATTTTATGTTGGCTGGCCGGAATATTAAGTTCTACTCTCTATATTTTTATAATGTACTCGGCAGGGTTGTATATGGAAGCCTGTTTGCAGGTGTTTTATATTGCAATGGGATTCTATGGTTGGTCACAATGGAAATCCAATGAGTCTAAATTTTTGGTAAGAAGTTGGAGCAATACCAATCACCTTAAGGCCGTTAGTTTGATTTTATTTTTAACTTTAAGTTCTGGTTACCTTCTTGAAAATTTTACAAATGCTGCTTTACCATTTTTTGACGCGCTCACTACTTGGGGAGCGGTCGTGGCTACTTATATGGTTGCCAAAAAGCTAATAGAAAACTGGATATATTGGTTTGTAATTAATTTTATTTCCGTCTTTCTATTCGTATCTAGAGATTTAAATTTAACCGCCATGCTATTCGTGGTCTATCTAATTATTATATTTTTTGGTTATCGATCATGGAATCAGATGAGGGATGATTCTTAATGAGTATTCATTAATTTCATAAATATGAGAGAATGAAAGGTATTAAGTTTATAAGGAGCTAAAAATGGCAAAAGCTTTGTATCCGGGAACGTTTGATCCTATCACTTTAGGACATATAGACATTATTAAAAGAGCACTCAACCTTTTTGATGAAGTAACTATTGCTATAGCTACTAGCAAAACAAAGGCACCTGTATTTAACCTAGAAGAACGAATAGGGCACATCGAAGCAGTTTTTAATAATGATCAGCGCATCAAAGTGATCGGTTTTGACGGTCTGATTGTTGACCTTGCCAGAGAAGAGGAAAGCAATATTCTAATCAGAGGGTTAAGGGCTGTGTCTGATTTTGAATACGAGTTTCAGATGGCCAGCATGAATAGGGCTATGTCTCCTGAACTAGAAAGTGTTTTTTTAACTCCCAAAACCCAATTCTCTTTTATTTCATCAACTTTGATAAGAGAGATTGCTTCAATGGGAGGAGATGTCTCCTCTTTTGTTGACCCAATTATTGAGAAAGCATTAAAGGCAAGGTTTAATAATTAATTACTTTTGACATTTAGGGCAGTAAACACTTCCTCTTTGACCTATTTTTAAATTCTTCAGAATGGTTCTGCAAACCTTACATTCCTCTCCTGATCTTCCGTAAACGTTTAATTGCTGTTTAAAATAGCCAGGCTTATTATCTCCCCCTACAAAATCTCTTAACGTTGTTCCTCCTTTTTCAATAGACTTTTTAAGTAAATTACGTATCTCTATAGTTAATGATTCATATTGATTGTGAGTAACTCTCCCTGCATATTTTTTTGGTCTTATGCCTGCGAGAAATAACGCTTCACTCGCATATATATTTCCTACGCCCACAACAATTTTTGAATCCATAATAAAGTTCTTAACTGGCATTTTCTTTTTTCTAGATTTTTCAAACAGATGTGCTCCTGAGAATTCGTTACCCAAGGGCTCTGGTCCTAGTTTACTTATCAGGACATGAGATTCAGGTTCTGTTGTCCACAAAAAGGATCCAAAGCGTCTGGGGTCTGTATATCTCAAGATAGAGTTATCATCAAAACTAACGTCTATATGATCATGTTTCTCTGGTGCAGATTTATTATCAAATATTCTAAGACATCCCGACATCCCAAGGTGAATTAGTACAAAACCTTTTAGGCTCTCAAGGATGAGGTATTTACCCCTTCTTTTTATGGATAAAAAAGAGTTACTGACAAGATTAGCTTTTAGACTATTTACTGGAACTGGCCAACGTAAAGAAGGATTTCTAACAGTTATTGAGGTTATTTTCTTATTTAATATGTGAGGTTCAATTCCTCTTAGAGTTGTTTCAACTTCAGGTAATTCTGGCACTATCTTTAGTAGTCACTTGGACCTTTTAGTTTTTTAAGAAACATGATGAAAGGCATTACAAATAAGAATTAATTTTTTGAAGCTATTAAATCTGTAACCTCTTTTCCTTCTATGAAATCATTAATGATTTGAGCCAATTCTGGACCCACTTCTTCTTGAACAAAATGCCCAGCCCCTTCTAAAGTTATAACTGTTGGGCTAGGAATGCGATTAATAAAATTATCTTTCAACCTTAATGTAATTCTTTCTTCGCCTCCGAAAGCTACTAGAAAAGGCTTATCCCATTTTTCATAAACATCAACCCAATATCTCTCATTCTCTTGAAGTTGCTCCGGTATGAGATATGGCCAGACGTGCGCACCAGCTTTGTACTCTCCTGTTGGATAAGGTGCTTCATAAGCTCGCTTTTCCTCATCTGTAAGTCTAATTCGTCCAAAAGTTTCAATTATCCCAACAACATCCATATCTTCTGCATAATATGAATGAGCCATCCATTTTGAAAACATAGCAAAGCCCTGATTTCCTGTTGGATTTCCTGGGTCTAGTGTTTCTTGAGCAATAGTTTTTAATTCTTCAAAGCTTATATCGCCATGCCACCATACAACTAACTTAACCATATTTTTATATAGCCAGGCTGAAAACCCATCTCTGGCTGCCATTCCGGTGTTTGATACAACAACTCTGCTAAATCTATCAGGTAATTCTGCTACCACTCTTAAGCCAACTAAACCGCCCCAATCTTGCCCAAAGTGAGTAGCATTTTTTAGGTCCAGCCTGATTACCAACTCTTTCATAACATCTACATGATGCTTATAGCTGTAATCATTTTTGGATATAAATTTATCGGATTTTCCAAATCCAACCATGTCTGGAACAATTACCCTATGACCGGCTGCAGTAAAAACTGGGATCATCTTTCTGAATAAATAACTCCAAGTGGGCTCTCCATGAAATAAGATAATTGGATCAGCATCTTTAGGTCCTTCGTCTAGGTAGTGAATCCTCAGACCATTGACTTGCATATAATTTGCTTCAAAAGGGTAATCTTGCAAATTTTCAAAGCGATCGTCTGGAGTTCTTAAGACTCCAGGTGCTATTTCATCCGAAAAAATCTCTTGATTTAAAGAAATACCCATCATCAAGATAAACAATAAGTGTTTCATGCTTTACTCCATTCTGTTGCTGATCGAGATTAAGTCGCCTGGGTTTAATGAACCAACTGATGCTTTTAATCTAAGCATTGCGATAACGTATTCGTATCTTGAATTTGCGAACTCAGTTTGAGCTGCGTATAGTCTTTTTTGAGCATCAAGCAGATCCACAGTGTTTCTTGTACCAACTTCATAACCTACCTCAGTAGCTTTAAGAGCGGAGTTTGCTGAGGTCAAAGCCTGCCTTCTAGCCGTTACATTAGCCACTTGAGTCTGAACCCCAAAATGGCTTGATCTGATATCTCTTATAGCTATTCTTTCTGAGTAGATTGCTTGTTCTTTGCTTCTGTCATAATCAGCCCAAGCCTGCCTTCTAGCTGAACTTATAGAGCCCCCAGCAAACAATGGAATACTGACTTGAACGCCATATTGACGTGTGTCTTGTTCAATACCAAATAAAGGATTTTGAATAAATCCACCAAATTTACCTTGCTTAGAAGTGCTTTTGGTATTTCTTCCCACAATGTCTATTTTTGGTAAATGCGCAGAGCCTTTTGCTCTCGCGTTGTTTTTTGCTGCGTCCCTCTGGTGCCTAGAAGAAATTAATTGGTAGTTATTTTTTAATCCTAATTTAACCCAGCTCTCTCTATCCATAGGATCAGGTAATGAAATCTCAAAACCGTCAGACAATGGTGACAATAAAGGGATTTCAGCTCCTATTATTGCAGCCAAATTTTCTCTCGACATATCTAGTTGAGCCTCTCTTGCAATCGAGGCTACTACAGATAAGTCATAAGCTGCTTGAGTTTCATGCACTTCAGTTATTGCAGCCAAACCAACATCAAATCTTTTTTTAGCTAAATCTTTTTGTCTGCCTATGGCCTTTTCTTCTGCCTTTGAGGCATTCAAGCTGTCGATAGAATTCAGCACATTAAAGTAAGCAGTGGCAACTCTAATCATGGTTTGTTGTTGTTGGTGAGCAAATTCTGCAGAAGCACTTTCTGATATTGCCTTACCTTGTTTGAACTGAAACCATCTATCCATTCTAAAAAGAGGTTGAGAAATATTTGCTGAGTGATTATTAGAGTTATAAGCATCTATCAGTTCATCTTGAACTCTGTACTCGTTCCAATTTGTAGAACCTGAGATTGACAAAGAAGGCAGTAAACCAGCTCTTCCTTGCGATTTGTATTCCATATTAGATCTGTATGTAGCTTCTGCTGATCTTAAAAGAGGGTCGTTCTTTAAAGCCAGCTCATATATATCTTCTAGATTTTCTGAAAAGACAGGACTGGAAATAAAAAACAAGCTTAAAGAAGCAATTGTGATTCTATGAACTATTCTTTTTAACATAACTATACTCTTTGCATATTAGGTGTGTTACTAAAGTATAACACCTATTTAATTACCTCCAAATCTTTCTTATCTATTTATAAAAATTAAAACCTCCAAATTAGTATCAAAAACTCCCTGAATAATAAAATCATTGATACACTATCTGCATATTAGGTTTAATTCAGAATTAAAGAACAAATCTGTATTTAATTAAAAAAAGAGCATGTCTTTAATGGTCTTAAAAATAAAAAGGAGAGGAAATGACAATTCAAGTAGGAGATAGACTTCCAGATTTAACACTTACCACTATGACTGAAGAAGGACCAAAGCCTGTAAGTGTGAATGAGCTTTGTGCAGGTAAAAAAGTTGTAATCTTTGCAGTTCCAGGAGCATTTACTCCGACTTGCAGCGTCCAACATCTACCTGGCTTTATTGAAAATAAACAAACTCTTAATGACAAAGGAGTAGATTCAGTTGTTTGCATTTCAGTCAATGACCCATTTGTAATGGGAGCTTGGGGTAAAGACAGAGAAGTAGGAGACTCAGTATTGATGTTATCTGATGGTAATGGTGAGTTTACAGCCGCAATAGGTTTAGAGATGGACGGCAGCGGTTTTGGTCTTGGTACGAGATCTCAAAGATATGCAATGATTGTAGATGACGGAGTAGTTTCTAAACTTAATGTGGAATCAGGACCTGGCTTAGATGTGAGTTCTGCTGAAACAATTCTCTCAGAGATTTAACAATGACAAAGCCTGTTTATGACATAGGTCAAATCTGTGAACTGGATAAATGGGAAACATTTATAAAAGGGCAGCCTTTTGATTTATTCCAAAAGTTAAGAAGCGAAGCCCCTGTTTATTGGCATGAAGAGAGTCTTGATTTCGAACCAGGGTTTTGGGCTTTAACCAAGCACGAAGATATAATTAAAGTATCAAAAGATCCTGAAACATTCTCTTCGGCTGTAGGAGGTCACCTTATTACAATGGGAGACCCTGCCGTAGTAGACCCATCTGCTGTAGCCGCAATTATAGGAAATATGATTGGTATGGACCCTCCAGAGCACCAAATTTACAGAAAAATGGTTTCTCCTGGCTTTAGCCCAAAAGCTATTAAGAATCTTGAAGATGGAATGAGGGCAAAGGTTAGAGAATTATTGGACAATGTTGCTGATAAAAAAGAATTCAACTTTGTAACGGAAATAGCAGAGCAGCTACCATTATGGGTGCTTTGTGAAATGATGGGAATTGAGGATGACCAGCGCATGAAGATTCGTGATTTGGTAAATAATTTAACAGATGCTTCTATAGCTCAAGATCCGGAAAAATCTATGCAGATTTGGTTCAATTACATGGAACTTTTTAAAATGGGCAGAGACATTATTGAAGAGAGAAGAAAAAATCCGACGGATGATTTAATGAGTATGGTTGCAAATTCTGAAGTGAAAGGCGATCAATTGCCGGCAGAACTTTTAGATGGCTTCTTCCTTCTTATGGTGATTGCTGGAAATGAAACAACAAGAAACACCATTACCGGCGGCCTAATTGCATTAACGGAAAATCCAGATGAAAGAGCAAAGCTAATAAAGAATCCTGAATTGATTGCAAATGCTACCGATGAAATGTTGAGATGGGTAACTTCTGTTATCTACTTCAGACGAACTGCTACTAAAGACACCGTCATAAGAGGGCAGAACATTAAAGCGGGAGATAAGGTGGTAATGTGGTACGGATCCGCAAATAGAGATGAAGAAATATTTGAAGATTCACATTTATTTAAAGTTGATAGAGAAAATGCAAAGAAGCACTTAGCTTTTGGTGCAGGTGAGCATTTATGCTTAGGCAATAGGTTGGGCCATATGCAGATTAGAGTTCTCTTTGAAGAATTACTTTTACGTTATCCAGATATAAAATCTGTTGCCGAACCCACAAGAGTTCCGTCAAATTTCTTGGCAGGTATTTCTGAATTAAGAGTACAAACTTAGGATGTTAACCAAGGCAGATGATTATCCAATCCATCAACTGCCCATTCCTGTCTCAGAAGTAGGTTCAGAAAGAAATTTTTACGACAGATATTTTTTTAATGGGTACAGTCCTGATGGTGAAATATTTTTTGCTTCTGCAATGGGTATTTACCCTAATCTTAATGTTATAGATGCTAGTTTTGTTTTAATCATAGAAGGTATCCAGCACAATTTTCGTTATTCACGAATATTAGGACAAGAGCGTATGGATACATCCGTAGGTTCTATTGCGCTGGAAATAATAGAGCCTCTTAAAACGTTAAAATTAACCATTGATGACTCGGAAAAAGGTATTCAAGCTGAACTAACTTTCAACGGAAGATTCAATCCTGTTCAGGAACCCAGGATGACCATTCAAAATGGACCAAGAATTTTTATGGATTCTACCCGATTAACCCAGCACGGAAACTGGTCTGGAGAAATAAATTTTAACGGTAGTTCTATTAAAATAGATCCAAATAATTTTTTAGGTACAAGAGATAGATCGTGGGGAGTTCGTCCGGTAGGTGCTCCTGATACTCAAGCCTTGCCTCCTTTGCAGTTACCACAATTCTATTGGCTCTGGAGTCCAGTAAATTTTAGAGATTCTAGTGCTCACCTGTACTTTGTTGATGACAAAGAAGGCAAGGCCACTCATTCTCACTCCGTACTTCAGGATAATTTAAACAAGACAGAGGTGCTTTTAAATCTTACAAAAGTTATTGAATATGTCGAAAATTCTAGAAGAATAAAGAAAGCCGAATTCTCTTCTTACAAAGACGATGGTACCGAAGTAAAGCTGTTGGTGGAACCAAAATACCATATGTACATGTGTGGACTTGGTTACATGCATCCTTCTTGGGGTCACGGTCAGTACCAAGGAGAAAATGAATCTATGTACGATACTTATGATCTTTCTGTTGATCCTCATGACCCACCTTTTTTACATGTTCAGGCTGTAGCTGAATGCACTTTATTTAATGGCTCGGAAACTCAAAAGGGAATTGGAGTACTGGAAGAGCTTTTAATAGGAAAGCACAAACCTAGCGGATTTAAAGATTTATTGGACCGATAGAAATGACAGCAAATGAAGAAGATAAACTTGGTTTGGAGTTTCTTAATTATTATTCAGAACTTACTAAAAAAGACTTCAGTCTCAAAGAAATAAATAGAATTTTTGGAGGCGCCTCTAAAGAAACATACAGAATTAGGCTTCTTGACAGCGATGAAGAAGAGGTAAGATTAATTTATAGAAGATCGCAAGAAAGTTCTTTAATTGAAACAGAACAACTTACGGAATACTCTGCATACTCAGCTTTTCAAGATTCATCAGTTCCGGTCCCTAAAACGATAGCGATCGAAGAATCTTCAGATAAATTAGGAGCACCTTTTATTGTAATGGAAGAGCTCAGCGGATCAGCTGCAAGCCCATTTGACTCATCTGCTTATAATCCTCATGAAGAAGCCATAGGCAGAGAATTTTGGAAAATTTTAGCTGAGATAACTTTAAAAGATTTATCAGATCCTGCACTTATAAATCTAGATGGGCCGGTTGAAAAAGAAAAACCCTGGAAGAGAGAATTGGATCACTGGAATAGAATTATAAATTCAGATTCAATAGGAGTAGAGCCTATTTTAGAAGCTGCTATTAGATATCTTTACAAGAATCCCCCTGAAGATTCTTCTAAAAGATGTTTGGTTCATGGCGATTACAGAAATGGTAATTTCCTCACAGAAGATGGAATTATTACTGGAATCTTAGATTGGGAGATGGCCCATATAGGAGATCCTCTTGAAGATCTGGCATGGGCGCTTTCTCCAATATGGAGTTGGGAAGATCACTCAAAGCCAGCTTACCTAATTGATCGAGAAGAAGCATTGAAGATATGGAGTCAATCAAGTGATATAAAAATAAATAAAGAAAGTTTATTTTGGTGGGAGCTCTTTTCTTGTGTAAAAGGCTTAGCAATCTGGATATCTGCTGGCCATGAATTTATTTCTGGAGATAACATAGATCCTATCAATCTATTTTCTGCATGGATACCCGGAGACATTCATACTGAGATAATTCTAAATATCTTGGAAGGAGAATTGCACTAAGACTATGAAGCCAGACATAAATACAGCTATTGTTTTTTCTGCTCAAGAAATTTCAACACGTTTTTTGCCTTTGCTCAAAGAAGAGTACGATCAATCTCGTCTAGGTTCATGGGGAGGCCTAATGCTTATAGCTTCTTTGCAATTAGATTCTGCCGCAGATAATTTATACAAAGAGAATCAGCAGATGTGTGAATGGTTTTTATTAAAAGAAGCTCTTATAAAAGACCCCGATCTTCTGAATCGAATTAAAGAGACCAGATCAAAAGAACTCGAAGATATTAAAATCTCAACATTAGATGCCCACAATCAGATACTGAGATTATTATTCGTTGAAATTCAAACTTTTTTTGAAGAACAAGAAGATACTGTTTCTTTGAAGGAAAGTTGGATCATTCTTAGAGCTATGCATGGACATAGGAAAATTAGTCCATTGTTGAGCATGCTCCAGAATAAAACTTGAAGCTAATTTAGCTGGCCCACTGAACGAAAGAAACAAAACCCCAAGCACTAATTACCATTGGCGCTATATAAATAGCTGGAAGTATTGCTTTGACTAAGTTTGTTGCTGTCTTTTCTATTTTTTTCATTAATTTCTATAAGTTAATATGGATTACAAAATGCATGATATCACCATAATCTATACCTGTATATAGATATTATGAATAATTTATAAAAAGTAAGTAAAATATGGTTTTTCTACCTTTATAATTTTTATATTTGCTTAAAAATTAATCAATTATTTTTAGTTAGCTATTGCTATACCGTTTTCTTCTCTGATGGAATAAAGTAAGTAAAATTTATCATTTTTCTGAAATATAGCGGGGTTACACAATTGATTTACATAAATATTTCATAATTTATTAATCTATCAGAGTAACTTAAAATTCTGAATGTATAATAAGCCAAAACACAAATGCCAAGAGAATATAACGCAGAATCCATAGAAGTTCTATCCGGACTTGATCCCGTTCGTAAGCGACCTGGTATGTACACCGAAACTTCCAGACCAAATCACCTGGCTCTTGAAGTTATAGATAATAGTATTGATGAGGCCTTAGCTGGTCATGCCAGTCGTATTGATGTTGAACACTTCAAAGATGGTTCAATCTCAGTTTCAGATGATGGAAGAGGGATGCCTATCGATATTCATCCGGAGGAAGGAGTTCCTGGAGTGGAGCTGATCTTGACAAGGCTTCATGCAGGGGCAAAATTCTCTAATGAAGATTATAAATTTTCTGGTGGTTTGCATGGAGTAGGGGTGTCGGTTGTAAATGCTTTATCTCTATCTCTTGCTGCAGAAATTAAGAGAGGAGGTTCTAAGCACTTAATTGAATTTAAAGGCGGTGAGAAAAGTTCTGACCTTTGCGAAATAGATAAAGTAGGCCAAAAAAATACAGGAACAAAGATAACATTCAGAGCTGATCCACAATATTTTGATAGCGTTAAAATCTCTGTTACCCAACTAACATCTGCTTTAAAAGCAAAGGCAGTCTTATGTCCAGGACTAACCATTACCTTCAAAGATGAATCGTCGGGGGTCAGTGAAACGTGGTGTTTTGTAGAAGGCTTGTCTGCCTATTTAGTAGCAAGTAACAAAGGTGCTGAGCTTATCCCTGCTGAACCTTTTGAAGGTGATCAACTTACCGATGATGGGGGTTTAACTTGGGCACTTCAATGGGTTCAGGGAATAACTGATCCTGTTTCAGAAAGTTACGTGAATTTAATTCCCACTACGCAAGGGGGGACTCATGTGAATGGATTGAGGCTGGGTTTAACCGATGCTATGAAAGAATTTTGTGATTTCAGAAACCTTATTCCGAGAGGAGTAAAGCTAACTGCCGATGACATCTGGTTGAATTGCAGTTCAATTCTATCTGCAAAAGTTAAAGACCCTCAGTTTACTGGTCAAACTAAAGAAAGATTATCTTCAAAAGAATTTAGCCCAGTGGTTTCAGCAATAATAAAAGATGCCTTTAGTCTCTGGCTAAATCAGCATACGGCAGAGGGTGAACAAATAGCATTGTTGTGTATAGCTAATGCACAACTAAGGCAGAAGAGTAAAAAAGAGATAGTTAGAAAGAAAGCAACTGCCGGCCCGGCGTTGCCAGGAAAATTAACGGATTGCACTACTCAAGATGCTGAAAAAGGAGAACTCTTTTTAGTTGAAGGAGATTCTGCAGGAGGCTCAGCAAAACAAGCAAGAAATAGGGTTTTTCAAGCCATTTTGCCATTGGGTGGAAAAATTCTTAATACTTGGGAGGTGGACGTTGGAGATATTCTGGCTTCTCAAGAAGTCAATAATATTGCCGTTGCTCTCGGTGTTGAGCCAGGTAGTAATAATTTAGATGGCTTAAGGTATGGAAAAGTTTGTATCCTTGCTGATGCTGATCCAGACGGTCTTCATATTGCAACATTATTATGTGCATTGTTTCTTAGACACTTTCGTCCCCTTGTTGAGTCCGGAAGGATTTATGTTTCGATGCCTCCTCTCTTTAGGGTGGATCAAGGCAAGGAAGTTTATTACGCTTTGGATGAAGTAGAGAAAGATAAGTTGGTAGAAAAACTTCAGTCTTCGAATAAGAAAACAAAAATTGAGATACAAAGATTTAAAGGTTTGGGTGAAATGAACGCCTCTCAATTAAGAGAGACAACCATGCTTCCGGGTGCCAGAAGGCTAGTTCAATTAACAATACAAAATGGAGACAAATCCATGCAAGTAATGGATATGTTGCTGTCAAAAAAAGGAGCTTCTGAAAGAAAGGAGTGGTTAGAAGATAAAGGAAATTTAGCTGATGTCTGAAAAAACTGAACAACAACCATTAAGTCAATTCACAGAAAAGGCTTACTTGGATTATTCCATGTACGTAATTTTAGACAGGGCTCTACCTCATATAGGGGATGGATTAAAACCAGTTCAAAGAAGAATAATTTATGCCATGTCTGAATTGGGTTTAAGTTCTACAGCTAAATATAAGAAAAGTGCTAGGACAGTAGGAGACGTTATTGGAAAATTCCATCCGCACGGGGATGCGGCTGCATACGAAGCTATGGTTCTGCTTTCTCAGTCTTTTACTACCAGATACCCTTTGATTGATGGCCAAGGAAATTGGGGTTCTGTTGATGATCCAAAGTCTTTTGCTGCAATGCGTTATACAGAATGCAGACTTTCTCCTTACGCAAAAAATTTATTAGAGGAATTGGGACAAGGAACTGTAGATTGGGGCAGTAATTTTGATGGCACTCTATTAGAGCCTTTAATTCTTCCTGCAAGATTGCCCAATCTGCTTCTTAATGGAGCATCTGGCATAGCAGTTGGCATGGCTACTGATATACCTCCTCATAATCTGAAAGAAGTTGTCACAGCTTGCATTAAGCTTTTAGAAGAACCTAAAACAACCCTAGAAGATATATATAAAATAATTCCAGGCCCAGATTATCCTACTCAAGCTGAAATAATAACTCCCGTTGAGGATTTGGAGGCCATCTATCAAGCAGGAAGGGGTTCCGTCAGAATGAGAGCAACTTACAAGGTTGAGGATGGTGAGATTATAATACTGGCGCTTCCGCATCAAACCCCAAGTTCAAAGATTTTAGAGCAAGTAGCAGCACAAATGGATGCTAAAAAGCTACCCATGATTGTGGATTTAAGAGATGAAAGTGATGAAGAAAATCCTACTCGACTGGTATTAGTACCTAAATCAAATCGAATTGATAAAGATGCTGTAATGAATCATCTTTTTGCGACTACAGATCTACAAAAGAATTACAGAGTTAATATGAACATCATTGGTTTGAATGGCAAGCCTCAAGTGAGGGACATAAAATCTGTACTTAAAGAGTGGTTGCAGTTCAGAACTGAGACAGTCACAAGACGCCTCCAATATCGCCTAGATTGGGTATTAGACCGACTACATATACTTGAAGGTCTTATGGCAATCTATCTAAACATAGATGAAGTGATTCACATTATAAGAAATGAAGATGAGCCTAAAAAAGTCTTACAAAAGAAATTTAACCTTAGTACTGTGCAGGTTGACGCCATACTCGAAATTCGTTTAAGGCAACTTGCAAAATTAGAAGAAATAAAAATACAAGCAGAACAAGGTAAGTTGGATGTTGAAAGGATCGATTTAGAAAAGACGCTCGGTTCTAAGGCTAGACTAAAAACTCTTATAAAGAATGAATTGAAAGCCGATATTGAAATTTATGGAGATGATCGTAAGAGTCCTATAGTGTCTAGAGAAGATGCCTCGGCTTTTGATGAGACTGAACTCATTTCTTCAGATCCAGTTACAGTAATTCTTTCTAAGAGAGGGTGGGTAAGGGCTGCAAAAGGTCATGAAGTAGAAGCTGAAAAACTCAATTACAGAGAGGGCGATGAATTTTTTGCTTCGGCAAAAGGGAAAAATAATCTCAATGCCATTTTCTTTGATTCAAAAGGAAAAGCATACACTTTGCCATGCCATTCTTTGCCTTCTGCGAGAGGGCAAGGCGAGCCTCTAACAGGAAAATTAAATGCAGAATCAGGAGAAACATTTGCAGGAGTAATATCTGGTCCTTTAGATTCTAAGGTGGTCTTGGCTACCACTGCAGGTTATGGCTTTGTAGCAAAATTAGGCGATTTACAAACTAAAAATAAGTCAGGTAAAGCTGCACTACGTGTTCCTGATGGAGCAAAAGTGTTAGCTCCTCAACTCGTTGTTTCTGCTGATGCTAAGATAGCTGCAATTACCAATATAGGTAAACTTTTAGTTTTCCCAATCTCAGAACTGCCTGAATTATCAAGAGGAAAAGGCAATAAGATTATAGGGATACCAAAAGCAAAATTTGAATCAGGTGAAGAGTTCCTGAAATTTATAGCAGTAATTGAAGACGGATCTAATATTAAGTTGATAAATGGTAAAACCCATTATTCTCCTAAAACAAAAGACTTGGAAAATTTCTTAAGCTCAAGAGGGAAAAGAGGGCTTTCACTTCCTCCTGGGTATAGGAATTTGGATGAAATAGAAGTGACTTCGAAAAATATTCTTGAAGATTCAGAAGAATAAAGTTTCTTAATCAGACATGAAAAATAAGATCTTCCTTTACGGTCAAAAAGAATTTAATGCCGCTAGGCAATTAAAAATATTACCTGAGAATCACCCTTCCAATGGACTTCATGGTCACACTTTTAAAGGCGGAGTTAAGCTTAAATTAGAAGATGGCTCACATTTTTCATTGTCAGATTTAAAAGAAGAACTATCGATCGTTATTAATCCAATGGACTTCAGCTTCTTAAATGATCAAATTCAAAATCCTTCTGACCTTAATTTGGCTAATGAATTGTTTCAAACATATGGAAGTGAGAATTTAATCAGCGCTTATATTTCAAGCGGCTCGTCTCAAGGAGCAAGCTACGAAGGCCCAAGGAATTCTATTCTTTGGAAAAAATTCTCTTTCCAAGCATCTCATAAATTACCCAACGTTCCAAAAGGACATAAGTGTGGGAACATGCATGGTCATACCTTCGAAGTAATTCTTTATGCAGAATCATCGGATGTAGATCATAAAACTTTGCTAGATTTGAACCTTTTAAGTAATTCACTTTACTCAGAGTTAAATAAAAAATGTTTGAACAATATAGTTGGACTTGAAAACCCTACTAGTGAATTAATTGCTTCGTGGGTTTATTCAAAAATTAAAGCATCCAATAATTTTATTTCTAAAGTAGCAGTAATGGAAACGGACCATGCCGGCTGCTCTTTCGATGGAGAAAATTATAGGATCTGGAGAGATCAAAAATTAGAGTCAGCAATGTCTTACGAACCTGATGGAGAAATCTATGGCTTCGGTTACACATCCAGACTATACGTCGAGTCGCCTTTGGATAAGGTTTTGGGTTGGTTAATGGATTTTGGTGATGTGAAAGAAATTTTTAAGCCTGTTTTTCTAAAAATGGATCACCAAAATCTTAAAGAATTAGACAATCTATCAAATCCCTCGTTGGTAGGGCTTGTAGAATGGATGGGCATTCAATTAATACCAACTTTTCCTGAGCTGAGTGCTATTGGTTTATACGAATCTGAAGGAAACGGTGCAGAGTTAATCATCAACAAGTAAGAAAAATGAAGGATCAATTCCCTTTTCCAGGAAAAGAAGCAGTAATCACAAAAGAAATGTGTGATTTCAATGGTCATTTGCAAGATGTTCATTACTATCCTATTTTTGAAGACAATAACCGTGATTTTTATAAGGCAATAGGCTTTGGCAGAGATTATTTCTTAGAAGGCTTCTCAAGTTTTACCTTAGAAACGAACGTACGCTTTTTAAGTGAACTCAAAGAAGGTGAGAAGTGTTTTCCGTATTACAGGATAATAAATGTAAGCCCTAAATTGATTCATTATGGAGGCATTTTATTAACTGAAAAGGGCAAGATCTCTTCAACTTGTGAAATACTTTTAATACACATCGATATGTCTACAAGAAAGTCCTCAATAATGCCAGAAAAGATGTTAAATAATTTGGTTTCGATGAAAGATGAGCACGCTAAAACCGGTGATGTAGGCTTTGAATTAAGGTTAAAAATTAAATAAAGGAGAGAAGATGAAAGATAGATTTCCTTACCCAGGAAAACCATCAGTAATTACGCAAGAAATGTGTGATTTGAATGGTCACTTAAACGTAGTTCATTATTACCATATTTTTGCAGAGAATACGTATGATTTGTACGATGACATGGGGTTTTCCAGTGATTATTTTGTAAAAGGGTTTTCATCATTTACCTTAGAAACAAACTTAAATTACTTAAAGGAAGTTAAGAAAGATGAGAAGTGCTGTCCTTACTACAGGATAATAAATGTAAGCCCTAAATTAATCCATTATGGCGGAATTTTATTAACAGAAGAGGGCGCTGTCTCTGCCACATACGAAACGGTAGAGGTGCATATTGATATGAACACAAGAAAGTCTTCGGTGATGCCGGCCTGGTTTCTGGATAATCTAAATACAATGAAAGAAGAGCACGCTCAAGCCGGCGATATAGGCTTTGAACTGAGGCTTAAAATTAAATAGAAGAGAGTTTATTTATAACCTCCTGATTTATGAGAGGAAGCACTTCTAGAGATTTTAAATTTTCTTCAAGCTGTTCAACCTTGGATGCCCCAAGTATTACTGTTGAAACATTTTCATTCAATAAACACCAAGCTATTGCTAGATTTGAAAGTTTTACTCCCATTTCTTCTGCAATAGGAGCCAGAGCAGAAACCTTTGTCATCCTTTCTTGACCGCGTTCAGATTCAACCATTGAATTTTTTAGCCACTCGTAACCTTCTAAAGACGCTCTTGAACCTTCTGGTATTCCTTCTAAGTATTTTCCTGTGAGAGCACCAGAAGCAAGAGGGGACCAGATGGTGGTTCCCATTCCGTATTTTTCAAATACAGGTTTGTATTCAACTTCAAACCTTTTTCTGTCCAATAAGTTGTATTGAGGTTGTTCCATGGTCGGAGGACTTAGGTGATTTTTTTCAGCAAATTCATAAGCCTCTGTTATTTCTTCAGCTGTCCATTCAGATGTTCCCCAGTACAAAATCTTCCCTTGAGTTATTAGATTGTGCATTGCCCATACGGTTTCTCCTATAGGAGTTTCTGGGTCGGCACGATGACAGAAATACAGATCCAAGTAGTCAACTTGAAGCCTTTTCATTGCCTGATGACAAGCTTCAGTTACGTGTTTTCTGCTTAAGCCAATTTGAGTAGGACTTGGTTTTTTATTAGAACCGAAAAAAACTTTAGATGAAACACAGTAACTGTCTCTTGGTCGGTTTAACGATTTCAAGGCTTTGCCCATAACAACTTCTGACTCACCAGCTTCATATCCTTCAGCATTATCAAAGAAGTTCACACCGGCATCAAAACACGTACCAAACATTTTTTCTGCTAAGCGTGAATCTACCTGTTTATTAAAGGTAACCCAAGATCCAAATGACAATTCTGATATTTTAAGTCCTGATCTTCCTAATTTTCTATATTTCATTTTAGTTATCCCTTATTTAGTGAGTGCCTGCTCCAGTTTTTCTAAACCTTCAGAAATTTCATCTTCCTTTATATTTAGAGCTGGTGCAAATCTCAACGTTGATGTGCCTGCCGAAACAGCAATTAAACCATTTTCATAGCACTTATTAAGTAAATCATTAATTTCATAAGGATGCTCTAAATCACACCCTATCCAAAGCCCAGAAGATCTAATAGCACTGAATGCATTGAACTTGTTGGAGATAATTTCTAAACCTTTCATGATTAAATTTTCTTTTTTCTTTACTTCATCTAAAAAAATTGGATTTGATACTATTTCGATTACTTTACTAGCTACAGCACACGCCATGGGGTTCCCTCCAAAAGTTGAACCGTGTGATCCTGTAGTCATGGAGGATGCTATTTTGTTTGTGGTTAAGGTTGCTCCTATTGGCATTCCTCCGCCTAGACCTTTTGCCGAAGTTAATATATCTGGTTCTATGTTTAAAGACATATAGCCAAAAAGATGCCCCATTCTTCCTGCACCGCTTTGTACTTCATCTATGATTAAAAGAATTTCATTATCTGTGCATAAATCTCTTATTTTTTTTAAGAAATCTTCTTCAGCAGGAATCACTCCACTCTCTCCCTGCACAGGTTCTATAATAATGGCTGCAGTTCTTTTAGAAATAAGATTTTTTACAGATTCAATATCGTTGTACAGAGCATGGCGTATCCCTTTAGGAAAAGGTCCAAAACCCTTCCTGTGATTTTCAGAGGCTCCCAAAGAGATGTTTAAAAGTGACCTTCCGTGAAAAGATTTCTCAAACGCTATTATCTCGTGTTTGTCATTTCCATTTTCAAAGTGAAAGCGTCTTGCAATTTTTATTGCAGCTTCATTTGCCTCTGAACCTGAGTTACTAAAATAAACTTTATCTGCAAAAGTTTGATCTGTGAGTTGTTTTGCAAGCTGAATTGCTGGTTCATTAGAAATATAATTGCTTACATGCCAAATTTTATGTGATTGTTTGTGTAAGGCCTGAATGAGTTCTGGGTTTGAATGACCCAAACTGTTAACTGCTATACCACCACCGAAATCAATATACTTTTTGTTGTTTTTATCCCAAACAGAAGAGCCAATACCTTTTTCTGGAATAAAACTTGCTGGAGCGTAATTAGGAAGCATAACCTCTTCATAAAGATTCCTTAACTCAATATTTTTGTCATTCTCATTCATATGGTGCCTGCTTAATAAGGGCAAGGTATTATAGTAACCGTTTAGACATGATCAAAATAGAATATAACGAAGAAAATGCTAGCCACCGCATATTACTTCGCCCAAATCAATCAGTAAGCTGGCGAACCAGTATGATGTTCGTTGGGGTTATTGCGTTTACTTGCCTCACTATAGGAGTAGCCTTTGCTTTTATTGGAGCAACCTTGATTTTGCCCTTCGCAGGCTTAGAAGTCATATTCGTAGGTGTTTGTGTTTACTTGGTATTCAAGAAAGGGCATAAGCAAGAAGTTATAACAATGACAAGCGAGAAGCTAAGAATAGAAAAGGGCAGCGGTAATCCAGATCAGGTTTGGGATTACTTTAGGATGTGGTCTTATGTTTCCGTTGAAAGACCGGAGCACCCTTGGTACCCAGCACACATAGTTGTTACTTCTAAAGGAGAGAGAGTTCCTATTGGAGACTTTTTAACAGAAGAAGAAAAAGAAGAGTTAGTGGACAGCCTAGAATCCATTATCCAAAGCTTGCAAGACACACAAATTAACGTTGGTTAAAACGCCTTCCTACCATGGAAGCAGCTATGTTAATCTTCTGAATATCTATCGTTCCTCCGGCTATTCCCCATCCCCACACATCCCTGTATCTTCTTTCCATGGTGTATTCTTTATTAAAGCCATAGCCACCCATTAGCTGCATTGCAGCGGCAACAACTTCTCTTGCAGTTTCATTGCAAAAACATTTACCAACACTCGATTCAAAAATACTGGGAAAACCTTCTTGAGCATTGTGAGCAGCTCGGTGAATTAGTAAACGTGATGCTTCAACCTTCATGGCCATTTCAGCCAATTTCATCTGGACGGCTTGGAACTCAACAATTGGTTTTCCAAATTGCTCTCTTTCTTGCACGTAACCCAGTACTTGCTCTAGTGCACCCGAAGCTTGTCCTAGGCACATGGTTGCATTTCCGCATCTCTCCAGATCAAACGCTTCCATCAGTTTTTTGAAACCTCCGTTTGCTTCTACAACTATATTTTCTTTAGGAACTTCTACGTTATCAAAATATATATCTGCAGAAGGAACGCCGTTCCATCCCATAAGATTCTCTTGTTGACCAAAGCTTAATCCTTCGCTGTCCTTTTCAACATAAACAGCGCCTATTCCTTTTGCTCCAGGATCGTCCGACATCTTACAATAAACAACGTACCCTTCAGAATGACCCCCACCAGAACACCATCTTTTCGTGCCGTTTATTACAATTTTATCATTCTTTAATTCTGCTTTTGTAGTTAGGTCTGTTAAGGCAGAGCCTGCATTTGGTTCAGACATTGAGACTGCAACAATGATATTTCCTTTGCAAATTTCAGGTATGACCCTCATTTTTAGATCTTCGCTAGCAAAATGTTCTATTGCTTTTACAGGACCTACGCAACTTTCAAATATTGGAAAAGCTACTGCAGAAGAGATTTTTGCAAATTCCTCCATAACCAAGAGTGCCTCTAAATTAGAAAGACCTAAGCCTCCATATTTTTGATCTACATTTATACCAAGAAATCCCATATCAGAATATTTTTTAAGCCATTCTTTGGGCAAGGGCATGCTCTTTTCTTCCATTTCTGCAGCAACCGGGACCATTTCTTTGTTTGCAAACTCTCTAGCAACCCTTTGTAATTCAAGTTGCTCTTGTGTGTAAGTAAAATCCATAATTTTTCCTTTTAAATTACTCTGTCTTTTTTAAACTGTTCAATTTCATTTTTTGTGTAACCCAGGTCCGTCAATATTTTATCATTGTGTTCACCAAGAAGGGGTGCTCTTAATTTTATCTCTCCTGGGTTAGCTGATAACTCAACTGCTGGGCCTACTATTGGCAGATTTTCTTCTAGCCCGGGATAAGATGTATCTTGAAAAAAACCTTTTTCTTTTATGTGAGGATCTTTCATAACATCTTTTGCCTTTAAAACTTCTCCTACCGGTATTCTTGAAGATTCCAATTCTTTCATGGCTTCTTCGTTGGTTCTTTCGGCACACCATTCAGACATTTTTTTGCTTATTAATTTACTGTTGTTTCCTCTGCTCAGATCGTCTTTAAATCTTTCATCATCAATCCATTCTTCAGCACCCACAAGTTCAACCCATCTGTTAAAGAGAGGCTGTCCAACCGTTTGAACCAAAATCCAGCCGTCTTTTGTCTTAAATGTATCTGAAGGGCCGGAAGTTTGAGCTCTATTTTGTGAAGCAACTCTATCTACTTTAAGCAGTTCTTGCTCAATCACCAGACTGTTTGTCATTGTTAAAGCTGATTGAAGTAAAGAGGTCTGAACTCTTTGACCTTTTCCAGTTTTCTCTCTTTCCATCAACGCCAATAAAGTTCCATAGGCTGCTAAAGAGGCACTGCAGAAGTCTACATAAGGAGAATATGCCTTAGAAGGAACATCAGGATCTCCTGTCATGTCCATTGCCCCTGACATGGCTTGTGCCACTCCATCAAATCCAACTCTTTTGGCGTAAGGTCCGCTGGTTCCAAAAGCCGTGTTTGAAGTTAATACTATTTTTGGATTTATCTTTGATAACCTTTCGTAGTCCAGGCCCATAGAAAATAAAGTATCTTCAGGTAGATTGGCTATGACTACATCCGATTCTTTAACCAACTTTTCTATGATCTCTCTGCCTTTTTCTTTAGTAGGATTAACGGTGAAACCAATTTTGTTTCTGTTTAATTGAAGAAACATTGCGCCTTCTTGATTGTTGGTTACTGGAGTGACAAATCTGTCTTCACTTCCGTCAACTCTTTCTATCCTAATTACTTCTGCTCCATAATCTCCTAAAAGCGCACCACAAAAAGGACCTGCTATGTACCTTCCAAAATCTAAGACTTTTATTCCGGCAAGTATTCCTTCGTTATTCACTTTCATGTCCTCTCTGATTATTAAAAATATTGGTTACCAAAACCCTTAAAAATAAATACTAATATTACTTTTAATGAGCATTACGAGACTATAATAATGATATATGAGTAAATCAGAAATACCAGAAGGATATAAGGAGCTAACCTTCAATCAACCTCACATAGAAACTCTGGGTCCGGGTTACTACAAACGTGAGAACGGCAACTTGCTAATGGCATTTTACGTCAAGCCAGAGAACTGCAATGGTTATGGAACTGCTCATGGAGGAGTACTAATGGCTCTGGCTGACTTCACCATGGCTTCTTCAGCAATGGAAGACAGGAACAGTCTGGTAACAACCGTAAGTTTTCATTCTGAATTCATAGCGCCTGCAGAAAAGGACAGCTTATTGATCATCAGAGCGACCCCAACAAAAGTTGGCAAATCACTGGGTTTTGTAGAAGGCGATATTACGGCCGATGGTAAAGTAATTATAAATTTTGGAGGAGTTGTAAAAAAACTATAAAGTTATGGAAAAAGATTTTGATGTAATTATCTATGGGGCAACTGGGTTTACTGGCCAGCTTGTGGTTAAGTATTTTAGTTCAATTAATACTGACGTTAACTGGGCCATAGCAGGAAGGAACAAAGATAAGTTAGAGGAAGTGGCAGAAAAATTTGCTAAAGGTGTGGCTATTTTAGTTGCTGATAGCGACGACGAAAAGGCATTGGACTTAATAACTTCGCGAACAAAAGTGATTATTTCTACAGCAGGGCCCTTTTACAGACACGGTTCAAAACTGGTTGCTTCCTGTGTGGAGAATTCAACCCATTATGTAGACATAACAGGAGAGAATTTTTGGGTTAAGGGTTTAATAGATAAGCATCATGAGGAAGCATCTGCTAAAGGAGTTAGGATTATTCCTTCATGCGGATATGATTCCCTTCCATCAGATCTTGGTACTTTTTATGCAGTTACTAAAATCAATCAACCCATAAAAAGAGTTGAGTCGTTTCATGCGATGAAGGGCGGCGCCTCAGGTGGAACTATAGAAACAATGTTTTCCATGGGTAGTTTGGGCCTCGGTCCGGAGATGCAAGATCCGTTCTTACTCAATCCAAAAAACTCTTACACAGAAGAGCAGAAATCTTTTAGCAGCGACAGGGTGGGATTGGCAGAAAAGGAAGAAATAAATTCTTGGTCTGCTCCTTTTATTATGGCGATGGCTAATACAAGAGTTGTTAGAAGGAGTGCAGCTCTTTATGCAGAGCGACAAGAACCTTATGGAGAAAGCTTTACTTACCAAGAGCATGGTATTCATGAAAATAGATGGGCTGCCATCAAATCTCTTATTACTACAATCATGGGAGGCATCGTGCTGATGACACCTTTAAAGTATTTGGTTAAACCTTTTTTACCAAAGCCAGGAGAAGGACCTAGTGAAGAGGTTCAAGAAAATGGTTTCTTTGACTGCAAATATATTGTTGAGACCGAAGAAGGAAAAAAGGAAGTCTTCCGTATGTATGCCAAAGGGGATCCTGGTTATAAAGTAACTTCTAAGCTTGTATCTGAATGCGCTTTAGCCCTAGTTGAAAATAAAGACGAACTTCCTGGAGGACCTGAATATGGAGGAGTTTTAACCTGCGCATCTGGACTTGGCAAGCCATTAATTGGTCGACTGAGCAAAGTGGGAGTTCTTTTTGAAGGACCTTTAGAGAAAAATTAAGCTTTAAAGTTTTTTAATTTCTTTTTAACCAACTTCTTTTTAAGTCTCGCTATGTCTAGCATCCCATTCACATAAGGGGGATACGCTTCTCCTTGTATGAGGGGGCTTAAGTAATTTTTACAAGATTGAGTTATTCCAAAACCGTCTTTAGAAATGTAGCTCTTTGGCATCTTCTTTTCTACATTTGCAACTTCAGATAATTTTACTTTCCCTATTTCCCAGGAATATTTCTTGGTCTTCTTCCTAACTATCACAGGCATAATAGCGTTTTCTCCAGATAGCGCATATTTAACCGCTGCTTCACCAACCGCATAAGCTTGATCAAGATCAACTTGAGACGAAATATGTCTGGCGGCCCTTTGAAGGTAATCAGAAACTGACCAGTGGTATTTGTACCCTAAATTCTTATTTACTATATTGGCTATTTGAGGTGCAACACCTCCTAATTGAGCATGACCAAAGGAATCCACTTTTCCGTCACCATCAGCAAGAAACCTGCCGTTCTGATGCTTTACTCCTTCTGAAACTACAATCACACAATATCCATAATTTTTTACAGTGGTTTTAACTTTCTTTAAGAACAGTTTTTCGTTAAAGCTTACTTCCGGTAAAAGTATTATATGGGGTGCGTCGCCTTTTTTCTCTGCAGCCAGACCTGAAGATGCAGCTATCCAGCCAGCATGCCTTCCCATGACTTCTAGAATAAAAACTTTTGTAGAGGTTTCTGCCATGCTCTGCACGTCTAAACCTGCTTCTCTTGTTGAGGTTGCGATGTATTTAGCTACAGAACCAAACCCAGGGCAGTTGTCAGTGAGAGGGAGATCGTTATCGATTGTTTTTGGAATGCCTATGCATGTAACAGGAAAACCAAGATCAGCCGTTATCTGTGATATTTTATTAGTAGTGTCTTGAGAGTCTCCACCACCGTTGTAAAAGAAATACCCTATGTTGTGTGCCACAAAGACATCCATGAGTCTTTTGTATTCCCTCTTATTGATATCAAAGTCTTGTAATTTATAGCGGCACGATCCAAAAGCTCCACCCGGGGTATGAATGAGTTTTTTTAACTCACTTTTATCTTCCAAGCTTGTGTCGATGAGGTCTTCTCTGAGAACTCCCACAATTCCATTCTTTCCTGCAAAAACTCTGTCAATTCTTTTAGATTTATTAGCGGTTTCTATTACCGCTGCAGCTGTTGCGTTAATAACTGAAGTCACGCCACCAGACTGGGCATAAAGTACATTCCTTTTATTCATATTGTGGATAGTACTTAAAAGTTATCTAAGTTGAAATGATTAAGATGGGTATAATTAATAAATGTTAAAAAAACGAGTACATATTCTAGGTATTTGTGGAACATTCATGGGTGGTCTTGCACTCCTTGCAAGAGAGTTGGGTTTTCAAGTATCGGGTTGTGATGAGAATGTTTACCCCCCTATGTCAGAACACTTAGCTGACGAAGGTATAGAGATTATTTCCGGCTACAAGCTAGCAGACTTACCAGAAGCAGAAGTTTACTTGGTGGGAAATGCAATGTCTCGTGGGAATGAAATTATAGAGTATTTACTTAATACCAAGGCAAACATAGTTTCTGGTCCAGAGTGGATATATGAAAATATATTAAAAGAAAAAAAAGTTATTGCCGTATCTGGAACACACGGAAAGACTTCAACTACAGCAATGATTGCTTGGATTTTTGAGTATATTGGAAAAGATGTTGGCTATTTGATAGCAGGCAAGTCAAAGGATTTTAAGGTGTCATCCAGACTCGGAACTGAAAATATTTTTGTTATAGAGGCAGATGAATACGACACAGCTTTTTTTGATAAAAGAGCAAAGTTTGTCCATTACCACCCTGATGTATTAATCATAAACAACCTGGAGTTTGATCATGCCGATATATACAAGGATTTATCTGCAATTCAAACTCAGTTCCATCACCTTATAAGATCTATGCCTCAGAATTCTTTAATTATTTATCCAGAAGAAGACCTCAATGTAGGAAGTTTAATGCAGCAGGGCAGTTGGAGTGAAACAGAAAGCTACAGTTCAAATAAAAACTCAAAGAATTATTACGTGCCACTTTCATCTGACTTTTCGTCTGTAAAATTTATTTTAGAACAAGAACAAGGTGTTTTGGAATGGTCTATGCTCGGAGTTCACAATGCTCAAAATGCATTTTGCTCCATACTGGCATGTCAGAAATTTGGTCTCCCATTGAAAAAAATATTAGAAGCTTTAACAGAGTTTAAGGGAGTTTCCAGGAGACAAGATTTATTATTTAATAAACATGGTAAAGTTTTGATTGATGACTTTGCTCACCACCCAACGGCTATCAAAAGCACTTTAGAAGGGATTAGAGAAAAATACAAAGACCACAGAATTATTGCTTTAATTGAACTTAGATCAAATACAATGAAATCTGGTTTACATGATAAATCCTTTGCCGACTCTACAAAGAGCGCTGATAAAGTTTATTGGAAAGGAGAAGATAGAAGGCAGTTAGAAATCATCTGTAATTTAAATTCTTCAGAGTCATGCATAATTGAAACTGTTGAAGATACGGTATCAGAGATAATTAATGATTTGCATGGAGATGATTTGTTGGTAACCATGTCAAATGGAGGGTTCGATGGCATTACCAGTAGATTGCTTGAATCTTTAGAGAACGCAAAATAAAAAGTTTTTACTATGTCAGAAATAAATAAAGATTCTTTAGAAACTCCTTTGTTCCCTTTATCAATAAATGTGCTACCGGGCGCATATTTACCTTTGCAAATTTTTGAACCTCGCTATTTAGATATGGTAAAAGACAGGCTCAGTAAGCAAGAGGGTTTTTGTATCGTTTTATCACAGCCTGAAGATGTTTCGCTGGATTCTGAAGGCCTGCCTCAGCACTCGGCTACAGGGACTTATGTAGAGGTTGTTGATTTCAATCAGCTAGAGAATGGACTATTGGGCTTGACCGTTCAAGGTAAGTTCAGAGCTCAAGTTTTAGATAGAAAAGAACAAGACGATGGGTTGCTTTTGGGAACCATCATTCAATTGAAAGAACCAGAAGACGATTCTCTTCAACACGAATACGAGAATATTTGGAGAGTACTTGAAGAAATATCAGAGCATCCTGAAATAAAAAAATTACAATTAGAGATTGATTTCTCTAGTTCAAGCAGTGTTGCCTATCACTTAGCTAGTCTTCTTCCAATAATACCTTCGGATAAACAGTCCGTATTGGAGTCTAATTCTAACAACAGCAGATTTAAAATTTTAGAAGATTTATTAAAAAAATTGGGCGGTTAAATTTAGTCTGGATCAGAAATTTTTAGCAGCTGTTTTCCAAAATTTTCTCCAGAATAGAGTCTTAGCAAGGTTTCTGGTGCCTGCTCTAGACCTTCTTGAATATCCTCAAGATAAACTATCTTCTCTTCTTTAACCCAAGTCATGAGCTCTTTAATGGCAGACGGAAATTGATCTGCATAGTCTAAAACAATGAATCCCTCCATTCTTGCTCTAAGAACTATTAGTGACCTGTAATTGGCTGGTCCAGGAGGAAGTTCCTCTTCGTTGTAACCTGAAATGGCTCCACAGATTACTAATCTTGCATTCTGAGATATTCTTTTTAATGCAGAATCTAAAAAATCACCACCTACGTTATCAAAAACTATATCTACACCTTCTGGACAGAGTTCAGAAAGAGTTTCATCAAGGTTTGCAGATTGATAATCTATGGCAATATCAAAGTTAGCAACCTCAGTAAGCCACTTACATTTTTTTGCTCCACCGGCCACTCCAATTACCTTGCAGCCTTTTAATTTTGCTATTTGTCCTACTATGGAACCTGTTGCTCCTGCAGCACCTGAGACCAAAACAACATCACCTTCTTTAGGTTTCCCTATGTCCAACAGTCCAAAATAAGCGGTTAGTCCAGTTATTCCAAAAACACTTAGCGGTGAAGTTATGGGTATTCCATCCGGAATGACACTGGCATTCATCATGCCTTTTCCATTGCTGATGGCATAATCTTGCCAGCCAAAAGTACCCTGCACTATGTCACCTACTTGAAAACTAGGATTATTTGATTCAACAACCTGTGCTATTGATCCTGCTCTCATGACCTCGCCTAGCTTAACAGGAGGTACGTAACTTTCTGTATCATCCATCCACCCGCGTTGAGCCGGATCAAAACTAAGATATAGATTCTTTACAAGGAACTCATCTGTTTTAGGAATAGGCACTGCTTCTTCTTGCCATTCAAAATTATCCTTACCAACCATGCCAGAAGGTCTGTTTGAAAGAACCCATTTCCTGTTCTTGTAATTCTTAGATGACATTACTTATGAGGCATAACCAGATATTTTTCTCCCGTTGCCTGTTTTGCATAGGCCCGAATTGTTTCAGGCTGAAGCATCTCTTCAAAAGAAACTTCTTGAGTATAATTACTAGCAAAAGTAGTTCTTATTTCTTTAGAGACTCGCTCACGCATCAATTGAAATCTTTCCATTCCTATTCTGCCTATCATAGGCGTTAACAACCACCCGCCAAGACCCCACTGCATCCCAAAAGATCTATTTAGAATAGTAGGTGACTGGTCTAGACCACCATAAATGTATACTTGTTTGTATGTATCAGAGCCATAGCGACTGTATTCCTTAGCCGTCTTATTGGCAGCAATTTCCATAGCTGAAAGAATTTGTCCTGCTAATTTTCCTTCATTGCCTCCACCTGTTGCATCGAATCCAAGGGTTGCACCTGTGGCAACCAAAGCGTTCACAAGATTTTCCATGAAGTTTGGTTCGCTGGTGTTGCAAACGTGCTCAGCTCCAAGATTTTTAAGAATTTCTACTTGTTCATCTTTCCTTACAATATTAACCAAAGGAACCGAATCATCTTTACAAATTTTAACTAACATTTGTCCTAGATTAGACGCAGCAGCCGTGTGGACGATTGCACTATGGTTTTCTAATTTCATGGTTTCAATAAATCCAAGGGCGGTCAAAGGATTTACAAATGAAGAGGCTGCTTCAGAAGACTTTGTTTCGTCATCCATTACCAAGCAGCTTGTTGCAGGAAGGCACCTGTATTGTGAGTACATGGCTCCACCGGCTACTCCTACCGTCTTCCCTATAAGTTCTTGAGCTTCAGAACCTGCAGATTCAATAATGCCTCCACCTTCATTTCCAACTTGCATGGATAAATCTAACCTGGGCGTCATAGTCTTCATAAGGGCTTCATGGACTTTCATTGTTGCTACCGTTTCATCGCCGGATCCACTTACACTTAAGCTGTCTAAATCCGCTGCGAAACTTATTAATAATCCTAAGTCTGAAGGGTTGATTGGAGACGCCTCCACCTTTAGTAAAACTTCATTTTCTTTAGGTATTGGTTTCTTAACTGTTTCTATTGATATTTCAATATTACCTTCGCTGGTTACTGTTGATCTTATTTCTTTAGAATTATCTTCTGACATGGTTCGCTCCTTTTTGCATTAATATTTTATTGACTATAATGGTTAGAGGACTCTCTAAGTCAAGCTTTGTTACGAAAGAATTTAATAAAAATTATCGCAACTAGTACCAACATACCAAGCATACTAATAAGCAAGTAAGGATTATCTAAATTTTCAAAGGCAACTTTCCCTGCAAAATATCCAGGTAAAGTATAAAGCGGAGCCCATAATAAGCTTGAAAGAATATCTATAAGTAAGAATGACCTAAATTCCATATTCATTGATCCAGCCGTTAAAGGCATTACTGGTCTAACGGGACCTATAAATTTTCCAATAAGAACACCAAACACCCCAAAATCTTTAAAAAATTCCCTTCCTCTTTCAAGCCAAATAGGATTTCTAGTAAATGGCCAAATGCTGTCTATTTTATTACTAAACCGCCTACCAATTACAAAGCTTAGGACATCGGCCAGGAAGCTTGCTACGAAAGTAATTATTAAAACGGTTAGTAAATTAAAGTCTGCAGATGCAGACATGCCCGATATTACAGCTAGCAAAACTACTCCTGGTATGAAGATTCCTATGATTGCAAAAGATTCAATAAAAGCAGTTAAAAACAGTCCCCATGCTACCCATTCTGGATTTAGTTGAAGCCATAGTATTATTGTATCTATATCAAACATCTTATAATCTTTTTTTAAAGGTTATGTTTCCTATAGAATATTTAGTTATGAAAGATAGTAAAGACATTAATAATTACATGAGCGCATTGGGCGAGTCTGCTAAGAATGCTTCTATAGAATTGGCTGCTAGTTCTACGAAGCTAAAGAATGAAGCATTGAGAATGATGGGAGACAAGATAGAAAAAAGAAGACAAGATATATTGCAAAAAAATTCTTTAGATTTAGACAATGCAAAAGACAAAGAAATAGGCGATGCGCTTGTCGACAGACTGGAGTTAAATAACTCCAGAATAGACAGCATGATCTCTGGTTTAAATATTGTTGCTGATTTACCAGATCCGGTAGGTGAAATAACCAAGATGAAGCCAACTCCTTCAGGAATTAAAATCAATAAAATGAGGGTGCCACTTGGGGTCGTGGGCATTATCTATGAATCCAGGCCTAATGTGACTGCTGATGCGGCAGCGTTAAGTTTAAAATCAGGAAATGCTTGTATATTGAGAGGCGGATCTGAAGCCATTCTTTCTAATACTCTAATAGCCGAATGTCTAGATGAGGGGCTTACGCAAGTTGGTTTGCCTTCTAGTGCGATTCAGTTAGTAAATACCACGAACCGAGAGGCGGTAAATGCCATGCTTAAAATGGACAAGTGGATAGATGTAATAATACCGAGAGGAGGAAAGAGTCTCGTTAAGTTAATTTCTGAAGAAGCCAGAATACCAGTCATCAAACACTTGGATGGAATCTGTCATGTTTACATAGACAGGGATGCAGATCTCATTAAAGCAGGCGATATAGCTTTTAATGCTAAAACTTACAGGTATGGGATATGTGGGGCAATGGAAACTTTGCTTATTCATAAAGATACGGCGCATAAACTTTTACCGAGACTTTGTTCAAGATTTCAAGATGAAGGAGTTGAGCTTAGGGGCTGTGTGGAGTCTGCCAATATAGTTTCTATGAAGTTGGCTTTAGAAGAAGATTGGACCACAGAATATCTGGCACCTATTATTTCTATAAAAATTGTTTCGAGCATGGCTGATGCCATGATGCATATAAATACTTTTGGCTCTTCTCACACAGATTCTATAGTTACCGAAAATCAAGAAAGTGCTGATACTTTTTTGAGAACGGTTGATTCCAGTTCAGTAATGCACAATCTTCCAACTTGTTGGGCAGATGGATTTGAATATGGATTAGGAGCAGAAGTTGGCATCTCTACAGATAAAATTCATGCCAGAGGCCCTGTAGGGCTTGAAGGTCTGACTTCTCAAAAATATCTTGTAGTAGGGGATTCACAAATCAGAGGCGCTTAGGCAATGTCAAAATTGATAGGAATCTTCGGAGGCACATTTGATCCAGTTCACAATGGGCATATTGAAATAGTAGTTAATCTACTGAGAGATATTCCTTTCGATGAGATAAGAGTGGTTCCTAATGGAACGCCTCCACACCGTCAATCCATTGGATCAATTGATGATAGATTGAAAATGGTCTCATTAGCATTTGAGAGAATAAAAAAGATTACCGTTGATGATAGAGAAATAAGAAGAGAAGGTTTCTCTTACGCCATTGACAGCGCCAAAGAAGTTCTAAGAGAATTTAAAAATGATCAAATTATTTGGATTATGGGCAGTGATGCTTTCTTGGAAATAAAACTATGGCACAAATGGGAAGAATTCCTAGACTTGGTAAACATTCTTGTGCTTACAAGGCCTGACTCAAAGATTGATAAGAATTCAAATACATGGGATTTAATTAGTGACAGAAAGATAAGTGATATAAAGCTTTTAAAGGGCTCCGGAAAAATAATGATTCTTAATATAGATCCTATAAATATATCTTCAACTCAAGTTAGGAGTAATATTTTTAACGGGAAATCTGTTGATAATTTAATTATTGAAGAGGTAGTTGACTATATAGACGAAGGAAAATTGTATACTTAGAAATATATGAATACTTCTAAATTAAAAGACATTGTTCTAGACAGCTTAAATGATCTTAAGGCAGTGAATCCTGTTGCTATTGACGTTCGTAAATTAAGTTCTATGACCGACTACATGCTTGTGGCATCCGGAACTTCAAGCAGACACATACAATCCATTGGAGAGAATGTCCTTGGGGACCTAAAGGACAATAAGATTAAACAAATTAAGATGGAAGGCAGCTATGGAGATGACTGGATCTTGGTAGATGCTGGTGACGTAATCGTACACTTAATGACCGATCAAGCTAGGGACTTTTACGATCTGGAGAGTCTGTGGGATCCTGATATTTAGATGGAAGTTCATGTTCTTGCTATCGAGAGCAGCAGACCAGCTTGGGCAAAAGAAGCATTTGATTCTTACGCATCAAGATTTAACAGAACCATCAATATAAATTGGAAAGGCATAAAGCCAGTCAAAAGAACTGCGAATTCAGATACAGAGACAACTATTTATAAGGAAGGTCAGTTGCTTTTATCTGCTATTAGCAATAAAGGTCCCATAGTGTCCTTAGATAAATCTGGAAAAATTTTTGATACTCTGGGTTTTAAGAGACAGTTTGAAAATTGGTCTGGTAGATCAAATGAAATAAACTTTCTTATAGGCGGTCCTGATGGATTGAGCAAAGAATGTCTGCAAAAGAGTGATGAGAATTGGTCCCTATCTAACCTTACATTTCCCCATGCGATTGTTCCTGTAATAGTTGCTGAACAAATCTACAGAATATGGTCTATCAACCAAAATCATCCTTATCACAGATAGATATGTTTAATTCACCAGAATTTAAGACCGTTACTGAAAGCCTAAGGAGCATAAAGAGAAGATCTAATATTATCTTATTCTGTTTATTAATTTTTTCCCTTGCGGGTCTCTATCAGATTTTAAATTTGACGATTGTAAAACAAGAAAATTATATAACCGAATCAAACAAAAATAGCATAATTAGATTGCCCATCTATCCTACCAGGGGGCTGATAATGTCTGCTGAAGACAATAGCCTTTTAGTTGAAAATATAGTTTCACAGAAGCTGGTTGTCTCAATAAAAAATAAAGATGGATTTGAAGACACCATAAATAGTGTAAGAAAGTTGGTTGGTTTGGACCAATCCCAGAAGAATAATTTCTTCAGAGAGCTGGCAGTTTCTCCTCCCAATCAGCAATTCATTACATTAGCAAAAGACCTTACAGATACCCAGTTAGCTAAATTCTTATTGAATAAAGACAAATGGCCAAGAATCAAACTTGATTCAGGATTAAAAAGATATGTAATTGATGACTCTCTTTTTTCTCATGCTTTAGGGTATCTTGGTCCAGTTTCAAAAGAGGAGAAACAAGATAGTGAAAACTTTAAATACCTTAACGACTCAAGAACTGGAAAAACAGGATTAGAAAAATATTACGAGAATGAATTGAGAGGAACTCTGGGGTACAAGACTTTAGAAATTGATGTTTTTGGAAGGGAAGTTAGAGAGTTAGAAAGAGTTTTGCCTACTAAAGCAAAAGATATCTACTTAAGCTTAGACAGAGATTTACAGATTATTGCTAGAAAGGGATTAAAGGGAAGGAAGGGGGCTGTTGTAGCTCTTGACCCCAATACTGGATTCATAAAAGTCTTAATCAGCTCTCCAGATTATGACCCAAATCTGTTCAATAAATCAGCCACAGGAGATATAGATTTAATCTTAAGTAACGAAGATGCGCCTTTTTTTAATAGAGCAATTTCAGGAAATTATCCTCCAGCTTCTACACTTAAACCTTTTTTAGGACTTCTAGGTTTAGAGTCCGGAGTGGTGACTTGGAATACAGAAATAGAAGATAATGGTTTTTTCCAAATTGAAGGACAAGGAAGAAGGTACAGAGGCTGGAAGGAAGAAGGCCATGGAATTGTTAATCTTAATAAGGCAATTATTGAATCTTCCGATGTTTATTTCTATGAATTGGCTGCTCAATTGACTGTAGATAGAATCTCACCTTTTTTAGAGAATTTTGGATTTGGAAAGGCTACTCATATTGATCTCGATGCAGAAACGTCAGGAGTGCTCCCTAGCAGGAAATGGAAACTGGGTTCTGTTGGTGATTTTTGGTTTGTAGGTGACACCATCAATCTTGGAATAGGTCAGGGATTCATATCTATTTCTCCAATTCAACTCGCTGTTGCTGTCTCGGCTTTGGCTACAAAAGGTACAGCATACAAACCAAGTTTGGTTGAGAAAATAAATGATATTAATACAGTGCCGGAGATTCTTTATAAAATTGATTTAAAGAAAGATATTCATTGGAGAAGAGTAGAGGGGTCGATGGTGTCAGTAATAAATTCTTGGAATGGAACTGCTCATAATCTCTATGAAGAGAGGCTTGTAAATATTGCAGGAAAAACAGGAACTGCACAAATAAAGAGTTTGACCGAAGAAGATTTAACAGTTCAGGAAGAATATGAAGGAGTCCGAAAAGATATTCTGAATAGGGACCACGCGCTTTTTGTTGGCTATGGCCCTGTACCAAAACCCAATCTAACGGTAGTAGTTATTGTCGAAAATGGAGAATCTGGAAGCGGAGTAGCAGCTCCAATAGCCAAATCATTAATAGACGCTTACCAAAAAAAATAAAAGAAGATGGCTAGACCTTTAGACTACAAGCTGAATAGAACAATAAGCAATGGAAGTTTTTCTTTGTCTTCTATTTTTAAAGACAATACATTAGTTTTTGCTGTTTTGGCTTTAGTAATTTTTGGTCTATTTATGCTTTACAGTGCAAGCGGCATGTCTTACTCCATGGTATTTAGGCAGGCTATTTATGCTCTTCTAGGATTTATAGGCATGTTGCTGGTGGCTAGGATTAAAGCAGTTTCTTACCAGTCTTTTCTCATTAACTCATATTGGCTGGGCTTAATTTTATTAATCTATGTGTTGATATTCCCCGACAACAGTCACCTTACTAGGAGGTGGATAGATTTAGGAATATTCAGTTTTCAACCATCAGAAATATTAAGATTGATTCTTCCTCTGTCAATAGCAGCTTTTCTAACTCGAAGAGAGAAGAAGCCCAATTATCCTGAATGGCTCATCGCTTTATTAGCAACTTTCTTGTGCTCTTTCCTTATATATCTTCAGCCCGACCTGGGAACGTCTTTAGTAGTATTTGCTTCAGGTTTCTTACCAATTTTTTTAACAGGTTTTCCTTTCTTACCTCTATTGATATCTATGATAATTTTAGGATTTTCTGCACCTTTTCTTTATGAAGGATTAAGTGCTTACCAGCAGCAGAGAATTTTAACGCTGTTTAATCCTGACTCAGATCCTTTAGGAACAGGATGGAACATAGCACAATCTAAAACAGCGATTGGATCAGGAGGATTTTTTGGTAAGGGCTACCTCTTGGGAACTCAGAGCCAATTAGATTTTATTCCAGAGAGTCATTCAGACTTCATATTTGCTGTAATAGCAGAAGAACTTGGTCTTGTAGGTATCTTAGTTTTATTTTTACTGTATGCAATCATCTTGTATAGAATCTTTAAAATAGCCTTTCAATCAGAAACCCATTTTGGAAGATTGGCAAGCCTTTCAATAGGGTTTGTGCTACTTATTTTTATTTTGATTAATGTTTCTATGGTTGTGGGTATAATTCCTGTTGTTGGTGTCCCATTGCCTTTGGTTAGTCAAGGAGGTACATCACTCGCAATTCATTTACTTGCTTTTGGGTTTGTTTTGTCGGTTAAAAAGAAAAAAATTAGGTACTAATGAAGTGAAATCTTATAAAATTATTTTGATAATCACATTGATTCTGTCTTTCTATGCAAGATCAAATCAAGATTATTCAGAGAGAGAAGATGTAGAAGATTTTGTTAAAAAAATGGTTAAAAAACATGGTTTTGATCATTCATCTTTAACAAAAATTTTAAACAATTCTAAACATCAAGAAGTTGTTATTAGAATAATGAATAGACAGCCAGAAGGAACTATGACTTGGTCGAGGTATAGAAATATCATGATTAATGATCGCCGAATCAATTCGGGGAAAGAATTTATAGAGACTTACAAAGAAGAACTTCTTCGTGCCGAAAGTTTGTATGGAGTTCCTGGTTCTGTAATTGCTTCGATCATAGGGATAGAAACGCGTTATGGAAAAATACAAGGAAATATAAGGGTTATAGATTCTCTTATGACATTGGCTTTTGATTATCCCAGAAGAGAAAAATTCTTTAGAACTCAATTGGAAGAATTTTTATTACTCAGTAGAGAAGAAAATTTTGAAATGGAAAGTATAAAAGGCTCTATAGCAGGCGCTATGGGCTACGGACAGTTCATGCCGGACAGTTATAGAGATTATGCAGTAGATTTTGATGATGATGGAATCAGAGATTTACTTGAAAACCCTGTAGATGCGATAGGAAGTGTTGCAAATTTCTTAAGCAAGAAAGGAAAATGGACACCAAATACTCCGATAGCCATTAAGGCAATAGCTAAAGGAGGAGGTTTTGATTTGCCTTCAACTTATAAAGTTAAGTCAGGAGAGAGCCTGGAAGGCATAGCGGCTAAATTTGAGCTCACGGTTTCTAAAATTGCAATGGAAAATAATCTGAAGGATGTTAATTTTATAAGAAAAGGTCAGGTATTAAAGATCCCAAGACGGCAGAAATTGAAATCAAATTTTAAACCTTATTTAACTCTGGAAGATTCTAAGAAATTAGGAATTTATCCTTCCGGTTCTGTTATTGGGAATCTAAAGGTAACCCCTGTTGAGCTAGAACTTGATGACGGCTTCGAATATTGGCTTGGATTTGATAATTATTATTCCTTATCTAAGTACAATCGAAGTAAACTCTATGTAATGGCAGTCTTTGAATTTAGTAATGCACTAAACGAATTTTTTTAAAAAACTATGAAAAACATTCTCTTAATTTCTATATGTACCTTTTTATCTATTTTCTTAAACTCTGCTGAAAGTTTTATTCCCGAACCTCCATCAGTAAACGCAAGCAATTATATTTTATTAGATGCTGTATCGGGACGCGTATTGGCAGAAAAAGGAGCTGATGAGCAAATTGAACCAGCTAGTATAACGAAGATTATGACAGGTTATGTCGTTGCTGATCAGATTCAAAAGGGATACATAGATAATACAGATGAGGTCTACATAAGTGAGAACTGCTGGAGAAAGGGTGGGTCTAAGATGTTTATTAAAGAGGGATCCAGGGTATTGGTTTCAGATCTTATAAAAGGTATGGTCATACAGTCGGGTAACGATGCAAGTTGTGCTTTGGCTGAGCATGTAGCTTCTTCAGAAGAAGGTTTTGTTCAATTGATGAAGGTTTATATTAAAGATATGGGTCTTTTAAATACAAATTTCGTTAATGTTACCGGCTGGCCAGATCCTAATCATTATTCTTCAGCAAGAGACCTGGCAATCCTTTCTAAAGAAGTGATTACAAAGTTTCCAGACCATTATGCTCTCTACAAAGAAAAATATTTTACTTATAACGACATTAAACAAAGAAATAGAAACAGCCTTTTATGGCAAGACGATTCTATTGATGGAATGAAGACGGGCCATACCGAAAGTGCTGGTTATTGCCAAATTTCTTCAGGTGTTAGAAACGACACAAGGCTTATAGCTGTAACCCTCAAGAGTGACAGCCAAAAACAGAGATTAACCGACAGTCGAAGACTGATTGATTATGGATTTAGATATTTTAGAACAAAAAAAATTCTATCCAGAGGAAAGATTTTAAGAGAAGAGGCCATCTGGGGCGGAGAGCTGGAAGCAGTAAGCTTGTCTTCTTCTGAAGACGTCTTTTTAACTTTATCGCCTAGAGACTTTAAAAGAGTGGAGCCGGTATTGGAGTTAAATGATTACCTGCAAGCACCCATTGTTCAGGGCCAAGTAGTGGGCAAGATAAACCTTTCGTTGGATGGAGAGCTAATAGAATCCGTTGATTTAATATCCTTAACTGAAGTTTCTGCTTTAGGGTTTTTTGGAAGAGCTTGGTCAAATACCAAGCTTTTGGCTTACAGGTTTCTTACTGAAGAAGAGTCTTAGGATAAGTGAGTTGGTCTTATCTCAATAATTCTTTTGTAAAAAAAGAAGATGTAAAAATTTCTCCATTTGATAGAGGTTTCTTATTTGGAGACGGTGTTTACGAATTAATCCCAGTTTATAGAGGCAAGTTGTTTCTGTACGACGAGCATATAGCAAGATTGGTTAATTCCTTAGAGTCTACTAAAATTAATCCTCCAAAGAAGTGGAAAGAATTTAGAACAGTGGTTGAAGAATTAATCCAAAAGAATGGTTATGAGAATCAAGCAATTTATATCCAGATTACTAGAGGCATGGAAGAGGTTAGAAATCACGCTCCCAATCATCAAACAGTTCCAACGCTATTTATAAATTCTACTGAATTGATCTTAGACATAGAAAATAAGAAGAACGCTAAACAAGAATTCTCAGTTAAAGCTCAAGAGGACATGAGATGGTCTAGGTGTGATATTAAAGCTATAACTCTTTTAGGAAATGTTATGTCATTAAATGACACAAGAATAGATGAAGTTATTTATCATAAAGCAGGCTTCGTAACCGAGGGTGCTAAATCAAACATCTTTTGCGTTCTGGATGGCATTATCACCACACCTGCTATCAGCAACGACATACTTGGCGGTATAACTAGACAATATTTTATTGATTTATTTTTAAAACTTAACATAAATGTTGTGGAAAGAGAGATAACATTGGACGAATTATTGGAAGCAGAAGAGGTATGGTTTTCTAGCTCCGGAAAAGTACTAAGACTAGTAACCAATCTTAATGGTATTGACCTACACACTGACCTTGAAGGCAGCCTTTACCGAAAGGCTTGTGATATTTTCTTAGAAGAAATTAAAAATTATTAAAAGGATAAGATTAATTCTCTTATTGCTTGCCAAGCATTCTGATCACGCTGACCTTTTATAGAGGAGTCTATTGTTGCTATATTTTTTAAGGCAGATTTCACCTTTTCTTTTTTTATTAATTTTGCTGATTTAGTTAGAGAGTCAAGATAAGTTCTTGGCCCCCATATGCCTTGAGTTGAACCTTGATTGATAACTTTAAATAAATTTGTTATTTCTCTTGATAGTGACCATAGCACTAATGTTTCTGGAGCACCTTCAGCTTTTAGCGATTCAAGAATTGTTGCAGTTCTTTTTCTATTCCCCGCAATGAATGCATTGGATAAATCAAAAACATTAAACTTAGAAGAATCTGCTACGGAAGAAGCCATCTCTTCAATACCAATATCTTGAGAAGGGTAAAGTAAGGCTAGCTTTTTAATTTCTTGAAGAGTGGATAGTAGGTTTCCTTCTGTACGGCTGGCTAAAAATGCACCAGCTTCTCTTGAGATTACTAATCCATGTTTTTTCCCTGTTTCAAGAATCCAAGCGGGCAGCTGATTGTTGTAGATTGGACTTATAATTATAAGTATTCCAGCTTCCTCTAAAGCCTTTACCCATGCGGAGGAATGGCTTTTTTTATCTAAACCTTCGCCGGTAATCAAAACCACTTTATTGGGATCTAGATCTTTTGAATACTCTTTGAGAGCACTAGCCCCAGCATTACCTGGTCCAGTTCCAATAAGTTTAATTTCTAAAATTTTCTTTGATCCAAAGAGGTCTAAGTTCTCAGAAGAAGATTTCAAGAAAGACCAATCTGTTTGTTTGGTGATCACATAACTTACCCGTTCAAGAAATTCATCCTTTTTTGCTCTAGACAGAATAGGGTCTGTAACTTCTTGAATTTGCAGAGACTCTTCTCCAAGAACAAGATAGATATTATGAAGCTTATCCGATAGTGATTTATTAATTCCTTGATCCGAAACTTTCATTTTTTTATTCTAAAATTCTATGTTTATTCTATTTACTGCAGACCTTATAAACTCCCTCGAAATTTCTTCTTCTTCTGATTCCATTCCAAGGATATTTGAATCACTAAAAGCCATGTATTTAACATCCGTAATTTTTTCATCAACCATTTTTTTTGTACCGGGAAACTTAATCTTTAATTCAAGTAGATAATCCAATCTGATCTCTCTTGTCCTTCCACCTTTTCCTTGTGCCGCAGAATACTTAGATATTTTATGATTTTTTACATAAATGATTACATCCGCATCGCTCTTAATTCTGGTTTGATTTGAATTTAAGATTTTACTAATTCCTTTTATTTCTTCAGCGAGTAATCTATTTAACTCGGACGAGTCTGCAACAACGGATATTATTTTGTTCTCGAAGGACGAGACGCTCTGCTTTAAGCTATAGCCACAACTTTGAATAAATAAAACTATAAAAAAAAATAAAAAAAGCTTTTTTGATTTCAATATTAGATTTTTCATATAACGATATTAACAAGCCTTCCAGGAACAAATATAATTTTTTTAATTTCACTTCCTTCAAGATGTTTTTTTACATTCTCGTCTTCGAGGGATGCCTTTTCAAATTCTTCTCTATCGGCATTGGGATTAAGATTAATTGTTGCTCTTAATTTCCCATTAATTTGTACAGCAATCTCTACAGTTTCTTCTACTAATAGTGACGGAATGACTTCTGGCCATTTGCAGTCAATAATCGGCTCTTTTTCACCTAACTCCCACCACAGGTATTGAGAAATATGAGGCGTAATAGGCGCAAGCATAATTATTATGCTAGTTATAGACTCATGAGCTGCAGCTCTTTCATCAGCAGAGGCATCCGATTCAAGGAATTCTTTAGGTATTTTATTAGACAACTCCATTATTGAAGCAATTGCAGTATTGAAAGTCTGCCGTCTCTCATAGTCGTCTTTAACTTTTTTTATTGTTTGGTGTGTCTTTGTTCTTAAACTCAATACTTCTTTGTTATTCGTATTAAAATCTATCTTAGATGGCAGTCCGGCATCAATATGATTTTGAGCAAGCTTCCAAACTCTGTTTAAGAATCTGAAAGAACCTTGAACGCCTTGATCTGACCATTCTAGTGATTGATCTGGAGGAGCTGCAAACATAACAAAAAGTCTTACCGTATCAGCACCATACTTAACTATCAGGCCTTCTGGATCTACGGTATTGCCTTTAGATTTCGACATCTTAGCGCCATCTTTTAATACCATTCCTTGACAAAGAAGCTTCTTAAAAGGCTCGTCACCTTCTACTAGTCCAATGTCTCTAAGACAACGATAAAAGAACCTAGAGTAAAGTAGATGCAGAACGGCATGTTCTATGCCTCCCACATACTGATCAACAGGAAGCCAGTATTTTGCTCTTTCATCTAGCATCGCATCATTGCTGTCAAAAGACGCAAATCTAGCGTAATACCAAGATGATTCAAAAAACGTATCAAATGTATCGGTTTCTCGTGTGAATGATTCACCTCCCTGGGAAACATTTAAAAATTTTTCCATGGAAGCAAGTGGGGACTGAACGCCAGTAAATTCAATATCTGTTGGCAGGACAACAGGTAGGTTCTCTGCAGCTTTTGCTACTCCATTTTCATTTTTTACGATTGGAATTGGTGCACCCCAATAACGTTGCCTAGAAACGCCCCAGTCTCTTAACCTAAAATTAATTTTTCTAGTACCACATTCAAGATCTCGAGCTTTTTCTTCAATTCTTTTAAAAGCTTCTTCAAAATTTAAATCATTAAACTCTCCCGAGTTAATAAGGATATTTTTTTCAGTAACGGCTTCTACATTTATATCGCTTCCCTCAATCCCTTTTATTACTTGTTTTATCTCTAGACCGTACTTTTTTGCAAACTCATAATCCCTTTGATCGTGTCCGGGTACCGCCATTAATGCTCCTGATCCATATCCAGAAAGAACAAAATTTCCAATCCAAACTGGTATTTCTTCGCCCGTCATGGGATGGATTGCAAAGAGCCCGGTATCTACTCCTAATTTTTCTTGTTTCGCTAAAGCCGCTTCAGAGACTTTAATATTTTTTTGATCTTCAATAAATTTCTTTATCAGATCATTTTTTAATGAAGCTTCTTGTGAAATTGCATGACCTGTTGAAAGAGCTAGGAAGGTGACACCCATTATTGTATCGGGTCTGGTTGTGTAGACTTCGATGGAATTTGACGAATCTTTGATAGAAAATTTAAATTCCATTCCTTCAGATTTACCTATCCAATTATTTTGCATGGTCTTTACTTGTTCAGGCCATTCATCTAATTGTTCTGTTCCTTTTAAAAGTTCTTCGGCATAATCTGTAATCTTTAAAAACCACTGATTTAGTCTCTTCTTTTCTACAAGAGCTCCTGATCTCCATCCTTTTCCGTCTATTACTTGTTCATTTGCTAGAACAGTTTCATCTACAGGGTCCCAGTTGACCTCAGCCTCTTCTTGATAAACCAATCCTTTTTCTAGTAATTGAAGAAAAAACCATTGTTCCCATTTATAGTAATCGGGCTTACAAGTAGAGATTTCTCGCTTCCAATCATATGCAAAACCCATACGATTGAATTGATGTTTCATAGACTCTATATTTTGATCTGTCCAATCAGAAGGAGACACTTCATTCTTTATGGCTGCATTTTCTGCCGGTAAACCAAAAGCATCCCAGCCCATAGGCTGCAAAACATTCTTTCCAAGCATTCTTTGGAACCTGCTTATGGTGTCCCCAATTGTGTAGTTTCTGACATGACCCATGTGGATAGATCCACTAGGATAAGGAAACATACTAAGGCAGAAAAATTTTTCTTTATTTGGATCTTCTGTTACTGAAAAGAAATCATTTTCATTCCAGAAATTTTGTACTTTCTCTTCTAAACGCTCAGGTTCGTAAGGCTTGTCTTTATTAGACATATTATCCTTTAGATTTAAATTTATTTTCGAGGTAGTTGATGTCAACTCCACCATTGATGAAGTTTGGATCTTTAATTAATTTCCTGTGCATATCAAGATTTGTGTCTATTCCAGAAACATACATTTCATCTAAAGCTCTTTCTAACCTTGCTCTTGCATCCTCTCTATCATTTGCTCGGCAGATTACTTTAGCAATAAGAGAATCGTAATGAGGAGGAACAACATAATCGTTATAAAGATGTGAGTCCACCCTTACACCTATGCCACCAGGAGCATGATAATCAACTACCTTTCCAGGGGAAGGCAAAAAAGTTTCAGAATTTTCTGCGTTTATTCTGCACTCGATAGCATGACCTTGCAGTACAACATGTTCTTGCTTAATTTTTAGCTCTTCGTCTCTGGCTATTCTGAGTTGAAGTTTAACCAAGTCCAATCCCGAGATGCTCTCAGTTACAGGATGTTCTACTTGAATTCTTGTATTCATCTCAATGAAATAAAAATTATGGTTCTCATAGAGAAACTCAAAAGTCCCGGCACTTACGTATTTAAGTTCATTACAAGCTTCTATGCATTTCTTAAATATTGCTTGTCTTTCTTCTTCAGGAACACCGAAGGCCGGTGCTTCTTCAATTACTTTTTGATGTCTTCTTTGCATGGAACAATCTCTATCTCCAAGATGGATTGTATTTCCATGTCTATCGGAAAGAATCTGAACTTCAATATGTCTTGGCGTCATAAGAAATTTTTCCATGTATACGGTCGAGTCTCCAAAGGCAGCTCCAGCTTCTTGCTGAGTTAACTCAATAGAGCTTTCTAAGTCTTCTTTTTTGCTGACAATACGCATTCCCCTGCCTCCGCCTCCTGAAGCAGCTTTAATAATTAAAGGGTAGCCTATTTTATCTGCTTCTTCATGAGGGCTGTTTGTTACAGCTCCTTCTGAACCGGGAACGATGGGCAATCCAGAATTAAGTGCAAATTTCTTAGCAGAAACTTTATTTCCCATCATTCTAATAACAGCAGAGGAGGGTCCTACAAACTCAAATCCACTTTTCTCTATTTTTTCAGCAAAATCAGGATTTTCAGAAAGAAAACCGTAACCCGGATGAACTCCGTCAGCTCCTGAAAGCTCCATTGCACTAATAATGGCTGGAATATTCATATAGCTCTGGGCTGAATTTGCAGGACCGATGCAAATAGATTCATCAGCCATTTTTACGTGCATGAGATCTTTATCTGCTTCTGAATATACTGCAACAGTAGGTATTTTGAGCTCCTTAGCCGCTCTAAGAATACGTAAAGCTATTTCACCCCTGTTGGCAATTAAAAGTTTAGTAAGCATTTATTTCCCTATAACAAAAAGAGTTTGTCCATATTCCACAGGTTCAGAGTTTTCTATATTCACAGATAAAACTTTTCCAGAAAATTCTGACTTTATTTCATTCATCATTTTCATTGCTTCAACAATACAAACAACATCGCCTTCATTCACATTATCACCTACAGTGATGAACGGTTTTGATCCTGGTGATGCTGAAGAGTAAAAAGTCCCGACCATTGGAGATGAGATTTCATCTCCTGCAGTCTCGCTCTCTGAAGTTTCCGGCACTTCTTTTATTTCGCTCACTGATGGAATAATATTTTCAGGAGCCGATGGTACATAAACCTGTTGATTTATTGGATCAGAATAAGTCTTATTTTTTACAAGCCTAACGGACTCTTCTCCTTCTTGAATTTCAATTTCTTGAAGATTGGATGCTTCTAACATTTCTATTAATTTTTTTACCTTTCTTATATCCATGTCTTTTTCTCCTTATTTAAAACTTCTTTAATGCAACTTTTAAGGCAAGCTCATATCCTTCAACGCCTAAACCCGAGACTACGCCTTCAGCAATATCAGACAAATAAGAGTGTTGTCTAAAATCTTCTCTGTTGTATATATTTGATATATGTATTTCTATAAAGGGTATGTTAACTCCGGAAAGGGCATCTCTTAATGCAATGCTGCTGTGGGTAAAAGCGCCTGGATTAAATATAATACACCTAACTTCTTTATTCTTAGCTTCATGGATTTTATCAACCAAGTCATGCTCCGCATTACTTTGAAAGGACTCAAGTTCATGTCCTTCTATTTTTGCAATTTCAGTTAACTTTGCCTCAACATCAGATAATGTCGTTGAGCCATAAATTTCAGGCTCTCTAGTACCTAAAAGATTAAGGTTTGGACCGTTTAAAAGTAAGAAATTTGACATGTTTATGTATTTTAGACGATTTTAAAGAAATTTTGACAGATTTTCGATACGTTTAATTATTACACTATAAAAATTTAGTATATTTATACAATAAATAAATAAATTTTATTATTATCTACTCAATCTTGAATGGATTTAAATTAAAATAAGCAATCGCCTATATAATTGTGATTGATCTGGTCAAAGTATTTATGATCAACTGTTTCGAAATTGGAGGATAACAAAATCCTGTTTCATTGCAGCCTTGATAAGTTAAAAGCATCTTATTAGTTTTAAAGGTCAGTTTGTAAACAAGCTGGTCGTAGAAGACGTTAACAAGACCAAAATATTCATCTTCTTGTGTTACAGATTTAAAATCCGTATATAGTTCTTGGCCAAACTCTGGTGTAATTTTAATCTTTTCTTTATAAAGGAAACAATTCTTGCCAATATTCCAAGACAATTCAATTTGATTAAGGTTATTTAAAGTTGCACTTAATTTAAACGCTTCATCAGGACTTTGAATTTGTTTTGGTTCTTTAATCAGTTTATTTAGTGTCTGATTGAGTGTATTGTCGGAAGCCGTTGAATTAGTACTTAAAAAAAATAAGCCCAACAGGAGTAATGGGCTCAAAGAATATAAAAAATAATTATGAGAGTTCTTCATTTTTTAAACCTATACGTGTTCTTGCTATTCATTATTTCTTGTTCTCCTTTAGAGTCAGATAAACAGATTGCTATTATAGAGGATGCATACATGAATTTACCTTTAGAAGGACAATTAATATCTGCAGGTTATTTTAAATTCTTTAATAATTCTGAAGATGATGTGAAAATCACAGGTGTTGATTGCGAAGATCTAAATATTACTATGCATAAAAGTTTTATTGATAAAGTAGGAATTATGAAAATGGAAAAGATTACTCTGGTGCAAGTAAAGAGCAACACTAAGCACTTTTTTGAACCAGGACATGATCATTTGATGGTAAGAGGGCTGACTCAAGATTCTTCAGGAGTAATAAAATGCAATATCCTCCTTGACGATTATTCAATTGCTACAAACTTCTCTACTAAGTAGATTATTACAATGCATTCTGTTCTTGAAGTTAACAATTTATCAGTAGACTTTCATTCTAAAGATTCTTCATTTTCTGCTGTTAAAGGCATCTCCTTTAGCATCGATAAAGGTAAAACCTTGGCCCTGGTAGGGGAATCTGGATCTGGTAAGTCTGTTTCGGCATTATCCATACTTCAGCTATTGCCTTATCCGCCAGCTTCTCATGATCTTAAATCTTCCATTAAATTAAATGGAACAGAGCTGTTAGGGGCAAAAAACTCATTTTTGACATCAATTAGAGGAAAGTCAGTATCAATGATTTTTCAAGAACCGATGACCTCTTTAAATCCTTATCAGAATATAGGGTCTCAGATTGATGAAACTTTAATAATTCACAAAGGCTTGAGCGCCAAAAAAGCTAGAGAGAAAACTGTATCTTTATTAAGGCAAGTAAAAATACCCGAACCAGAAATTAAGGTTAATTCTTATCCCCATCAATTATCAGGAGGTCAAAGACAAAGAGTCATGATTGCTATGGCTTTAGCAAATGAACCGGACCTATTAATTGCCGATGAACCAACTACAGCTTTGGATGTAACCGTTGAAAAGGCTTTGTTAGATTTACTTTCTGAACTTCAGAAAGACTTGGGCATGTCTATTCTGTTTATTACTCATGATCTAAATATCGTGAAGAAATTTTCTGATGATATTTGCGTAATGAAAGAAGGTGAAATAGTAGAAAGTGGTTCTGTAGAGACTGTCTTTGGAAATCCAAAACATGAATACACGAAACATTTATTAGATTCTATTCCTGAAGCTAAAGAGAAACTTCAATCTGGAAAGGGTAAGTTGCTAGAAGCTAAAAATATTGAAGTTAATTATCTAGTACACAAGCCATTAATTTTTGGAGAAAAGAAATACTTAACAGCAGTTAAAAATGTGGATATTAATATTTACTCTTCAACAACAACAGGGCTTGTAGGTGAATCGGGTTCAGGAAAATCTTCGCTTGCTAGAGCAATTTTAGGCCTAGAAGAATTTGAAGGAAGAGTCTTGTTTGAAGGAGAGGATATAAGTTTGTTCTCTAGAAAACAGAAAACTAGTTTAAGAAAAGATTTTCAAATTGTTTTTCAAGACCCTTTCGGGTCACTGTCTCCAAGAATGACTGTAGAAGAAATTGTAGGTGAAGGATTGACTGTTCATGAACCTAAATTATCCCTAAAAGAAAAAAAGAATAAAATTTTGGAGGCTTTGGAGCAAGTTGAACTTGATCATGGCGCACTTAATAAATTTCCTCATGAATTTTCAGGTGGACAAAGGCAACGCGTGGCAATAGCAAGGGCCTTGATTTTAAAACCTAAATTAATCCTATTAGACGAACCGACATCAGCTTTGGATGTGTCAATACAAATGCAAGTCATAAAACTTCTTATCCGATTACAAGAAGAGCATGGATTGGCTTACCTTTGTATAAGTCATGATCTGAGAGTTGTTAGAGCTTTATCCGATACTGTTTATGTAATGAAAGAGGGAAAAGTTGTTGAATCAGGTGCGGCTGATGAATTATTTAACAATCCATCCCATCCTTATACTCAAGAATTATTAAAAGCAGCCATAACTTAATACTTTTGATACAACTTTTCTCGACTATAATCTAATAATGACAGACGATAAAAGGAAATATTCTTCAGTTATAGTTGATGGAGTTGAACAAGCTCCTTCAAGAGCTATGTTAAGAGCGGTTGGCTTTGAACAAGAAGATTTCACCAAACCTCAGGTTGGAATTGCTTCAACTTGGAGCATGGTTACACCTTGTAATATGCATATCAATAAACTTGCTGAAGCATCAGCATTGGGTGCAGATCAGTCAGGTTCTAAGTCAGTTATTTTTAACACCATTACGGTATCTGATGGAATATCCATGGGAACACCTGGCATGCGTTACTCTTTAATTTCAAGAGAAGTTATTGCTGATTCAATAGAAACCGTTGTGGGCGGTCAAGGATTTGATGGATTGGTTGCCTTGGGGGGGTGTGATAAAAATATGCCTGGTTGTTTAATGGCAATTGCAAGATTAAATAGGCCTGCCATTTTTGTGTATGGCGGAAGTATAAGGCCAGGCAAAAATAGAACGGATGTTATTTCTGTATTTGAAGCTGTAGGTCGGCATTCAGAAGGAAAAATATCAGACATAGAATTACTTCAAATAGAGTCAGAAGCAATCCCTGGAGCTGGTTCTTGTGGGGGCATGTATACAGCAAATACTATGGCTTCTGCTATTGAAGCTATGGGCATGAGTCTCCCCAATAGTTCTGCTCAAGATGCTATTTCGGCATCAAAGCTTGAAGATTCAAGAGCTGCCGGAGAAGCAGTAAGCAATTTAATTAATTTGGGTATAAAACCAAGAGATATTCTTACTAAACAAGCTTTAGAGAACGCAATTACAGTAGTTATAGCCTTAGGAGGTTCTACAAATGCTGTCTTACATCTCCTGGCCATTGCCCATGAAGCTGAAGTTGATCTATCCATGGATGACTTTGAAAGAATAGGCAAAAGAACTCCTGTATTGGCTGATCTGAAACCAAGTGGTAATTATTTGATGTCTGAGTTAACTGAGATTGGAGGCATAGTCCCTCTTATGAGAACTTTATTAGAAAAAGGTTTATTAGAAGGAAAACAAATGACCGTTACAGGGAAGACTCTTGAAGAGAATTTATCTGGAGTTGATGAGTATTCACAAGATCAAAAAATAATAAAGACTTTTGATAATCCTTATAAAAAAGACAGTCACTTGAGGATGATGTATGGAAACTTAGCTCCAGAAGGAGCGGTTGCAAAGATTTCAGGAAAAGAAGGTACCTTATTCGAAGGTTTTGCTAAAGTTTACGATTCAGAAGAGACTGCCATGAAAGGCATAATGAATAATGAAATCAAAGAAGGTGACGTATTGGTTATTCGTTATGAAGGTCCAAAAGGTGGACCAGGAATGAGAGAAATGCTGAGCCCTACGTCAGCCATTATGGGCAAAGGCCTTGGAGATAAAGTTGCTTTTTTAACCGATGGACGGTTTTCAGGAGGCACCCATGGATTCGTGGTTGGACACATAACGCCAGAAGCTTATGAAGGAGGTCCTATAGGAGTTATTAAGACCGGAGACCCCATTACCATTGACGCTGAAAAAAACCAGATTAATCTAAATGTTGCAGAAGAAGAAATATCAACAAGATTAAAAGGTTGGGTTCGTCCAAACTTACCTAAAGAGAAAGGAGCTTTAGGAAAGTACAGGACTCTCGTCTCTTCTGCTTCAAAAGGTGCCGTAACCACTTAAGGTAATTAAAAACTAATGGACTTGAAAAAAATGCTTCTTACATCAATAATGATTGGTAACTATTTAATTATTTTATCCAAGGAGGATATATGAACGTCGTCACTTTAACAGATGACAATTTCTCAACAGAAGTTGATGCTTCTGAAAAACCTGTCTTGGTTGATTATTGGGCTACGTGGTGCGGACCCTGTAAAATGGTAGGCCCTATCGTTGAAGAAATAGCCATTGAATATTCTGATAAATTAAAAGTTGGGAAACTTGATGTAGACACAAATCAGACTTCTGCAGCCAAACAAAACGTTATGTCGATTCCTACGCTCGCAATTTTTAAGAATGGAGAAATGGTTGCTCAACAAGTTGGTGCTCTAAGTAAAACTCAGCTCACACAATTTATAGAGTCGAATCTTTAAACAAAAAAGTAGACTCCCCTGTTTAAGGGTGTTAAATTCTTCTCGTTCCTAAATCGTTTTTTTCAAAAAGAAACCCCTTTTCCCTAATCTATTTGAGCTATTCATATGCAATTATCAGAATTAAAAACAATGCCTGCAGAGGAACTTGTATCGCTTGCCGAGTCTTGCGATGTTAAGAATGCCTCGACGGCAAAAAGACAGGATGTCATTTTTGGTATTTTAAAGAGCAAAGCAAAGAATGGTGAAGATATTGATGGTGAGGGCGTATTAGAAATTCTTCAAGACGGTTTTGGTTTTTTAAGATCTCCTGACTCATCTTATTTATCAGGTCCTGATGACATATATGTTTCTCCAAGCCAAATACGTAGATTTGGATTAAGAACTGGAGATACTATTCAAGGAAAAATTAGAGCACCAAAGGATGGCGAAAGGTACTTTGCGATTCTCAAGATAGAACAAATAAATTTTGAAGAGCCTGAAAAGGCAAAGAATAAGGTAGCTTTTGAAGACCTTACTCCCTTGTTTCCTGATGAGAGGATGTTTTTTGAAGTGGGCAACGGTACAACACAAGATTTATCTTCAAGAGTTATTGACCTAACGGCTCCTACAGGAAAAGGCCAAAGATCTTTGATTGTCTCGCCTCCCAAAGCAGGTAAAACGCTCTTACTTCAAAGCATTGCACATGCTATAGAGAAGAATAATCCTGAGTGTAAAATTATTGTTTTACTGGTAGATGAAAGACCAGAAGAAGTTACTGAAATGAAGCGTTCCGTTAGAGGCGAGGTCATTGCAAGTACATTTGATGAAGCGCCTACACGACACGTACAAGTAGCTGAGATGGTAATAAGTAAAGCCAAAAGATTGGCAGAACATAAACATGATGTAGTTATTTTACTAGATTCGATAACCAGATTGGCCAGAGCTTATAACTCAACACAAGCCGCATCTGGAAAAATATTAACGGGTGGTGTTGATGCCAATGCACTACAAAAACCAAAAAGATTTTTTGGAGCTGCAAGAAATATCGAAGGAGGAGGAAGTCTATCAATCATTGCTACTGCACTTATTGATACTGGCTCACGAATGGACGAAGTGATATTTGAAGAATTTAAAGGAACAGGCAACTCTGAGATAAATCTGGATAGGAAGATTGCAGAAAAGAGAGTGTTCCCAGCAATTAACATAAGAAAAACCGGAACAAGAAGAGAAGATTTACTTACTGAAGATTTGGAGTTACGAAACATAACCGTATTGAGAAAACTTCTGAACGAGATGGATGACACGGCAGCTATGGAATGGATCTTGGATAAATTAAAAGATTACAAAACCAATGCTGAATTCTTCGAATCCATGAAACGTAAATAGTTAGTCTCGCTCCGTCTCAATAATCTTTTTTTTATCTTTTCTATTAAAGAGAGAAAAGAAATTTTCAACTCCAGTTATACAGAAAACAACCATTAAGGTTGCTGAAGCTATAGCAGCCACAAACATCTGCAATGTCACAACCAACTCTTTGTTAAATATTATGAATATTTTGGTTTCATCAATAATTTGCAAGTCATGGGTAGATAACCCGATCACTACTGCAGCCAATATGGTAAAGAGATAGATTCTAGGCTTCATTAGTAAATAAGCTAAATTGAGTTTGCCCAGCTTTCGATGATTTTATTTCTTTCCATTTATCAAATTCATATGCATTGCCTGTTTCAGATTCCACATATATTAATGCATCTTCTTTAAGAATATTTTTAATTAAACACGCTTTATAAGCTGAGTGTAACAATGACTCTCTAAATGGAGGGTCAAGAAACAATAAATTAAACTTAGACTCCATATCTTTGTATGAATATTTTATTGAATCGCTATTAATTACTGTAGTCCTGTTTTCCAAGGACAATTTATGGATTACTTTCGAAATTGATTCACAAAGCAATTTACTTTTTTCAATGAAAACAACTTCTTTGGCGCCTCTAGACAATGCTTCAAATCCTAACGCACCAGTCCCAGAGAACATATCAAGACAAACTGCATCTTCAATATCTAACATGAGCCAGTTAAAAAGAGTTTCGCGAGTTCTATTTTCTGTGGGTCTTAATTCTTTAGAAGGCTTAAAGGGAATATTGGTGCCTTTAAAGATTCCTCCAATTATTCTTGAACCGGGTTTTCTATTTTTCATAAAGGTTATAAATTTACACTACTAATTAGCTAGCAACAAAAAATAAGACGTGTTAGCGTTCGCAATATATGGAAAATAAAGAGCTTTATAAAGGATTTTTAACTTCAATGAGAGGCATAACTTCTTCTGTTAATATTATTTCTTCGCAATCAGAAGGAAAGAAACACGCCATGACCGCTTCTTCAGTAGCCTCCCTGTCTCTCGATCCTCCATCAATGTTGATATGCGTTAATAAGCAGGCATCCATTCATAAGATACTGGGACCGGACAAATTTTTCTGTATTAATGTGCTTGCTAAAGACCAATCCGATTTAGCAAATTTGTGCAGTTCATCTGAAGAAGGAGACGCAAGATTTAATGATGTTCATTGGTCTTATGATGAAGAGGCCCCATACAACACTGCATCCGCTTCTAATATATTGTGTAAGTGCTTTGATACTTTTCAGCACACCAGTCACACAGTATTTTTTGGAGAAGTTATAAAAGTTCTTAACAACAACAAGGAAGGACCTTTGTTGTACGGAAATGGGGGCTATAAATCTTAAAGAATATGAAATACTTTTTTATTCTTTTTATTTCCTTCCTTTCAATTCTTGCTTTCAGCAATGAACAAAGGTCTGTCTATATCATTGAACCCCAAGACAATGCTGTGCTTAAGAACCCAGTGATTATTAAATTTGGTTTGTCTGGTATGGGTGTTGCCCCGGCTGGAGTGGATAGAAAAAATACAGGACACCATCACCTTTTATTAGATCTAGAAGCTTTACCTGACGTTACTAAATCAATTCCTTCTGATGGAAATCATATCCATTTTGGAGGCGGTCAAACCCAAACATTAATTACTCTACCTCCAGGCACTCATACTTTGCAGCTTATTATGGGAGATAAATTTCACATTCCTCATAAAGATCCTCTTATTTCAGACAAAGTATCAATTACTGTTATTGAATAAGGGATGAATTTTTTTAGCAGAAGAAGTTTCCTTCAGCTCTTTTTTATTTGTGTAAGTTCTTCTCTTTTTTCAGAAATAAAAGTAGATGGAATATTAAATGAAGCCGAGTGGAATTCAGCAAAAGAAATTACTCAATTTTATCAAGTCGGCCCCTTCACTCTTGATGAACCAGAACAAGAAACCAAAGTCTTGGTAAAAGAAACCAAAGACGGAATATATTTAGGCTACATCAATTATCAATCCAATTCTTCCATGCGGTCTCAGCAGCATGCACGGGACCAAGACAACCCCAATGCCGACAAAGTTGGAGTCACCATAGATTACGATGGCGATGCTTTAATGGCCTATTCTTTCGCTGTTTCGTTGGGAGGATCTCTTTGGGACGGCATTTACCGTAATGGCAATGACAAAAGCAAAGACTGGGATGGCGATTGGAAAGCAAGTACGTCAATATCCGGAGACGCCTGGTATGCAGAATTCTTTATTCCTTGGACGGTTGCGCCAATGAAAAAGGTCGAAGGAGAAAACAGAACAGTAAGAATTAGCTTTTGGAGAATCTCTATGGAGATATCTAAAGCTTATGCTTCGATCAAATCCAGTCCAAGCAGGTCGATGTTTCTTTATGAGCTCAATGACCTTAAGCTAAAAAATTACAGCTCTTCCAAGATAGATTTTTTCCCTTATCTAACTTTGTCTGATGAAAAAACTTCTGGCAAAACGGATTCCAAGTTAGGAGCTGAAATTTTCTGGAAAATTGATTCAGGCAGTCAAATAAATGCAGCTCTTAACCCTGACTTTGGACAAGTTGAAAGTGATGATGTTGTGATAAATTTCTCTGCGATGGAGACCTATTACGCGGATAAAAGACCTTTCTTTTCTGAAAATCAATCCATGTTTGATGTGGACGGCTATAATTTTTTGTACGTTGTTAATACTCGAAGAATTGGAGGTGCACCCGATTACGATTGTTCTCAATTTTCTTCTAATTTGCAAGATTCTTGCGAATCAAGCAAACAAGGAAACAGCGATATTGATGTCGCAGCCAGATACACAAAAGTTGGAAATAATTACGATGTAGGTTTTCTAGCTGCATCAGAAGCGGATGAAGAATATTCTCAAGGACGGGATTTCCTTTCTGCAAGATACAGGTACAAGCTGAACAATTTATCGTTTGGTTACTTGGGTACTTTAACCGAGAATTCTGTTCTAAATTACAACGCAAACGTTAACACCCTAGACGTAAGCTATAGAAATTCTTCCGGACTCAGGCTTTATGGTTTGCTTCTTAATTCAATTGTTGAAGATGTGAGTGGATTGGGACTCAGACTTAGTTTGAGTAAAACGGTTAATAAAAATTTGTCTACTGGAGCTGGTTTTTGGTACATGGATGACGATTTACAAATCAACGACATGGGTTATCTGGCAAGAAATGATTGGATTTTATTAGGAGGACAGACTCGCCTACAAAAGACTGATTTTTCTAAACTGTCTAAAGTTTTATCAAGGTCTTATACCTTGAAGTACGGATGCAGAAGCAACACTCATGGAGATACTGAGGGTTGCTACACAGGATTGTCTATTGGAAATCAATTTAAAAACTCATCTGGAAACTGGGGTGAAGTTTTCTTTCGAACCAGTTCCAATGACAACATGATTACTAGAAATTTTAGTGGTTCTCCTTTTGTAAGAATGCCAAAGAACTACGGTTTAAAGCTGCGATATGAAAGCCCTAAAATAAGCTCTTGGCAATGGAGTGTCTTTACGGAACGTTCCAAAGGAGGAGAGAATTCAGCAGGGATAAGTTGGCGCAACAAATACAATGCGACTGTAAAATTTTTGCCTACGGAAAATTCTTCTATAAGGCTTAGCTTCACAGATGAATCCGAAGACAATTGGCTGAATTGGATTCAAGCAAATTCACTTGGGATATATGAAAAGAGCCAAAGGAGAACCAATTTTTCAGTGAAATGGTTTAAAGGCAACAAACATGAGTTAAGAATTAAAGCTCAACTTGTTGCATTTAATGCTAAAAATCCAAATGCTGTAATTTCAAATGCCGATGGCAGGCTGAAGGAATCTGAGACAGTTTTGGATCCCTTCAGCGTGGGCCAGTTGGCATTTCAGGTGCGTTACCGTTACGAAATTATGCCGCTTGCTTACGTATATGCTGTATACACAAAAGGCGGAAGGGTTTATGAAGAAGACGAAGAGGACAGTCTAAAAACCTTGTACAAGAGACCGTGGAACCGACCTTCAAAAGATAATTTTACCCTGAAGGTAAGATACAGGTTCTAAAAATGGCTATGGAATGAATATTTTTTAAATATTCTTGTATTTTTTTAAAGGGTCTTTAATATAATCCGATAATAATTTTGAGGACTCAAAGTGCATAGGATGCCACAATTTTTCTTTTCAATAATTCTAGGTTTAACTTTTATTTCTTCCACTTCCGTAATCGCTCTGGATGTCTTGATTGACGGCAAATTGGATGATAATGATTGGTCTAATGCCAAAGAGATAACTAAGTATTACGAGACCATGCCCTTTACTCTTGATGAGCCGTCTAGCAATCAAAAGGTTCTGATTCTGGAAGATGAAAAAGGCATGTACTTTGGTTTTATCAGTTATCAACCAAATGAAAGTATACGAAAACAAAAACATCAGCGTGATGATGAAATGGCAAATGCAGACATGGTGGGTGTCACAATAGATTTTGATGGCGATGGCTTGTCAGCTTATGGTTTCTCAATATCAGCCAGTGGATCGATTAACGACAACGTGTTTAGAAATGAGAATGAATCTAACTATGATTGGGATTCGGACTGGAAGCATGGCGCTCATATCGAGGGGGATGCCTGGTTTGCTGAAATGTTTATTCCTTGGAGTATTGCTCCCATGAAAGCTCAAACAGGAGACAAGAGGAAAGTAAAACTAGCTTTCTGGAGATTCGTGAGAAGTGAATTCAAAGTCAATACGACCATCAAAGGCAATCCAAGAACTGAAAAGTTTATGTCCTTATTTAATGAATACGAATTTAATAATTACAGTGTCTCAAAGCTAGATTTCTTCCCTTACATTAATCTAACGGAAGATAGAGTTCTGGCAAAAATGAATAAAAAAGCTGGTGCAGAAATATTCTGGAAAATTGATTCTGGAAAACAACTTAACGTTGCTCTCAATCCTGATTTTGGACAAGTAGAAAGCGATGAACTGGTAGTAAATTTTACTTCCAGTGAAACCTTTTATTCTGATAAAAGACCTTTCTTCTCAGAGAATCATTCTCTTTTTGATGTAAAAGGCTATACGTTCTTCTATCTTATTAATACTAGAAGAATAGGTGCTTCTCCAGATTACAATTGTTCACGTTATGCAGATTCTATTAAGGATATCTGTGAATCCAGTAAGGTTGGAATTTCAGACATTGATTACGCTGTAAGGTATACCCAGCAAAATGAGTCTATCGACTTTGGTTTTTTAGGAGCTTCGGAAGCGGACGAGCAATTTAGCCAAGGCAGGGATTTCTATTCCGTTAGAGCTCGAAAAAATTACGATAATTTATCAGTAGGGTATATAGGAACTTTTACCGACAGACCCGTTCTGGATAGAGAAGCAGAAGTACACGCCGTAGATGTGATTTATAATCCAACGGATACCATAAGAACCAATGCTGTTTTTATGACTTCAAGCATAGATCAGGGGTTATTGAATCCCTACAGCACCTCAGGAGAAGCATTCAGATTAAGATTCACGTCCTCTCCAAGAAAGGGAAGATGGCACGACATTGGTCTTTTTTACTTTGATGAAAATATTGATATCAATGATATGGGATATCAGATGTTAAATAATTGGCTTTTTTTAGGATCTCAAAACGGATTGAAGTTCGCAGACTATAATGAGTCTTCTGTATTTAGTTCAAATGAATTTGAATTGGGATTGGGCATGGAGAGTAACGCAGATTTGGATAAATCCTGGCATTTTACATATTTATCTTACAAGTCTACTTTTAAAAACACCTCTTTTTTTGAATTCACTAATTTCTACAGAACTTCAGGAAAAGATTTTTGGATTACAAGAAATAATATAGAAGCTCCTTATATTAATAGGCCAGAAAATTATGGAACGCTTCTAAATTTCAAAGGGCCTTCTCAAGATTTTTTTAATTACTTTCTAGAGGCTAAGAGAGAAAAGGGCTCGCAATGGTTTTCAGCTTCTGGTTTTGCTACTTCTTATGCAACGCAGTTGGAGTTTGCACCTAGGGACAACCTTAACTTTTCACTTTATTACCAGCACCTTAACGAAGACGGTTGGGTAAATTGGATCCAAGATAATCTCTTGGGCGTCTATACCAAAAAGCAAAGAACAACAGTTGCAGGTTTCAATTGGTTTGTCGGCGATAAGCATGAGTTAAGAATCAAAGCCCAAATGGTTTCATTCATAGCCACAACTCCAAAAGCCGTTTTAGGAGATTCCTATGGAAACCTTAATTCAGTCGATATGGCTTTAACTCCAATAAATTTAAGCGACCTAGCCTTTCAAATAAGATACAGATACGAAATTTTGCCCTTGGCTTATTTGTATGTGGTTTATTCCAAAGGAGGGAGAATCGTAGAGACCGATAAAGAAGAAGACTTAGGTAAGTTGTATCAGCGGCCTTGGAACGATCCTCAAGCAGACAATTTTACTGTTAAGGTTAGATATAGATTTTAATTACTTTTAAAGGCCTTTTAGATACTAATTCAGATAGCTATTCTTCTCCTATATCTTTAGAATGCTGACCTAAAAATCGAGGATACCCTTTGCCAATAAAGTCAGCTCTCCAATTATCAACTTTCTTATGCCTGCTTCTTGTAAGCCCATTTTCTTTTTCTGAAATACTTATAGACGGAAAGCTTGATGAAGCTGAATGGGATGAGGCTAGAGAAGTAACTAAATTTTATGAGGTTTATCCATTTACCCTGGAAGAGCCAAAATACGACCAAAAGGTATTGGTTTTAGAAGACGAAAAAGGTATTTATTTTGGTTTTATAAATTACCAACCCACAGAAAGCATCAGATCCAATAAGCACGAGAGGGATCTGGAGAGACCAAATGCAGATAGAGTGGGTGTGAATATAGATTTCGACGGAGACAACATCTCAGCTTATTCATTTTCTCTTTCAGTTAGTGGATCCAAAGGTGATGGAACTTATAAAAACGAAAACGAAAGTAACCCAGACTGGGATGCGGATTGGGGTTCTGCTACATCGATAGGTGAGAACGTTTGGTATGCAGAGATGTTTATTCCCTGGTCGATAGCGCCAATGAAAGTACAAAGTGGAGAATTTAGAACCATTAGACTTGGCTTTTATAGAATGCTTATCGGTGCATACAACGTTAACGCCACCATAAAAGGCAATCCCTACACCGATGAATTCATGTCTACATTTAATGAGATGAAATTCAAGAATTCTAGTATCTCAAAAATAGATTTTTTCCCTTATATAAACGTTACCGAAGATAGAATTTTGCAAGACGTCGACACAAAAACAGGAGCGGAAATTTTTTGGAAAATAGATTCAGGAAAGCAATTGAATATAGCTATTAACCCTGATTTTGGACAAGTTGAGAGCGATGAATTAGTTGTTAACTTCACAGCAAATGAAACTTTTTATTCAGATAAAAGACCTTTCTTTTCAGAAAATCATTCTTTATTTAACGTCAAAGGATACGAATTTTTTTACGTCATAAATACCAGAAGAATCGGAGCAGCTCCAGATTACGATTGCTCTAAGTTTGCAGAAAATTTACAAGCTGTCTGTTCATCCTCAAAACTTGGGACTTCAGACATTGATTTAGCTGCTAGGTACACACAACAAGGGGAGTCTTTTGATTTTGGTGTTTTGGCTGCTTCAGAAGCAGACCAGGATTTTAGCCAAGGGAGAGATTTCTTTGCTTTAAGAGGGCGAAAAACTAGCACTGATTACTCGATTGGATATTTAGGGACTTATGTAGAGCGTCCTGTGCTTGGAAGAGATGCAAGCGTTCATTCCTTTGATTTAGCTTACAGACCAAACAACAAGATAAGAATAGCATCGGTGCTACTAAATTCTAATGTTGATGGAGATACCGGAAACGGCTTTAGATTTAGACTTGTTGCTGCTCCAACAAAGAAACTGTCTCATGATATTGGTTTCTTTTATTTTGATGAGGATTTAGATTTGGGAGATATGGGTTATTTGGTAACCAATAACTGGACTATTCTTGCTGGTCAAAGTAAATACAAAGTTAATAATTTTCAGGCCGATTCTATAAACATGTCTAGAGAATATGAGTTTGGTTATTCCACTCAAGCAAACGCATCTGGTGATCGAGCAAACGATGGGCTGTCTTTAAAAGTAAGCAATACTTTTAAAAATACTTCAAGAATGGATATTGTTTCAAGCTTCAGAACCTCCGGAAAAGATTATTGGATAACCAGAAGGGATGAGGCTTCACCCTATTTAAACATGCCTGATGGCTATGCAACTTCACTGCAATTTTCGGGACCCTCTGCAGATTTTTTTAATTATTTCTTAAACGTTCAGCGTGATCAAGGCAATCAATTTGCTCCAACATTAGGATGGGCAACAACCTATTCTGGAAAAATAGATTTTTCTCTCAGTGACAACTTAAATTTCTATTTTTTCCATCAACATAAAAAAGAAGACAAGTGGTTGAATTGGATTCAAGGTAACTTGCTGGGAACTTACGATAAAAAACAGAGAACGACTGTGGCGGGTTTGCAATGGTTCAAGAACGATAAGCATGAGTTAAGAATTAAAGCTCAGATGGTTGCGTTTACTGCTAGAAATCCAGTCGCCTATCTTGGCGGAATTGATGGTAGCTTAAATTACTCATCTGAAATATCTTTAGATCCATTTACGCTTAGTGATTTGGCTTTTCAAATTAGATACAGATACGAAATTCTTCCACTGGCTTATTTATACGTTGTCTATTCCAAGGGAGGTAGAATTGTAGCTGCTGATGAAGAAGACAATTTAGGGAAGTTGTATCAAAGGCCTTGGAATGATCCCCAAGCGGACAATTTTACTGTAAAAATTAGATACAGATTTTAATTAATGTGCTCTTTAGAGCAGTACCACTCTCCGTTTGCATTTGTTGCATCGGTTTTGGGTAGGTTCAGGTCGCAAGTCTTGCATTTCACCATCTCTGTACTTTCGTTTGATATTTCTTTTTTTGAAGAAGACAATCTGGCTATAAGATAAACCAAACAAATTACCGATATTAAGACAAGGACTTGGAACATCAATCTACTAGGTTTGGTGCAGGAATGTCCTTGTCGCCAAACAGCCCAAGGGAGAGGGTGTTGACCCAAGATTTTTTTCCATCAGAAGTACTTTCTAATTCAAAATCAGGGAAATTTAACTTTAGAATCTTAGTGTTGTTTGCTTTAAGCTCTTGGTAATCAAGAATATCATAAGCTTCAATTAGAATTGATAATGCGTAAGGTGTTTGAGGTGTCTTAGGGAGATGTTCTATCACATGTCTTGCTCTGCCTATAGCCGCTAAATAAGCCCCACGTCTCATGTAGAAATCCGCAACATGCATTTCGTGTTTCGCTAGAAGATTCCTTAAATAAATCATCCTTTGTTTGGCATGAGGTGAATATTTACTTTGGGGGTATCTGGATAGGAATTCCGAAAGGTCATCGAAAGATTCTTGTATTGGTCCAATTTCATTTTTAGAGAGATCCGTGGGGAAATATCTAGCAAACAAACCTGAGTCGTCATTAAAAGAAGCCAGACCTTTTAAGTAAAAGGCATAATCGGTATGAGGGTGCCTGGGATGAAGGTTTATAAATCTTTCTGCTGCAGAACGAGCCGCTTCGTACTGAAAGTTTTTGTAGTAAGCATAGATCAATTCAGCTTGAGACTGCTCTGCGTATCTACCAAAAGGAAACCTTGCTTCCAAAGTCTCAAGGCTCATTATTGCACTTGAGTAATTGCCATCTTTTAATCTTTTTTGAGCTTGGTCATAGAGTTCTTTTTCAACCAAACGCTCATCCGGCAACTCTTCATTTGATGAACACGAAGTAAACGCCAAAACAAAAAACAACAAAAAGAAGAGTGTTGAATTTTTGAGAGTTTCTTTGTTAAAACTTTTTGTGGTTGTCATTAGGAGTGCAATTCTACCTATGAGTATGCCAGTTGGACAGAAAAAGGTTGGTAAGGTTCCTTTATTAATTTGAGGAATAAGGAATAGAATGGAGGGCATGTCTAAGAGAGTTATATTAACCAAGCAAATAGAAGAGGCTGATATTGGATCAAGATTGGATGCCGTCACAGCCAGACACTTCAAGCAATTTTCCAGAGCTCATATTCAACGCTGGATAAGAGGTGGAGAATTGTTGCTGAATAATGAAAAGGTAAAACCCCGCATTTTAATTTCTGAAGGTGATGTTATTTCCATAAATGCAGAAGATGAAATCCAACTCGAGGACCTCCCCCAAAACCTCCCTTTGGATATAATTTGGGAAGACGACCACGTTATCGTTTTGAACAAACCTGCCGGCCTGGTAGTCCATCCGGGAGCGGGAAACAGGGACGGTACACTAGTAAACGGATTGCTCTATTACAACCAAGAACAAGGTTACTTGCCAAGAGCAGGCGTGGTTCATCGATTGGATAAAGATACTTCTGGAATTATGGTGGTTGCAAAAACAGAAGTGTCTTATCTTAATTTAGTGGGACAATTAAAAGACAGAACGGTAAAGAGGGAATACTTGGCTGTCGTAGTAGGTGAGCCTTTAATGGGAGGAACCATAGACAAGCCTTTGGGAAGACACCCAAAACAGAGAACCAAGCAAGCAGTTATTGAGTCTGGACGAGAGGCAATTACAACTTACTCGGTTAAGGAAAAATTAAAAGGTTACAGTCTGCTTGGAGCTTCTTTAAAAACTGGGAGGACTCATCAAATTCGGGTGCATTTCTCCTCCATTGATTTGCCCATAGTCGGAGATGCTCTTTACGGAGGCAAACAGAAATTCGCTACTGGAACATCCGATGAATTGAGAAATGAATTGTCTAAATTCCCCAGACAAGCTTTGCATGCTTTTTCTTTAAGTTTTCTTCATCCTGTTACAAAAGAAGTGATTACTTTTACGTCCCCGCTTCCCCTGGATATGATTGAATTGATTGATTTACTAAAAGTAAATGCCACAACTTGAAGGAATTTTTGCTCCCCCCTTGTCTCTTGGAGAAGGAGTTGAATGCATTATGCTTGCAAAGGGATTCCTTAAGAATCAGTTAAAGAATTCTCATAATTTTAAAAAAATAAATAACCTTCCTATCCAATTCATGAATCAAATTCATGGAACTGCCATCAATCAAGCTATTAATTATTCAAAAGATGAGCTACCCAAAACGGATGGCCTGTTCACCGATTCGTCTCAATTTTGTCTTGGATTAAGAACAGCAGATTGTGTGCCTGTTGCATTAAGTTTGGATGATGGCTCTCAAATAGCGGTTCTTCATGCAGGTTGGAGAGGTTTGAATCTTGGCATAATAGAAAATTTTTTGGCTAATCCTCTTTTTAAGAAAAAGAAAATAAACGCGTGGATAGGGCCTGCCATCTCTAAAGAAAACTACGAAGTAGGGCGGGAAGTCTTTGATGCATTTACTTCAACACAACCGGCTTCAAAGATAAATTTTTTTAAAAGTAAGAACGAAAATAAATGGAAATTTGATCTTCCTTCGGAAGTGGAAAGGAGATTAAAAATAGGTAACGTGAACGTCTTTTCATCACACGAATGCACTTTTAAAATGGAAAAAGAATTTTACTCCTTTCGACGCGACCAGTCTTTAGAGAGAATGATAACTATAATTTGGAGGAATGATGAAAAGTAAGGGTTTTATAGGTCTGGGAGTAATGGGTTATCCCATGGCCGGTCATTTAAAGAAAGCAGGGCTGGATGTTTGCGTGCAAAACCGTTCTCCAGGTAAATCCCTAAGATGGGTTGAATCATACGGCGGTTCCCACTGGGACACGCCTGCAGAATTGGGAGCGGAATGCGACGTTGTTTTTTTATGTGTTGGAAAAGATGAGGACGTACGTTCGGTGGTTTCTGGCAGAGACGGCCTGTTAGAAAGCTTAAACGCCGGTTCAATAATAGTGGATCACACCACCACTTCTTCTTCTCTAGCAAAAGAGTTGCACAAAGCATGTTTAGAAAAAGAAATTGGATTTTTAGATGCACCCGTTTCAGGCGGCCAAGCAGGTGCAGAAAGTGGTCAATTAACAATAATGATCGGAGGTGACAAAGAAACTGAACGTGCTGTAGAAAAATACTTAACCCATTATTCAAAGTTTACAAAATACATGGGTCCCTCTGGTTCGGGTCAGCTTACCAAAATGGTGAATCAAATTTGTATAGCAGGATTGTTGCAAGGGTTGTCAGAAGGAATGAATTTTTCTGAATTGGCTGGTCTTGATTCACAAGAAGTAATAGAGGTAATTTCTAAAGGAGCTGCTCAGTCTTGGCAGATGGATAACAGATGGAAAACGATGTTATCGGATGAATACGATCACGGCTTTGCTGTAGATTGGATGGTCAAAGATTTAGGCATAGCCATACAGCAGGCCTCTAAAAATAATGCTCCAGTAGAAACTACCAAGCTTGTAAATAGTTATTATCAAGAAATACAAGAAAAGGATGGTGGCAGATGGGACACCTCCAGTCTGTTAAGGAGATTAAAGCTAAAAAGATGAAATTTCCAAACTCCAAATCTAAAGAAAGTGAGCAACTGTTTGAAATTGCTCAACCTTACCTCCATGCATTGGCGGATCAACTAAAGATAAGTAATATTGATCCTGACTTTTACAAGAATATTGTCGTTCCATTCAGTTTGCATTTACTTAATTTTCCAAAAAGAGACTTGCCTTATTTTATTGGACTGAACGGAGGTCAGGGTTCAGGAAAGACCACGCTTTCGGATTTCGTGCAAGCGGTGCTTTCCATAAACTCCAGAAGATCTGTGGTTGGTTTTTCAATTGATGATATTTATAAATCAACTGAAGAAAGGAACAAAATGGCATCAGAGATACACCCTCTATGCAAAGTAAGAGGAGTTCCAGGGACCCATGACGTTTCCATGGGTTTGCAACTATTGAATTCTCTGAACGAAGCAACCGAAGATACTTTGACTCCAATACCTGCATTTTCAAAACCTCTGGACAGACATAAGCCAATCGAAGATTGGACTGTGTTTAAAGGCAAGCCTGATTTTATTTTTTTTGATGCTTGGTGTGCAGGCGTGCAACCAATTAGTGAAGAAAATTGGAAACCGCCCATGAACGACCTTGAAAAAGAAGAGGACCCTGAAGGTGTTTGGTCGAAATGGAGCAACAGAGAGTTGGCGGGAGATTATCAAGATTTGTTCAATAAATTTGACCTTTTATTGATGATAAAAGTACCAAGTATAGAATTTGTTTACGAAAGTCGATGGCTGCAGGAGCAGACATTATCAAAAACATTAAAGGATCCATTATTGCTGGAAAAAATTATGACCAAAGAGGAAGTTTTTAGATTTGTAATGCATTATGAGCGCTTAACGCACTACATTTTAGAAGAAATGCCTGCTTTTTCAGACATTGTTCTGGAGAGAGATAAGAATTTTAATTTTTCTTATATAAAATCTCCTTAAAACCTTACAAAGTAAGGATTTCTTGACACGAGATGAGCAGATGTCAAAATGCTCTTCCTTCATACAAATTGAACCTTAAAGAGCTGTTTTTATTTAAAAAATATGAGTACTGAACATACATCCGGAGCCGACGCTCTAATGCGATCCCTTCACGAAGAAGGCGTGGATATTGTTTTTGGCTATCCAGGAGGAGCTGCATTGCATATTTACGATGCAATTTTTAACCAAGACAAAGTTGAGCACATCTTGGTTAGGCACGAACAAGGAGCTGTACATGCTGCAGACGGTTACGCAAGAGCATCTGGAAAACCAGGAGTGGCAATAGTTACCTCGGGACCAGGAGCAACCAACGCCATAACTGGCCTTGCAACCGCTTACATGGATTCAACTCCTGTTGTAGTTATCTCTGGTCAAGTTAAATCAAATTTAATAGGAACCGACTCTTTCCAAGAAACCGATATGATCGGAGTGTCTAGACCAATAGTTAAGCACAGTTTTCTGGTGCAAAAAGCAGAAGACATTCCTTCTATAATTAAGAAAGCTTTTTATATCGCTACAACGGGCAGGCCCGGACCGGTTGTAATAGATATCCCCAAAGACTTAACCGACCCTGCTCACACCTTTAAATTTGAATATCCTCAGGATGTGAACATCAGATCTTACGATCCGGTTACTAAAGGTGATCCAGATCAAATAAAAGCAGCAGTTGATCTTCTTTTAACAGCCAAAAAACCTGTAATTTATTCGGGAGGAGGGGTGATACAAGACAACGCCTCTGCAGAGCTTACTGAACTGGCTAAGAAATTAAATTTTCCGATAACAAATACTTTAATGGGATTGGGAGCTTACCCCGGATCGGATGATCAATTTTTAGGAATGTTGGGCATGCACGGTACTTACGAAGCCAATATGGCCATGCACAATTGCGATTTAATACTGGCAGTTGGTGCCAGATTTGATGATCGCATTACAAATGACCCTGAGAAGTTTTCTCTCAATGCAAAAAAAATACACATTGATATAGATCCGACCTCCCTGTCCAAGATTGTTGAGGTTGATGTTCCGGTCGTAGGATCTGCTAAAGAATGTTTGGGTCAGATGCTAAAAGAACTGGAAAATAGAGCAGCAGAAATTGACCACAACAAGTTAATGCCATGGCTTGAAGAGATAAAGACGTGGAGAAAAAATCACGGCTTGAATCATAAATTATTAGAATCAAAGCCAAAGGGAAAAATCCTGCCACAACAAGTTATTCAATCCCTTTACAAAGAAACAGAAGGAGACGCTTTTATAACTTCTGATGTAGGACAGCATCAAATGTTTGCAGCCCAATACTATTTCTTTGACAAACCTAGGCAGTGGATCAACTCTGGAGGTTTAGGAACAATGGGATTTGGTTTGCCTTCGGCTATGGGAGTCCAATTTGCTTATCCTGAAGCTGATGTGGCTTGCGTAACGGGCGAAGGGAGCATTCAAATGTGCATTCAGGAACTTTCGACCTGTCTTCAGTACGGCTTGCCTATAAAAATTATTAACCTAAACAATGCTGCACTGGGAATGGTCAGACAATGGCAGGACATGCAATACGGTGGCAGGCATTCATCGAGTACTTACGAAGATTCACTGCCAAACTTTGTTGCGTTAGCAGAATCATATGGTCACGTAGGAATAAAAGTAGAAAAATTTGAAGATTTAGAATCGGCGATGAAAGAGTGCTTCTCTTTAAAAGATCGATTGGTTTTCTTAGACGTTGATGTTGATCCAAACGAACACGTTTATCCTATGTTGGAAGCTGGCATGGCCATGAAAGACATGCGTTTAGACAAAGAATTAAAGACTTGGTGATGAAGAGAATAGTTGCTCTTTTAATGGAAAATCAGCCTGGAGCCCTTTCCAGAGTGGTGGGTTTGTTTTCTCAAAGAGGGTACAACATCGAATCTTTGATTGTTGCCCCTACGGAAGATCCCACGCTTTCTAGATTGACAATGACAACCAGTGGAGACGACAAAGTCATTGATCAGATAACCAAGCAACTGAACAAGCTGATAGACGTCGTTAGTGTTTTGGATTTAGGCGAATCTGATCACGTCGAAAGAGAATTGATGCTTGTAAAATTTAGCAGGCCTTCAATCTCAGACGGTGAATTGAACGATTTGTCTGGAGAAGTTGTTTTTGAAGACGCAGAAATAGTAAACGCACAGTTTGTTGGAGAATCCAGTCATCTTGATGGGATATTAAAAAAATTAGAAACCAAGAATCCCTTGGAGATAGTCCGAACAGGAACCTCAGGTATATCTTCAAACACCAAAACGCTTACAATAAATTAAACAAGGAGAAGTCAATGCAAGTCTATTACGATAAAGATGCAGATCTAGAGATCATTAAAAATAAAAAAGTGGTCATAGTTGGGTACGGTTCTCAAGGACACGCTCATGCAAACAATTTAAAAGACTCCGGAGGCGATGTAACCGTCGCTTTGAGAAAAGACTCTACATCTTGGGCTAAAGCCGAATCTGCAGGTCTGAAAGTAGAAGAAGTTTCAGAGGCCGTAAAAGATGCCGACATGGTAATGATACTTATGCCGGATGAACTTCAATCGGCTACCTACAAAAGTCAAATTCACGACAATATTAAAGCGGGTGCTGTTTTAGCATTTGCGCACGGTTTTAACATTCACTTTGACATGATAGATCCCAGAGAAGATCTTGACGTTATTATGATTGCTCCAAAAGGACCAGGACACACCGTCCGATCGCAATACGAAATGGGTGCAGGCGTACCTTGCTTGATAGCCGTTCATAAAGATTCTTCTGGAAATGCTAAAGACATAGGCTTGTCCTACGCCTCTGCCATAGGTTCAGGAAGGGCGGGCATCATTGAAACGAACTTTAAAGACGAAACTGAAACCGATCTTTTTGGAGAGCAAGCGGTTCTTTGTGGCGGATTAACGCAGTTGATACAAAACGGTTACGAAGTTTTGGTTGAAGACGGCTACCCACCAGAGATGGCTTATTTCGAATGTTTGCATGAAGTTAAACTCATTGTGGACTTAATATACGAAGGCGGTATGGAAAACATGCGATACAGCATATCAAACACAGCTGAATTCGGTGATTACGTAAGCGGTCCAAAAGTTGTTAATTCCGATTCAAAAGAAGAAATGCGAGCCGTACTTAAACGCATACAATCCGGTGAATTTGCTAATGAATTTATGGCAGACAGTAGGGAAAGTAACGACGGAAAAGGCGGACCTAGAATGAAAGAATACCGCAAACAAATGTCGGAACATTCTATTGAAAAGGTAGGTTCAGAACTGAGAGCCATGATGCCATGGATTGCAAAAAATAAGATCGTGGATAAAACCAAGAATTAGGCCCTTGATCATGAAAGAAGATTCTCAAGAAAATTTAGATCTCTTCGATGAACACGAAGAGATAGTTTCTGAAGACGGAAAAGAAGTAAAACGAAAAGGTATTTTTTTATTACCCAATCTTCTAACCACCGCTTCTTTGTTCTCAGGATTCTTTTCGATCATCTCAGCCATAGATGGCAATTTTATTTCTGCTGGAATGGCAATTTTTGCTGCTCAAATGTTGGATGGACTAGACGGAAGGGTAGCAAGGCTTACCAATTCACAAAGTGCATTTGGAGCACAATACGACAGTCTTTGTGACGTTATTTCCTTTGGACTCGCTCCTGCAATTATTATTTTTCTCTGGGGCCTAGACTCCATTGGGCAAACCGGTTGGGTTTTTTCTTTTCTTTATGTAGCTGCAGCAGCCCTAAGACTTGCAAGATTCAATACCTATCTGGGATCAGAAGATACTTTCTTTAAAGGTCTGCCAAGTCCTATAGCAGGCGTTATGGTGGTCTATTTTGTATGGGCGATGAGCTCCTATGGAATACAAGGAGAAGAGGTTGGGAGGTCATTGGCAATCTTCTCTGCGGTCTCTACTGGATTCGTCTCTCTCTTGATGGTCGTCAACATTCCGTATTACAGTTTTAAAGAGATAGACATGAAGAAGCGCGTTCCTTTCTTTAGTATGCTTTTCGTGGTCTTTATATTTGCTTTGGTATCAATAGATCCTCCTATAGTTTTAGCATCCTGTGCGTTTGCATATATTATCTCTGGGCCTATTATTTGGATTTTTAAGGCTCTAAAAAAATAATTTATTAAATCAAAGGTAATTTTTTAGAAGGAATAGTTTTAGTATCTTGGCTTTAATCTTTCGTAGATAAAAGTTAAAATGCGCCTCCCGTTTCAATACGGGTCTGTAGCTCAGCTTGGTTAGAGCGCACCCCTGATAAGGGTGAGGTCGGTGATTCGAGTTCACCCAGACCCACC